>Ga0182024_10000250_pt1 | contig 133007 bp, 136 predicted proteins | sample P32metaG_FD_120480 | JGI IMG/M metagenome (GOLD analysis project Ga0182024, IMG submission 120480) | Permafrost microbial communities from Stordalen Mire, Sweden - P3-2 metaG (Illumina Assembly) | ecosystem: Environmental > Terrestrial > Soil > Wetlands > Permafrost | place: Sweden: Stordalen... | reverse complement strand
CTTCGCCTTGAACGCCGCATCAAACTTCTTGCGTGACTTCGTCATTACTCGCTCCATCGCTGCGACAGAGCAGGACGCTTCACACCTTAACCGGTGGTCCTAAATCCGGGATCCACTTCAATTGTCGCGTCGATATGAGCCAGGTTGCGGCGCAAGTCGTGAATGCGCGCGTCCAGTTCGCGGATTGAACCGGAGATTTCAGCGCGCCGGCGAAGGGAAGATGACGGGGCTTGTGGACATGCGCCGAATCTAGGCCCGGCGGCTGGAAAATTCTTGTGGCGGGTGCTACATAATAGCGCGCTACAGCTCGGTGTCCACACCGAATGTACCGGCGGGGAGCGGCGCGTCGAACTCAACCGCGATGCCCGTCGCGAAGTGCCGCACGACACGAGCCGATGTTTTGCCAATCGTCACCAGCGAGCCAATCGGCGGTGCGGCGTCGACGTGGAGCGCGGCCCCGAGCATCGAGAGGTCGATCAACGCTGCGGGATATTGGCGTCCGTCCGGTGTCGTTAAAGTCGCTCGTTTGCGAAAGGGTTTGATGCGTTGATGCAGGCGATTGTCGGGCGTGCCATGCGCATGGCGATTGACAAGCCACGCTAATATCTCGGCTAGGTGTTCGCGTCTTGAGGACTGACGACGGTTTATCAATCGCGCCGATCGAGCGTCAACGAATTGACGGACTCATGCGAGGGTCTTGGTTGCCGAATTGAGAAGCAGCGGCATGCAAGTTCAAACAGCTAGTGGTCAAAGTCTGACGCTTGGTTCCCGCACCGTCTGGCCGGAGTCGACCCAAAGGCGACGTTCGACGTGTTGCAAAAGCGGTGCGGCCGGCTGCGAAAAGCCCGCGAGGGCGAGCGCACGGTCACCCAACCCTCTTGGAGCGCCTGCCCGTGACACTGAGCGCAAATCAGTGGGCGCTCACGCCGACGCATCGACAGAAAAAGCGTGAATAATCGCATGACGTCGGCGGAACACGCTAAACCATACGATTGTCAGCGCGACCGCCGATATTGCTAGTGGCAGCCGTAGACCGGTCCAAGCCGCACCAAGACCCACGGTCAACGTGCCCACCGCACCCGCAATCTGGGTGAACAAGAACAAAGTGGACATGACCCTGCCGCGCTGGGCATCGTCCACGTGCGACTGCATGAGCGAGACCGTCCCTGTCCGCCCTGTCTCGCCGGAAAATCCGAAGATCACCATTCCGAAGAGTGCAATGGCTAGCGCCGTCGCGCCGGCCAAGATCGCAATCGCAAAGCCGAGAACGGCCCACAATACTCGCGACGGAGTGGCGGACCCAAGTCCACCATAGGCCAGCCACAGGGCCGCTACGGTCGCTCCGATCCCCGCCGCGCTGAACATGGTCGCCATCGTGCCCGCACCGAGTTCGAGCACCATGTTGGTATAGGCCGGCATCATCGAATTGACCGACGCCGCTATGGCATCGCCCGCCAGGACCAGCACGAGCAGGGCCGACAAACCGCGATGGGTGACGATGTAGTTCACACCCTCCAGGAAATCGGCCTTCAACGAGACCCGCGCGGATTTGCCCTGTGCATAGCCGGCAGGAGTCCTGAGGAGCACCATCGTACAGAAGAAAACGAAATAGCCGACGACATTCGTGACAAATGCCAGCCATGCGCCCCAATGAACGAGAATCCAGCCTGCGAAGGCTGGTCCGGCGAAGATTGCAAACTGAGTGTAGGCCGCACTGACACCAATGGCCGCTGCGAGCTTTTCCTTCGCCACAAAGCGGGGGAGCAACCCATAGTTTGCGGGAATGCTGAAGCTGTGAATGAGACCATGGGCGACGGCGCTGATGCAGATGAGCGGCAGGCTGAGCTGTCCCGTAAACGCCAGCGCCGCCAGGACACCCGACTTGACCCAGTCTAGGGCGTAGGCCCCCATCATGATGCGAAGCCGATCATGTCGGTCAGCCAGCACGCCCCCGAGCGGCAGGAACAGGATCGTCGTGACAGTGGTCGCGGCGGAGACGATCGCAAGCCAAGTCGTGGAATGAGTCACGTCCCATGCGACCCAAGAGAAGGTGATGTTCTGGACGAAATACGTGATCCACGACGTGATCGAGGCCACCGAGTAAATCCGGAAGTTCCGATCTGAGAAGGCGTTCCCGATGCCGCCGAGCAGTTGCGCCACTGAAATCTCCCGAACCTGAGAAGGGCAGAGAATAGCGCAGGAGCGTTTCCTGTCGACGGCAGCGGCAAGGCAGGCCAGCGTGAACCATTCAAGTAGCCACTGCTTAGGTCTGTTAGGGGTCGAATTTGGCCGCTCGACCATCGCTCAATATTCCCCGCAGTGCGGGGGTATATGCAGAAATCAAGAATTCTGACGAAGCGCTTTTTGCTCGGAAATATGAGTGCTGCCCATGGTGTTCCACCTAGACCCCTATCCTCTACCGGGTGCTCAGCGTCCCGGGTGGACGGCGTGGTCGTCTCCATGCTCCATCTCTGACCTACCGGGTCACTTGGCGAACTACCGGAAGGGGGATGGCGATGGCTGGTCAATCGTGCATGTGGAGTGCCTAAGGCAAGCTCCTATAAGCAGCCCGGTTGAGTGGAGATGAGACCTGGTCCGACTACCTAGTGCGCTCCTCGGGATGGGCCATTAAGCCACCGGTGACGAGGGGAAGCGTTGATGTGACCGCCCTCGCCTGTCACTCCTCATGCTCACTCCTTATGGTCTCTCTACGTCCCATGTGCGTTAGAGGAGGCGTAAGGAGTCAATTCATTGATATTGTTCACCTAAGTCGACCTTCAGCTTCGCGCGAGCGTCGTCGACGAAAAGCATACCGAAGACATCCTCCATCACCCGTTTCGCCGCCGCCGCGTCCGACACCGCGACCAAAACGCTGTCATGAAGCGGCAGCGCCGTAATGCCCAGATTGTTTAGGCGGCCGAGCGCTTCGATCAGGATGGTGGATTCGGTGAACATGAGCTTGAAACCGATGGCCGTCCCAAAGAGATGCGAGATCGGCGCGTGAACTGTTCGCACGAGGTCCAAGGCGTCTGCCCGGCGAGATTGCAGGCGATCGCTTCGATGGCGAGGCGGAAGTTGCGGCGATCGGCGTCCCTTCGCGCCCGCTGCCGGAGCGCAAGGTCGGCCTCACGATCCTCAAGGAATGCGATGAGGGACTTTGGCGGCTTTGAGTTCCGGCGTTGCAGCTCGACGCTGCGGATCGAACATAACCGAGTGGAGAACGGGGGCTCGCATTTTTCTCTGAGAGGTCCCGATCGCCATCGCGATGCAGCTCAAGGCAGGCCGCTCGCTGCTTTGTATCAACGCTTCTTTGCTAATGTCCGCCTCTTGGACTTCAAGCTCAACGAGAGGCCTATCACGGTCGCCTTGTGCCGCGTTGCCCCCTCGGTTCGCTTCAGGGACTTCGCAATCTTGGCGAGCAGCTCCTTGCGGGCCATGCTCTTGAGAATCCGGAAATCGTCCTTCGACCACGGCCTCCTCACTAGAGACTTCTTGCTACGTACTAATGCCTTAGCCATGCTAACTCCGTCAGATAAGTCTGGTACGAACGCCGCGACGCATGACGTACATATGCTACGGCATTCGCGGCGTTGCAATGGGCGGGCCATGAAGCCTTGTCAAGTTTACGCCTTGTGTTTGGGAGGCCGGCTGCTCATCGATGATCTCTGTGATACGCTGCCGAGAAACATGGCCCCGAGCACGAGAAAATGTTCAGAGAGAAAATGGATTGAGCGCGGCAAGGAAGGCGATCCCGTCGAGGTCGAAAATAGCATCCTCACCGACCTGGATAAGGTTATCGCATCAGCCAAAGATGGCATTTTGGGTATGAGGCTGAGGCCCATCGCAAGGCCGCCAGATGGATTCATTGTGGCCGATAGCGACGGCAAGGAAGTTTCTCGCTGGGTTGAGCCGAAGCCTCCCAATGCCTAGGTCCTAGAGGTGAGCGCGCCGCGCCGCCTGGCTGGCTGGGTCGGGAATGCCGGTCCGCAATGGAGCTCAAAGAAAGCCATCCAACCCACCGATGGCGATTGAGGCCGAGGGCGGCGGTGACGAAGGCGATGATCACAAGGGATTTGCGACGGTGATCTCGTGGCACACAGCTGCTGGAATCTCGCAAGCAAAGCACCCGGAGCGTAGGAGTGTCCCGAAGTCCTGCTGTCGCGCGAACGCGTTGTTGCGTGCCGGGTCTTTGTGGTTCAATTACCGTGCCGAACAGAGGGGCGAGGAATGTCAGGTGCAAGCCAAAAAGAGTCCGAGCCTGCCACCTACGCGCTCGGGCACGCGGAACAAGAGCTTCGGCGACTCGCGACTCAAGCGCGTCTCATTGATCCCTTCACTCGTCATTTCTTAATCATGGCCGGCATCGGCCACGGGATGCGCGTACTCGATGTCGGAAGCGGCGCAGGGGACGTTGCAATGCTCGCGGCCAATCTGGTCGGTTCAGCTGGCGAAATCGTTGGCTGCGATCCAGCGGCGGCGGCTGTCGATACCGCGCGAGCGAGGGTGCTGGCCAAGTCATTGTCGAATGTGTCATTTCGCGAGGGCGATCCTGCGGATATGGAGTTTGAAAAGCCCTTTGACGCGATCATGGGACGATATGTACTTCAATTCATGCCCGATCCAGTTGTCGCCCTTCGAAAGCTCGTGCGCCATCTTCGACCGGGAGGCATTGTCGTCTTTCATGAGTTAGACTGGGACGGCGCGCGGTCATCTCCTCCAGTACCGACCTATGACCGATGCTGTCGGTGGGTCGCACAGACTCTCGAACAATCCGGTGCTGAGACCCACATGGCCGTTAAGCTTCACTCGGTCTTCGTCGCCGCCGAGCTGCCTCCGCCTACCATGCAACTCCGGGCGGTGATTGGCGCGGGTGCAGGCCGCCTCGAAGCGGTTCGGCTCGTAACAGACCTTTTCGAAACCCTTCTTCCTGCGATGCAGCGGCTTGGAATAGTCACAGCAATCGAAGTCGATCTGCCCACGCTGGTAGACCGGATAATGAAAGAGTCACAATCCGGCAATGCCATCGTCGGGCGCGCCGAGGTTGGAGCCTGGACACGCCTTTGATGTCTCACCTGAGCCCCCTATTGCAGCTGTCTTGATGACGGAACCTCCGTTACTACGCCTCTCCGGTTTCGCTCCTGCGGTCCGTCTTGCGCTTCTCCTTGCGACGGCACTCAGCCCCGTGGCAGCTTGGGCCGGACAAGCGCCTCCTGCGGCTGCCCCCGGCGGTGGCGTCGTGGTCAGTTCCGCAGCTAATGCCGATCAGCTTCAACAATGCCTGTCTGATCTGAAAGCAGCGAATGTCGAGTTTCTGGAGCTTGGCAACGTCACGAAGGAAGGTTGCACGGTGGAGGGCGCTGTGGAACAGACGTTACGTCGGCGAGGGCCTTTCGACTATCAAGGATGGAATCAGGTCATTCGCCCATGCAGCGCCGCAGGGTTGCACGGCCTTCACTCCTCCGGCAGCCCCGCCTTCCGGAGGCCGTCGAACGAGGCCGGAAGATTCGGCGTGTGTTCCTTCAACCATTTAATCGTGATTGCGGGATTGAGGCGGCGGGCTTCGGCGAGGGCGGTCTTCGCCTCGTCTATCTTGCCAGCATGCGCGTACGCGGCCGCCAGGTTCGTGTGGACGTAGAACACCTGCTGCATGCCCGTTCGATCGCCTTGTGAAATTCGTCGATCGCCGCGTCGAAATCGCCAAGACCGATCTCCGCTTCGCCCAGGTCAACGTGAAAAACGCCGAGATATCGGTCGCGCGGGCTCAGCCGGATCGCCCGCTCCATATCGGCCTTCGCCTGCTCGTATCGGCCGAGGGAATTTTCGGCGATGGCGCGCGCTATCAAAAGCCCGACGTCATTCGGATTGACGGCGAGTCCGGCGTCGGCGGCGGCGAGGGCTTCACTGGGTCGGCGCGACAAGCCTAGATATTGGGCCTTTGGGAAGTACACCCCAGGACCGTCGGGAGCGAGATTGATCGCTTGATTGGCTGGCCCCAGGATTTTGGTGTCGTAGTCGGTCCCGGGATCGCCCCAACCGTTCTGCCAATCAAATACGTAGGTTTGGGCGCTTCCGGTCAAAGCCCCGACGTCGTTGGGGTCGATCTCAAGCGCGCGCTCGAAGAGGGCGTGCGCCTCTTTGATGCAGTCACGGAATTCTTTCGAACATTGCCACGTCAGGTCGTTGCCGCGCATGGTCAGATCGACAGCGTCCGGATTCTTGGAACGACCGCCCTTTTCGGTTTCGGCCTTAGTCAAAGCGAAATCCAGACTGCGGCCCAATCGCGCCACGACCTCGTCCTGCAGCTTGAAGAGGTCGACAACGTCTTCCTCGAATCGGTCGGCCCACAGATGCGCGCCTGATTCCGCATCGATAAGCTGGGCGTTGACGCGCACCCGGTTCTGGTCGCGCTGCGCCGAGCCTTCGAGGACGTAACGCACGCCAAGTTCTTTGCCGATCTCCTTGGCATCTACGTTCTTGCCCTTGAAGGCGAAGGCCGTGTTGCGGGCGATAACGAAGCTGTTGCGGATGCGCGACAGGTCGGTCGTTAGGTTTTCAGTGATGCCATCGGCGAAATAACCTTGGCTCGGATCGTTCGAGAGGTTTGTGAAGGGCAGCACCACGATGGAGAGATGTGCAGCTTGGCGTCGTCATCGTTATCTTTCGGAGTGCTCATAATCTCAGGCCCCTTTCGGTCTGGATGATGCACTCCAAAATTATATCTGGTGGCGGCAGCTGAAAACGCAAGCGCCGCAAGCGCAAATGCCCTCGGAAAAGCGCAAATGCCCTAGGAAGCTGTCTCTGGCAACCCTGATATGAAGCACGTCAGCACGTCATTTGCGGAGCGGAACAATCTCAAATGTGCGGATGCATTCGCGCCGCATGACCCGACTGATGAATGCGTTTTCAAAGAAGATGGAAAATCATGCGCATGCGATGGCGCTGCATTTCCTCTATTACAATTTCGTGCGCATCCGTAAGACGCTCAAGGTGCCGCCACTGCTGCCGGCGTGACCGATCGGCTTTGGGAAGTCGCGGACATGCTGAGCGTGCTAGAGGCTTGGGAAGCCAACAATCACTGCCGATAAAACTCAATGATTATTACAATTTCGTGCGCATCCGTAAGACGCTCAAGGTGACGCCCGCCACTGCTGCCGGCGTGACCGATCGGCTTTGGGAAGTCGCGGACATGCTGAGCGTGCTAGAGGCTTGGGAAGCCAACAATCACTGCCGATAAAACTCAATGATTACAGCGGCCCGGACAATCTCATCTCCAATGATGCCAAGGATCTCATTCGGGAAGCCGGCATATTCCGCATCATCACGATTTCCGGCGTGCAGATGACGCTGGTGGCCGGCATATTCTTCTGGACGACGCGCCGCCTGCTCGCTTTGTCGCCGACGCTCTCGAAGGAGATTCTAAACGCTGTAATGGACGCGCTCGCCGCGCACTCAACGATGAGCAAGCAGGCGCTCGACTCTTCGAAGGTCCGCGAGGGTTTGAAGGACGTGCTACTCGGGCCGGCGCAGTTGTACGAGGCGCTAAGAGAGCGCGGCGGCGCAGAAGGCGCAACCACGTTGCCTTTTGATTCAAGGCCGCATTCGTCGCGATAGGCGGAGAGCGTCGGGAAAGCCATCGTCCAGCCGTCCGGGTTCGGCGAGCCATGGGCGTGCAGGCCGAAAAAGCCGTCGGCGATGAAATCGCCTTCCACCATCGCCCAGTCGCGGGCAAGGAACGCGTCGATGTCGCGCGACGCCAGCATGTCCCAGATCGCGCCGCGGTCCGCGTCGTGCGGGAAGGGATTGAGATTGGCGCCCATGGTTCTCCTCGTAGCGTTGTTGCGAATTCAGTCGACGCGTCCGCGCGCCGTCACGGCAACGGTCTCGACGACGTCCTCGCCCGAAATCAGCGTCACCTTGTCGAACAGATTGGAGACCACGCAGGCGTGGTTGGGGACGATGCGCAGCCGCTCGCCGATCTCAGGCTTTTTGACCGAGGCCAAAAGGTCGAGCGTCCCGTGCTCCTCGCTGAGCGAACGGATTATTATTTCGGGATAGCCGACGACGAGGCCGAAGCCGTCGAGGCCCAGCGTGTCGCTGGTCAGCGCCTTGGAGCCGGCGTCGATGATCGCGCGATCCGGCGTCGGGCGGCTGACCACGGTGGCGAGCACCGTCAGGGCGCAATCGTCGAGCGCGCCGACGCCTTTGGCGACCTTGTAGCGGTCGAGATAAATGTAAGTGCCCGGGCGGTGTTCGGTGGCGACGCCGACATCGCCGGCCTGCCATAAATCGGGCGTGCCGCCGTTGGACACGACGGCGGGCGCCAATCCTTCGCGCGTCAGCAATTCCACCGCGCCGGCGAGCCAGGCGGCGTTCGCCGCCACTTTGCCGGCGGCCGGATAGGTCATCAGCCCGGCAAAGGCGAGGCCGGGCGCGGCGGCGATGGTCCTGGCCAGGGCCAGCGCTTCTTGCGGGTTCTGCACGCCGCAGCGGCCCATGCCGGTGTCGCATTCCACGAAGACAAGCAGCGGACGGGGAGCGTCCGCGAAGGCGCCGGCAAGGCCCGCGACAGTTGTTTCGCTATCGGCAGCCACGGATATTTGCACGCGCGCCGCCAGCGCCTTGAGGCGGGCGAGCTTGCGTTCGCCGAGGATGTTGTTGGGCAGGAAAATATCCGCAACGCCCGCATCGGCCATCGTCTCGGCCTCGCCGAGCTTCTGGCAGGTGATGCCGACGGCGCCAAGCTCGATCTGCCGGCGCGCGAAACGGGCGAGCTTATGCGTCTTGATATGCGGGCGCAGCTTGAGGCCATGGGCGTCGGCATAGGCCTGGGCCCGCCTTAAATTGGCCTCCACCCGGTCGAGGTCGATCAGCACGCAGGGCGTGTCGAGGGTTTCGAACGGCATGGAAACGGTCTCCCGGCGGCAGGCGCGCGATGTCGCGCCTGCTTAGCCTCTGGCGACCTGTCTCGACAAGTTCGGCTTACGTGCGGCTGGCGAAGGGCGAGAAGACCCGGTAAGGCGCGTGAGGCCGCCCTTCCCGATCCTCTTTGCAAAGCCCCCATGCGCATTTTCACCGCTTCCCTCGCCACCGAGACCAACACTTTCTCGCCCGTGCCCACCGACCGGGCGAGCTTCGAGACGGCGTTCTATGCCGCTCCCGGCGAGCATCCCGACACGCCGACTTTGTGCTCGGCGCCGATCGTCGTGCTGCGCCGGCGGGCGCGCGAGGAAGGCTTCACGTTGATCGAGGGAACCGCCGCCTGGGCGGAGCCGGGCGGGCTGCTGCAGAAAAAGGCCTATGAGGACTTGCGCAACGAGATTCTCGGCCAGTTGCGCGCCGCTTTGCCGGTCGACGGCGTGGTGCTGGGCCTGCACGGCGCGATGGTGGCGCAAGGCTATGACGATTGCGAGGGCGACCTGTTGGAGCGGATGCGCGCGATCGTCGGCCCGCATGTGCTGATCGCCGCCGAACTCGATCCGCACAGCCATTTGACGAAGAAACGGGTCGCCAACGCCGACCTGTTGGCGGCCTTTCTCGAATTCCCGCATACCGATTTTGTCGAGCGAGCCGAACATGTGGTCGAGCTCGCCCTGCGCGCGCTGCGCGGCGAGATCCGGCCGGTCATGTCGGCCTTCGACTGCCGCATGATCGATGTCTTTCCCACCAGCCGCGAGCCGATGCGCGGCTTCGTCGATCGCCTGCGCGCTTTGCAAGGGCGCGGCGGCGTCCTGTCGGTCTCGCTGATCCACGGCTTCATGGCGGCCGACGTGGCGGAAATGGGCACGCAGGTGCTGGTGGTCACGGACGGCGCCGCGGAAAAAGGCGCGGCGTTGGCCCGCGCGCTTGGGCTGGAGGTCTTCGCGCTGCGCGGGCGCACCGCCATGCCGATGCTGGGCATTGAGGCTGGTCTCGATCGCGCCTCGGCGCTGGCGGCCGAGAAGACCGGCAAGCCGATCGTCGTCGCCGACGTCTGGGACAATCCGGGCGGCGGGGTGGCGGGCGACGGCACGCTGATCCTGCGGCGCATGATCGAGCGGGGCATCGACAATGTCGCGGTGGCGACGATCTGGGATCCGCTCGCCGTCACGTTCTGCCTGGCGGCGGGCGAAGGCGCGAAATTGCCATTGCGGTTTGGCGGCAAGGCCGGGCCGGACGCCGGCGCGCCGATCGACGCGATGGTCGAGGTGGTGCGGGCAACGAAAGAGGCCTGGCAAAGTTTTGGCGCTAGCCGCGTCACGCTCGGCGCCACGGCGTTGGTGCGTTTGGAGGGGACGGATATCGAGGTGATCCTCAACACCAACCGCACGCAGACCTTCGAGCCCGACGTTTTTTCCAACCTTGGCCTCGATCCTGCGGCCAAGGCGATTTTGCTCGTCAAGTCGACGAACCATTTCTACGCCGGCTTTCAACCGATCGCGCAGGAAATCCTCTATATCGACGCCGGCGCGCCCTACCCCTCGCATCCCAGCGAGACGAACTATCGCAAGCTCGCGCGCACGATATGGCCGCGGGCGGAGAATCCACACGGGTTGTGAATAGCCTTAAGGTCAACCTGCCGGCCGCGCCGCCGCCGCGTCGCGCAGGAACGCGCGCAGCGCCTCGTTGAACCGCTCGGCCTTGTTGAAGAAAGGCGCGTGCTTGCCCTCGGCGATGTCATAGGGCTTGCCGGACCAGATGGCGCCGTATGGGAGGTCGCGGATATAGGCATGGTTGAGGAAGGGATCGTCCGAGCCGATGAGGATCGCAAAGGGAATCTTGCCCTCGCGCAACATCCGCATCTGGCGCGGCCAGTCGGTGACGCCGTCCCGGCTCATCATGAACAGACGGGCGCGCCCGTCGGTGCGCGCGAAGCTCTTGTGCATATAGGCGCTGTCGGACGAATAGGGCGCGGTCGCCGATCCCGCGAAATTGCGCGCTTCCTGCGGCGAATAATAGCGCTTGCCGGCCAGCACGAGATGGGAATCGGGATTGTAGCCGGCCGCAAAATCGTCGGGCACGACATTGAGCGGCGAAGTCCCCGCGATCGCCAGCGCCGCGACCGCGACATTGCCGCGCGCCGCAAGTTCAAGCGCGACATAGCCGCCAAGCGACCAGCCGAACACCGCCGGCGCGGCGACGCCGAGTTCGTCCAGAACCGCTTCGGCGATCTCGGCATAGGCGGGCGCGTTATAGGCCGCCTCGGGGTCCATATTGTCCGAAACGCCATGGCCGGGAAGATCGAAGGCGATGACGCGATGGTCGCGCGCAAAATCGGCGAATTGATTGCGGAACGCCTCCTTGCACGCCGAATTGCCATGGATGAACAGGATCGGCCGGCCCTCCCCGCCGGTGTCGGCGACCGCTACCCCGCCATAGCGGGTCGCGATCATCGTCTCCCTCGCGCCAAGCATGCGCTCGCGCCCCGCCCGCCCCCGCGCGCGCCGCCAGCGCGCTAGAATCGTCGTGCGCGCCTGGTCGGCATAATCGCGCAATTCCTGGATCGCCGCGAAGAAACCGCCGGGATAGAAGATCAGCACGGCGATGATGATGAGCGCGATGGCGATGGTGCGCCAGGAGCCGTAATTGGCGATCGCCTCCGACAAGAGCGTGATGACGAAAGCCCCCGCCACCGGCCCCCACAGAGTGCCGATGCCGCCCGCCAACACGATGCTGAGCATGAGGGTGAGCTGCCCGACACCGAACGCATCGGGCGAGGCGACGCGAACGTAGGAACCATAGAAAGCGCCTGCGACGCCGGCAAATAGCGCGCTTGCCGCGAGCGTCGCCAGCCGGGTCCTGGCTTCCGAGACGCGCAATTCGAGCAGCGGCGCGCCGCTCACGCGCCGCCTCCAAGATAGGCTTCGATCACGGCCGGGTCGGCGATCACCTCGGCCGGCGCGCCGCTGGCGATGACGCTGCCCTGGTCCAGCACCATCAGCCGGTCGGAGACGCTGGAAAGCAGCGAGAGCACATGTTCGATGAGGAGGATGGTGACGCCGCCCGCGCGCAATTTGGGGATCAATTGGCGGATGCGGTCGATCTCGGGCGCGCGCGCTGTCGGGCGGCTACGAGCCGGTGCAGGTGTTTCGCGACGTGACGCTGTCGATGGAGCGTGGCGCGAGCATCGGCCTGTTCGGTCCGAACGGTCATGGCAAGACGACTTTGCTGAAGACCGTCAGCGGCCTTATCGATCCTTGGCACGGCGACATCCTTTTCGAGGGCGTGCGGCTGAACCGCGAGGGCGAGCGCGGCCGGCGCCGGTCGCAAAACCTCAATTACGACGCCTTCACGAGCCGCCGCATGGACCCCATGCGCGTGGTGCGCGCCGGGCTTATCCATGTCAGCCAGGGCAGTCTCGGCGGCCTGGTTCTCGGCGCGCTCTATGCCTTGATGGCGACCGGCCTGGTGGTGGTGTGGACGACGCTCGGCATTTTCAACTTCGCGCATGGCGCGTTCATCGCGGCGGGCGCCTACGTCGCCTGGCAGGTCGGCTATGCCGATGCGAGCGGCGCCGGATTTCTGGCCGGCGCCGGCGCCGTCAGGCTCGAGGCGGGCTCGTCGAGGAGGAACACCTTGGGCTGCAGCGCCATGGCCGAGCCGATCATCACGAGCTTGCGCAGGAAGACCGGCAGGCCGCCCGAGATCATATTGTGCAGGGTGGCGGGAAAGCCGACGAGGTCGAGCGCCGCCTCAGCCATATCCTCGCGCTCGGCGAGCGGCGCCGACCGCGCGACGACGTCGATCGCCACCAGCACATTGTCGATCGCGCTCAGCGCGGGAAACACGCTTTCGCGCTGAAAGGTGCGGGCGAGGCCGCCGGCGCAGATCTTGTGGCCCGGCCAACGCTGGATCTCGATTCCCTGGAACAAAGTGCGGCCACTGTCGGCGCGGAACGGCACATTGGTGATGATGTTGAACAGCGTGCTCTTGCCGCTGCCGTTCGGCCCGGCGATGCCCAGGATCTCGCCCGCCTCGACGCGAAAGCTGATGTCGTTGACCGCGATCGCGCCACCGAAAGCCTTGGTCAGCCCGACGGCTTCGAAAATCGGCGCTCCGGCGGAAGATGACATCGGTTTGGTAAATTCGCCCTTCGTCATGAAATGGGGCCGGCGCGAAAAAGCCGACCCCAAGTCCGCGATTATTTCGACATCCACGGCGGCAGCTTGAATTCGCCGTTGGCGTATTTGTCAGGCTCGACGAGCACGCGCCTGCCGTCCCAGATCTGGAAGAAAGTGACCGGGATGTGAGCGGCGTCCTGCAGGGCCACGTGAGTCTTCGGATCGAACTCGATGAGGCCAGCGACCGTTTCGGCCCGCTGCTTGCCGATCGCCGCGCCGATCGCGGCATGGTCTTTCGGATTGCCGACCTGCGCGAGGGCCTTGAAATAGAGCTGCGCCATTTCATAGAGGCCGACGCCATAGGGGCCGGATTCGACGCCATATTTGTCCTTATAGGCCTTCAGCAGCGCCTGGCCGCGCGGCCATTTGGGCGAGTCGATCGGGCCGCCGATGAGATCATAGAGTACGCCGGTCGATTGGGCGCCGGTGAGCTTGACGAATTCGGGCACCGAGGGCGCATATTGCAAGAAAACGAGGCTGTTGGTCGGCTTCTCCAGGAATTGCTTGAGGAACAAGGCCGAATTTCCGGGGAGGTAGTCGGTGTTGATGACGACGTCGGGCGGATCCTGGCGCACCTTGGCCAATACGGCGCGCCAGTCGCTCACTTCGCCGAACGGCACGATTTCATCGACGGTGATCGTCCAGCCCGCCGCCTTGAACAGCGGTTTCATGCCTTCCGAAATGCCCTTGGAATAGGGATTGTCGGACGAGATGATGGCGACTTCTTGGTCTTCAGGCTGATCGTTCCCGCGTTGGCGATCGCCTCCACCGTCGGCAGCACGTCCGTCACATAGCCGGAGAAATCGGCGGTATAGGACCAGCAGCAGTCATAATGTTCCGGCTTCTTGGAGACGATGCCGGCAAATAGCGGCGAAGGGCCGGCCGAAAGATAGGGCATGTTGGCCTCGGCCATCAGGTCGACCTCGAACATCGACAGGCTGGCATCGCCGGTGAGGATCGCTTCGACGCCCTTCGTCCCGAGCAGGCGCTCCGTCGCACTGGTTACATTGGCGGCCGACTGATCGCCGACATCGGCCACCTCGACCTTGAACGTCTGGCCGGCCACCCCGCCCTTGGCGTTGGCTTCCTCGACCGCCCAGGTGACGCCGCGGACATATTCCTCGCCGTCGGAGGCGGAGGGACCGGTCAGCGGCGCAAGAACGCCGATCTTGATCTCGTCGGCCGCCGCGCCGCCCATGCCGAGGGCCAAAGCGCTGAAAACCATCCAAAGCACATTCGTCCGCATGACCGCCACCCTCCGAGCGTGGCCCGTTCCGTTTTTCCCGGAAGCCCCCGCTTCACGAAGCAGGCTAGCGAGGCGCAGCGAGGCCTCCAACTGGCAAAACTTGCAAAAATAACCCAGCGCGCGGCGCGTAAATCCCGCGCCGCGCCTTGCGCCGCGACAGGACGCGGATTAGCCTCTCGTTTTCTCGACAATCACAAAAGCAATCGGCGTGACCGTCATTCCAGGCGATGGACAATTTGCGGCGAAGGTCGGCCACTTCGTGCGGTCGCTCGGGCTCGAATATTACGCTTATATGGCCGTCAAGCTGCCGAGGGGCGCCACTTGCGTCCCCGAGGATACGCTGCGCAGCAACTATCCCGATCCCTGGGTCAGCCGATACGTCGACCGGGCCTATCGATTCTACGACCCGGTCGTCGTGACAGGCTCGTTTTCGAGGCTGCCGTTTCGATGGGGCCAGGGCAACTTTATCAGCCGTTTCACGAAAGTGCAGCGGCTGGTGTTCCACGAGGCCCGCGAGTTCGACATCAACGAGGGCTATTGCGTCCCGGTCGCCGGTCCGGCCGGCGATCTCGGGCTGTTCAGTATCGCCGCGGCGCGCCGCAGCGAACTCGATCAGGCCGTCGGGGACGCGGCCGCCGACATCCAGCTGTTCGCCGTTCAGCTGATCGACGAGGTGATGCGCAACCTCCCGGGCGGCGAGGCAAATAGCCGCCGCTCGCTCTCCAATCGCGAGCGCGAATGCCTGTTATGGACAAGCGAGGGCCTGAAGACCGAACGCGTCGCCGCCCGGCTGAAGCTCTCGGGATCGGCAGTGAACTACCATCTGGGAAACGCCAGCCGCAAGCTCGGCGCCCATAACAAGCATCACGCCGTCATCATCGCGCTGCGCGAGCGGCTGCTCTAGCCGCATTCATTGACGGTTCATCCGCGCCGTAGCAGTCTTTGGACGCTGGGGCACGTGGAGGAAGTTATGTCACTGCGAAGCTTAGCGAGCCGTTCCATCGCCGCCGCGGCCGGCGCATCCATGCTCGCTCTCTCTTTAAGCCCGGCGTCGGCCTTCACGCTGGCCGGACCGTCGCTGCAACAGCCTGTCGCCTCCTCGCAGATCGATAAGGTCTGGTGGCGACATCGCGGCTGGGGTTGGGGGCCGGGGGCGATCATCGGCGGCCTGGCGGCCGGCGCCCTCGTTGGCGGCTATTACGGCGGTTATTACGGATCAGGCTATGGGCCCGGCTATTACGGACCTGGCTATTACGATCCGTGCTGGCGCCGCGTCGGCGGCCCGTGGGGCGGATGGCATTGGGCGCGCGTTTGCTGAGAGATCGGCGATAAGGGCGGTTGCACGGAGCGAAACAGCGGCCGGCCATTGCGCCGGCGGCTGATTTGCTTGGCTCCGCCCTGCCGGGTCCAGCGCCCTGGCCGTTCAGTTAAGCGCCGGGAGAACCTTTTTCCCCCTCGAACGTTGAACAGCCAATGACTGTTCCGGAACTCGTGGGGGCATTCTCGACGATGGCCGGCCGCGTCAAGCCGGAGATTGGACATGACGCAAACGGATCTGGACACCGAGGCCGACTCGGTTGCCGAGCCGCTGGCGGAAATGCCCCTGCCCGACGACCCGAAGACCATTTTTCTTGGCGGATTGTTCATTCTCGCGCTGCTGGCGACCGCCTATGTGGCGGGCGAGATCGTATTGCCGATGGTCTTCGCCTTCACGCTCAAGCTGCTGCTGCAGCCGTTCCTGCGCATGTTGGAGCGCCTGCACATTCCCCGGATGCTCGCGTCGTTGCTGCTGATCCTTTTGTTGATCGGAACGGTCGTCGCCCTGGGCACGGCGATTTCCGGCCCCGCCGGCCATTGGGCGGCCAAGCTCCCCGAAGGCATCCCCCGGCTTGAGGAGCGCCTGAGTTTCCTGCGGGCGCCCATCAATTCGCTGCAACAATTTGTCACCCAAATCGAGAATGTCGGGACAAGCGGGCCGCCACCGGGCGCGGCGAGCCCGCTGGCCGGCGGGGCTCTCCTGTCGACGCTGTTCGCCGGCACACGCAGCTTCGCCAGCGGCCTGTTCACAACGGTGCTGTTTCTCTACTTCCTGCTAATGTCGGGCGACACTTTCTTGCGCCGGATCGTCGAGATCTTGCCGCGCTTCAGCAGCAAGCGGCAGGCCGTCGATATTTCGCAGCAAATCGAGAGCGACATCTCCGCCTATCTCGTCACGATCACCATCATGAACGGATTGGTCGGCGTCGCCACAGCTTTGGTGATGTGGTTCACGGGGGTTGGCGATCCCGTCCTCTGGGGAACGATCGCCTTCCTGCTGAACTACGCGCCGATCCTCGGGCCTTCCTTCGGCGTGCTGATTTTTCTGCTGGCTGGTCTGCTGACGATCGACAATCTCTGGCAGGCGTTTCTGCCCGCCGCGCTCTATCTGGCCATCCATCTGGTCGAGGGCGAGACGGTGACGCCGATGCTGCTGGCCCGGCGCTTCACCCTAAATCCCGTCCTCGTCATCCTGTCGCTCGTTTTCTGGTTCTGGATGTGGGGCATTCCGGGCGCGATCCTCTCGGTGCCGATGCTGGCGATCGCCAAGATCGTCTGCGACAGGGTTCGGCCGTTCGCGGCGCTCGGCCATTTTCTCGAGGGATGAAGCCGACGCCCCGTTCAGAGCAGGCGGGAGACCAGGACGCAAGCCACCAGGCCGGCGAGCGCGCCGACCACGAACAACAGGCGAATCGTCATCGCCCATTGGCGGGCGTCTTCGATCTTGCTTTGGGGCGTTCTCATGGGCGCCAGATAGCACAATATCGGGCGCGCGCCACGCCGCTCACTTAAGATTCGTGGCGACCTCATTGAAGACGCCGCTCAGTTTCGTGCCGATCGCGGCGACGGAAGTGACGATCACAATGGCAATCAGCGAGGCAAGAAGCGCATATTCGACGGCGGTCGCGCCTGATTCATTGGCCACAAACGCCTTGATTCGACGGGTCATGATCTGTCTCCACATCCCCGGCGTCAGCGCGACGCCTGTCCAGCCGGAACGTAGAGCAGAAAACTTGTCGACAGCTTAAACGTAAAAGCGTTTTTGCGATGGCGCCGTTAAGGCTAGCGCCAGACTTGGGCGGTTGCCAAAATCACTAACGGGCCTTAACGCTGCGTCAGCGGTTGGATCAACATTATATTTAAGTATGTATGCCAAGCATCGTCCATGCAGCCCGGACGCTTCAGTTTTGGCGACCCCGCCGAGAACCGGCCTCGGCGAAAAAAACGCCTGGTTTGCGCGCGCCATCCTTTTGGCCATCCTCTGCGGCATCGCGATATTCGCGCACTTGCTCGACGTGGGATGGCTCAGGCGTTGACGACCGCTTGGGCCTCGGACCGGCCGCTGGCCAAGGCCTAGAAACGGAACAGGGGTTCGCCCTCGTCATATTCGGGTGTCGGGCTTTGCCCATAGCGATAGCCGTGGTCCATCAGATCGGTATGGGTCGAGGCGACCGTATCGCTGAAATAGTGATTTTCCGATCCCTCCGATACAGAAGTGCTGGTTCGAAGCTCGACGCCCGGCGCGAAGGGCCGCTCGACAAGCCGGCGCGGCGCCTGCGCCTGGATCTTCTTGTGGACGGGTTGATGCAGGGTTTGCGCGTTGGCGCCCGCCGTCAGCGCGAGCCCGGCGATCAACGCCAGCGCCGTTACCGGGCCAAGGATCGCCACTTTTGCGAATGCGGACATTATGCGTCTCCAGTTGGCGCGTTGGGACGCGCCGGTGTCATTTATGGCAGAGTCTTGGGGTGCGTTGGCTCCGACGCCAAACCCTAACATGAATCGCCGTCGGACTGGAAACGGAAACGCGGGAACCCGGGGTCGGTTCCCTCAAAATGGCGGATAAGCAAATTCACGATCATGTCGAGATGACGCAGACGCCGTGGCGGGCCAATTCGACGGGGATCGTCGTCTCCTGCCGTCTGACGCCCAAAGGGGGCCGCAACGCGATTGAGAGAACCGCGATTCTGGCGGATGGCGCGGGCGTCCTGCTGGCGCGGGTGCGCGCCGCTGCGGAGGATGGGCGCGCCAACCGCGCCCTTTGCGAGCTTCTCGCCGCGGCCCTGGGCGTGGCGACCTCGCAGGTCGCGGTCGTCGCCGGCGCCAAGAGCCGTATCAAGCGCGTCGCCGTGACGGGCGATCCCAAGGCCTTGATCGAGCGGCTCAACGCTCTTTGAGCCAATCAGCGGATGCCGGCGACCGCCAGCAGCACGGCGATGGACGCGGCAAAAAGCAGGAGGTCGCTGAGGCCGCCGGCAAATTGTCGCATCGGCGATTGCTTGATCGTTTTGTTAAGCGCATAGGCGGCGGCCAGACGCGCCACCAGCAACGCCGCTCCGAAGATGTTGACGAAGATGGTGCGCGCGCCGGCCGCCTCGGCGCAGGCGATCAAAATCAGGGCGATCGGCGCCTGCTCGGTGAAATTGCCATGGGCGCACAACGCCTGCATGAGGCTCGCCACGCCGCCGTCGCCCGATTCGACGCCAGAGCGGACGCGGTTCAAGATTACATTGAGGGTCAACACGGCGGCCAGAAGGCCAAGCAGGCCGGCGTAAAGAGCGATCGCTGGGACTGTCGTATTCATCGAAGGGCTCCCCGTCAGGCCGGGCGAAAGGTCCGGCAAACCCATGACGCGCGGGGGCTCTGCGATTTCGACAGGGGCGGCGAATATTTCGCTCTCGCAGCGCCGTCAGCTCTCGGCGAAAGCCTTTTCGACCACGTAATGGCCTGATGCGCCGTGGTTCCCCTCGATGTGGCCCTTCGCGTCGAGAATCGCTCTGAGGTCGCCCAGCATATTGGGGCTGCCGCACAGCATGAATCGGTCGGTTTTCGCATCGATGGGAGGAAGGCCGACGTCCTCGAACAGCTTGCCGTTCGCCATGAGGAGCGAGATGCGCCCGTTATGGCGAAACGGCTCCCGGGTGACGGTCGGATAATAGATCAGCTTTTCGCGTACGCTTTCGCCGACGAGCTCGTCGTTCGGCAATATATTGGCGATCCAATCGCCATAAGCCAGTTCTGCCGCCCAGCGGCAGCCATGGACGATGACGACGCGCTGGAAGCGCTCGTAGGTCTCGGGATCCTTGATAAGGCTGAGGAACGGCGCAAGGCCGGTGCCGGTCCCCAGGAGATAGAGGTTTTCGCCTGAGCTGAGATTATCCAACACCAAAGTGCCGGTCGCCTTGCGGCTGACGAGGATCGGGTCGCCTTCTCTCAAATGCTGCAGGCGCGACGTCAGCGGGCCGTCGGCGACCTTGATACTGAAGAATTCGAGCTGTTCTTCATAATTGGCGCTGACCAGACTATAGGCGCGCACCAGCGGGCGCCCCTGGACTTCCACTCCCATCATCGTGAACTGGCCGTTCTGGAAACGAAAGGCGGGATGGCGCGTGGTCTTGAAACTGAACAACCGGTCGGTCCAGTGACGCACGCTAAGAACGGTCTCCTGGTTGAAATTGCTCATCGTCCACCTTCAGAAGCTGCGCGACCATCGATCAGTTATCTACTAAATCGATAGCGTTTCATCTAACATTGATTAGGCCGCGCGCAAGAGGACGCCTTCACCGACCGCTTGCGCCGCTTTTATCATTTGCATACAAATGAATTGCGCCGCTCGTCAACCGTCGGCGCGCGATGATTATTTCTCCCGCAGGCAAGGAGCCTCCATGGCCCATGACGAACCCGCCGCCTTCGGCGCGCCAGCCAAACTGGTCATCCGCAATATCGGACTGATGCTGAGCGGCGACATCGCCAGGCCGATCCTCGATGCCGACGCGATTCTAGCGATCGGCGGGCGCATTGCGGCGATCGGCCGCGCGAGGGACCTCGATATGGAAGGGGCCGCGACGACGATCGACGCCAATGGCGTCACGCTCGCGCCCGGCCTCATCGACAGCCATGTGCATCCCGTCGCCGGCGACTGGACGCCGCGCCAGAACCAGACCGGCTGGATCGATTCTTCGCTGCATGGCGGCGTGACCACCATGGTTTCGGCCGGCGAAGTCCATACGCCCGGCCGGCCGCGCGACATCGTCGGCCTCAAGGCGATGGCGATCTATGCGCAGCGCGCTTTCTCCTCGTTCCGCGCGAGCGGCGTCAAGGTCCATGCCGGCGCGCCGGTGATCGAGCCCGACATGCAGGAACAGGATTTCAAGGAATTGGCGGAGGCGGGCGTTCGCTATCTCGGCGAAGTCGGCCTCGGCGGCGTCAAGGACGGCGCGACGGCGCGCAAAATGGTGGCCTGGGCGCGCAAATATGGCATCAACAGCACCATCCACACCGGCGGGCCCTCGATCCCCGGCTCCGGCCTCATCGACAAGGATGTCGTGCTGGAAGCCGACACCGACGTGATCGGCCATATCAACGGCGGCCATACCGCGCTGCCCGACGATCAGATCGTGTGCCTGTGCGAGGGTTGCAAGCGCGGCCTCGAACTCGTCCATAACGGCAATGAGCGCGCGGCGCTTTTGACTTTGCGCACGGCGCGCGAGCTTGGCGAGCTGAGCCGCGTGATCTTAGGCACAGATGGCCCGGCGGGCTCGGGCGTGCAGCCGCTCGGCATCATCCGCATGGTCTCGATGCTATCTTCGCTCGGAAGCGTGCCGGCCGAAATCGCCTTCTGCTTTGCGACCGGCAATACGGCCCGCCTGCGCGCGCTCGATTGCGGGCTCATCGAGGTCGGGCGCAGCGCCGATTTTGTGTTCATGGACCGCGCGCAACACTCGGCCGGCAAGAGCCTCATGGAAAGCGTTCAGCTCGGCGATCTGCCGGGCATCGGCATGACGGTGATCGATGGAATCGTGCGCTCGCAGCGAAGCCGCAACACGCCGCCGGCGGAGCGGATTCCAAACGTCGTCGGCGGATGAACCGTTGGCATCCGCGGGCGCGGAGAAGACGCGCCCTGTCTCCGCATCCCTTGAGCCGTAACCTAATATATACCTTATCTATTGTCGCTATCTATACTATAGATTGCCACAATAATTAATGCGTTTCTCTAGAATTTGAGCATTTTATTTACATCGACTGCAAATTGAGTTTGTCACGGTCGCCCCTGTTAGGGAACGGGGACTATCGTTATGAACGCGCGATCGATCAAAGTCCTTATCGCTGGCTCGTTGCTGATTGCCGCCCTGGCATATGGGGCGGGCGCGCAGGCCAGCCAGCTTCAGGCGAGCTATGCCGCCATTGGATCCGAGACGAACGTGCCCTACGGCTGGGTCGACTTCTGCGGCCGCCGGCCCGAAGAATGCAACGTGCCCCGACTTCCCGCCCTCGACGCGAGGCTGACGATTCGCAGCTTGAGCGTGCTCGATCGCATCAACCGCCAGGTCAACGCCGCCATCCAGCCGATCAGCAATTTCGACCATTGGGGCACGATGCTCGACCATTGGGATTACCCGGTCGATGGCAAGGGCGATTGCAAGATATACGCACTGTACAAGCGCAAGCTGCTAATGGAAGAAGGATTTCCCCGCCAGGCGCTGCTGATGACGATCGTGCGCGATCTCGATGGCGAGGGACATGCGATCCTCACGGTCAAGACCGACCGCGGCGAGTTCGTCCTCGACAACCTCTCGAGCGAAATCCGACCCTGGAACGCGACCGGCTACCGTTTCGTCAAACGCCAGTCGCAGGAAGATCCGAATCTGTGGCTCGCGATCGGCGATCCCGGCACAACGGCCGGTTCATGATCGGCCGGTCGGCTTGAGCCGCCGCGCAGCCTCATGCATGACCACGACGAATTGATCGATATCGGCAGCCGTCGTGCGGTGATTGACGATCGCAGCGCGGATGACGGGGCGGCTCGCCAGGATCGTCATGGAAGGAGCGGCCAGGCCGCGTTCCTGCAGATCGATGACGATCGCTTCATTGGCCTCATCGCGCCAGCCCGCCTTCAGAGCAAAGCAGACGATATTGAGCGAGACGGGAGCGCGAAGTTCGAAGGTTTCCGATTTCGCGAGGCGTTCGGCGAGCTGCTGAGCGTTCTCGCAAGTCGCCTCGATGGCGCGGCCGATCTTGTCGGCGCCGTGAACCTGGAAAGTGAACCAGGTTTTCAGCGCGGGAAATCCGCGCGACAGATCTGGCCCGAGATCGCAGGGCCAGACATCGCCGGCGGCAAGGCCGTGCGGCGCGCGCTGGAGATAGGCGGCGGCGGCCGCGAAGGTTCCCCGATGCATCTCACCGTCGCGCACCAGCAGAAAGCCGGCGTCATAGGGAACATGCGCCCATTTGTGAAAGTCCAGCGCGATCGAATCGGCCAACTCCATGCCTGACAGCCGCGGCTTGAGGGTTGCGCTGAGCGCCGCCAACGCGCCGAACGCGCCGTCGACATGGAGCCAGAGGGCAAATTCCTTGGCGACCAGAGCTAGACGTTGCAGCGGATCGAAAGCGCCGGTATCGACGGTTCCGGCTGTTCCCACGATGAGAAAAGGCGACAGGCCGGCCGCAAGGTCGCGCTCGATCGCGGCCCGCAGCAAATCGACGCACATCGCCCCGTCGGAATCGGCGGGGATCGATCGCAGATGCGCGGAACCCGCCCCGGCGAGCTCCATCGCCTGCGCGACGCAGCCATGGGCGTGAACGGAGGCATAAGCGACGAGCTGCCTGCCTGATGCGACAAAGCCCGCGCAGCGAACCTCGTGTCCATCGCGGCGTCGCGCGCGACCAGCAGGCCGAGAAAATTGGCGGCCGAGGAGCCTATCACGAACAGGCCCGTTGCGTTCTGCGGAAACCCGAACAGTTCGGCGGCCCATCGCGCGATCTGCCGCTCCACTTCGATGCCGATGTGATCGCGGCCGCCGCAATTGGCATTGAGCCCGGCGGCGAGCATTTCGGCGACCATGCCGACCGGCGTTCCCGCGCCATGCACCCAGCCCATGAACAGAGGATGGGTGTTGCCGACGCTATAGGGCTTGATGTTCGCTTCGAAATCTTCAAGCACTTCGGCAAATTCGCGCGGGCGGCGCGGCAGCGGCGATTGAAAATGCTGACGAACGTTCGCCGGCGCTTTCCGCCAGACGGGGCGCTCGCGCGCGTCGCGCAGAAAATCGATCATCCGATCCAGCGCCTCATGGCTGGAAGCGCGAAACGCCTCCCAGTCCCGCGGATCGAGATCGTCGCTCATGGCCGGCGCTCTTCTTCCATCAACCGGCGCCATTTCTCGAACAGCGCGTCGAGATCGCGGCCCCATTGCGCGAAGGCGGCGCCAAGGCTGTCGCCGCCGACAAGGCGCTCGGCGATCTCGCTGATCATCGGGGCGCTTGCGCAGACGCGGAGCGCTGTCCTGGGACCGATCGCCACGGGTTGTCCGAGATGAAAAATCCGCTGAAGCGCGGGATCGCCCGCCGCCGGAGCCGCGCAAGGCCGGCGCAGGCGCGCATGGACCGAGGCGGTTTGCGCTGCGCTGAATGGGGCGCCGTCGGGATGCGTCATGACGAATGGCAGGATGCTTTGGGGCTGATGCGAGTCGCCTAGAATTTCGTGGAGATTGTCGACGCGCTCCGCTCTCCTTCGCACCTCGCCTTCGAAATAGGCGAGAATGCCTGAGCGAAGATCGCCCGGCAAAGCGAAAAAGCTCTCCATTTCGCTGAGGGCGGCGATCCAGCGAAGGCCGAGGCCGAGGTTGGCCTGGCTGGTCCAGCCCATCTCGGTCTTGGCTCGCAGGTCGCGCGGCCAGTCGAGATGGGAGCTGTAGTCGGCGAGGCCCTCGGGCAGCGCCAAACGCCCGATCCGCGCCAGGATCGATGGCGGCATCAGCAGGGAGCCGCTGAACGGCGGGCCGCCAAAAAATTTCGAGCCGGTAATTGCGACCATAAAGCCGCGCCTGAGGAATTCGCGCACGCGCGCCCTTGAACATCTCAATTGACAGCAATCGGCGACGACCACGATCCGGTCCGGCGCCCCTGCCAGAATCTGCGAAGCGGCGGCGTCGGTGAGGCCCGAGCGGCCGGTCTTGGAGGTCTGAAGAACATGCAGCAGGACATTGCGCCCCCCTGCATCGCGGCTTCGACTCGACGGCGCGCTTCTTCGTCGATATCGGCGGCGAGGCGCAAATTGCCGTCGCTATCGCGAATCTCGACGCTCGCCGCCGCAATGTCCGCATCGGCCCATCCGCTCAGCGGGCTCCCCGGGCCGCAATCGTCGCCAAAAGGCGTGGAGCCCAGAAAATGCGCGCCTCCGGCGGCGCGCAAAACGCCGCTTCCGGTTTCTGCGGGCGCAAGGACGATATTGGTGAGCGGACCGCCGAGCAGATTTCGCGCGATGGCGAGGCCGATCAGTTCCGCCTCGGTCCCAGATCCCGTGAGGACGATATCGGATCCCTCGATCCCGAAGAGATCGAGGAGACGTCCGCGGATGCCGTCGAACCAGGCGCCGATGCCCGGATGCTTGCCGTTCGTATCCTCCGACAATACGGCCCACGCCGTTTCCACCGCGCGATAGGCTCGGGGGGTGATTGTCGAGGCCGTTGATGACGAAAGGAAAATCTCGTGAGGAGACGGCGTCGCCATCGTCGCATATCGATTGCGTCTCGTCACCGGATCGAGCAGAATCCGCTCGTCGCCGCCGGCGGTCAGCATGAGATCCGCGCCTGCCGCAATATTTGGCGGTTCGAATCGAAGGCGCTTTGGCTCGCGAATGTTCAACAGCGAATTTCCTGGCGAAATCTGCATCGGGCGATCACGAGAGCGAGGAAAGCGGTCCGCGACGGCGAGGACGATCGCGCAGGTCGATGCTGAAGCTAGGCCGCCCGACTTACGTGAGGCTGTCGCGCAAAGGGCGACGGCGGCGGCCCGGCGAATTGGCCTTGTCGCAAGAGGGTGGTAACGGGCTGAAGGCGACGTCGAGCGCAAACCCATCTGGAGGCCATCGCATGGCGATGTTTCACACCGTCGACATAGGCGAGCTTGTCGATTTTTCCCTGCGCATGGCGCTCGCCTTCATCCTCGCCACCGCGATCGGCGCCGAGCGGCAATATCGCCAGCGCAGCGCAGGCCTGCGAACCAATGTGCTGGTGGCGGTCGGCGCGGCCTCTTTCGTCTCGCTCGGCCTGCATCTCAACGGTCCGGCGGGCGCGGGCCAGATCGCCGCTTATGTCGTGTCGGGCATTGGCTTCCTGGGCGCCGGCGTCATCATGAAGGAGGGAAGCCAGGTCTGGGGGCTCAATACGGCGGCCACGCTGTGGTGCTCGGCCGCCGTCGGCGCGCTATGCGGCGTCGATCTGGCGGCCGAGGCCGGCGTCCTCACCGTGGCGGTTCTGGCCGGCAACACCTTGTTGCGTCCCCTCGTCAATCGCATCAACCGCGCGCCGGTGGACGAGCGAACGGCCGAGGCGACCTATGGAATTCACGTCCTCACGCAGGCCGAACATGTGGGCGAGGTGCGCGATCTCCTGGCCGAGCAATTGGAGCGCGCCAACTATCCCGTCGGGGAAATCGAGGTTGCGGAGCGCAGCGACGACGTCACTGAGCTTTCCGCCACGCTCGTCAGCACTTCCGTGCATCCGGCCGAAATGGACGCCGTCGTCGCCGCCCTGGAGGCGTCGCCGCTCGTTTCGCATGCGAGTTGGTCGTCGAGCGCGACGGATTGACGCCTCCCCGACCGGACCCCGCTCACTTTCGCCGAGCAAGAAATTGGGCGACCGCCTTCAGTGTCGCTTCTGAGGCATGGTGCTCCATGCCTTCCGCGTCGGCTTCGGCGGCCTCGGCGGGGACGCCGACCGCAAGCAGTAACTTGACCACGAGGCGATGTCGCGCGCGCACGCGCTCGGCGAGCTCGTGGCCTGCCTCGGTCAGGAAGATGCCTCGGTAGGGCCGAGCCGTCACCAGACCTTCGCGCTTGAGGCGGGCAATGCTCTTGAGCGCGGTGGGATGTGTGACGCCCAGACGCTTGGCTACATCGGTCGCACGAGCCTCACCATGGACCGCCAGAAGGTCGGCGATGAGCTCCACATAGTCCTCCAGCAAAGCGGCCGATCGCGCCGTACGGGCCTTGCCGAACCGACGCGCCTGGGTCGGCTCCTCGGGCATTTTCAACGCTATGGCTGGCCGAGGGGCGGCAGAAGCTCGTGTCACCCGGTTTTCTCCTTGCTCATTCGTCTCGCCGCAAGCAGCATCATGTGTGGCTGATCCGCGGCCCGCCGACCAGACGCCCTATCGCCCCAGGTTCCAAAGCAGCGAGAACCCATCGCGGCAAGGCCTCAAGCGCCTCCTTATAGCAGGAAAATAGCAACCGCATCATTATGAACCCTCCCATCCTAAATTAACCATCTGCGTCGTAAACTTGCCTATTGACTTGAATGTAGCCTAGGCTACCCTGTCTCGAGGGCGACGATATGATAGCCGCGCGGATTCGCGGTTGCCGGCCTGCGGAGGCATCGTGAGCGAGAACGCACTGAACCTTGAATTTCCAGCGCTCCCCGGGAGTGCGGAGGAGCGTCTCACCTCCGAGGATGTCCTGCGGGCGCGCGATCGTCCGAAGGTTCTTAAGACCCGCGCCTCCAAAAGTTCGCTGCTGCTGCTCTGGCTCCTGGCCGGTCCGGGCGTGCTGGTCATGCTTGGAGAGAATGACGGCCCCAGCATGGTCTCCTACGCCACCTCGGGCGCGACTTACGGAATCGGTTTCTTCGTTCCGTTCATCCTGCTCACCTTCCTCATGGCGTTCGTGGTGCAGGAGATGACAGTGCGGCTCGGCGTGGCGACGCACCGCGGCCATGCCGAACTCATCTTCCAGCGTTTCGGCCCGTTCTGGGGCTATTTCGCGATGGGCGACCTTGTGTTCGGCAATTTGCTGACGCTGGTGACGGAGTTCGTCGCAATCCAGGCCGGCGGCCTCTATTTCGGGCTACCGTCATCGCTTTCGGTCGTCATCGGCGTGGCGCTGGTTCTCGGCTCGCTGGCCTTTCGGCGATACGTGACTTGGGAGCGCGCGCTGCTGGGGCTGGCCGCGTTCAACTTGCTGTTCGTTCCGGCGGCCTTGCTTGCACATCCGGACGGCACGGCCTTGGGCCAAGCGCTCGCAACCTGGGGACCGCTGCCGGGCGGCTTCACCACGACGTTCCTGACGCTGGTCCTCGCCAATGTCGGCGCGACCGTGACCCCATGGATGATCTTCTTTCAGCAGAGCGCGATCGTGGACAAAGGCTTGACGCGGGCTGACGTGCCGCAAGGCCGGACGGATACGGCGATCGGCGCGGTGCTGGCCGCCGTGGCGGCGGTCGCGACTCTGGTGGCGACCGCGCCGCTTTTCGCTGCGCACGTCGACGTGTCGCAGTTCGCGAGCGGCGCCGATTTCGCCACCGCCCTTCAGCCGCTGATCGGCACGACAGGCGCCACCTTGTTCGCGCTCGGCATCATCGAGGCGGGCCTGGTCGCCGCCATGACGATCTCCACCAGCTCGTCTTACTCGCTGGCGGAGACGGTGTCGGCGCGCCACAGTTTGAACCTCGACTTCGCTCACGGTCGCCTGTTCTACGGCGTGGCGATCGCCTCGACTCTGTTGGCGGCGGCGATCGTCTTGATTCCGGGCGCGCCCCTGCTCGCCATGACCCTGACGGTCAACGTCATCGCGACATTGCTTATGGCGCCGGCGCTGCTGTTGCTGCTCCTGCTGGCCAACGATCGCGAGATCATGGGGGATCTGGCCAATGGCCGGTGGGGCAATCTGGCTGGAGGAACGATCGTCGTCGCGATTTCGATTGTTGGCGCGCTCTATGGCGTGGTCACGGTCTTCCCGAACCTGTTGGGCAAGTAGGAGGAACGCCATGCAATTCGATCCGACCCTGATCAACGCTCTTGAGCCCGACCAGCTCATAGCCGTTACAATGCGCCCGTACCCGCGCCGCAAATTGAGCCGGGGGGTGCTGGCTCTGCTGATCGTGCTGCGCGTCTTTATCGTGATCGCGGTCCCGATCGTCATCTACGCTTTCGTCCACGCGCTGCTGACGCCGCAATAGTCGCGGCCGAAGGGAGTTAACCAGCGGGAAACAAGGGTCAAATAAACCGCAGTAGTCCAGATTTTCGCGTTGACAGACGCAATCGACACGGGCATAGCGGCCTTGTCTGTCGACGCCTTGGCGCCGTCCGACGATCAACAACCTTTTGAAAGAAACATGGGCAGTATCAGCTTCGGCTTCTCGACGGCGGCGTGGTCCACAATTGGCAGGCCGGCTAACATTGTGACGGCCCACGGCGTCGGAGACGACGTAAGAGGCATCGCCAGGGGCTGAGGCTCCTGCCTCGCCGCTCACGCTCCAGCCGCGATCAGTCGGCATTCCTTCCCAACGCGCCCTATCCCAGCCGCCGCAGCACCGCGACGAAGCTCACGCGCTCGGCCGCGCTGAGCGGCTCCAGTGTCGCGGCGGTGATGCGCTCGGCCATTGGCTTGCCGCGCGCGTAGATCGCCTCGCCCTCCGGCGTCGAGGCCACGAGCAGGCGCCTTCCGTCGGCGGGGTCGGCCGTGGTGGCGGTGACGCCGCGTTTGGTCAGGCGGTCGATCACGCCCTTGATCGTCGCCGCGTCCATCGCGGTCTGGCGCCCGAGCAGGTTTTGCGAGCATGGCCCGCATTCGTGCAATTTGGCGAGCACCGCCCATTGCGTCGGCGTCAGTTCCTCGATCATCAAAGCGGCGAAAATATTGGTGTGGCGCTGTTGCGCCTGGCGCAAGAGGAAGCCGACCTGATCGTCAAGCACATAGTCCGCTTCCCGCGCCGGTTGGCGTTTGCGCATGGCGGTCATCGCAAGCCGTCCTCGCCCTTGATCTCGCTATGTTTCAACCCGCCGACGCGCGGATGCGGGCGCCCGGAATCCGTGATCGCCACCGCGACGACGATTTCATTGGCGCGCGGCGCGTCGGCGACGCGCACCTCCATGCCGTCGAAATGGCTGCGCACGAAGGCGGCGTCCTTGTGGCCGAGCGGCACGTCGAGCGCGACGCCGGGGGCGCCGCGTTTTTTCGAGGAAGGGATCAGCGCCGCGCCCTTGCCGAGCGCCTTGCGCACCGGCGCGCCGAGCTTGGGGTGAAGAATCGCCGCTGCATGTTCGAGTTCGCCGTTCTCGCCGACCGCCGCCGCCTTTCCGTAGCTCTGCGCTTCAGACCCAACGATGCCGAGCGCCGCGACGGCGCGCTCGGCCAGCAAGGCGCCCAGTTCCTCGCCGATGTCGATGAGCTCCGAGAGATCCTCGACATAGCGGCCGGCATAGGGATTTTCGATCACCGCGAGCGCGGCGGCGCGCCGCGTCGGCGGCTCGACGGCGCGCCCCATTTCGCTGCGCGTTTCCTCGACGAAGGTGACGATCTTGCGGATATTGGCTTTCATCGCAGCCCGTCCTGTCCCTTGATTTCGGAGGCTTTCAAGCCGCCGGCGCGATTGTGGACGCGCGCGCCCGTCGTCATCGCCAGCGCCAGCACGATTTCGTCCGCGCGGGGGCCGTCGACCACGCCTATCTCGATGCTGTCGAAATGCGAGCGCACGTAGGAAGCGTCGATATGGGTGATCGGCACGTCGAGCCGCGCGCCGGCGCCCGCCACTTTCTTGGCCGAGGGCACGATAGCCTTGGCGCCGCCGAGCGCCTCGCGCATGCCATAGCCGCCCGGCGCATGCCAAAGCGCGCCATGCTCGATCTCGCCGCCCGAGCCGACAATGGCGCCTTTGCCATAGCCCTGGATCGCCTTGGGATCGCCGCCGAGCGCGGCGATCAACGCATGCGCCATTTCGAGGCCAAGCGGTTTGAGATCGTCGGAGAAACCGAGAATATCCTCGACATAGCGCCCGGCGAAAGGATTCTTGATCACCGACAGGATGGCTGCGCGGCGATAGGGAGCGCCGGGCCTGGGGCCGCCCTCGTGAAATATGTCCTCTACCGTAACGATGCGCTTGCGGATTTCAACGGCGGGCATGAAGGCTCCTCTGCGCGGGGCCGCGGGCGTCTCGCCCGCTTTTGCCGATGATAAGAGGCGACCGGGACGGTCGCGCTCCCAGGGAAGGCGCGCCGCACACTCTCGTCTCGCCCATCAGATGCAGCGCCGCCGCGACAATGTAGCCTGCGCCGCGCAAACGCTCGGCCTCGGACCAGCCGAGCGCCAGCGCGGCGTCGACTTCCCGCGCGCTCAGCGGACCGACCTCGCGGGTGACGAGCCTGTCGCCAAGATCGCTTTGCGGATCGAACTCGCTCGCCGACGCGTGACGGATGGCGGGATGGCCGGGCAGATCGACCGCATTGGCGATCAGCGTCGCGGCGGCGTCGGCCTTTGCGGCACTCACGGCAAGCACGGTGACGGCGTCGGCGATGCCAAGCGAAAAAGACCGGCCGCGCCGACCGGAAGTCGCAATGCCGCGCACCGGGCCGTCCGCGTCGATCTGCGCCCGCCCGAAGGCGCTGGGACGGTCGGGGCGATCGATCATCACGATGCGAAAACTCTCGCGCGGCGCCAGATGCAGCGCGATATCGCCGCCATTATTGACATAAGCGCGGCGCAGCGAGGCGGCCTTGGTCATCGCGTCTAGAATTTCCTCCGCGACGGCGCCGGCAACCGCCGCCATCGGCGTGATGAAGGCGTCGCACGAAAAGGGCGCGACGGCGTCGAACATGCGCCGCGCGACAGTCCCGTTCGGGCGCGGCGAATTCATCGCCGCCGGCGCGCGCAATAGCGCCAATTCCGCGCAAAGCTCGTCGAGAACTGTCCCGAACCGCGCGCGAACGGCCTCATAAGCGCGCTCGACCTCGCCGCTGTCACCGAACGCCTCGAGGATGAGATCAATCGGGCCGTCCTGCAAATGCAGGCGCCCATCGTCTAAAGCTCGATGCCGCGGCGGCTCTCTCACAAGCGCGCCCCATTGTTTTGCCGCTTGCGGCGCTCCTCGAGGATCTCCTCGACCGGCCGGATCTGGTCGACATGGCCGCCCAGCGCCGCATAATCGTCGCGCCGCATCGTGAACTCGATCGGCGCGACGAGAGCCGGCGTCGGCACATAGCCGAAGGCATTGTCGGGCAGCAGCGTCACGTCGACCATGAAGGTGATGCCGCCGCCCGGCCAGACGACGACCGGCGCGCCGCCCGCTGTCACAATCGTCAGCGCTTGTCGCACGGAGCGCGTCAGCCGCACGGGATTTTCGGTGACGCCAGCGCGCAGGGAGCCGCCCGCTCCAGCCATGAACAAAACCGAACAAAGCGCCGGTTCGCAATTCTCGCGGATGCGCTCGACCGATTCCTTTAAGTTTTCCGGCAGCGTCTTCTGGACCGGCCGCAGCGCCGTATCGAGTTCGTAATAGGCGTGCTGTTCGCCGGTGGTCGAGACCATCAGCATGGTGAGGCCTGACCACGCCTCCTTCGGATTGAAGGGGCCGAGAATGTCGAGCGGGTCGGCGATATCGGCGCCGCCCCAGCCTGAGCCGGGTTCGGCGACATGGAAATAGCGTCCTGGAGTCGAGCGCCGACCTTTGATCTTGACGCCGGTGTCCCGCGCGCCCAGCACTTTGCCTGCCTGATGTTCGGAAAGGACGCCGGTGATGTGATCGTCGACCACAACCACTTCGTCGACCTTGCCGTACCATTGCTTAGCGAACATGCCGATCGTCGCCGAGCCGCAGCCGACCCGCATGCGCTCTTCGATCTGGCCGTTGATGATGGGCGCCTTGCCCGCTTGCACGACGACGCTGACGCCGCCGTCGACCGTCAGCTCGACCGCTTTGCCGTTGCAAAGATCGAGCAGCGTTTCGCAGGTGACGCGGCCTTCCTTCTTGCCGCCGTGGGTCAGATGATTGACGCCGCCGAGCGACAGCATTTGCGAGCCATATTCGCCCGTCGTGACATGGCCGACCGGCTCGCCCTGCGCGCGCACCATGCTGCATTCGGCGCCAAGATGGCGGTCGGTGTCGATCTTCACCTTCACGCCGCAATAGCTGTAGATGCCTTCGGTCACCACCGTCACCATGTCGACGCCGTCGATGCGGCTCGAAACAATGAAGGGTGCCGGCTTGTAATCGGGATAGGTGGTGCCGGCCCCGATCGCGGTGATCAAGGGACTCGGTCCATTGACCATGTCGCCGTTCCATTCGCGCGGCCGGTCGAGGAACGGCACGACCTTGCCGCCCTCGCTCAAAGTGCGCTCCAGCAGCACATGCGGATCGACGCGCACGAGTTCGCCGGCATGATTGGCGTAGCGATCGCAAGCGCCCGCCATGCCGGGCTTGATGAAGCACATGACCGGGCAGGCGTCGCAGCGGATCTTGTCGTCGACCTCAAGCATCGACGCCTCGCAGCCCAGGTCGTAAGATCGCCCCGCGCAGGCGATCGGGGGTAGCCGGAATCTGGAACAGGCGCGCGCCGGTCGCGTGGCGGATCGCGTTGAGAATGGCCGGCGCGGTGGGGATCAAAGCCTGTTCGCCAATGCCCTTGGCGCCGAACGGTCCGATCGAGGAAGCCTCCTCGATGAGGATGGATTCGACGGGCGGCATGTCGCCGATGGTCGGGATGAGATAATCGTGCAGGTTCTCGCCGCGCCCGGGAAAGAACTCTTCCATCAGCGCCATGCCTAGCCCCTGCGCGGCGCCGCCTTCGATCTGGCCTTCGACGAGCGTCGGATTGATCGCGCGCCCGACATCATGCGCGCAGACGAGGCGCAGGACCTTGACGCGGCCAAGCTCGATATCGACCTCCACTTCGGCCAGATGCGCGCCATAGCCGAACAAAGCATAGGGATCGCCCTGCCCGTCCGCGTCGAGCGCGGTGGTCGGCGGATCGAACGTCTCCTCCACTTCGAGGACGAGGCCGGATTCATCGACCGGCAGCCTTGTCAGATCGACGCGGCGACGATTGACGCCGTCATCGATGCCGATTGCGCCTTCTTCGAAGGACAGATGCGCGTCCTCGCCCGCATTGGCGAGGCGAAGGATCGCCCGGCGCATCGCGTGGCCCGCCAACAGCGCTGCTTTGCCAGAGACAAAAGTCTGGCGCGAGGCGGAGGTCTTGCCGGCGTCGGGCGAAAGATAGGTGTCGGCGCCAATGAAATCGAAAGCCGCGAGCCGCGCGCCCAGCGCGTCGGCGCAGATCTGCGGCACGACCGTGTTCGACCCCTGCCCGATATCGACGGCGCCCTGATGCAGCTGCAGACGGCCATCGGCTTTGAGGCCAAGCCGGATGGTCGAGGGATTCGACATTGAGGTGTTGCCGCAGCCGTACCACATGCCGGCGATTCCGACGCCGCGCCGCACCGCCCCGCGCGGCGCAGCGTCGAATGCCGCGATTTCGGCAAGCGCCCGCCGCCAGCGAGGACGCAAAGCTTCGAGACAGGCTTTGATGCCGACGCCGTCGGCGAAGACCTGGCCGGTCACGGTCGGATCGCCCGCCTCCAGCGCATTGAGGATGCGAAATTCGAGCGGGTCGAGGCCAAGCTTTGCAGCCAATTCGTCGAACAATTGTTCCTGCGCGACGGCGCTTTGCGGCACGCCAAAGCCGCGAAACGCGCCGGCGGGAACGAGATGGGTATGGATCGCCCGCGTCGTCGCGCGATAATGGGCGAAGCGATAAGGTCCGGAAGCGTGGACGGGCACGCGATTGGCGACCGTCGGGCCCCAGGACGCATAGGCGCCGGTGTTGAAATCGCCGGTAAAATCCATCGCGCTGAGGCGCCCGTCGCGCATCGCGCCGATCTTGATTCTGATGCGGCTCGGATGACGTTTTGTCGTCGTCATGATCGATTCCTGGCGCGAATAGGTCATGCGCACGGGCCGGCGCAAAATCCAGGCGGCGAGCGCGATGAACGGCTGCACGGAAAGATCGAGCTTCGAGCCGAAACCGCCGCCGACCGCAGTCGGAATGATGCGAACCTGCGTCGGCGCGATACCGATAATTCTCGCGATATCGTCGCGGTCCATATAGGGCGCCTGGGTGCAGGCCTGCACCTCGATGCGATCGCCGACGCGCCGGGCAAAGCCGGCTTCCGGCTCGATATAGGCGTGTTCGACGAAGCCGGTTTCGAACAAACCTTCCGCGAAAACTTCCGCGCCCGCCATTCCCGCCTCGAGATCGCCCCGCGCGACGCGGCCGCGGGTCAGAATATTGGCGCCGCGATTGGCGTGAAGGAGCGGCGCGCCCTCGGCCAAAGCCGCGTCCATCGTCGTCAGCGCGGGCAGCACTGCCCATCGCACCGGAAACCGCGCGAGGTCGAGCCTCTGCATCGCCTCCGCCTCGCCGACGACGAGCGCGACCGCCTCGCCGCGGAAACGGGCGACCTGTTCTGCAAGGGCGGGCTGGTCGGCGAAAGGGCCGATCACGCCATAGCGATTTTCACCCGGGACATCGCGCGCCTGGAAAACGGCGACAAGGCCGGGATTGGCTTTGACATAGGCGTCCGTGTCGCCAATGGCGAAGCGCGCGTGAGGATGAGGCGAGCGGATCGCCTTGGCGACGAGCGCGTCGGCCGGCCATTCGTCGGCGCCGAAAATCTCCGCCCCCGAAAGCTTTTTCGCGCCGTCCAGCCTTGCCAGGCGTTTGCCGACCGCGCCGCCGATCGGCGCCTCGACCACAACAGTTCCGTCGAAGCGATGCGCCGACATTACGGCCTCGATGATCTTGCGATAGCCGGTGCAGCGGCAGAGCACGCCGCCGAGCGCCTCCATCGTCTGCGCTTCGGACGGCGCGGCGGCTTTGCGCAGCAGCGCGGTCGCGGCCAGCAGCATCGCCGGCGTGCAGATTCCGCATTGGGCGGCGCCATGGAAAGCGAAGGCGCGCCGCAGACGCGCGACGATCGGCTCGTCGTCGCTGAGGCCTTCGATCGTCTCGACGCGGCAGCCCGCCACCTGGCCGACGGCTGTGAGGCACGCGCAAACGGGCTCGCCGTCGATCAGCACCGTGCAGGCGCCGCAATCGCCGGCGTCGCAACCGATTTTCACGCCCGTCAGGCCGCAATCCTCGCGTAACGCGTGGCTCAGGCGCTGTTCGGGCGAAGAAGAAACCAGCGCCGGCGCGCCGTTCAGATTGAGCCTTACGCCGGGCGAGCGATCGAGCATCAGGCCATGCCTCCCGCCTCGCCGCGCAGGCAAGCTTCCACCGCGCGGCGCAGCAAGACCAGCGCCGCCTCGCGCCGGTAATCGGCCGAAGCCCTGATATCGTCGATCGGCGTCAACTCGGCCAGATGTTCGGCGCGCAGCCTGCCGCCAAGACCGGCGTCGGCGCGCTCGCCGATCAGGCTCGCCTCGGCGGCGGGCAGGCGCTGGGCGACCGCCGAACAGGCGCCCAGAGCCAGGCGCGCCGCGCGCACGAAGCCGTCGGCGCCGATGTCGAGGAGCACGGCGGCCATGGCGATCGATATGACGAGATAGCGCCGCGCGCCGAGCTTGAGGAAGGTCGAACGCGCGGCGGGCGCCGGCGCCGGGACGATAATCGCGGTCATCATCTCGTCCGCCTCAATCAAAGTGCGCCTATTTCCGGTGATGAAACGCGAGAGCGGCAGGCGGCGCAGGCCGCGCTGGGAGGCAAGCTCGACTTCGGCGTCCAGGATGAGGAGAGGCGGCACGCCGTCGGCGGCCGGCGAAGCATTGCATAAATTGCCGCCGATCGTGCCGCGGTTCTGGATCTGCACGGCGCCGATTTCGCGCGCCGCCGCGCGCAAGGCGTCAAAGGCCGGCGGCAGGTCTTCTCTGATGAGATCGGTCCAGGTCGTCGCCGCGCCGATGCGAATTTCATCGCCCGCCCGCCCGACGCCCCTGAGGCCCTGCATCGCTGAAATATCGACGATGCGCCCCGTCAGCGGGCGCTCGCCGGCGCCGGGAAAGACATCCGTGCCGCCCGCCAACAGGCGCGCGGGCTCGGCCAGGAGCGCAAGCAGGTCGTTCAACTCGGAAGGGCGAGCATACAAAGAGCGCTCCGCGATCGGTTCTGGCGATGCCAATATCATTTGTATACAAATGATCGAGCCGATCGGCTCTCTTGTCAAGGGGCGCGGGCGTTTCGGGTTTGCCGCGCCCATGTCATGAAGGGGCCTTAAAGGCGCGATCTTTCGCGGGGAGACGATGATGAGCCTGACGATTCCGGTGCTTCTGGGCTCGGTCCGCGCCGAGCGGCAAGGCATCAAGGCGGCGCGCTACATCATGGCGCTTTTGGCGGCTCGCGGCCACAGCCCTGTCCTGGTCGACCCGCTGGAAAAGGCGCTGCCCATGCTCGACCGCATGTATAAGGAGTTTCCGCCGGGCGAGGCGCCGCCTGTCATGCGCGAACTGGCCGAGCTTTATCGACGGGCGGACGGTTTCATCATCGTGACGGCCGAATATAATCAGTCCGTGCCCCCCGCCCTCAAGAACCTGCTCGATCATTTCCTCGAGGAATATTTCTGGCGCCCGTCGGCGATCGTCTCCTATTCGGCCGGCCGCTTCGGCGGCGTGCGCGCCGCGGTGACGCTGCGGACAGTGCTGGCCGAAATGGGCATGTCGAGCGTACCCTCCATCTTGTCGATCCCCGCGATCGGCCGCGCGCTTTCGCCGGACGGCCCAGCCAACGAGCCCTGGATCGACAAGGCGGCCGCGCGCCTCATCGACGAATTCGAATGGTATGCCGAGGCGCTCGGCGCGCAGCGCGCGGCCAAAGGCGCCCCCTATTAGCCGGCCAATGAATAAATCCGTTGGCGGCGTGTTTACGTCGAGCGGTTTCCGACAGAGGCCCTCCATGAACGGGGCGCCGCTCCATCGAATCCCCGCCCGTCTAAGCAATGGAGAAAATAGGATGACGAGCAAGCTGACGAACGCCCTACTCTTGTCGGCCGGCTTGGCGGCCTTCGCGCTTTTCTGTAATGGAGCCGCTCTGGCGGCCGACGCCTTCACGCTGACCTCGACGACGTTCAAGGACGGCGCGCTCATACCGAAAAAATCCGCTAACAACACGGCCGGCAATTCCAATTGCATCGGCGAGAATCTGTCGCCGCAACTGGCCTGGTCCGGCGCCCCCGAGGGCGCCAAGAGTTTCGCGCTGACCATGGTCGACCCGGAAGGCCGCAAAGGCCTCGGAGTCTATCATTGGGTGGCCTATGGAATTCCCCCCGACGTGACATCACTTGCCGAGGGCGAGGCGAGCAAGCCGTCCGACAAATATGTCGGCGGCAATAGCACGCAGGGCGTCGCTACTTATTCCGGCCCCTGCCCACCGCCCGGATCGCCGCACCATTATACGTTCGTGGTCATCGCCACCGATCTGGACGTCAAAGAGCTGCCGCCCGGGCTGACGCTTCCCGAGCTTTGGGAGAAGTTGAACGGCCATGCCAAGGGCGCGGCGGGAATGGTCGGGCTGTTCGCCAATCCCTATCCCAATTGAGCCGAGCCGCCGGCCGATCACGCGAAAGTTTGTCGCGGACCCGAGCGAAATAATTAGTCTGCCGCCACTTCAATCTGGAGAACCTCATGCGTTCGATCCTTTTGCTGACCTCCGCGCTCGCGCTGACCTTCACGACCGCCGCCGCCCTCGCCCAGACCCCGCGCCCCGGCATCGTGCGCGGCGCGATCGTCAGCGTCGACGGCCCAGCCGTCGTGGTGCTCACGAAGGCAGGCGAGACCATCAATCTGCGCTTGAAAGAGCAGCAGAGGATCGACGCCGTCATTCCTGCGCAGCTTTCGGACGTCAAGCCGGGCGTCTTCGTCGGCGCCGCCGCCGCGCCCGACAAGGACGGCGCTTTGACGGCGCTGGAAATTCATATTTTCCCTGAGGCGCAGCGCGGAATGGGCGAAGGCTCTCGGCCTTTCGATCTCGCGCCGGGAATCTCCATGACCAACGCCAATATTTCGGCTGTCGTCGACTCCGTCGCCGGACCCAAGCTGACCCTCACCTATAAGGGCGGCGAGCAGACGGTGACCGTCGACAAGGCGACGCCGATCGTCACTTTCGCGCCGGGCGAGGCCGGCGATTTGAAACCGGGCGCCTCGGTCGATATTTTCGGCGTCGTCAAAACGGCCGACGGCGCCTATGAGGCCGGCCGCATCGTGGTGGGGAGAAGCGGCACGAAAGTGCCGATGTGAGCGGGCTTCAGCGCTCCACCTCCGCCGCGTCCAACAGCCGCAGCTGCGCCTTCTCGCGGCCGCCGTAGCGATTGATCGTCAGCGCGCCGGCCAGATGCACGGGCGAGCCGCGCAGGCGCTTCAACGCCTCGCCAAGCCCATTGCCCGCCGCGCGGAACGCGATGGCCTCGATCGTCTGATTGTCGCCCGCCGCCGCGCGCACGCGCAGGTGATCGGCGCCGACGGGCACAACATCGACGAGGCGATGGCGTGGCAGCACGAAGACCGGCTCGGGATTGCCCGCGCCATACGGGCCGGCCTGCTCGATCGAATGGACGAGCGTCGGCGTCGCCGCGCCTGCCGTCACGGCGCTGTCGATTTCGAGGCCGGCCCTGGCGCGCGCCTCCTCGACCGGCGCGACAAGCTGTTCCTCGAGGAAGGCGCGAAAGTCGCCGAGCCGGTCCCTGGCGAGCGTCACCCCCGCCGCCATCGCATGGCCGCCCCCTTTGACAAGAACGCCCGCCTCGACGGCCGCGCGCACGATGCGGCCAAGATCGACGCCGGCGATCGAGCGGCCCGAACCCGTCGCCTCCAGCCCGTTCAAAGCCAGGGCGAAAGCCGGCCGCCCGAAGCGCTCCTTGAGGCGCGCCGCGATGAGCCCGACAATGCCGGGCCGCCAGCCCTCGCCCGCCACGACGACGCAGGCGCCGCGCTCCTCGAGCCCCAGCGCCGCCAAAGCCTCGGCCTCGGCCGACTCTAGCGTGGCGATTTCGATCTGCTGGCGCGCGCGGTTGAGACGGTCGAGTTCGGCGGCCAGAGCCCGCGCCTCCAGATCGTCACGCGTCATCAGCAGCTTGACGCCGAGCCCGGAATCGCCGATGCGCCCGCCGGCATTGATGCGCGGACCGATCAGGAAGCCTAAGTGATAGGGGCGCGGCGGCCCGTCGGCGCCGGCGACATCAAGCAAAGCCGCCAGGCCGGGGCGGCGGCGGGCGCGCATCACGCTCAATCCCTTGACGACGAAGGCGCGGTTGAGACCGATCAGCGGCACGACATCGGCGACGCTGCCGAGCGCGACAAGATCGAGCGCGGCGATGAGATCGGGCGCCGCGCGCGCATGCCAGAACCCCGCCTCGCGCAAAGCGCGGTTGAGCGCGACCAGCGCCATATAAACGACGCCGGCGGCGCATAAATAGCCGAGCCCAGAAAGATCGTCCTGCCGGTTGGGATCGACCAGAGCCAAAGCGTCGGGCAGCAATTCGGGCGCCTGATGGTGGTCGAACACGATGACGTCGAGGCCGAGACTCCTCGCCTGCGCGAACGGCTCATGGCTGACGATGCCGCAATCGACGGTGACGATAAGATTCGCGCCCTGCGCGGCGAAGGCGCGCATCGCCTCCACATTGGGCCCATAGCCCTCGATCACCCGGTCCGGGATATGGACGATCGTCTGACAGCCGCAATCATTGAGATATTGCGCGAGCAAAGCGGCGCTGGTCGCCCCGTCGACATCATAATCGCCGAAGATCGCGGCGCGCTCGCCGCGTTGCACCGCATAGGCGAGCCGCGCGACCGCCGGCTTCATGTCGCGCATCGTGAAAGGATCGGGCATCAGGTCGCGCAAAGTCGGATCGAGATAGCGCTCGACCTCTTCGAGCTTGACGCCGCGCCCCGCCAGCACCCGCGCCATCAGGTCAGACTGGCCGCTAACCTGCGCGATGGCGAGCGCCAGCGCCTCCCCGGCCCCGTTCAGCCGCGAGCGCCAGGGGCGGCCGAGCACGGAGCGTTCGACATCGAGGAAGAAAGGCGGATTCATCGCCCCGCACTAGCACGAGTCGCGCTAAGCGCGCGCCCTGACCTCGGCCATCCCCCGCCAATTCACCAGGCTCGCAAAATAAACCGCCCCCGACAGCGCGGTGATCCAGAAGCTGACCGGCCAGTCGGAATAAAAGGCGAGCGTCAACCCGCCCCAGGCTTCCAGCAACGCCAGCGCGGCCGAGAGCGCGACCGCGGCGTAGAGGCGGCGCGTGAAGGAAAGCGCGGCCGCCGCCGGGCCGACCATCAGGGTGAAGACCAGTAGCACGCCGACGATTTGCGCGCATTCCGAGACGGCGATCGCGACGATCATCAAGAAGGCGGTCGAGACGAAGCGGACCGGCACGCCCTTGGCCTCGGCAAGTTCGCTTTGCAAGGACGCGAACAGCAGCGGCTTGGCGATAAGGCCGAGCGCCGCCAGGCTGATCGCCGCCAGGATCGCGAGCGAGGCCAGCGCCTGGTTGTCGACTCCCAGCACATTGCCGAACAGCAAGGCTGCCGCCTGCGAGGCGTAGGAGGTGAAGAAATGCAGGAACAGCAGGCCGAGCCCCAGCGCCAGCGACAGCATCATGCCGATCGCGACATCCCGCTCGCTGAGCTTCTCGCCAAGCAGCCCCATCGCAAAACCCGCCAGCACGGTGAAGCCAACGAGACCGACCAGCGGCGGCAGGCCGAACAGAACCGCGCCCGTGGCGCCGGTGAAGCCGACGTGGGAGAGCGCATGCCCGGCGAAAGTCTGGCCGCGCAGCACGAGAAAGAAACCGACGACACCGGCCAGAATCGCGACAATGCCCGCCGCCGCAAACCCCGTGCGCATAAAATCATAGTCAAGCATGGGCGCCGTCGTGATCGTGGTGATGATCGTGCCCGCCGTCATGTTCGTGACGATGGGCGTCGCGCTCGACATCGACGTCGCCAGCCATCACGAAGACGCGGTCCTTGATGCGAACCACCTCGATCTGCGCGCCATAAAGCCGCGATAGGACCGGCCCGGTGATCACTTCGTCGACGGCGCCGAGCACCGCCTTGCCGGCGCCGAGATAAAGCACGCGGTCGATCGCGTGAATGAGCGGGTTCAGCTCATGCGCGCTGAAAACAATGGCGATTTTCAATTCGTCGCGCAGGCGCCGGGCGGTCTCGACGACGCTTCTTTGATGGGCGGGATCGAGGCTGATCAGCGGCTCGTCGAGCAGCAGCAGTTTGGGGCGCCCGAGCAGGGCTTGCGCCAGGAACAGGCGCTGGCGCTCGCCCCCCGAAATCTCGCTAAGCGAGCGCCGCGCAAGTTCCCGCGCATCGACCGTCGCCAGCGCCCAGTCGATCTCGCGGCGCATCGCCGCGTCGAGGCGCGGCAGGCCCCAGCCGGCACCGCCCGCCGCCGAGGCGACAATGTCGTAGCCGGTGAGGCGCAAGCCGGCGAAGGCGCCGCGATTTTGCGGGACATAGCCGACTGCTCCATTGCCGCGCGTCGCGGGTCGGCCAAGAACGCTGATTGCGCCGCCGCTGAGCGGAACGAGCCCGAGCGCGGCGCGCATCAGCGTCGTCTTGCCCGCGCCATTGGCGCCCAGCATGCCGATGAATTCTTTTTCCTCAACCGCGAAGCTGACATCGGCCAGAATGGTCCGGCCGGCGAGCTTGATCGAGACCCGATCGAAGGAAAGCGCGCTCACGGCGCCCCGCCGGCAAGCGCCTTGTCGAGCGCGTCGAGCTGGGAAGTCATCCATTGCTGATAATTGGCGCCGGCCGGCTCGGTTTCGGAAACGCCGACGACGGGAATTTTCTCGTCCTTGGCCATTTGCACGAGGCGCTGCACGGCGGGCTCGCTCGCCTGGGCGTTGAAGAGCATCGCCTTGACCTTATGGCCTTTGAGATCATTCTCGAAACCGGCAACTTGCGAGGCGCTTGGCTCGGTATTGTTCATCACCGCCAAAGCGAATTTCTCGTCCTGCATTTTGAGGCCGAGAAGCTCGGCCATATAGCCGAAAACCGGCTCCGAGGCGGTAACCGGCTGGCCGGAATATTTCTTGCGCATCTCGGCGATCTTGGCCTCCAGCGGCTCGAGCGACGCGGCAAAGACGGCGCCGGCCTTTTGATAGTCGCTGCGATGCGCCGGATCGACGACGGCCAAAGCGACACTCAGAGCATTCCCGACGGCCTTGACCGTCTGAGGATTATACCACAGATGCGGATTGTCGCCCGCCTTCTTATGGGCGAGCGCCGCAACCAGGATATCTCGACGGCTCGCCGATTTGTTGGCGCCCAGCAGCTTTTCCATCCAGGGATCGTAATCGACGCCGTTGACGATGACGATTTGCGCGTCGGCCAGCGCCTTGGCGGTGGAGGCGCTCGCCTCGAACAGATGCGGATCGTCGTCGGGATTGGACAATATGCTGGTCACCGCGACATTGTCGCCGCCGACCTGGCTCGCGACATCGCCATAGAAATTCTCGGCGGCGACGATTTTGACCGGGTCGGCGAAAGCTGGCGCAGATAGAGCGAAAAGGGCGAAAGCGGCGCCGGCGAACGGAAACGTCTTGGACATTTGGAACCTCCTGTCAGGGCCTTGATGAGCCCAATGGCGTGAGTGACGGCATTGTGCCATGATATATCATTACAAATGACAAGCGTCGGTGCGAGGAAGCGCAAAAGCCGCGCGGAAAGGCCCGAACGTGCTATTGCGTGGTTCTGTTCACTGGGCGATTCAGGAAATAGCGATGGGCGCGGAAATCGACAGCCAACAGAGGCGCGTCTGGGCGGCGCAGGTCGAGCAGTCCTGCGCCAAGAAGGGCCTGGCGCTGACGCCTTTGCGTCGGCAGATCCTGACCATCCTCGCCCATGCGCCCGCCCCTTTGGGCGCCTATGCGATCATCGAGGAATTATCGCGCGAGCAGCACAAGGCGGTCGCCCCGCCGACCGTCTATCGCACTTTGGAGTTTTTTCTCGAAAACGGCTTTCTGCACAAAATCGAAAGCCGCAACGCCTATGCGCCCTGCGAGCATCTGGGCCATGACCATCACGGCATCCTGCTGATTTGCGGGCGTTGCGGGCGCACGGATGAAATCGAGAACCCGCGCTTCGACAAGCTGCTGCAGGAGACCGCCGCCAAGGTGGGCTTCGTCGCGCAGCGCCAGGTCGTGGAGGTCGAAGGTTTGTGTCAGAGCTGCGGCCATGAACACGCCGCCCACGCCGGCGCGTAACGGCGCGGGCTTCGCTTCAATCCTTCACTTCGGTATCGGGACGATCGCGCCCGTCGGCGGCTTCGTCGCGCCAATGGCCGGAACTGTCCTCATATTCGATGATTTCGCTCTCGCCCGGCGTTTTTTGCTCGCGAGCCGCGCGGCTGGCGGCCCGATGGGCGAGTTCCTTGGTGGCGAAAGATTCCGAAAAAACGTCGCCGACCTTGTAGGCCCAACCCCCGTCGTGTTGGACGATTTCATAGACGACATGCGACATTTTCTTAGCTCCTTGTTTGTCGTTGTTGCCTGTTCGGCGTTATGGACAAGCGGCCTGTTCAAGCGGTCGGGCGCCTGCGAAACATTGACTCTAACGCTTCGCCGCAGGATTGGCGATATTCAGGCCGTCCTTGGTTCGTACTGCCAGAGCGAGGGCGGGCGAGGAAGCGCAGACAGCAGCGATTTGCGCGACGGGGCCATATTGACGATCATCGCAGCCGTATCGGCCGGCCTCGACCGCCCGCCGCTGCGCTTGAAGCCGTGCCATCGACGGGGCGCCGATGATTCCAACGATCCAAACTCTCGTGCTTCTATTGGCGGTGATCGCTTTGGTCGCGGTCATCGCCGCGAGATCGAAAATCCCCCCCTCCATTCTGCTGGTGCTGACCGGCGTCATGCTGGCCCTCGTTCCCGGCCTGCCGGGGGTCGAACTCGCCCCCGAATTCGTGCTTCTCGTGCTGCTGCCGCCCATCATCTACTCCGCCGCGGTGGCGATGAGCTGGCGCGAGTTCCGTTTCAACCTGCGGCCCATTTCGTTGCTCGCCGTGGGTTGTGTCTTGTTCACGACGGTCGCGACGGCCGCGGCGACGCATTTTCTGTTAGGCCTCTCATGGGCGCCGGGGTTTGTGCTGGGCGCCATCATTTCGCCGCCCGACGCGCTGGCGCCGCTCGCTATCGCGCGCCGGCTGCAAGCGCCCCGGCGCCTCCTCGTCATTCTCGAGGGCGAGGGCCTCGCCAATGACGCGACCGCGCTTGTCCTTTACCGCTTCGCGGTCGCCGCCGTCAGCGTCGGCGTATTTTCGTTTCCCCAAGCGGTCGGGACGTTCGTCGTCATTGTCGTCGGCGAAATTCTGTGGGGGATCGGGGTCGGCTGGCTGATGCTGCGCCTGCGGCGCTGGGTTCGCGACCCACGCATCGAGATTACGCTTTCGATCCTGACCCCATTCCTCGCCTATTGGCCGCCGCAACAAATCGGCGGGTCCGGCGTGCTGGCGACCGTGACCGCGGGCCTCTACATCAGCTGGAACGGTCTGCGCCTCATCAGCGCGGCGACGCGCCTCCAGGGCATATTCTTCTGGGATTTCCTCAACTATCTCATCGAGGGCATGGTGTTTCTCATCACTGGCCTCCAGGCGCGTTCGGTGATTGCCGGCATCCGCAGCCATTCCGTATCCGAACTGGCGACTTCCGCGGCGCTCGTCAGCGCCGTCGTCATCACGGCGCGCTTCGTGTGGATGTATCCGGCGACCTATCTGCCGCGCTGGCTCGTCCCGGCAATCCGGCGCAACGATCCCTCGCCGCCCTGGCAATGGCCGTTCGCGCTGGCTTCCGCCGGGGTCCGCGGCATCGTCTCGCTGGCGGCGGCGCTGGCGATTCCTCTGGTCACCGAGGGAGGCCAGCCGTTTCCGCAACGCGATCTCATCCTTTTCCTCACCTTCTCGGTCATTCTGGTGACGCTGGTCGGCCAAGGCCTGCTGCTACCCTGGATCATCCGTGCGCTCGGCCTTGCCAACGCCGGCCACCGGGAGCTCAGCGCCGACCGGATCGAGGAACGCCAGGCGCGGCGGCAGGCCGCGCAGACCGCGATCGAACGGTTCGATCAACTGGCGCTGGAGAGATCCTTGTCGGAGGAAATCGCCAACCCGCTGCGCGCCGCTCAACGCGCCAGATTGCTGCATATCGAGTTGAAGGGCGACGGCGGCGAGCCGCGCGGCGAACTTTCCGACATTCACGACGAGATCGAGCTTCAGCTTATCGTCGCCGAGCGCCGGCTCATCAATGATCTTTTCCGCGACGGCAAGCTGAAGGACGAGCCGCGCCGCCGCATCGAGCGGGAGCTCGATCTGCGCGAGGCGCGCCTCGCCAACCATCGCGACGAGGAATGAGCCATGATGGATGCGTGGGCGAATTTCTTCGTCGCGCAATGCGGCGCGTCGGCGGCGCTGCTTGGGCTGCTGTTCGTCAGCGTTTCCTTGAGCCTCAACAAGATTCTCGCCTTTACCGCCCTTCCCGGCCGGGCGCTGACGGCGATGCTTCTGCTGCTCGCCGTGCTGTTGGTCTCCTCTTTCATGCTGATTCCCGGCCAGCCGATCGCGGCCAACGGGGTCGAAGTTCTGTGCGTCGGTCTCCCGACATGCGGGGCCGGCGCGTTCTTCGGGATTCGGGGCGTGCGTAAGACAACGCCGGATCATCGGGGCGAATTCATCGCCAGTTTGTTGTTTCTCGCAATCGCGACCTTGCCTTATCTGGTTGCCGGAATCCTGTTTCTGTTCGCCGTAGCGGCAGCCCCCTATTGGCTGGCCGGCGCGATAATCCTGTCGTTCCTCAAGTCCTTCCTGGATGCTTGGGTGCTGCTCATCGAGATCCACCGCTAGGAGATAGGATGGGCCGATTCGAGGCCTGCCAAGGAGACAGATCCGCCCGTCACTCCCGCTCGATGCGGATCACCTGCGGCTTCTGCGTGATGAAACCGTCGGCGAGCGCCAGATCGAGCGCGGCGCGGATCGCCGTCTCGCTCGTCGCATGGGTGATCAGCACCACCGCCACCGGCGCGGCGGCAGCCGAATCCTTGGCGGGGCGGCCCTTCTGCATGATCGATTCCAGCGAGATGTTCTTTTCGCCCATGCGGGTGGCGATTGCCGCCATCGCGCCGGGCCGGTCCTCGACGGTGAGGCGGATGTAATAGCCGCCCTCGTGGCGCTGCACGGGAATGCGCTCGGCCTCTTCGAGGAGAGCGACGGGGCGCCCGAACGCCGGCGTCACCATGCCGCGCGCGATATCGGCAATGTCAGCGGCGACCGCCGAGGCCGTCGCCTCGCCCCCCGCGCCCGGCCCGATCAGCGTCAATTCGCCAACCGCATCGCCGTCGATCGTCACGGCATTAACGACGCCCATTACCTGGGCGATCGCAGAGGATTTGGCGACCATGGTCGGATGCACGCGCTGCTCGATCCCCCGCGCGGTGCGTTCGGCGACCCCGAGCAGCTTGATGCGATAGCCCAATTCGTCGGCGGCGGCCAGATCCGTCAAGCTGATCGCCTCGATGCCCTCGATATGGATCGCCTCGGCGTCGATCCTCGCGCCGAACGCCAGCGAGGTGAGGATGGCGAGCTTATGGGCGGTGTCGAAGCCGCCGATGTCAAAGGTCGGGTCTGCCTCGGCATAACCGAGGCGCTGCGCGTCGGCCAGGCATTCCTCGAACGACAGGCCGTCCGTCTCCATCCGCGACAGGATGTAATTGCAGGTGCCGTTCAGGATGCCGTAGACGCGCCGGATCGAATTGCCGGCCAGCGCCTCGCGCAAGGTCTTGACGATCGGAATGCCGCCGGCGCTGGAGGCCTCAAAGCTCAGCGCGACGCCCGCCGCCTCCGCCAGGGCGGCCAGTTCCAGCCCATGGCGCGCGATCATCGCCTTGTTGGCGGTGACGACCGGGACGCCGTGCTGCAGCGCCGCCTTCGCCGCCGCGAAGGCGGGACCGTCCGCCCCGCCGATCAGTTCGACGAAAACGTCGATCTGGCCAGAGGCGGCGAGCGCGGCCGGATCATCGAAAAACGCGACGCCGTTGAGATCGATGCCGCGATCGCGCGTCCTGTCGCGCGCCGAGACCGCGATGACGACGATTTCGCGCCCCGTTCGGCCGGCAAAATCGCTGGCCTGACGCTGCAACAGCCTGACAAGGCTGGCGCCAACGATGCCTAAGCCGGCGATGCCGACGCGCAGGGGGTTCGACATAGGATTCATAGTCCGAACAGAGGGAGGCGCCGGTCAGCGTCGCGCCTTCTGCCCGATTTGGCCGCCTCGATCAAGAAACCGCGGCGCGCTCGCCCGGCGCATCGACCTCCTGCTCCTCGGTCACCACCTCGAAGCGCACGAGATTGGCGATGCCGAAGGCCGTCGAGATCGCCACATCGGCGGCGTCCCGCCCACGCGCCATTACGATGCGGCCGATGCGCGAATGGTTGTGGCGCGCATCGAACGTATGCCAGCGCCCTTCGAGGAAAACCTCGAACCAGGCGCTGAAATCCATCGGATTGGGGTCGATCGGCACGCCGATGTCGCCGAGATAGCCGGTGCAATAGCGAGCGGGAATGTTCATGCAGCGGCACAGCGCGACCGCCAGATGGGCAAAATCGCGACATACGCCGACGCCCTCGCGCATCGAATCGCTGGCCGTGCGATTGGAGCGCGCTTCCGGATAACTGAAGCGGATCTGCCCGTGAACGAAGTTGCAGATGGCCTGGACGCGCTGATAGCCGCCATTGAGCCCGCCGAACATCGACCAGGCGAAGTTGGTCAGATTGTCGCTGTCGCAATAACGGCTCGAAATTAGGAACACGAGCACTTCATTGGGAAGACGGGCGATCGGCGTGACCAGCGTATCGGCCGGCGCCTCGTCCGGCACGCCCGAATCGTGGATCAGAAAGCGATTGGAAAACGTGACGATTCCGGGCGGGACGTCGACGCGGGTGACCCGATTGCCGAAATGGTCGAGATAGGCGCCCATGGCCAGATTGGGATCTGACTGGACGATGTCGGGCGAGCGTAGGTCGTCGATGCGCGAGGGATGGACGTTGAGCTGAAGCAGCATCGAAGTCTGCGCGGGGCATTGAAAGGCTATGTCGTAGCCGGCGCGGATGAGCATGGATGATCCCCGGATCTGGCCGTCCAAGCCGCAAAGCTCGAACAAAGCGTCTAGCAAAAAAGATGCCTGACGCGAGGATGCGGCAGGCTAACCGGCGCCATAACGGGCTTCGTCGGCGGAAAGTTCCCTCTCGCCGACGCGGCGCACATTGACGGAGACGACCATCCCCTCCTCGTCCGCAGCATTGCCGAAAAACGATCCGGAAAGCGGGATCGCCTGGCGGGCATTGCGCGCCACCGCAACGCGGATGAGGTCGCGATTGCCGACAATTCCGTTGGTCGGATCGAAATCGACCCAGCCGGCGCCCGGCAGGTAAATCTGGCACCAGGCATGCGTGGAGCCGCCGCCAAGATACCGCTCGCCGGAATCGCGATCGGGCACATAGAGATAGCCGGAGACGAAACGCGCGGCGAGCCCAAGCGCCCTGGCGGCCTCCATCATCAGCACCGCAAAGTCGCGACAGGAGCCGCGCCGCCTGGAGAGCGTCTGGAGGGGACTTTGGGTGCCGCTTTCCGTCCGCCGTTGATAGGAAAACCCCTCCTTGATCGCATAGGTCAGGGTCATCAGCAGCGCGCCTGTCTCGGTCGCCCGCCCGTGATCGACGAAGCGGCGAACCCAGCGATCGAGCTCGCCCGAAGAATCGGGGTAGTGCGGCTCGACGACGCGCGCCAGATCCGGCATTTCGTCGACGCCATAGGAGAACGGATAGAAGCGCGCGCGATCCTCGAGCACGAATTCGGGGCCGCCGAGCGGCGTATGCTCCAGCGTAATGTTGCTTTCGATCTGTAGTTTGCGGGTCTGCCCGGCAAAGCTTGCCAGCGTCACGCAATTGTCGAAGACGTCGTGAACCCAGCTCAGACTCTGCGGTTGCGGCTCGATCTCGAGCGTCGCGCTCAGCAGCCGCTGGTCATAGCTGTCGCGCGGGCGAAGCATCATGCGATGCTCGCCGAGCCCCACCGGCTTGGAATAGGCATAGGTGGTGACGTGTTTGACGGTCAGGGTGGTCATGCGTGCTCGAATGCGGCGGCTTGGGGTGGAGGCGGCGCTGCCTATCAGCCCGCCGCCGTCGCGGCGCCGGCGTTGCGCATCGAACTCAATCTCCAGCCAACCGGCCGCAAATCTAGTGGATGCTCCTCGCAACGCAAGGGCGGGGACGGCATGGCGGCCAGGCGACCCGGAGCGGTCGGAGGCCAGACGGCGCAAAAATGGCGCCGGTCATGGCCGCAATTGCGGTTCTTAGCCTAACCAAGTCAATTGTTTACAAGAATTCCTTCAGGCACTAAGAAGCGCTCTTTCCATCACGGGACTGCCCCATGCGCACTTTCCTCATCGACACCGATACCGCCTCTGACGACGCCGTGGCGATCATCATGGCGCTGTCGGCGCCCGGGGTGCGAGTCTGCGCCTTGACGACCGTCGCAGGCAATGTCGGGCTCGAACAGGCGACGCGCAACGCGCTTTACACGGCGCAGATCTGTCGATCCGACGCGCCCGTCTTTCAGGGCGCGGCGGGACCCCTGACGCGCACGCATGAGGACGCCCATTGGTTCCACGGCCGCGACGGCCTCAGCGACCGGAATTATCCCGCGCCGCGCCGCGCGGCGGAAAAAGAACATGCGGTGGACGCGATTATCCGCCTCATCCATGCCGAGCCGGGCCTGACTTTGGTCACGCTCGGCCCGCTGACCAATATTGCGCTGGCGGTCGCGCGCGACCCTTCCATCGCGGCTAAGGTCTCGCGCTGCGTCGCGATGGGCGGGGCGCCTTGCTGCGAGGGCAATGTGACGCCCGCCGCCGAATATAACATCTGGGTCGATCCGGAGGCGGCGCGCATGGTCTTTCGCTCCGGCTTGCCCGTCGAAATGGTGGGCTGGCAGGTTTCGCGCGGCGATTCCGTGCTAAGCCAAGCCGAGATCGCAGAAATACTGGCGCTCGGCACCGACAAGGCGCGTTTCGCCATCGAATGCAACGAAAGGGCGCAGCAGGCCTATTTCACCCAGACCGGAGAGAGCGGTCTCTCGCTGGCCGACCCCACCGCGATGGCGGTGGCGCTCGACCGCAATCTCGGCGCGAGCTGGAGCCGCCATCTCGTCGAAGTGGAATGCGCGAGCGAATTGACGCGCGGCATGACAATCGTCGATCGCCTCAACGTCACGCATGACGCGAGCAACAAGGCCGCTTGGAAACGGGCGCTGGACGCCGGGGTTATGACCAATGTGTGCTGGACGCTCGACTGCGCCGGCTTCAAGGCGATGATGCGGAAGGCTTTGGCGTCGTCGTCGCCTTGAACTTGCCCATCAGATAGGGACCCGACAGCACCGGCTCGTATTTCGGCGTCTCGCCGGGCGCGAGGCAAGCCTCCAGACAGACGATTCTGGCGAACCAGTTGGGCTGGTGGAAGAAGGCGAGCGATTGGCGGCGCGCCGTCCCGCCGTCTTCGGGCGAAGGGTTCGCCACGCGGTGCAGCGTCGAGACCCAGCGGTCATTCGTCCAGCGCTGCATGAGATCGCCGATATTGATGACGAACGCGCCGGGGATCGGCGGCGCCGCGATCCACGCGCCCTCGCGCGTAGCGATTTCGAGGCCCTTCGAGCCCGCCTGAGGCAGCAGGATGGTCAGGCTGCCGTAATCGGTATGCGCGCCGGCGCGCAGCTGGCCGGGCTTGGGCGCCGCCAATTGTTCGGGATAATTGAGCGCGCGCAAGGCGCTGACCGGCGTGTCGATGAATTCTTCGAAGTAGTTTTCGGGCAGTTCCAGCGCGAGCGCGAACGCTTTCATGATCCGCGCCGCGAGATTCTCGAGCGCGCGATAATAGGCGTTCCAGGCTTCGACAAAACCCTCTGGCCTGCTCGGCCAAATCGTTGCGGCGTAGCAGAAGGCGAGCGCTTCCGGGTCGCTCATGCCTTCGGGCGCCGATGAGGGCCCGCCGTTGAAACTCTCCTTGAGATCGGGCGGCGCGTCGACATTGCGCGATTTAGCCAGGGCCTCCAGCTCCGGCCCGAGATAGCCGTAGGGGTAGCCCTTGTAGGGCGCTTTCGCCGCCTGCTTCTCCTGCGCCGGAAGATCGAAGAACGCCTGCGCCTTGGGCCAGATTTCGTCGATGACCTCTTGCTCGACGCCGTGATTGACGATGGCGAGAAAGCCGGTGTTGCGGCAGATCGCGTCGACCTCGCGCGCCAGCTTTTGTCTCTCGGTCGCGCCGGCTTTCTCGAACCTGCCGTGGTCGAAAACCGGAAAAGGCGCTGAGGACATGGGCTGATCTCGCTGATGATGAATGGCGGGATCGCGATCATATCGGCAGCATGGCGGCCAGGCCAAATGTTGCTGGCGATCGCTAGCCGCAAGGCGGCGTCCGCGCTAGGAATAGACCATGCTGCCGCCCGCAAACCTGCTCGCCAACGAGACGTCGCCCTATCTTCAGCAACATGCCGGCAATCCCGTGCATTGGCGCGCCTGGGGCCCGGCGGCCCTGGCCGAAGCGCGCGCGCTCGATCGGCCGATCCTCATTTCGATCGGTTACGCCGCCTGTCATTGGTGCCATGTGATGGCCCATGAATCCTTCGAGGACGCGGAAACCGCCGCTTTGATGAACCGGCTGTTCGTCAATGTGAAGGTCGATCGCGAGGAGCGTCCGGACATCGACCACATCTATATGTCGGCGCTTCATTCGCTGGGCGAGCAAGGCGGCTGGCCGCTGACGATGTTCCTGTCCCCCGACGGCGCGCCTATGTTCGGGGGCACTTATTGGCCGCCGGCGCCGCGCTGGGGCCGTCCCTCCTTCACGCAGATTCTGCAAGCGGTCGACAAGGCCTGGCGCGAAAAACGCGAGGCGCTAATCGCGCAGGGCGCGACCCTCCTCGACCATCTGGCGACCATGGCCGAGACCAAGCGGGGCGGCGACCTGACGCCCGACGACCTGACGCGGGCGTCCCGCCTGCTGATGCGCCAGATCGATTCCGTCAACGGCGGCATCGGCGGCGCGCCCAAATTCCCCAATGCGCCGATCTTCCGCTTTTTCTGGAGCGAATATTTTCGTCGCAAGGACCCCGCCGCTCGCGAGGCCGTCCGGCAACTTCTCGAGGCTCTCTGCGAGGGCGGAATTTACGACCATGTTGGCGGCGGCTTTGCGAGATATTCGACCGATTCCGAATGGCATGTGCCGCATTTCGAGAAAATGCTCTACGACAATGCGCAAATCCTGGAATTGCTGGCCCTTGCTCACGCCGAGACCCCTACCCCGCTCTTTCAGATACGGGCGCATGAGACTTTCGATTGGCTGACGCGCGAAATGCTTGTCGAAGGCGCCGCTTTCGCCGCTTCGCAGGACGCAGATCAGGATGGCGAGGAAGGATTGTTCTTCGTCTGGAGCGCGGACGAGATCGACGAAGCGCTTGGCCCCGCGAGCCCGGCGTTCAAGGCGGCCTATGATGTGCGCCCGGGAGGCAATTGGGAAGGCCGCAATGTGTTGCGCCGACGCGGCGCGCATGGAGACGACAATGAGGAAGCCGCGCTGGCCGATTCGCGCGCCCGGCTCTTCCAGTTGCGCGAGCGGCGCCCCAAGCCGGGCCGCGACGACAAGATTCTCGCCGACTGGAACGGCCTGATGATCGCCGCGCTGGTCCGCGCCGCCGACGCCTTCGACCGGCCCGAATATCGGACGGCCGCATCCAACGCCTACGCCTTTGTCGACAAGACCTTGCGCGACGCAAACGGCCGGCTCGTCCACGCCTGGCGCGCCGGCCGCATCGGCGCGGCCGGCCTGCTCGACGATTATTCGAGCCTGGCGCGCGCCGCTTTGGCGCTGTTCGAGACGACGGGGCGACGCGCCTATCTCGAAGACGCGATCGGGTTGACGCGCGAGGCCGAGCATCGGTTCGGCGATTCCGACGGCAGTTTCTTCCTCACCGCGCGCGACGCCGCCGACGTGCCCGGCGCTCGGCCGCGCCACCCGCACGACGGCGCGACGCCTTCGGGCATCGGCTTGATGGCCGAGGTTCTGGTGCGCCTATTCCACCTGACCGGCGAGGCGCTGTGGCGCGCCGCCGCTGAAAACCTCATCCGCGCTTTCACCGGAACGCCGGAGTTGCTCGCGCAAAGCCCGCTGCTGCTCGCCGCCGCCGATTTCCTGGAGCGAGGCATCGTCGTCGTCGTGGCGGGACCGCCTGATGAGGCCGCCGGCACGGCGCTCGCCGGCGCGGCTCTGTCGTCGCCCGACCCTGCAACCTGCGTGTTGCGCACGCTCGACGGCGCCGATTGGCCTGACTTTTCGCCCGGCCATGGCAAGACGACCATGAATGGCGCGCCCGCCGCTTACGTTTGCCGAGGTCGGACGTGCAGCCTGCCGGTTACGACGGCGCAGGAATTGCGGCGGCTGTTGGCAGGCGCGAGGCCGGCCGCCGATTGAAGCGCGCTTCGATCCCGGTTCACGCTTCGCGCAATTTCCTGCCGCCGGGGCCGTGCGTCAGTTCGGAATAATCGTCGATCGGGCGCGGGCGGCCGATCAGATAGCCCTGCAACTCATCGCAATGCTCGCGCTTGAGGATCATCCGCTGCAGTTCGGTCTCCACGCCCTCGGCGATGAGAGGCATGTCGAGGCCGTGGCCAAGACCGATGATCGCGCGAACGATCGCCGCCGATTGCGCGTTGGAATCGATGTTGGAAATGAACGCCCGGTCGATCTTGATCTTGTCGAACGGAAAGGATTGCAGCGACGACAGCGACGAATAGCCGGTGCCGAAATCATCCATCGCGATCTTGACGCCAAGCGATTTCAGGCGGCGCAGGATCGACATGACGCGCGTCGGCTCCTCGATAAGAACGCCCTCGGTAATCTCCAGTTCGAGCCTCTCGGGGGCAAGGCCCGTTTGGAATAGAACCTCGTGAATGAGGCCCGGCAAATCACCGTGCCGGAATTGAATGGGCGAGAGGTTGACGCCGATGTGCAACGGCAAGCGCCAGGAGGCCGCTTCGCGGCAGGCCCGCCGCAAAACCCATTCGCCAATTTGCATGATGAGGCCATGCTCCTCGGCGACCGGAATGAAAGTCGCCGGAGGCACCATGCCCCATTGGGGATGCCGCCAGCGAATGAGCGCCTCGAACCCGAATATCTCGCCGTTGATCCTGGCCTGAGGTTGGTAATGGAGGTCAAGTTCGTCGCGTTCGATCGCAAGGCCCAGATCGTGCTTCAAGGCATGGCGCTCGCGCACACGTTCGTCCATCTCCGCTTCGAAAAAACGGACGTTGTTGCGCCCGGTCGACTTGGCCCGGAATAGCGCCGCGTCGGCATTGCCGAGAAGCGAGGTTTCATCGGCCCCGTCAACGGGATAGACGGCGACGCCAATGCTTATGCCGAGCCGCAACTGGCGATCATCGATCGTGAATTCGCCGCTGACGGCCGTGAGGAGCCGGTCGGCCAGTGCCGCCGAGGCGCTCGGCTGATCGCCGAAATCCGAGACGAGCATGAACTCATCGCCCCCAACGCGAGCAAGAAAAGCCCCTTCGATGGCGCCTTCGAGCCGTCGCGCCGCTTCGCTCAGCAATGCGTCGCCGACGGAATGCCCGAACAGGTCGTTGACCAGCTTGAAATGATCGAGGTCGATACACAACACGCCGAAACTTCCGCCGGAAGCCGCCGCTCGCTCGATGGTCGCGGCAAGATGGGCGGCGAAGGCGGCGCGGTTCGGCAAATCGGTGAGCGCGTCGTGATGCGACAAATGCGCGATGCGCTGTTCGGTGCGGCGGCGCTCGGTGATATCGTCGAGGACGGTCAGCACATATTGCGGCTGTCCATTCTCGTCCAGAACGGGAAGGCTCTTCGACGTGACAAGGCGCAGGCCGTTGGCCGGCGTCAGCACTTCGTGCTCATCGAACATCTTTGAACGGCCCTCAAGCAGCTTCCGGTAGGTTCCGGTGATGCGATCGGCCGTTTCTTTCGGGTAGATATCGTAGACATCTTTGCCGATCACCTCGTCGCGGGAGACCCCGTAGAATTCTTCCGCGGCGCGATTGATGAGGACGTAACGGAAATCGCGCGCGTCCTTCACGATGATGCTGGCCGGAACATTCTCGACAATCGTGTCAAAGAACATCCGGGTCCGGCGCAATTCGTCTTCCGCCCGCTTGTATTCGGTCATGTCGATGATCGCGAGAAGCCACGCTATGCGGCCCTCATAGGACAAAGTCTGCTTATGGACCGCGACCTCGATCAGACTTCCATCCGCTTTGCGATGGCGCCATGTGGTCCCCGGGGCGTATTCGCCTTCGTTCTTTCCCAGGACCCCGCGTAGCTTCTCCCAATCCTCTTTGGGCCTGATGTCGAGCGTCGACATCGAGAGAAATTGCTCGCGCGAATAGCCGTAATGCTTGATGGCGGCTTCGTTGACGGCCAGAAAGCGCAAGGTTTCCCCATCGCACACCAGCATCGGCAGCGGATTGCTTTCGAACAGAAGCTTGAAGGAAGCCTCGCGGCGCTTCAATTCCGTAATATCGATGCGAACGCCGACACTGCCGCCGTCGCCCGTTCGATGCTCCTCGATGCGCAGCCAGCGGCCATCCGCGAGTTGTTGTTCGTGGCTCGAATGCTGCATGGCGTGCATCGCGCGCCGTTCCAGGACCCATTGCTCTTCGCGCCCCGCGGCCTCGGGATAGCGGCCGAGCGCCAGCCCGCGGCGCATCAGATCGTCGAAGCTCATGCCAGGGACGATCGGATCGACGATTCCAGCATTGAGCTGCGCATAGCGCCGGTTCCACAGGAGATGGCGATCCTGCGCGTCAAACAGCGCCAAGCCCTCGGGAATGAGGTCGAACACCTCGCGCAGCCGTTCGTGCGCCTCCTGCGCTTGCTTAGCCGCCTTTTCCGCGTCGGCTCTGGCCTCCATCAGAGAGGCGCGGGTTTGCCGCAGTTCGCCTTCGGCGCGCAGGCGCTCGGTGACATCCTCGAAACGGACTTCTTCGTTCGAATCTTTCATCGCCCATCCGTCGCGAAGGTGGAGCGCCGCGGCGATCCGGGCGCCCTGGTTCGCGAGTCCGCTCGCCGCGCGGTTGACCCATGCGCCGATCATGCCGCCCTGTTCCCGCGTTGCGGTTGCGAGCCAAAAGGCCACGACGAAGACAAGGCCGGCAAGGCGGCGAGCGCAACGATGCCTGTCGCGCGACCCAGATTCAGTGCATCCATCAAGCAAGAAACGATGAAAAACATGAAGTCCGATCCGGTCCACGGCCTGTGAAACAGCGTCGAAACGTATCGCAGGGGTGGTGGACAAGCGGTTAAGCAATCCCAGAAAGGCCTTTTCCAGCGCGATAATTCGACGCACCTCGCGTCCGCATCGGCGCCTTCCTCCAATTCTGACACAAGAAGCCGGATTGGCTTGGCTTCTCTCGGTAGCCGCCTGTTTGAGGCGCCCGGCCGCTCATCCGGTCGACAGGGCCGCCTCCGCGACGAGAAAGTCGCGCAGCGCCGCGATGCGGGGAGAGGCGGCCTGGTCGGGGCGGCACAGGAAATAATAGCCGAAAGGCGTGTGCACGCTCGTGGTAAACGGCGCAATCAGGCGGCCGGCCGCGATTTCGTCCGCTGCGATGGCGAGCGAGGCGAGCGCGACGCCCTGACCTTGCGCCGCCGCGTGAATCGCCATCGACATATGATTGAACCACACGCCGCGCGAGGTCTCGACCTCCGACGCCCCGGCGGCCTTGAGCCAGTCCGACCAGGCCGGCCATGTCGAAGAGCTTGGATTCCAGTCGAGATGGAGCAGCGTGTGGTCTTTGAGGTCCTGCGGCCTGACGATCGGGTGCGCGCCACGCGCCAGCGCCGGGGCGCAGACCGGGAACACATCCTCCTTGAACAGCAGCGTGGTCGAAAGGCCGGGAAATTCGCCGGTTCCCCAGCGGATCAGCGCATCGACATTGGAGCGCTCCAATGTGTCTTCCATCGGATTGGCGTCGAGCAATACGTCGATCTCGGGATGTTGCGCCTTGAACTTGCCGATGCGCCCGACCAGCCAGGTCGCCGCGAAGGATGGGCTCGAACTGATGACGAGGAAGCGCCGGCCATCGGCTTCGCGTATGGCGCGGGCGGCGCGGCCGAGAACGGCGAAGCCGTCGGCGAGATCACGCATGCCGGCCTGCCCCGCTTCGGTCAACCGCAACCCACGCCCGAGCCGCTCGACGAGCGGCGCGTCGATCCCTTCTTCGAGCAGGCGCACCTGCTGGGCGACCGCCGCCTTGGTGACAAACAATTCGTCGGCCGCTCGCGCGAAGGACAAATGGCGCGCAAGGCGTTGAGCGAGGGCAGACGGTTAGGCGCTCTCATCGTATAGTTTTTCTATCCATATGACGCATAAAGCATGACTTGCCGATTTTCGCCAGCTGTCTATATCAGCACTACATTCAATAGCGAATGATGCCAAGAGCAATGATAATGAGCGATTCTACCAGAGTTTCCGATAATTCCTTCCGTTTTTTCGGCGGCGTCGGCTTGGGCCGCATCGGCGAAACATGTAAACAAATTCTAAACAATCTGGCGGCGCTGGCCGATCGCTCGGCGGAGCGCGCCCGGTTTGCGGCGCTGCCCCTGCGCCAGCTTGAGGACATCGGCATGACGATCGCGGAGCGCGACGCGCTATTGCGCCGAGCGGGATGAAAGGGACTTGCCCGGGAAATTATCGCCGATGACCGGGGTTAGCCCACGGGCCTCTCGTCGGCGATGACGCGGCCGTCGTCGGGCAAGGATCCGGGCGCGACAAGTTCTACGGCGCCGCGCAATTTGGTGGCGGCCTGCAAACTCGCCGCGACGGCCTGGCTGAGATCAGCCGTTTGCGTGGCCGTCTCGGCGCGCAGGATCATCGCGTCCTGTTCACCGGCGCGGCGGATGACAAGTCGCAGCACGCCAAGCTCCGGATGTCGTTTACCGACCGCCAGGATTTGCGAGGGGTGGACGAACATGCCTTTCACCTTGGCCGCCTGATCCGCGCGCCCGAGCCAGCCCTTGATGCGAGGCCGCTCGGGATCGCGCTCCCTGCCTAGAATGAACGCGGAAAGGTCACCGGTCGCGAAACGCAGCAGCGGATAATCGGCATTAAGGCGGGTGACGACGATCTCGCCGACCTTGCCGGGAGCGACCGGATCGCCGCTGCCGGGAATCACGATTTCCAGGATGATCCCGTCATTGACGAGCATCCCTTCCAGAAGCGCGCCGTCCTCGCCCTCCGCCTCATAGGCGATTATCCCGAGATCGGCGGTCGCATAGGCCTGCCGGACTTTGATCCTATGCGATTGCAGTTCCGCGCGAAGGCTGGGCGGCAGCGCCGCGCCCGAGACGAGCGCATGGCGGATCGAGGAGATGTCGCCGCCGGTCTCCTTAGCCCTGTCGACAAGGATCTTGAGGAAATCGGGCGTGCCGCAATAGGCGGTCGGCCTGAGATGGCCGATCGCCTCGAGCTGCTGCTCGGTATTGCCGGGGCCGGCCGGGATTACCGCGCAGCCCAGGGCATGGGCGCCGCTCTCCATGATGTGGCCGCCCGGCGTCAGGTGGTAGGAAAAGCAATTGAGCACGAGATTGCCGGCGCGAAATCCCGCCGCGCGAAACGCTCGCGCCGCGCCCCACCAATCCGCGCCATGGCCTTCGGGCTCGAAAATTGGGCCGGGCGAGACCATGAGGCGTTTGAGAAAAGCCGGACTTGTCGCGGCGAGGCCGCCGAACGGCGGGGCGGCCTCCTGCATCGCCTTGAGTTCGGACTTGCGCAGAACCGGAACCTGGGCGAGGTCGGCTGAAGATTTCAGCGTGGCAATGTCGATCCCGGCGAGCTGCCGCGCGAGGGCGGGAGCGTTTGGCGCAGCTTTCGCCAGAAGCTCGCGCAATCGCGCGAACAATGCCGCCTCGCGCATTTTTGCGTTGTCGTGATGACTCATTCAAATTTCCCTCGAACCGCATGATTTCCCCGTCATTGCGAGCGGAGCGAAGCAATCCAGCGGTCGTGCCCTATCTTGAAAGGGTACGACCGCTGGATTGCTTCGCTCCGCTCGCAATGACGACTGACCGCTTCGATCGAAGATCATCACGCTCAAGGCGATAGATCACGCCAGCCACCTCTTGCGCCGCTTGTAATGCTTGACGTCGCGGAATGAGCGGCGATCGGCGCCGGCGACGCCGAGATAGAATTCCTTCACGTCCTCATTGGCGCGCAGCGCGCCCGCGTCGCCATCGAGCATGATGCGGCCGTTTTCCAGTATATAGCCGGAGGTCGCGTAGCGCAGCGCTATATTGGCGTTCTGTTCGGCGAGCAGGAAGGAAACCTGCTCCTTGTCATTGAGGTCTTTGACGATCGCGAAAATCTCCTCGACGACCTGGGGCGCAAGGCCCATCGAGGGTTCATCGAGCAGGATCATTTCGGGCCGCGACATCATCGCGCGGCCGATCGCGCACATCTGCTGCTCGCCGCCCGACGTGTAGCCGGCCAGCGACTGGCGGCGGTCCCTCAGGCGCGGAAAGTAATTGTAGATCGCCTCCATATCGCCGGCGATCGCCTTGGCGCCGTCGCGCCGGGTGAAGGCGCCGGTCATCAGATTTTCCTCGATCGTCAGATGGCCGAAGCAATGGCGGCCCTCCATCACCTGAATGCAGCCGCGGCGCACCAGTTCGTTGGGCGACAGGCCGTCGATGCGCTCGCCCTTGAAGGAAATCGAGCCTTTCGTCACCTCGCCGCGCTCGGCGTGCAGCAGGTTGGAGATCGCCTTCAGGGTCGTCGTCTTGCCCGCGCCATTGGCGCCCAGCAGCGCAACGATGCCGCCCTTGGGCACAGCCAGCGAAACGCCCTTCAGCACCAGAATGACGCGGCTGTAGATGACCTCGATATTGCTCACGACGAGGACGGGCGGCGGCGGCGTTTGGGTGGACATGCTCAAGTCCCGGTCGAGATATTTTCCCTCTCCCGCGAGCGGGAGAGGGATTTTCCCGGGCTCACGACTTGTTGTCGCAGCCTTCGGTGCGGGCGGGCCAGCCGGCGTTCTTTTCGGCATAGGCCTTGGCGGCGTCGTCGAGAAGCGGCTGCACGTGCTCGGTGTCGGGCGCAATCGGATCGGTGACCTTGACCCATTTGGCGCCGTCCCATTGCTGGATAAACGCCGCGCTATGGCTGTTGTGGTCGGCGCAGCTCAGCTTGATGGGGGCCGAAAAGCCCTCGAGCCCGAGCGCCTTGAAACGCGCGGCGTCGAGATTGATGGATTCAAGCCCGCGCCGCACGTCGTCGCCCGTGACGATCTTCTTGCCCGACAGTTTCTGCGCATTGGCGATGCCTTCGGCGATCAGCACCGAATTATAGACGCCGTGATCGTAGAGAACGCCGCCAAACTCGTCCTTGGGCGCAAGGCTCTTGCCGGAGTCCACGACGAGCTTCTTGATGTCCTGCAAGGCGGGATAATCGGTCCCGACGCCATGCCAGTTCAGCGTCTTGAAGCCCTTGGCGCCCTCGCCCGCCGACAGCATGTCGGCTTCGCCCGGCCACCAGATCGAGACGAACTTGTCCATGGGATAGCCGGACTTGATCGCCTCCTTCACGGCGGTAGCGTTCATCGCGCCCCAGCCGTACATGACGACAAAATCGGGCTTGTCGCGTCGCACGTCGAGCCATTGCGCGGACTGGTTCTGCATGTCGGCCGGCGCCACGGGATAGAGCTTCAGCGTGAACTCGAATTCCTTCGAGAGCTGCTGGAACAGTGGAATCGGCTCCTTGCCGAAGCCCGCGTCGAAATAGAGATAGCCGATCGTCTTGCCCTTCAACTTATCGATCGCGCCATCGCCGATATATTTGAGGATTTCCGAGAGGCCGTCCCAATAGGTGGCCGGCGGGTTGAAAATCCAGGGAAATACGTTGCCCTTGGCGGAAGCCGACAGGCCATAGGCCATGCTGAGGATTGGAATCTTGTCGACCGAGGCTTTGGGGATCAGCGACAGCGTGATGCCGGTTGACCAGGGATTGACGAGGACCGGGTTCTTCGACTTGACCGCGTCGTAGCACTCGCCGCCGCGCTTGGTGTCGTAGCCGGTTTCGCATTCGTCGACCACCAGCTTGACGCCGCCGATCCCGCCGTCGCGCTCGTTGAGCATGGTGAGGTAATCATGCATGCCGTCGGCGATCGGCGTTCCCGAGCCGCTGAACGGTCCCGTCCGATAGGTGAACAGCGGCACGTAAATCGAATCTTCGGCCGCCGCGGGCGCGAAGGCCGGGGCGGCGAGGGTCAAGGCCAGCGCGGCGCCGGCCAGAATCTTTAAGGCGCGTCTCGTTTTTTTCATTTCGTTCCTCCCATTTTTTTGCATTTTGGTCTTATTGCGCGCGTTTGACCATCGCTAATAGGGAAACGGCCAGACGCGCAGCTTTTGTTTGCCGATCCGCCAGAGCCGGGCCAGACCCTGCGGTTCGACGATCAAGAAGAACAAGATCAAAGCGCCGGTCACCATGAAGGTCAATTGCTCGATCGTCGCCGAGCCGAGGCTGAGGCCAACCAGCGCCGGCAAGGCGCGCAGCGCAATGGGCAAGATATGGATCAGCGCCGCGCCGAGGAAGGCGCCGGCAATGCTGCCAAGGCCGCCGATGATGATCATGAACAGCAAAAGGAACGACAGGTCGATGTTGAAGGCTTCGGGCTCGGCCGCGCCAAGCCACAGGAACACCATCAACGCGCCCGCCACGCCGACATAGAACGAGGAAACCGCGAAGGCGAGCAATTTGACGCGCAATAGCCTGATGCCCATCAATTGGGCGGCAATGTCCATGTCGCGCACCGCCATCCACATGCGCCCGATCCGCCCGCGCACGATGTTGGAGGCGATCCAGGCCATCGCGACGACGATGGTCAGCACGACGAGATATCTTGTCGTGGGCGTGGCGTTCGGGCCCGTGACGGGAATGCCGAACAAAGTATGGGTCGACACTTCGATCGCTCCCGACGTGTTGTCGTTATAGAGCCACGGAATGCGGGCAAAGCACCATTGCAGGAAAAACTGCGCCGCCAGCGTCGCGACCGCGAGATAGAAGCCCTTGATGCGCAGGCTCGGCAGGCCGAAGAACACGCCGACCGCGCTGGAGACGAAGCCCGAGACGACGATCCAGACGAGGATGTTCACCTGCGGAAAGAAAGTCGACAGCTTGTAGCAGGCATAGGCGCCAACCCCCATGAACGCCGCCGAACCCAGCGACAGCAGGCCGGCATAGCCCGTCAAGATATTGAGGCCGATGGCGGCGAGCGCGAAGATGAGGAACGGGATCATGATCGAATTGAGCAGGAATTGGTTGCCCGTTAGCGGAATGATGACGAAAGCGACGGCGAGGATCAGGCCAAAGCCGATCCGGTCCTGGCGGATCGGAAACAGCGCCATATCGGCGGCGTAACTTGTCTTGAACTGTCCGACTTCGCGATAGAACAAGTCAGTTCCTCGATTCGAATCTTAGAAGCGAGATGATTCTGGATCGAAGCGTCCGGCCGTCATTGCGAGCGGAGCGAAGCAATCCAGTTGTCGTACAGGCTGCTGGTTGGCGTCCGTACGCCCGCTTTCCCTGTCCCACGCTTAATCCGTCTAGGTCACGACCGCTGGATTGCTTCGCTCCGCTCGCAATGACGTTGGGCGCGTTGCAAGAATTGGGCAATGTCACGGCCGCCGCGCGGAGAAAATATGCGCGCGCAGCGGGCAGCGCACGGGATGGTCGCCGAGACGCGCCGCGACATTGCTCGCCACCGTCGCCTTGATGTCGGCGAGGGCTTCAGGGCGGCGGTTCATGATTTCGGTGTAAAGCGGACTGCCTTCGACGAGACCGATCGCCGCCTGCGCGGCCGATGGGCTCACTCCCTCCTTCGACAAGGTAAGCTGCTCGATATCTTGGAACCCGGCTTCTGCGAGCCAGGCCCGGACCGGCTCGGGGTCGTGCAAGCTGAAGGGAACGCGCATGAACTGCGGCGGATTCTCGGGAAAATATTCAACGCTCGCCTCGTAGGCGATTTTCGGAGCCGGATTGGCGTCCATCGCGTCCCAGACGTTGAACAGATAAGAGCCGCCGGGCTTCAGCACGCGATATGCCTCGCGAACGCCGGCCGCCTTGTCGGGAAAGAACATCAGGCCGAACTGACAGACCACCGCGTCGAACGAGGAATCGTCGAACGGCAGATTGGCGCCGTCCGCCTGCCGCCATTCGAGCCCCGGACCGGCGATTCCGCGCCGCTGCGCGTTGGCGAACATTGCCTCGTTGAGGTCGGTGGCGACGATGGCGCCCTGCCCGCCGAGCCGCTTGAGCAGGCGCTCGGTGAGTATGCCGGTGCCGCAGGCGATCTCCAGCACGCGCAGGCCGGGCGCAACCGCGACGCGCGCCGCCAGGTCGTCGGCGAAGGGGTGGAAAAGCAGCGGGCCGAGATAGGAATCATAAGCGTCGGGAATGGAGCCCACGAACGCCGCGTTTGGATCCGCCATGACCTATCCGCCCTCCGAGAGCCGCCGATTTCGAGGCAATGCCGAATGGCGGTCTCGCGGGGTGAGGTTGTCGGTTTGCGGGGGAATTTGCAATGGCCGTCCGAATTCACGACATGTGGAACTCCTCATCGAAGGCAGATCACCTCATTGTTTGCTTAGCGGAGCGGCGCGCGAAATTGGTCATAGGTGTCTCCGCTCCAACCGCCGTTTTCCAAACCCCGAGCCGACGCGGTGACGCGAGCGGGGCGCCTGAGGCTCGGCTCATGCGTTCCTTGTCTCCTCAGGCCGGCATCCGCCGGTCATATTCCTGCCGCAGGCGGCTCCAGCCGTCCCAGAATGGCGCCGGCTCCTTGCCTGTCGCGCGGGCGACCAGAATGTCGAGGTGCATGTGCCAGCCGGCGCCGATCATCAGCATGGTTGCGCGTTCAGGCAGGCGGCGGTGGATCACGGTGAGCAGCACTTCGTCGCCCGCCGGCTCCAGTTCGAACGAGACGCCGCCGGCGCTTCCCCAGGCGATGGCGAGCTTGTGGGGCGGATCGAGCTCGGTGATTCGGCTCTGCATCCGGTGCTCGTCGGAAAAGCCGGGCGGCCGCTGGCCAGGCGGGCTCGTCAGCTCGTCGTTTCGCCAGACGAACTCGAAGGGCGCGCCGACCTTCATCTCCATCTCGCCCGCCGCCAGCCACTGGCGGCGCAGTTCGCTCTGCGTGAGATACGCCCAGACGCGCCCGATTGGGCCGGGCAGAAGGCGCTGGATCTTCAACGTGGCAGGCTCGATCAGCGCGCCATAGGCGTCCAGGGTCGCAAGTTCGTTCATGCGTCTTCTCCTTTTTTGGGGGTAGGGAATTTGTTTGCGTCCGCCGTGCGGAGGAGCCGTTCGAGCACATCCAGACGGTCGGTCCAGAAACGCCAGTAGAAGCTCAGCCAATCGTGGGCGCTGGCGAGCGGTCCGGAATCGAGGCGGCACAAATGGGTGCGGCCGCGCACCTCGCGACGAATCAGCCCCGCCTTCTCCAGGGCCTTGATGTGCTTCGAGGCGGCGGCAAGCGAGATAGCGAAGGGTTCGGCAAGCTGCCCTACCGTTCGCTCGCCACCGGCGAGTTCGCGAAGCATCCGCCGGCGCGTGGCGTCGCCGAGGGCGTGAAAGACGGAATCCAGTTGGGACGTCTGTAGTTCAACCATGTGGTTAAATATAAATGCGCGCTTTCAGAGAGTCAACCGGTTGGTTAAGTGACGGGTTGGGGAGCGATCAGAGCGCGGCGACGGTTTAAGCTTGGGCCGCCCCCTTCATATCCGCTCAATAATCCTCTCCCCGAACAACCCCTGCGGCCGGAACAGCAGGAAGGCCAGCGCGATGAAATAGGCGAGCCAGCTGTCGATGCCGCCGCCGAAGATCGGGCCCCAGTAGAATTCGCCGAGCTTCTCGCCGATGCCGATGATGAGCCCGCCGACGATGGCGCCGGGAATGGAGGTGAGGCCGCCGAGGATCAGCACCGGCAGCGCCTTCAAGGCGACGATCTGCAGCGCGAAGGAAACATCGGAGCGGGCGCCCCAGAAAATGCCGGTCGCGAGCGCGACGATTCCGGCCGCGAACCACACGACGACCCAGATCTGGTTCAGCGAGATGCCGACCGACAAAGCCGCCTGATGGTCGTCGGCAACGGCGCGCAACGCGCGGCCGATGCGCGTTTTCTGGAAGAACAGGCCGAGCCCCGCCACCATCGCGAGCGCGATGATGGCGGCGGCTATGTCGATCTTCTGCAAGGAGACGGTTCCGCCCAGCATCTTCAGATCGAGCGAGCCGGACGGCAGGTAGAGCTCGCCCGTGATCATCGTCTTGGGATTGCCGCCGAAAACCAATTCGCCAAGGCCGATGAGAAAATAGGTCAGCCCGAACGTCGCCATGAACAGGATGATGTCGGGCTGGTTGACGAGCGGGCGCAGCACGAGGCGCTCGACGCCCAGCGCCAGGACATACATCACGCCGATGGTGGCGATCAGCGCGAGATAGGCCGGGACGCCCTTCTCGTGCAGGCCGACCAGGGTCAGTGCGGCGAACACCATCATGATGCCTTGCGCGAAATTGAACACGCCAGACGCCTTGAAGATCAGCACGAAGCCGAGCGCGATCAGCGCATAAAGCACGCCGCCGACAAAGCCTTCCCAGATGGTCTGGACCAACAGATCGGGCGCGCCCGCCATCTGGACGAAGGGATCGACGAAAAGCTGATAGAGCAGGCTCATCGGCGCGCGCTCAATGCGCCACGCCGAGGTAGGCGTCGATCACGGTTTGGTCGCGCTTGACCGCATCCGGCGTTCCGTCGGCGATCTTGCGGCCATATTCCATCACGACGACGCGGTCGGCCAGATCCATCACCACGCCCATGTCATGCTCGATCAGCGCGATCGTCGCGCCGAACTGATGGTTCACGTCGAGGATGAAGCGGCACATGTCCTCTTTTTCCTCCAGGTTCATGCCGGCCATCGGCTCGTCGAGCAATAGCAGGTCCGGCTCCATCGCCAGGGCTCGGCCAAGCTCGACGCGTTTTTGCAGTCCATAGGGGAGCGAGCCGACCGGCGTCTTGCGGATTGCCTCGATCTCGAGAAAATCCACGATGCCCTCGCAGAACCGGCGATGCTCGATCTCCTCACTCAGCGCCGGACCGTGGCGCAGCGCCTGCCAGAACAGGCCGCGCCTCATGCGCAAGGTGCGCCCCGCCATGATATTGTCGAGCGTCGACATGCCCTTGAACAGCGCGACGTTCTGGAAAGTGCGCGCAATGCCATGGGCCGCCGCCTCGTGAGGCTTCATGGCGTGGCGCGTCTGGCCGCGAAAGGCGATGCGTCCGCGCTGGGGGTGATAGAAGCCGTTGATGACATTGAGCATCGACGTCTTGCCGGCGCCGTTCGGCCCGATGATCGCGCGGATTTCCCCTTTGGCGATATCGAACGATACGTCGCGGATCGCCTTGACGCCGCCAAACGACAGCGAGACCCCCTCCACCGACAGAAAAATCTCGCCGGGCCGGGCGCCGCTCATGCGGCGCGCTCGCGCCGGGGCGACGGCGCCGGATGTAGCGTCATTTCGACGATGCGCGCGCTGCCGTTCAGCACGCCCTTGCGGCCGTCTTCATAGGTAATCTCGGTAGAGACCGAGGCCATGGCCGAGCCGTCATGGAGCCCGGCGACGAGCGAGGAATAGCGCTCGGCGATGAAGCTTCGCCGCACCTTTTGCGTGCGCGTCAGCTCGCCGTCGTCGGCCTCGAGTTCCTTGGGCAGAATGAGGAAGCGCTTGATCTGGGCGCCGGCCATCACGGGATCGCCGGCCAGAGCCCGATTGACCTCGTCGACGTGCGCCTCGATCATCGCATAGACGAGCGGATGGCCGGCGAGCTCCTGATAGGAGCCGTAGGAAACATTGTTGCGCTCGGCCCAATTGCCGACCGAAGCCAGTTCGATATTGAGCATGGCGACGACGTGGTCGCGCCCCTGCCCGATCGCCACCGCCTCCTTGATATTGGGAAAAAACTTGAGCTTGTTCTCGATATATTTGGGCGCGAACAATTGGCCCGAAGCAAGCTTGCCGACGTCGTTGGCGCGGTCGACGATCTTGAGCTGGCCGTCCGGCTCGATATAGCCGGCATCTCCGGTCTTGACAAAGCCGTCGGCGGTCAGCGCCTCGGCAGTCTTTTCTGGCTCGCGGTAATAGCCAAGAAACATGCCCGGCGATTTGAACTGGACCTCGCCGTCTTCGGCGATGCGCAGTTCGACATGGGGCGCCGGCGGCCCGACGGCGTCGGAGCGCACCGCGCCGTCGGCCTGCGCCGTCACATAGAGAAACGCCTCCGTCTGGCCATAGAGCTGTTTGAGGTTGAGGCCCAGCGAGCGATAGAAGGCGAAGAGATCCGCGCCGATCGCCTCGCCGGCGGTATAGGCGACGCGGATGTTGGAAAAGCCCAGCACGTTCTTCAGCGGCCCATAGACCAAAGCTTCGCCCAGCGCATAATGGGCGCGCGCCAGCAGCGGGACCGGCTCGCGATTGCCTATTTTCTCGCCCCATTGCTTGGCGACGCCAAGGAAATGTCGGAACATCGCGCGCTTGAGCGCGCCGGCGTCCTCCATGCGGATCATCACGCGCGTCAGCAGCGCCTCGAACACGCGCGGCGGCGCGAAATGAAACGTCGGCCCGATCTCGCGCAAATCGTCGGGCGCGGTGTCGGCGCTTTCGGGACAGGCCATGCAGAAGCCGGCCACGAAGCCTTGCGCGTAATTGAGATAGTGATCGCCGACCCAGGCGAGCGGCAGATAGGCGAGCGCCTCGTCGCGATCAGTCAATCGATCGAAGGCCACGGTGTCGCGCGCGGCCGCGATACATCGTTCGCCCGACAGCACGACGCCCTTCGAGCGCCCGGTGGTGCCCGAAGTGTAAAGGATCACGGAGGGGTCGGCGCCTTTCCCAGCGTCGATCGTCGCATCCAGCGCGGCGGCGACGACGGGGTCGCTCAGCGCGGTTTGCCCCGCCTCGATCGCCGCATCGAGGGAGCCCAGCCGCGCGTCGCGATAATCGGCGAGGCCGCGCGCTTCGTCATAGAGAATGCGCGTCAGATTAGGCAATCGGCCGGCGATCGACAGGATCTTGTCGACCTGCTCCTGGTCCTGCGCGACGATCAGCGAGACTTCCGCGTGACCCAGCACATAGGCCATTTCGTCGGCGACCGCGTCGGCATAAACGGGCAGCGGTACGGCGCCCAGCATTTGCCCGGCCGTCATCGACCAGTAAAGACGCGGCTTGTTAGCGCCGACAATGGCGATGCGGTCGCCATGCGACAGGCCGAGCGTGGCGAGCCCCTGCGCCAGCGCGCGCGTTTGCGCATAGACTTCGCCCCAGCTCCAGCTGCGCCAGACGCCTAGGTCCTTATGGCGGAAGGCCGGACGGCTTCCGCGCAAAAGCGCGTGGCGGCGCAGCAGCTTGGCGAAAGTATCCTCGCCCGCGCCGGAGCTTGCACGCTGCGGCGGCAAAGCCAATCGACCCCCTCCCTTGCGCGTCTTTGAAAGCGACCATCGCCCGCCCCTGACGGGTCGGTATAGCTATACGTTAGTCGCATTGGCGGGGACATCAAGCGCGGAGCGCCGCTTAGCCTCGCGGGATGCGCGCCGTCGCCTCTATCTCGACCTTCATCTCGGGCCGCAGCAGCGCGCTGACGACATAGATGGCGGCGGCCGGGCGTATCTGTCCGTAAATTTCGCCTGCGACCTTCTGCACCGCCTCGCAATAGTCGGGGCTGGTGACGAAGGTCTGGATGCGCACGATATCGGCAAGGCTCGCCCCCGCCTGCGCCAGGACCCCCGCAAAAGTCTTGGCGATGTTGCGCGCCTGATCGGCGACGTCCTCCGGCATCGTCATGGTCGCATAATCATAGCCAGTCGTGCCGGAGATGAAGACATAGTCGCCGTCGACGACGGCGCGCGAATAGCCGAAGGCGCTCTCGAAGGGCGAACCGGAGGAGATGAGGCGGCGTGTGGACATGAGGGTGATTCTCTCTGGAACAAAGCAAGTCAGCGCGGCCAGTTATCGCGTATCCAGCGCGCAAGCAATTCTTCGCTCACTTCGCCGGCCGCTAGCGACAACATCATGGCGGTGGCTTGGGCTTCCGGAACGAGAAATTCAGTCCCGTTCAAACCGAGAAACACGAGGATAGCGGCGAACGCTGTGCGCTTGTTGCCGTCGACGAAAGGATGATTGCGCGCGATGCCAAAAGCGTATGCCGCCGCAAGCGATGCAAGATCTTCGTCGCCATGGACAAATTTATTCCGCGCTCGAGCCATTGCGGATTCGAGCAAACCCATATCCCGCACGCCGTCCGCGCCGCCGAAAATGGCCAAGAGCTCGGAATGAACGTCAAGAACGATCTCTACGGGCAGCCAATCCGGCTCCTCACTTCGCAAGCGCTTTGAACGTGTTTGCATAGGTCCGAAACGCCCGACGCGCGATCTCCATAGCTTTGACGTGTTTGGGATCGTAGGGGGTCAACTTCATTCCGCGCTCTGTCTGTTCGACGACATGCAATTTGTCGCCCTCTTTCAGATTGAGATGAGCCAACAGATCCTTTGGCAGAATGATGCCGACGGAATTGCCAATCTTGCGGATTTGAAGCACGGCGCCTTCGACGTCGGGCGGGCGGACGGGTTCATTCATGATGCGTTTCCGGAATTACGTTGTACAAAACGTATAACACGCGGCTCCTCAATGCTCAAATGGCGGAAATCGAGCGGACGCAGCCGGCGCCGCCGTCAAAATCCTCCAATTCAGGTCTTATCGTCCCCTCAGCGCCCCATCCGACCCACTTTTTCGCCTTGTTTCTCGTGTCTGAGGCCCTTGTCGCGCTCGCGAGCCCTCGTTAGGCAAAGAAGCGACGCGCGATTTTCGCCGGCCTGAATGCGTCCACGCCCTGTGGCGGGCGCCAGGCCAAACGGACGCCTCGCAGGGATTCTTCCCGCCTGGCGTCGCTGCCGAGGCGACCGGCGCTCCCTTAGGGAGCGGCCTCTCGGCAATCCAGCAGCGCTTTCGCGGACGCCAGCCCGAAGCCGGGGAAATTTTCCTCGTCGATCGCCGCTCCGGCGCCCCGGCGTCGCCGCTCCCGGACAAGCCGTGCGCGGCGCGATTCATCACTTTGGAGAAGTTAGTTGAAAATTGGTCGATTCATTCTTGTAGCCTCGTGGGGTTTGGCATTCATCGGCGCGGCTCACGCTCAGGGTGGCCACGGTAACACTGGAATCCTGCAGGCGTTCTCGGCGGATATTGCCGCGCTCGCCCATAGCTCGGCCCCTAACGAAGCCATGGCGCCGCGAGCGGCGAGCGGGCAGATCGTTCGCGCGTCCTGGTACGGCGGCGGCGAGCGGCTAAGCCAGCGCACTTCGACGGGCGAAATATTCCGCCCGATGGGCCATACGGCGGCCCATCGCACCTTGCCGCTCGGCACGATGTTGCGCGTTTCGGCGCTCGCTACCGGGCTCTCGACCATCGTCAGAGTGAACGACCGCGGACCGGCCGCCTCGACCGGGCGGGCGCTCGATCTTTCGCGCGGCGCCGCCGTCGCGCTGGGCATTGTCGGCGCCGGCGATTCTCGGGTCGCCATCGAAGTGTTGCGCTAGACCGGACCGCCGCGATCCAACGCGGCAAATTCACGTCAAGGGCGTCGACGCGGGAGGCCGCTCTCGTGTCGACGCCCGCCACCCGAACCACGCGCGTTCGCTCAGGCGAACTCCATGATCACCGCGTCCACCGCTAAGGAATCCCCTTCCTTGGCGAGGATTTTCTTGATCTTTACGTCGCGCTCGGCGGTGAGAATGTTCTCCATCTTCATCGCCTCGACCATGCATAAAGGCTCGCCCGCCTTGACCTCCTGATCGACGCGAACGGAGATCGCCTTGACGAGGCCCGGCATCGGGCACAGCAGCGCTTTGGACGTATCGGCGCCCTTGCGCTCGAGCATGAAGGCGGCAAGCTCCACCTCGCGGCGCGTATAGACGCGCGCCTCGACGCTGACGCCGCGATGGGCGAGCCGGAAACCGTTCAGGATCGGGCGCACCTGGGCGGCGATCTTCCCCCCGTCGATCGAGCCGCTCCATACCGGCTCGCCCGGCGTCCAGTTCGAGACGATGCGCAACGGGCGCCCGTCCGCCAGCACGATGTCGAGCGCCGCGCCGGCGCCGGCGATTTCGACGTCATAGCGCTCCTTGCCGAGCATGACGGCGCGCTGCGTCTGGAAGCGAAGGCTCCCGGCCGCGCGCAATTGCCCGGAAATGCCACGCTTGCGCACATTCTGCACATGATCGACATGGGTGGCGACCGCCGCCATCCAATGCGCGGTCTCGCCCGAGGCGACGAGCGGCGCGAAACCGCCGGGAAACTCCTCCGCGATAAAGCCCGTCGACAGCCGCCCCGCCCGCCAGCGCTCGTGCTGCATCAGCGCGGACAGAAACGGAATGTTGTGGCGGATGCCGTCGATGACGAAACTGTCGAGCGCCCTTGCCTGCGCGTCGATCGCGCTCAAGCGGTCCGGCGCATGGGTGACCAGTTTGGCGATCATCGGATCGTAATGGATCGAGATTTCACCGCCCTCGAAGACGCCGGTGTCGTTGCGCACCGTCACGCCATCGGCGGTTCCCTCGGCGGGCGGGCGGTATTTGACGAGGCGGCCCGTCGAGGGCAGGAAATTGCGGGTGGGATCCTCGGCATAGACCCGGCTCTCGACCGCCCAGCCGCTCAGCTTCACGTCGCCTTGCGCGATCCTTAGTCTCAGGCCATAGGCCGAGCGGATCATTTCCTCGACAATATCGATTCCGGTGACGAGTTCGGTCACGGGATGTTCGACCTGGAGGCGCGTGTTCATCTCGAGGAAAAAAAAGCTGCGGTCCTGGCCCGCGACGAACTCGACCGTGCCCGCCGAATCGTAATCAACCGCTTTGGCGAGCGCCACCGCCTGCTCGCCCATCCGCTTGCGCGTCGCTTCGTCGAGCAGCGGCGAGGGCGCTTCCTCGATCACCTTCTGGTTGCGGCGCTGGATCGAACATTCGCGCTCGCCGAGATAGATGACATTGCCGTGCTTGTCGCCCAGCACTTGGATTTCGATATGGCGCGGGTTGACGATGAACTTTTCGACGAAGACGCGATCGTCGCCGAACGAGGATTTCGCCTCGGATTTCGCGCGCGCGAACCCTTCGGCGACTTCGAGGCGGGAATGGGCGATGCGCATGCCCTTGCCGCCGCCGCCGGCCGAGGCCTTGATCATCACGGGATAGCCGATTTCGTCGGCGATCTTAGCGGCGTGTTCGGGGCTTTCGATCACGCCGAGATAGCCTGGAACCGTCGAGACTTTGGCGGCATTGGCGAATTTCTTCGATTCGATCTTGTCGCCCATCGCCTCGATGGCCCGGCGGTTGGGGCCGATGAACACGATGCCGGCCTCCTCCAGCGCGGCGGCGAAAGCGGCGCGTTCCGACAAAAAGCCATAGCCTGGATGCACGGCCTCGGCGCCCGTCTCCTGGCACGCGGCGATGATCTTCTCGATGACGAGATAGGATTCGGCTGCCGCGGGCGGCCCGATCGCAATGGCCTCGTCGGCCATTTCGACATGCAGCGCGTCCTTGTCGGCCTCCGAATAGACCGCGACGGTGGCAATCCCCAGGCGGCGCGCCGTCTTGATGATGCGGCAGGCGATCTCGCCGCGATTGGCGATGAGGATTTTGCTAAACATCAGCCCCCCGAGGCTCGCCGGGCGAGCGACCATGAGGTTTTGTTTTTATGGGAGCGGCGCGGCGCCGTCCAGCCGAGCCGAACAGGTCACCCCGCCAGCGCCCGAAGAGCCTCGTTCACCCCCGGCCAACCGCGCCGGGCGCGCGCGCGCACGGCGGCGAGGAACCACTGGGGGACACGATGGGCCTCCGCCAGCACATTGACGAGAACCGCGAGCCCGCCCGCCGACTTGGACTGGTCGGCGTGACGGATGAGCCATTCGGCCTGTTCCTCGCTGACGATTCCAGTCGGGCGCGATTGCCAGATCACGTGCTCGGTGATCTGTTCGACGAAGAACGCCGTCCATTCGGGCGCCTTGATGATATCGGCGCGCTCGACCGCGAAAAGCTCCTCGGCGGCGTCGCGCGAGACCTCGCCGTCGCCGAAGACTTCCCGCCGCAGCCAGGCGATGTCGAGCCCGCTCACCTGCCGCCCGTGAATGAGCGAGGAGATGATCGTCCGGCTTTGATCGACCGCGAAGGCCATTGGTTTGGACATATTCCACCGCCACCCGATTCGCCCGTTTTGACGGACGAGTTTTGTTGAGCAGCAGTTTGGGCCGGAATATTTGCCAGCCCGTGAATCAATCAAGGCAAGTTCGGGCACAGTTAAGGCCATGCAAAGACGCATGGTTTCGAGAAGGTGAAGCCAGGGGTTGGCCGCAGCCAATCGAGGGAGAAATTTGGATTTCCAAGTTTTGGCTTGGATCGGTGAATTTCTATTTGGCGTCAGGCCGGAATGACCTTCAGCCCGACTTCGTAGGCGCTGCTGAATAGCGCCAGACCGTGGCTGCCTCCGTTGACGGCCTTGCGAGCTGCGGCCAGATCATTTTTCGCCAGAGCGTCGCGAACGATCTTTTCGCTATCGTGCAGAAATTGTCCGAGGATTTTCCCCGCGATCGCCCCGTCATTGGCAAGTTCGGGTGAACCCACGAGGTCGACATGAATCTCGCCGCCGGTTTTCTTATAATTATCCCGGCCCGTCAGTTGGACGAAACCGCGTCCCTTGAATCTTGCGCCGTCGCCGGGGTTCCGTATTGCCCAGTTTAAGGCCAATCGGCGTGCCCGGATCATATTTGTCGAAGGGCGTTTTGTCGGTATTGTAGATGCTCTTGCATTCCGAGATCGGCACGAACCCTTCCGTTTCGGCTCGGATGGTGGCAAGCGCCAGCCTTATCCGTGAGCTCGATCCATTGCAGTCCGGCCAGGACAAAGGGAAGGTTCTTGAACGGCGAGATATCGCACTCGGCCCAAGTCGCCTCCGAAAGCGTCGCCCGATACGGAACGCACGGTGACAATGAATTTGGTCATGGCCTGATCGACTCTCGCAAATTAGCGGACGAATAGCCCCGGCATCCCCCAGGACACGGCAAAAATCTAGAACGTCCGCGTCACAACGGCGCGGGCCGGAGCGTGGGACAAAAACCAAAAAGGCCCTGTTTTGTGACGCTTGCCCAGCGCGCCTGGCGCGCTCAGCACCACTACAGCGGAATATTATCGTGCTTCTTCCATGGGTTTTCCAACTTCTTGTTGCGCAGCATCGCCAGCACGCGCGACAGGCGTTTGCGCGTGGCGTGCGGCATGATCACTTCGTCGATATAGCCGCGTTCGGCGGCCACGAAGGGCGACAGGAAGCGCGCTTCATATTCGGCGGTGCGCTCGGCGATCTTGGCGGGATCGGCGATGTCGGCGCGAAAGATGATCTCGACGGCGCCTTTGGCGCCCATTACGGCGATCTGCGCGGTCGGCCACGCCAGATTGATGTCGCCGCGCAAATGTTTCGACGCCATCACGTCATAGGCGCCGCCGAACGCTTTTCGCGTGATGATCGTCGCCTTAGGCACGGTCGCCTCGGCATAGGCGAACAATAATTTGGCGCCGTGCTTGATGAGCCCGCCATATTCCTGCGCGACGCCCGGTAGGAAGCCGGGCACGTCGACGAAGGTGACGATCGGAATATTGAAGCAATCGCAGAAACGCACGAAGCGCGCCCCTTTGCGCGAAGCGTCGCTGTCGAGCACGCCGGCCAGCGCCATCGGCTGATTGGCGACGATGCCGATGGTGCGTCCCTCGATGCGCCCAAAGCCGGTGACGATATTCTTGGCGTGCGCTTCCTGAATCTCGAAGAAATCGCCCTCGTCGACGACTTTGCCGATCAGTTCCTTGATGTCGTAGGGCTTGTTCGGGTTGTCGGGAACCAGCGTATCCAGCGACATGTCGATGCGGTCGGGATCGTCGAAGGTGGGGAGTTGGGGAACTTCGTCGGTGTTCGAGGCGGGCAGAAAATCGATCAGTCTGCGCATCTGCAACAAGGCCTCGACATCATTGTCATAGGCGCGGTCGGCGATCGAGGAGCGGGTCGTGTGCACCGAGGCGCCGCCAAGATCTTCGGCGCTCACCGTCTCGTTGGTGACGGTTTTGACGACGTCGGGGCCGGTCACGAACATATAGCTGGTGTCGCGCACCATGCAGATGAAATCGGTCATCGCCGGCGAATAGACGTCGCCGCCCGCGCAAGGGCCCATGATGAGCGAGATTTGCGGGATGACGCCCGAAGCCAAAACATTGCGCTGGAACACTTCGCCATAGCCGCCAAGGGCGGCGACGCCTTCCTGGATGCGCGCCCCGCCGGCGTCGAACAGGCCGATGACGGGCGCGCGGTTCTTGAGCGCCATATCCTGGATCTTGGTGATCTTCTGGGCGTGCGCCTCGCTCAGCGAGCCGCCGAACACCGTAAAATCCTTGGCGAAGACAAAGACCGTGCGGCCGTTGACGGTGCCCCAGCCGGTGACGACGCCATCGCCCGGGATCTTGGTCTTTTCCATGCCGAAATCGGCGCAGCGGTGCTGGACGAACATGTCGAATTCTTCGAACGAGCCGTGATCGAGCAACAGGTCGATGCGCTCGCGCGCGGTCAGCTTGCCGCGTGCGTGCTGGGCCGCGATGCGCGCCTCGCCGCCGCCCAACCGCGCCCTGGCGCGCCGGCGGTCCAGTCTTTCCAGCATTTGTTTCATCGGACAGATCGCTCCTTACGCGTCTCGAACGATACGCGATTTTTGGGTGATGTCGCCAGCCCGCCAGACATAGAGCGCCAGTAAGGGTTGACGATCGGTGCGCATCGCATGGGGCGCCCAGGAGGGGTGGAAGATCGATTCTACCGGCGCGCGGAGGCGCCAATCCTGGGCGTCCCGCCGCCAATGGCGCGCCCGGCCAGAGGAATGTAAAATCTCCTCCGCCTCATGCGCATGGGCCGGATATTCCATTTCGGGGCCGATGAATTCCGTCCAGCCGTAATTTTCGAGAAATCGGACGCCAAAATAATCGGCCGAATAAGTCTGTCGCCAGGCCAGTCGCGGCGCCGCCAAAACCGTCGATTCGACCAGGGCCCGCGTCTCCGGCGCCGCATAAAGTTCGATATCTTGCAGCCATCGCAGCGCCGGCAGAGGAAGCGGCGACGATGCGCGCGCGCGGCTGGATCAGCCAATCCGCGCAAAACGGCTTTGCGGCCTCGCCGCCGGTCTCCACCAGCCGGCGAGCGGCCGCCGCAAGGCTTTGGACAGAGAGGGCCTCGCGGGTCACAGGGGTCGCCAACGTCGGTTGTTCAAGAGCGTTTTCGCCAGACCGTAACATCGGCGTGGCCGGTCCGGAAGGCATCCAGACCGCTTCACACGAACAGCAATTCGGAGGACGTCATGCGTTCGCTTCATCTTCGTTTCGTTTCCCGCGTCGTTCTGTTGGCTCTGCTATCGGCGAGTGTGGTCGCCCCGGCGATGGCGGCGGCGGTCTCGCCGGGCCATGGGTCCAATTCTCCGGCCCCTGCTCCCTCCCCATCGCCGTCGAACGGCGCGACAGGCGCCATCCACAAAGGTTGCGATAATTTGGAGACCAATTCCCGCGCCGCCGCCGATTTGCGCTGCTGAGCCACGATCGGACGCGGCTCTCGTCGCCTAACCCCTGACCGGGAGGCGGTGCGCGCCGACGGCAAGGCGCACGCCTCGTCGCACTCGCTGCGCGACCCCGCGCCTTGCCCGATATCATCGCGTTAGGTCCCGAGACGATCGTCGCGAATGGCAATGCGATCGTCCCGCGAACGTTCTTCTCGCCATTCGCACCAGCGCCCCGCCGCGAAATCGCCTGCGCGATTTCCCTTCCTCGCTCCAAACTTATGCCCGGAGCCGCTCCGGGATCGAATTGACTTCGAGTCTGATATATTAGTATGAAACGATAAGGTGGCGCGCCAAGGAGCTTGGGACCGCGCCGGCAGGGAGGCGCCATCCTTGAACCATTCTTCGGTTGACGTGCGCCCCGTCACGACCGCCGCGCGCGTTTACTCGATCCTGCGGCAGGACATTGTGACGATGCGCCTGAAACCGGGCGCGACATTGGTCGAAAAGGATCTCTGCGGGGCGTTCGATGTCAGCCGAACGCCATTGCGCGAGGCACTGCTGCGGCTCTGCGAAGAACAGCTCGTCGACGTCTACCCGCAGGCCGGCACTTTTGTTTCGCGCATCGCCGAGCCCGCGGTGCGGCGATGCGATGGCGATTCGCCAGGCGCTGGAGCAGGTCGCCGCGCGCTACGCCGCTCTTCGCGCGGATGGCGCCGGCATTGTCCGGCTGCGCCGCATCCTTGCGCGGCAAAAAGAACACGCCGCCGCGGCCGCGCTGGACGAATTCCACGAAGCCGACGAGGCGCTCCACCAGGCGATCGCCGAAATCGCGCGCCATCCCAACATCTGGCGCGTGGTGAAACGCGAAAAGGCGCAGATCGACCGCTTCCGCCTGCTGACGCTGCCCCTGCCTGCGCGCGCCGAGCGGGTCATCGCCGAGCATGAGGCGATCGTCGAGGCCATCGCGGAGCGCGATCCCCACGCCTCAGAGGCCGCGATGCAGGCGCATCTCGACAGCGTTCTTCCCGTCTTCGAGGAAATCCGCCGCGCCCATCCCGATCTGTTTGAACCTGAGACTCAACCCGACGCCCCGCGCCTGCGCCGCGGCGACGCGTCCTGATCGTAAAAGAACAAGATGCTGCACGAAGACCGCCTGTTTCCAGCCGATCCGGCCGCGCGCGCCATCGCGCGCCGGCTCTATGAGCCAGTGCGCGAACTGCCGATCCTCTCGCCGCATGGCCACACCGACCCGCGCTGGTTCGCGGAAAACCAACCGTTCGCCGACCCCGCGCAATTATTCGTGACTCCCGACCATTATGTGTTCCGCATGCTCTACAGCCAGGGCGTGCCGCTCGAAGACCTCGGCGTGCCGCGCGTCGACGGCGAGCCGGTCGAGACCGATCCGCGCCGCGTCTGGCGGCTGTTCGCCCAGCACTACCGGTTGTTCGCGGGCACGCCGACCCGGCTTTGGCTCGACCATGCGTTCGAGACCCTGTTCGGACTCGAAGAGCGCCTTTGCGCCGACAATGCCGACGCCCATTACGATGCGATCGCCGAGGCCCTGCAATGGCCGGAATTCCGGCCGCGCGCTCTATTCGAGAAATTCAACATCGAAGTTCTCGCCACCACCGAAAGCCCGCTCGACGATCTGCGCTGGCATGCCATGATCCGCGCGTCGGGCTGGCGCGGGCGCGTCGTCACCACTTATCGGCCCGATTCCGTCGTCGATCCGCATTTCCCAGGCTTTCGCGACAATGTCGCGCAATTGGGCGCGCTCACCGGCGAGGATGCGCTGGGTTGGACCGGCTATCTGGCCGCCCATCGCAAGCGGCGCGCCTTTTTCAAGGCGCATGGCGCGACGGCGACCGACCACGGCCATCCGAGCGCGGCGACCGCCGATCTCGCGCCGCCGGCCGCGCAGGCTTTGTTCGCACGCGTCATCGCGGGCGATGTCTCGGATGCCGACGCCGAATTGTTTCGCGCGCAGATGCTGACGCAAATGGCGGAAATGAGCCTGAAAGACGGTCTGGTCATGCAGATCCATCCCGGCTCTTTCCGCAACCACAATCCGCTTGTCTACAGCCGTTTCGGCCGCGACAAGGGCGCCGATATTCCGACCTCGACCGATTACGTGCATGCGCTGAAACCCCTGCTCGATCGTTTCGGCAATGAGCGCGCGCTGACGCTCATCCTGTTCACGCTCGACGAGACCGCCTATTCGCGCGAACTCGCGCCGCTCGCCGGCCATTATCCCGCGCTGCGGCTCGGGCCGCCATGGTGGTTCTTCGATTCGGTCGCCGGCATGCGGCGCTTCCGGGATCTGACGACCGAAACCACGGGATTCGCCAATACCGTTGGCTTCAACGACGACACGCGCGCGTTTCCCTCGATCCCCGCTCGTCACGACGTGGCCCGGCGCGTCGATTGCGCGGCGCTCGCCGAACTCGTCGCAACCCATCAACTCGACGAGGAGGAGGCGCAGGAATTGGCGCATGACCTCGCCTACCGGCTGGCCAAATCAGCGTACCGTTTGTGAAATCGGCGCAAGACGCGAACAAAGGGAGAGGAACATGACGAAACTTGATTTGACCCGGCGCGGCTTTGCTAGGGCCGGCCTCGGTCTTGTCGGCGCCGCGGCGTTCGGCGCTTCGCCGCGCGCGCAAATGGCGCCGCCCAAATCGCCGGTCAGCCTCAACATTGTCGATGTCGCTGGCAATCTCGCTTTGACCAAGCCCGCCATCGCCGATTACGCCGCCGCCAATCCCAACCTTGTCGCCCATATCGCGTTCAGCCAGGCGCCGGCGCCCGAACTGCCGGCCAAGATCAAGGCGCAGCAAGCGGCCAATCGCGTCGACATCGATCTCGTCTTGACGGGCACGGATGCGCTCGCCGCCGGCATCCAGGAACAATTATGGACCGAATTGCTGCCCGCCCATCAGGCCGATCTGCCCAAGCTTGCCGAAATCTATCTACCGGCCGCCAACCGCATGCAGGGACTGGCGCAGGGCCAGGGCATATGCGTGACCTATTACCCCTCCGGTCCGCTGTTCGAATATATGCCCGACCGCGTCAAAAAGGCGCCGACGACCGCCGACGAGCTTCTCGCCTATACAAAAGAAAACAAGAACCGCTTCCTCTATGCGCGCCCGGCCAATTCAGGTCCCGGCCGCACGCTGCTGATGGGACTGCCCTATATCCTGGGCGATGCGAACCCCGCCGACCCCGTGAAAGGGTGGGACAAGACCTGGGCCTATCTCAAGGCGCTCGGCGAAAACATCGAATATTATCCCTCCGGCACCGGGATCACGATGAAGGAGCTCGGCGACGGCACGCGCGACATGATCGCTTCGACGACCGGCTGGGACATCAACCCGCGCGCGCTCGGCATCGTGCCCAAAGAGGCGCGAGTCGTCGCGCTGACCGGCATGCACTGGGTGGCGGACGCCCATTACATGTGCACGCCCAAGGGATTGCCGGACGACAGACTGGCGGTCGTTCTCGACCTCATGCGTTTCATGCTGGCGCCCAAGAGCCAGGCCTATGCCTATGACAAGGGCTATTTCTATCCCGGCCCGGCGGTGAAGGATGTCAGCCTCGCGATGGCGCCCAAGGAAAGCCAGGACGTGATCCAGGAATTCGGGCGCCCCGAATATGAAGCGATGATATCGGCCCATCCCATCGAACTGCCGCTCGACGCGGCCGCCATGGTCGGCGCATTCAAGCTCTGGGACCAGCAAATCGGCGCCGCCAAGAGCAAGGGCTGACATGGCGATGCGCGCGGCGGCGTTCAGCGAATTGCGATTCGACCGGATCAGCCGATCCTTCGGCCCGATCGAGGCGCTGCGCGAGGTGACGCTGACGATCCGCAAGGGCGAATTCATCGCCTTGCTCGGCCCGTCGGGCTGCGGCAAATCGACGACGCTCAATATCCTCGCCGGCCTGCTGCCGGCGACGGGCGGCGGCATATGGCTCGACGAGCGCCGCATCGACACGCTGCGGCCGGAGGAGCGCGGCTTCGGCATGGTGTTCCAGAACTACGCTTTGTTTCCGCATCTGAATGTTCGCCGCAACATCGGCTTCGGCCTCGCGATGCGCAATGTCGCGCGCGGCGAGATCGCCAGGCGCACGCAGGAGGCGATCGCGCTGGTGCGCCTCGAGGGCCATGAAGACAAATTGCCGGCGCAATTGTCGGGCGGCCAGCAGCAGCGCGTCGCCATCGCGCGCGCCATCGTCATCGAGCCGCCGCTGGTGCTGATGGACGAGCCGCTCTCCAATCTCGATGCCAAGCTGCGGCTCGAAATGCGCGCCGAAATCCGGCGCATCCATGCGAGCTTGGGCGCGACGACGATCTATGTGACCCACGACCAGGAAGAGGCTTTGTCGCTCGCCGACCGCATTGTCGTGATGCAGGGAGGCGGCGTGCGGCAGATCGGAACGCCCGACGATCTCTACGCGCGTCCGGCGAGCCTCGACGTCGCCGAATTCATGGGGTTCCGCAATCGCCTCTCCGGCGAGGCGATCGAAAGCAATGGCTCTGAGACGATGGTGCGTGTCGGCGCGGCGCATTTGCGCGCCGCCGGCGCCGCGCCCGTCGCAATAGGCATGCGGGGAACCCTCGTCATGCGCACCGCCGATCTATCCCCTGCCCCGCAGGACGCTTCGACGATCCAGGCGAGGGTGACCGCGGGAGAATTCCGCGGCGACGGCTTCGTCTGCTCCGGTGCGAGCGAAGACGGCGCCGAACTCTGGTTCACGTCGCCGACGCGCGTGGCGATTGGCGAAACGGTGCATTTGCGCGTCGAGCCCGGCCGCGCACGATTTTATCCCGAAGCGGGAGCCTGATCGCATGGCGCCCGCGCCCTCCGCCAGAGCGCCTTTCGACGGCGTCGCCTTGCTCGCGGCGCCGGCGGTGCTGATCCTATGCGCGCTGTTCGTCTATCCCTTCGCCTATGGCCTTTGGCTGTCGTTTGCGCCGGCGGTCGGCGGCGCGCTGGCGAACTACCGAAAGTTCTTCGGCGATCCTTTCCTCTACGGCACGATCGCCACCACGCTGTGGCTCGCCTTGCCGGTCACGCTCCTCAACCTTGTCGTCGCCGTCCCGGTCGCCATGCGCGTTCGCCTCATGCGCAATCAACGCGTGTTGACGACGATCCTCGTCCTGCCGATCACGCTCGGCGTCGTTTTGATCGCGCAAGGATTGCTGACCTATCTCGGCCCGCAGGGCTGGTTCAACCGCGCGTTGATGGCGATCGGCCTCGTCAGCCATCCCATCCGCCTCGTGCATAATTATTGGGGCGTCTTCCTGTCGCTGTTCCTCACCGGCCTTCCCTTCACGTTCCTGCTGACCCTGTCCCACATCAGCGGCATCGATCCCGCGCTCGAACAGGCGTCGGCGACGCTCGGCGCCAATGCGCGCCAGCGATTTTTCGCCGTGATCCTGCCGCTGCTGGCGCCGGGGCTCGCCATCGCCTTCTGCCTGTCCTTCGTGCAGGCGTTCTCGGTGTTTCCCTCGGCGATCCTGCTCGGCGCGCCGGCGGGGCCGACCCGGGTCATTTCGATCGCCGCCTATCAGGCCGCTTTCGAGGATTTCGATTATTCGATGGCCTCGGCGATCGCGATGCTGATGGGTGGCGTCCAGCTTGCGATCATCGCCGCCGTGCTCGGCCTGCGCGGCCTCGCCTATCGCGGCCCGGCGGGCGGGGGGAAGGGCTAGATGCGGCAGCGACAGACGCTCTCCTCGCGCCTTTGGGCGGCCGGCATATGGCTGCTGGTCGCGCTCTTCGTCCTTAACCTTATGGCCGTCATCGCGACGGTCATCGTCAGCTCTTTTGCGACGCGCTGGCTCGGGACCTGGCTGCCCTCGGGCTGGACCGCTGACTGGTACGCTTCGGCCTGGAGCGAATTCCAGCTCGCCGACGTGCTGACGACGACCTTCGAAGTCGCGTTTTTCGTCGTGCTGATTTCCGGCCTCGTCGGCGCGCCGGCGGCCTATGCTTTGGCGCGGCGCGATTTTCCCGGCAAGAAGCTCGTCATGCTGCTGATGCTGACGCCGCTGCTCGCGCCGCCCATCACCTATGGCATTCCGCTGGCGACCGTGCTCTACAGCGCCGGCTTTGCCGGCAAATTATCGGGCGTCGTGATGGCCAATCTCGTGCCTTCCGTCCCCTTCGTCGTGCTGGTGCTGATCCCGTTTGTCGAGCAGATCGATCCGAAAATCGAGGCGGCCGCGCGCGTGTTCGGCGCCGGCACGTTCCGCCTGTTCTGGCATATCCTCATGCCATTGCTCGCGCCCGGCGTGCTGGCCGCGCTCCTGCTCGTGCTGGTGCGAACGCTGGCGATGTTCGAACTGACCTTCCTGACCTGCGGCCCGACCAGCCAGACGCTGGTGGTCGCGCTTTATTACGCGGTCTTCGCGGCGGGCGTTCGCCCCGAACAATCGATCAACGCGATGGCGGTCATCTTCATGCTGACCTCGATGGTCTGGCTGGTCATCGCGCTGCGTTTTGTCAATCCGACGCAGATCGTGGCGCGAGCGCGCAAGGCGCGGGCGTGAGGCGGCTCAAGACCCCCTTTTTCCGGCCCGCGCCCCCCGCAGACGATTTCCCGGCATTGAACGACGCCTGTCGCCGGCGGCGCGCAACTTGTCGTTTCGTTCCTATTGATTTTCGGAGTTTTTCAACAGCATCCTTGAATTCCGCACCGCGAAGGCAAACGGCGCTCCCGTCGTAAATGTCTGTTGCTGGATGATCTGCGGGCGCGCCGCGCCATGGTCGGTTTGCCGGTCATGACCCATTCCAGAAATGCGACGCATCGAGTAAAGTCCACAGGCAGCCGGGCCCGCTGGTCTATAGGGGGACGCAATGAGTTCGCGACTATGGCTCCCTTACGGCGGCCAGAGCTTCGGCAGCGGCCTGAAATGTGCGTGCCATTCGCGACGCGACGTCCTTTGCGGGGATAGGAGCCATTGGAATCGCGGCGGCGCTCTGGCCCGCCGCAGCGCAGACCTCGCCGACATCCGGCAGCGCCATTGATCCCGCTGTCATCGAAGACCTTGTTGTGGCCAACCGTATACTTGCCGACCAAGGCGTGCTGGACGGCCTAGGCCACGTGAGTATTCGCCATCCGACCAATCCAAGCCGCTATCTCATGTCGCGATCCCTTGCGCCGGCGCTTGTCACGCCGGATGACATAATGGAATACGACCTCGACTCAAATCCCGTAGACGCCAAGGGACGCTCCAGCTTCATCGAGCGGTTCATCCACGGCGAAATCTACAAGCTTCGACCCGATGTAACGGCCGTAATCCATAGCCATTCGCCTTCCGTCATTCCGTTCGGGATTAGCCAGGTTCCGATGAGGGCGACGTATGTCATGGCGTCATTCTTGGCGGCGGGCGTCCCTGTGTTCGATATCCGCAAAGCCGGCAGCGCGGGCGACTTACTGGTCAGGAACGCGCAGTTCGGCAAGGCGCTCGCCGAAACGCTCGGCGACAAGAACGTCGTTCTGATGCGCGGGCACGGCGAAGCTGTCGTCGCCGCGTCGCTGCAGATGGTCGTGTTGCGGGGGATCTACACGGAGATCAACGCCCGTCTGCAGATGCAAGCAATTATGCTCGGAGGTCCGCTCACCTATCTCGATCCGGAAGAAGGGCAGAAAAACGAAGCCAATCTGGAGGTGGCGAAGGCTCGGTCATGGGACCTGTGGAAGCGCGAGGCGATGGAGAAGATGACGGCCAAATAAACAAGACGAATGAGGCGACGCGCGTTCGGACGCCCGCTTCACGGCGATGCCGGCCAAGGGTTGGTTCACCGAAATCCGCCAGCGGCGCTTTCTCGGCCTTCGACCGAGACGAAGCGCCTGAAGGGCGCCGCCGTGCAATCGGCGCGGCGCAAGCTTTATCGCCCTTCCGTCTCCATGAATCGGCGGAGCGCGGCCAGCCATCGGGCGAAGCCCTCTTTCTCGAAATGGTTCGTCCAACGATCGTATTCCCCGACGGCGCAGTCGAATGTCGCCCACCACTCGACGAAGGCCTTGTTGGTCTCGACGATCGGCGCGACGTGGATGGTCGCGAAGGAAGCAGCGGCGTCTTTATCGGCGCGCTCGTGACGGAGCGAGCCAAGCATCTTTACGCCAGGCTCGGGTTTACCCCGTTGATGATATCGAGCGAATAGGTGAAGGGCTGAAGGGCCGCGTTAATTCGAACCGGTCATTCATCAGGCGGGCGCCAAGCATCTGATTTTTCCACTCGACGCTCGACAAGGCGAGCAACCCGCAGTCACCGCCCCAAAGCCTCCGCAATCGCCGCCGCCGCCGCCATCTCGCGCCAGCGCGCCGCGCGGCGGGCCATGGCTTCTTCGTCCTCGCCCCAAATGCCTATCTGGAAATCCTCGCCGACATGGGCGATGCGCCAGGCTTCCGCGCCGCTCAGGGCGCCGCGAAAGGCGGCCAGCGCCAGTAGGACCGAGCCGGTCAGAGTCGTCATCACATGAAGCGCGGCCAATGCGAAAGGCTCGTCGATCGCCTCCAGTGCGACGCGGATCGCGTTCAACGAGCGTTCGGGCTGGCGCAGATGGATGACGCCCGCGGCGAGAATGAATCTAACGCCATAGGTCTCATGCGCCCAATCGAGCACGGGATCGAAGGCCAGAGCCTCCGCTTCGACCAGCTTTTCCGGCGCCCCGGCGCGATAATAGAGAAGATCGGTCTCGGCGAACCCTGCGAGTTCGGCGCGCGTCTCGGCCATCGCCGCCGCAACGCCGTCGATCGCCGAATTGGCGATGCGGGTCACCGGCATGCTGGCCGGATCGATCGCCGCGCCCCGGGCGGCCCATTCGCGCTCGGCGAGTTCCGCCAGGGCGCTGGTCGGAAACGTCAGTTTGTTCTTGGCCGGCGTGCGCGCGCTTCGTCCGTCGAGCAGCAACGCAAAGCCGCCCTCGGCGGGGGCAACGCTCGCGCTTTCGTAGAAACGGCCCAGCACGACGGGGCGCATGTTCTTTTGCGCGGCGCGCATCGGGTCGCCGGGCGAATAATCCTCACTCATCGGGCGCGTCTTCGATCGGATCGCGCGTCTTCACGTCGAAGCCGAACATGTCGAAGCTTTTCTTCATATGTTCGGGCAGCGGCGCCACGACATCGATTATGCCGCCGCGCGGATGCGGCAGGATGAGGCGGCGCGCCAGCAGATGCAGTTTGGGCTCGAGCCCGGAGGGCACCGCGCGCAACGGATCGGCCCTGGCCGGATCGTTGGCCTCGCGCCGGTTATATTTGGGATCGCCGATGATGGGATGGCCGATCGCCTCGCAATGGGCGCGCAATTGATGGGTGCGTCCGGTAATCGGGCGCATCGACAGCCACGCGAGGCGCGGCGAGACTTTTTCGACCACCGCATAGAGCGTCAGCGAGTGCTGCGCGTCGACCTCGCCGTGTTTGGCCACGCGCATGCGCTCGATATCGGCGCGGTCGCCCTTTTTCGGGCCGCGGTCGGCGCCCATCGCCTCGCCTTTAGCCAGGAACAGCGAGATGCGCCCTTGGGCCGGCTTGGGCACGCCCTCCACCATGGCCCAATAGATTTTCTTGGCGCCGCGCGAGCGAAAGGTCGCGCCAAGCTCGGCCGCGATCTTACGCGATTTGGCGATCAGCAGCACGCCCGACGTGTCGCGGTCGAGCCGATGCACCAGGACGGGCCGCTCGCCATGTTTGTTGGCGAGCGAGGCCAGCATGCCGTCGATATGATGCTTGGTGCCCGAGCCGCCCTGCACGGCGAGGCCGTACGGCTTGTTGAGCACGAATATGTCGCGATCCTCGAACAATATCATTTCGCGGATCGCCGCCGCGTCCTGCGGGCTTGGCTCGCGCGGCGCGTTCGGCGCGGCCTCGGGTGCAAGATTGAGCGGGGGCACGCGCACGCTCTGGCCCGCCTCCAACCGGGTGGAAATCTCCGCACGCTTGCCCGCCACCCGCACCTCGCCCTTGCGCACGATCTTGTTGAGATGCGACTGCGGCAATTTGGGAAAGCGGCGATGAAACCAGCGGTCGAGCCGCATGCCCGCTTCGTCCTCGGTGATTTCGAGCAAAGCGACCTTGTCGGGCGAGGCGCTCATGACAGAGAACGCACGAGAGCCAACCCGGCCCAAAGACCGCCAACGCCGAGCAGCACCGAGCCGCCGACATAGAGCGCGGCAAGGCCGATCTGGCCGCGCTCGATCAGGCGGAAGGCATCGAGCGAGAAGGTCGAGAAAGTCGTATATCCCCCCAGCACTCCGACGGCGACGAAGAGCTGCACTTGGCGCGTCCAGCCGACGCCGGCCCGGAAAGCCAGCCAGCCGACCAGCAGCCCCATGACGAGCGATCCGGTGATGTTGATGAACAGGATGCCATAGGGAAAATCATTGCCCAGCACGCGCGCCATCCCAACATTGACCAGATGGCGCAATACGCCGCCGAGTCCGGCCCCAAGGAAAACGAGAAGAATGGTTTGCATGGGGCTGCTATAGCGGAGAGACGCGCCGCGGGACAGAGGGGCCGCCTCCAGTGCGAGCCGGCGGCGCCGGTTTTGCGCCGTCGGCGGCTGTTGGGTTCACGGCACGATATGGAGAGCGGGCTCGAAAGCGCGGCGCCGGTCCGGAAGCCTTCGCCCAATTAGCGGCATTCGTATCGGCAGGGGGATGAAAGATGGACAATGATCAAGACTATCGTCGAGCCAGGCAAAAGGTTCGATCGATCCGCGGATTCTACATCCATCTGATCGTCTTCGTCCTGGTGATGGCGTTTTTGCTCATCGTCAATCTCGCGACGAGCCCCGTCTGGTGGGTTCAATGGCCGTTGTTCGGCTGGGGCCTCGCCGTCGCGATCCATGCCGGCGCCGTCTTCGGCCTGGTGGGCTGGCTCGACTCGGATTGGGAGGAGAAGAAGATCAAGGAGATCATGACCAGGAAACCGAGCGACAAATCAGGGCCGTGATCCTTCACCACATATCCAGCGCCACCCGCGCCTCGTCCGACATGCGGCTTTGGTCCCACGGCGGGTCGAACACCATATTGACCTTGGCGCCCGACACGCCCCCGACCGCGGCGACCGCATTCTCCACCCAGCCCGGCATTTCGCCTGCGACCGGGCACGCCGGGGCGGTCAGCGTCATTTCGATCGTCACGAAACGGCTGTCGTCGATGTCAATGTTGTAGATGAGCCCGAGCTCGTAAATATCTGATGGGATTTCAGGATCATAGACGGTTTTGAGCGCAGCGACGATATCGTCGGTCAGGCGCTGGAGCTCGTCGGGCGGGATTGCCGAGGGCGAGGCGACCACGGGCTGGTTGGGCGCATGGTCCAAGGTCGGGCTGTCCGTCATCTCTTTTGAGCCCTCCTCAGGCGAACAGACTCTGCGCGCGGATCAGAGCCTCCGCCAAGGCGTCCACCTCGGCGCGCGTGTTGTATAGCGCAAACGACGCCCTGCATGTAGAGGTCACGCCGAAGCGTTGCAACAGGGGCATCGCGCAATGGGTGCCGGCGCGCACCGCGACGCCCGAGCGGTCGATGATGGTGGCGACGTCATGGGCATGCGCGCCCTCCATGTTGAAGGAAACGATCGGCCCCTTGCCGGGCGCCGTCCCGAAAATGCGCAGCGAATTGATCGCCCCCAGCCGCTCATGGACGTAGGCAGTCAAGGATTCCTCATGGGCGCGGATGCGCGCGCGCCCGATTCCCTCGACATAATCGAGCGCAGCGCCGAGGCCGATCGCCTGGACGATCGGCGGCGTGCCCGCCTCGAAGCGATGCGGGGGCGCATTATAGGTGACGATATCCTGGGTGACGTCCTGGATCATCTCACCCCCGCCGTTGAAGGGCGGCAGATTCTCCAATAAGGCGCGCTTGCCGTAGAGCACGCCGATGCCGGTCGGCCCATAAACCTTATGACCGGTGAACACATAGAAATCCGCGTCGAGATCGCGCACGTCGACGTCGAGATGCACCGCGCCCTGCGAGCCGTCGACCAGCACCGGCACGCCATGGGCATGGGCGATGGCGATGATGTCCTTGATCGGCGTCACCGTGCCCAGCACATTGGACATCTGGGTGATGGCGACGATCTTCGTGCGCTTGGTCAGCGCGCGCTCGAAAGAATCCAGCGAGAAAGAGCCGTCGTCGGCGACATCGACCCATTTCAACACCGCGCCCTTGCGTTCGCGATGGAAATGCCAGGGCACGATATTGGAATGATGCTCCATCACGGAAAGCACGATTTCATCGCCCTCCCCGATATGGGCGACGCCGAAGCTGGCGGCGACCAGGTTGATCGCCTCCGTCGCCGAGCGCGCAAAAACGATCTCGTCGTGCGAGGCCGCATTGAGAAACCGGCGCACGGTTTCGCGCGCCGCCTCGTAAGCCTCGGTCGCCGCGTTGGCCAGATAATGCAAGCCGCGATGCACATTGGCGTATTCGTGCTCGTAAGTGTGCGTCAGGCGTTCGATCACCGCCCGCGGCTTTTGCGCCGAGGCGGCATTGTCGAGATAGACCAGCGGCTTGCCATAGGGGCGCTCGGCCAGAATCGGAAAATCGGCGCGCAAGGCCTCGGCGTCGAACGGCAGGTCTGGCGCATTTCGCACGAGTTTGTTCATGCCGCCGTCTCCCTGGCCCGCATCCCAGCGATGAAATTCTTGCCGCAGGACAATTTTGCGGCGACCGGGCCGCCGGGCGCGACAAGCCGCCAAAACGGCGTCACCTCATCGGCCCGCGCGCCGGCGCTGATTTCCTCGATCACCGCCTCCGACACGATCCGCAGGAATATGCTGGACGTTATCGGGCAGGTCACGTCGGCGGCGTTTTGCGTCGCAAATTCCCGGCGCATGTCCAAGACCTCGCGCGTCGCGCCGCGCGGAATGGACGAGACGTAATCGCGCACCAGTTTGGGCGAGGCGATGAACATCCGCTCGCCGGCCTTGCCGCCGCCAAAGTCCTTGGCCACGCGATCGACATGCGGCTCGGGCGCGCTATCGATCTTCTGCCGCCAGCTTTTCTTGGCCGCCATCGCGTCACCCTCGCGCCTGGAGCCAGCCGCGCATCTTGTCGCGCAGCAATTCGGCAAGGTCCTCGTCTGCGACGCGGGCGATCGCGTCAGCGCCGAACGCCTCCAGCAGCATGGCTTCGGCTTCGGCCTTGGGAAGACCGCGCGCCTGCAGATAGAAGGTCTGTTCGGGATCGAGCGCGCCAACCGTCGCGCCATGGCCGCAAATGACATCGTCGGCGAAGATTTCGAGTTCGGGCTTGTTGTTCATAACGGCATGGGGCGAAAGCAGGATCGCCTGGCTCTTCATACCGCCGTCGGTCTTCTGAGCGCCCGGCTGCACGACGACCTTGCCCTGATAGATTCCGGTCGCCTCGTCCGCGACGATATGCTTGTAGAACTCGCGGCTCTGGCCGTGCGGCGCAGCGTGGTCGACAACCAGCGTGGTGTCGGCATGGCGGCGGCCATCGAGCAGCGACAGGCCGGAAAGCGCAAGATTGGCGTATTGGCCGGCGAGTGTCGCAAAAATCTGGCGGCGCGCCAACGTCCCGCCCGCGACCAGGCTGAAAGCCGAAAACTCGGCTCTGTCGCCAAGGCGCGCGAGCTGGCTTTCGATGTGCAGGCCGGCCTGATCCCCGATGATGACGGTATGATCGGCCTTGGCGTCATCGGCCAGATCAAGAACGGTCGCGACATTGCGCTGATCGCCCGCCCGCGCCCCAAGGAAGCTTTCGACGATTCGCGCCTGCGCGCTGGCGCCGATATCGATGAACACGCGCGAATGGACCGATTTTGTCGGGCCAGCCGACATAAAATGAACGATTTCGATGCGCTCGGCGGGTTTCGCGCCCGCCTCGAAAGCGATGACGCAGCCACCCTGGGCGAGAGCGCCGTTAAGCGCGAACAGCGGATCGACATTGGCGTTGGCGCCGGCGGGCCGGCCGACCAGCGCCAAAGAGGCGACGCTAACCCCGTGCGGCGGCGCATCGGACAATTGCGGGATGTAGCGGCCATCGACGATGGCCAGCGTGACGGCGCCGGCGCGCGCGCGCTCAGCCAGGGCCAGCTTGGCGGCGGCAATGGCCGGAGCGCCCGGCGCGCTCGCCAGGGGCGCGGCATTGGCGAACAGCGAGCGTAAGTCGGTATAGTGCCAGGCTTCGTCGCGGCGCGTCGGCAGACCCGTTGCCGCGAAAAGGCGGAACGAGGCCTCGCGGTCAAGCGCCGGCAATGCGCCTTGCGTGGCGGCGAATTGCTCGGCGAGCTCGGTCTCGGCGGCCGTTCGGGTCTGGAGCGAATGCCGGGTCATAAGTTCCTCACGCGGCGTTGGCCGCATAGTCGCGGTAGCCGTTGAGCTCCAGTTCAAGCGCGAGTTCCGGACCGCCCGTTTTAACGATGCGTCCCTTCGACATCACATGAACCGTGTCCGGCTTGATGTGATCGAGCAGCCGCTGATAATGGGTGATGACGAGGAAGGCGCGATCCTTGTCGCGCAGGGCGTTGACGCCGTCGGCGACGATGCGCAAGGCATCGATATCGAGTCCCGAATCCGTCTCGTCGAGAATGGCCAGGCGCGGCTGCAGCAACGCCATCTGCAAAATTTCCATGCGCTTCTTCTCGCCGCCGGAAAAGCCGACGTTGAGCGGGCGACGCAGCATCTCCTGGTCGATCTTCAATCGATCGGCCGCGGCGCGCTCGGCGCGTATGAAATCGGGCGTCGTCATTTCCTTCAGGCCGCGCGCTCGCCGCTGCGCGTTCATTGTCGCTTTGAGAAAGGTCATTGTCGCAACGCCGGGAATTTCAACGGGATATTGGAAGGCGAGAAACAAGCCCTTGGCGGCCCGCTCGTCGGGCGACAGCTCCAGAATATTGTCGCCATCGATCAACACCTCGCCAGAAGTGACTTCATAGTCCGGCTTGCCCGCGATGACATAGGACAGCGTCGATTTTCCCGACCCGTTCGGCCCCATGATTGCGGCGATTTCGCCGGCCTTCACGATAAGATCGAGTCCCTCGAGGATCGGCTTGCCGTGGATTTCGACGCTGAGATTCTTGACTTCAAGCATGTCTATTCTTTCGCTTTCACTCTTCCCGGTCGAAACAGCCCAACGAGCCTTCGCGGCGGCCGACAAAGGCCGGTAGGCCGCGATCAGCGCTTTATCGGGCGGCAGCCGAGCCTGGCGACGATCGGATCGCGGTTGGCGCCATCGCCCAACAACACGTCCGCGATATTGACAACGACCTTGGTCACCCGACGCTTCCCTCGAGGCTGATCGCGATGAGCTTTTGCGCCTCCACCGCAAATTCCATCGGCAATTGCTGCAGCACGTCGCGCACGAAGCCGTTGACGATGAGCGCGGTCGCCTCTTCGCCCGACAGACCGCGCTGCAGGCAATAGAAGAGCTGGTCGTCGGAAATCTTCGAAGTCGTCGCCTCATGCTCGAAAACGGCCGAATTATTCTTCGCCTCGATATAGGGCACGGTATGGGCGCCGCAGTTCTGGCCGATCAGCAGCGAGTCGCAATTGGTGAAATTGCGCGCGCCCGTCGCCAGCCGATGCGCCGAGACCTGGCCGCGATAGGTGTTCTGCGAATGACCCGCAGCAATGCCCTTGGAGATGATGCGGCTCGTCGTATCCTTGCCGAGGTGAATCATCTTGGTGCCGCTGTCGACCTGCTGGCGCCCGTTGGAGATGGCGATCGAATAGAATTCGCCGCGCGATTTGTCGCCGCGCAGGATGCAGGACGGGTATTTCCAGGTGATCGCCGAGCCGGTCTCGACCTGCGTCCAGGATATTTTCGAGCGCGCGCCGCGGCAGTCGCCGCGCTTGGTGACGAAATTATAGATGCCGCCCCTACCTTCGGAATCGCCGGGGTACCAGTTCTGCACGGTCGAATATTTGATTTCGGCGTCTTCGAGCGCGACGAGTTCGACGACCGCCGCGTGAAGCTGGTTCTCGTCGCGCTTGGGCGCCGTGCAGCCTTCGAGATAGCTGACATAGGCGCCCTTGTCGGCGATGATCAGCGTGCGCTCGAACTGGCCGGTATTCTTCTCATTGATGCGAAAATAGGTCGAAAGCTCCATCGGGCAGCGCACGCCGGGCGGCACATAGACAAAGGAGCCGTCGGAAAAAACCGCCGAATTCAGCGTCGCATAGAAATTGTCGGTCGAAGGCACGACGGTGCCGAGATATTTCTTCACGAGCTCGGGATGATTATGCACCGCCTCGGAGAACGAGCAGAAGATGACGCCGACCTTGGCGAGCTCGGCCTTGAAGGTCGTGGCCACCGAAACCGAATCGAACACCGCGTCGACCGCGACCCGCGGCCGCTCGACGCCGGCCAAAATTTCCTGCTCGATCAGCGGAATACCGAGTTTGGCATAGGTGCGCAGCAGTTCGGGATCGACCTCGTCGAGCGATTTCGGGCCCGGCGTCGATTTGGGCGCGGAGAAATAATAGAGGTCCTGATAGTCGATCGGGGGATGTTCGACGCGCGCCCATTTGGGCTCGTCCATCGTCAGCCAGCGACGATAGGCGTCGAGACGCCATTGCAGCAGCCAGTCCGGTTCGCTCTTCTTGGCCGAGATAAAGCGGACGATATCTTCGCTTAAGCCCTTGGGGGCCTTGTCGGATTCGATGTCGCTGACGAAACCGTATTTATATTCGCTGACATCGATCGAACGAACTCTGTCGACAGTCTCCTGGACAGCCGCCATATGGACTTCTCCTCGCCTTGGCGGTTTCAAGGACCGCCGGTGGGGTCAAAAATTACTGGCTTTTTGCGTCACGCCTCGGGGCTATGGCATACGGCCTCTATATTGTGGTTGTTTAGATCAATTACAAACGCCCCGTAATAGTTCGGATGATAGTGCGGGCGCAAGCCCGGGCCGCCATTGTCCTTTGCGCCGGCTTTGAGGGCGGCTTCATAAAAAGCGCGCGCGTCGGCGCGGGTTTTGGCGGTGAAGGCCAGATGCAGGCGCCCGACCGGCTTTTCACCCGCCCCGAACCAGAGTTGCGGGTTCCCGTCGCGCCCGAGGCCGACATTCTCTCCAAAATCCATCGCGACGCCGATCCCGAGGGGCGTCAAGGCGGCGACATAGAACGCTCGGCTGGCGGCAAAGTCAGCGACGGAAAAACCGAGATGATCGAACATTGTACCCCCTATGTCATTGGCGTTAGATTGTTCGAGGCGTCACGCCGCGCTCCTGCCCCGCCGCATCCGCGCGACGATCTGTCCGAACGCTTGCCCGAAATGGGCGATATCCGCCTCGTCGGACGACCAGCCCAGGCTCAGCCGGATCGCCCCCGCGGCAAGCGCCGGATCGACGCCCATCGCGTCCAGCACATGCGAGCGCGTTACCTTGCCCGAGGAACAGGCGGCGCCGGACGAGACAGCGATTCCGGCCAGATCCAGCGCGATCACCAAGGTCTCGGCCCCAATGCCGGGAATGGCGAAGCAAAGCGTATTGGGCAGGCGCTGGACGCCAGCGCCAAAAATCACGGCGTCCGGCGCGACGCTCGCGATATGGACGGCCAGCGCTTCGCGCAGCCCCGCCAAACGCGGCGATTCGTTCGCGATCTCCGCCATCGCGAGCCGCGCGGCGGCGCCAAATCCGGCAATCGCCGCGACATTCTCGGTACCTGCCCGCAGGCCCCGCTCCTGGCCGCCCCCGCGCAGCAGCGGCAGGGCGACACCCATCTGAGATGAGGCGGCGACAAGCGCCCCGGCGCCCTTGGGTCCGCCGAGCTTATGGGCAGAGACAATAAGGAAATCCGCGCCGAGCTCGCCCGCCCCGCACGGCGCGCGTCCCGCCAGTTGCACCGCGTCGCAGACGACAATGCCGCCGCCGGCATGAACGATCGCAGCCGCTTCGGCGACCGGCTGAAGGATTCCCGTCTCGTTATTGGCGCCCTGCAGCGCCAGCATGACCGGCCCTTCGCGGCCAACGACCATTCGCGCGAGCGCGTCAAGATCGATCCGGCCGTCGTCGCCAAGCGGCGCGATTTCGACGGCCGCGGCTGCGAAGCGATGGCCTTTGAGGACGCAGGCGTGCTCGCCCGCCGAGAGGATCAATCTGACCGGCGGCGCGCGACCGGGCGCGGCGATGGCGGGCGTCAGGACGAGATTGGCCGCCTCGGTGCCGCTGGCGGTGAAGGTCACTCCGCGCGGCGAGACGCCCGCCAATTCGGCGACATCCGCGCGCGCTTGCTCGATGACGGCCCGCGCCGCCCGGCCTTCGCCATGGATCGAGGACGCATTGCCGGCCAACTCGAAGGCAGCCAGACACGCCTCTCGCGCCTCAGCACGCAGCGGCGCTGTCGCATTGAAATCAAGATAGCTGCGCCTCGCCTGCTTCAAAATGCCCGCCGAATTGCCATATGAGGTAAAGAAAGCGCCGATCGCCAACGTTAGGTTGCGCAGACGAATGGCTGCGTCCAAGACGTTTTAACCTTGCATTGGCATTGGCGAACCGTGTTAGAAGGCGCTTTCCGCGCCAATCCCGCCACATCCCAGATGCGCGTTCCGCCTCGTCGCCGCGATAGAAGCGGCTGTTAGAACCGTTCTAACAGGAGATGTGCGGCGCTGGCGGCGGGATGTCAAGGCGCGGCGGGAAGTCGGTTTTGCGCTTCGCGACGCGGCGCTGGCGACGACAATATGGAGGCGAAATGCCCGAAGTAATTTTCAACGGCCCGGCCGGTCGACTCGAAGGCCGTTTTCATCCCGCCAAGCAGCGTGGCGCGCCGATCGCGATCATATTGCATCCGCATCCGCAATTTGGCGGCACGATGAACAATCAAATTGTGTATAATATGTATTACGCTTTCGCCGAGCGCGGCTTTTCCGTGCTGCGTTTCAATTTTCGCGGCGTCGGGCGCTCGCAAGGCGCCTTCGACCACGGTCAGGGCGAATTGTCCGACGCGGCATCGGCGTTGGATTGGGCGCAATCAATCAGCCCGGAAGCCCGCGCCTGCTGGATCGCCGGCGTTTCGTTCGGTTCCTGGATCGGCATGCAGCTCTTGATGCGCCGCCCCGAGATCGAAGGCTTCATTTCGATCGCCCCACCCGCCAACCGTTTCGATTTCTCGTTCCTGGCGCCGTGCCCGTCTTCCGGCCTGTTCGTGCACGGCGATCGCGATCGCGTCGCCCCGCTCAAGGAAGTGCAGGGGTTGATCGAGAAATTAAAGACGCAAAAGGGCATTCTGATCGAACATGCGGTGATCGAGGGCGCCAATCATTTCTTTGAAAACTGCATCGACGACCTCCAGACGGTCGTGGGCGCCTATCTCGACAAGCGCTTAGGGATGCCCAAACACGCGCCGGCGCCCCAGCGCAAGGACCGGCCCAAGATCGCCGCCCAGCCCGCCAAATAGGCTTGGCGGCTGGCGCCGAGTCGGCCTTTCCTCTATGGACGATTTATGAACTTGATCGCCACGAACGACGAACTTGCCGCCGCCTGCGAGCGGTTCGCCCGCCATCCCTTCGTCGCCGTCGATACCGAATTCCTGCGCGAAACGACTTTCTGGCCGCTGCTTTGCGTTGTTCAGGTGGCGTCAGACGACGAAGCGGTGGCGATCGACGCGCTCGCCGAAGGCCTCGATCTCGCGCCGCTTTTCGCGCTGATGGCGGACGAAAAAGTCGTCAAAGTGTTTCACGCCGCGCGCCAGGACGCCGAGATTTTCTGGAAGCTGGCGGGCGTGGTGCCCAAGCCGATGTTCGACACCCAGGTCGCCGCCATGGTCTGCGGCTATGGCGATCAGGTCTCCTACAGCGAATTGGTCCATTCGATCTGCCATGTCGCGGTCGATAAATCCTCGCGCTTTACCGACTGGTCGCGCCGCCCGCTGGCGCCGGCGCAGATCGAATATGCGGTCGGCGACGTCACCTATTTGCGCGACATCTACCGCGCGCTGCTGGAAAAGCTCGGAAAATCCGGGCGGCTTTCCTGGCTGGAGGACGAGATGAAAATTCTCACCTCCGCCTCGACCTATGAACAGCATCCCGAAAACGCCTGGGAGCGCCTCAAGAACCGCGCGAAAAAGCCGCGCGATCTGGCCGTATTGATGGAATTGGCGGCATGGCGCGAAAAAGAGGCGCAAACGCGCGACGTGCCGCGCTCGCGCGTCCTCAAGGATGACGTTCTGATCGAGATTGCCGCCGCCGCGCCGCGAAGCGCCGACGCGCTCGCCAATTTGCGCGCCTTTCCGCGCGGCATGGAGCGCGCCAGGGCTGGCGCCGAAATCCTGAGCGCGATCGAGCAGGGCCTGGCGCGCGACCCCAAAACCTTGCCCAAGCTCGAAAAGGACAAGCGCGGTCCGCCGGGCTCGGCGGCGACGGTGGAATTGCTCAAAGTATTGCTGCGCCAGGTCTGCGACCAGAGCGGCGTCGCCGCCAAAATGATCGCCACCGTCGACGATCTCGAAATGATCGCGGCCGACGACCGCGCCGATGTCGCCGCCCTGCACGGCTGGCGGCGCAACTTGTTCGGCGCCCGGGCGCTCGAACTCAAGCGCGGCCGCCTCGCGCTGACGGTCGAAAACGGCAAGGTCGTCACATTGGAATGGCGCGACGCCGACGAAGCGGCTGCGGCCAAAGCGGCAGGCAAGTAGGAGGCATGAGGAACGCCCTCATCGCCTTTATCCAGCTTTCGATGCGCTTCCCGCTTTTGCCGCGCATTGACGGGCCCCGCGCGGCGTTGCGCGAGGGCCGATCTCGTGGATGGCGAACAGATTATTTTGCTGGCGCAAGCTGGCCGCGGATTTCGCCACCCTTGTTCTGCGCGGTGTGTATATTGAAATAAATCATGCCGTCGGCGAAGGCCTTGGCCTGTTCGTCGGTCAGCACGGCCGAACCCTTGAATGGGCTGGCCTTCGCGTCGACCGGCACCATCACGCCGGCATTGACGCCCACGGCGGCGGGACCATGGAAATGCGCGGCGGCTTCCGGTCCCGTGAGGTCCGAATAGGTTCCCGACCAGCTAAGCATCTTTGTCGCGGTGTCATAATCGGCCTCGATGCTGCCGACGCCCTTGGAGGTCGTGGGCGGATTCTCGCTGGGTCCATTGAGATCGGCCTTATATTTCAGCGTATCGGCTGCGGCGGGCGCGAGGGTCAGCGCCATTGCGACGCCGAAAGCGGCGACAAACGGCAGGCTCGTATGCGACATTGATACTCTCCTTGGCTGGTCGAACAAGACTTAAGAGGCATTGGCGGTCGCTTCGGCGACGCCTAATGCTGACACCATCGCCGCCTACCGGTCAACGACGTCCCTATAACACTCGAACGTCGACATTTATTCGGCCTCCGCAAACTCGTTTTCCGGCGGCGCCCCGGCGCTTGCCGCCGCCGCCCTGATTTCTGGATCGCCGCCGATCAGGCGGGCGAATTGCTTCATGCGACTTTGCAGGCGATCGCTGTTGAGCGGCGCAAGATCGGGCGGCAGCGTCAGCAAAACCTTGCCCCGCTGGCAGATCATCGGGATGCGGGGCAATATGCCGGGCATGGCCGCCGAGATGATATAGGCGACGCGCATCGCCGCGCCGAGAATGCGCGCGCGGTCGAGCAGGCGCGGCGAGACGAGCGAGCGCAAATGCGGCCCGACATCCTGGTCGCCCGAAATATGGCGATAGGACGCGGCCAAAGCGAGATAGGCGCGGCCGGGATGGTCGATGCCGATAAAGGCGGCGTTGGCGATCAAATTCAGCGATTGCTCGCCGCGATAATCGGGATGCGCGCGCCAGCCGACATCCGATAGCAGGCAGGCGGCGTGGCGCAGTCGCGCCTCTTCCTTCGTCTCGTCGAGATGGCTCGTTTTCATCAGCTGGCTCGTCCAGGCGAACAGTTCCTCGCCATGTTCGGGAGCGCGCGAGCGCAGGACATTGAGTTCCTGCGCGGCGACCAGCAGCGGATCCTGATCGCGCTCGGCCTGGGTCAACCGCTGGTAGAGCAGGCCTTCGCGCACGCCGAGGGCCGACATGACGATTTCTTTCGGGTTCGACCGGCGAATAATCTCTTCAAGCACCACGGCGCCATAGGCGAGCAAGGGACGGCGGGCCGCCGACACGAATTCGATCGACACCAGGGCGTCGGCCTCGATCCGCTCGACAAGCTTGGCGAATTCGAGCGCGTCACGCGACGGGATGACGTAATTGTGCATTACGTTCAGAGGGTATTGGCGCTGGCGCATATGCAGGCGAGCCAGCGCGCGCCAAGTCCCGCCAACCGCATAAAAAGTGCGTCCAGCGAGCTGGTCGAGCGGCTTGGCCTTGGCGAGCGCCTCGCGCACGATGCGCACGGCTTTTTTTGGCGAACGCTCGGAGACGTCCATCAGCGAAAGGCCGCCCAGAGGCGAGGTCATCCCGCGCCCAACCCTGCCATTGCGGATATCGATCAATTCGAGCGAACCGCCGCCAAGATCGCCCACGACGCCGTCGGGCTCATGGATCGAGCACAAAACGCCAAGCGCCGACAATTGCGCCTCGCGCTGCCCGTCCAGCAGATCGATCTTGCAGCCGATCGCCATCTGGGCGAGCTCCAGAAATTGCGGACCATTGGCGGCGTCGCGCACCGCGGCGGTCGCCACGGCGCGAACGTCGTCGATTCGCATCGTGCGGCACAAAACCTTGAATCGCTGCAACGCCGCGAGGGCTTTGGCCATGGATTCGTCGGTCAGAAAACCGGTCGTGGCGACGCCCTTGCCAAGGCCGCAAAGCACTTTTTCGTTGAAGGTCGGGGTCGGCGACCTCGTCAACGCTTCATAGGAGACGAGGCGCACCGAATTCGAGCCGATATCCACGATCGCCACCGGTTCGCCGGGCAGCCGCCCTCGCGCATCAAAAACGGACATGAATCGCCTTCCATCGACACGGGTGAAGACTTGCTCGCAATATGAATGACTTAGAGGTCAGGTTCGGGTTCACGGCGCCCGAACGGTCCGCGGGTCATAAAAAAGGGTCTCGACGATGTCGAGACCCTTATCAATTCGGGAGCCGGAAGTCGCCTAATATTCGGTCGGCAGCATGATGGCGCCGTTCACGCAATAGAGACGGATCTCATCCAGCGGAAAATCGGTAAAATCGATTCGCTTCTTGAAAACCACATCATCCGCATCGTCGCTGGCGGCGGCGCGCCAGCACGTCAAAAGCGCTTGCTGGCTCGGCTCGACCTTCAGCTTCCAGGCTTGAAATTTCTCGCCCGCGACTTTCGGGCGGCGCTGCGCGAGGGCGATTTCGTCGATCAGCCAATTGGCGTCGGCTTCGTCCGCCACATATTTTACGCCATCGGTATAGACGACGCTGCTGACCGGGCTGCGGCGGTAAAGGTTCCCCGTTTCGAGGAACCGATCAATATCTTCGCGGGTGATGGTCATCTTGTCCCCGGCTTGGCTAAGGCGAAGGCCGAGAGCCTTGCGGGGTTCGCGGCTTGTCGCGGAGGGGGTCTCTCACAAGCGCGGGCTCTCGGCCTTCGATCGGAATACTACCCAGCAATAAATCCGAATGGCTAGATTCGGAAAATACTCAGATGGTCAATTTCGCTCACTAGGTAGCGACGGCGCGATGAACGCTCGCAACGCGCCGGAACCCTCCGGCCAAGCGACCCTGCGCGGCCAATTCCAAGGGCTATCAATCGCTTATGAAGACAGAAGCCCTTTTCAGCGCGGGTCAGTCAATTTCGCGGCTTTCGCCGGGGAAGCGAACGGGGGCTCGATTCTTTTAACGACTTGCCCCGGCCCGAAAGGCTGGGATTGGTTAGGAAATATTTATGCGCGTTGAACGGCTCCTCGCCCTCGGCGGGCTCGATCCGCTCGCTCGATCCGTCGGGCAGGAAAAGATAGCTCTGCTGATTGTCCATCAGATTGGCTTCCATGATCTGATTGAGCACCTGCTCATGCACGGTCGGATTGAGAACGGGCACCATCGCTTCGACGCGACGATCGAGATTGCGCTGCATGAGGTCGGCCGAGGACAGATAGACATGCGCCTTGGGATGGGGCAGCCCATGGCCGCCGCCAAAGGCGTAAATGCGCGCATGCTCCAGAAAACGGCCGATGATCGATTTCACGCGAATGTTTTCCGAGAGCCCCGCGACGCCGGGGCGCAGACAACAGATGCCGCGCACCACAAGATCGATCTCGACCCCCGCCCGGCTCGCCGCATAAAAGGCGTCGATGATTTCCGGGTCGACCAGCGAATTGCATTTTCCCCATATTGCGGCGGGCTTGCCTTGGCCGGCGAAAGCGATCTCCTCGCCAATGTGCCGCAGCAGCTGTTTCTTCAGCATCATCGGCGAGATCGCCATCAGCTCCAGGCCGTCGGGCTCGGCATAGCCGGTGATGAAATTGAAAATACGCGACACGTCGCGACCGATCGCCGGATCGGCGGTGAAAAACGATATGTCCGTATAAATTCTGGCCGTCACTGGATGATAATTACCGGTCCCCACGTGGCAATAAGTGGCCAACGAATCGCCCTCGCGTCGCACGACCATGGATAGTTTGGCGTGGGTTTTCAATTCGATGAAGCCGAACACCACTTGCGCGCCGGCGCGTTCGAGATCGCGCGCCCAGCGGATGTTGGCTTCTTCGTCGAAACGCGCCTTGAGCTCGACCAGCGCGGTCACGGATTTGCCAGCCTCCGCCGCCTCGACCAAGGCGCGCACGATCGGACTGTCGGCCGATGTGCGGTAGAGCGTCTGCTTGATGGCGACGACGGAAGGGTCGCGCGCGGCTTGCGACAGGAATTGCACGACCACGTCGAAGGATTCATAGGGGTGGTGGACGACGAGATCCTTCTGCCGGATCGCCGCGAAACAATCGCCGCCGTTTTCGCGAACCCGCTCCGGAAAGCGCGGGTTATAGGGCGGGAACTTCAGGTCGGGCCGATCAACCGAGACGAGTTGCGACAATTCGTTGAGCGCCAGCATGCCTTCGACGACAAAGACGCCGGCGGGCACCACATCGACGTCGCCCGTGACGAAGGCGCGAAGCGCATCGGGCATCGACGCCTCGATCTCCAAACGGATCACCGAGCCGCGGCGGCGCCGTTTCAGCGCGCTTTCGAAAAGGCGCACGAGATCTTCCGCCTCTTCCTCTATTTCGATATCGCTGTCTCGGATCACCCGAAAACTGCCCTGCCCCGTCACCTTGAAGCCGGGAAAGAGTTGCGCGGTAAATGCGATGATCACTTGTTCCAGAGTCACGAAGCGCTGGACAACCGACTGCACCGTCTCCGGCAGTTTGACGAACCGGTCGATCTTGCTGGGCACACGTATCAACGCGCTCATGGCGCGCCGGTCGGTCAGGTGCACAAGCTGCACGGCGACGGTGAAGCCGAGGTTGGGAATGAACGGAAACGGATGGGCCGGATCGACGGCCAGCGGCGTCAGGACGGGGAACACATGCAGCAGGAAATAATCCTCTAGCCATTGACGCTCGACGTCCGACAAGTCGGCGACGTCGACAAGTACGATGCCGGCTTCCGCAATGTCGTTGCGCAAATGGCGCCAGCGCTCCTGCTGGGAAGCCACCAACTGCCCGACGCGTTCGCCAAGACGCGTCAATTGTTCGGCCGGCGAAAGGCCGTCCTCGGACGGCGTCGTCTCGCCGGAATGGACCTGACCGACGAGTCCGGCGACGCGCACCATGAAGAATTCGTCGAGGTTATTGGCCGAGATCGACAGGAACCGCAATTGCTCCAGCAGCGGATGATTGCGGTTGGCCGCCTCCTCCAACACTCGGCGATTGAATTCAAGCCAGGACAATTCGCGATTGATGAAGCGCGAGGGCGTAGCGAAGATGTCGGTTTCCTCGGCGCCGATCCCTAGCAACTCCGACACTCCGTCTTCCGGAGACGGCGACAATTCCTTTGAGGCGAGGCGGCGAGGCAAGCATATCTCCATCGATGGATTGGACGGTCGCGCTGGGAGCGGGCCGCTCACCTAACGGCATGATTGCAACCATTGTGCGACAAAAAGCCGGCGCCGCATAGCGGGCCTCGTCACCCCTCGCCTTCGGCGTCCTTCAGCATCCGCGCGGCCATGGTCCGCGTCACGGCCTTGCCGCGCGCCAACGCCTCGCGATCAAGCGCCTCAACGATCGCCCGCGCAGCCCCCAGCGAGCGATCGATCCGCAGGCCGATATAAGCGATGACGGCAGGATCGACGGCAAGTTGCCGGTCGCTGAACAGTTTGAACAGAACCGCGCGCGCCAGTTCCGCATCGGGCTCGCCGAGAGTGACGATCGGCGCAAGGCGCAGGCGCGAATGAAGATCGGGTTTTTTCAGCCCCCAGTCGTCGGGCGCGCCGCGCGCGGTCAACAACAAGAAGGCGCCGCTTTCGCGCGCCAGATTGACGAGATGGAACAGATTGGCTTCGGCCGCGCCGATGCGATCGGCGTTTTGGATCAGGATGGCCTTGGAGCGCGCAAGATCGGGGGGCATGGCTTGGCCCAAGGATTCCGCTTCGACCATCACGGCCTCGGCCGCGCGCGCCCAGATCGCGCCAAGGTGGCTCTTGCCCGAGCCGGCCGGTCCGACGAGCAGCAACATCCGGCCGGCCCAATCGGGCCACGCCTCGATCGCGCGCAAGGCTTCGGCATTGGCCGGCGCGGCAAGAAAATCCTCGCGCGCGAAGCTTGGCTCATGGGGCAGGTCGAGCGGCAATTGCCGCGCGGCGCCGGTCATGATTTTTCGCTCGCGCGGGCCGCCGCGCCAACGTCGCGACTGCCGCGATAGAAGGGGCTGGCGAGATAGACGCCGATCAGATGGCGCGCGAGCACGCCGATCGCCGCCGACATCGGCACCGCGATCAACAACCCGGTAAACCCGAACAACGTGCCGAAAGCGACCAGCGCGAACATCAGCCAGACCGGATGCAGGCCGATCGACTCGCCCACCAGCTTGGGAGACAGAACATTGCCCTCCAGGAATTGACCGACGCCGACGACGACGAGCGCCAGCAGGAACAGGTTCCAGCTCGGCCAGCCCTGAACGATCGCGACGCCGAGCGAGACCACAAGGGCGACCAGGGAGCCGACATAGGGAATGAAGCTCAGCACGCCGCCGACGACGCCGATCAGAAATCCGAAATCGAGACCGATCAGACTAAGGCCGATGCCGTACCAGAGGCCCAGGAACAGGCAAACGAGCGACTGGCCGCGCATAAAGCCGGCGAGCGCGTGATTGATCTCGCGGGCGATCTGCCGCAAGCCGTCGCGGTGATCGAGCGGCAGCCAGCCATCGATGGTGGCCAGCATCTTGTCCCAGTCCAGCAGCATGTAAAACGCGACGACGGGCGTGACGACGAGAAACGACAGAAAGCTGAAAACGGCCGCGCCGCCCGAAGCCAGAGACCGCATCGCATTCAAAAGCCATTGCGCGCCCTGCGCGACGAGGTCGCCGACCGATTTCTGGATTTGCTCGGCCGACAGGGCGTCGTTGAGCCCAAGCTTATCGCGCCATGGGCCGCCGTATTTTTCGAGCAGCACGTTGCCCTGATCGACGGCCAGCGCCTGCAGGCGCACGACATAGCTCGGCAGCCTCTGCGTGAAGCCGATGAGCTGGCCGCCGAGTATCGGAGCGAATATGACGAGGATCACCGCGAAAACGACCACGAAGACGATCAGAATGACGATCGAGGCCCCCAGGCGATTGAGCCCGAGGCGCTCGAGCCTCTGCACGATCGGATCGAGCAGATAGCCGAGCGCGATGCCCAGCGCGAAAGGCGTCACCGCGCCGCCGAGGACATGCAGGAACAGCCCCAGCGCAACGAAAGCGGCGACCCAGAACGCGACCTGGCGCCCGATGCTCACCTAGGGCCTCGCCCGCTTAAGCCCTAGTCGGATTTTTCGGCCGATTGCAGCAGATCCCATCGATTGCCCCACATGTCTTCGAACACCGCGACCCATCCATAAGGCTCGTTGCGGGGAATCTCCATAAAATGCACGCCCTTGGCCTTCATGCGCGCATGGTCGCGCCAAAAATCGTCGGTGTGCAGAAACAGGAACACGCGTCCCCCCGTCTGATCGCCGATCCGGGCGGCCTGCTGTTCGTCGGCCGGCTCGGCAAGAACCAGCCGCGTCCCGTTCATGCCCGGCGGCGCGACGAGCACCCATCTTTTGCCATGTCCGAGCGCGATATCCTCGACAAGCGCAAAGCCCATCGTTTGCGTGAACCAGGCGATCGCCTCATCATAGGCGGGAACGATAAAAGTTACATAACCGATGCTCTGCTTCATCGATAAGCCTCAACGGGTCATGTGGTCGAGCCACTGGCTGATATAGACGCCGCCCGAGGCCAGCGTGGAGGCGGCGACCAGCCAGACGGCGATGTCCTGCCCGGGAACCGGGCTCAGGCCATAGGCCTTGGCGCCCAGGACCAGCGCGGCAAGCGCAATTTGCGCCGTCGTATTGATCTTGGACACCAGAACCGGGCGGATCTCCACCGGATTGTTGAGAAGCCGCGAGACAACCACCGCGGTCAGGATCATCAGATCGCGCGACACGACGAGAATGGCGATGGCGCCCGGCAACACGCCCGAGATCGCCAAAGTCACATAGATCGACACGAGCAGCGCCTTGTCGGCGAGTGGATCGAGATAGGCACCGAGCTCGGTGCGCAGATCGAATCTTTTGGCGATATAGCCATCGACCGCATCCGATATTCCCGCCGCCACGAAGATCAGAAAGGCCTCCATGAATCGCTGCGAGGCGATCATCGACACGGCCAGCGGCGTCAGCAGCAGGCGCGCCAGGGTGATGAGGTTGGGGAGGCTGGCAAAAAGTTTTGAAAATTTCATCGAACGCGGTCTCGCTCCCCCAGGCTGGCGTCTTTGCCGTCGACTCGTAACACAATCTCGCCCGCATCCTGAAAAAGGGCGCCTTTGGCTTCATCTTGCGTCGGCGCCGCCAAGCCTATAACCCGGCTTGACCCAAATACCCCGATCAAGGCGCCATGACCCGCACGCCCTTTCCGCCGTTGACCTATGTCGAAGCCGGCGTCGACATCGATGCCGGCAATGCCATGGTCGAGCGCATCAAGCCATTCGTGCGCGCGACGCGCCGCCCCGGCGCCGACGCCGAAATTGGCGGTTTTGGCGGCCTGTTCGATCTCAAGGCGGCGGGCTTTGCCGATCCGGTGCTGGTCGCGGCCAATGACGGCGTCGGCACCAAGGTCAAAATCGCGATCGAGAGCGGAATTCACGACACGATCGGCATCGATCTCGTCGCCATGTGCGTCAACGATCTTGTCGTGCAAGGCGCCGAACCATTGTTTTTCCTGGATTATTTTGCGACCGGAAAGCTCGATCCGGCGATCGGCGCTGAAATCGTGAAGGGCATTGCGGCCGGCTGCATCGAGGCCGGCTGCGCCCTGATCGGCGGCGAGACGGCCGAAATGCCGGGCCTCTACGCGCAACGCGACTATGATCTGGCGGGCTTTGCCGTCGGCGCGGTCGAGCGCGGAGGAATATTGCCGCGTGCGGGCCTGAAAATCGGCGATGTCGTTCTCGGCCTGCCCTCTTCGGGCCTGCATTCCAACGGCTTTTCACTGGTGCGCCGCATCGTGGCGCTGAGCGGCCTGTCCTGGGAGGCGCCGGCGCCTTTCGACGCCGGCCGCTCGCTTGCCGAGGCCCTGCTGACGCCGACCCGCCTCTATGTGAAGCCGCTGCTCGAGGCGATCGCCGCTTGCGAGGGCATCATGGCGATCGCCCATATCACCGGGGGCGGCTTTCCCGACAATCTACCACGCGTTTTGCCCGAAGCTCTGGCGGTCGCTCTGGACCTTGGCGCTTTCGCGCCGCCGCCCGTGTTCGGCTGGCTCGCCGATATCGGCAAGGTCGAGGCGAGCGAAATGCTGCGCGCCTTCAATTGCGGGATCGGCATGGCGGTTTTCGTCGCCGCCGATGAGGTCGCGCAGGCGATGCAAGCGCTTGGCGAGAACGGCCTTGCGCCCGTTCGTCTGGGCGAAATAATCGAAAATGGCGGCGAGCGGGTCGCCTTCCGCGGGCGGCTCAAGCTGTGACGGCGCGCCGCCGCACCGCAATTCTCATCTCTGGACGCGGATCGAATATGGCCGCACTGATCGGCGCGGCGCGGGCGCCCGATTTTCCCGCCGAGATCGCGCTGGTGCTCTCCAACAGGGGCGATGCCGGCGGCCTCGCGCTCGCCAAACAGGCGGGCGTCGCGACGGCGGCGGTCGATCACAAGATTTATGCCGGCCGCGACGAATTCGAGGGCTCGATGCAGGCCTTGCTCGAGATCCATCGCATCGACCTGATTTGCCTGGCCGGATTCATGCGAATCCTCAGCGCGCCGTTTGTCGCCCGCTGGCAGGGCCGGATGATCAATATCCATCCCTCGCTGCTGCCCTCATTCCGCGGCCTCAACACCCATGCCCGCGCGATCGAGACCGGCGTCAAGATTCACGGCTGCACCGTCCATTTCGTCGAGCCGGAACTCGATTCAGGCCCCATCATCGCCCAAGCGACCGTCGTAGTGCGCGACGACGACACGCCGGAAAGCTTGGGCGCGCGGGTTTTGGCGCAGGAGCATGAGCTCTATCCCTCCGCTCTGGCCCTCGTGGCGGCCGGCCGCGTGTATCGGGACGGCGGCAGGACGCGGATCGCGATCAGCCGCTAGATTTGCTGTTTTGCGACTCGGCCCTGCGGGTTTTTTAGGGGCCCCGCCATCATGTCGTCACAACCATGTCCTATGGGTTCGTCAACGGCGATGCGCCGGGCTTGGCGCTAGCCGAACGGGTTGGTCCTTGCCGCCATATCGGCAGATTTCGCAGCCCTCCCAAGTCAAGAACAACAACCGCAGAGTTGTGAGGGGAGTCGAACATGCAGAATATGCATACGCCTATCCGTCTATCTCTTGTCGCAGGTCTGTCGCTTGCTGGAGTCGGCGCCGCTGGCGCCGGTTCGGATATTTCGGTCTGGCGCTGGCACGTGACCAAAGCGCTGCTCGAACAACGGAATAGAGACTATCGACCGCCGTCTCTGCACGAGGTCCGAGCGAGCGCGATGGATCCGAACGGCGGGTTTATCCAGAAAGACGAACGCTATTCCGCCGATGGCTCGTTCGCGCCGGCCAGCGATTCCGCGCCCCGCTAGTTCGCGGCGATCCTGACAGCGCGGCGATAAGGCCGCGCCGCATGGGCGGCGACTTCGCCGGGCGGGGAGGGCTGCGAAAAACGCGGCGGTCTAATCCTCCGTCTGTGCTATGAAGGCCTCGAGCAAGGGCTTGAGGAGTCGCAGCCAATGAACGCGCCGGCGGGAATCGTTCGTCGCCCTTCCGTCTGCCCGCATGATTGCCCCTCCGCTTGCGCGCTCGATGTCGAAGTGATCGGCGGATCGCGGATCGGGCGCGTGCATGGCGCGGCGGACCAGAGCTATACCGCCGGAATCGTCTGCGCCAAGGTCGCACGCTACGCCGAGCGCATCCATCACGAGAACCGGTTGACGCAGCCGCTGCGCCGCACCGGACCCAAAGGCTCCGGCCAATTCGCGCCGATCGGCTGGGACGACGCGCTCGACATCGTCGCCGAAAATTTCCTCAAGAACGAGCGCGAATTCGGCGCCGAGAGCGTCTGGCCCTATCATTACGCCGGCACCATGGGCCTGGTGATGCGGGACGGCATCAAGCGGCTGACCAACGTCAAACGCTATTCCGGCTTTCACTCGACGATTTGCGTCAATACCGCCTGGCCGGGCTTCATTGCCGGGACAGGCAAGCTGATGGGGCCTGACCCGCGCGAAATGGCCAAGTCCGATTGCGTCGTGATCTGGGGCGCCAACGCTGTCGCCACGCAGGTCAATGTGATGACCCATGCGATGCGGGCGCGCAAAGAGCGCGGCGCCAAGATCGTCGTCATCGATATCTACAACAACGACACGATGAAACAGGCCGATCTCGCTCTGTGCCTGCGACCGGGAACCGACGGCGCGCTGGCTTGCGCGGTAATGCATGCGCTGTTTCGCGACGGGCTCGCCGATCGCGCCTATCTTGCCCGCTATACCGACGCGCCCGACGAGTTGGAAGCGCATCTGGCCACGCGCGACCCGCAATGGGCGAGCGCGATCACCGGTCTGGAGATAAGCGAGATCGAAGCCTTCGCCGCGCTGGTCGGCGCGCGCAAGCGCAGCTATTTTCGCCTAGGCTACGGCTTTTCACGCCAGCGCAACGGCGCGGCCAATATGCACGCCGCCGCCTGCATCGCCGCCGTCACCGGCGCCTGGGCCTATGAAGGCGGCGGCGCCTTCCACAACAATGCGGCGATCTATCATTGGCGCAAAACTTTGATCGAAGGCCTCGACGCGCAGGATCCGGACGTGCGCATCCTCGATCAGTCGCGCATCGGCGCGGTCCTGTGCGGCGAATCGGAAGCCTTGCGCGGGCGCGGGCCCGTCAAGGCGCTGCTGGTGCAGAGCACCAACCCCATTACCGTCGCCCCCGCGCAGGACAAGGTCAAGCGCGGCTTTGCGCGCGACGACCTTTTCGTCTGCGTGCACGAGCATTTCATGACGGAAACGGCGGCGATGGCCGACATCGTGCTGCCCGCAACGATGTTTCTCGAACATGACGATCTCTACCAGGGCGGCGGCCATCAATATGTGATGTTCGGCCCCAAGGCGGTCGACGCGCCGGGCGAATGCCGCTCCAACCATGATCTCCTCTGCGCGCTGGCGACGCGTCTCGGCGCCGAACATCGCGGCTTTGCGATGAGCCCGCGCGAGATCATCGACTGGACGCTGAAGGCTTCCGGCTGGGGCTCGCTAGAACAGCTCGAGGCCAACAAGTGGATCGATGCGCAGCCCTCGTTCGAGGAATCCCATTTCATCGACGGCTTCGCCTTCAAGGACGGCCGCTTTCGCTTCAAGGCGGATTGGGCGACGACGCCTTTCGCCAATATCGGGCTGATGGGACCCTGGCGCGAAATGCCCGACCTGCCCGACCATTGGGCTATCATCGAGCAGGCCGACGACGAACATCCGTTCCGGCTCGCCACTTCGCCCTCGCGCGGCTTTCTCAATTCGAGCTTTACCGAAACCCCGACTTCGCGGGCGCGCGAGCGGCGGCCAAGCGTGATGATGCATCCTAAGGACGCGGCGAGCCTCGGCGTCGGCGAGGGCGACATCGTGCGGCTTGGCAATAGACGTGGCGATACCCGCCTTCACGTGAAGGTCTTCGAGGGACTTCGACGCGGGGTCCTCATCAGTGAAGGCGTCTGGCCGAGCGAGGCCTTCCTCGACGGGCGGGGCATCAACTGCCTCACCGGCGATGACATTGTCGCGCCGTTCGGCGGCGCCGCCTTCCACGACAATCGCGTGTGGGTAAGGCCGGGCTAGCGGCCGCCCGCCCGCGCTCGCCCTTTATTTAGGCGCGTCGCCGAGCTATAGGACGCGTCCCCTCGCGTGAAAGCGCCCAAATTCATAGGCATGACATGACGCCCGTTCAGTTGTTCCAGCGCGCGCGATCGCAACCGGCCGGACGCCAGGCGAGCGCGCCTGGCGAGCGTCGGGCCCGGTCCGGTTGGCGGTCGACCGCCTCCAGCGCCTTGTCGGCCGGCGCCTGAACCCTATGAAAAGCGAGCCAATCATGAAGAAGCTGCAAGGAAAAATAGCCGCCGCGCCCGGCGAGCCCTTCACCGGCGGCGTCGACCTTTCCATCGTTGCGGCTCTGGCCAAGATCGCCGGACATCACGACCTGAGCGAAGTCGAGATCGAACATGACGGCCTGCGGGTGCGGGTGGCCCGCGAGCGCCGCGCGGCGGCGCCGGTCGCCTATTCGCTCGCCGCCGCCCCGCCCGCGCCAGGGACAGCCCTCGAGACGGAGCCGGCTGCCGTTGCGCCCGCAAACCGCCCCGGTTCCGTCAAGTCGCCGATGGTCGGCACCGCCTATCTTCGCGCGAGTCCGGAGGCCAAGCCCTTTGTCGAAGTGGGCTCGATGGTCAAGGCGGGCGACAAGATCCTCCTCGTCGAGGCGATGAAAACCTTCAATGAAATCGTCGCGCCCAACGCCGGCAAGGTTGTGGAAATTCTCGTCGAGGACGGATCGCCGGTCGAATACGGCCAGACGGTGATGATTATCGAATGAGCGCGAGCCTCGGCCGCGACCCCCCTTGCATGGTTTCGCCTGGTTCGCGGTGATGGCGGCGAAGCGCCCAAAGGATTTTAGGGATGTTCGATAAGATCCTTATTGCCAACCGGGGCGAGATTGCGCTGCGCATCCTGCGCGCCGCCAAGGAGCTGGGCATCGCCACCGTCGCCGTCCATTCGACGGCCGATTCGGAGGCGATGCATGTCAAACTCGCCGACGAGAGCGTCTGCATCGGGCCACCCCCGGCGCGCGATTCCTATCTCAACATCCCCTCGCTGCTGGCGGCCTGCGAAATCACCGGCGCCGACGCGGTCCATCCCGGCTATGGCTTCCTCTCGGAAAACGCCCGCTTCGCCGAAATCCTCGGCGAGCACAACATCACTTTCATCGGCCCACGCCCCGAGCATATCCGCATTATGGGCGACAAGATCGAGGCCAAGCGGACGGCGGTGCGGCTGGGCATCCCCTGCGTGCCAGGCTCGGCGGGCGCCGTCAGCGATGACGAGGAGGCTTTGCGCGTCGGCGCCGAGATCGGCTATCCCATCCTCATCAAGGCGGCGGCGGGCGGCGGCGGGCGCGGCATGAAAGTCGCGCATAATGCGGACGAGCTCTCGAGCGCCATATCCACCGCCAAGGCGGAGGCGAAAGCCGCGTTCGGCGACGATGCGGTCTATCTGGAAAAATACCTGCAGAAGCCCCGCCATATCGAAATCCAGGTCCTGGGCGACGGCCAGGGCCGGGCGATCCATCTTGGCGAACGCGATTGTTCGCTGCAGCGCCGACACCAGAAGATCTGGGAGGAAGGCCCCTCGCCCGCGCTCAATGGCGCCGAGCGCGAAGAGATCGGCGCCATTGTCGCGCGCGCCATGGCCGAATTGCAATATCTTGGCGTCGGCACCGTCGAATTCCTCTATGAGGAGGGCCGGTTCTATTTCATCGAAATGAACACCCGCATCCAGGTCGAACATCCCGTGACCGAAATGATCACTGGCATCGACCTCGTCAACGAGCAGATCAAGATCGCCGCCGGTTCGCCGCTGGCGATCACGCAGGAGGATGTGCGCATCACCGGCGCGGCGATCGAATGCCGCGTCAACGCCGAACATGCGCGCAGCTTCACGCCCTCGCCCGGCCGGATCGCCTATTATCACCCGCCCGGCGGCCTTGGCGTGCGCGTCGATTCGGCGGTCTATCAAGGCTATGTCATCCCGCCTTATTACGATTCGCTGATCGGCAAGCTGATTGTGCATGGCCGCAGCCGCACCGAGGCTTTGATGCGGCTGCGCCGCGCTTTGGACGAATTCGTCGTCGAGGGCGTCGAGACAACGTTGCCGTTGTTTCGCACATTGGTGCGAAACACCGACATCCAGAACGGACTCTACGACATTCACTGGCTGGAGGAGTTTTTGGCGCAAGAGGCCAAGGACGAGGAATGATTTGGCGGATCGCGGCGATCGACCGCCGCGCCGACTTCGATTCGTTTCGCCGATTAGGCAGGAAATTCCAAGGTTTAGATCATTTTCCGACATCGCTCCTAGGCGGGAGGCCCAACCGCCGCCGCCGCGCTCCTTGCAGCTCGTCGCCAGGCGGCGCGTTTGCTAAGGCGTTCGGCCTGGCGCTATAGTTGAGGCGGACCAACACTCTCGTTCGCGAACGTGGACAGCCGGGGGGTGCCGACGTGCCATCGATTTTGCGCGCCAAGGAAGCAGCGACAGACGCGCCGGCGCGCCGGAAATTTCTGCTGTTCCTCATCAAGCCCTCGCATTACGACGACGACGGCTATGTCATTCAATGGCTGCGCTCGGCCATTCCGTCGAATTCCCTCGCGGTGCTCTACGGTCTGGTGAGCGACTGCAATGCGAGAAAAGTTCTGGGCGACGACGTCGACATTGAAGCTGTCGCAATCGACGAGACCAATTCGCGGGTTCGCCCGCAACAGATTGTCAACAAGATTCGGCGCAACGGCGGGTTCGGCATGGTCGGCCTCATCGGCGTCCAGTCAAATCAGTTTCCGCGCTCGCTGGATATCGCGCGGCCGCTGCGGGCCGGCGGCGTCCAGGTGTGCCTTGGCGGCTTCCATGTCTCGGGCTGCATGGCGATGCTGCCTGAAATGCCCGACGATATGAAGGAGGCTTTAGCGCTCGGCGTCTCCTTGTTTGCTGGCGAGGGCGAGGGCCGGCTCGATATCGTGCTGCAGGACGCCGCTCGCGGCCAACTGCAGCCGATCTACGATTTCATGAAGGACCTGCCCGGCATCGAGGGCGCGCCGTTGCCCCATCTGCCGGCCGAGCGCGTCGGGCGCACCATCGGCTTCCTGTCGAGTTTCGATGCCGGGCGCGGCTGCCCGTTCCAGTGCTCGTTCTGCACGATCATCAATGTCCAGGGCCGTAAATCGCGCTATCGCACCGCCGATGACGTCGAGGCGCTGATCCGCGCCAATACGGCGCAGGGCATCAAATATTTCATGATCACCGACGACAATCTGGCGCGCAACAAGAACTGGGAAGCGATCTTCGACCGCCTCATCCACTTGCGCGAGGTGGAGCGCCTGTCGTTCAAATTCGTGATCCAGGTCGACACGCTCTGCCACAAAATCCCGAATTTCATCGAGAAGGCGGCGCGGGCCGGCGTCAAACGCGTGTTCATCGGCCTGGAGAATATCAATCCGGAAAGCCTCGTCGGCGCCAAGAAGAAGCAGAACCGCATCGGCGACTATCGCGAGATGCTGCTGGCGTGGAAGAAGGCCCGCTGCTTCACCTATGCCGGCTATATCCTGGGCTTTCCCACCGATACGCCCGAAAGCATCGTGCGCGACATCAAGATCATTCAGCGCGAATTGCCGCTCGACATCCTCGAATTCTTCTGCCTGACCCCGCTGCCGGGCTCGGAGGACCACAAGAAGCTGCTGCTCGGCGGGGTTCCCATGGATCCCGACATGAACAAATACGACCTTCTGCATGTGACGACCGGCCATCCCATCATGTCGAAGACGGATTGGGAGCACGCCTATCGACTGGCCTGGGAAACCTATTACACGCCCGAACATGTCGCGACCGTGCTGCGACGCGCGGCGGCGACCCGCATCAGCACCAGCACGATGCTGTATCTGTTGTTGTGGTTCAGCGGCAGCATGGCTTTCGAAGGCATCCATCCACTGGAAAGCGGCCTCATCCGGCGCAAGGTCCGCCGCGATCGTCGCCCCGGCTTTGCCATCGAATCGCCGCTGATCTTCTATCCCAAATATGCCGCCGACTTGGTCATGAAACATGTCAAATTCGCCCGGCTGTTTTGGAAGATGTACAAAGTGTCGCGCACGATCAAACGCGACCCGCACGCGCGCGATTATATGGATACGGCGCTTTCGCCGGTGACCAGCAGCGATCTCGATCTGCTGGAGATGTTCCAGGTGACGGAAGCCGCGCGGACGGTGGCGACCAAGGCGCGGGCGCGGGCGATGGCGAAGTAAGGGGCGGACGCTCTTCGGGCCGGGCGACGGGGCGCGCGTCTATGACGCAGGCAACGCGAAAGGTGAGCGTCCGCATAATGGCTTGCGAAGAAAAGCACTGGCGATACCCGCAGCGAGCTTTGCCAAGGCATCGTCTTTCCAGTTCTGTCGCGTCTGACCGTTCATGATATGGTCAAGTGATGGACAATCAAGAAATCTCGCTAGATTGCGGGAAAATGAGACAGTCTTGCGCGCCCGCGGGGTTGCGCACGCCGCCTTGTTCGGTTCGCGCGCACGCGGCGACGGCCGCCCCGACAGCGATATCGACATCATGATCGAAATCGCGCCGCAGGCTCCTGTCGGCCTGTTCGAATATGTCGCCATCACGCAATATCTGGCCGACCTTTTTCCGATACAAGTCGATGTGGCGAACCGCATATGTCTGGCGCACCGTGCATGAAAGCCTCGATCCGTTGCTTGCGGCAGTCGTTCGCGAGATCGAGCAACTTGGCGGATAGTGATTTGCGGCTGCCGCAAAGCCGGCCCATCCCTCCAATTTGGCGCATCGCGCCGCGCTTGCTATAAGCGCTGTCGATAAATTTCGAAGCTCGCGCTCGGCCCGAGCCTCGCCCAGGGAGCCCCGTTTGACCTATTGCGATTTCGACGCGTTGGAGAAGACGCCGCTGCAACGCGAGCCCTTCGAATTCTTTGTCGTCCCCGACTTCATCAAGGCCGACAAATTCGCGTCCGTCATCGCCGATTATCCCGCCGTGCCGGGCCCGGGCTCCCATCCGCCCGCCGAGCTCGACATTCACGGCAAATTCGAAGAACTCATGGCCGAATTGCTGGGTCCGCAGTTCCGCGCCGCGATCGAGCGCAAATTCGGGCTCGATCTGACCGGGCGTCCGACCATGTATACGGTGCGCGGCTTCGTGCGCGAAAAGGATGGCTCGATCCATACGGATTCGACCACCAAGATCATCACCGTGTTGCTCTATATGAACGAGCGTTGGCAGGAGGACGCGGGTCGTCTGCGGCTGCTGCGCGGCCCCGAAAATCTCGACGATTACGTGGCCGAAGTGCCTCCCTATGGCGGCACGCTGCTGGTGTTCCGGCGCTCGGACAATTCCTGGCACGGCCACAAGCCGACTTCCGGCCCCAGACGCGCCATCCAGCTCAATTGGGTGACGAGCCAGGAAGTGGTTGACGGCGAACAACGCCGTCACCAATTCTCGACCAAATTCAAGAAGTTCACGCGAATGTTCATTCCCGGTTCAGCGGCGGCCGGGCATTGACGAAACGGCTGCATAGAGTTGCGACGCAGAACCCCCAGACTCTGGCGCTGGGCCAGGCAGGTGCGGGCGGAACAGACACTGGAGGAACTATCAATGTCTAACAGGAGTATCGGGATCGTCTTTTCGGCGCTCGTTCTGGCTGGGGCTTTCGGCCTTGCGGCGACGAGCACGGCCAATGCCGAAAGCGTGATGAAGATTTGCGGCGAGCAATGGAAGGCGGCCAAGGCCGCTGGAACCACCGGCGGCAAGACCTGGCCGGAATTCCTCGCTCAATGCCGCACCGATCAGAAGGCCGCCGCTCCCGCCGGCGCCGCTCCGGCCCCCGCCGCAGCGCCCGCGCCGGCCGCGGCGCCTGCGCCCGCCCCGGCCCCGGCCGCAGCTGCCGCTCCCGCCGCCGCTCCGGCGGCCGACGCAACCGCTGCGCCCATGAAGCCCAAGAAGCCCAAGGCGGCCGCCATGGCGCCCGGACCCGGCCAGTTTGCGACCGACAGCGAAGCCAAGGCCAAATGCCCGACCGATACCGTCGTCTGGGTGAACACCAAGTCGAAGAAATACCACTACGCGAACGCGGCTGATTACGGCAAGACCAAGAAGGGCGCCTATATGTGCGAGGCCGACGCCAGCGCCGCGGGCGCCGTGGCCGCCAAGAACGAAAAGAAGCCTTGAGACCGGCTGGCGGCTGATCCGTCAGCCGCCGTCCGCGACAGGCCGTTGCCGCCGGCCGCCTTGCTCGTTCAAGACGGCCGGCGCCTTGAGAAAAGCATCGGTTTATTGCCCATCATTGGTTGAGGGGGGCCATGCCGGCCAATTGCTGCCACCCGATCGGCGCGCATAAGCGCCTGCGCCTGCCCGATACTTACGTATCCAGCCTCATGCTCGACCGCGCGCTCGATGCGATCGCGGCCCGCGTCGGCCCTTACGATCGCGAGCATGACATTCCTTATCTTGCCGGCTACAGCCTCGACGGCAAGACGATCTATATCGACCGCCATCTGCCCCGCAGCTTCCTCTATCGGGCCGCACGATCGAAGTCGACCGCTATCTCCTGCTGCATGAGGAGGTGGAAAAGACGCTGATCGACCAGTTGGGTCTGCACTATCAGCATGCCCACCAGATCGAGACGCGCGCCGAGGAAGCCGCCGTGCGGGCCGACAGCGTTTCCTGGCGCGCCTACGACCGGTTCATGCAGCAATATGTCAAGGAAATGGGCGACGAACGCCTGACGAAATTGCCCAGGGATCTCGACCTCAACCCTATCGCGACGAGCATGATTACGACCTTATGCGCCGGATGAAGACGGCGATGCTGGACGCGCATAATCCCCTCGCAAAGGACGCCGCGCTGGCGCGCCGGCTCGACAAGGCGCTTGACTCGCGCGCCGCGATCCTGGAAGCGGCCAAAGCCGCCCAGCCTTCCGCCACGCCCGCCGCCAAACCGGCGGCCCCGCTCAGATAGCGGGCGATTCCGCTATTCCGCCGCTCCGGCGCCGCTCGACCTCCAAGGCCGATTCATGCTTGTCGCCAAGAAAATCTTCGAATTGCCTGTACTGACGACCCTCTCGGGCAAGACGATTGGCAATGTGCGCATCGGCTGGGAAAGCTACGGGACGCTGAATGCCGAACGATCCAACGCAATCCTGGTCTGCCATTTTTTTTCCGGCACGAGCCATGCGGCGGGAAAATACCAGGAGAACGATCCGCTGCCCGGCTATTGGGATGCGATCATCGGCCCCGGCAAGGCGATCGACACGAATAAATATTTTGTTTTCTCATCCGACACGCTCGTCAACGTCAACGCCAATGATCCGATGGTGACGACGACCGGACCCGCCTCGATCGATCCGGCGACCGGCAAACCCTATGGCATGAGCTTTCCGCTTGTGACGATCGGCGATTTCGTGCGCGCGCAGAAAGCGCTGGTCGATCATCTCGGCATCCAAAAGCTTCACGCGGTGATGGGCCCTTCGATGGGCGGCCTGCAAACTTACGAATGGGCGGCGAGCTATCCCGACATGATGGAGCGCATCGTCCCGGTCATCGCCGCCGGGGCTCCGGGCGCCTGGTTGATCGCCTGGCTCAACGTCTGGGCGGCGCCGATCCACCTCGACCCCAATTGGAATGGCGGCGATTATTACGATCGCGCGGCGCCGCTTGCCGGGCTCGCCGAAGCGATCAAGATCATCGGGCTGCAGGCCAATCATTTCGAATGGGTCGATGCGACCTATGGCGCGAATTTTGCGCGCGCCGATCTCGATCCCCTCGCCGCGCTCGACAACAAATTCGCGGTCGAGGCGGCCTTTGAAGCGGCCGGCGCGGCGCGCGCCGCGCTTTCCGACGCCAATCACCTGCTCTATCTCGTCAAAGCCAATCAGGCCTTCATCCCGGGCTCAGGCGCGGGCGCGAAGAGCGCCTCCGAAGGGTTGAAGCGCATCAAGGCGCCCGCGCTCATCCTCCACACGCCGACCGATCAGGTGTTTCCGGCAAGCTGGGTCAAGGCGACGGCGCAGGCGCTTGTCGACAATGGCGTGCGCGTAGAGAGCGCCGAGATCGTCGGCCCGTTCGGCCATCTCAACGGCCTCTACGCGATCGCGCCGCAGGGCGGGCAGATCGCCGATTTTCTGGCGCGGCCGGTCGCAGCCGGGATGTAGCGCGACCGGCCATTTGCCCGGGCTCGCTCTGCGTCGTATCGAAGGCCTCAGCATCGCCGGTCCGATTCAGGAGTTCGCTTGGCCTTTGTGGTTTTGATCGCCGCCTTCGCCGTCGCCGCCGTCCTATGCGCGTTGCTCCTGCCGTTGTTTCGCCGCGCCTTTCTGGTCATTCCCGCGGCGCGCTCGAGCCATTCGAAGGCGACGCCGCAAGGCGGCGGGCTGGTGGTCGTGCCGGTCGCGCTCGCCGTCGCCTTCGTCGTGTCTTTTGCGATTCCGGGCGCGAGACCCGACGCGTTCGCCTGGAGCCTCACGGCCGCCTTGCTGGCTCTGATGCTGCTCGGCGGCTGGGACGACCTGACGCCGCTCAACCCGCTCTTTCGCCTTGTCGTTCAAGCCGCGGCCGTGGGCCTCGCGCTGGCAGCCTCGCCCGTTGTTCTCACCGGGTTGATCGCTATTCCGCCGCCAGTCCTTGTCTGGCCATGCCTGCTGATCGGCGCGCTGTGGTTCGTCAACCTGACCAATTTCATGGATGGCCTCGATTGGATGAGCGTCGTCCAATTCGCGCCGGCGCTCGCGACGGCCTATTGGCTGCTGGCGGGGCCCGCGCAATGGATCAGCGTGCTTTGCCTGGCGACCGCCGGCGCGCTGATCGGCTTCGCCTTGCTCAACAAGCCCCCGGCGCGGCTGTTCCTGGGCGATTCCGGCTCCCTGCCGCTCGGCCTGTTGGGCGCAATCGCCATATTGATGGTCGCCGCCTCGCGTGGCGCGGTCGTCGCTTTGCTGCCCTTCCTCTATTATGTCGCCGACGCGACCCTTACGCTGGCGCGCCGAATTCTGGCCGGCGAGAAATTCTGGCACGCCCATCGCGACCATTTCTACCAACAGGCGACCGTTCGCGGTCTGTCGACGTGGCAGGTGATCGCGCGGGTCGGCGCCTGCAACATCCTTCTATGCGCGATCGCCCTGGCGGCCGCCGGGCGCCCGGCGGCCGTGCAACTGGCCGCGCTCGCTTTGGGCGTCGCGCTCGTCGCGTCGCTGCTGCGCAATCTCGTTCGGGAAAGGGCGTGAATTGGCCGGGCGGATTCTGGTCACCGGCGCGTCGGGCTTCATCGGGCGGCGCCTGCTGCCCGCCCTGACGCGCGGCGGCTATTCGATTCTTGCGCCAGTTCGCGCGCCGCAGCCGTCGCAAGACGGCGTCGAGTTTTCCCCTCTCGAATCGATCGAGACGATCGACTGGCGCCCGCTGCTGGCCAGCGTTGACGCCGTCGTGCACCTGGCCGCGATCGCCCACACGAGAAACGTCGGCGCCGAGGAAATCTACGACCGGATCAATGCGCAGGCCGCGCTGCGCCTTGCGGGATTTTGCGCGGGGCGCGTTGCCCGATTCGTATTCGTCTCCTCCATTCGCGCGATCTCGGGGCCGACATCCCATGAAATTCTGGACGACGAATCCGCCGCCAGACCCACCGACGCCTATGGCCGCTCCAAGCTAAAGGCGGAGCGAGGTCTCGCTTCCCTCAACCTGCCAGCCAGCATGCTGCGGCCCGTGGTCGTCTATGGCGCCGGCGCGAAGGGCAATCTCGCGCGAATCGCCAGACTGGCCGATACTCCCCTGCCCTTGCCCTTCGGCGCTTTGCGGGCGGCGCGTTCGTTCTTGAGCCTCGACAATTTCGTCAGCGCGATCCTGTTCGCCTTGGCGCAAACCGGAGGCGGCGCGACAAGCTTGGCGGTAGCCGATCCCGAACCATCGAGCGTCGCCGACCTTCTCGCCGGCCTGCGCGCGGGCCTCGGACGGCCTTCAAGACTATGGCGGGTTCCGCCGGGCCTGCTGGGCGTCGCCGCGCAAATGGCCGGCCAGGCGGAGAACTGGGCGCTTCTCTCCGGGCCCTTGGCCGTTCGGCCGGGCAGATTGCTGGAGGCGGGCTGGTCGCCTCCCGTAGCGCTGAGCAGCGAGGGCGCGAGGCTATGGGGAGAAAGTCTACGCGGACGTTGACGGGACAAGTCGGCGCGCCCCTTATGTCAATTCGGCATCCGGCAAAGAACGATCGCTCGATGACGCGCCGAACGAACGAAAGAAATCATGGCCAGGGACATCAAGATCGCCCCCTCGATTCTCGCGGCGGATTTTTCGCGGCTCGGCGAAGAGATCCGCGCGATCGAGGCGGCCGGCGGCGACTGGCTCCATCTTGACGTGATGGACGGCCATTTCGTGCCCAATATATCCTTCGGGCCGCCAATTATCGAAAGCCTGCGGCCGCTGACCCGCAAGACATTCGACGTTCATCTGATGATCGCCCCGGCCGATCCCTATCTCGAGGCCTTCGCCAAGGCCGGCGCCGACGGCATTACCGTCCATGCCGAGGCCGGGCCCCATCTCGACCGCTCCCTGCAAATGATCCGCGCCCTTGGCAAAAGAGCCGGCGTCGCCATCAATCCGGCAACGCCGGAGAGCGTCATCCAATATGAACTCGACAGGCTGGATCTCATCCTGGTCATGACGGTCAATCCGGGATTTGGCGGGCAGGCCTTCATCCCCGCGATGATCGAAAAAGTGCGGCGCGTGAAGGCGATGATCGGCGAACGTCCGATCGATCTCGAAGTCGACGGCGGCGTCGGGCCGCACAATTGCGGCGCGCTTGTCGAGGCGGGCGCCAATGTGCTGGTTGCCGGCTCCGCCATATTCAAGGGCGGCGCGGTCGAGGCCTATCGGATGGAGATCGAGGCCATGTGCGACCAAGCGCGGCAAGGGCTCCTCCAGCGCCGGTGAGGCGGCGCCCGCCTTTCCGCCTTACGGCTTTTTGCCGTCGGGGCCGAACTGCTTCAAATAGGCGATCACATTGTCGATGTCGGCGTCCGACGAGAGGCCGGCGAAAGTCATCTTGGTGCCTGGCACTTTGGCGCGCGGGTTCTTCAAATATACCTTCAGCGTCGCCTCGTCCCATGTGAGGCCCGAATTCTTGTTGGCGTCGCTGTAGGAATAATCGGGATAGACGCCCGCGCGGCGTCCGACGACGCCGTTCAACGACGGGCCGACCATATTATGCGCAGCCTCGCCGACCTGGTGGCACGCCCGGCATTTGACGAACACATGCTCGCCGGCCGCCGCGTCCTGCGCGCGGGCGCCGCCGGCCCAGACCGCCAGCCCGACAAGAGCGATCGTGAATTCAAGCCGTTTCATGGCAAATCTCTTGGGTTGAGCGTTGCGGACAAAATTCTCTTGGCCGATTCCCGCGCGCCCGGCAATCGATGCTTTCCATTAGACCTTGTCGAGCCGCGCCAGCGCCGCCCCCATCTTGGCGAGGCGCGCGGCGGCGGCCTCGCGGCGTTCGCGATTTTCCTCGACGACTTCCTCGGGCGCGCGCGCCAGAAAATCCGGATTGCCGAGCTTGGCGTCAATGCCGGCCATCTCCTTGCGCTCTTTTTCGCATTCCTTTAGGAGGCGCGCCCGTTCGGCGGCAATGTCGACGATGCCGGCCAGCGGGATGGCGGCGACGACGCCGCGCGCGATCAGTTGAACCGACCCGGCCGGCGCCGAATCGGCAAAGTCGATCTCGGTCACCCGCGCGAGGCGCTGGATCGTCTCGCCCCAGCTTTTGACATTGGCGACAACCGTCGGATTGGCCTCGACCAGGGTCAACGGCAATTGCGCGGCAGCCGCCACGCCCATTTCCGAGCGCAGCGAGCGGATTTCCGAGACGAGATCGACCAGCCAGCCGATTTCCGCCTCGGCGTCGGCATCGGCGGCAAAATCGGAATGCGGCCAGGGACCGAGCGCCAGAAGCTGCGCGCGCGGCGGCCCCTCGTCGCCCTTGATCGCCCAAAGCTCCTCGGTGAGGAACGGCATGAACGGATGCAGCAGCCCGTAGATTTCATCAAGGACATGCGCGATCGTCGCCTGCGCTTCGGCCCGCGCCGGTCCGTCCTCGCCGCCTTGCAGCACGGGCTTTGCGAGTTCCAGATGCCAATCGCAAAAGATGTTCCACACGAAGCGATAGACGGCGTTCGCCGCGTCGTTGAAGCGAAAGGCTTCGATCGCCCGTTCGGTCTCGCCGACCGCCTTGGCCGCCTCGCCCAGAATCCATCGATTCAAAGGCTCGCGAACGACGCCGGGGTCGAAGCCCGCCACGCGTAAGCAGCCGTTCATTTCGGCAAAGCGCGAGGCGTTCCACAGCTTGGTCGCAAAATTGCGATAGCCCTCGACGCGGGACGTCGAGAGCTTGATGTCGCGGCCCTGCGCCGCCATTGCGGCGAGCGTGAAGCGCAGGGAATCGGCGCCATACTGGTCGACCAGCGCAAGCGGGTCGATCACATTTCCCTTCGACTTCGACATTTTCGCGCCCTTCTCGTCGCGCACGAGGGCGTGGATATAGACGTCGCGGAACGGAATCTCGTGGCGGAAGTGCAGGCCCATCATCATCATCCTGGCGACCCAGAAGAAGATGATATCGAAGCCGGTGACGAGGACGGCGCCCGGGTAGTAGCGCTTCAATGCCGGCGTCTCGTCGGGCCATCCAAGCGTCGAGAAAGGCCACAGGGCGGAGGAGAACCAGGTGTCCAGCACGTCCGAATCGCGCCAGATTGGCACTGCGGTCATTGCAGTTGCAGGGGCCGCCGCCGCAAAATCCCACTCAGCGATCGCCGCCGAACAATTCTCGACAATTTTCACCTCGTGGCCGTAATAAATCTGAGATGCGGCGACTGCCGAAGCAACATCCTCCGCAACGAAAATCTCTAACTCGTCAAAGACAAAATTTTGACCTGAGTGTTTCGGCCCATACCACGCTGGTATCTGGTGGCCCCACCAGAGCTGGCGAGAGATGCACCAGGGCTCGATTTTTTTGAGCCAATCGAAATAGGTCTTCTCCCAGCTCTTCGGCGTGAACAGAGTCCTGCCATCGCGCACCGCCTCTAACGCAGGCTCGGCGAGCGTCTTGGCGTCGGCATACCATTGTTCGGTGAGCCAGGGCTCGATGACGTCGCCCGAGCGGTCGCCGTGCGGGACCATATGCGTGTGCGGCTCGATTTTGCTGAGCCGCCCCTCCGCCGCCATCATAGCCACGACGCGTTTGCGCGCTTCGAAACGGTCGAGGCCGTCGAGAACGCCGACCGCCCGCGCGCCGTCGTGATCCCCGGTCGGGACGCCCTCGAAGAACGCAACATTGCCTTTGAGCTGGAGACGCGCTTCGGCATCCAGGATGTTGATTTGCCGGACGCCTTCGGCCTCATGCCGCCTACCGACGTCGAAATCGTTGAAATCATGCGCCGGCGTGATTTTGACCGCGCCCGTGCCCTTTTCGGGATCGGAATATTCGTCGGCAATGATCGCGATCAGTCGGCCAACGAGTGGCAAGCGGACGCGTCGCCCGACAAGATGCGTGTACCGTTCATCGCCGGGATGAACCGCGACGCCGGTGTCGCCCAGCATCGTCTCGGGCCGCGTCGTGGCGACCGTGAGATTCTCCCCCGTCTCCTCGCCCGCCTCGTCGACGACCGGATAGTCGAAATAATAGAGCTGGCCGTTGGGGTTCTTGCCGAGGGCCTTGGCGAGCGCCGCGGCGTCTAGCGGCGCGCCGTCCTCGCGCGACCATTTGAACGAGCCCCGGCATTCGACCTGCTGCACTTCGAGATCGGAAATCGCGGTCTGCAGCTTCGGGTCCCAATTGACGAGCCGCTTATCCTTGTAGATCAGCCCTTCGCGGTGCAATTGCACGAAGACCTTGACCACTGCTTTCGACAGGCCAGCGTCCATCGTGAAACGCTCCCGGCTCCAGTCGCAGGAGGCGCCGAGCCGCTTCAGCTGGTTGACGATGGCGCCGCCCGATTCGGCCTTCCAGGCCCAGACGCGCTCCAGAAACTTTTCGCGGCCCATCGCCCGCCGGCCCGGCTCCTGCCGCTCCATCAATTGGCGCTCGACGACCATCTGCGTCGCGATGCCGGCATGGTCGGTGCCGGGCTGCCACAGCACGTCCTTGCCCTTCATGCGCTGATAGCGGCACAGAATATCCTGCAAAGTATTGTTGAGCGCATGGCCCATATGCAGATTGCCGGTGACGTTGGGCGGCGGGATCACGATGCAGAACGGTTCGGCGTTGACGCGTTCTGGCCGCCCGGCGCGAAAGGCGCCTTCGCTCTCCCATTGCGCCGAAATGCGGCCTTCGACGGCCGCCGGGTCGAATGTCTTTTCCATCATGCAAAAGCCCGGAACTCGCCCCGGGGCAACGCAAGGAAGACGCGCGGCCCGGAACGATTGAAATTCTATTGACGCGAGGTCGATAGGAAGGGACGACGCCAGACCCGCCCAACGCGCCGGCGTTAAAGCGCAAGGCGCGGCGCAGAGTCAACGCGTGGGCGGGAAGCGAACCCTCAGCGCGTGCCGCGCGCGACGCGCTGTATCTCGGCGCGAACGAGACGCTCGACGAGGCTCGGCAAATTATCGTCGAGCCAGCTTTTGAGCATTGGGCGCAGCATTTCGCGCATCATGCCTTCGATCATTTCGGCGCTTTGCATCGCGACCGTCGCCGAAAGAGCTTCGAAGGAAGCGGCGACCGCGGCCTCTGTCGCCGGCGAAGCGAAGGGCTCTTCCGCGACGACGACCGGGCTCGGTTCGCTGGCCGGCGCGGCGGCCGGCTCGGGGACGGGAGGCGCTTTTTCCCAAACGATCTTCGGCGCCGATGCGACGATCGCCGCCGGCTCGGGCGGCGGCGCGGCGGGCGTCGGTGCGAGCGGCGCCGGTTCTGGAGCCGGTGCGGGGGCGGGAGAGCGCGCGGAGGGCGTCGAATCGTTGCTGTAGACGATCTGCGGTCCGGCGGCCGCGCTGGGCTTTTGCGCCGGAAGACTCGCCGCCGGCGCCTCCCGGTCGTCGGCGATAATGCCGCGGATGGAGGCGAGTATCTCTTCCATGGAAGGCTCATGCGCGCGTTGCGCGCGGCGCAGAGCTTCGAGATCCCGGTCAGCGGAAGAAGGGTTGGGTGCGTTCATGGCCTCGGCCCCCGGCGCCGATCGCGCCTTGCATCGTTGAATGGTTGGCGATCATAAGACAGGCGCCGGCCGAAGAAAACTCCCGCGCGGCGCGCATCGATCTCAAAGGCTAGGCCCTCGCTCCATCCCAACGCAAGACGCAATCGCTTCTATTTGCCGACCGCCTCGATTAATCCACAGGCCTCGATACGTCAGGCGAATTTCGCGCCCTCGCAAAATAAGCCGAACGCCCTCGATCGTTCAGCGCCCGTCCGGCGTGCGCAGGCCAAACCACTTGTCCTTGACCTGATCGAAATGAACCTTGGGATCGTATTGGGTTGCCGCCAGCCCGAGATTGGCGGTCGACAGCCGGCCGATCGCCGACATGACGGCATAGGACGCCACGACCTGATCATGCTGCGCCGAAACCAGTTGAACGCGCGAGTTGAGCAGCGTCTGCTGGGCGGTCAGCACGTCGAATGTCGTGCGTTGGCCGACTTTGGCCTCTTCGCGAATGCCGGCGAGCGCGATTTCCGCCGCAGCCACCTGCGCCTTGGCGGAGCGGATGATCGCCACCGAATTCTCGTTGACGCCCCAGGCCGAGACGACCGCAGAGCGCACCCTGTCGCGCTGGAGGTCGGTCTGCAATTGCTGCTGGCCGAGTAGCTCCTTGGCCTGGCGCGTCGAGGCGTAAGTGGCGCCGCCGTCATAGATCGGAACGCTTATCTGGGCCATCAGCGAGGCCGTAAATTCGTTGTTCGGCACGACAACGCCGGAAACATCAAACCGCTGCGCGATCTGGCCGGTCAGGCCGACGGTCGGATAAAGCGCCCCTTCGATCACCTTGATGTTCAGCTCGGCGGCGTCCACTCCGTGCTGGGAGCCGACAATGGCGGGATGTTCGACCTGCGAAATGGCGAGCGCGTCGGCGAGGGATCTGGGCAACGGCTTGTCCAACGCCTTGACCGGCTGGAGATTCTTCGGCTCGTCGCCGATCGTCTGGCGATAATTGGCGATCGACGTTTGCAACGTCGATTGCGCGGCCAGGGCGGTGGCCTGAGCGCCGGCCAGGCTGGCTTCGGCTTGCGCGACGTCGGTTCGCGTCACTTCGCCTACCGTGAAACGATCCCTCGTCTGGCGCAATTGCTCCTGCAGCACGTCGACATTGTTGCGATCGAGCCCCAGAATTGCGGAGTCGCGCAGGACGTTCATGTAGAAGGTGACGCCGTCGAGGAGGACGTTCTGTTCCGTGTTGCGCAAGGTCTCGCGCGCCGCCATCACGCTGGACTCGGCTTCGCTGACCGAATTGAAAGTGCGGTTTCCGTTCCACAGGGTCTCATTGACGGTCAGGCCATAGCCCCGCGGCTTCGAGAAGATCGAAAATGGCCCCCCCCCCGCCGCCGGTAAACTGCCATTGCTCTGCTGAACGGAGGCGTCGCCCTCGGCCGTGACGGTCGGCCGGTAGCCAGCCGTCGCCTTGGGAACGTTTTCGTCGCTGGCGCGGACGGCGGCGCGTTGCTGATTGATATCGGGATTGCTGAAATAGGCCTTGACCAGCGCCCCCCCGATGGTCTCCGCCTGCAAGGGTCCGCCGTTCAGCAAAGCCCCGGCGAACGCGGCGGCGAACGCGACGCGGCGCGCGGCCCAAGCACAATTGGAATCGCCCGAAATTCCGACCGCGCTACCAAAAGAATACATCGACGCCCCATTTTTGGCCGCCTTGTCCGGCGCGCCCGATTTTTGGCTGCGACGCGCGCGCCCAATTGGCGCCCGATTGCAGCAATCGCCTAACGGCCGCCAACGCTACCCCAAGCCGCGCACAGACGGACCGGCGAGTCGGCCTCAAAGTTCAATATAAACCTTATAAGCCTTTGTCCGTCGAGGGCTACCCGCCTCGCGGCCAGATAGCGCCCCGCGCGCATCAAAATTGGCGAGCGTCGCAATTATGCGACACTTTTGCCGCCTAAAATGCAACTTGCCGAGAATCCTCGAGCTTGGCTCCGTTGCGTCGAATAGGACGCGCCGGCTCGTGACGGGTCGAGAACGGCGCTGAGGCTGCAAACATTGCGCGAAATTGGCTTCGTTCCGCCAAAATCGCGAGCGCTGCGAACAAAAGGTGGCGCTTAGTCTAATTACAAATTATTGATATCATTGATGATTATTGCAAATAATCCGAAACATAAATTAAATCAAAGACTTAAACAGCGCTGGCCTGATCAAGCCGTCGTTGCGGCATCCGCGGCGCCGTCACGAGGGGCCGGCCCTTGCCGCCCGCGTTCTCGGCCTGCCAGCGTCGAACGCCCTAATCGCGAATTTGCGACGCGACAAGGCGCGCCGCTCGTAGCGATCGAGACGTTTGAGATCATGCGTGAAATCACTAAGGACTGACGCGAATTTTTCCGGGCCCTGCAACGATTTTAAGTCTGGCGATATTTGTGCCCACCCCGCCGCGTTTCTGTATAGCTGGCGGAACGGCGTCGATCGCTGACCATAGTTAGGGTCAGCAAAGGCGCTCGAAATCAACCGGAACTTGTACGCTCGCACGCGGCGTAAATCGATCTGGGCCTCAGCAATCCGACGCGCAAGATCGAGGAGCGCGGGATCGGCAGCTTCATCCGCGATGCGCCGGGCGAGCGCTTCGACTTCGGGCGCGAGCGCGGGGTCCAAGAGAACGGGAGAGTTCAGTCCGTGGCGCAAGGCGTTGCTCGCCGCTTGCGTCTTGCCCATCTCAGTCTTCGGGCCCGTGCTTGCTTTCGCGTTGGCGCGATTGGCCCGCCGCTGTCGCTCGGTGGTCATGCGGCAGATAGCTTCACGGAATCGAGGGGTTCGACGTCCGTGAATTCGGCGTCCTCGATCCTATCGGCGGCCGCACGCAAGGCCGCTCCGAACTCTGTACGATGTCGATCAATCTCGTGCAGGGCACTGTTGCGGCGCGCTTCGGCACTGGCGAGCAATCGATCGAAGCGCTCGAAGTCATCAAGATTCGAGGCGAGCGTTTGCGCCATCACGGAGTCCACCGTCAGCCCGCTCCCGGCGAGATAACGGGTTACTTTCTTCAATGCGCTCGGTTCGCGACGCGCCCAACGCTGCGACAATTCTATGGCGGCCGCGTAACCCAGCGACGGTTCGAACATTTCGTTGACGGTCTCACGAGCCAGAGTTCGAAGCCGGCTCGCTTTAAGTCGACGAAGGCGGACCGCTTCCCATGTGAGGTCGACGACATCGCGCAACAAAAAGCCTTCGATGGCGTTTTTAGGCTGGACAGCCGCAGTCACGTGCGACAGAAACGCTTGATAGGCGACCGGGTCCTCGCCCTCGATTAGTTGCGGCGGCCCGAAAAAATCCTGTTCGCCGGGCGGGGCAACGTCGGCTGCCGCCGCGGGCCCGACCGCCTTAAGAGACCTGTTCGTGGCCATGAAAATCGCTCCTCAACGTCTGCACGCAACATACCTGCCGCGCAAAGCATGAATTCAGAGACTGACCTATTCAGAACCATCTATATCGTACACGATTTGTTCTAAGCGCGCACCTAATTTTTCCGCCTGTCGCTTGCCGCTCCTTGGCGCCGGCGAAAGCCCGGTCCCAGGTCAGTGTCTGGCGGCCCTGCGGCGCGCCACAGCGGACCGGCTGCTGCCCATCCGGGCGCCCAGCTCAGCCTTGAACCGATCCACGATGGCGCCGATAATTCGGCGACTCTTGCCCCCAAAGGAGCTCGGCTAAGACCGCGCGGGGGGTTGCCTGGGTCGACGAAACCACTTCGCCGGAGGTGCTCGATTCAATGAGGGCGGCGGGCATCGCCGGCATTCGGGTACACATCGGGGGCAAGGCTTTCGATGCGGCGGTCGCACAAACCGCCAGTGGGCACTGACAAATCGCCTAGCGTCCGTGGCGATCTCGCTTGCCGCTATTGTCGCAATGATGCTGGCGCGGCGCTAGATGTAAGGTAGGGTCCCCGGCGCGAAGCGGAGACTGGTAGTGAGCGCCACTTTTTGGAGGGAAACATGCTGACCCGTCGTTCGGTGGTCGCGGGCCTGAGCGGCTTGTGCGTCGCCACAACCCGCACAAGCCGAGCAATTGCTGCGGGTCAACTGCCGAGGACGTCGGTTACTTTCGAGGTCCCGCGCGGTGCTTGTGACTCGCACGTACATGTTATCGGCAAACCAGAAGAATTCCCAATGTCGCGGGACCGCGACAACACCCCGCCCCCGGCGACGGCCGACGAACTGCGCGACCTGCTGCAATTCCTGAACTTTGATCGTGTGGTCATCGTCACCCCGGACATCTATGGCACCGATAATTCAGCGACTCTTGCAGCCATAAAGGAGCTTGGGCAAGACCGCGCGCGGGGCGTTGCCTGGATCGACGAAACCACTTCGCCGGAGTTGCTGGATTCAATGAGGGCGGCAGGCATCGCCGGCATTCGGGTACACATCGGGGGCAAGGATTTCGATGCGGCGGTCGCAGCAAACCGCCTTCAGGCCAAGTTCGATCTCGCCAAGAAACGGGGATGGCACCTCGAGTTCTCGGAGCCTCCCGATGTGGTCGCTGCTCTCGCACCGCAACTCGCCTCCTCTCCCGTGCCCCTCGTTTTCACTTACTTTGGGTGGGCTGCAGGCGGCGTGGATCAACCCGGATTTGATTCAGTGCTGTCGCTGATAAAGTCGGGCCCGGCTTACGTAAAGCTTTCGGAACCCTACCGGCTTTCCAAAAAGGGGCCCAATTATTCGGATCTCGCGCCTGTCGTCCAAGCTCTCCTGGCGGCGAACCCGGATCGGCTGCTATGGGGCTCGGGGTGGCCATATCTTTCAGGCGCTGTTCCCGGTCGCCCGAAGACAGATATTACGCCCGACCTGCCGATCGATGCCGGACAACTACTCAACGGGTTTGCAGCATGGGTTCCGGATGTGGAGACGCGCCGCAAGATCTTGGTCGAAAACCCGGCTCGGCTTTACGGATTCTGAGGGCAGCGGGGCGTGTTTCCGGTGCGCTCACGCCGGCCCCACAGAAAGTTTTTCACTTTGAGGTGACCGTTTCACCCGGAATAAATGCTTTTATAGCCGCCTGATTTGGGACTGAACGTCGACGCCAAGCCGCGCCTCTCTTGCGATCAACCACCCGCAAGGGAATCACATCCGATTCAACAAGCTCTTGGAGCGGCTCTGAGACAACCCAGCCCGCTAGCGAGCTTTGAGCAGCTCGGCGGAAATCTCGGACTCCCCAGGAAACAGCCTTGACCTTGAGGTTGGCCCGCAGGCGAACCTTCTCGAATGGGACGTCGTGGCGCGTCCATCATTATCGGATGATCGACTCGTGCGGCTGAAGGTATTTCGTATGATGGAGTCACAGTAAGTAGTCGCCAAAATAGGGGAAGAGTCCCAGTTTTTCTTTTAGCGCTTCGGAAACTTCCTTGTAGAGTTCGTCGACAATTTGGTACTCGGTTCGTAGTTGCATTCGTCGGATCGTAATCGAGGCGGCCGCCGCGCTCAGCAACCATGACGGCAAGCCGTCAGATCGGGTTGCGAGTCGGCGCTCTCTGCCCCCAAAGACGGCAAGGGCGCGGGCCTGGAACAAACTTTGTCGATCAACCCTGGCGCATCATGCTGAATCCGTGGCTTTTGAGACGATATTCACCTGCTACGTAAAGACCACCAGAAATTACGCCGGCGGCCATTTCCGTTTGTGAAGCCCCTACGCTAAACGACTAGACCTCGAAAGCGCGACCCGAACGAAGATGCGAACAACAGGACCAAAGCCACGCTGAGTAATGTCCCCAAGCTCTTAAGGACCCTTACAATGCTTGTAGAAGATACTGTCCTTCTTGGGGTCAAAATTATTACGCCCCAGAAGTTGGATGATCATCGCGGCTTCTTTTCAGAAACCTATAATCAAAGGACCCTTGAACAGGCGGGCATTCGCCTCCAATTCGTCCAGGACAACCATTCCAGGTCGGCGCAGGCCGGCACCACGCGCGGATTGCATTTCCAGTCGCCGCCCTTCGCTCAGGACAAGCTGATACGGGTGACGCGCGGCGCTACGCTTGATGTCGCGGTGGATCTGAGGGTTTCTTCTCCGACCTATGGCCGCCACTTTGCGATGCAGCTTTCCGCAAGGAATTGGCGTCAACTCTTGGTCCCAATTGGCTTTGCACATGGATTTTGCACGCTTGAGACCGATACCGAGGTTCTCTATAAGGTCACGAATTACTATTCCGCGGCGCACGATATGGGCCTCGCCTGGGACGATCCCGCTTTGGGCATTGCGTGGCCGGTGAAAACTGATCGGGCGGTTCTTTCCGATAAGGATAGAAGGCATCCTTTGTTGAAAGACCTGCCGACGGTTTTCGGCTGATGGGCGATTGCGCTTGAGAATCATCGTCATCGGCAAACAGGGCCAGGTCGCACAGGCCCTTGTCGAGCGCGGCCTTGGCCAACAGGTGGGTATCGTCTGCATCGGTCGCCCCGAGGTCGATTTGACGGAGCCGGATACTGTTGCACGAGCGATCGAGGCCGCGCGGGGTAGCGTCATCGTCAACGCCGCCGCTTACACGGCGGTGGACAAGGCGGAAACGGAGCCCGACATAGCTCTGCGCGTCAATGCCGGAGGCGCGCAAGCGGTCGCGGAGGCGGCGGCCAGGACCGGACGCCCCATCGTGCAAATTTCGACGGACTATGTGTTCGACGGCGCATTGGAGCGACCTTACCGGGAACATGATCCTGTTGGCCCGGTTAACGTCTACGGTCGTACGAAACTGGAGGGCGAACGCGCCGTCGCCCTAGCCAACCCCCGACACGTTATCGTGCGCACCTCGTGGGTCTACAGCCCGTTTGGCGCTAATTTCATCAAAACCATGTTGCGCCTTGGCCTAACTCGCCGTTCGATCCAGGTCGTCGGGGACCAATGGGGGGCTCCAACGAGCGCGTTCGACATCGCCGATGCGCTGCTCCATATAGCGCGCAGGCTTGTCGCCCAGCCCGAAAATACCGCCCTTCACGGCGTGTTCCATATGACGGCATCGGGCGAGACGAACTGGGCCGGGTTCGCCGCCGTCGTTTTCGAACAAGCGTCTCGTCATGGACGGGCGCCGGTGCAGATAGAGCCTATAGCGGCCGCGCAATATCCGACGCCGGCCAGGCGGCCAGCCAACTCGAGGCTTGACGTTGGACATTTGCAAAACGTCTATTGCGTAGCTTTGCCGGAATGGCGCGTTTCGGTTCGAGCCTGCGTCAGCCGACTGATGAGCTTGCCGGAAGCGGAAAGACCACAAGCATGAAGGGCATCATTCTGGCGGGCGGCAGCGGGACCCGCCTGCATCCGTCGACGCGCGTCATTTCAAAGCAATTGCTGCCCATCTACGACAAGCCGATGATCTACTATCCGCTCACCACGCTGATGCTGGCGGGGTCGCGCGACATTCTCATCATCTCCACTCCGGCCGATCTCCCCCTGTTCCAGCGTCTGCTGGGCGATGGCTCGCAATGGGGCGTGGCTCTCACTTATGCCGAACAGCCCCGGCCCGACGGCCTGGCGCAGGCCTATATTATCGGCGCGCAATTTGTCGCCGGACAGCCTTCCATCCTCGTGCTTGGCGATAATGTTTTCTATGGCAACGGCCTCCCCGAACTGCTTCGCCGCGCCGCGGCCCGCACCAGCGGCGCCAGCATTTTCGCCTATCGCGTGCCCGACCCCGAG
>Ga0182024_10000249_pt1 | contig 133112 bp, 111 predicted proteins | sample P32metaG_FD_120480 | JGI IMG/M metagenome (GOLD analysis project Ga0182024, IMG submission 120480) | Permafrost microbial communities from Stordalen Mire, Sweden - P3-2 metaG (Illumina Assembly) | ecosystem: Environmental > Terrestrial > Soil > Wetlands > Permafrost | place: Sweden: Stordalen... | reverse complement strand
CGCCGGATAGCCGTCGCGGTTGTAGGCGTCCGCGTATTCTTTCTTGTCCCATAGGCTGACGGCGAAACCGTCCTTTCCGCCCGGATCGATAAACGTAAGCTCGTCCTGGAAGCCTTTGTACTTTCGAAGGGCCGGAAGAGTTTCGTTCTCGATCAGGCGGGTGAACTCCGCGCTGCAGCTGGGTTTCAAATGGAACGTTAGACTACGAGCAAACATGGCAACCTCCTTAAGGTTGGGGTTGGCTAAGTTTGGCGTGGCAGGTGATCTGGCTTAGTTCAGATCATTGCCAGGGTGGGCTGAATTGCTCAGACGGTCTGAGTATAGACCCACTCGCGGGTGGTGTCAAGAGGAAAGTGGGGTGCGGGCGGGCGATTTTTGAACCGGCGAGTACTGTGTTTTTTATCTGCGGACTTGAAAAAGCCTATCCCGCCTCCTCCAACTCCTCCGACACCCTCTCCCACTCCGCGACTTTTCCTTCCAACTGCTTCCGCCGCTCCGCCACAATCTCCGACAGCCGCACCGTCTCTTCCATGCTCTTAAAATCCGCCAGCGCCGCGTCATGCTCCGCGATCTCCGATTCGAGCGCGGCCACTTCCAATTCCACCGCGCGCAGCCTCTCCTTCAACTTCTGAAGCTTCATCGGATTCACGCGCTTTTTCGAATCGGCGACCACCGCAACCGGCTCCGGCTCAGGCTCGCGCGCAGCCGCCGTGGCCGCATGAATCTGCTCCGGCCCTCCCGCCTTCCGCCATAGATAATCCTCGTAATTCCCCGGATAAACGTGCACATGCCCGTCTTCAATCTCAAAAATCCGGTCCGCTAGATTGTCGATAAAGTACCGGTCGTGCGAAACGAACACCACCGTCCCCGAATACTTGCGCAGCGAATCCAGCAGTACATCTTTCGCGCGCATATCCAAGTGATTGGTCGGCTCGTCCAGTAAAAGAAAGTTCGAGGGCGCCAGCAGCATACGAGCGAGGGCGTATCGGTTCCGCTCGCCTCCCGACAGCACGCCAATTTTCTTGAACACGTCGTCGTCGCTGAACAAGAAGCATCCCAGCAGCGTCCGCAGCTCGGTATTCGTCGACCGCGGAGCCGCATCGCCCAGATCGTCCAGCATGCGCCTCTCCGGGTCCAGTTCCTTGTACTGATCCTGCGCGAAATAATCCGGCATCGCGTTGTGCCCCAGCGTGTAATCGCCCGACGTCAGCGGCTCAATCCCAGCTAGCAGCTTGATCATGGTCGATTTGCCCGCGCCGTTCACGCCGACCAGCGCAATCCGGTCGCCTCGCTCAATAACAAAACTCGCGCCGCTGAACACGTGCTTCGCCCCGTAGCTTTTCGAGACGTTTTTAAACTCCGCGACAATCCGTCCACTCGGCTTCGGCTGAGGGAAGGAAAAATGGATCGTCTGCTCATCCGGAGGAATTTCGATTCTCTCGATCTTCTCCAACTCCTTAATGCGCGACTGCACCTGTTTGGCCTTCGTCGCTGTTGCGCGGAACCGGTTGATAAATGCTTCGAGCGCCTCCACGCGGTCATGCTGATTCTTATACGCCGCCTCGAGTTGCGCCTTCCGCTCGGCCTTCTGCGCCAGGTATTTTTCGTAATTCCCGCTGTAGAACCAGACCTTTTTGTTCCACACCTCCACCGTCCGGTTTACCGTCGTGTCCAGAAAATAGCGGTCGTGCGAAATCAGCACGTATCCGAACGGATAGTTGTTCAGATACGATTCCAGCCAATTGCGGGCCTCCAGATCCAAATGGTTCGTCGGCTCATCCAATAAAAGCAGGTTCGGCTTTTCGAGGAGTAATTTTGCCAGCGCGATGCGCATCTGCCAGCCGCCCGAAAATTCTTCCGTCCGCCGGTCCCAGTCGTCCTTGTGGAACCCGAGACCGTCGAGCACCGTGCCGACCTGCGCCTCAATCGCGTACCCATCGCGATTCCGAAACTCGCTATCGATGTGATGCAGACGGTCGGCAACCGCTGAATATTCCGCGCTCTCCGGATCCAGCTCGGCCAAGCTGTGATGGAGCGTTTCCAGCTCCTTCTCCATCTCGTGCAGGTCGGCAAACACCGTCATGCATTCGGCGAACACGGTGCGCCCGGAAAGAGTTAGCCCGTCCTGCGGCAGATATCGAAGCTTAATCCCCTTGGTATAACTGATCGACCCGTAATCGAGCGACTCCATCTCGCAAATAATCTTCAATAGAGTCGACTTGCCCGTGCCGTTGCCACCCACCAGACCCGTTTTTTCCCTGGGCGTAATCAGCCAGTCGCAATTTTCAAAAAGGAGTTTGTGGCCGAAACGTTTTCCGGCGCCTTGCAGTTGAATCATTTAATCACAGAAAAAGCTGAGCGACCGCCCGATGTAGCTCTTCATCTCGCTCCGCTTCACCACCGCGTCCAGAAACCCGTGGTCGAGCAGAAACTCGCTGGTCTGGAAACCCGCCGGCAGCTTCTGGCGAATCGTCTGTTCGATCACGCGAGGCCCCGCGAAACCGATCAGCGCGCCAGGCTCGGCAATATTCAGATCGCCCAGCATGGCAAAGCTCGCCGTCACGCCGCCCGTGGTTGGATCGGTCATCACGCTGATGTACGGAACGCGAGCTTCGTCCAGCCGCATCAGCGCCGCGGAGATTTTCGCCAGTTGCATCAGGCTGATCGCGCCTTCCTGCATGCGCGCGCCTCCCGATGCCGAAACGATGATCACCGGCTCGCGCCTGGCCATGCCGCGCTCAATCGCCCGGGTGATCTTTTCGCCCACAACCGCGCCCATGCTGCCGCCGATGAATTTCAATTCCATCGAGCAGATCTGTACTCGCCGCCCTTCCAGCGTCCCCTCGCCCGAAATCAGCGCGTCCGAAAGTCCCGTCGCCTGCTGCATCGCTTCCAGCCGCCGCGCGTAAGTTTTCGAATCTTCAAAGTGCAGAGGATCGGTCGAAACCAGGTCCGCGTCCAGCTCTTCGTAGGAGCCCTCGTCGAACAGCATCCCCAGCCGCGCCCGCGCATCCAGCCGAAAATGATGCTCGCACTTCGGACACACCTGCATGTTGTCGTCGAGCGTCTTTTTCCAGATGATCTGCCCGCAGCTTTCGCACTTCAGCCACAGTCCTTCGGTGCGGACTCGTTTATCCGCTTCCGCCGTTCCTTCTACTCCCGGTTTTTGCCGCGTGAACCACGCCATTGCGAACACCTTCTTAAGCTAACAGATGGCGCTCGACGATAACCACATCGCGCCATACTCCATCCAGCATTCCGTGCTTTTCGTAAACCCCGACTTCGCTAAATCCAAGCGACGCAATCAACGCGCGACTGGCCCGGTTTTCGGGAAATACGCGCGAAACCAGCTTCCAGAACCCCAGTGCTTTCGCCTGTTTGATCAATTCATCGAGCGCGATCCGCCCCGCTCCCTGCCGCCGACAGTTGCGCGCCACATAAACGGAAACTTCGGCGATTCCCGAGTAGCAATCGCGCGGCCGGTACGTCGAACTGGAAGCAAACGCGACGATTTCGCCGTCCTGCTCCACGACAACAATAGGATGCCGCCCGTCGAACCATCCCCGGACGTCTTCGGCGGAGCGCGAGCGCGTCTCAAACGTCGCTACCCGATCCTCTAATCCTTCATTGTAGATCGCCGCCATTTGCGCTGCGTCATTAGGAGTTGCAAGTCGAGGAATCATTTAGACTATTGTGTTGAAGAAGAAATCCGACGGGGTCGCGCCCCACTGCGACCCCTATGTCAGTTTATCGCTCCCGATGCCGGCCTTGGCGCTCAGGAGTGCGCTCAGTCTGAAGCAGGCCACGCGATGAAGAAGGCGGCCGTCCAGCCGAAAACTGTGCCCGATCTCGCGATCTACGTGGCGCTTTTTGCGATCACGCTCATCGTTTATTCGCAGGTTCACAACTTCGCGTTTCTCGAATTGGACGATGTGCAGGCGATTCCAGGCAACGCGCACGTGCGCGACGGTTTCAGCTGGAGCGGAATCGTCTGGGCGTTCACCACCGGCTACGCGGCGAACTGGTTTCCAGTGACCTGGCTGTCGCACATGCTCGATTGCCAGTTGTTCGGGCTCGACGCAGGGTGGCATCACCTGACCAACGTCCTGATTCACGCAGTCGATTCGGTGCTCCTGTTCGCGCTCGTGAAGCGGATGACGGGAAAGTTGTGGGAGAGCGCGTTTGTGGCGTTCGTGTTCGCGCTGCATCCTCTGCACGTGGAATCGGTGGCATGGGTTTCCGAGCGCAAGGACGTGTTGTTCGCATTCTTCTGGTTTTTGACAACGTGGCTGTACCTCGATTTCGTCGAACAGAGGACGATTCGCAGATATCTGCTGGTGGTCGTCGCGTTCTGTCTGGGCTTGATGTCGAAGCAGATGATTGTCACGCTTCCGTTCGCTCTGTTGCTGCTCGACGCGTGGCCGTTGAAACGAACCGGAGTTCGCGCTTTGGTGCTGGAGAAAGTTCCACTGGTGGTCCTGGCCATCGCCGCGTCGGTGATTACGATTCTCGTGCAGAAGCAGGGAGGAGCCGTTCAATCGCTCCAGGAAATGACTTTTTCCGCGCGGGCCGGCAACGCACTGGTGAGCTACGTTGCCTACCTGGCGAACTTCGTGTGGCCCGTGGGTCTGGCTGCGTTTTATACGTATCCATTCCATCTGCGGGCATGGAAAGTGGCGTTGGCGGTACTGACGCTGCTGGGGATTTCGATCGCGGTTTTGCTCGCCTATCGAACGAGGCCTTACCTGGCGGTCGGCTGGTTCTGGTATCTGGGAACACTGGCCCCGGTAATCGGATTCATTCAGGTGGGTTATCAATCGCGGGCCGACCGGTACACGTATGTTCCACTGATCGGCATTTCAATGATGGTAGCCTTCGCATGGCCGTCGGCCAGAAAGTTCGCTCCCGCCGCGGCGATCCTGGGGTGCTCCTTTTGGCTGCTGATGACGTGGATTCAGGTGGGCTATTGGCAGGACGGCGTCACGCTGAATCGCCATACGATTGCGGTGACCGACCGGAATTACCGCGCCCACGAAGACCTGGGTGTGGAGTTGGCCAAGCGCGGCGATTATCAGGACGCACTGCGGGAGTTGTACACCTCGGTCGAAGAAAATCCGGACCAGGCGCATGCCCGCAACACTCTGGGAGCGATCCTTTTTCACTTGGGGCGGAAGGAGGAAGCGATCGAGCAATATACGCGAGGAATTCAAATCGATCCGCAAGGCGCGCAGCTCCACATGAACCTGGGCAACACGTTGGCCGAGGTAGGCAAGACCGGCGACGCGATTCGCGAACTCAACACCGCGATCCGCCTCAAACCGGGGATGGCAGCCGCCTATTTCGGATTGGGCAGGGTGCTGGCGATCGAGGACCGCCAGGCCGAAGCCATCCGCTGCTTTACGGAAGTCCTGCGGCTCGAGCCTGGTTATCCGCAGGCGCGGGAACAACTGGACGCCTTGAGGGCTTTCGGAGGCCAATGAAAACAGCGGACGCCAAACGGAAGCCCATCTCGGACCGGGCGCTCTACGCGACTCTTATTCTGGTGACGGTGATGACGTACAGCGACGTGGGCCGCTTCGCGTTTCTCAGTTTTGACGACACCCAGGGACTGCTGGGCAACCCGCAAGTGCGCGACGGGTTCAGTTGGAACGGAATCGCTTGGGCATTCACCACCGGTTACGCCTCCAACTGGTTTCCCTTGACCTGGCTTTCGCACATGCTGGATTTCCAGTTATTCGGGGCCGACGCGGGCTGGCATCACCTGACCAACGTTCTGATTCACGCCGTCAGCTCGGCGCTCTTGTTCGCGCTGATGAAACGGATGACCGGCCGCAAATGGGAGAGCGTGTTCGTGGCCTTCGTCTTCGCGCTGCATCCCCTGCACGTGGAATCCGTGGCCTGGATCTCCGAACGCAAAGATGTGTTATTCGCGTTTTTCTGGTTCCTGACGACGTGGCTCTATCTCGATTTCGTCGAGCGCCGCACGATCGGAAAATATCTGCTGATGCTTGCGGCTTTTTGTCTGGGCCTGATGTCGAAGCAAATGATCGTCACGCTACCGTTCACTCTGCTTTTGCTGGACGCGTGGCCGCTGAAGAGGACAGGTCCAAAAACGTTGATCCTCGAAAAAACTCCGCTGGTAGCTCTATCGATCGCCGCGTCGGCGATTGCGTTCCTGGCGCAGCGGCAAGGCGGCGCCGTCCAGTCGCTTGCCTCCATCCCTCTCGCCTCGCGCGCAGCGAACGCCGCGATGTCCTACGTGATCTACATCGCGAACTTCATCTGGCCTGCCCGGTTGGCCTTTTTTTACCCCTATCCTTCGCGATGGCCCGTCGGCGAAGTTGTGTTCGCCGCGCTGGCTCTCGTCGCGATGTCCGTCACGGTGCTGATGGCGTATCGCAAGAGGCCTTACCTGGCCGTCGGATGGTTCTGGTATCTGGGCACCCTCGCTCCGGTCATCGGCTTGATTCAGGTCGGCCACCAGGCGAGAGCGGACCGCTACACCTACATTCCGCTGATCGGAATCGCGATCATGCTTGCCTGGTGGGCCGCCGAACTTCCTCGCAAGCCGGTAGCGGCTCTGGCGATCGCCGCTTGCATGGGCTGGGGGATCGTGGCCAGGATGCAGGTTCGGCACTGGCGAGACAGCGCCGCCCTCTACCACCACGCGATCGCCGTGACCGACGGGAATTACCTGGCGCATTTGAATCTGGGAGTGGATCTGGCCGCCCAGGGCGAATATCAAAAAGCTCTACGCGAGTTGGATGCGTCCATCGAAGAAAATCCGGACCAGGCGCACGCCCGCAACAGCCTGGGAGGCGTTCTTTACACCGTTGGCCGAAAGGACGAAGCCATCGAGCAGTTCACGCAGGCGATTCGCCTCGCGCCTCAGGATGCCGAGCCGCACTCCAATCTGGGCAACGCGCTGGTCGACGCCGGGAGGCCGGACGACGCCATTCGCGAATTGAACACCGCGGTGCGCTTGAATCCGGGCATGGCGAATGCGTACTTCGGCCTGGGGCGAGCGCTGGTCGCGGAGAAGAGGTCTCAGGAAGCCGTAACCTGTTTTTCCGAAGCGCTGCGCATCAACCCGAATTTTACGCAGGCGCGCGAGCAGCTAAGGGCGCTGGGCGTCAATCGGTAGCGTCAGCGTCACGGATCGGTTTCTACCCACGACGGCTTCTACGGAACACCCTCCATCTGTCCGCATACTGACGTATGGCGGTTCAAGGGAACCGCGACCGTCAGGAAGTGGACGGGCGCGACACACTTCACCTCGGCTCCCACACATACGCCGAAAACGCCCGCCGCTCGACGAATCCCATGTTGCGATACAACCGCAGGGCCGCTTGGTTCGCCTCCGTCACCGTGAGACTGACGGAGCGGCAGCCGTGCGCGGCCAGCGCTTCCATCGATTTCCGCATCAGTTCGTAACCGAGGCCCGTCCCTTGCAGGGAAGGCGCGACGCAAACCTGCGTGATGTGGCCGGCGTCGAACGCCACCAGGCTGGCCAGGGATGCGCCGCACAAAGCCCCGCCGCTGGTGGCGGCGAACGATGCGGGCGCGAAGAACGAACCGCAGCCGGGATATTGCACGATGTTGGTGAGGAAGCGCCGCGCCCCCAGCGGAGAACGGTATTGATCGTTGATCTGGCTGTCGATGTGGTTTTGATACGCTCCCGCGATCAGCCGTCCCGTGGCTTCCTGCCACGCTTCGGTCCACAGCCCGACGGCGATAGAGGGGGCGAGCCTCCGCGGCGGAAGCATCGGCGACAGCGGAGCCTCGAGAAAGAATCGCGGGAAGGAGTGGAAGCAGTTTTTATAGGGAACCTGGCGTTGATCCGTATTCATCAGCATTAGCAACTGCGATTCGACGCGGTGCACTCCAGGCGTCTGCCACATGGCGTCGAGCGAGGACTGAAACAAAGCGTACTCGTGATCGGCCGAGCGGTGCCGCTTCAGGACATAAAGATCGCCGATCAACCCCTTGCCGTCTTCGCAGACGAAATAGGAATAGCCGATCACGTTCTTGCCGGAAACCAGCGCGGTGCCGGAGAGCGCGTGGATCTGGACAAAGCGGCGAACCAGGTTGGCCGACGGCGTGAAGTCCCAATTGAGCTCGGTCTTCCAGGACTCGATTTGTTCGGCGAGAACGGGCGCCAGCGCGTCCGCGTCAATGCTGCGCAGGTCCACAGTATGAGAACCGGGAGGGTCTGCCAGGGCAGCGGCCATAGTTTGATGCTACAACTTCGCTTGCATCATTTTCTTGATGGCCGAAGTGGCCTGGCGCGTGCGCTGCCCGTTTTCGATCAGCGCGAAGCGCACGAAGCCTTCGCCCATGGGGCCGAAGCCGATGCCCGGAGAGACCGCCACCAGCGCTTCTTCCAGCAGTTTTTTCGAGAATTCGAGGGAAGTGAGGTGCTTGTATTGTTCGGGCAGAGGAGCCCAGACGAACATCGCTCCCTTGGGCGGCTCCACAGGCCAGCCCGCGCGGCCGAGGCCGTCGATCAGGATGTCTCGACGCTTCTGATAGACCGCGCAGATTTTTTTTGTCTCCTCCTCGCATTCGCGCAAGGCAATGATGGAGGCGATCTGGATGGGCTGGAAAACTCCGTAATCGAGATAGCTTTTTATTCGGGCCAGGGCTCCGATCATGCGGGCATTGCCCAGGCAGAACCCGACCCGCCATCCAGCCATGTTGTAGCTTTTCGAGAGTGAAAAAATCTCCACCGCGACGTCCTTCGCGCCTTCCACTTGTAAGATGCTGGGCGGGCGGTAACCGTCGAAGCCCAGGTCGGCGTAAGCGAAATCGTGCACCACCATGGTGCCGTGACGGCGCGCCAGGCGAATAATTTCCTTGAAAAAATCGAGGTCCACGCACTGCGTGGTGGGGTTATGTGGAAACGAAATCAGAATCATGCGCGGAGGTTTTTGCGAACGGCGGTAGAGATCTTCCAGGGCCGTTAAGAAGCTCGCCGGATCCGGCATGGGGAGCATGCAGGCGTGTCCTTCGGCCATCAGGACGCCGTATTGATGAATCGGATAGCAGGGATTCGGCGAGACCACGGCGTCGCCCGGCCCGATGACCGCGAACAGCAGATGCGCGAGCGCGTCCTTCGCGCCGATCGTCACGATGGCTTCCTTTTCGGCGTCGAGCGCGACGTCGTAGTTTTTCTTGTACCGCTTGACGATCTCCTCGCGCAGATGAGGAATCCCTTTCGAGGCGGAGTAGCGATGATTGCGCGGGTTGCGGGCGGCTTCGACCAGCTTGTTGACGATGGGACGAGGCGTCGCGCCGTCCGGGTTGCCCATGCCCAGGTCGACCACATCGAGCTGCGCCGCCCGCGCCTTAGCCTTCATTTCATTGATGACGGCGAAGACGTAGGGAGGAAGCTTCTGGATGCGGTAGAACTCGTCGTCTGGCTGCATTTATTTATTTTAGCGGGTGAACGCGAGCGCAATGCGAATCGTCAGATCTTCGATGAAAGAATTTCTCGCACTCATCGCGCTGACCGCCTGCGGCCAATCGTTCGAAGTCGCATCGATCAAGCTTGGCAAGCCGCCCGCGCGATCGTCTTTCGGACCGCTGCCGGGCAACGAAAGATACCGCGCCGTCAATGCGCCGCTCAACTGGTTGATCAGCGAGGCCTACGGCATTCCGATGCGCCAGATCTCCGGTCTGCCGCAGGCGTTCTCGGGCGATGAGTACGATATCGAGGCCAAGGCGGAGCGTCCCGTGAATCGCAATCAGATGATGCGCATGCTTCAGCACTTGCTGGAAGACCGTTTCAAGCTGGTGGTGCGGCGGGAGACGAAGGAGATCAAGGCGTACGTGCTGGTCGTCGCCAAAGGCGGCGCCAAAATGGAAGAGAGCCTGGGCGGGGAACTGTTCATTCAAAAGGTCAACGCCAGCAAGTCGATTTACAACAATATGTCGATGCCGGTATTCGCCAATCTGCTGGCCTTTCCAGTGGACGATACGGTGGTGGATCAGACCGGGCTCAAAGAGGTTTACAATTTCACGCTGAATTATATGCCGGAACATCTGGGCCCAGGTGTCCTGGAAGGCCGCGAGGCCGGCCCTGATCCCAACGCCCCGTCGCTTTCCACAGCCTTGCAGGAGCAACTGGGCCTGAAGCTCGAATCGCGCAAAGGTCCTGTGGAAATGCTGGTAATCGAGCACATCGAAAAACTGTCCGGGAATTAACTCAGAGCCCTTTGCGGGCATGGGATGATGGTCATTGCGTCCCTCGCCGCTGCTTGCCATTTTCTTGATCGTCGCCGTCGACGTTTTAGGGCTGACGATCATGATTCCCTTGCTTCCCTTCTACGCCGAAAAGCTGGGGGCGACCCCGTTTCAGGTCGGCTGGCTGATCGGAGCCTACGCCGCTTGCCAGCTGGTCTCCGGCCCTCTGCTGGGCAGACTGTCGGATTCGACCGGACGCAAGCCGTTGCTGCTGATCAGCCAGGTCGGCACCTTCATCGGGTTCATTATTACCGCGTTCGCGCCCAATCTCCCGATCCTGTTTCTGGCCCGCATGATCGATGGCGCAACCGCCGGAAATCTGTCGCTGGCGCAGGCTTACATTTCCGATATCACGAAGCCCGAGGAGCGCGCGAAATCGTTCGGAGTCATCGGCATTGCGTTCGGGATCGGATTTCTAATCGGCCCCGCGGTCTCCGGCATTCTGGCGAAGTCCGATTATCGGTACCCCGTCTTCGCCGCCGCCGGATTGTCGGCGCTGAGCATCCTCGCGACGTCGGTGCTGTTGCCAAAGGCCACGCCGATGCGCAACGACGACGGCCGGCGGCTGTCGCTAGTCGCCTGGGGCGAATACGTGAAGTATTTTCGCGATCCCCGGCTGGCCGCCCGGCTGTGGCAGTTCCTTTGTTTTATTTTCGCGTTCGCGATGTTTACTTCCGGGTTCCCGTTATTCGCCGAGCGGCGCTTGATGTGGCACGGCGTGCCCTTCGGACCGGAGCAGACGGGATTCGTTTATGCCTGGGCCGGATTCCTGGGAATCCTCACGCAAGGGCCGGCGCTGGGAATTCTCGTGAAAAAATTCGGCGAGTCGACGTTGAACCGCGTGGGATTCGTCTCCTACGTGGTGGGGTACACCGTGCTGGGGTTCGCGCATTCCATCCCCATGCTGGTAGTGGCTGCGACCGTGTCGGCGTTCGGACAATTGATCCGGCCGGCGCTGACCAGTTTAATTACCAAGGCTGCGCCGAAGAGCGAAGTGGGCAGCGTGCTGGGGTTGCAGCAATCGCTGACCTCGGTGGCGCAGATCGCGGGTCCTCCGTTCGCGGGCTTCCTGATTCAGCACGGAGCCTTGACCACCTGGGGGCTGGCCGCGGCGGGAGTGGCGGGAGTGGGGCTTATTCTCGCCAGCCAGTCAACACCTGGTAACTCAACAGCAGCATCCTAGGGACGTGGAAACATCCCTTATAGTTGTTGCCCTTCGCGGTAGTGGTTAATTCCCCGCGGCGGTCGCAGTAGCCGAACCATTCGCCGTGCTCCGGATCGGAGAAATGCGCGAAGGCGTAGGCGTCGATGCGTTCGAGCCACGTAAGAAATCGTCGGTCTGACGTCAGGCTGTAAGCCAACGCGGTCGCGTAAATCGCTTCGGTGTGCGGCCACCACAATTTCATGTTCGATTCGAGAGGCAGAGGCGGGAGGCCTTCGACGTCCATGAAATAGTACAGCCCGCCGTATTGACGGTCCCAGCCGAATTCGAGCGCGCCTTCGATCGAGTCAAGCAGCAGCGCGCGCATTTCTTCGTCCGGGTTGGCGTGCAGCAGGAACCAGGAGCACTCGATGGAATCGCCGGGGCAGAACAGGCGGCCTTCCGGGGTGTCGGCCGGAGGGTATTCGAGAAAGATGCGGCGCTGCGGATCGTAAAAAGCTTTCGAGGCTTCGAGGCAATCGCGTAGGATGTCGCGATAACGAGGGTCGGGATCGATGCGGGCAATTTCGGAGGCCATGGAGGCGGTGACCATGACATCGGCGAGCGAGGGGAGCGCGGAAGGGCGCCCGAGGAGCGTGGGGTCTTCAATCCAAGAAAGAATTTGCCAGAACAGTTCGATGGCCTCCTCTCGCAGCGCCCCATCATTGGTGGCTTTCGAGAATTCCAGCATGCCGAGCATCGCGAAAACGGCGGCGTAGGGTTTTCGTTGATAAAACGACGGGCGGCCTTCTCGAGTGAGGCTGAAATAGTAGCGGCCTTGCGGATCTCGGCCATGCAGTCGCAAAAAATCGAGAATCAGGCGGGCGGCGTCGAGATATTCCTGGCGCGGTTCGAGTTCGTTATAGAGTTTCGAGAACATCCAGACCGCGCGGCCTTGCAGCCAGACGTATTTCCGGGAATCGTAGACGGCGCCTTCGCGGGTGAGGCAGGTGAAATAGCCTCCGTTTTCATGGTCGAGAGAGTGGCGGAGCCAGAAGGGAATGACGTGGTCCGTCAGTTCAGCGCGGTAGCGGCGGACGTAGGTGTCAAGCGGGGGCAACTCTCGACATTATCATTTCGACAAACTGGACAACTGCTGAAACAGACGCGCCGGCATGTCGCGATCTTCCTGGCCTAACCGGTCCTGCATGCGCAGTTCGAGGCTCAATTCGTAGGCGCGCTGATACTCGGCGCGGGCGGCTTCGATATCCTTCTGGCGGGCGTGGATCCCGGCGATGGCGGCCATGGCGTGCATCATCTCGACTTTGTATCGGCCTAAGTCCTGGTGTTTGGCCAGCAGATTATCCCAGGTTGCGGTGGACCATTTCAAATCTTCGAGCGCTTCGGCGCTGCGCTCCGATGCGGCCAGGCACAGTCCGAGAAGATAGGCGCTTTCGGCCTGGTCGTCGCGGCTGCGCTCACTCCCCGGGTTTTTCGCGATCAGCTCGCTGGCCACATCGAGCGAAGTGCGCAGCGATTTTTCCGACGCCGCGTAATCCTCCAGCTTGAGATAAGCCCGGCCAATCTGATCGTGAAACACCATGATGTCCCGGCGTACCTCGAAATTGGCGGGATCGGCCACGAACAGGTGTTCGGAGATGGCGAGGCCCTTGCGGCTCATCTCCAGAGATTCCTGGTAGTCGCCGGTGTGTTCGAGCAGCGAGCCCAGGCGCTGATACACATTGCTGACATCGCGCACCCCAACCGAATTCGACGGATTCGACATCGCTAGTGCCTGGAGAATTTCAAGCGCCCGCTCATAGGTCTGGCGCGCTTCTTCGTACCGTCCCAGATTGGTTTCGTTGGGGCTACCGAGCGAATCGGCGATGCGGACCAGGTCCATGGAGTATTGCCGCTTGATGGATTCATCGGCGGGATGCTCGGCCAGGAGACCTTCGCGAATTTTGATGGCCTTTTGATTGAAATCGTAGAAGGCCTGAGCGTGACCCTCCATCTTCTCCCGATCGCCGGCGACGCGATAGCTGCGGGCGAGATCGGAACGGACGTCGACGTTTTTCGGATTTTCGGCAAAGAGAGCTTCGCGGATTTTGAGCGCCTTGCCGATGTGCGCGTCGGCCGATTGCGGATCGGCGGTGCCATCGAGCAGTTCGCCGAGCCTCAGGTGGGCCTCCGCGACCGCCAATTTCGCCGCGACACTGTGGTCGCTGGCGCTGATCCCCTCGCGCAGCGTCAGTTCCTTGCGGGCGCTCAGCAGTGCGCCGTTAATGTCGCCCAGATTGGGATATCCGACGCTATATTGAACTTCGCCGATTTTTTTGTACGCCTCCGCCAGTTCGCGCTTCAGCGAAAGATCGTCGCCGGATTCGCGGGCCAGCTTATCGAGATAGGTTTGGGCGCGTTCCACCAGCAGAAGGCGGGCCGGCGTGGAGCCGGGCAGATCGCGAATGGCGTCGCTGATTTCGAACAGGACGCTGTTGGCCAGCGCGCGAACGTCGTTGAAACTGGCCCTGGTTCGCGCTTGCTCGCGGCGCGTGGAAATGACCCCTCCGGCCAGCGTGACCACGATCCCGACAACGGCAATGGCGCCCAGTTTATGGCGGCGAAGAAATTTCCCGGCGCGATAGGAGAACGTATCGCCGCGCGCGACCACCGGCAGTCCCGCCATGAACTTGTGGATGTCCTCGCTGAACTGCTCCACGGTCATGTAGCGGCGCATGGGATCCTTGCGCAGCGCCATTAATATGATCCAATCCAGGTCGCCGCGCAGGCGCTGCACGAAGCTCTCGTTGATCGTTCCGCGAGTGCCGCTTTGCGAAGGAGGACGGAGAACGGTGATGCTGGGTCGCTCCGGCTCGTTTTCGCAAATGGATTTGAGCATTCCCGGGAGCGGTTTATCGGCCAGCTCAAACGGGCGATGGCCGGTGAGCAACTCGTAGAGCACGACGCCCAGCGAATAGACGTCGCTCGAAGTGCTGATGGGCTCGCCGCGCAGCTGCTCCGGACTGGCGTAGGCGGGGGTCATCGGCTGGAGGCCGAGCGTCTGCGGCGAAGGGTCGTCGAATCCGGCGAGCAGGTTTTTAGCGATGCCGAAATCCATCAGCTTGACGACGCCTTCGTCGGTGACCAGAATGTTGGACGGCTTGAGATCGCGATGCACGATCAGGAAGCGGTGTGCGTATTGCACGGCGGCGCAGGCCTGGCGGAACAGCTCCAGGCGCTCATTCAGCCCGAGGTTGTGAGAAGCGCAATATTCGTCGATGGGCCGCGCGTTGCGGATGTGCTCCATGACGAAATAGGGCTCGCCGTCGTCGGTGACTCCGCCGTCGAGAAGCCGGCAGATGTTGGGATGTTCGAGATTGGCCAGAATCTGCCGCTCATTCTGGAAGCGGCGAAAGATCTGGTCGCCGTCGTGGCCGGGGCGGAGCAGTTTGATGGCGACCTGCTTGCGGTATTGCTGATCGGCGCGCGAGGCGAGCAGGACGACGCCCATGCCGCCGCGCCCGAGCTCGCGCTCGACGCGATACGGTCCTATCTGCCAGTCCTTGGGATGCGGCCGCCGTGGAGCGGAGGCCGGGCTGGACCATGTCCCGAATTTTTCATCGTAAAGACGGGAGGCGAGGCTACGCAGACTCTCGTCAGGGCCGCAGGTCTCGTCGAGGAACTTCTCCCGATCAGGTTGCGCCAGGCTCGAGCGTTCGTCGAGTCTTGCTCTGATATCGTCAAAGGGCTGGTTGGGCATGGTCCAACTGGATATGCGAGTTTCTGTTCCATAAGATCGGCAGTTTCGCGAAAGGCCTTTAACTGCTTCATTTAGCCCTAGGACCTGGGCAGTACCAGGGTGAAATGGACGCTACGACCGGACATACTACCCTGTGTAAATCGACACTTAGTACCTACACCCACTTACTTTCCCAGTCGATCTTAACCATTTTAAGGGGAACGTATTGAATCGCCTCACGGTATTTGCCTGTGAATCGCAGCCGATCGTACTAGAGGGCTTGGCGAAGGTGCTTGCCGCCTGCGACGATCTCGACTACGTGGGAGCCGCGTCTGGCTTGTCGGATGCGCTCGATGCGCTGCGTCGGCAGCAGCCGAACATCCTATTAATAGGGCAGACGGCTGGATTGAAGGTCGTTTTCCAGTTCATCTCCGATGTTCGAAATACTTCCTCGTCGTGTCAGCCGGTGCTGTGGGTGAATGACTTGGCGGAAATCGACTGCTTTCGCGCTTTGCAGCTGGGGGCCAGGGGCATTTTGAAAAAGACGCTGCCGGTGGAATCGCTGGTGGAGTGCCTGCGGTCGGTGGGACGCGGAGATGTGTGGATTGAAGGCTCGTTGTCGGACCAGGTGGTGGGCGCGCTGGACCGGCGATCCTCGCCGAGGCTGACGCCGCGGGAAAAAGAGATCGTCCATCATGTGTGCGGCGGGCTTAAGAATAAGGAGATCGCCGAGGCGCTGCGGATCACGGCGGGTACAGTGAAAGTCCACTTAATGCACATTTTCGAAAAGACCGGAGTGAAGGATCGTTTCGAACTGGCGGTGCATGGACGCAGGATGCTCGGGGTGGAGCATGCGGGAGAAGTAGGGCGGGCGGAGAGCCGGGTGGTCAGCCAGTCGGGGAGCTGAAAACACTGGTATTCTGGCGTCTAATGGCGCTCGTGGTCAAAGCCTCGAAGCAGCGTACGTACAAGCCCACGAAATGGGAACTCGCGGCGATGCGCCGGGGAGAGGCGGAGTTTGCCCGGGGCGAGTTCCTCACGTTGGCTGAGTTCCTCCATGAAATGCGGCTTAATCGTCGCAAGGCCTTGCGCAAAAAAGCAAAACAGGGTTAGCCGCTGATGAACACGGATGAACGCAGATAAGACGATTTATTCTTAATCCGCGTTCATCCGTGTCTATCCGCGGCTAATAAATTTTTTTCAGCATCCCCCTACCGTCCCGCACTAAAGTACCAGGGCACATCAGGCGAATAACTAGGAAGGTGACTTCGCCACAAACTATTGCCAGGCCCCTTTCTCATAAAGGCGGCATCCGAATCGAAAATCTGCTCCTGAATCCTTGGGCGCGGCTGTCGATTCCTTCTCTTTCCGACCTATTCTTTGTCGCGGTGTTTGTGTGGGTGTGCATGAGCGGGGGCGCGGCGGGATGGGAAGGGCTGCTGGCTGACGCCGATATTGGGTGGCACATCCGGACAGGCGAGTGGATTATCGACCACCACGCCGTACCTCATCACGACCTTTATTCGTTTTCGAAGCCGGAGGCGGCCTGGTACGCGTGGGAGTGGGGAAGCGACATCATTTTCGGTGCGCTGCACCGGGCGGCCGGGCTGAAGGGTGTCGTGCTGCTGGCCGGCGTGTTGATTTCCTTATTCGCCTGGTCCTTGCTGCGGCGAATGGTGGGGCAGGGAGTCCATTTGCTGTGGGCGATGGTGATTTCGCTCGCGGGCGTGGGCGCGGCGTCCATCCATTTTCTGGCGCGTCCGCACATGTTCACGCTGCTGTTTCTATCGATCGCGGTGTGGATGATCGACATCGATCGCAAGCAATCGACTACGAGATCAGCGCGGCGGTTGTGGCTGCTGGTTCCGCTGACGATGGTTTGGACGAATCTGCACGGCGGATTTTTGGCGCTGATCGCGGTGCTGGGATTGACGGCGGTGGGAATCGCGGTGGAAGCCATCATCAAGGGCAAACCGGGGCTGGGCGATTTCCGTCATGCGGCGCGCTACCTGGCTCTGGCGGCGGCCTGCGCGGCGGTGTCGCTGATCAATCCATATGGATATAAGCTGCACACGCACGTCGCCGAGTATCTGCGGTCGGACTGGATTCGGAACAGCATCCAGGAATTTCAATCGCCGGTGTTCCGCAACGAGAATATTTTGCAGTTCGAGGCGCTGATGCTGATCGGGCTGATTGCGGCGGGACTGCTGTTCCGCCGGCGGCGCGTGGTCGAGGGATTGTGGGTCGTCTATTTTGCGCACATGTCGCTCGGCAGCGTGCGGCACGTACCGATTTTTGTAGCCGTGTGCGCGCCAGTGATCGCGGTCGAAGTTTCGGGCTGGTGGCGGGAGTGGACGACTGGGGCGAAAAAGGGGTCGCTGTTCGGAATCGTCAACCAAATGTCGGGCGAACTGGCGTCCTCTTTTCTGCGGGTCAGCGCGTGGCCGTTCTTGCTGGTCGGGACCTTAGTTGTGATGGGCGCTCCCATCAAATGGCCGAAGGACTTTCCGGCGGTCGTTTTCCCGGTGAAAATGATTCACGACCATCACGAAGAAATTCTCCAGGCTCGGTTACTTACTACCGACCAATGGGGAGATTACCTGATTTACCTGGATCCCCGGCAGAAAGTATATGTGGATGGGCGCAGCGATTTCTATGGCCAGGAGATCGGCAATCAGTATCTGCGCATGACAGGGGGCCAGTGGGATTGGGAGCAAATCATGACAAAGAACGGATTTACAAGTGTGTTGCTGCCGTCGGAGCTGCCTCTTTGCCAGCTGTTGAAGAGGGATCCGGGGTGGAGGGTGGAAGAGGACAGTGGTAAGGCGATTCTCTTAGTCCGCAGGTAGCACCTCGTACCCCTTACAGGTAATTTCCTCCAGGAACCAAGGTTCTAGGGAGTACGGGCATTAGGCATCGGGAGGCTAATGAAAACCACCGACGCCGCCGAAGTAGTAATGGGAGCAAATGGATGAAGTCGGATAACGCGGGTTCTGGGAAAACCGGCCTTGGTTCGAGGCAGCGCGGTCGGGTTCCGGTAATCATTCCCCAGATTCCGATGGAGTGGATGGACCCGATGAGCTGGCGGTTGCCGTCGGGGAAGGCGTTGGCTGAATTTGCTTTACAAGCGGGATTTTTGGCTCCCCTGATGATGGGGGGGCCGCGGTTGAAAAAGAAAAAGACGGTGGCGCCGGCCGGGAATCCGGTGGTTATGGAAAAGCGCGTGAAGGAGGCGCCGGAACTTTCCGGCACCTTTCGAGCAGGCTCGTTTCGAGGCCGCTCGTTTAGAGAAGGACGGTTTTAAAGGAAAGCATGACGACGCAAGTGTGGATCGCGGTTCTGGTGGGTCTGGCGGCAACAACGGATGACCTCGTGCGCCGGCAGATCGCGAACTGGATTCCGGCAGCGGCGCTGGCGGGCGGTTTTGGATGGCAGATCGGGCTGGACGGCTGGATGGGCGCGTTGCACGCGCTGGCAGGTGCGGCGGCCGGATTTGCGGTTTTTTTGATCTTTTATCTGTTGGGTGGAATGGGTGGCGGCGACGTGAAGCTGATGGCGGGCTTCGGCGCGCTGCTGGGAACGGGTCGGTTGATTGAGGCCGCACTGTGGACGGCGGGTGTCGGCGGGTTGTTAGCGGTGGGAGTCGTGGCCTATCAGGCTGTACAACGACGTGTGCGGCGGCAGTTCGGATCCCAAAAGGTCCTGACGGCCGCGGAAAAAGGACGAGGGGATTCGATCCCTTATGCGCCGGCGATCACGCTCGGCGTTTGGCTTTCGCTGATGCCGAAAGGCTAGGAGATTAATTCTATGGATCGCAGGTTTCTAACAGTATTAGGAGTCAGCCTGGTATTCGCGCTGGTGGTTTCAAGCGTGTTCTACCAAATGACCGCCCGCTCGGGCAGCAGCAAGAAGGTGGAGACGACGGACCAGAAAGATGTCGTGGTCGCCACGCGCCCGTTGGGCGTCGGCTGGATGATCAAGCCGGCCGATGTGAAGATCGACAAGGTTCCGGCCGACGCGTTTCCGAAGGGTGCCTTCGCCAAGGTCGAGGATGTGCTCGACCGGCCTGTGATCTCGAATGTACTTCTGGACGAGCCGATTCTCGAAGGCCGTCTGGCGGCCAAAGGCTCGGGCCTGGGCCTGGCGCCGACGATTCCCGTGGGAATGCGCGCGGTTACGGTGCGCGTCAACGACGTGGCGGGCGTCGCGGGTTTCGTGCTGCCGGGAATGAAGGTGGACGTGCTGGTGACGGGCCATCCGCCGAACTCGGAGGGCACGATGACGACGACCTGCTTGCAGAACATGCTGGTGTTGTCGGCCGGCCAGACGATGACGCCGGATTCGCGCGGCCAGACCATCCAGGCGCCGACGGTGACGTTGCTGGTGGATCCGGAGCAGGCGGAGACTTTGACGCTGGCCAACAGCGAAGGGCGCATTCAACTGGTGCTGCGCAATTCGAGCGATCAGACCATCGAGAAGACGGCTGGCCGGTTCGTGTCGGAACTGTATGGCTCTCAGCGGAAGCCGGCGCCGGTGAAAGCGGAAGCTCCGCGGCCGCGGCCGAGGCCGGTGGAAGTGGCCCAGGCGCCGCTGCCTCCGCCCGCGGTGGTGATTCCTCCGCCCCCTCCTCCGCCGGATCAGATCGTAGTGATCCGCGGGACGACACGGACGGTGGAAGTGCTTCCGACACGCAATAACTAATGGTTTACGAATGGATTTACGACAGAGGACAGACGATCATGACTAGCTTTCTAAATCGCATTGTGTTATCGAGCGCGGCGCTGACGCTGGCCTCGGGCCTGAGCTTCGGGCAGGGCGCCGAGGATCTGCGGCTGACCATCGGCAAGAGCGTGGTGATCGACTATCCGTCGGACATCCGCCAGGTGTACACCAGCAATCCCGACATCGTCGACGCCAGCCCGGCGACGACGCGCGAGATTCTGTTACACGCCAAAGGCCTGGGTTCCGCGACCATGGTGGTCTGGAGCAAGTCCGGGCAGCGCACCTTTTATAACTGCACCGTCGACCTGAACCTGGAACCGCTGCGACGGATGCTGAAGGAAACGTTCCCGGGCGACGACGTGACGGTGCGCAGCTCGCGCGACACGCTCTCTTTGAACGGCTCGGTGCGGAGCAAGGATGAAATCGACCGGATGGTGGCGGTGGCGGGATCGTTTGCAAAAACCGTCATTCCCAACCTGTACATCACCGGCGGGGTCGCGGAGAAACAGATTCTGCTGCGCGTGAAGTTCGCCGAGCTCGACCGGGTGAAAGAAATTCAGTATGGCGTCAATCTTCTGGGCGCCCCCGGCGGCACCATTGTTGGAGGGGGCACGGGGCAGTTCACGAGCTACTCGCTCAACGGCTCGGTGCAGGTTCCGTCGACTGCCGGCGGCAGCACCGCGGTGGCCACCATTACCCAGGCGTTGAGCCTGTTCGCCTTCGATCCGAAGCTGAATCTGGGGGCATTTTTGAAGGCGCTCGAAAGTCAATCGATTTTGCAGACGCTGGCCGAGCCGAACCTGGTGACAACCAATGGCAAGGAAGCCTCGTTTCTGGTCGGCGGTGAATTTCCGGTGCCGGTGGTGCAGGGCGGCAGCGGCGCGGGCGCGGTGACGGTGCAGTTCAAAGAGTTCGGCATTCGCTTGAAGTTCACTCCGGTGCTGACCGATCACAACACGATCAAGATGCACCTCGCCCAGGAGGTTTCAACGCTCGATCCGGCCGACGGTGTGACCCTGAATGGCTTCGTGATACCGGCCATGTCGACGCGGCGCGCCGAGACGGACGTCGAGTTGGGGGAAGGCCAGAGTTTCGTGGTTGCCGGCCTGGTGAGCAATGCGGAGGCGGATACGTTCAACAAGATTCCTGTTCTGGGGAGTCTGCCGATCATTGGGTATCTGTTCAAGACCAAGGACGAGAAGAAAAATCGCACCGACCTGGTGGTCCTGGTAACGCCCGAAATCACCCAACCGCTGGGCCCCAACGATCCGAAGCCTTCGGTATACATGCCCAAGGACTTCCTGGTTCGTCTGGATCCGAAGGATCTGCCTCCGCCGACGAACAAAAAGAAGAAGCAGTAGTTCGCGGCTGGGAATAGAGGAAGAACCGCCAAATGAGTGCACGTGTCCAGAACGAGGAGATCGCCGCCCTGCTCATCGCGCCGGACCGCGCGCTGGCGCAGCAGTTTCTGGCGACGCTGCCTCAAACGCGTACGTTTCAGATTCTGGCCGATCTGAAAAGCTACCCGCCGCAGCAGACGCTGGAGATCCGGATCAAGCAGCTGAAGCCGAACATCGTGCTGCTGGATCTGGCGAGCGACCTGGCCGCCGCCGTCGAGGTGATCAAGTACATCGCCGCGATGACGCCGCCGGTGCACGTGGTCGGCTTGAACACGAAGAACGATTCGACCGCCATCCTGCAATCCCTGCGCGCCGGCGCGAGCGAGTTTCTGTACGCGCCCTTCGAGCTGGCGACGCAGCGGGAAGCCATCACGCGGTTACGGCGCCTGGTTCAGCCGGAAGCGCCGGGCCAGACCGAAGCGGGGCACGTGGTGGCGATGGCCAGCGCGAAGCCGGGCTCCGGAGCGTCGACACTGGCCACGCAGGCGGCTTTTTCGCTGCAAAGGCTCACCGGGAAGCGCATCCTGCTGGCCGACTTCGACCTCACCGGCGGCACCATCGGTTTTTATCTGAAGTTGAGCCATAACTATTCGCTGGTCGATGCGCTACAGCACTCCGAACATATGGATGTGGCGCTGTGGAACTCGCTGACCGTGAATTACGGCGGGGTAGATATTCTGCCGGCGCCGGCCACGCCCTACGCGGAGCCGCTCGACGGCGCGCGGTTACGGGTGCTCATCGAACATGCGCGCAATCTCTACGACTGGGTGATTCTGGACCTGCCGGCGATTTTCAACCGCACCAGCCTGATGGCGGTTTCCGAATGCGAGCGGGCGTACCTGATCTCCACCTCGGAATTGCCCAGCCTGCATTTGACCAGGAAGGCGCTGACGCTGGTGGATCAGCTGGGGTTTCCGAAGGACCGGTTTCAAGTATTGGTCAATCGCGTCGATAAGCGGGACGACATCGGCACGGCGGACATGGAAAAACTGTTCGGGTGTCCCATTCACGCGAAACTTCCGAACGACTATTTTTCGCTGCACCGCGTGGTGACGCTGGGCCAACCGCTGGGCGCCGACGGAGAACTGGGCAAGGCGATTGAGCAGCTGGCGTCCCGATTGTGCGGCGCTCTGGCGCCCCCGAAGAAGTCCGCGCAGCCGGCGCGGGAAATGAAACCGGCGTATTCGCAGGCATGAGAGAGTTGACGAATTTCTATGTTTTCATCGCTCGATAACGGCAACAAAAATACGCAGCAAGTCTCCTGGGAACAGAGACTGATGAAGAATGCGGGGAAGCCGAAGGGCGCCCTCAAGCCGGAATATCAGGAACTGAAGTTCACGCTCCATCGCAAGCTGGTAGACAAGATCAACCTGGAGGCGCTGGCCACCATCGACAACCAGCGGGTGCGCGCCGAAGTGCGCCAGGCGGTGATTTCGCTGATCGACGCCGAGCCGACGCTGCTCAGCTCGCTCGAAAAACAGCAGATCAGCGACGAAGTGCTCGACGAAGTCTTCGGACTGGGGCCGCTGGAGCCGCTGCTGCAGGACCCGGGCATCTCCGATATTCTGGTCAACACTTATAAACAGGTCTATATCGAGCGCCGCGGGTTGCTCGAGTTGACCAACGTCGCTTTCCGCGACGATCAGCACCTGCTGCGCATCATCGACAAGATCGTCAGCCAGGTGGGCCGCCGCATCGACGAATCGACGCCGATGGTGGACGCCCGACTGATGGACGGATCCCGCGTCAACGCCATCATTCCTCCGCTGGCGGTTGACGGGCCGATCCTCTCCATCCGCCGTTTTTCTCAGGACAAGCTGATGCCGCCCGACCTGGTGGATCGCAAGGCGATGACGCCGGGCATGATGGAACTGCTCGAGGCTTGTGTCAAAGCGAAGATGAACATCATCATCGCGGGCGGAACGGGCGCTGGAAAAACCACGCTGCTGAACGCTCTTTCGGCGTTCATCAACCCGAAAGAACGCATCGTCACCATTGAAGACGCGGCCGAATTGCAGTTGAAACAGCCGCACGTGGTGCGTCTCGAAACGCGTCCGGCGAACATGGAGGGCAATGGCGCGGTGCGGCAGCGCGAACTGCTGGTGAACAGCCTGCGTATGCGTCCCGACCGCATTGTAGTCGGCGAAGTCCGCGGCGAGGAAGCGCTGGACATGTTGCAGGCGATGAACACCGGTCACGACGGGTCGCTGACCACGGTCCACGCGAACACGCCGCGCGACGCTGTATCGCGACTCGAAGTGATGGTGTCGCTGGCCAACGCCAACATGCAGCTGATGTCCATCCGCCAGCAGATCGCGGCCGCAGTGCACGTTCTGGTCCAGGCTACGCGTTTGAGCGATGGTTCGCGCCGCGTGGTCTCGCTCACCGAAGTCACGGGGATGGAAGGCGAGGTGGTCACGCTTCAGGATTTGTTCGTATTCGAGAAGCGCGGCCTGGATCCGGACGGAAAAGTAGTCGGGCGTTTCGCGGCCACCGGCATCCGCCCCAAGTTCTACGAAAAGCTGCTGAGCGCGGGCATCCGCCTGCGGCCCGATCTGTTTGACGAGGTTTTAGAAGTATGACGAGGAAGTATGACGCGGGAGGGATGGGAAAATGAGTTTCGCTATTTTGATGATCGCCATCTGGGCCGCGGCTATGCTGGCCTGGTTCCTGGTATCTAAGTACATCAAGTCGAGCGATCTCGACCGCATCAAAGCGCGCCTGTCCGGCACCAGTAAATCGAAAAAAGCAAAAGGCAGGAAGCCCGGCGAAGCCAGCGTCATGCAGCAGGACACGGGGCCCAAGAACCGGCTGGCGCAGAAAATCGTCGACAAATATCAGTTGGCGCCGAAGATCGGCATTTTCCTGGAGCAGGCGGGCATGCGCTGGGCGCCGGCGCGGCTGGTGCACACCTGCCTGCTGGGTCTCGCGGCGGGAGTCCTTTTCGGCTGGATGCTTACGTCCTCCATCATCATGTCGGTCGCATTGGGCGCGGTGGTGGCCGCTGCGCCGGTACTGTGGATCTGGCGGAAGCGGAAAGCGCGGTTGTTCCGGTTTGAGGAGCTGTTTCCGGACGCGCTGGAGTTCGTGTCGCGCTCGATGCGCGCCGGACACGCGTTTTCCGTGTCGCTCGAAATGATTCACCGCGAGTTTCAGGAGCCGATCGCCGGCGAGTTCCGCCGCACCTTCGAAGAGCATAACCTGGGGCTGCCGATCGAGATCGCGCTCCAGAAGCTGGCCACGCGCGTGCCGTCGCTGGATGTGCACTTTTTTGTTTCCGCGGTGCTGCTGCAAAAGCGCACCGGCGGCAACCTCGCCGAAATTCTGGACAAGCTCGCCTATGTGATTCGCGAGCGATTTAAACTGCGCGGCCGCATCCGCGCCGTCAGCGCCCACGGCCGCATGACCGCCGCAGCGCTGAGCGCGATTCCGGGGGCGGTGGCGGTCCTGATGTTTTACACCAACCCGGATTACGTCAAGTTCTTTTTCCGGGACGACACCGGCAACATCATGCTGGGCTCGGCTGTGTTTCTCCAGCTGGTCGGCTACCTGATTATGAAAAAAATCGTCAACATCGAGGTCTGATTCCATGCTTTTATTCCTGGCATTTCTGGTTTTTGTCGCGGTGGTGGCGGTGGTTTCGCTGGTGGGCATGAAGGTGTACGTGCGCCCCAAGGAGGCGATGGAGCGCGTCGCCGGCGGAATCGATCCGTCCGATCACGTTCCCACCCACCCCAGCCTGGCGATTCACGAGCTGATCAAGAGGCTCGGCAACTTCATTCCGCAGTCCCCCAAGGATGTGACGGTGATGCAGCGGCGCCTGATCCGGGCCGGCATCCGCAACGAAAACGCGTTGAAGATTCTGTATGGCGCGAAAGCGGTCTGCGGCGTCCTGCTGCCGCTGTTGATCGCCCTGTTGGTTTCGACCAGTTCCACCGATAGCACCAACAAGGTCGCCGGAATTCTGGCTGCTGCTGCGGCGGGATTTTTTGGGCCCAACGAGTACGTCCGCCGGATGGCCCAGAAGCGTCAAAAACAGATCGCCCGGGGCCTGGCGAACGCGCTCGACCTTCTGGTCGTTTGCGTGGAGAGCGGCCTCGGACTCGATCAGGCCATTTTGCAGGTATCGAAGGAACTGGAACACGCCCACCCGGAAATCAGCGAAGAGTTCGGGTTCGTGAACCTGGAGTTGAAGGCCGGCAAGCGGCGCGTGGACGCGCTACGAAATTTGGCCGAGCGCACCGGCGTCGACGATCTGAAGAAACTGGTGGCGGTGCTGATTCAGGCCGACCGCTTCGGCACGGGCGTGGCGCAAAGCCTGCGCGCGCACTCCGACTTCATGAGGGTTCAGGCGCGCCAGGTGGCCGAGGAAAAGGCCGCCAAGCTGGGCGTGAAGCTGATCTTTCCGATCTTTTTTTGCATTCTTCCGTCGCTGTTCGTGGTGACGGTGGGTCCGGTTGCTGTAAAGATTATGCGCGAGCTGGTACCGATGATGAACAGTATCTAGTACCGCTCTAAAGGTTAGGACTAAAGTAGCCGAATTTACTCTTGTCAGGAAAGGAGAAAAGACATGGACAGCTCAATGGTAAGAATCGTTTGTGCCGTGCTGGCGATCCTGTTTCTCGGGATCATCGTGTTGCGCCGCAAAAAGAACGTGGACGAGTAAGCGGTTTCGATTGGGAGGAAGGCGCGGCGCCCTATTCGGTAGCGTCTTCCTCGATTTTGTCGGGCCGGCCGAGGCGATAATGACGCGGGAGCAGACCACGGGCGGCGCAGTTCAAGTTCGAATAGCAAAAGATAGAACACATGGAGTTTAGTATGTTTCGTAAGCATTGGATTCTGGCGATTGCGAGTGCCGCGGTAATAGCGATGACGGCGGTCTCCGCCCACGCGGGGACGTTCGGGACCGTCGTGGCGATCGGTGGCGAAGCCGCCGATATCGCACTTGATCCGACGCGGGGCGTGTTGTACATCGCCAACTTTACCGCCAACCGGATCGATGTGATGACGCTCTCCAACAACACGATCTCGACATCGATCAACGTGCCGAACCAGCCGAGCTCGATCTCGGTGTCGCCGGATGCGCACTGGCTGCTGGTGGCCAGCTACGGGAACAACGCGACGGGTTCGTCCACCAACGCGCTGACGCTGATCGATCTGACCAACGCGAATTCCAAACAGACGTTCACGCTCAGCAACCCGCCCTTGACCGTCTCGTTCGGTCTGGACAATAAAGCGCTGGTAGTGACGGCGGGTGAATTTATCATTTTTGATCCGACGGTGGGCACAACGACGCTGATCCGGACGATTGCCCAGGCGACCACCCAGTCGATTCCTCAGCCGCCCGCGACGTTTCCAGCGAGTTTCACCCAGGCGACCGCTGCTGTTTCGGGCGACGGCCTGACCATCGCCGGCTTAGGCGGCGGCACGACCAGCGGGATTCTGGAGTATCGATATAGCGTTGCCACTCACGGCCTCACGCAAGTGACGTACATTTCCTCCCCGAGCGCCGGACCGCGCGTGGTCAGCCTCAGTCAGGACGGGACGCTCTCGACGTTCGACTGGACGGTGCAGGACGTGAATCTGAATGTCACCGCGCAGTTCGCGAACCCCTCCGGACTCCTGAGTCTCGGCACTACGCTCATTGACTCCTCGCGCAACTTGATCTACGCACAGATTCCGGTAGCCGGTACCTCGGCGACAGCCAATACCGCCGCGCCGATTCTCAACATCGTCGACTCCGACAACCTGACGCTCGAGGATCAGATTCAGTTGCCCGAGAATCTGACGGGAAAAAGCATCCTCTCCAGCGACTACAGCACGATGTACTCGATCTCCGATAGCGGCGTGATGGTGCTTCCGGTGGGCAGCCTCGCCAAGTACCCGCGCCTGTCCGCTTCCGCTGAGGATCTGATATTCCGCGGGAATTTCTGCAATCGCAACGCTCTGACGCAGACCTTCGCCATCACCGATCCAGGTGGAAATCACACGCCGTTTACGGTTACGCCATCGGCATCTGGCATTACCGTTTCCCCGTCCAGCGGCGTCACCCCAGCCACGGTGTCCGTATCGGTCGATCCCAATGCGTTTGCGTCGTCGAAGGGCACGATGACCGCCAAACTCACCATCGGTTCCGGCACCGCCATTAACGCGTCGGCCGCCGCTCAGAACCCGGGACTCTTAGTTCGATTGCTCGTCAATTCGCAGGACCCCTCGCAGCGCGGAACCATTGTCGACGTGCCGGGCACAATCGTCGATGTGCTCGCCGATCCGAAGCGCAACGTCTATTACATCCTCAGGCAGGACAAAAACCAGGTGCTGGTCTATAACGGCTCGAATAACACGTTGACCGCCACGCTGCGCACCTGCACCACGCCGAAGGGCATGGCCATCACGTTCGATCAGCAGGATCTGCTCGTCGGCTGTGACAATGCGCACTACATGAGCGTGTTCGATCTCGATCTGTTGACTGCGCAACAGCCAATTTATGTCGCCGATTACGTCCAATCCGTGGCCGCCTCCGCGAACGCAATTCTGGTCCATGTGCGTCCCATCGTCGCGAAGAATCCGGGCCTCGGTCAAGTCGATATGGTCGCCCGCACGGTGACCCAGCTCCCCACGCTCGGCGTGTACCAGAACAATTTGCCGACGGACACTGTCTTGACCGCTTCGTCGAACGGCGGGACCATCCTGATTGCTTCCGCGAACGGAGCCGTGATGCTCTATGACGCGAACGCAGGCACTTTCACGGCCTCGCGTCAGGATTTCGGTGGTCTGACCGGCGCCTACGCGGCTTCAAGCTTCGGCCAGTATGTCGTCGGCACTGCGAATGGAACCTATTTCCTCGATTCGTCCCTGGTTCCGAAAGGCCAAATTCTCTCCGCAGGCGTCTCCTCGGGATTTGCATTCGTGAATCAGACCGGCTACTACGTGACCTCGCCCACACTGACCTCCTCGGCCGACCCCGGAACCATCGAAACGGTGAATATGGCGACCGGCAACGCCGTTCAGCCGACCGCCATGGTGGAAGACGCCCTGCTGCCGCAGTCCGTCACGACCGCAACGACGACCCAGCAGCTGAATTGCACGTCGACGTCCTCCACGACGTCCACTTGCGTGTTTCAGAATATTACATCGACCGTCAGCACCCCCTCGGGCTTCGTGCGCAGCCTGGCGCCTCTTCCGACGCAGACGTCGATCATCGTTCTTACGACCTCGGGATTCACGGTGCTTCCGTGGACCTACGCAGCGTCGGTCGCTTCGCCGATTATCTCCGCGGTGGTCAGCGCCGCCGACAGCAAATCGCCGGCCGCGCCGGGCGGACTGATTACGCTCTATGGCTCGAATCTGAGCCCCACCAATCTCGCCACCAGCCAGATTCCGGTGCCGACCGCACTGGCCAACAGCTGCATCACGGTGAATGGCCAGCCGATTCCGCTGATCTTCGTGTCGCCGACGCAGATCAATGCGCAGATGCCCTTCCAGGCAGTCGGCGCCGAGACGATCGTCGTCCATACTCCGGGCGGGACCAGCGACAACTTTAACCTGATCGTCCAGCCGACCGCTCCGGCCGTCTTCCTGAGCGGCGTGGCCGGACCCGAAACCAATCTGCCGACCGTCATCCGCGCCGCCAACAGTTCGCTGGCGACAGACTCCAATCCGATACATCCAGGCGACGTGCTGGTGATCTACGTCACCGGCCTCGGCCAGACCAATCCCGCCGGCTTGACCGGATATCCTGCTCCGGGCAGTCCGCTGTCGAGCGCGCTGCAATCGGTCGCCGTGACCCTGGGCGGCATGAACCTGCCGGTAACTTACGCCGGACTTGCGCCGGGCGAAGTGGGTGTCTATCAGATCAATGTGACCGTTCCCGGCAATACGCCCACCGGCCTCGATCTTCCGCTGACTATCAATCAGGGCGCCGGAACGATAACTGTGTCGATGCGTGTAATTCCGTAAATCGAGCAAAGAGGACAATATGAAAATCCTTCCAATACTGTTTGTGTGCTCCGTAGCCGCGATGGCCCAGAAATGGGAAGTCGGCGGGGGAGTCGGCGGCGGTTTCTACACCTCGCAGGACATCACCTCGTCCGCGGGATCGGCATCGGCCAAGCTTCAGACCGGCCTCGCCGGAGGCGTCTGGCTCGGGAATAACGGACAGGGCCACTGGAGCGGCGAACTCCGCTATGAGTATCAGATGGGCAACCTGGCCTTAAGCTCCGGCGGCACCACGGCGACGTTCGGCGCTCACACGCAGCAGTTTCATTACGACGTGATGTGGCACGCCACGCCGTCGGAATCGCGCATCCGTCCGTTCGTCGAAGCGGGCGCGGGCATCAAGCTTTATCAGGGCACGGGAGCCCAGGTGGCCTACCAGCCGCTGAGCAACTTCGCGCTGCTCACCCAGCAGCAGGACCTGACGGCGCTGGTCAGCGCGGGCGGCGGCGTGAAGTTCCAGATCTCGCAGCACGTGCAACTGCGCCTCGACGTGCACGATTACATGACGCCGTTTCCGAAGAACGTCATCACGCCGAATGCCGGCGCGAAAGTCGGCGGCTGGTTGATGGACTTCGTGCCCATGGTCGGCATCAGCTACACCAACTAAATAGGAAGAAGCCAGGAGCCAGGAGCCAGAAGCCAGAAGCCAGAATGGACTGCGGCGGTTCTTGGCTGGCTTCTGGCTCCTTCTCTTTAACAATACTTTTACGATCTCGCGAAACTTCGCATGGCGGCCCGTGGTTAGATGAGGTAGTGAAGCTCCTTCGGGTGGTTCAAGCCGCCCTCTTCCTGACTGCTCTTTCGAACGCCTCCGATTACGTTGGCAGCGACGCCTGTAAAACCTGTCATGCGCTGATTGTTAACCAGTTTTTCCGCAACCCGCACTATAAGAGTATCGCCAGCGGAACGGAAACGCCCGAAAATACCGGCTGCGAGAGCTGCCACGGACCCGGCAAGGCCCACATCGATGCGCGCGGCGGCAACGCCACCATCGTCGCGTTCTCCGAAATCGGACCCGAAAAAACTCTTGACGCCTGCCTGCGCTGCCACTCCCAAACGATTTCGCGGGCCAACATCCGGCGCAGCGTTCACACCCAGGAGGACGTGGTCTGCTCCAATTGCCACTCCGTCCACAATTCGAAGTCGCCGAAATTTCTCCTCGCCAGGAAACAAACCGAGCTGTGTTACACCTGCCACGCGTCGGTGAAAGCGCAGTTCTCCATGCCCTTCAAGCATCGCGTGAACGAGGGCGTGGTCGAATGCACGGATTGCCACAATCCCCATGGCACCTTCGCGGCGTCCTGGCGAATGTCGTCGCGCCCGCGCATGGTCGACCAGAAGGAGGCCAACGAGGAGCCGTGCCTCAAGTGCCACGCCGACAAGCGCGGGCCCTTTGTTTATGAGCACGCATCGGTGCGGATCGACGGTTGCGAAACCTGCCACATGCCGCACGGTTCCACCAACGCCAAAATGCTGAAGCGGCCTACTATTTTTACCGTCTGCCTGGAATGCCACAACGGCGCAGGCTCCTTCGGCATCGCGAACAACGGCGCGATCCATCTGTCCTCCACCCACAACATGGCCGATCCAAGATACCAGAACTGCACCACGTGCCACGTGCGGATTCACGGGTCCAATGCGGACGCCCTGTTCATGCGATGAAAAAGCTCCTTTTCATTTCGCTGAGTTCGCTGGCGCTGGCCCAGCCGCCTGTTGCTCCGACCAATGAGCAGACCGGCGCCCTCCGCGGCGACAATTCCGGAAATTACAACATCATTCAATCGTTCGAGCTCGGTTATCGCTTCGCGACCGTCGGCGGCGACGGAGGCATGTACGACAGCACGGTGAACTATGGCGACGGCATCCGCCTGCTGTCGAGTTCCCTGACCGTTCAATCGCGCGACGGCCATGGCCGCCTGTTCGACCACCTGGTGATCACCACCCAGGGCCTGGGCAACGACCCCTATCAGTCCGCCATCCTGCGGATCGAGAAGAATCGCCTCTATCGCTACGACATGATGTGGCGTCTGGCGCAATACGTCGATCCGGCCGCCACCGTCTCCTTCGGCGAGCACGCCATGAACACCATGCGCACCATGCAGGATCACGATTTCACGCTATTCCCCGATGGCAGGTACAGGCTGTTCCTCGGTTACTCCCGCAATCTGGAAACCGGACCCGCGCTGACCACCATTCAGTTGTTCAACGCGCAGGGCAACGAATATCCGCTTTTTGAAAACGTCCATCGCGAGGTGAACGAGTACCGGCTGGGTGGCGAAGTGCATCTCCTCGGAATGCGCCTCAACGTGATGCACGGCTGGGAGGATTTTAAGGAAGATTCACCCGAATCTCTTACTTCGCCTTCGACCGGGAATAATCCGGGGCAGATGCTCAACTCGTTTCAATCCACAGAGCCGATGCACGGCACCAGTCCCTATTGGCGCGTCGGCCTGTTTCGCGAAGGCAAGAAACTCTGGGCCGTCAACGGACGATTCACCTACGTCGCCGGAAAGAACGCCTTTGTGTTGGACGAAATGTCCGCCGGAACCGCCTTCCGAGGCGTTCCCACGCAGCTCCAGGTGGTCACGTTGGGCAACGCCGAACGGCCCGCGCTGACCGCCAATCTCACGGTCAGCCTGTTTCCGGCCACCCACGTGGTCGTCACCAACCAGACGTCGTTCTCCAACATCCGCATGATCGGCGATGCTTACTTTACCGAGTTCGAAAACGGCTTCCAGTCCAGTCCCGTTCTGCCTTTCCAATACCTGGGAATTGAGACTTTCGCGAATTCCACCGACCTTGCCTATCATCCTTCGAAGTGGTTCACCCTCCATGGCGGATTCGAATATTCGGACCGTCATATAAACTCCATCCAGGGCCAGAGCAGTCTCGGCGAGCCCCCGCCCCATCAGGCCGCCATCGAACAAAGCAATCAGCTCAAGGCGGGAACACTGGGCTTCCGTCTCAAGCTGCTCAAGGCCCTGACCGTCAGCGTCGACGGCGAGGTGGGCCGTGAAAACAAGCCCATCTATCCCATTAGCGACGGCAATTATCAGGCCTTCCGCGCCCGGGTCGAATACAAAACCAAGGTGTTTCGCGCCGGAGTTTACGCAAAGTCGGATTACAACGTGAATTCCGACGTTCTCACCAGCTACGCATCGCATGCGCGCCAGTATGGAGCCGACGGCTCCTGGATCCCCAGGTCCTGGTTTTCCATCGACGCCAGCTACACCAAGCTGCATCTCAACACGCTGGGCGGCATCGACTACTTCTCCCAGGGCATCGACGTTTCGGGCGAGAGCTCCTACTACATCAGCAACATCCACACCGCGACCCTGGGAGCCCACTTCACTGTCCTCAAACGCGCCGACGTCTACGCGGGCTACAGCCATGTCCAGGACGTGGGCGACGGCCGCGCCGCACCCGATGGTGCCGGCCTTTATTCCGCCCTTCCGGCGTTCCAGGCCGCGCAGACGTTTCCCTTGCGTTACTTATCGCCCCAGCTTCGCCTGTCTGTCCGCATTACTCCCAAAGTTCGGTGGAACGCCGGATACCAGTATTACGGGTATCGGGAAGAGTTCTCGGCCGCGCAGGATTATCGCGCCAATACCGGATTTTCCTCGCTGGCGTTCTCCTTCTGAACCTACAGAACCGGCTGGAATCGGCCGATTAAATCCGTGTGGAGATAAATGCAACCTCGGAAAACATCACCGCTCTGCTGGTAGCGTCGCTGGCCGTGGTGGCGATGGTTTTTCTGATTCGCAAAAGGTACGACAGCAACCTGCCGTTATTCTTTTACTTCATTGCGCTCATTTTTACCAACATGAGCGACAAAGAGGTTAACCCCTACCTGATGTTTATCGGACTCGCCTTCGCGCTGCTGCTGCGCTTCGAGTTCCTGAATGCAGGATTCATGAAGCTGTTCGCGTTTCTGGCGACGGCGTCGATGGGCCTGATCGTTTATGTTTTCCTGGTGGAAGTATTCGGCTCGGGCCAGGCGCCGTTCTAAAACGACTATGGACCAATCTGGGCGGACGCAGCGCGGTGGGGCCGCCAATCGTGGCGGCAAGCTGGCTTTTTAGCCAGCGCTCTTTAGGTTGCTTCAAAAGCAGCCCTGAAAGGGCGGCTGCCGCCAAAATTGGCGGCCCCACCCGAGCCACAAAAACCCAGAAACAAGTCTAGACTTCAGTCTCGGCTTCCTCGAGCAACGCCATACCGGCGCCGCCAGGAGAAAAATCCTCTTCCATCTGCCGGTCCCATTCCGCCGCGTCCTGCTCGATGAGCCAAGCCGCCCTCAGGCCCAAGTTCGGCAATCGCCTGCTTGATGGATTCTACGGTCATACTCCAAACCTAGAACGTTTCGGCCGCGGTCGCAAGGGCGCTCAGTTACTTCTCCACCGCCATCCCCGCTTCATTCCAGGCTCTCCATCCGCCGTCGAGCGAGATCGGATTTTCATACCCCATCTTCTGTAGCGCATCCGCCACCAGGGCCGACCGGAACCCTCCGCCGCAGTACAGCACCAGTGTCGCCGACTTGTCCGGCACCTTGGTCTCGATATCGCGCTCGATAATCCCTTTGCCCAGATGCATCGCGCCGGCCGCGTGCCCCGCCGCCCATTCGTTGTCTTCCCTTACGTCGATCAGCAGGTGTCCTTCGCGCGGCATTTTCTTATAATCCTCAATGCCGATCTGTTTGACGCGCGACTTCGCATCGTTCACCAGCGCCAGAAAACCTTCGTTATGTTTCATTCGGCCTCCGTATCAAATCCGCCGTATGCGAGCTCCCGCGCCCGCCAGCTTCGATTCGATCTTCTCATAGCCGCGGTCGATGTGATAAACACGGTCGATGCTCGTCTCGCCTTGCGCGGCGAGGCCAGCCAGCACCAGCGATGCGCTGGCCCGCAAATCGCTTGCAATCACTTCCGCGCCGGATAAAGGGGTTACGCCGGCTACAATCGCCCGGCGCCCGTCGAGACGGATGTTCGCGCCCATGCGTGCCAGTTCCTGCGCGTGCATGAACCGGTTCTCGAAAATCGTTTCCGTGATGATCGCGATTCCCTCCGCCTGCGTCATGAGCGCCATGAACTGCGCTTGCAGGTCGGTGGCGAATCCAGGATGCTCTTCGGTGGTCATGTCGACGGTTTTCAGCTTCCCTTTCGCCCGTACGCGCAATGTACCGGCCGCCACTTCGGTAACCTCCACGCCGCATCCGTGGAGCTTCGAAATCAGCGCCCGCAAGTGCTCCGGAGTGCAGCCGGTCACCGTCAAATCGCCTTTGGTGATCGCCCCAGCCACCATGAATGTTCCGGCCTCGATGCGGTCGGCGATGATCGTGTGTTCCGCGCCGTGCAACTTGGTCACGCCCTTTACGCGAATCGTCGAGGTTCCTGCGCCTTCGATCGACGCGCCCATTTTCGTGAGCAAATCGGCAAGGTCCACGACCTCCGGCTCGCGGGCCGCGTTGTTGATCACGGTTTCGCCCGACGCGAGCACCGCCGCCATCAGCAGGTCTTCCGTGCCGGTCACAGTGATGCGGTCGAAGGAAACCTCCGCGCCTGTCAACCCATGGGGAGCTACGGCCTCGATGTAGCCGTGCTCTTGCCGTACCGTCGCGCCCAGCTTCTCCAGGCCGGAAACGTGCAGATTGATCGGCCTCGACCCGATCGCGCACCCTCCCGGCAAGGAAACCCTCGCCCGTCCGCATCGAGCGATCAGGGGACCCAGCACCAGGCTCGACGCGCGCATCGTTTTGACTACTTCGTAGGGAGCCTCCGGTCGCGCCAGCTCCGTCGCCTCGACGATCACCAGCCCGCGCTCGTGCCTGACACCGGCCCCGGTATGGGCCAGCAATTTTTCCATGGTGCGGATGTCCCGAACCTTCGGAATCCGCCCCAAGACGACCTTTTCCGCCGTCAGCAGAGAAGCCGCCAGCGCCGGCAATGCCGAGTTCTTCGACCCGCTGACCGCAATTTCACCCCCCAGCGGCGTGCCGCCTTGTATCAGAAACTTGTCCATTAAAGTAGCGCTTCCCGGATCTTCCCTCCCGCATTGCGAAGCCGGGCTTCCGCCCCCTCCCGCGAGACTTTCTTTTTCCCCATCACAATCGCCGTCCGCACGTTGCGTCCCGACTCTTCGAGCAGCCCCCGGGCACGCTCCTCGGTTACTTCCGCCGCCTGTTCGATGATACGCCTCGCCCTGTCCTCCAGCTTCTTGTTGGTCGGCTGCACGTTGACCATCAGATTGCCATAAACGTAACCCAGCCTGATCATCACGCCGGTGCTGATCATGTTTAGAACCATCTTCGTCGCCGTCCCGGCGCGTAAACGGGTCGATCCGGTCAAAATCTCCGGCCCCGGCTTCGGCTCCATCGGATACTCGACCGCATGGGACAGCTCAGAATCGAGCGTGCAGCTGATGCCCGCCGTAAGCGCGCCCATCTTCCTCGCCGCCGCCACGGCCCCCAGAACGTAAGGAGTCCGGCCGCTGGCCGCGATCCCCACCAGCGCGTCTCCCGGCCCGAACCCGGACGCGAGAAGGTCCCTGGCGCCCGATTCAGGATCGTCCTCCGTGGCTTCGGTCGCCCTGCTCAGCGCCTTATCCCCTCCGGCGATGATCCCCCGCACCAGCTCGGGTGGGACGTGGAACGTGGGCGGACACTCCGAAGCGTCCAGCACCCCCAGACGCCCGCTGGTTCCCGCGCCTATATATGTTAAATGGCCACCCCGGTCGAGTCTCTCGGCAATCGCGTCCACCGCCGCCGCGATACGAGGAATCTCCAGCGCGACTGCTGCTGAAATCTCGGCATCCGCCCGATTCATCACCTCCAGCATCTCCCGAGTCTCCATTTCGTCAATGCGCGATGACCCCGAATACGGCTGTTCGGTGAGCAGTTTTTTGAGCATAGTACCGGTATAGTCCCTTCCATTATCGTATAGGCGGGGCACCGCGCCAATCTAAGGTGACCACCTTAGAATGTACTGGTACTTCAAAGCACATAGTTTGCCCTCGATGCAGCCGCTTTTTCTATATTTTACATATATTTACCTTGCTCACCCCAGCCTCAACCTCGCACCTCCTCAGCGTAAGAAGAATACTTACTTTGGTCCTTGACATACTTCGGCAGCCGAACGTATACTACAAAGGTGCCAGAGAAGGGTGTACGTGCAGTAGTACCTTCCTCGGCAGTTGAAATTTAAAACGTGTCGGAGGATTTGAAATGAAAAATTTATTGATGGTAGCGGCTTTGGCCAGGAGGGTGCAAAATGAAAGCTAGAGTGTTGTTATGTTTTGGCGCGCTTGTGCTGCTTTCGTCTTCGGCGATGGCGGCGACAGTCACCTGCCAGTCGGTTCTTTCGGTCGGAAATGGTAATTTTGGCGAACTGATCGCAGCGGGCAATTGCGATGTCGGCAACGTCAACTTCAGCAATTTCAACACGACCTTCACTGCCGCTAATGTGCTGGTAGCGGCGAACGGGTTCTCGGGAACCGCGTTCGGGCAGATTCTCGGTTTCACTTACAACTACCTGAACGGCGCGTTCCCGGGCGGCTCTGTCGGTTTCACCGCCACGTTCGACCCCAATGCAGCCACCGACGGGGCGGGGGGACTGGCTTGTCCCATGGGCGCTATCTGTGGAATCAACGGGATTGAAGTGCAGTTGAATTCCCTGTTGGGGAACGGAGCTGTGGTGAACACGACTTACACCGGCGGATACGTGGGAACTTCGGAGGTTGATTCCGCATCACTTTCGGATGAGACCTACCAGGCCACGATTCCGCTTACTCCGGCGGGGATCACGAAGCTTGCCACTTATAACGGCGTCGGCACGATCAACACCTTCTCCACGGAGGTGATTGCGTTTGCCACTCCGGAGCCTATGACTTTTTCTCTGATGGGCGTTGGCCTCCTCGGCCTCGGCATCCTGGGCCGTCGTCGCTCCGGCAAGTAACGTTTTTCTTCTCGTTTCGACACGCGGGCTGGAGGTCACTCTCCAGCCCGTTTTTATTTGTGCAGGCACAAAAAGGAGCGCCTCTCCATGACGAGGGCGCTCTTTCTGCTTGCGGACGAAATATCCTATGCGCTGAACGAACTTCCGCATCCGCAGGTCGACTTCACGTTCGGGTTATTAAACTTGAACCCCGAGCCCTCCATCGTCTCCACGAAATCCACTTGGGCGCCGTCCAGATACAGCAGGCTTGCCTGGTCGACGAACACCTTCAACCCATCGAATGCGTAGGTCTTATCCAGCATTCCGGGGCTATTTTCGAAAGCCATCGAGTAGCTGAAGCCCGAACAGCCTCCGCCCACAACGGCGATGCGCAGTCCCGCCGGCTTCGGCTCCTGCGTGTCTAAAATCTCTCTCACCTTGGTGATTGCGGTCTCTGTCAACTGAACCATTGGGTTTTCCCTCACTCCCATTGTACTATGGGCCCGACTATTGGACAATGGATTTGGCGGACGCTGGTTCAACGGCGTCCCGCGAAACCGGGGAACTTGTTGAAACCCCTTCTGTTTGGGCTGCGTCCGAATGTTTAGTTATGAGCGGCCTATTAGAAGCGATTCCGTTCCCCGCGGCCGGTGAGCGGACCCGAACCAGGACCCGAGTGGACCACAAGAATAGCGAAGAAGCGGATCTTGTCCGGCGCATCCAGGCTCACGATGAGCTCGCCTTCCGCGAAATCGTCGACCGCTATCAGTCCAAGATTTTTTCCATCATCTACGGCGTCCTCCGCAATCACAACGACGCCGAAGACATCGCCCAGCAGGTTTTTTCCAAAGTTTATTTTTCCATTCGTAATTTCGACTTCCGGAGCTCGTTGCTCACCTGGATTTATAAGATCACGGTAAACGAGTGTTACGATTACTTGCGCAAGAAACGCGTGCGGAAGCTGGTATACGAAAGCGATTTTTCAGAAGAGGACGCCCAGCGCATGGAAGCGTCCGATCCGGCCACCGATCCGGCGGCACCCATGGACAAACAGCTCGCCCAGCGCGACCTGGTGACCAAACTCCTTTCCAAGGTGTCGGCCGAGGATCGCAGCCTGATCATGCTGAAGGAAGTAGAAGGCCACTCCGTGGAGGAGTTGGCCCAGATGACCGGATTGAACGAGAATACGATAAAGGTGAAGTTGTTCCGGACGCGCCAGAAGCTGCTAAAAGCGGCTCAGCGCCTAAACCGGGTTCGTAGTTAGAGTGAATAAACAGCGGGCGATCAGACCCGCGCGAGTTGTGGCAGTAAATTTTTAAGAGGGAAGAAATACCATGCATCGCTTAATTCAGGATCACCTCGAAGAGGTGCTGAGGGAAACGGACGGCGAGCGGGTGGAAAATAGCCCGGCAGCCGTGCATTTGTCTGCGTGTCGCGAATGCCGCGAAGAAGTGGCCGCCATGCGCCGGCAGGCGTCTGCGCTCCGCGCCTTGCGCGTCACTAAGGATTCGCTCGCTCCGCGCGCCGGTTTCTACGCCCGTGTGATGGAGCGCATTGAAGCGCAGCGCCCTGTTGACATCTGGCAGCTCTTTTTCGATTCGGCTTTTGCGCGCCGCATCGCGATGGCCTCCATGGCTATGGCCGTGCTTTTCAGTTTGTATCTGGTCTCGTCGGAGCGTTACGCTCAGCCGGTTGCCGTTGCAGTGGAAGAAAGCCAGCCGGGCATGACGCTGGCCGCCGGCCTGCCCGATAAGGATGCCGTTCTCGTCAATCTGGTCACCTACCGGGAGCAGTAGAATGTCAGGAAGTATGACCGTAGCCGACGAGCGCGCCACCTGGCACAACCCGCGCATTTTTTCCACGCTGCTGCTGGTGTTTCTCGCCGGCGGCGCTGCCGGCGCCGTCTCCATGAAGTTCGGCCTGCATGAAATTCTGCACCGCTCCTCGTCCCCCGTTTCAAAGGAAGCGGTCCTCCAGAAATTCCGCACCGACCTCAATCTTACGCCAGCCCAAGCCGACAAGATTTCGCTGGTGCTCGACGATTACCGCCATTACTATCAAAGCGTCCAGGATCAGCTCGACGACATCCGCGCCACCGGGAAAATGAGAATCCTCCAGGAACTGGACCCTGCCCAGCGCGACAAGTTTCAAAAAATGATGGGCGAAATTCCCCCGCAGCTGGCGCCCAAGCCATAGCGCTGCGCTATTCTGGCTACGGGGTACTGGCTACTGGCTACTTCTTCTCTCCTCATCACAGGCCCTCCCGCCTCCGGCAAGTCCCGAGCCGCTCTCCAACGTTTTATCGCCGATCCTTCGGCCACCCTGCTCACTCCCACTGCGACCATGGCCGAGCATGTCCGCAATCAGCTCGCCCGCGCGCATCTCCCCATTCGCCCCAGCCGCATCCTCACCCTGGCGAAATTTATCGCCCCCTTCACTCCATTTCAGGATGCATCGGAAGCCTTGCTCCATCTCCTGATCGCCCGATGCGATCTTTCGAGCTTCGGCCCGGCCGCCCGTTTCCCCGGCTTCCATCGCACAATCGCCTCTCAACTTCAGGAAGTCCCACTGCCGTCTCATCTCATCGGCATCGCCAGCGATATTGAAGAGCAACTCGTCTTCCGCAACCGCGCCCTCCGCGATCAGCGTCTCCGCAGCGCTCAGCCCAGCGTGTCCGGCCCCATCATCCTGGACGGATTTTTTACTTTCTCCCCGTCCGAGCTCGATTTGATGGAAACTCTCGCCGCGCAGGCCTCCGTCACCGTCACTCTTCCCGATTGGCCCGGCTCCCAATCCGCGCGCACTCGACTTGTTGTTGCTGCCGGCTTCAAGGAGCAACGCTGCGACGCCCCTCTGCGCAATCCGGTCCGAACCGTCTTCGCCGCGCCCACTCTCGAACAGGAAGTCGAGCAGATTGCCCACCGCATCCTCGAACACTCCGCCGCCGGCCGCGAGTTTCGGGAAATGGGCGTTCTACTGCGCGTTCGCGAGCCTTACGCCCCGGCGTTAGAAACCGTCTTCGCCCGCTTCGGCATCCCCGCCCGGTTTCATTTCGCAGACGCGCTCTCGGCGCACCCCGCGATTCAATATTTAAGCGGCATGGTCCGCGCCCTCCTCGGCGGATGGAACCACACCGACCTTCTTCCGCTGCTCCGCATGCCCGTGAGCGGCATCGGCGCGACTCCCGGCGGCGACGCCCTCGATTTCGCCCTTCGCGAATCCCTCCCCAACAACAGCCTGCACGCTTTAGATCAAATCTCATTTCTCTGTGGGGCAGGCACACTTGCCTGCAACCGCCTCTCAGGCGGTTTGCTAGACGCCTGGAAAAACGACCGCGAGACCCCCACCACCTGGTCCGCGCGACTGAAAACCCTCCGCGACCTGATCCCGACTCCCGCAATCACCGATCAGGTCGACCACGACCAACTAACCATCTGGCGCTCCTCGGCCGCCGCGCTCAACGCGTTCGACGCAGCATTAGATACAACAGCCCTGGCCCTGGACACTACCGCGGTCTCACTCGAAGAATTCTGGCCCCGCGCCGAAGCCGCGTTAGCCGCGGAAAAATTGCGCGTCCTGGACCGCCGTCGCAACGTCGTAAACGTGCTCGATGTCTATGAAGCTCGCCAGTGGGAACTCCCCATCGCCTTCGTCTGCGGCCTGAATGAGCGTCACTTCCCCCAATACCACGGCGAAACCGATCGCCAGCACGAAGAGAGATTGCTCTTCGACCTCGCCACCACGCGAGCCACCGAAGAAACCATCCTCAGCTACTCGCGTTTCAACGACAAAGGCGACCCCCAGCTCCGTTCTTTTTTTCTGGAAGTGCCGGGCGAGTCGTCCACCACGACCCGCATTCTCCCCAAGACTGTGGGGCAGAGCCATGCTCTGCCAAATCAAAATTCTCCTCTTGATCTGCGAACTCAACACGCCAAACTCTCGCCGACTTCCATAGAATCTTTCCTCCAGTGCCCCTTCCAATTCTTCGCAAGAAAAACCTTGAAGCTCCGCGAGCGTCCCGCAGCGCCCCGAGACCGTCTGGACAATCTTCTGCAAGGCAACATTCTTCATCGCGCCCTGGCCGAAGGTTCTCTCGATCGTGTATTCGAAGAAGAGTGCCGCAAAAAAAACATCCCTCGCACTTACCGCACCGAGGCCGTCCGCCTAGAACTCGAACGCCACTTTGAGGCCTTCCGGGCCGACCGCCAGTGGCCTCTCTCATGGCCTAGCCGGACCGAAGAAATGTTCGAAGCTACGCTCACTCCCGAACTCGCCATTCGCGGCCGCATCGATCGTCTCGATCTCGGCCCCGGCAATCAAGCCATCGTCATCGACTACAAATACTCCGCCGCCGCCAAAATCCGCGAGCGCGTCGACGGCGATCCCATCCAGGGAGGCCTTTATCTGTCGGCCGCCGAGCGCGTCTTCGATCTCCAGTCCGTAGGCATGTTCTATTGCGGCCTGCGCCAGTCCGTTACCTGGGAGGGATGGCACACCAGCGTTCCCGGCCTCAACTTAGGCGAATCGCGAACATCGCTTCGGGAGCTGATCGATGCAGCCGAACAAAAAGCCATCGAAGTCTTCGAATCCATCGCCACGGGCAATATAGAGGTGCGCCCCACCGACAAAGCAAAGTGCCGTTACTGCGACTACCGGGATATCTGCCGCGTAGAATCCATCGCGAAGGCCGCCACCGCATGAAGCGCTCTTCTGGCTACTGGCTCCTGGCTCCTGGCTCCTTCTTCCCATGAGCCTCTCTCCCGATCAAAAGCTGGCCGTCGAACGCACCAATCAGGACGTGTGCGTTGTCGCCGGCCCCGGCTCCGGCAAAACCCGAGTCCTCATCGAGCGCTTCGCCTGGCTGGTGGAATTTCACAACGTCAACCCCGGCCGCATTCTGGCCATCACTTTCACGGAAAAAGCTGCGACCGAAATTAAGGAACGCCTCATCCAACGTTTCGCCCGCTCGGCCGAAAACCGCGAGGCCATCGAGCGCGCCTGGGTTTCCACCATCGACGGTTTCTGTTCCCGGCTCTTGCAGGAAAACTCGATCGCCGCCGGCATCGCGCCCGATTTCACCGTCCTCGAACAGGCCACTCGCCTCGCGCGCGATGCGGCCGAAGAATCCCTCGGCGAGCTTTATGCCGAACGCCCCGCCGAAATGCGGCGATTGCTGGAGGCGCTGGACTTGTCCACCGACGATTTTGGCCGCAAACCAGACCTCGCGCAAAGCCTGCTTGAAGTCTATGAGTCGATGCGAATTTCCGGCGTCGACGAAATTCCAACAGGCCAGACATCGGAGAATCTCTGGCTTGAAGCCTGCCGCCTGGCGCGCGGAGTTCTCGACGATAACGGCAAGCACTCTACGGAAACCCAGGACCTCCGCGATTGGGCCACCGCTTTCCTCGCGCTCCCTCCACATCCGACGAAGCATCACTTTTCCCTCGAACTCACTGCCCACACCGGCCGCGTCGGAAAGTCTCGCGTTGACGACGCCAAGGCGTTAAAAAACGAAATTCTTCCCGCACTGCGCGCCCAGTGGATCGGGACTTGGAATGCCGATCTGATAAAACTCCTCCGCGAGGCGGTCACCCGCCTGGACCTCGCGTATCGAAGAAAAAAGCGCGACATATCCGCGCTCGACTTCGCCGATCTTGAAGAGGACTCCATCCGCCTCCTCGAATCGGACTACTCCATCCGCGAACAAACCCGCGCCCGCTTCGATCAGATTCTCATGGACGAATTGCAGGACACCAATCGCCTGCAATGGCGGCTGCTAAACCTGATCCGCACGCCCGATTCGTTTTTCGCCGTCGGCGATATCAACCAGTCCATTTATGGGTTCCGCCACGCCGATCCAGATGTCTTCACGGAGTACCGCCAAAGCATCGAAGCCTCCGGCGGAGTGGTTGACGATCTCCGTGAAAACCATCGCAGCCGGCAGACGATTCTTGACGCCGTCTCGCGAGTGCTCGGCGGCCAGCCGGGAATTGAGCCACGTCCCCTCGTCTCCGAGAGAATTTTCCCTTCCGTGGCCGGCCCAACCGTCGAGCGTCTGGTCGGCGAAACAGAAGACGTCGAAGCGTCGATCGTCGCCGCGCGAATCCGCGAGCTCGATTGTGATTACAGCGAAGTGGCCATCCTCGTCCGCTCCCTCAACGCACTCCCGCCTTTCGTCGAAGCTCTCGACCGTTTCGGCATTCCCTTCGTCACGACCGGCGGCCGGACATTCTTGGAAGCCCGTGAAATCCGCGATCTTCGCTGCTTCCTGGCCGCATTGGTGAATCCTCTCGACGAAGTCGCACTGATCGGCGTTCTGCGCGGCCCGATTGTCGGTCTGACCGACGAAGAGATTTTCCGCCTCGGCAAAACCGGCTGGCAGGATTTTTTTGAAGCGCGATTCGGTCATCTACGCAAGCGCGCCGGCTTTCTCTCGCCCGACCGCCTGCTTCCCATCCTGCCGGATCTGAGTCCGCGCGCTCGCGCCAATGTCGATAAGTTGTGTTCCTGGTTGCGCCGCAACCGTCATCGGCCTTTGGCCGAGATTCTCGACGATCTGGAGCTTCTCTCGGAAGCCGAAGCGGCACCGCCGGAGGCTGGGAACGTGGTGCAACTCATGTCGATCCACGCGGCAAAAGGGTTGGAATTTAAAGTTGTTTTCGTCAGCGCCCTGCAACGCGAGCCGGACCGGAGCTCGCCCGTTCTGGCATTGTCGAGTTCTTTCGGCATTGGCGGAAAATGGCGCAATCCTTCGACCGGCGATTCGCAGCCTGATTCCGCTTATTTAGCGCTGAAGCAGGAGCGGAAGAAGCGAGAGGAAGCGGAGGAAAACAGGCTGCTCTATGTGGCCATGACGAGAGCCGAAGAGCGGCTGTTTCTGACCTATACCAAGACCCGTAACTCTCGTAGATGGCAGAAGTTAGTGGAAGCGACCATCCCCTCGTCCCTGGCGGTTGTTTCCTCGCCGCTGCCGTCGGGAAAGGTGGAAATTGAGGCAGCGCAGTTGGTCGATCCACCGTCCGTCACCGGCCAGTATGATTCCAATGCCGCGGTCACGGATGTCGCCATGTTCGAGGACTGCCCGCGCAAGTATTTCCTGAGCAGATACATTGGTCTGGAACCACCGGGATCGGAAGCGGCTTCCGTTGGATCGGAAGTACATAAGATTCTTGCGGGCGGGACCAGCAACTCGCTTGAGGCTCAGGAACTTGCGCGGCGATTTCCGATGCCGGACCACGCCACGCAACTGGAAAGGGAGTTCGATTTTCTGTTTGAGATGGAAAGGATGGTCCTGCGCGGCCAGATCGACCTTTGGTATGAGCAGGACGGCGAGCTGGTGGTTGTCGACTACAAAACGGACCGGGAAGAAACGCCTGAGACGCACGCCTTTCAGATGCGGATTTACGCGCTGGCGCTGGAGCGATACGCGGGCCGTTTGCCTGATCGCGCGGTGTTGTTTTACCTGCGTTCGGGGCGCGGGGTGGACGTTTCTCTCGCCTCTAATGACCTTAAGAACGCAAAAATGACGGTCAAAAGGTTCTTAAACAACCAGAATTCGATGGTATTTTCGCTACAGGAGGGGGACCACTGCCGCCGCTGCGCATTCTATAAAGGATTGTGCCCGGCGGGAAAAAATTAGGCCTGCGACTTGCGCGCAGCCATTTTCTTTTCGAGCGCCTTCCAGAGCCGCGCTTTCACGTCCTCGGGAATCGTCTGTGGTTCGAGACCTTTATAAACCTGCATCGTCTTCTTAGTAGTGTCGACGATAACGAAGCAATTTGGACATTCATTGACGTGCTTTTCCAAATGGCACTTCATCGCCGGATCGGTGCTTGGATCCAGATAATCGTTCAGTTCCTGTAGGAACTGCTTACAGGTGAGCAAAAACGTCTTCCCCCTTCCGCCGGAATTGGCGGGTCAATTTCTCGCGCAGCGCCAAGCGGGCCCGCAGCAGCCGGCTCTTTACCGCCGGAATCGAGATGCCGAGCGTTTCAGCTGTCTCCTCGGTGCTCAGTTCTTCGATGTCGCGTAGCATGAAAACGGTGCGAAAATCAGGCTTCAGAGTTTGTACGGCTGTGTCAAGAATCTCCTGCATCTCCTCGCGCGAATAGCGCTGTTCGGGATTGTCCTCCCAAACGGCGATCTCTCTCTGCACCGTTTCTTCGCCTGTATCGACCGGTTCATCGAGCGAAACTGTGCGATCGCCTTTCCGTTTACGCAGCTTCATGAGCGCTTCATTGACGGCGATGCGGACGATCCAGGTGTAGAATTTCGAATCGCCCTTAAACCCGTCGAGGTGCTCATAGGCCTTTAAGAAAGCTTCTTGCAGTACATCCTCGGCATCCTCGTCGTTCTGCGTAATGTGTTTGGCGAGCCGATAGATCTTGCGCTCGTAATGATTGACCAGTTCGGTGAATGCCTGCGCATCTCCGGCACGGGCCTTTTCAACCAGGTCGGATTCGTCGAACGCGGCTGAGGATGTGGGCGTCACGCGATTTCTCTATTCTACTCTGACAAGATCGCTCCCTGCGGTCGCGGCTCATTCCGAGCGGAGCGCGATCATGGGGTCCACCTTGGTAGCGCGTTGCGCTGGGCCCAGGCAGGCGGCGATGGCCACCAGACTCAGCAGCAAGGCGGCGAGGAGGAACGTCGAAGGGTCGGTGGCAGCGACGTTGAACAGAACGCTGGCCAGGATGCGGCTGAAGGCGAGGGCGCCGGCGAGACCGAGGGTGACGCCGATGAGGACCGGACGCAGGCCGTCGAAGATGACGGTTTGAACGACTCGCGCGCGATCCGCGCCCAGCGCCATGCGGATGCCGATTTCCTGGGTGCGCTGGGCGGTGGAATGCGCGACCACCGCGAAGATTCCGATGGCGGCGAGGAACAGAGAGGCCGCGGGGAAGAAGGAGACGATCATGGTTTGGAATCTCGGCTGCGTAACGGTCTGGGAAATGCGATCCTCCATCGTCCGGACATCGAACACCACCACATCCGGGTCTGCCGAATGAATCACGGAGGAGGCTGCACGCGCCATCTGCATTGGATCGCCGCCAGTGCGCAGAATCACGCCGCCGGCCGCCTGCGGAAGGTAAATCTGGGGCCGTGCCGCCATATCGAGGCCTCTGCTTTTCACATCGCCCGCGATGCCGACGATGGTCATCCACACGAAATCACACTTCGTGTCGCGGCACGGCGGAGGCACTCCGATTTGCTGCCCGACGGCGCCCGCTGGATAAAACGTGCGGGCCAGAGTTTCGTTGACGATCACCACGCTTGGGTATTCTTTGGCCGCCTCCACACCCACGTTCGCTGCGGCGGAGTCCGCCACGGTGAACACGCGTCCGGCGCGCAGCGGAATTTCAAAGGTGCGGAAATAGTCCACGCCGGCGCTGCTCAGGCTCGCGAACTGGTTAGCCGCGTCGTACGATTTGCCTTTTATCCCGAACGGATCCCCGGAGCCCGCGTTGATCCCGCCGCCTCCCACCGGCAAATCTCCCATGGTCGCGCTGGTCACGCCCGGGATCGCCGCCAGCCTTTCGCGCAGCAACTGGTAGAACTGCACGCGCTCGGTGCGCGACGTGCCGCGATTGAACTCCGTACGCATGATCAGCAGGTGCGCAGCGTTAAATCCCGGATCGACGTGGGTCAAGCGCGAGAAGCTCTTGAGCAGCAGTCCGGCGCCGATCATCAGCATAAACGCGAGGGCGACTTCGGCGGTGACCAGTAACGACGCGGCGCGGCGGCTGTGGCGCGTGGCGCCCCGCGTGCCCCAGGTCATGCGCGCCGAGGACACATTGGTAGCAGCCCATGCCGGAGCGAGCCCGAACAGCAGGCAGACCAGGCAGGAGATCGCGATGGTAAAAGCGAGGGCGCGGCCGTCGACGCCGATTCTGGCGAGACCGGAGCCGATCCTTGTAGCGCTTTGGTTCATGGCGGAAGACGCGGCGGGGCTCAACGTAACCAGAAGCTTTACGCCCCACACCGCCGCGACCGTTCCAAGGGCTCCTCCGACCAGCGCCAGGGCCGCCGACTCGGTCAGCCATTGTCCGATCAAGCGGGCATCGGTTGCTCCCAAGGCCCGGCGCACGGCGGTTTCCTTTTCTCTCGCGACGGCGCGGACCAGCATCAGGTTGGCGACGTTGACGCAGGCGATCAGAAGCACGGCGGCGACGGCTGAGAGCAGGATCAATGTTACCGTGCGGAACTCGCCCAGAAGCTGCTCTCGAATGGTCATGACGGTGACTCCGTAGCCTGCGTCCTCGCCGTGAGGACCCATGTAAGGATGCTCGGTCTCATCGACATGTTTGGCGGCCGCGCTGAGGGCGGATTGCGCGGCGGCGAGCGAGACCCCGGGCTTGAGGAGCGCGATCATCCGCGTTGCATTGCCCCAGCTTTGACGTGTATCGAGGGGCACGGGAATCCACACGTCGACGCTGCCGGAGGTGAACTCGAAATCGGCGGGCATAATGCCGACGACACGGCGGCTGGTCTGGCCGAGGCGAATGGATTTTCCGATAATCGATGGATCGCCCCCAAAGCGCCGCATAAAGAGGGAAGAGCCCAGCATCACCACCTTGTCCGCTCCACGGCCATATTCCTCGGGCGTGAAGATCCGTCCCACAGCCGCATGGGGCGCGAGCATGAGAAACACTTCTCTGCTGACGTCCACAACAGCGACGCGTTCCGTGCCGGCGTCAGTCGGCAGAGCGTCGTTAAACCCGAAAAATCCGCCCGTCAATTCGAAGATATTGTCCAGGTGGCGATAAGCGTCGGCGGTGTGATATTCGGGGGATCGGCGGGGCAGGTTGTACTTCACCAGCTTGTCCCAGACCATGACCAGGCGATCCGAATTGGGGTAAGGAAGAGGCCGCAGGAGGACGGCGTCGACGACGCTGAAGATCGCGGTGTTGGCTCCAATGCCGAGGGCAAGAGTGAGCACCGCGGCCAGCGTGAAGCCGGGAGACCGGAGCAGGGTGCGGAGGGAGTACGAAGCAGCAGCCAGGAGCCAGGAGCCGGTAGCCAGTATAGAATCGAGGACGCTCCGCGGTGGTGACATCACCCTTGCTCCCTCAGGGCGATTACCGGGTCGACCTTGGTTGCCCGGCTCGCGGGAATCAGGCAGGCGGCTATGGCTACCAGCGCCAATAAGACGGCGGCCAGCAGGAATGACGTGGGGTCGGTGGTGGTTACTTCGAATAGCGTAGTCCGGAGAATGTTGCTTAGGGAGAAGGCTCCGGCGATGCCCACGATGATACCGAAGATTACCGGACGCAGGCCGTCTCGCATCACCGTTTGGACGACGCGTGCCCGGTCCGCGCCCAGCGCCATGCGGATGCCGATTTCGTGGGTGCGCTGCGCTGTCGAATGGGCGACGACGCCGAAGATTCCGATGGCGGCCAGGAACAGAGCGGAGGCGGCGAAGAAGGTCAGGAGTGTCGTCTCAAATCGCGGCTGGCCGATGGATTTGGCGATGCGGTCGTCCATGGAGATGACGTCATAGACGGGCAGCGACGGGTCGATGGCGCGGACGATCTGCTGGGCAGAGCGGGCGATGGTCGAGGGGTCGAGCGCGGTGCGGATGACCAGCGACATGGCGGTCGAGGGGTCCTGCGCGACGGGCGTGTAGAACTGCGGCATCGTGTTGTGGCTAAGGGCCGCGGTCTTGACGTCGCCGACGACGCCGACGATGGTGAGCCAGGTGGAGTCGGGCTGAGGGGCGCCTAGCAGGATCTGGTGGCCGATAGCTCCTTTGGGGAAGAAGCCTCGAGCCAGAGTTTCGTTGACGACAGTGACGGCGGGGGTGGAACCGGTGTCTCCGGCAGAGAAAACGCGGCCTTGCAGGAGGGGGATCTGCATGGCGTGGAAATACCCGGGGTCGACGATTTGAGTGTGCGCCATCTGCGGGACCGGGCTGTCGGGATGCCAGCGCTGGCCTTCGATGCTGAAGGGATTGCCGCCTCGCGCGTTGGCCACATCGCCGAGTACGGGGAGTCTGCTAACCGCGCCTGCGGAGATTACGCCTGGCATGGTCGCGATCTTCTCAGATAGTTCGGAGAAGAAGGCGGCTAGCCGGGTTTTCATGATCGGGCGGGTGGGCGGATACTGTACGCGCATCGTGAGAACGTGTTCGGGGTTGAAGCCGGGGTCGACGTGGCGGAGGCGGGCGTAGCTTTTTAGCAGGAGGCCGGCACCGACGAGCAGCATGACGGCCAGCGCGACCTCGGCCGTCACTAATAAGGACGCGGCGCGGCTGCGGCGGCGTGAGCCTCTTAAACCCGAAGGCGCCACGCGCCAGGCGCCGGGCGCCAGTCCGAAGAATAGACACGAGAGGATCGAGACGATCAGGGTGAAGAGTAGGGCTCGGTTGTCGATGGTCAGTTTCGGGAGAGCGGCGGGACTTAATGCGATCAAGGCGCGGACGCCCCAGATGGCGGCGATCGATCCGAGTGCGCCGCCGGCCAGGGCCAGAAGCGCGGCTTCGGTTAGCCATTGCTGGATGAGCCGCCCTTCGGTTGCGCCGAGAGCTCGGCGGACGGCCGTTTCTTTTTCGCGCGCGACGGCACGCACCAACAGGAGATTCGCGACGTTGACGCAGGCGATCAGCAGGACGGCGGCTACCGCTCCCAGAAGAAGAAGAGTGGTGGAGCGGAACGCGCCGAACAGTTCTTCGCGCAGAGGGACGACGGAGGCGCGGAAGCCTGGGTCTTCGCCGTTGGGTCCCCGGTGTGGATGAACGGTTTCGTTCAGATGCTTGACCGATGCGTCGATGGCGGATTGCGCGGCGGGGAGAGAAACACCCGGTTTGAGAAGAGCCAGCATGCTCAGGCCGCCCATGTTCGAACGCCAGATCGGGGTCCAGATTTCGACGGAGTTTCCGAAGCTGAATTGCGGGGGCAAGACGCCGATGACGGTGTAATTGCGGTCGTCGATGCGAATGGTTTTCCCGGCGATCAACGGGTCGGCGGCGAATTCGCGGACGAACAGAGAGTGGCTGAGGAGCGCGACGCTGTCTCCGTCGGATTCGGTGAAGATGCGCCCGATTTCGGGCCTTGCGCCGAGCAGTTCGAGGAGAGATGGCGTCGCCATCATGGCGGAGAGCCGCTCGACGTTGTCCTGGGTGGCAAAGGTGCGGTCGAAGGGGCGGTAGGCGGCGGTTTTTTCAAAAACGTTTTGCGCGGCGTATTCGCGATAGATGTCGGCGGAGAGGCCGAGGCGTTCGACGCCCAGTTTGGTGAGATTATCCCAGACCACGATCAATCGCGCGGAGTCGGGATACGGGAGGGGGCGGAGCAGCACGGCGTCGGCGACGCTGAAGATCGCGGTGTTCGCGCCGATGCCGAGGGCGAGCGTCAGAACGGCGGCGACCGCGAAGCCGGGGGCTCGAAGGAGGCTGCGGATTGCGTAGCGAAGGTCGTTAAGCATGGCAGGTCCTTACTGTTTCTTGGCCATCGAGGTGGTTGCCAGCATGCCGCCCAGGCCCATCGTTTCTACCGCTGTTGACGGGACGATGACCATTGCGCCTTTTTCCTTAATTGCTTCGTATAACATATTCATGGCGCGGAGGTGGAGGGCGACGGGATTTTCCGCGTAGGTTTCCGCGGCTTTAGCGAATTTCTCTGCGATTTGCGTTTCGGCGTCGCCCAGGATCAGGCGCGCTTGGCGTTCGCGTTCGGCTTGGGCCTGGCGCGACATGGCATCCTGCAAGGCCTGCGGGATGGTGACGTCGCGGATCTCGACCGATTGCACGGTGATGCCCCATGGGTTCGTTTTTTCGTCGAGCAGGCGTTGCAGTTCGCGGCCCATGGATTCGCGTTCGGTGATCATTTGCGCGAGTTCGTGGCGGCCGATGGATTCGCGGAGAGCGGTTTGGGCGCTGAGAGTGATGGCGTCGACGAAGTTCTGCACTTCGAGGATGGATTTTTCGGCATTCCAGACAACCCAGAAGACGATGGCGTCGACGTTGACGGGGACGGTATCGCGAGTGAGGGTCGATTCGGCGCTGACGCTGGTGACGCGGACGCGTTGGTCGACCACCTGGCTGAGGGTGTCGACCACGGGGATCATGAAGAACATGCCGGGCTCGCGCAGGCCGATGTAGCGGCCGAATCGAAGTACGGCGACTTTCTCCCATTGGCGGACGACGCGGATCGCATATAAGAGGTAGAGTCCAACGACGGCTCCGATGGCGAGGGGCGCCCAGTTGTTGGTTAGCGCGGATCCGCCCGCGCCTATCGCGACGCAGATCACGAAAACTGTCAGTCTGAGGCTGCTGAATTGTTGCATGGTTACTTCCTCCGCTCCTTTAATGCCTGAAGAATTTCCTCTAATGTGAAACCGCCAGAGCCGGCGCGGGCGACGAATTCGTCGATGAGCTGATCGAGGCGGCGGATTCGATCCTCGCTGTCGATTTGCGGCTGTTGCGCGGCGATGAAGGTGCCGGTGCCTTGCTGAGTGTCGAGCACGCCACGGATTTCGAGCTCGCGATAGGCGCGCATGACGGTGTTGGGGTTGATGGCGAGATCGACCGCGACCTGGCGCACGGTAGGGAGTTGGTGCCCCAGCGCCAAGACGCCGGTGGCGATGCCAGCTTGCACCTGATCGATGAGCTGGCGATAAACGGGCACGCCGCTGGAGTTATCGAGGCGGAATCGGAAGGGCGACTGGGTTGAAACCATCACAAAGTTAGTGTATTAGTTAAATAATACACTGTCAAGAGGATTCTCTTGTGGCGTACATCATTTAGCATAGGTTACAGGCGTTTACAAAAAAATCTTGACTGCCGCTCTTAGCGGAGTATAGTAAAGGCAGAGTTCTGGGAAGGGAAGAAAATGTCCTTTAGAATCAATTATAAAAATCGGTTATGGATCGGCGGGGCCGCTGCGCTGCTGCTGATGGTTCCCGCGATCGCCGATGATCTGGCAGGCATGAAGGCGTTTAAGAGCGGCGACTATAAGACCGCGTTCAAGGAATGGAAACCGTTGGCAGATAGCGGTGACGCGAACGCGCAGTGCAACCTCGGGATCATGTTTCAAAAAGGACTGTGGGTGGATAAGGATCCGGGCGAGGCGTTCCGGCTGTTCCAGGTTTCCGCAAGCAAGGGGAATGCGCAAGCGCAATATCAACTAGCACAGATGTACGCGAAGGGTTGGGGGGTTCCGCAGAACTACACTTCAGCGTTGATGTGGACGCAGAAATCGGCCGCGGCGGGCGATCCGGATGGAGAGAATCGGATGGGCTGGCTCTATGACGAAGGCTACGGCGTCCAGAAGGATGCGAAGCAGGCGGCGTATTTCTACAAGCTGGCGGCGGGCAAGGGCAACGCTGACGCGCAGTTCAGCCTGGGGCTGGCGTACGAAAAGGGATCGGGTGTCCGTAAGGATGATGCGGAGGCGGCGAAGTGGCTTAAACTGGCCGTCAAGCAAGGGAACACCAAGGCTCAGGCCGAGCTTGACGCCATGCAGCAAAAAGAGCAGCTCGCCACTAAGAAATAAAGTTCCATCTGCAATCTCCTCCATTACTGTCGGGGTTCCACAGGGCTGGAATCCCGTCGAGTTCTTGACAAAATATCACATTAGATATAGTCTAATCTATTGATGGACGCCGAGGCGATTAGACGATCGTTGGAAGGCAGCGGATTGCGGTGCACTCCCCAGCGCTACGCCGTGATGGCATTCCTGATGGATCACCACCGGCATCCCACGGCTGCGGAAATCTTCGAAGGCGTGAATCGCTTGGATCCGCGCTCTTCAAGGGCCACAACCTATAACAATCTGCGGGACTTAGTGCAGGCGGGTTTGGTGCGTGAAGTGGCCGTCGAGGGCCGTGCCGCGCGATTCGATGCGAAAGGCCTGCGGCATCACCACTTCATCTGCGACCGCTGTGGCAATGTTGAGGACATTGAGTGGTGCGAGGTGCCCAGGCCTGCCTCGAGCTCACTCGGTAAGCGAATTCTTCGCGAATGCGAACTCATTTTCCGGGGGCTCTGCACGAGGTGCGCTCCGCGACGCGCTGCTGGTTAGATGTCACGGTTTTTTTAACTAAATTCAAAGGAAGAGGAACATAATGGAGAAACAATTCACCCCCGGCATGGGGGATCCTGCCCCGAATCAGCCGGAGCATATCCTGCCAGAAGCCAAGTGCCCATTTTCGGGCGGCGGTCCCAGACACACGGCGGCTGGAGGCCCGGGGAATGCGAACTGGTGGCCGAATCAGCTGAACCTGAAGATCCTGCACCAGCGCTCCCCATTGTCCGATCCCATGGGCGAGGCGTTCAACTACGCCGAGGAGTTTAAGAGCCTTGATTTGGATGCCGTGATCAAGGACCTGCATGCCTTGATGACGACATCGCAGGCCTGGTGGCCCGCGGACTACGGCCATTATGGGCCGCTGTTCATCCGCATGGCGTGGCATAGCGCAGGCACATACCGCATCGCCGATGGCCGGGGCGGGGCGGGTTCCGGAGCACAGCGATTTGCGCCCCTCAACAGCTGGCCGGACAACGTGAGCCTCGACAAGGCACGCCGGTTGCTGTGGCCGATCAAGCAAAAGTACGGCCGGAAAATATCGTGGGCAGACCTGATGATCCTCACCGGGAACGTCGCTCTGGAGTCGATGGGATTGAAGACCTTCGGTTTCGGCGGTGGGCGCGAGGACATCTGGGAGCCGGAAGAAGACATTTATTGGGGGCCTGAGGGCAAGTGGCTGGGAGACGAACGCTACAGCGGCGACCGTGATCTCGCCAATCCTCTGGCGGCCGTTCAGATGGGCCTGATCTACGTGAATCCGCAAGGGCCCAACGGAAAGCCGGATCCAGTCGCCGCGGCACGGGATATCCGGGAGACGTTTGCCCGCATGGCGATGAATGACGAGGAGACGGTGGCTCTCATTGCTGGTGGACACACGTTCGGCAAAGCGCATGGCGCTGCCGATGCGGGCCAGTATGTGGGTCCCGAACCCGAAGGCGCCGGCATCGAAGAGCAAGGCTTTGGCTGGACAAACACGTTCGGCAGCGGCGCAAGTGCCGACGCGATCACCAGTGGCCTCGAGGGCGCATGGACCACCAACCCGGTGAAGTGGGACAACAATTACTTCGAAAACCTGTTCGGCTATGAATGGGAACTCACGAAGAGCCCCGCGGGCGCCCACCAATGGACGCCCAAAAACGGAGCCTCAGGGGGGACCGTGCCCGATGCCCACGATCCGTCGAAGAGGCACGCACCGATGATGTTCACGACGGACCTTGCACTGAAGCTGGACCCCATCTACGCGAAGATTTCGAAGCATTTCCACGAGAACCCGGAGGTACTCGCAAACGCGTTCGCCAGGGCTTGGTTTAAGCTGACGCACCGCGACATGGGTCCTCTCTCGCGATACCTTGGCCCGCTGGTTCCCGCGGAGCACTTGCTGTGGCAGGATCCCGTTCCCGCTGTGGATCATGAATTGATCGGGGAGCAGGATATTGCCGCTCTGAAGGCCAAGATCCTCGCATCCGGACTCTCCATCTCCCAACTGGTGACGACGGCTTGGGCGTCGGCGGCAACGTTCCGCGGCACTGACAAGCGCGGCGGGGCCAACGGGGCGCGCATTCGCCTGGCGCCGCAAAAGGATTGGGAAGTCAACCAGCCGGCCGAGCTGGCGAAGGTTCTTCCAAAGCTGGAAGCCATCCAGAAAGACTTCGGGAAGAAGGTCTCGCTTGCGGACTTGATTGTTCTGGGCGGCTGCGCGGCCGTCGAGGCAGCGGCGAAGAAAGCGGGACACGATGTGAAGGTCCCCTTCTCGCCGGGGCGTACGGACGCGTCGCAGGAGCAGACCGATATACACTCGTTCGCCGTACTGGAGCCGACCGCAGACGGGTTCCGCAACTATCTCCGGAAGGGAGACCAGGGATCGGCGGCGGAGCTGCTGGTGGATCGGGCGAACCTGCTGAACCTGACCGCTCCCGAGATGACGGTTCTGATTGGCGGCCTGCGCGCTCTGAATGCGAACTTCGGGCAGTCCAAACACGGCGTCTTCACCAACTGGCCCGAGACGCTGACGAATGATTTCTTCGTCAACCTGCTCGACATGAATACGAGGTGGCAGAAGTCCGCCAAATCGGAAGGAGTGTTGGAGGGGCGCGATCGGGCGACGGGCGAACTCAGGTGGACAGGCACTGTCGTTGATCTCGTCTTTGGTTCCAACTCCCAGCTGCGAGCCCTCGCGGAAGTCTATGCGTCGAGCGACTCGCAGGACGCGTTCGTGAAGGACTTCGTGTCTGCGTGGAACAAGGTTATGAGTCTTGATCGCTACGACCTTCGCTGAGGCTCGTGGCGTACGCACTCGTGCGTGCCGCGTCGAGACTCGTCTCGACGCCTGGGCAAATGAAGACAATGGCCGGGCATCGACACGAGTGTCGATGCGGCACGCCGGGGGCGTGCGCCACGAAAAGTAGAAGGAGGTCAGCAGCCTCTGGTAACCTGAAGTTCACAGATGAGCAACCTCCAAATTACGCTGCCGGACGGCAGTGTCCAAAGTGTTTCCGAAGGCGCTCGGCCTATCGATATTGCCGCTGGGATCAGCCAGCGCTTGGCCGACGATGCCATCGTTGCGCGCGTGAATGGCGATCTGTGGGACCTCGAGCGTCCTTTTGAAGGCGACGCTTCGCTACAGATTTTGACCGCGAAAAATCCCGACGCTCTGGAAGTGGTGCGTCATTCGACCGCGCATCTGCTGGCGGCCGCGGTGCTGGAATTGTTTCCCGAGACGAAGCTCGGCATCGGTCCGCCGATAGAGACGGGATTTTATTACGACTTCGCGCGGCCGGATGCGTTCACGCCGGAGGATCTGGAAAAAATCGAGAAGAAGATGTGGGAGATTCAGGCTCGCAATCTTCCTTATGAGCGCAAGTACACGGAGAAAAACGAAGGACTGAAGCTGTACGCCGATCAGCCGATGAAGTGCGAGCTGATTACGGAGCGCGCGGGAGACATTTTCTCGGAATACACGCTGGGGCCGGATTTTATCGATTTTTGCCGCGGTCCGCACGTGCCTTCGACCAAGAAGCTGAAGGCGTTTAAGCTGCTCTCGATCGCCGGGGCTTACTGGAAGGGCGACGAAAAGAACGCGCAGCTTCAGCGGATTTACGGGACGGCGTTTTTCAATAAAAAAGAGCTGGACGAGTATCTGGCGAAGCTCGAAGAAGCGAAGAAGCGCGACCATCGCAAGCTGGGGCAGGAGCTCGATCTGTTCAGCATTCAGGAACTGGCCGGTCCGGGGCTGATTTTCTTTCATCCCAAGGGCGGGCGGATTCGCGTGATCATCGAAGACTGGATGCGTGACCAGTACCTGAAGCGAGGCTACTCGTTGGTGTACACGCCACATGTGATGCGCGCGGATTTGTGGCGGACGTCGGGGCATTTGAGTCACTACAAAGAAAATATGTTCGCTGGGATGGAATTGGACGACGCGGAGTATCGTCTGAAGCCGATGAATTGCCCAGGGCACATTTTGATTTACGCGAACCGGCAACATAGCTATCGCGAACTGCCGGTGAGGCTGGGCGAACTGGGCACGGTATATCGTTACGAGCGCAGCGGCGTGATGCACGGACTGCTGCGGGTGCGCGGGTTTACGCAGGACGACGCCCATATTTTCTGCACGCCGGATCAGATTGAAGATGAAGTCGTGAGCTGCCTTGAATTCGCGATCGACGTATTGAAGACGTTCGGATTCGAGCAGTATGAGGCGGAGCTTTCGACGTGGGACGGGGGCAAAAGCGGCAAGTACGACGGCACTCCGGAGCAGTGGGCTCTGGCGGAAAACGCGCTGAAGAAGGCGACGGAGCGGCTGAATTTGAAGGTCGCCTTTACGCCGGACGATGCGGCATTTTATGGGCCGAAGATCGACATGAAGCTTCTCGACGCGCTGGGGCGCAAATGGCAGCTCTCGACGGTGCAGTTCGATTTTACGTTGCCGCAGAAGTTCGGGCTGGAGTATGTCGCCGAGGATGGCAAGAAGCATCAGCCATTGATGGTGCACCGGGCACTGTACGGGTCGGTGGAGCGGTTCTTCGGAATCCTGATCGAGCACTACGCTGGCGCGTTTCCGTTGTGGCTTGCGCCAGTGCAGATCGTCGTGATGCCGATCACGGACCGTCAGCTTGAGTATGCGCAGAAGGTTCACGCGCGCCTGGAAGTGGCGGGGTTGCGGTCGCATCTGGACGACCGGAAAGAAAAAGTGCAGCTCAAAATTCGCGATGCGCAGATGCAGAAGGTTCCTTACATGCTGGTGGTGGGCGATCGGGAGGCGGAGTCGGGCGCGGTCGCGGTTCGTCACCGGAAGCATGGAGATCTTGGCGCGAAGCCTCTGGAGCAGTTTGTGGAAGAGGTCGTGAAGCTGGTGGAGACGAAGAACGTCACCGAATAAGAAGTAGCCAGGAGCCAGAATGCAGGTTCGACGTGCTGGCGCGAAGAGCATTCTTACCAAGACCTCTGGCTTTATTGCTGAGGCGGGGTTTACTCATTCGCTGACACCGGCGCGCAACTGCACGTTTGGCTGCACCTATTGCTATGTGCCGACGATGGGGATCTACGGCGGGCTGAAGCCCGAGGATTGGCGGCGGTGGGGGCAGTTCACGACTTATAAATCGAACGCCGCGGAATTGTTGCGGCGCGAGTTGCGGGCGCCGCAGCGCATTTACTGCTCGCCTCTGGTGGATCCTTATCAACCGGCGGAAGCGTCGGAACAGATGATGCCGCGGATTCTGGACGCGCTGATGGAATCACCGCCGCGGGTGTTCGCGATTCAGACGCGAGGGCCGCTGATTTTGCGCGACCTCGACCGTTTGCGGACGCTCGCGGGGCGAACGACACTGCGCGTCAGCTTTTCGATAACTACGAATCGTGAAGATATTCGGCGGCTTTACGAGCCGCATTGCGCGACCTTCGAAGAACGGCTTGACGTCGTCCGCGCGCTGCGGGATGCGAACATTGAAACATACGCGACACTGGCGCCGCTGCTGCCATGCGATCCGGAGGTGCTGGCGCGAGCCGCAATCGAGGCGACGCATCGCGATTTGATCGGCGATCCGCTGCACATCCGAGCGACGAAACGGCATGGAGCGACAACGCGCGAGGCGGCATTCAAGATCAGTTCGTCGCATGGGCATGATGGTTCTCTGGACGCGGTGAGCCAGCGAAGAGTGGTAGAACAAATTGACGCCTTCGCCCGCGAGGCTGGGTTCACGTTTACGACGGGTCCGCGCGGCTTCGCCAGGTTGGCCTTATGAGTCTACTTTCCGGGATTCTTCACAAGACACACTTTGAACATTGGTCGGGAGAGGAACTGGCTTCCTTCAACCCGGCGACAGGGAAAGAGCTCGGGCGATTGCGGCTGGCCGAAGAAGAAGATTACGACGACGTGCTGTGGGACGCGGTCAAGACGTTCGAGCGATGGCGGATGGAGCCGGCGCCGAAGCGCGGCGAGATCGTGCGCGAGATAGGTGAAGCGCTGCGGGCGGCCAAGGATGAGCTGGGATCGCTGGTGACGCTCGAAATGGGAAAGATTCTCGCCGAGGGGCGTGGCGAGGTGCAGGAGATGATCGACATCGCGACGTTCGCGGCCGGCCTTTCGCGGCAGCTTTACGGACTGTCGATGCATAGTGAGCGCCCGGGCCATCGGATGTATGAGCAGTGGCATCCGCTGGGAGTGGTGGGGGTGATCAGCGCTTTCAATTTTCCGGTCGCGGTGTGGAGCTGGAACGCTCTCTTGGCCATGGTATGCGGCGATGTCGTGGTGTGGAAGCCGTCGCTGAAGACGCCGCTGACGGCGATTGCGGTGCAGAAAATCGCGGATCGCGTGCTGGAGCGTCATAACTGGAAGGGTGTGTTGAATCTGGTCATCGGAAAGGATGAAGTGGTCGGTGAGCGCCTGATCGGCGATCCTCGCGTACCTTTAATCAGTGCCACCGGATCGACGCGCATGGGCAGGCATGTGGCTCAGGTGGTGGCGAAGCGGCTGGGGCGGACGCTGCTCGAACTGGGCGGGAACAACGGTCTCATCGTGATGGACGACGCCGATCCGGATCTGGTGGTGCGGGCCGTGCTGTTCGGCGCGGTGGGGACGGCGGGGCAACGCTGCACGACACTTCGGAGGCTATTCCTGCAAAAGAACATTGCGCCGAAGATCACTAAGAGGCTGATCGCGGCTTACCAGCAGGTCCGCATCGGCGACCCGAGCGATCCGAATACGTTGATGGGGCCGCTGATCGACCCCGATGCGGTTGCGATCATGATGCGGGCTCTGGACGACGTGCGCGAGCAGGGAGGGGAGGTGCTCGCCGGGGGGGAACGCCTGAATACCTGCGATTGTTACGTCGCGCCGGCGCTGGTTCGCTCTCACCAGCGCATGCCGATTGTGAGGGAAGAAATTTTCGCGCCCATCTTGCACTTGATTGAGTTCGAGAGAATCGGCGAGGCCATCCAGTGGCATAACAACGTGCCGCAAGGATTGTCGTCGGCGATTTTCACCAACGATCTGATGGCGTCGGAGACGTTCTTAAGCGCACTGGGCAGCGATTGCGGCATCGCGAATGTGAACATCGGCACCAGCGGCGCGGAGATCGGCGGGGCGTTCGGTGGAGAGAAGGACACCGGAGGCGGTCGCGAATCGGGCAGCGATGCGTGGAAGGCCTACATGCGGCGGCAGACGGTGACCGTGAACTGGTCCGGGGCGATGCCGCTGGCGCAGGGCATCGAGTTCGAGGTTTAGCAAGGTGTCCGGTTTGTCCGCAGCCTGTGACGCATGGCGGTTCCGTTTGCGATCGAGGTTACTGCTTGCCTGCGGGCCTGGTCTCGTACGTCGGCCCCTTCTTTTCGATCGCTTGCCGCAGCAGTCCGTCGGCTACGGCGCGAAGGTTTCTTTCGGCCTCGTTGAAAATCGGATCGTTGCCGGCGTATTGAAAACGGACGTTGCCCTCCCAATCGACGAAGATCAGGTACGGCACGACGGGGTGAGCGTCGGCCCTCAAGTCCATCAGCTTGATCGCTCCGCCTGGATCGAGGGAACCCACCGGAAACGGAAAACGGTATCGCTCCGCGTAGGGCTTCACCAGGGCGCGATTGTCATCGATCGCGACTGCGATTGCCTGAAAGCCGCGCGCACCCATCTCGTGCTGTAAGCGGCTCATGAATCCGAGGGTAGCGTGACACTCCGGGCAATCCGTTTTCATCATCGCGATCAGGACGACTTTGTCGTGGTACTGGGAAATATGGATGGTCTTGCCATCGCTCAAGGGGATGGGAACGTCGGCACACCTGCGCGGTGTGCGCTGCGCGAAACAAATGGAACCGAAAAGCAGAAAAATCGAAAGGGGGCGGAAGATCACCATATGGTTTAACGGGGTCTTCTCTTATCTTAATTGATTTTCTACTTCTTGCAGCCAATCTGGGCGCTTCAGGACTTCGCGCGGACGGCTTCCGTCGGGCGGCCCGATGATTCCTTCGCGCTGCATCATGTCGAGGATGCGCGCCGCGCGGCCGTAGCCGAGGCGCAGGCGGCGCTGGAGCGTCGATGTCGACGCCTTGCCCATTTCCAGCACAACGTGAACCGCTTCCTGATAGACAGGATCTTCGCTGCCGTCGAACTCTTCACCGTCGGCGGGTTCTTCATCGTCGGCCGGAGGAGCCATGAGGAACGTCTTGTCGTAGTCGGGCTCGGCTTGGCGCTTCCAGAACTCGACCACTTCGTTGGTTTCCGCTTCGCTCACATAAGAGCCATGCACGCGGACCAGGCGGGACGATCCGGGAGGCAGGAACAGCATGTCGCCGCGGCCCAGCAGGTGTTCGGCGCCCATGACGTCGAGCACGGTTCGAGAATCGACGCGCGTCGCCACGCGGAAGCTGATGCGCGACGGGAAATTCGCCTTGATCAGGCCGGTGATGACGTCGACGCTGGGGCGTTGCGTAGCCAGCACCAAGTGCATGCCGACAGCACGCGCCATTTGTGCGAGGCGGGTGACGCTCTCTTCGACATTGGCGCGTTCGAGCATCATCAGGTCGGCCAGCTCGTCGATGAGAATCAGCACGTAGGGAATTTCTTCCAGTTGCTCCTCTTCCACGTCGTCTTCGAAAAGGCTGCGCGGCTTTAAGTGGATCTGCCGCACTTTCTTGTTGTATTGATCGATGTTGCGGACGCCCTGGGAGGCCAGCAGTTTCAATCGCCGTTCCATTTCGAGCACGGCGTTGCGGAGCGCGTTGGTGGCTTTTTTCGAGTCGGTGATCACCGGCGTGAGCAGATGCGGAATACCTTCGTAGAGGCCGAATTCCAGGCGTTTCGGGTCGACCATGATCAGGCGAACCTGATGCGGCGTCGCTTTATAGAGCACGGACATGATCAGTGAGTTGAGCATGACGCTCTTGCCCGCGCCGGTGGATCCGGCGATCAACAAGTGCGGCATCGTATCGAGCGCGGCCACCTTGATTCGTCCGTTGATGTCTTTGCCGAGGGCGACGGTCAAGGGCGAGGCGGAGCTGAGAAACTCGTCCGATTCGAGAATCTGGCGCAGGCTGATGACCTCGCGCTTCGAATTCGGAACTTCGATGCCGACGGTGGGTTTGCCGGGAATGCGCTCGATGAGTATCGATTCGGCTTGCAGGCCGAGGCACAGGTCTTCGGTTAGCGTGGTGATGCGCGAATATTTCACGCCGGCCTCGGGCTTGAACTCGAACGTAGTGACCACGGGCCCGGGATTGATCTGCGTCACGGAGCCGAGCACGTTGAACTCCTCAAATTTCGATTTGATCTTGGCCGCGGTTTCCTTGAGTTCCTGGCTGTCGAAGGCGGTGCGCGCCACCGGTTCCTGCAACAGATTGGTGGGAGGCAGACGGAAATCGGTACGGCTCTTGCGCGGCGCGGCCTCCGGCTTCGACGAAATGCGGGCCGGCGCGGCGGGAGGAATTTCCATCAGCTGTGAAGCCGGAGTCGGCTCCAGCATGTGGATGGGAATATCTTCGATGTGGAATGAAGAGGACGAGGGCTCCTCCCAGGGGGCGCGTTCGAGCGGGTCGACGATGGGAGGCGAATCGGGCTGCTCCCTGACCTTGCGTTCCGGAGGCGGCTCCTTCATCGCTCGCTGAACAGCGCGCCGCTCCGCGCGAGCTTTCGCCGCCATGGCACGCGACTCGCGCCAGGCACGGAATCGGGCCGCGATGGCGCTCAACACGTTGAGCGGAGCCCCAAACCAACCCGGCAGTCGCGACACCTCGAAGCTCGACACCAGATAGATGGCCACGATCCAGCAGCCGACGGTGAACAGCGCCGCTCCGGTCATGTTCATGGACGATACGAGTGCTTCGGCCAGGATTGAGCCGATAAGGCCGCCGGCCGGAATTCCCCCGGCGAGGGGCTGCCAGTTCGACGCGAATCCGAAGGCGGTGCAGGTGGAAGCGAGGAACATCGCGGCGCCCAGAACCCTGGCCCACTGCGCTGTGATCGGCGCGGAGCGGATCCACATCCAGCCGAGCAGCAGGATCAGTATGGGAACGGCGTACGCACCCAAGCCGAGCGTCTGGAGGAAAAAGTCGGCAAAGAACGCGCCGACGCGCCCCGTCAGGTTCACCGGCTTCACCGCACCCGTGACGGTATTCCACGACGGATCCAGCGGGTGATACGACACGAGACCGAAAAAAACAAACAGTCCCGCGATCAAAAATAGAAAGGCAACGGCTTCATTGAGCCGTGCGTGCCGCGTAGGTCCTAAGTAATTCATCCGCCGCCATAGCGGAAGAAAGCAAGAGCGATTACTATTATGCCAAAAATGATGCGGTACGCGATGAAGGCGGCGAAGGTGCGCCTTCTGAGGAAGTCCAGGAAGAACTTGATGACGATGCAACCGGTGATCGCGCTGACCAGCATTCCCACCATCATGGGCGTTTGCATGTCGTGCGGAATGCCGCCCTCGTACTTCATCAAATCGTAGAGTTTCTTCACCGCAATGCCGGCGACGGTTGGCGTCAACAGCAGGAACGAAAATCGCGCGGCCGCCTGGCGGTCGAGATTCCGAACCAACCCGGCCGACATCGTGATTCCGCTGCGTGAGACTCCAGGGATTAAGGCCAGCGCCTGCGCGGTGCCGATAAAAATCGCGTCGACGCCCGAGACGTGGCCCAGGTCCTTTTGTTTGCGTCCGACGCTCTCCGCCCACCACATGACCAGACCGATCAGAATCGCCATGGCGCCGATGACGTACAGATTCTCGCGCACGGCACCCTCGATTTTCTTTTGAAACAGCAGCCCCGCGACGCCCGCAGGAATGGTGGCCAGAGCCAGCAGCCACAGCAGCATGCGATTGCGTTGCAGACCGGAATCGCCTCCGAACCGAAGCCCAAACCCTTGCGCGATGATCTGCATCCAGTCGCGGAAGAAATAAAGGATCACGGCCGCAAGAGTGCCGACATGCAGCGCGATGTCGAACGCCAGTCCTTGATCCTGCCATCCGAGCAGCTTGGGAATCACAATCAAGTGGGCCGTACTGCTGATGGGCAGAAACTCGGTCAGGCCCTGGATAATGCCCAGGACGATCGCCTGAAAAAGGGGCATAAGTCGACTAGATTAGCGCAAAGCGGCGCGCAGTAGCAGACCCGGTCTTCAATTCCTGTCCGAAATTCAATGATGCGACTTCACTTGGCCTAAGGCATATCTGATACTCGGCCATTTGGCCAATATTCGAGCTATCCTGTAATCAAGATGCGGGTGATTTGGGTGAACGCTGTCCTTTCGGGGATTCTGTGTGCCGCTGCGCCGCCGACGTTCTATAAAGACGTTCTGCCGGTGCTCGAACGCAATTGCCAGAGTTGCCATCGCGCCGGGGAAGCCGCGCCGATGCCGCTGGTGACCTACCAAGACGCGAGGCCTTGGGCCAAAGCCATACGCCAGGCGGTACTCACGAAGAAGATGCCGCCGTGGCTTGCCGATCCGGCGGTGGGACACTTCACCAACGACCGGACGCTGGCTCCGGGCGACATCGAAACGTTGGTGAAGTGGTCGGATGCCGGCGCGCCGGCGGGTCATCCTAAGGACGCCCCCAAGTCCGTCGAGTTTGTGGACGGATGGAACGTCGGCAAGCCCGACGTGATTCTGGAAATGGCCGCGGCGTACGATGTCCCGGCTACAGGCACCATCGAGTATCAGCACTTCATCGTGCCCACCGGCTTCACGGAAGACAAATGGGTGCAGGTGGTGGAACTGCGGCCCGGTAATCGAGCGGTGGTGCATCACGCCGCCGTCTTCGTAAGACCTCCGGAGTCGAAGTGGATGCGCAACGTGAAGCCGGGCGAGCCAGTCGGGCGGCAAGCCGAATCCGGAATCAGCGTGTATGAAGAAATTCTCGATTTTCATGTCCCCGGTGCCGTTCCGCACGCGTTGCCGGAGGGACAGGCGAAACTCGTCAAAGCCGGCAGCGACCTGGTTTTCCAGATGCATTACACGACCAATGGAAAACCGGCCACCGACCGGACGCGCATCGGGATCGTGTTCGCGAAGCAGCCCCCGCGCGAACGCATTTTTACCCTGCAAATTGCCAATCGTGGATTCGCGATCCCGCCGGGCGCAGCCGATTTTCCCGTCAATTCGAACCTGACCTTGCAAGCCGATGCGCGCATCGTCGCGCTGAATCCGCACATGCACGTGCGGGGGAAATCGTTCGAGTTCCGCGTCGCGACTTCTCCCGGAAACGATCCGCAAGTGCTGCTTCGCGTCCCGCGCTATGATTTTTCCTGGCAGCTCCAGTATTATCTCGCCGAGCCCCTCCCACTCACGCGTGGCTCTCGCATTGAATGTCTGGCGACTTTTGACAATTCTCCCAACAATCCCGCGAACCCCGACCCATCGAAGGAAGTGCGATGGGGGGATCAGAGTTGGGAGGAAATGATGGTCGGCACCGTCGATGTTGCCATTGACGCCCATATGGATCCAATGGATCTTTATCGGCCTGCCCGAAAAAGATCGGAATAATTCGATGTACATCCTGATTGCGCTGGTGGCAGGCGCGGCCATTTACTCGCTGTTGTCAATCCTCGGGGCGTTGCGGTTTCTCTCGACGCGCCGCTCCGCGCCCGTGGCGTTCGAGCGGATCAGTATCCTGAAGCCCCTCGCCGGCCTCGATGCGGGGCTCGAATCGAATCTGCGGACTTGCTTCGAACAGGATTATCCGTCGTTCGAAATATTATTCGCTGTGCGCGAGGCCGACGATCCCTCCATTGAGATTGTGGAGAGGCTGCGGCTGGAATATCCAGACGTTCCCACGCGGTTGATCATCACGGGCGAGCCTCCGTATCCCAACGCGAAGGTATTCAGCCTGGACCGAATGCTGGCCGCGGCCGCCAACGATCTGATGGTGATGAGCGACAGCGATATTCGCATCGATCGTCATCTTTTGCGCACCGTCGCGGCCGAATTTCAGGACCCCGCGCTGGGCGTCGCCACTTGCCCCTATCGCGCCGTCGCAGGCCGGAGTTTCTGGTCGCGCATTGAGGCGATCGGCATGAATACCGATTTTCTGGGGGGTGTACTGGTTGCCCGGTTGCTCGAAGGGATGCAGTTTGCGATCGGCCCCACCATCGCGGCGCGCCGCAGCGTGCTCGATTCTATCGGTGGTTTCGACCGGTTGAAGGATTACCTGGCGGAAGACTTCGTGATGGGGAAATTCGCCGCCGAGGCAGGCCACGGCGTCATTCTATCGGTGGGTGTTGTGGAGCATCACATCGGCAGCACGGACTTCTTCGATAACTCCGCGCATCGCCTCCGCTGGGCGCGCAGCACGCGCCGTTCGCGGCCCTGGGGCTATGTGGGCCAGTTGTTCACCATGCCTCTGCCGCTGGCGATCGCGCTGGTCGCCGCGGACGCATCCTATTGGCCCGTCGCTCTCGCGGCGATGGCGATTCGCCTGGCTGCCGCATATATCGTGTCGGCTCGCGTTTTGAAGATGAAGCTAAACTGGCTGCTGCTCCCGGTGGAAGACCTGGCGGTATTTTGCTTCTGGATGGGTGGATTTTTTGGCAAGACCATCGTCTGGCGGGGCCGCCGTTATCTGCTGCACCCGGACGGCCGCTTCGAGCTTCTCGTCGGGCAATTGCCCGACGTTCCTGACCTGCCGGCCGTTTCTAACGAGGCTTGACTGCCAGAGTCTGCTTCGCGTCGACTCTCCCAAATTGCATCGGAAAACTGGTTGCACCATAGTAGGCGCTCCACTGGTCCTTGTAGTGCGATGACAACCGGTGTCCAGATTCGCCAACCGTGATGTTCTGCATCGAATCGTCCAGGTCGCCGAGGTCGACGATCATCCGCATCGACGGACCCATCCGCCGCGTGGTCTGCTTGATCGTCGTGGACGAACCGCTCATCGACACGGGACCGAGGTTGAAGTAGCTCCCGATCAACGGCAACTGGCCGCCCACCGGATGCGTCATTTTCAGCGCGTTGTACTGGCCGTAGTCCCAGCGCGACACCTTGGAGCCTTGAATTTTCGCGCCCTCCTCCACCGCGTCGGCGAAACATTTCATCAGCAATGCGTTGCAATCGGGGAACCACCCCGGCGGGCGCTCGCGCAGCAATCTTTCCAGGACCGACGGCGCCATAATGAACTCGTAGGTCTGTCCGCTGCCCGGCGAAGCGCGTTCCGCGGCGGCCTTGCGAAGCTGCTGGAACACGAGCGCCGCCACCATGGGAGCCGCCGTGCCCTTTTCCATTTGCCCGTTCCAGGCGCGCAACAGATCCACAGCCTCCCGCAACGCCGGATTCGTCGCTTTCCTTGCATCCCAGGCCGCCACAACCTGCTGCGCGAGGAATTGCGAGAAGCCGGAATACACGTCTTTCTGAACTTCGAGCATCTGCCTCGGCTCCCACTTTGCCCGGCGGTCGAGCAGCGTGCGAATTTGAGCTGCGCGATAAGGCGGCGCGAAATGACCGTTCACCGGATACTGGTAATCCTCAGGAAACGGATTCTGATTTGCCGTGACCACAGCGCGGCTTCGAGGATTGAAAAAACTCGGCAGCTCATCGAACGGGATGATACCGTCCCATTCGCATTCTCCCGTTGCGCCATCGGCCGGCACGTCGCCGCCACAGCCCTTGCGGCGAATCGGATTCCGTCCCGTCGCATGATACCCTATGTTTCCCGCCGTGTCGGCGTACACGAAGTTCTGTCCCGGCCCCGGAAATCGCGCGATGGCGGCGGTAAATTCCTTCCAATCGTGCGCCCTGTCGATATCGAGGAAGGGGAACTGGAACGACCCCGGATCGGCCGCGGCCCAGCGCAGCGCGTACTGGCGATTCTCGTCGTTCAAAAATATCGGCCCGTGACGCGTCACCCAGGTCAGCGTCTCTATAGGCTTCGCGTCCTTCACGGCAATCGCGTCGCGCTCCAATCGAGCCTGCTCCATGTGCCCCATGAACACGTAGCGTCCGGTCTGCGTATCGATGTTTTCGCGATACAGATCCTGAACGTCGAACCCGAGATTGGTGATGCCCCAGGCGATGCTCTCGTTGTGCCCGATGATCACGGCGGGCACGCCTGGAAGGGTCGCGCCGGTGACGTTGAGGCCGGGCGCGCGCAGATGAATCATGTACCACGTCGCAGGAATTCCGAAATCCAGGTGCGGATCGTTCGCCAGGATGGGCTTGCCCGTAGCGGAGCGCTCGCCCGACACCGCCCACGCATTCGACCCCGGTTGAGGATCGACGCCCGTGCGCGCGGGGAACAGGAAGTCCACCATCGCCGGGTCTCCGCGCTCGCGCATGTGCAGCTTGGCGATTTCTTCGCGCCAGCTCGTGGTCAGCGTGCGGTACATGTGCAGGCCGGCCAGAATCGAATCGCGCATGCGCCAGGGACGCGGATCGTAATTCAGCAGCGTGAACTCCAGCGGCAATCGCCCGCGATGCGTTTCCAGATAATAATTCACGCCCCGGGCATACGCGGCGAGCACTGTGCGATCGGCCTCCGGCAGCGTGCGCTCGGCGTCGTCCGCGATCTGGGCCAGCCTCAGCCTTCGCGCTTCCTGATCCGATTCGAGCGCTGTTTTCCCCACCACCTCCGCCAGTTCGCCGGCCGCCAGCCGCCGCAGCGCGTCCATCTGCCACATGCGATCCTGCGCCGTCGCGTAGCCTTGTAGGAAGATCGTGTCTTCCCACGTCGCGCTGTCAATGTGCGGGACCCCGAGCGCGTCGCGCGCAATCGTGGCATTGGCGGAAACCGGCGCCGCGATTTCTCCCGATGTTTCCGGCAGCGGACGCCACGCGAACCAGTAGACCGCGCCGAGAACACCAACCAGCAAAACGGCTATGCTCAGATTGATCGCCCGAAGCAGTGGTGAAGAGAACAACACTGCTCGATTGTACCGAACCCGCAATGTCTCTCCGGCTGATTCTTCTGGTCGCCATCGTCGCGCTGAACGGCTTTTTCGCCGCGGCCGAGGTGTCCTTGCTCTCCGTGCGCCGTTCGCGTTTGAACGAACTGGCGGAGCAGGGCAACATCGCCGCGCGCGCCGCTCTGGGGCTGCTCGCGAACCCGAGTCGACTGCTCAGCGCAACACAGGTCGGCGTGACACTCGCCAGTCTTGGCCTGGGATGGGCGGGCGAGGATACGGTCTATCGGATTTTGCTCAGGATCCTGTATCCGATCATTACACCCGCCACCACAACTTGGATTCACGGCCTAAGTTTCGCGGTCGCGTTTCTCGCGATCAGCTTCGTCCACGTGGTGATCGGCGAAGTCGTGCCCAAGAATCTGGCCATCGAGAAAGCCGACCGCCTCGCTTTGCTGATGGCGCCTGCGTTGCTGGTCTTCCTCCGCATTTCCGCGCCATTTGTGTTCGTTGTGGAACGCGCCGCCTCAGCGCTCAGCGCAGCCATCGGGTTGCACGCAGGCCACAGCGGCGGGGGCCATTCGCCCGAAGAGTTGAAATTCATCGTCGAAACCAGCAGACTTGAAGGTCACCTCGAAGGCTTCGAAGAAGACGCGATTCAGAAGCTCCTCGAACTGCGTGAAGTGAACGCGCGCCAGATCATGACGCCGCGCATGGAGATCACGTCCGTGTCCGTCGATGCGTCTCTCGACGAGTTGCTGCGCCTCACGCTGGAGCACAAGTATTCTCGTCTTCCCGTGTATGAAGGCAAGCCTGAACACATCATCGGCATCGTTCATTACAAGGATCTCGTCCGTGCCTGGCAGGAACGAAAATCCGCAGCCGACCGCCGCATCCCCGCGCGTCCGTTCCTTTTGCGCCGCTATCTGCGGGACGTTCTGGTGGTGCCTGAGACGAAGCCCCTTAATCAACTCGTCGATGAATTCCGTAAAAAGCATTTTCACCTCGCAATGGTCGTGGACGAGTTCGGAACCATCACCGGTCTGGTGACTCTCGAAGACGTCCTGGAACAAATTTTCGGAGAGATTGGCGATGAGCACGACGTGCGCCGCCCTCTGCCCGTCGCCGGCGCTCCCGTCATCGAAGTCGATGGCAGCACCAGCATCCGCGATCTGGCGTCGCAATATGAAATCGAGCTCCCTGGCGACGCCGGATTCGAAACACTCGCCGGTTTTCTGCTGTTCCGCCTCGGCTACATCCCGGGACCCGGCGAATCGGTAACGTACGGTTCGCGAACCTTCATCGTGGAGGCGATGGACAAGAACCGCATCGCGCGCGTGAAAATCATCACCGCGCGGTCTACCGATCTGGAGGCGAAAGCGTGACCGATTTACTTGGCGAAATTCGCGCCGGGTTCGATCGTCTCGCCGACCCACGCGCCGCCGCGGATGCCCAATTCTTCTTCAAGAATCAGGAGGTGGCCCTGCACGGACTTACGGCCCCTCAAATCCAGCGCATCGCTCGCGACGTTTACACGCGTATCAAGAAATTGCCGATCGCCGATCGCGATCGACTCTGCACCGCGCTCTGGGCGAACGGCAAGTTTGAAGGCGGAGCGCTGGTCTGCTACGTCTATCGCCGCTTCGCGAAACAGTGCGGCGCCCGCGAATTCGCGCTGTTCACCCGCTGGCTCGATCGATACGTCGATAACTGGGCCCACACCGACGGCCTGTCGCTATGGTTGCTGGGCGCGTCGATCGCGAACGACCCGGCCCTGGTCGACAAGCTCGACCGCTGGACGAACTCCAAAAATCGTTGGAAGCGCCGCGCCGCCGCGGTCGCGCTGGTCTACTCCGCCAAGCGCGGCGAGCACACCCGCGCGATCCTTCGCATCGCCACGCCGCTGATTGAGGACGAAGATGATATGGTGCAAAAAGGCGTCGGCTGGCTGCTCAAGGAAACGTATCCGAAGAAACCCGCTGCGGTGGTGCGCTTTCTTCTCGCAAATCGCACGAAAACGACGCGTCTGGTCCTGCGCTACGCCGCCGAGAAAATGACTGCCGCCGACAAAGCACGCGTCCTGGCGCGCTAGAGCTTCTTGACGGTTTGATTCGCCACGCCCGCCAGCATTTCCCGTATTGTGCGACGCGTCCCAGGATGCTTTTTCTCCGGCACCAGTTCTGCCAGCGGCTCCAAAACAAATCGCCGCTCCGCGATCCGAGGATGCGGAACTTCCAGTTCAGGAGCTTTCACCACCGCGTCGCCGAACAGCAGAATATCGAGATCGATCTCACGCGGACCTCTTGCCAGCCTTCGTTTTCGTCCCATCCCGCGCTCGATTTTCTGTAACCTCGCCAACAACTGACGCGGAAACAACTCCGTCTCGCACTCGATCACCTGATTCAGAAACCACGGCTGATCCTCGACGTCGCGGGGCGCGGTTTCGTAAATAGACGATGCTCGAAGCAATCGCAAATCCTCAGCGTCGATCCGGTCTCGCGCCTGGCGCAAATGTTCCGCGCGATCCCCAAGGTTCGAGCCGAGCGCGATGTAGACGAGTTTCAAAAAAGTGTGTTCTGTATACCGCGCACCCTCCGCGGCACCTGGAAATATTCGAAGGCGCGATCCGTAGCCATGCGCCCGCGCGGCGTGCGATCCAGAAACCCGAGCTGCATCAGATACGGCTCATAGACTTCTTCAATCGTGTCCGATTCCTCGTCGATCGAGGCGGCGATCGTGTTGAGCCCAACCGGTCCGCCGCCGTATTTCTCGATCACGGTCATCATGATTTTCTGATCGATCTCATCGAGGCCCAATGGGTCCACTTCGAGAAGATCGAGAGCCTTCTTTGCGACATCCAAATCGACGTGACCCGCCGCGCGGACCTGCGCGTAATCGCGGACGCGCCGCAGCAGGCGATTCGCAATGCGCGGCGTCCCGCGTGCGCGTCGCGCGATCTCCGCTGCTCCTTCTGAATCGATCTGCACGTCCAGTAACCGCGCCGACCGCCGCACGATGCTTCCTAGTTCTTGCGGCTCGTAAGGATTCAGCCGCAACACCAGCCCGAAACGCCCGCGCAACGGAGCGCTGATCATGCCCTGCCGCGTCGTCGCTCCAATTGCCGTGAACCGCTTGATCTCCATCGAATGCGTGCGCGCGCCCGGCCCTGTCCCAATCAGAATATCCATGCGGAAATCCTCGAGGGCGGAGTAAATCATTTCCTCGATATCCGGCATCAGGCGATGGATTTCGTCGATGAAAAAAACTTCGCGTTCATTGATGTGCGTCAGAATGCCGCTGAGGTCCAGCTTCTTTTGCAGCACCGGCCCCGACGTCTGCTGCATCCCCACGCCCAGTTCGGCCGCGATAATTCCAGCGAGCGTCGTTTTGCCCAAACCCGGAGGCCCGTAGAGCAAGACGTGGTCCATCGCCTCGCCGCGCTTTTTCGCCGCCTCAATCGCGATGGAGAGGTTTTCCTTGATCTTCGGCTGCCCTGCGAAGTCCGCCAGCTTGCTGGGCCGCAGCGCCGCTTCAAACTGCTTCTCCTCCTCGCGCAACGATGCTGAAACAATCCCCTGCTCTCGCATGAAGTCCTAGTTTACTGTGTGGGGCAGGGCCATGCCCTCCCGTGTTATCGCACAAGTTTCAACGCCCGCCGGAACAGGGCATCGAAGTCGTTCGCACCCTCCGCCGACCGGGCCTTGGTCACCGCGACCTCCGCCGCCGCGCGCGTCGACCCGAAATTCATCAGCGCCGAAATCGCATCTTCCTCCGTCGCGTTGAAATCGCTCTTCGGTACGGCTGCCCCCGTCGCTCGCGCCGGCGCGCCGATCGAATCCAGCTTGTCTCTCAACTCCAGCACCATTCGTTCCGCCGTCTTCTTGCCGACGCCGGGAATCCTCACCAGTTGATCCACAGCCCCGGTTCGGATCGCCGCAACCAGCTCTGGCGCCGCCAGGCCGCTCAGCGCCGTCACGGCCAATTTCGGCCCGATCCCGCTGACCGAGATCAATTTCTCGAACAAAGCCTTTTCGGCCGCCGAAAGGAATCCGAACAGCGACAACGCGTCTTCCCGCACGTGTGTATGGATGTGCAGCGAGACTTCCGCCCCGATGGCCGGAAGCGACGAGTAGACCGTCACCGGAATCGTGACCTGGTAGCCGACGCCATGGACATCCACCACCACCGCGTTCGGATTCTTTTGGAGCAGCGCCCCACGCAGATGAGAAATCATGAAGAATACAAGAATAGTATGCGACGCAGGTTCTTTGTTGACGAAGTGCGCAGCGGACGCGCCGAACTGTCCGGCGACGATGCCCGCCACCTTACCCGAGTGCTCCGCGTGGAAGCCGGGCAAAGATACGAAATCTCCGATAATCGCCATGTCTATCTGGCCGAGGTCGACACCGCCCGCAAGGAGCACGTGACGTTCCGCACCCTCGAAAAACTCGCCGCGCCCGAGCCCACGGTGCGGCTGGTCCTTTGCGCCGCGCTCATCAAATTCGATCATTTCGAATGGATGATTGAGAAAGCGACGGAGCTGGGCGTCTCCGGAATCGTGCCCGTCGAGACCATCCGTAGTGAGCGAGGCCTCGAACGCGGCGCGCACAAACGAGTGGAACGCTGGCGCCGCATCGCTCTCGAAGCCAGTCAGCAATCCCGGCGCGCATTCCTGCCCGAAGTGTCGGAACCAGAACCGCTCCGCGATGCCCTGAACCGCGAGGCAAATTACAGATTCGCCCTCGACGAGAATCCTGCCACGCGTCCCTTGAACGCCGCTCTGCCTGCCGCGCGCGATCCGCAGGATGCCGTCGCCATGTTGATCGGCCCCGAAGGCGGGTGGACCGATGACGAGCGCGCCCAGTTCACCGCCGCCGGGTGGACGCCCGTATCGCTGGGTCCTCTCGTTCTTCGCGCCGAGACCGCCGCGCTGGCCGCACTGGCCATCGTCAATTCGGCCTGGCTGTTTTGAACCAAGCTGTTAGACTAGAAGATTGGTTAATCGCCTCGTTTTTCAGAACCTGAAGCACCGCCCGGTGCGCACTCTGCTCATCGCCAGCTTGATCGGTGTGGGAGTAACCATGATCCTATCGCTGAAGGGGGTGAGCGAGGGCGTCACTGGCGACATGGCGGCCCGCTCGCGCGGCACGGGAGCCGATCTCGCGGTGCGCCCGCCCGGCAGTTCTTTGTTCAACATGTCGGGTTCCACCATGTCTGAAAAGGCCGTTGCGGTTGTGCGCAGGGAGCCGCATGTCGCACTCGCCACCGGCACTCTGATGCAGTCTGTTGGCGCCATCTTCACGTCGATTGCGGGGATTCATCTCGACGAATTCAACGCCATGAGCGGTGGATTTCGCTATCTTAAGGGTGGTCCGTTCACAGGCCCGCACGAACTCCTGGTGGATGAAGTGCAAGCACGCACGGATCATCTGCATCCGGGATCGATACTGAATTTCGGCCAGAAATGGCGCGTCACCGGAATCGTCGAATCCGGCAAAATGGCGCGCATGTTCGCCCAGATCGAGCCTTTGCAGGAACAATACGCGCAGACCGGAAAGATCAGCGTCGTGTGGGTGAAGGTCGACGATCCGGCGAATCTTCCCGTCGTGAAAGCGGCGCTCAAGGAAAAGTTTGGCGACGAATGCGTCTATTCGATGGATGAAATCACGTCGATTGTGACGGCCGACAATCTCCCCATGATTAGGAACTTCACCAAAGTCGTCATCGGGATCGCAGTCGTGGTCGGATTTCTAGTCGTCTTTCTCTCCATGTACAACGCCGTTTTGGAGCGAACGCGCGAAATCGGAATTTTGAAAGCGCTCGGCGCGTCGCCCGGTTATATCGTGGGAATGTTGCTCCGTGAAACGGTGTTGCTGGCCGCGCTCGGTTCCATCGTCGGAATCTTGATGACCTACGGCGCGCAAGCCCTGCTGGAAAGGTTCGCGCCGACGTTCCCGATGCTGATCGTCAAGACGTGGTGGCCGATCACTTCCGGAATCGCCATTGCCGGCTCCCTGATCGGCGCCCTCGGCCCCGGTTTCAAAGCCGCGAAACAGGACGCCATTGAGGCGCTCTCCTATGATTGAGATTCGCGACCTCAAGAAAACCTACCGCTCCGGCGACGTCGACGTGCAGGCGCTGCGAGGCGTCAATCTCTCCGTCGCCAAGGGAGAGTTTCTATCCGTGGTCGGCCCCAGCGGCTCGGGCAAATCGACTCTCTTTAATATTCTCGGCGGCCTCACGCCGCCCACCTCGGGGACCGTTCACATCGACGGCCGCGACCTTCTCAAAATGTCCGATGCGGAGCGCACTGAGCTGCGCAAGAAAACCGTCGGCTTCGTGTTTCAGAAATATAATCTCCTGCCCACTCTTTCCGCCGAGGACAATATCGCCATCGCAAGGGATATCGCCGCGAACAAGGTTGCGAACGATCCGCAGTTCGAGGAAATTTTGACCCTGCTCGGCATCCGCGAGCGAATGCATCACAAGCCGCGCGCGCTTTCCGGCGGCGAACAGCAGCGCGTCGCCATCGCCCGCGCCATCGTCAATCATCCAGCACTTCTGCTGGCCGACGAACCCACCGGCAATCTCGACAGTGAAAACTCCACCGCCGTCCTCGGCATCCTGCGCGACCTGAACCAGCGCCTGGGCCAGACCATCCTCATGATCACCCACAACCCGGACGCCGCCGCCTACGGTCATCGCATGGTCCGCATGCGCGACGGCCGAATCGTCGAATAAATAAAGCCAGGAACTTTCTCTCGCACGTGTTGTCTACACTGGCATGTTCGAGCAATCGCTTCTCCTCGATCACGCCGCGGGCAAGAAAACCGGGGCGTTGGCCGCATCGCTCACCCTTCAGACGCTGGCCGTCGGCGTGATGATCGCTATCCCGCTCATCTATAGTGACCGGCTGCCGGCCGTCAGGTGCTTCGCTCCGTTGTCGCTTTGGACGCCCCCTCCGCCGCTTCCGCCCAGTGAACCCACGCGCGTCAACACTTCCAAGTCATCGCGTTCCAGTTTTGCAACGGCGAAGGTCTTTATCGCGCCCACGCACATCGCCGATCTCTCTCAAATCCCCGACATCGGTATTGCGGAAGCGCCGCCTGCGTATACGCAATCCCCCAACGGAGTCCCTGGAGGAACGGGGCTTGCGCCCATGATCGGGCAGCTATTTCACGAGACCTTTACACCGCCCAAGCCTTCCGTCGCAGAGCCCGCGAAAATACCTGCGAAGCCGACCGTGGTCGGCGGCGATGTGCAAGCCGCGAAGCTGCTGAAAAAAGTCATCCCCGCCTATCCGCCGCTCGCCCGCCAGGCGCGAGTCTCCGGCACTGTCCAGCTCATCGGAGTCATCGCAAAAGACGGAACTATTCAGCAATTGCAAGTGGTGGGCGGACATCCGCTGCTGGTCAAAGCCGCGCTCGACGCGGTGCGCCAGTGGATCTACCGGCCGACGCTGCTGAATGGCCAAGCGGTGGAAGTAATCGCGCCCATCGACGTGATCTTCACGCTGTCAAACTGATTTTTTTCCACTTCTTCCCGGTGCGTACGGAGTATGTGCCGGCCGGAGGACTCCATTTGAGAGCGGTGTAGCGCACGCCATCGATCTCAACCGCGCCGGCTTTGACCAATCGTTCGGCTTCGGTTCGCGTTGGCGCAGTACCCAGCTCAACGAGCATTTGCGGAACACGAATCTCACGTGGCGAGCCGTAGTCCACAGTAACGATGTCCGCCGGTTCGCCGCCCTGCCGCACTTCGCGATCGAAATCTTCGCCCGCCTGCTTCGCCTCCGCCGTCGAATGAAAATCGGTGACGATCCGCGCCGCCAGTTCCATCTTCACCGCCATCGGCTCCCGCGATTTCATCGCCGCGATTTCAGTGAGCGAAGCGTCGGTCAATAACTCCCAATACCGCCTCATCAGCGCGTCGCTGATGCCCATGATTTTCCGGAACATCACCTTCGGCGCTTCGGTGATGCCGATGTAATTCCCCTTGGACTTCGACATCTTCTCGACGCCGTCCGTGCCTTCGAGCAACGGCACCGTCGCGACGATCTGCGGTGGTTGGCCCACGTCTCTCTGTAATTCGCGCCCGACGAGAAGATTAAATCTCTGGTCTGTGCCGCCCAATTCAACATCGCATTCCAGCATCACCGAATCGTAGCCTTGCGCCAGTGGATACAGCAGTTCGTGCATCGAAATCGGGGTATTTTCTTTCAGCCGCTTCTCGAAATCGTCGCGCTCGAGAATCCGCGCGACCGTGTACTTCGCGCACAACCGCACAATATCCTCGTACTTCAACGGCTCCAGCCACTCGCTGTTGAATCGCAGCTCCGTCTTTTCCCGGTCGAGAATCTTAAAAACCTGCGCCTTGTACGTCTCGGCGTTCTTGTTCAATTCCTCGCGCGTCATCGGCGGACGAGTAATATTGCGTCCCGTCGGATCCCCGATCAGCCCGGTCATGTCGCCGATCAAAAAAATCACGGTGTGTCCCAGGTCTTGAAAATGTTTCATCTTTCGAAGTAGCACCGTGTGGCCCAGATGCAAATCCGGAGCCGTCGGATCGAAGCCCGCCTTCACGCGCAACGGCCTTCCAGTTTTGAGGGACGTCTCTAACCGCTGCTTGAGGTCCTCCTCGCGGATAATCTCCGAAAATCCTTTCTTGAGGTAAGCGAGTTGTTCAGGCGCCGGCGCGAAGTTCACATCCTTATTGTAAAGCGAAGGCGGTTTGCGTCCTAATCGTGCTGAAAAAGGGGACAGACTACTCTGTCCCTCGCCGCAAGCTGCTGATTTTGTGTAACGATAGTGCCGTGGACAGAGCGGTCTGTCCCCTTTTTCAGCACCTTGCCAGAGAATGCCTTTTGAGAATCATCTGAAGTTGTACGTCGCCGAACGTCACGCGGACGGCGTCACCGTTCACTTCCCTCTCGCGCCGGAATTCCTCAACTCTCAGGGAGTCCTGCACGGCGGCATCACCGCGACCATCGCCGACGAAGCCGCCTGGCACGCCATCGAAAATCATTTCGGCATAACCAGGAACTGCACCACAACGGAGCTGAAGGTCAACTATCTGCGCCCTCTCTTCGGTGAAAAAGCGGTGGCCCGAGCTTACCTGGTCCGCGCCGGGAAAACCCTGTGCGTCTCGCGCGTCGATATCCTGGACGACGCGAATCAGCTCGCGGCCATCGCCATCGTCACCTACATGCTGCTATAAAACCAGTACGACCCGCCCCAGCACCGCGCCTCGCTTCATCTCTTCAAAGACCTCCGGCAACGCATCCAAGGGTCGCGTTTCGATGTGACACCGGATCGGGAACTTCTCCACCAGCGCGAACAATTCACGCAGATCTTCGCGCGTCCCCACAGCCGACGCTACGATGTGAAACTCGCCCGAAACCATCGCTACCGCCGAGACTCTGAACGGCTCGTTGGGCATCCCCACCACCGCGAGCGTTCCTCCTTTTTTCAAAACCCGAAGCGCCGTCTCGTACGCGGCCGCGCTGGCCGAGGTCACCAGCGCCACGTGCGCGCCGCCGATCGCCCGGACTCTCTTGGGCACCTGTTCCGTGGCCGCGTTCACCGTCCACTCCGCGCCCAGCGATCGCGCCAGTTCCAGTTTGTCCTCCGCGATATCGATGGCGCAAACCTGCGCGCCCATCGCATGCGCGACCTGCACTGCCAGGTGTCCCAGCCCGCCCACGCCGAACACCGCGACTCTTTCGCCCTTCGCGATTCCCGAATTCTTCAGCGCTTTATAAACGGTGAGCCCCGCGCACAGCAGCGGCGCCGCTTCTTCCGTGCTCAACCTCGCCGGCAATTTCGCCACGTGCGATGCTGGAGCCTTCAGGAACTCGGCGAATCCTCCGTCCACGGTGCACCCGGTAATTTTCTGCTTGCCGCACAGCGTTTCGCGTCCCGCGCGGCAGTACTCGCACTCACCGCAGGTCCAGTGCAGCCAAGGTACGCCAACGCGATCCCCGACGTTTAAATCGGTCACGCCTTCGCCAAGGGAAGACACAACCCCCGCGATTTCATGCCCGCCGATCAGCGGCAGCTTCGTGATCGGACGCAGCATGTCCCAATCGCCCAACGCCAGGTGCAGATCGGAGTGGCACACGCCACACGCCTGCACTTTCACCAACACTTCGCCCGGAGCGGGCGCGGGCGTCTCCACTTCCTCAACCGCGATCGGTCTCCCGAATTCGCGCAACAGGGCGGCTTTCATGCGATGGTCCTTCCTCCGTCGATCACGATCGTTTGTCCCGTAATCCACCGCCCGGCGCGCGATGCTAAAAATACAGCAGCGCCCGCGATATCCTCCGGCTCTCCCAGCCTGCGCAGCGCCGTCCGATCTTCCGATCCTTTCCGCAACTCCGGATCCTCCCACAGCGCACGCGCGAAATCGGTCTTCACCAATCCCGGCGCGATGCAGTTCACGCGAATATTATCCGGCCCCCATTCGACAGCCAGATTCCTGGCCAGCTGCATGTCCGCCGCCTTCGAAATCGCGTAGATTCCCAAAATTTCAGTGCCCTTCAATCCGCCGATGCTCGACACAATAATGATGGACCCGTCCCTGCGCGCCGCCATCTCCGGCCGCACCAGGTTCGCCAGCCACAAATTGCTGCGAACGTTCGTCTCCATCACCTTGTTGAACACTTCATCGGCCAGTCCCGTCAACGGCCCGTAGTAAGGATTGATCGCCGCGTTGCACACCAGCGTGTCGATCCTGCCCCATTTCTCCCGTGTTTTCGCAATCAGGGCCTCGCAGTCCGCACGCCGTCCGATGTGGCAGGGAATCGCGATCGCCTCGTGACCTTCCTTGACAATCGCCGCCGCCACTTCTTCGCACGCTTCGGCTTTGCGGCTCGATATCACCACTTTCGCCCCTGCCCGCGCCAGTTCCTCAGCGATCGCGCGTCCGATTCCTTTTGTCGACCCGGTGACGACGGCAACCTGGCCCGTCAAATCAAACATCATTTTTTCCTCGCTGCCGAGAACGTTCCCTGCGGTTGATAGAACACTAAATCGTCCCCCTTGAATTCCACGCTATATCCGTTCAGTTCTTTGATGTTGAACTTCGTCCCATGCACCGGAACTAAATTGTAGACCGGTTGCCCGGGCATCGTCAGTGTCAGCGCGTTGTCACCCTTCAACGCCACCACCGCCGTTATCGGACCGCGCAGAAACTCGCCGGTCAAGGGCCGCAAGAAAGTCTTCTGCGTCATGCTTCGATCGCCCAGTTTTACAAACGTGATGTCCTTCAGCGTCGATTCGAAAGGAATCCCCAGCGAATCGATCTCGCCCGCCAGGTTCGTGTGAAATTGAACTTTCTCCCGCGAGAACGGATTCGCATCGTCCTTCGGCACCTCGAACACGTCGTAATGAAAATGCGAAAGCACGCCGCCCAGCCCATGGTAGTCCAGCTTCAGCGCTCCTCCCGCCTGCTCGATCTTCAAGATGCCATAGCCCGGATGCTCGTATTCGCCCGCGAATTCGGCCAGTTCGTGCGATGGATGCGTCCCCGTGTGCTGCGTCGTGTACCCTTTCTGTTTCGCCGATTCTTCCGACGCCTTGCTCATAGCCCTCTGCTGCTTTACCCGAGCCGTCCAATCGATCTGATCGAGACCGAGCATCCTGTCCCACACGTTATAGGCCACCACCGCCGGAAGCGCGCTCCCATTCTGGTTGGTCAGAATCACCAGGCCCAGATTGTCCTGCGGAAGAAACGCCACCAGCGCGCTGAAACCGTCGATGTTGCCGCCATGATGAACGAATTTATGCCCCCGGTAACTAGTCACGAAAAATCCCATGCCGTAGGCAAGGTCGCCCAGTTCCTTGTCCGGCGACGGCACGGAAATCGCCATCTGCGGAATCATCATCTGTATTTCGTTCGTCGCCGAGACCACTCCTTTCCCTTTCGCCATGTGCATCATCACGTACTTGGTCATGTCCTCGATGTTCGAATTGATCGAACCCGCCGGGCCGATGGAATCGATGTTGCGAAACGGCATATCCACCACCACGTCGTTCACCACTTGGTAGGGCACCGAATAGTCCGCCGACTTCTGCATATCGGTCACCGAAAAATTCGAGTTCGTCATTCCCAGAGGCTCGAAAATCGACTTGCGAACCAGTTGCTCCCACGTCGTTCCCGCCACGTGACCCGCCAGGTAGCCGGCGGTCATGAACATCAGGTTCTGATACTGGAACGTAGTTCGAAAATCCTTGTTCGGCTCCAGGTATCGCAGCCGTTCGAACAACTCCTGCCTTGAAAACGGAGAGCTGTACCACATCAGATCGTGCCGAGGCAGCCCGGAACGATGCGTCACCAGGTCGCGAGGCGTCATGCGTTCCGTCGCGAACGGGTCGTACATCTTAAAGTCCGGCAGATACTCGCGCACCGGCTTGTCCCAGTCCAGCTTCCCTTGGTCCACCAGCGTTCCCATCGCCGTCACCGTGAACGATTTCGTCGCGCTGCCGATGGCGAACAGCGTTTTCTCCGTCACCGGAAGATTCTTCTTCACATCGCGCAATCCATAGCCCTTCGAAAGAATCACCTTGCCGTCCTGGATCACCGCGATAGCGAACCCGTCGCACTTCCAGTCCCGTAAAGCCAGTTTGGCGAAATCGTCGAATCCGTCTAACTTTTGCGACGCTGCTAGCGTCGCTGTAGCCATCAATAATGCGATCTTTCGCAACATGAACGAATCCTAGCACGGTGTAAACTGGTCCTCATGCGTGTATACCGAACCCTGGTTATTCTTTTCTCCGCCGCCTCACTCTTGGCCCAGCCCGCTCGGCGCCCATTGAAACTCGACGACCTCGCGCGCTTTCGCGAAGTGCGCGACCCGCAGTGCTCGCCCGACGGCCAGTGGGTGGCGTACACCGTCTCCACCATCGACGCGAAGGAGGATAAATCCAGCGGCCATGTCTGGATGATCAGCTACGACGGCAAGACCGACCGCCAGGTCACCTCCAGCACCGATAGCGAATCTTCTCCGCGGTGGAGTCCCGACGGAAAATATCTTTCGTTCACCTCTTCTCGCCCTGGAAAAGCGAAAGGCAGCCAGGTCTGGCTCCTGCCGCGCGCCGGTGGCGAGGCCATGCAGTTGACCGACGTGAAGGGCCGCTTGCAAGGCTATGAGTGGTCGCCGGATTCGACCAAACTTGCGCTGGTGATCGGCGATCCCGATCCCGACGCCGATCAGGGCGATGCTCCCGCGAAGCCCAAAACCCCTAAGCCCATCGTGATTGATCGTTACAAATTCAAGCAGGACGTGCAGGGTTATTTGCTGAGTGGCCGCCACAGCTTCCTCTATCTTTTTGACATCGCCACTAAAAAGCTTGACCGGCTCACCACGCAAAAATCGTCCGACGAAGCCGGCCCTGTCTGGTCGCCCGACGGGAAATGGATCGCCTTCACCAGTAATCACGATGCGGATTCGGATCGCAATCCCGAAGCGCAGGTCTATGTGGCCGAAGCTAAACCCGGGATCGCTGAAAAGGCGCTAACGCAGAATGATATCCGCGCCGGCCGCTCGCGACTGGAATGGTCGCCCGATGGGAAATGGATCGCGTTCCTGATCGGCGACGAAAAGAAATACAGCGCCTACGGCATGGAGCGCCTCGCGCTCGTGTCCGCCGATGGCAGTTCCGCACCAATGCTCGTGAACGCCGCGAAGGACCTGGACCGAGGCGTGTCCGCTCCGCGCTGGAGCCCCGATGGAAAATCGTTGACCGTCCTGGTCGCAGACGATCGTAACGTATATCCGGTTCGCGTGCCGGTTTCGGGCGGCAGCGCCGAACGCTTGATGTCGACTCCGGTCGTAGTCTCCAGCCCGACCGTGGCTGCCGCGTGCTCCGCCGTCTTGTCGGGCGGCGATTCGCGCCACAACGAAATTTACGCGGTACAAGGCGGTTCTCTCCGCCAGTTGACGCACCAAAACGATGAGTTATTCGCCGAACTCGACATCCCTCCCACCGAAGAAGTGAATTTCAAGAGCAAGGACGGCACCGACGTTCACGGTCTGCTCACTTATCCGGTCGGCTATGTGAAAGGCGCAAAGGTTCCCCTCCTCCTGCGCATCCACGGCGGCCCCAACGGCCAGGACGCGCACCAGTTCAGCGTGGAGCGCCAGATCTTCGCCGCCAACGGCTATGCCGTACTGGCCGTGAATTACCGAGGCAGCGCCGGACGAGGCCAGAAATATTCGTACTCGATCTTCGCCGACTGGGGGCACTACGAAGTCGAGGACCTGCTGGCCGGCGTCGATCACGTCATCAAAATGGGCGTGGCCGATCCTGACAAGCTTGGCGTTGGCGGATGGAGCTACGGCGGCATCCTGACCGACTACATCATCGCCACCGATCATCGCTTCAAGGGAGCCACCAGCGGCGCTGGAACCGCGTTCACGGTTTCCTTCTACGGCACAGATCAATACATCCTGCAATACGATTACGAAATCGGCCCGCCGTGGACGGCAAAGGGATGGGAAACCTACGTGAAGATTTCCTACCCCTTCCTTCATGCCGACCGCATCACGACGCCCACGATGTTTTTGGGCGGCGAGCGCGACTTCAACGTCCCCGTGCAGGGCGGCCAGCAAATGTACCAGGCGCTGCGCAGCCTGGGTGTCGAGACACAGCTCGTGATCTATCCCAACGAGTTCCACGGCATCTCGCGGCCGAGTTATGTCAAAGATCGATACGAGCGCTACTTGAACTGGTACAGCAAATACGTGCTCAAGAAGCCAGTTCCGGCAGCCCCCAGCGCAACGTCCGCCGAACGCTAGGTGAGCAGCGATGTAATAGTGCGGACCGGATTCTCTCCGTCCGGGATGCGCTTCAGCGCGTCTACCAGGGCGTTGAGTTGCGCTATTGTGAGGCTTTCAATCGGTGTCGCCAGCAGAGTGGTAAGAATCGCCGCTGTCAGATGCGGCGCGAGTGCGTGCGTTACGGTCTTGGTTCCAGAGGTGGTTGCGGCCATCGGTATATCTCCTGGCCGCAGTATAGGGCGCAGCGCGTTTGGTCGAACCGGTTGGAAATTCTAAACCATTCTAAGCGAGCGTGTTAATCGATCCGATTCGCCGTGTTTCGAATGCAGAGATGGCTGCGTCCTGCTTCAGGATGTAGCCCAGCTCGTCGACGCCTTCGAGCAGACAGTGTTTTGAAAACGCGTCGATAGGAAATTCGACTGCTGTGCCGTCAGGCATCGTCAAGGTTTGCGAAGCCAGGTCAATCTTTACGATCGCACCTGGAGACGCGATCAGCGTGGCGTGAATCGCAGCCGGAACGACAATCGGCAAAAGCCCGTTTTTCAGCGAGTTTCCCTTGAAAATGTCGGCGAACGAGGTGCTGATTACGGCTTTGAATCCAAACTGCGTCAGCGCCCAAGGTGCGTGTTCGCGCGAGCTACCGCAGCCGAAATTATCGCCCGCAACCAATATTTGCGCGCCTTTCGCTGCATCGGTGTTAAGAATAAAATCGGCCTTCGGCGCGCCGGAGGTGTCGTAGCGCCAATCGTTGAACAACTGGTCTCCCAACCCCGCTTTGGAGATGGTTTTCAGGAACCGGGCGGGGATAATCTGGTCGGTATCGATGTTATCGACGGGGAAAACCACTGTTTTGCTGGTAATCTGCATTAGATTAACGTCCTCACGTCGGTAATCACGCCCGTAATCGCGCTGGCCGCAGCGGTAAGAGGGCTGGCTAAGAAAGTTCGCCCGCCCTTCCCCTGCCGTCCTTCGAAGTTGCGATTGCTGGTGGAGACGCTGTATTCGCCCGGTTGCAGTTGATCGCCATTCATCGCGATGCACATCGAACAGCCCGCTTCGCGCCAGTCCGCACCGGCGTCGCGGAAAATCTGGTCGAGCCCTTCGGCTTGCGCCTGCGCTTTCACCTGCTGCGAGCCGGGCACCACCATCACGCGAACATTGGGACTCACCTTGCGGCCCTTGAAAACCGCTGCCGCAGCGCGCAGGTCGGAAATGCGCGAGTTGGTGCAGCTTCCGATGAACACTACATTGATGGCGTGGCCCAGCAGCGATTTGCCGGCGGGCAGGTCCATATAATGCAGGGCTTTTTTGAGAGTTTCGCGCTCCAGAGGATCGCTGATGCCTCCCGGATCGGGAACCAGCGCCGAGATCCCGATGCCCATGCCCGGGTTGGTTCCGAAAGTGATCATCGGCTCCAGCGTATTTGCGTCGATGGTGATTTCACGATCGTACGTCGCGCCGTCGTCGGTGGGAAGCGTCTTCCAGCGGGCGACGGCCGCATCGAAATCCGCGCCCCTGGGAGCAAAGTTGCGGCCGGAAGTGTATTGGTACGTCTTGTCGTCGGGAGCGATCAGGCCGGCGCGCGCGCCTCCCTCAATCGACATGTTGCAGACCGTCATGCGCTCTTCAATCGAGAGCGCGCGGATGGAGGAACCGGAGTATTCGATCACGCATCCCGTCGCGCCGCCGATGCCGATTCGCGACAGCAGGTTAAGAATGATGTCCTTCGCCGTGACGCCGTTTTTCAGTGTGCCGTCGACGCGGACGGAGAAAGTCTTTGACGGACGCTGCAAGAGGCACTGCGTAGCCAGCACGTGCTCCACTTCGCTGGTGCCGATGCCGAAGGCGAGCGCGCCGAACGCTCCGTGCGTCGCCGTGTGGCTGTCGCCGCAGACGACCGTCATGCCGGGCTGCGTTAAGCCCTGCTCCGGACCCATGACGTGGACGATGCCCTGCCGCTCGCTCTCCAGGCCGTAGCAGCGGACGCCGAAATCACGGCAATTGGTTTCGAGCTGCGCCACCTGCGTGGCGGCGATCCTGTCGATAATCGGGAGCCCTCGCGGGGTGGTCGGCGTCGAGTGATCTGTCGTGGCGATGGTTAGATCCGGCCGCCGGACTTTGAGGCCGCGCTTGCGTAGACCATCGAACGCCTGAGGCGAGGTGACTTCGTGGACCAGGTGCAGGTCGACGTACATCAGCGCCGGAGCGCCCGGCTGCTGTGACACGACATGGCTGTCCCAGATTTTCTCAATGATAGTGCGGAGGGTCATAATGCGTGGCTCACTGCTTTCCCAACTTCCGAAGTGGTCGCGGGCGCGCCTTTGGGCTTCAAATCCGCCGTCACTGTCCCTGCGTCCAACACCTTGCCGATAGCGGCGTTGACCGCCGCGGCTTCCTTCATCAACCCGAACGTATATTCGAGCATTGCGGCCGCCGATCCTATGGCCCCCAGAGGGTTCGCCTTGTTCTGGCCCGCAATATCGGGCGCCGATCCGTGCACTGGCTCATAAAGCCCCTTCGATTCGCCAAGCGACGCCGAGGGCAGCATGCCGATCGATCCGGCCAGCACCGCTCCCTCATCACTCAGGATATCGCCGAACATGTTTTCGGTGAGGATAATGTCGAAGCGCTTCGGATTCAGAACCAGCTGCATGGCGCAGTTGTCGACCAGCAGATGATCGAGTTCAACGTCGGGAAATTCTTTCGCAATCTCGACGACCACTCGACGCCAGAGCTGCGAATTCTCGATGACGTTCGATTTATCGACACTGGTCAGCTTCTTTCGGCGTGCGAGAGCGAGCCGAAAAGCTCTACGAGCCACTCGTTCAATCTCCGGCCGCGTGTAGCGCATCGTGTTGATGGCGTAATCGTCCCAGATGCCGCGCGGCTCGCCGTAGTAAAGGCCTCCGGTCAGCTCGCGGACGATGATCATGTCCGTGCCTTCGACCAGGTGATTCTTGAGCGGCGACGATTCGACCAGCGCCGGCCACGTGCGCACAGGCCGCAGGTTGGCGAACACGCCCAGCGCCTTGCGAATTCCGAGCAGTCCTTTTTCCGGCCGCTTATCGGGGGTGGCGTTATCGAATTCCGGCAGGCCGACCGCGCCCATCAGCGTGGCGTCGGCGGCCATCGCCTTATCGACGGTGTCCTGCGGCAGTGGCGATCCGGTCTTGTGAATCGCGACGCCTCCGATGAGAGCTTCGGTGAACTCGAGAGTGTGCCCGAATTTCGTGGCGACGGCGTGCAACACGTCGACAGCCGCACTGGTGACTTCGGCGCCGATTCCGTCGCCCGGCAAAAGCAAGATTTTGAGATTCATGAATGACTTAATTTTAGTCCGCTGCTACGGCCGCCGACTTGGTTTCTTCCACCACTTCGCGGGCCAGCGCGGCGATTTCGTTGTTCGAAAGACCTTTCTTCCGATCCGCCAGCGCCGTGAACCGGTCGTACATCGTGTTCAGCTGATCTTTGGTGAGCGCCGTTCCCAGGAGCACTTCGCAGCGCTGCGCCAGCGCGTGACGGCCGCTGTGCTTGCCCAGCACCAGCTTCGTTTCCGGGACGCCGACGCTCTTGGGCTCCATAATTTCGTACGTCGTGCGCTCCTTCAAATACCCGTCCTGATGAATGCCCGCCTCGTGCGCGAACGCGTTCTCGCCGACGATGGCTTTGTTTGGCTGCGGCCCGAAGGTGATGATCGACGCCAGCATCTGGCTGGCCGAATAAAGCTGCTCCGTCACGATGCGCGTCTCAAACGGCAGCCGGTCGGGACGAATCTTCATCGCCATCACTACTTCTTCGAGCGATGCGTTGCCGGCGCGCTCCCCGATGCCGTTCACCGTGCATTCGATCTGCCGGGCTCCGGCATGCAGAGCGGCCAGCGAATTGGCTGCGGCCAATCCCAAATCGTCGTGGCAATGGACGCTCACGATGGCGGTGTCGCCAAGCGCCTTCACCATTTTGCCGATCATTGCCGCATATTCTTCCGGCACCGAATAGCCGACCGTATCGGGCAGATTGATGGTCCGCGCTCCGGCGGCCACCGCGGCCCGGGAAACCTGCTCCAGATAATCCCAATCGGTGCGGGTGGCGTCTTCGGCCGAGAATTCCACGTCGTCGCAATGCTGCCGCGCGAGCGTCACGGCCGCGACCACATCGTCCAGAACCTGCTGTCGCGATTTCTTCAGCTTGTACTTCAAATGGATGTCGCTGGTGGCGAGAAACGTGTGAATCCGCGGACGCTTGGCGTTCCGCAGCGAGTGAATCGCCGCTTCAATATCCGGCTTGCTGGCGCGCGCCAGGGCGGCCACGTGGGCCCACGGAAACTCACGGCTGATCGCGTCCACCGCTTCGGAATCACCCTCTGAGGCAATGGGGAAACCGGCTTCGAGGATATCGACGCCCAGTTCCACCAGCTTCGCAGCCATCCGGAGTTTCTCTGGCACGGTCATGCTGCATCCGGGCGACTGTTCCCCGTCGCGAAGAGTCGTATCGAAGATATAGACGCGATCAGCCATGTTGGAACCTCTTCTCGATTATGCGGTCGCCCACAAGATTTAGCAAATTTATAGTACTTTGGCTTACGATAAAACGGAATCATTACATAATCGGATTTTATGGAGATTGTCTAACCCCGAGCGATGACGCAGCCTACCACTGGATCTATTGACAGGTTACTAAAGTTCCGGTACACTAATGTTCCTGCGTTCGGAGGAGCGAGAATGGAACGAACAAACTACGTAGCTAAGGCGAAGAGCCTGATGTTAAAGACGGCGCGGACCACCGCATTGGTGATCGTGCCATTGGCCGCCGCGGTGAGTGCGCATGCATCAGTCATCACTCTCCCGGCTTCCGGCAATCCAGCCTGCGCGGTAACCTTTGTCAGCGGCTCATGTTCCGCGGGCGATGCGGCTGAGGCGAGTCTCGGTAGTGGAATCCAAGGTCTTTCTTTCTTCACTTCCGGCGGGTTTACACAAAGTGTGTTTGCAAGCACCAGCGGATCGAGCGTTCCTATCGGGATGAATATGGCAGATTCCGGCGTTCTCGGCGGCACGATCGCGGCAGGCACTTTGATTCCGGTGAGCTGGAATTTCAACATGACTCCCCTTAGCGGCTCCGGGACGATCGACTCCTGGACCCTCACTTTCATGCTGGGACTTTCCTCGGGCGGTGAAGACTTCGGCTTTGTCCAAACGAGTGGAGGGAGCATAGGATCGAGCGGAGCAACCATCAGTGGGGGGGGCATCAATCTTGACGTGTCCCAAAACATCTCGGGAGGCACCACCCTCTACGAGTCAGTGGCGCTGCTTATGCAGGTTACCACTAACCTGGGGGTGCAGGTGACCGTGTACAATAGCGGTTCTTGGGACTTCAATTCGGTGGCTGCCACCACTGCGCCCGAACCCGCCACTACCGGTCTGATAGGTGCCGGGCTGGCGTTTTTTGGCGCGCTGCTCCGCCGCCGCAAGCAATAATTACCCACTAAGCACCAAGTGATGATTCACCTGGTGACATTGGCAGGCTCTCATGTTGATGTGCTGGAGCACATGCTGGAGCACTACCGGACGTTGGGGATTGAGTCCTTTTTCGTCAACCTGAACCTCGCCGATGAGCGGGATCCGGTCCGCGAGCAAGTGGAAGACATTACGCGCCGGTTCGGCTGCGGTGTCGCCGAAGTCCTTGTCGGGGACTGGCATCTATTGCAACAGCAGGCCTATCTGACGCAGCGCGAGCGGTACCCCTCCGACTGGTTCGTGCTTGCCGATCAGGACGAGTTGCAGGTTTATCCCGCGGACCTGCGCGATGTGATCGCAGATTGCGGCTCCTGGGATTACATTCGCGGCTGCTTTGTCGACCGCGTCGCGCGGGATGGCGGACTCCCGCCCGTTGAGGCAGAACGGCCGATCTGGGAGCAGTATCCTCTGGGCGGATTCATCACAGCGCTGATTGGAGGGGGAGATCCGCGGAAGGTAGTTGCCGTGAAAGGAGCGCTTCCGGTCCGGAAAGGGAATCATCATGCGTACGAGGGGCGCGCGTGTCCTTCGCGGCAGTATTACATTCCCGTGCACCACTTCAAATGGACGGCGAACGTCCTGGAGCGGATGGCGGCGCGCGCGGAGGCGATGAAGCGGCATCCCACGCTTGAATGGACGGAGAGCGCGCGTTTTGTCGAATATTGCCACGGCACGGGCGGGCGAATCCGGGTGGAGGATCCGAAGTTGTTCATCGGGGAGTGCACGCCGGAATATCCGTACTGGGAAAAGATCAAGAAGATAGTCCTGAATTCCCCGATTGTGCCACTGTAGATTTCCCGAATTTATAATACCGATTCTTGTAATAAGTACCAATCGCTGTATAATTGAATTTTATGGAGATGCACCCACTCCGCGTTTTTTTGACCGTTGCCGCGGAGAAGAGTTTTTCGCGCGCCGCCGAAAAACTGCTGCGCACCCAACCCGCGATCTCGCTTTCCATCCAAAGGCTTGAGACCGAGCTTGGCGAAAAGCTGATCGACCGTTCAGCCAAGGATCTGCTGCTGACTGACGCCGGAAAAATCGTCCTGGAATACGCTCGCCGCTTCGAAAATCTGCAAGGCGACCTCGAAAATGCGCTGGCCGAACTGCGCGACAAGTCTGCCGGGCGCCTGACCATAGGAGCCAACGAGTCGTCGACGCTGTACCTGCTCGATCACATTGAAAAATATCGCCGCCGATACCCGAAAATCAAGGTGCAGATCCGCCGCAGCCTGTCGAGCAAGATTCCCTCCGAGCTGCTGGACGGCGACCTCGAATTAGGCATCCTGACCTTCGATCCGGAAGACGAGCGGCTGATCGCCAAGGTGATTTTCACCGATCACCTGGCGTTTATCACCTCGCCGGAGCACCGCTTCGCCCAGCGCGGCGAAATTTCCATCACCGAACTGGGCATGGAGACATTCATCGCGCACAACGTGGTCTCGCCCTACCGCGGCGTGGTGATCCGCGAATTTCAACGCAACAAAGTGCCCCTCAACATGGATCTGGAGATGCCGACAGTCGAGGCCATCCGCAAAATGGTGCAGCGCAATGAGGGAGTGGCGTTCCTGCCGCGCATGTGCGTCAGCGAGGAGTTGACGCAGGGCATCCTGTGCGAGGTGAAGGTGAAGGAAATGGTGGTCGACCGCAAAATCCGGCTGGTTTACCCGGCGAAACGTGCGCTCAGCCACGCGGCGCAGGCGTTCTTGGAAGTCGTCGAGGGGTGAACTTCACCCGTCCTTACCATCCCTTGCCAGTCGCGCAGGCCGTTTCCAAGCTGATATATTTTTGAAAAACTTCCTGTGCCAAACCTGAACTCGGAAGGTCGCGCATGATGGGCTGTAGGAACCGGCCATATTTCTCCAGCGTCTCGCGATCCTGATGCTGGATCGCGGTCGAAATGACGTTTCTAATTTCCGGCGTAATCACCTCGACGCGCCCTACAAAAACGCGCGCGATCCGGTCCGGTCGCGGCTCGACCTGAAGCGGCAGAATCGATTCCATCTCGCTGGCCGGCACAATGTAAAACACACGCGTTCCTTCTTCAAACCAGGAATCGCGCCACGTCTCGACCATCGCATGCGCCTCGACCGGGAACAGTCCTTGCGCGGTGAGGATTTTTTCGAGATCGAGCTTTAGCGTCTCCAGATTCGCCGAAGCCTTGGGAAGTTCAGCAGCCGTTTCGCTGGTCACGGCGCCCAGGGCGCGATAGCGAATCGCGCCACCGGAATTTTGAAAAACAATCGCCGCGGGAATATCGCTCTTCGCCAGATTCCGGACGCGCAGGCGGTCGCCTTCCGCATTGTCGACTGAAATGGGAGGCTGAAAATCGCCGACGCCGCGATAGAACAGAAATTTCTCCGTTTCACCAGCGGCCGTTAGCGGCGCCGAATCGGTCGAGCGAGCGGCGTAGTAGTGGCTCGATTCGAATTGAAAAGGATACTTGGGCGCGGCCGAGGGGTCGATGTGCACCTGCGGCCACTCAATCGTATCGGGTTCGCCTTTGCGCGGCTCGCGCATCCCCTCGCCTCTGGGCACATCTCCCGTGCCCGGAATGTTCCCGGACCCGAGGGTGCGCGCCACCTGCGTGGCCTTCGGATACCACTCCGTGATATAGCCCTTTGGGAACGCGACGTGGACGCGGGCCGTCATCGCTTGTGGAGCATAGAAGTAAATGACCGGCGTCTCCATGCGTACTTTCCCGCTGAGGTTCGCTTTGTAACCGATCTGGAATCGATGCACGAAACACGGAAGATCGGTGGGCCCCCCAAACGGCTGCCATTCGAGCGCCATGCCGTTCGCGCCGGCGATCGAGGTGAATGTGCCCCACTCATGCACCGTGAACGGGTTCTGCGGCGCCTTGTTATCCGCCGGGTTGCCGGCCGCCTGCACCATCAGGCAGCTGACCGGAACCAGACATGCGAGAAGTCTCATTTCGATTCTCCTACGACCATCGTCAACTCGGTTCGGGCTCTCCATTAGAGGATACCGCTTCCGAAAGGTTGCGTTCTCGACTTCTGGGAAAGCCCTTAGGATAGGAGCATGACCGGTCCAGCCGCCTGTCTTCTGATTGCCGCGCTCCTGGCGCAAGAGTCTCCCCAGCAGCAGCCGACGGTAACGTTCGGAATCACGGTGGTGATTCCCTCCGCGCTTCAAGGCCGCATCTATAATATTCGGCATGATACCAAGAAGCTGCCGAATTTTCGCAAAATGAAGCCGGTTGGGACGATCTATGCCACGTCGCTGAACGTTCCCCCTCAGGATTTTACGCTGGGTTTTCCGGGCGTGACCAAACGAGTGGAATGGTTCGCCATCGATTACACGGGCCGGTTCTGGGTGGAAAAGCCGGGCGATTACGGATTCTCTCTAACCTCCGACGACGGGGCGAATCTGTACATCGACGCCGAGCTGGTCATCGACAACGACGGCCAGCATCCGCCGCGCGAACGCGTGGGCGCGGCCCACTTGAGCCATGGAGTCCACCAGATTCGCGTGTCGTACTTCCAGGGTCCTCGCTATCACGTCGCACTGGTGCTGAAAGTCGCGCCGCCGGGCGAGGCCCTGCGCATTTTCAGTACCGATGACCTGAAGCCTCCGCCAAGCCCGTAGCCCCATGCGTAAGAGTCTGTGTGAAAACCACCGTGCTGACCGCTCCTGCTAGTCGCGGCTCCATTTATCTTGATGAATCCCCAAAGGCTCGAAACAGAGCCGCGACTAGCAGGAGCGGTCCAACCCGACTTTTCACACAGACTCGTAAGCTTGGGGTTATCTCGTTCGCCGAACGAACCCCAAACTGACGCATGGGGCTAGCGCGTTTTCTGAAACACCACCACATCCACATCCCGGAATGACCCGAGACTCCGATGCGTCCATCCAACCAGCTCTGGCCGTCTCTCGAACCAATCCCTCCAGAAATGCGCCTGCCCGTTGCCACCGTAGATGGCAAAGGACCCCGCCGCCGGAATCGCGCCATCGACCAGAGCGGCGGCGTAATCCTCGGCCTCGGGCGATGGTGCGAAGGGGAACAACACCACATTGCCGCGTATTGGATACACCAACAAGTGCGCGTAGAGGAAGCCGGGCATTCTGTAATCGGGCGTCCAGGAGGGCGGCCGGGCCTCGACGAAAGGGCTCGGGCAGATCACTGGAGTCGACGGCGGCAGCCGCAATTCGTTCACCGCGAGGGCCGCCGCGCGCCAGTCCGAATTGTGGTGCGCCGGCCAGAGTTCCGTCCATTGTCCGAACAGAAGCAGCCCGCAGGCGCCCATGAGAAGCGCCGCCTGCTTCCAGAACCGCGAGGGAAGAAACCACGCCGCGGCGAGCGTTGCGGCCATCGCCGTCCCGGGCAGCGATAACGCGGTATATCGCGGGACAAACACGCTGTTTCCCGTGATGCGCGAAAACGCGAACAGTGCCAACGGATGCCACAGCCACCACGCGAGAATCAACCCGACGGTCGATAAAGGAATCGTGATTCGCGCGCGCTCCTTGGCCAATCGCGACCAGATCCACGCGCCCAATGCCGCCGCCGCGACTAGCAGCGTCCGCAGCGAATGCTCCAGATTCAACCAGGTCGGCTGGTCGACCACCACATGCTGCTTCGCCACGGCGCTTAGCGCGACGGCACGCATCGCCACCGGAATCAGCAAGACTCCCACAATGCCGAACGCAATCGTGACCTGCCACCATCCCCTGCCTTTTAACCGAAACGCCGCGTACACAACAAACACCACGTAAAACGGCCAGAAAATCAGATGAACCCACCACAGCAGCGCCGCGAACAACACGAACAGAGCCGCGTCCCATAACCGGCCCACATCCAGCCAGCGAACCAAGAAATACAATCCCGCTGCGGCGACGCACATCCCCATCGCGTACGGCCGGGCATTCGCCGCTTCGTAGTTAATTCCCCTCAGTGCGAAGCACGCGAAAATCGCAAACCACCACGCGTCTGGATGAACCAGCCTTCGCGCGAGCAGCGCCACAAACATCAGCGCCAGGGCCATGAACAGGATCGAAGGCGTCCGGTATGCGATTTCGGACCGTCCCCACACCACTGCGCGCTCCACGGAATAATAAATCGATTGCGGAACCTGCGGCGCGACCTTCAGCGACGGATCGTCGCCGCCGTGTTCCACCACGAACACTGTCGCCATCTCGTCGACCCAGAAGCTCGACCCCAGCGGCATCAGCCACAACCGGACGCAACACGCCGCGGCCAATGCCAGCAGTCCGATTTTCACTTCGCGATTTTTACCAGTACGACGCCGTGGGACGGCACCGTAGCCTCGAATTTGTCCTTCACTTTGCCTTTGTCAGCGTGCTCCCACAAATCCCGGACCGCATGCGATCCCGAGAGCTTCAAATCGCTGAAATTGGCCGTGACGGTCGCCGGCGACGCGCCCAGGTTGAACAATCCCACCGCGTGCGATCCATCGTGCAAAGGCTTTTCCCAAACTTCCAGGTCGCCATTCTTCGACACGCGAATGCCTTGCACCCCTTTCGGGTTCTGATCGACGGCCACCACTTCGCCATTGGTCAGAATGCCGAGAATTTCTTTCTTCATATCGCGCAGATCGTTGCCGGCCAGCAGCGGCGCGGCGAGCAAACTCCACAGGCTCATATGGACGCGATACTCTTCGTCGGTCATGTGCCCGTTGCCGATCTCCAGCATATCGGGATCGTTCCAGTGACCCACGGTCGCGTATTTTTCACGCCCCGGCTGCAATTCGAAGCCAAGATGCATCATAGACTGCCATCGATCGGAAATGTCTCCGGTAGTCCGCCACAGATTGCCGCCCGCTCGCGCGCCCCATTCGCCCACATCCTGCCAACCGTACTGACAAAGGCTGTAAACAATCGGGCGTCCGGATTTAAGAAGCGCCTCGCCCATCTTTGCGTACACCGCCGACAGAGACTTCACGTCGTACACCTGGCTCGCGCTGCACCAGTCGTATTTCAGATAATCGAAGCCCCACGCGGCCCACGTCTTCGCGTCCTGCTCTTCGTGACCGAAACTTCCTTCGAATCCCGCGCAGGTTTTCGGACCGGGTGACGAATAAATCCCGATCTTCAGGCCTTTCGAATGGACATAATCGGCCAACGCCTTCATGTCGGGAAATTTTTCGTTCGATTGCAGCACGCCGCTCGCGTCGCGCTTCCCCTCCCAGGTGTCGTCGATGTTGACGTAGACGTATCCGGCGTCCCTCATGCCGTTCGACGCAATGGCGTCGGCCACTCCCCGCACCGCCGCATCGTCCACCTTGTTGTTGAATTTGTTCCAACTGTTCCAGCCCATGGGAGGAGTTTTCGCGAGCCCGTTATATTTCACCGGCGGGAAATCGTTGGAGAGAGAAATCTTAGGTGCAGGCATCGCAGGCCGCTCTTTGGAAAACCGAGTCAGGGTCGCGCTTGTGAGGTTGCCCTCTGGAATCGCCAGCTTTATGTGCTCACCGTCAATAACACCTGTGCATTTCATCTGATGCTCAACGCCGTTCGACTCACGCAAAACAGTGAGCGAGACGTTGGCGCCATCGACGTGTCCATCGATAATCAGCATCGTGGATCTAGTCTTCAAGAAGCCCCTGAGCGAATTCCCGTCATCGATCAAGGCAAGCGTGGCGCTGATGACGCGTCCGTTTTCGTAAACTTCAGGCATCCACCATGTTCCAGTGAGGTCCGCAGCCGCCGCGGAACAAGTCAACATGAGAAGAGCAACGAAGATTCTCATAGCCGCTATCATAACTCCCCGTGTCACAGCAGTATCCCCTCCATAACTGTCGGGGTTCCATACCAGCACCAAAAGGAACCCCGACAGTTATGGAGGGGATCGCACGGTGGCCCCCGGTCCCCAGCCCTGCTAAAGTTAAGTTTCCCCATGAAAATTGCGATCGGCGCAGATCACGCGGGCTACGCTTTGAAGGACCAGGTTCGCGACGCGCTGCGTCAGGCCGGGCATGAAGTCATCGACGCCGGCACCAACTCGGCCGAATCGACCGACTATCCGGATTACGCCGGCGCCGTCGCCGATGGCGTGGTCTCCGGCGCAGCCGAGCGAGGCATCCTGGTCTGCTCCACCGGAGTCGGCATGTCCATCGCCGCCAACAAAATCGACGGCATCCGCGCCGCCATCGCCTTCAATGCGGATGAGGTCCATCTCACCCGCGCCCACAACGACGCCAATATTATTACCATTGGCGCTCGCTACACCGATCCTGAAGCAGCCCACGAAATGGTGCGCATTTTCCTCGAGACGCCGTTCGAGGGCGGACGCCACGCGCGCCGGATCGGAAAAATCGCAGAATTGGAGAAATCATGACTGAAACCGATCAAGACACAATGTCTCTGCCTCTCGCCCAGGCAGATCCCGAAATATATGACGCCATTCGTCACGAAACCGAGCGCCAGAACTCGCGCCTGGAACTAATCGCCAGCGAAAACTTTACCTCCGAAGCCGTGCTCGAAGCCGCCGGCAGCACTTTCACGAACAAATACGCCGAAGGCTACCCCGGCCGGCGGTATTACGGCGGCTGCGAATACGCCGATTTTGTGGAAAACCTGGCCCGCGACCGTGCCAAAAAGCTGTTTCACGCCGAATACGTCAACGTGCAGCCCCACTCCGGCTCGCAGGCCAACCAGGCTGCCTACGCCGCGGTCATAAACCCGGGCGACACCGTACTCGGCATGAACCTATCCCACGGAGGACACCTGACGCACGGTCATCATCTGAATTTTTCCGGGAAAACGTACAAAATCGTTCCTTATGGCGTGAAAAAAGACGACGAGCGTATCGATTATGAGGAATTAGCGCGCTTAGCCGAGGAAAATAAACCGAAAATGATCATTGCGGGTGGCAGCGCTTACCCCCGTATCATCGACTTTGTCCGTTTCCGCCAGATTGCCGATTCCGTCGGCGCCATCTTCCTGGTCGACATGGCGCACTTCTCCGGGCTGGTCGCCGCGGGCATCCATCCAAACCCTTGCGATTACGCCGACATCGTCACGTCGACCACGCACAAAACCCTGCGCGGCCCCCGCTCCGGCATGATCCTGGCCAAGGAAAAATACGGCAAAGCGATCGATCAAAACGTCTTTCCAGGCACGCAGGGAGGGCCTCTGATGCACGTTATCGCGGCCAAAGCGGTCTGCTTCCGCGAAGCGGCGACGCCCGAGTTCGCCACCTATCAGAAGCAGGTGATCGCCAACGCGCAGGCGCTCGCGTCGGGTCTGGCCGACGCCGGATTCCGGGTCGTCTCCGGAGGCACCGATACACACGTTCTGTTGGTCGACGTCTTCGCCAAGGGGGTGAAAGGCAAGGAAGCCGAAGGCGCTCTCGACCGCGCGTATATTACCGCGAATAAAAACACCATCCCCTTTGACGTAAATCCCCCATTAAATCCCAGCGGCATGCGATTTGGCAGTCCAGCCGTGACTACGCGCGGTTTTAAAGAGCCGGAAATGTTAATTGTCGCGAAGCTGATCGCGCGGGTGCTGGAGCATATTTCCGATGAAAATGTCCTGGCCGAGGTGCGGCGGAAAGTCGGAGAATTGACCAGCCGTTTTCCTCTTTATCCCTGGAAGCGCTAATGCCGCATGTGGTCATCGATGCCCGCCGCATCCGCGATTTCGGCATTGGAACGTACATCCGCAACCTGATCCAGGGCCTTTCGCGGCTGGAAAGCAAGAATCAATACACTCTGATTATTCCCCCGAATGACATTACCGAACTCCAGGGATTAGGGTCGAATTTCGCCACCGCGATTTATCCTCACCTGGATACGGAAGTCATGCATAACATTGTATTTCCGAAATTTCTGCGGACGTTACGGGCGAATTTATATCATATCCCCTTGAATTCCGTCGCCTGGTGGATGCCCCAGCCTTATGTCCTGACCATCCACGACATGAGTACGCTGTTGTTTCCCGCGCACCGCAGTTTCCGCAACCGGATGCATGAGCAGCGCTACCGCCGCGGAGCCTTGCGCGCCGCGCGCGTGATCGCTGTTTCCAACTCCACCCGCCGCGACGTCGAGACCGTCCTTCACGTGCCGGCCGAGCGCATTCGTACCATTTACAGCGCACCCGATCCCGCCTTCACCGCCGATGCCGGAGGGGCTGATGACACCCAGACCCTGGAACGTTACTCCATCCATCAGCCCTTCATCCTTTACGCCGGCACGATTCGCGTTCAAAAGAACATCCCGCGCCTGATAGAGGCCTTCGCCGTGCTTCGCGGCGAATTGGAAAATCATCCCGAATTTCGCGAATTGCGCCTCGTGATTATCGGAGACGAGTTATCGAAAAACCCCAGCGTCCGCCGCGCCGTGGTGTCCAGCCGCGTGGAAAACTTCGTACGTTTTCTGGGTTTCGTACCGATGGACACGCTGCGTGTGTTCTATCGCGCCGCCGCCGCGTTCGCGTTCCCGTCCTTGTATGAGGGATTCGGCCTCGCACCGCTCGAAGCCATGGCCTGCGGAACGCCCGTGGTCGCCTCCAATCTTCCTTCCTTGGTCGAAGCGGTGGGCGAGGCCGCTGAATTAGTCAGTCCCGATAATGTGTTCGATATTGCTCGCGGCATACGCGACGTTTTGCTCGACCAGGACCGCCGCAATACCCTGTCCGCGGCCGGTCTAGCACAATCCCGGCGTTTCCATTGGGATCATACGGCACAACAAGTTCTGGATATTTACCGAGAAATAAAAGGATAATCTATAAATAATAATTGACATATGCCAGGTAACGGGCGTACTATGCCTCTAAAGCCACCTGTATAAGATGGCGCAACAGAGGATACCAACACGGTTATGGACTGGACTCGTTCGGATACGCTGGCGTTGGCCATGCACAACTGCGCGCAATGCCATGGGGCTGGACTGCGGCTGGCAAGAAAAGGCGCGTTTGCGCCCTGTAATTGCGTCCTACGAGCAATTTTTCGCATCTGCTACGATCGGTTCCTGCGTTGCGTGACGCAGGAAAAGCACTTGAGCCGGGTCTCGCTGGAGCCCCACGCCGGACGAAACCGCCCCTCCACATGGGGGCGAAAAGACGAAGAATATATCGCCGATTTTACTCTGATTTCCAAGCGTGTCCTTGACGATTTCGAGCAGAAACTGTTTCGCTATCACTTTCTGCTGGGCGCGGACTGGAAACTCTGTTCCCGCCAGTTACACATCGACCGGGGAAATTTCTTCCATGCTGTCTATCGGATTGAGCAAAAACTCGGACGTACTTTCCGGGAATTAGAGCCATATCCTTTGTATCCGCTGGACGAATATTTCAACGGCGCCTCCCGCTTCACGCCGTCGCGCAAGTTCCTCGGATCGCCCAGCGCAGCCGCCATGCTGCCGCCCCGCCTCCAGTTCCCGCTGCCTCTCTCGGCGTGACGGGAAACGAACAGGGCCGCTTGTCCTCCGCAAGCGGTCCTGTTTGGCGTCCGTGACAAGACTACCGCCGCGAGCTGAAGAACCTCTGCATTAATTCCGCGCACTCCGCTCCCATCACTCCTTCGACGATCTCCACGCGGTGATTTAGCAGCTCCGAATCCACGATTCGAAATTTGCTTCGCACTCCGCCGAAACGCAAATCGCGAGCCCCGAACACCAATCTCCCGACGCGTGCCGCCACCAGAAGACCGGCGCACATCACACAGGGTTCCAGCGTCGAATAGAGAGTCGCGCGCTCCACGCGATAATTTCCAATCGCCGCCGCCGCCTGGCGCAATGCGACCATTTCCGCGTGCGCCGACGGATCATGCAGCTCCACTGGTGCGTTCCGCCCGCGTCCGATCACCTGGTCGTTGAGCACAAGCACCGCGCCCACCGGAACTTCGCCCGCACGTTCCGCCTCTCGCGCCAATTCCAACGCCTGAACCATGAATTCTTCGTCTAATGTTCGTCGCCGTTCGTCCATGAAAAATCGCCGTTCGCCGATATAGAGGAGGGGCTCGGGTAGCCACTCCTCTAGAATAGAGGCATGTTCCGCTACCTGTCGCTGATGTTCAAAAATTCCCTGCGGAATCGCCGCCGCAGCGTGTTGACAATGATCAGCATCGGGATGTCGCTTTGTCTTCTGGGCGTGCTGGGCGCGCTTTATCGCGGACTGTTTCTGGCTCCGCCGACCCCGGGGCAAGAACTGCGGCTGGTGGTGCATCACAAAGTCTCCATCACCCAGCCGCTGCCCCTCAGCTATGAAGCGAAAATCCGGCAAGTGCCCGGCGTGAGGGAGGCGATGGTGTGGCAGTGGTTCGGCGGCACATATAAGGATGCGCGCGACCGGAAAAACTTCTTCGCCCGCTTCTCGGTGGAGCCCGACAAGTTTTTCCGCGTTCGCCCCGAAATCTCCCTGCCCGACGATCAGCAGAAATCGTTTGCACACCTGCGCACCGGCGCCATCGCCAGTTCCGACCTGGCCGAGCGAATGAACTGGAAGGTGGGCGAAAAAATCTTTCTCACCGGAGATACTTTTCCCGTCAACCCGGAGTTGACGCTGGTCGGCATCTTCGTCGATCCCAACACCAGCGAGACGCTCTTCTTCAGCCAGACCTATTTGCGCGAAATGCTGGGCTCCGGAAACCCGCGGCAGGATCTGGTCGGATCTTTTCAGGTGCAGGTGGAGCGCGCCGATCAGGTCGGGTCAGTGGCGAAAACGGTGGACGATCTTTTCGCCAATTCCACGGCGCCCACCAAGTCCGAATCGGAGCAGGCGTTCACGCTGCAATTCGTGTCCTTCCTCGGCAACGTCAAAATGTTTCTGATGATCGTCTGCGCCGCGGTCACCTTCACCGTGCTGCTGGTTTCGGCCAACACCATGGCGATGTCGGTGCGGGAGCGCATCCGGGAAGTCGGCATTTTGAAAACGCTGGGCTACACTCCGGGCACGATTCTCTTTCTGATCCTAGGCGAAGCAGGCGTGCTCTCGCTGCTCGGCGGGGTCATCGGATTGCTGCTCGCGCTGGGCCTGACGAACGTCGTGCGCCACGGCCCCAGTTTCATTCAGGCCATGAAGACGCTCAGTATCACGCCCGATGTAGGCGGAGCGCTGCTGCTGGTCGCGGTGCTGATCGGCGTCGCGAGTTCTTTCATTCCGGCATTTAACGCATCCCGCACGCCCATTCTCGAATCGCTAAGGAATTCAGGCTGACATGGCAATTCCTCTGGCGTACAATCTCCGCAATCTGACGGTTCGCAAAACCACCACGCTGATGACCGCGCTCGGCATCGCGCTCACGGTGTCCGTGCTGGTCGCCGTGCTCGCGCTGGTCAACGGATTGCAGTCCGCGTTTAAAGCCTCGGGCAATCCTCTGAACATCCTGGTGATGCGCAAGGGTTCGAACTCGGAGTTGAGCGGCGGCCTGACGCGCGATGCGTTCGAATCCGTCAGGGCCAAGCCCGGCATCGCCCGCGGCGCCGATGGTCTGCCGCTGGCGTCTCTGGAATTGATCACCGTGATCAATCTGCCCAGCGAATCGCATCCCGACGGCATGAACATCACTCTGCGCGGCCTGACCCAAACCGGACTCGCCATTCGCGAGCAGACGCAAATCGACAAGGGCCGCTGGTTTCGCGCCGGGCAGCGTGAAGTGGTGGTGGGCAAATCCATCGCGAAACGCTATCCGGACGCTGAGCTCGGGAAAAAGCTCCACTTCGGCCGGGGCGATTGGGAAGTGGTCGGCGTGATGGATTCGGATTCCAGCGCCACCAACAGCGAAATATATGCCGACCTGAATCAAATGGCCGGCGACTTCAACCGGCAGGACGAACCCAGCTCCGCGCTGCTCCGGGCGACGGACGCGGTGGCCGCGCAAGCGCTGGTCAATTCCATCAACGACGATCAACGCCTCAATTCGAACGCGCGCACGGAGCTCGATTATATGGATTCGCAGACCAACTCGGCCGCGCCCGTTCAATACCTGGGCGTTTTCGTGGCCATCGTCATGGCGGTCGGATCCAGCTTCGCCGCGATGAACACGATGTATGCCGCCGTCGCCCGCCGCGCCAAGGAAGTGGGAACGCTGCGCGTGCTCGGATTTTCGCGCGGCAGCATCCTGACCAGCTTCTTCCTGGAATCGGTGCTGTTATCGCTGCTGGGCGGCGTGATCGGGTGCCTGCTGGTTCTACCGTTGAACAGCGTCACCACGGGGATAATGAGTTTCACCAGCTTCAGCGAAATCGCGTTTAACTTCCGTGTCGGACCGGAAGCCATGGCGATCGGTATCGGATTCGGGCTCATCATGGGCGCAATCGGCGGAGTGTTCCCGGCGCGCATGGCGGCGAAAAAAGAAATTCTCGTGGCATTGAGAGACATCTAACATCCAATGGAAGCTGAACTAAAAAGCCTGCGCATCGACCGCAGCGGGAAACGGTCGCCGCAGTCCTCGCCCTGGGCCACCGGCTGGATTCTGGGAGGCATCGCGCTGATCCTGCTCTGTGGGGCGGGCGTGTACGGCTACGGTCTGCTAACCCGTCCGACCGAAGTCGAAGTGATGCGTGTTCGCGTCCCGTCGGCCGCGGACGCCGCGCGCTCCGGCGACGTGATTCTGAATGCCACCGGCTATATCGTCGCGGCCCACAAAATCGAACTGGCCGCGAAAGTGGTGGGCAAAGTCGCGTGGATCGGCGTCGAAAAAGCGGACATGGTGAAGAAGGATCAGGAGCTCGTCCGCCTGGAAGACGACGAATATCGCGCGCAGGTGCAACAGGCCAAAGGGGCCCTCGCGAATCTGCAGGCGAGCCTCGCGCGCGCCATCAACGGCTCGCGCCCGGAGGAGATCGCCAAGGCCAAGGCCGATCTCGACAACGCTCGCGCGAACGAGATCAACGCCAAGGTAACTCTCGACCGCACCCGCAAGCTGGTGGAGGATGGAGTTCTCTCCAAGCAAAACCTGGATGACGCGCAGGCAAAGTACGACAGTACCGCCGCGCAGACGGTGTCCTTTTACCGGACGTTCGACCTGGTCCGCATCGGCTCGCGCCAGGAAGATATCGACGCTGCCCGAGGTCTGGTGGAGCAGGCCAAAGGCCAGGTGGCTCTGGCCGAAAACTATCTCGCGAATACCGTCATCCGCGCGCCCGTTACCGGCACGATTCTGGAACGCAACGTCGAAAAGGGTGAATTCGTCACTACCGGATTCGTCGGCGATAAAGGCGCGAAGGGCTACGTGGTCTCCATCGCCGACCTCAACGATTTGAAGGTGGAGATCGACGTCAATCAGAACGATTTCGCAAAGCTCGGGCCGAAGCAGAAGGGCATCGTCACCACCGACGCGTTTCCCGATCGCAAGTACGCAGGCGCCATCGACGAAGTTTCTCCCGAAGCGAATCGGCAGAAGGCGACCGTGCAAGTGAAAGTGAAAATCCTTCATCCCGACCAGTATCTGCGCCCCGAAATGAATGCCAGCGTCGCGTTTGTATCGGATGCCAAGCCTGTAGAGAAGGGTTCCATTGCGAAGCCGTCCATTGTGGTGCCCATATCGGCGGTGCGCAGTGGCTCGGTATTCGTGATCGCCGGCGGACGCGCCGTAAAGAGGTCGGTGAAAACGGGCGTAACCACCACGCTCGCCGGCGGCGCGCAAGCCGTGCATATCGACGATGGATTGATCGGCGGGGAGGACTTGATCGTCAGCCCGCCCGCGGACTTGAAGGACGGAGACAGGGTCAAACAAAAATGAGCGAACCGGTAATCCAGACGCGCGATTTAACCAAAGAGTTCGTCCGCGACGAATTCCATGTCGTGGCGCTCAAAGACGCCAATATCGAGATTAACAAAGGCGAGTTCGTCGCGTTGATGGGGCCTTCGGGCTCCGGCAAGTCGACGCTCCTGCACCTGATCGCGGCCATGGACCGGCCGACGGACGGAGAAATTCTCGTGCTCGGCGAAAATTTGCGCGCCCTCAGCGACCGCGAAATCGCGCACTGGCGGAACGTCCACATCGGCTTCGTGTTCCAGAGCTTCAACCTGATTCCCGTGCTCACCGCGATTGAAAATGTCGAGCTGCCGCTGAAACTCACTTCGCTCAAAAGGAAGGAGCGCATGGAGCACGCCACCACCGCGCTGAAACTCGTCGGCCTCGGCGATCGCCTCACGCATCTTCCTCGTCAACTTTCCGGCGGTCAAGAACAGCGAGTCGCCATAGCCAGAGCCATCGTCACCGACCCCGATTTGATCCTCGCCGACGAACCCACCGGTAACCTGGACGCCACGTCGGCTATAGAGGTTCTCACGCTCCTAAGCCGCCTGAATAAGGAATTCGGCAAAACTATCGTCATGGTGACGCACGATCCGCACGCTGCCCGCTTCGCCACAAAAATCCGCCATCTGGAAAAAGGCGAGTTGCTTCCCGAAGGCCAGGTGCCGGTAGATTACGTTGCGTGATCGAATAGGTCGATCTGTGCTGGCCGAGGCCACAACTCCGGCTCCGCCTGCGGTTCGGATCGGTCGAGTCCATAGCGCCGCCGGATTCGTTCCGCGCGCTCGCGAATCATATCCGGATACGCTCCGCGCAAATACGCCGCCCGCCCGTAGCGTTCCTTGTAACGCCGCGCGAGCGCCGGAAACTGCTCTTCGATAAACGGCAAAAACACCTGCTTCGAACAAGGCTTCAAAAACAGAACATTCCACCAGAATTTCGTGGCGCCCGCCCGCGCCGCGGCCTGCGCAACCGCATCGATCGACAATTCCGTATCGTTGATCATCGGCATCACCGGCGAGCACGACACGCCCGTCCGCAATCCTGCGCGCGCCAGTTTGCGCACGGCGTTGATTCGCAAGTCCGGCCGCGGCGCCAGCGGTTCGATCAAGCGCGCCAGTTCGCGATCCATGGTCGTCACCGTCATGTGAATCGACAGGTAATGCCGCTGCGCGACTTCTTTCAAAACATCGATGTCCCGCGCGACCAGGTCCGATTTCGTGGTGATCCCGACGCGAAACCCGGCTGTCTTCGCAAACACCTCGAGGATCGAACGGGTGTGCTCATAACGACGCTCGGCCGGTTGGTAAGGATCCGTCGCGGTACCGAGCGCGATGGTTTCGCCCAGCGGCAAATGGTCCAGCTCCTGGCGGAACGCCGGCGCGTCAAATTGTTTGACGTAAATCTTCCGCTCAAAATCCATCGGATCGCGCAATTCCATGAATTCGTGGGCATAGCGGGCGTAGCAATACTTGCAGCCAAATTCGCAGCCTCGATACGGATTAATAGTCCAGCGAAATGGCAGGCGATCATTGTCGCATTTCGTCACATATTTACGTGTCGGAAGCTCGAAATATTCGACCCGTCGCTTTAATTCGAGCGTCGGGCTTTGAGCGGCAAGGCGAGCGATCCCGACGAGTTCGGCCACGCGTCTATATTCGCCTTATGTTCGCCTTTTGTCAAGTACGATTCTACTGTCGCCTTCGCGACGTGTAACGTGCTCACGATCAAGGAATTCCAGCAGCGGGATGGCGTACTTTCGGGAAATGCCGGTCCAGTTCTTGAAATCGGGCACCGCGAACCTGGTACCGGCTCGCACCGCCAAAATGCCTCGCAGCGCCTCAATGGCCGAGGAGTGAAAGATCAGTTCGTCGTTTATTTTAATTAATTTACGTTCGCGTAGCAGAATCTGGAGGAGAGAGCGGGCGCGCGCCGACTCGATCCCTGATTTCGAGAGCACTTCCGCCGTTGAGGGAACGGCAAGGCCCGCGTCCCGGAATAAGGCTTCGATTTTGGCAGTGGCCTCGGATTCGTCTGTTTTCAGCGAAATCCGGTGCGCTGCCAGACGGACGATTTCGCCTTCGACTTTGACTGCCTGGTCGCGCCGTAAAAGCTCATCCAGCATGAACGGGGGCGACCCGGGAAGGGCCAGATTGCGCAATTCTTCCTTCGCCATGCCGGCTAACAAGGGTTTATTTGCGTGAAAACGACTTAAAATATCGCCCACCGTGGTTTTAAAGGACCGTAATTTGACGCTATTTTCATACCATGGTTCCGGGAATCGGACACCGCAGCGCGCAATCAACTCCGCGCCGCTGAGGCCGTACGCCGACTCCCCGATCGCGACCGCCGCGAGACCGTCCTTTTCGATTTGATCGAGACGCTGATTCGACGTCGCGCGGCGGATTCGTTGCGGAGGCGCGGCGTCGAGAACCACTCCTCCTCCGATGGTCACCACCGGCGAAAACATGCGCACGATGAAGCGGTCGCCGGGAAGAATCAGCAGCGGCTCATGGAGCAGGAATCGAACATGCGCGCGCGAGCCCGGTTTCATCGGTTCGAGAGATGCCAGCAGCCGCGCTTCCGCTTCGACCTCGGCCGTTCCAGCATGGAAGTGAACGGGGGCGCGGTGCTTGAGGGGGCGCGCGCCCGGCAGCAGTTCGAAGGTCGTGTCGATGCACGAGGTAGTGTGAAATAATCCGGGTGGAGCGAGCGTCATGCCACGCTGAATTTCCGAAGAATCGATTCCGGCGAGGTTCACGGCGGTGCGTTCTCCGGCCGATGCCAGGTTCGATGCCGCGCCGTGAATTTGCAGGCCGCGAACGCGGGCTCGTTTGATGACGGGAAAGATCTCGACTTCATCTTCGATTTTCAAAGTTCCGGAAATGAGCGTTCCGGTGACGACGGAGCCGTGGCCGCGCATGGAAAAGCTGCGGTCGATTGGCAGGCGGAAGAAATTGGACGCGTCCTTGATAGAAGCGCTCGCGGCGGCTCGTGCCAGCTCATCGCGTAGTGCAGCAATTCCGGCGCCGGTGATGGCGCTGACGGCGACGATGGGCGCCTTTTCGAGAAACGATCCGGCGGCGAACTCTTCAATTTCCATGCGCGTGAGTTCCAGCGTGTCGGCGTCGGCGATGTCGGATTTCGTCATCGCGATGACGCCGTGGCGCAGGCCCAGCAGGCGGCAGATTTCGAAATGCTCCCGCGTTTGCGGCATGATCGATTCGCCGGCGGCGACGACCATCAGCACCACGTCGATACCGCTGGCTCCGGCGAGCATATTTTTCACGAATCGCTCATGCCCGGGGACATCGATGAAGCCGAGCCCCAGTTCGGGGGTGACATCGAGATGCGCGAAGCCGAGGTCGATGGAGATGCCGCGGCGCTTCTCTTCCGCGAGCCGATCGGTATCGGCGCCGGTGAGCGCTTTGACGAGTGCGGTTTTGCCGTGATCTATATGACCGGCGGTGCCGACGATGATGTGACGCATGCTTGCAGTTTTATCGTACGCGATGTGGTATCGTGGCCGCGAAATGACACTTCACCGACGATCGTTCATCCTTGCCGGCGGCGGCGCATTGTTGAGGGCGCAGACTGCGCCTTCGGATCAGATTTCGCTCGGCGTAATCGGGAGCGGAGGTCGAGGCACCTTCGTGATGACGGTCTTTCAGAAGGATCCGTCAGTGCGCATCGGCGCGATTTGCGACGTCTACGAGCCGAATTTGGAAAATGCGCTGTCGATCGCGTCGAAAGACCATCCGCGCGCTTACCGGAATTACAAGCAGCTGCTGGACGACAAGAGCGTGCAGGCGGTGCTGATCGCGACTCCGGAACATTGGCATCACCAAATGGTTTTGGACGCCTTGGCCGCGGGCAAGGATATTTATGTCGAAAAACCGTTGTGCCAGACGCCGGAGCAGGGCGTCGAATTAGTGGACGCGGAGAAGCGGTCGAAGAGCATTGTGCAGGTGGGCATGCAGAGACGCAGTTACGATCTGTACCTCGATGCGCGGAAAATCGTGGCTGCGGGAACGCTCGGGAATGTGCGGATGGTGAGGTCGTGGTGGCTCAACAACAGCGTGAATGGAGGCGCGGCGAAGAAGCTGGATGGTCCGCTCGACTGGGAGCAGTGGCAGGGGCCAGCGCCTCGCCGCGAGCTGGACGCGAATCGTTTCAGGAACTGGAGGCTGTATTCGGATTACGCGGGAGGCATCGTCGCCGACCAGGGCGCGCACGTGTTTGACGGCATTCATTTGCTCATGAATGCAAGCTATCCAAGTGCGGTGAATGCGTCGGGAGGGCGTCCGCATGTGCGAGGCGTCGATACTCCGGAGTCGGTGACGGTGATCGCGGAATATCCGGAGGATTTTCTGGGCGTGTTCACCATCAACTACGCGGCGATGCATTACCAATCGAAGAACGACCAACTGAATCAACTGGACGGAGATCGCGCACGGATGGATGTGAGCCGGGAAGAGTACAAAGTATTCACCGAAGGTCACGAGGACGCGCCGTCGATGAGCGGCAAATCGGCGCGAGGCTTCGGCTATGCGACGGATCTGCACGTCGCGAATTTTCTGGAGTGCGTGAGGACAAGGAAGACTCCGGCGGCTCCGATCTACTTAGGGTTTCAGGCAGCGCTGGTGGTGCAGATGGCGGAGATTTCGTTGAAGGAGGGGAGGAGGATGCGGTGGAATGAGCGTACGCGGCGAGTTGAGATATGAAAAAATAAAATCTATGAAGCGCCCTTTTGCTGCCTCGGTCTGGCCTGAAGGAAATTGGTATGTCTCGCAGTGTCTGGAGGTTGATGTCGCCAGTCAAGGCGAGACCGAAGAGGAAGCGCTCGCCAATCTGCGCGAGGCGCTGGAACTTCACTTCGAGCCGCCGCAGGCTACGCGTCCGCCGAAAGTGCGAATGATCGAGGTTGAGGTTGGGGCTTAGGCCGCTGCCCTTCCGCGAGGTGAAGCGGAGGCTAGAAGCCGTAGGCTTCGTCGAAGCCAGCCAGAGGGGCAGCCATGTCAAGTTCATTCGCCGTTCGCGCGAGGCGGTGGATACCGCGATCGTGCCGAAGAAGAGCGAGGTCCCGGTTGGCACCCTTAGGAGTATTCTCCACCAGGCTCATATTGATCCTGAGGCCTGGGAGAAGCTCCTCTAAAGTGGATTCGTCTTTGGCCCATGTAGACGACGTAAGGTGCCGCTAAAAGGCAGGCTTGGCAAAGGAATTCGCGGCTCATTTTAGTCATTAGCGGCCAGAACTGCGGCGGTGCTTTCCCGTATCGTGACGCAAAATCTCGCATCTCGAAATAGGCATAGGGCGTGCCGGCTAGCCGGAGCATCTCGAATGCAACCCAAATGCCCAATACAACGACAGCTATATTCGTCACGGCCTTCAATAGCGTCGAGATGGGAGCGTCATTGAATTCTTCATCGCTCCCGCTGCGCGAGAGCGCGATCAGCAGCGCCAGGTAACCGAGATTGTAAAACTCGCTCAGGAAGACATAAGCGAGTTTCGCCGTTCCGGGATCGGCAAGAACGCTCGAACTCCTCCTGTCGAGGATTCTCAGCGTGCTCATTGAGGTCCAGTATGCGCCCAAGGACGCGACACACGCCCATAGGTCAACGAGGATAAACAGTGCCCAGACGACTGCCGCGCACACGATGAGCAAACGCAGGTTTTTCGTGAGCCGCAGACGACCCCGGTTACGATACACGGCTAAGCAGAACACGGGAGGGATCGCTGCAAAGCCCCCGAATAGAATGATCGGGATAACCCACGGCTTTACGGCCGGATTTGTCGCTCCCAGCTGGATTGTGGATTGCGCTGAGTTCCAGAGCGCTGGACGTTTCCCAAGACCATCCCAATGAACGCGAGAAGCGCAGTTTTTCGAATGTCCGTGAACACGCGCGTCACGTTAGCTATTGGCGCTCCGGCATGCTCCCCGCCGCTCCGCTCGTTGCGCCCACTGGACGCTGGTAATTCGGATACGGCGGACGCTTCGGCTCCGGCGGCGGATTCTTCTTTAGTTGCTCCAGCGCGACCGCGACTGCTTTCTCCAATTGCGGGTCGTGACCTTCATGCACCAGCCTCGGGTCGAGCTCGACTTCGATATCCGGTTGCACGCCGTGATTTTCCACGTCCCACCGGCCCTCGGGACTGAAGAATCCGAAATTGGGCGACGTCACGTTGCCACCGTCCATCAGCACGGGATACTGCGAAACGCCCACCAGCCCGCCCCAGGTGCGTTTGCCGACCAGCGTTCCTGTCTTCGTGTATTTGAACATCCACGGCATGGCGTCTCCGCCGGAGCCGGCGAATTCATTGGTGATCATCACCTTCGGCCCCAGAATGGACGCGGCGGACGTGCGATAAATCGCGCCGTAGCGAGGGCTCCAGTAGCCGAGCAGGGGACGGTTCAGCACCTGGATCACGTAATCGGCGACTTGCCCTCCGCTGTTGTATCGCTCGTCGATGACCGCGCCCTTCTTGTCCGTCTGCGCGAAATAGTAGCGGGTGAAGCTGGTCAATCCGCCTTGTCCGGTGTCCGGCATGTAGACGTAGGCGAGCTTGCCTCCGCTCAACTCGTCGACCTTGCGGCGATTTTCCTCTACCCATGCGATGTGGCGAAGCTGCGATTCATTGGCAACGGGCTTCACGGTGATCTCTCGTGCGCCAGTGCCGGTGGGATCGGCGCTGATCTTCAGTACGACGCTCTTCTCGGCCGTTCCTTCGAGCAGACGCGACACGTCATCTTTATCAGTAAGGTCCGCGCCGTTTACCGCCAGGAGATAATCGCCGGTCGCGACATTCAGGCCCGGCTGCGCCAGAGGCGCGCGCATTTGCGGGTTCCAGCTCTCGCCGGTATAGATTTTCTTAAAGCGATAACGGCCGTTAGCAAGCTCGTAATCGGCTCCCAGCAGGCCTCCGGGAACGGTTTTCACTTCAGGGATGGTGCCGCCTCCGCCGCGCAGATGGCCGACCGTGAACTCGCTCAAGAATGCGTGGATGATGTAGTTCAGGTCGTTGCGCGAGCCCAGCGCATCAAGGTATTTTTCGTATTCCTTCTCGCCGTCGGCGGAATTGACGCCGTGCAGATTCGCGTCGTAGAAATAGCTGCGCTCGATGCGCCAGACTTCGTGATACATCTGCTTCCATTCGGCGATCGGATCGACGTTGACCTCGACATCGTTGAGACGCAGAGCGCCTTCTCCGGCCCTGACGGGCGCGGTTGCGGAGACGATGACGTACTGCGGCCCAGCCTCGGCTCCTCCGCGACCTCCGCGACCACCACGACCCCCTGCGCCTCCACCACCCATGCGGAGCAGCATTTTTTCTCCATTAGCGGAAAGGTCGAAGGACGCGACATTGTCGGCTAGCTTATCGGTCTTGCGAGTCTTCAGGTCGAACCTGGAGAGCGTCGCACCGCCTCCTCCCGCGCCACCGCGCCCTCCGCCACCGCCTGCGCCGGGCTCCATGATGTAGAGGTTTCCAGCGCGCCCCGTCGCGAGCATCGTATAAGCACGCGCGGGCAGGGGCAACGCGAGGATGCGCTGCTGGATTTTATCGAAATCGATGCGGACGGGCTTAGGCGGCGCTTCCGGCGCGTTCGCTCCGCCACGGCCGCCTCCGCGGCCACCGCGACCGCCTCCATTTTCCTCAGGCGCCGCGCCGGGCTTTTCTTCATCGCTCTCCGGCGCCAGGGGCGACGGGATATTGTTTGGCAGCACGATCATATAAATGTTGCGCGTCACCTCGTGCTCATCGCTGGTCATGTCAAGGCCGCTGATGGTGGGGCCGGAGTTGGTGCTGGCGGTGAAGTAGAGGTACTGACCGTCGCGATCGAAGACCGGATGACGCGAATCGGAAAGGCTGTCGGTAACCTGCGTCGACTTGCCGCTATCGAGCGAGTAGACGAACACGGCGTGAAAACGGTTCGGAAGGAAGCGCACGAAAGTGATCCACTTCGAATCGCCGGACCAGGCGAAATCGCGGTTCAGCTCGTAGGCGTAATCGGTATCGATTTTGGTGAGCTTCGCAGGAGCGATATCAACGTCCCACAGGTTCAGTTGATTGTCGGTGAAGGCGATGTGCTTGGAATCGGGCGACCATTTGGGGTCGAAATAAAAAGCCGACTTGCCGGCCAGAGGAATTTTCTTCGTCTCGCCCTCGCCCGTCTGCGATTTGATGTGCAGCGCGTACTCGCCCGACTCGTCGGAGAAGTAGGCGATGGTTTTCCCATCGGGAGACCAGGCGGGCGTGCGTTCCATGACGCCTGGCGTCCGGGTGAGATTGCGGATGTCACCTTTCTCGGCGGGGGCGGTGATGATCTCGCCGTGCGCTTCCATGACGGCGCGGACGCCGGTGGGAGAGATTTTCACAGTGCGAATTTCGCGCGAGACATTTTGGAAATGCGGACGAACTTCGCTCAGATCGGCGGCGAGATCGACCGGCACTTCGTGCGATTTGTTCGAGGCCAGGTCGTAAATCATGATCTTGCCGAACTGTTCATAAACGATGCCGCCGGGGCCGGCGCTGGCCGCGTCGATATCTTTCCCTTTATTGGGGATCAACTCGACAGGTTCCGCTTTACTTTTCGGATCCCAGCGATACAGCGTCATCGAGCCGTTACGGTCGGAGAGGAAATAAATCTTGTCGCCGATCCACATGGGGTTGACGTCGTTGGAATCCTTGCGAGGCACTTTCACGGTGGTGAGGTCGGCGAGATTGACCAGCCAAAGATAGCTCGCACGACCGCCGCGGTAGCGTTTCCAGGCGACGAAATTATTGAAGCCGGACGCGGACAGTCCGCCTTCGAGAGGCGCGTAAACCATAAACTTGCCGTCGGGCGAATAGGACCCGGCATGAGCCATCGGGAGGGGAAGAACCTCGGGAAGGCCGCCTGTGGGCGCTACGGTGTAGAGCTGCGTGAAACGCGAAAAGCTCTCGCGATCCGAGCGGAACAGAATGCGCGAGCCGTCAGGCTTCCAGCCGATGACGCGGTCGCCGTCGGGATGATACGTGACGCGCTTCGGCGTGCCGCCCGTGACGGGCATGGTGAACACGTCGATGTTGCCATCGTATTCGCCGGTGAAGGCGAGCGTCGCGCCGTCGGGCGAAATGGCCGCTTCGGTTTCGTTGCCGTTGCCGCCGGTCAGGCGCACGGCCAGGCCTCCTTCACGAGGCACGCTCCACAGGTCGCCCGCGTAGGTGAACACAATGGTGGTCTTGTTCATCACCGGCTTGTGCAGCAGGTGGAGCGACGGAGCGGCGGAGAGCGCTCCGCAGAGCATGAGGAGAAGACTGGATTTCATGGGGACCTCTGAGGGTCCAGTTTATCGCTTTATAGCGGGAGCATGTCGGCGTCAGACCAGTCGTCGGGCAGAGCCATCACGCTATAGCTCTTCGGCACGAACCAGGTCAGATAGCGCATCGCCGAATCGAGTTTCTTCTTATCGCCGCCATAATCCTTGAGGCGCAGGTTGACCATCAGGCTTTGGCGAGGGCTGAGTGACGCGCCGGTGGCCAGGCCGATCTTGGGGCTAGGATGGCGGAATGGTCCGCGCATGAACCGGCCCATCGCGGCGCGCGCGGCCGCCGGGAGATACGATTCGTTGGGCGATGCGCGCAGGAACTTGCGGTCAGAGGGATTCGGCGGAGGGTCGGGATTGGCCAGGACCTTGGGGTCGCCCCGGAAATCCCGAAACATGGAATAAGAAAGAATGTCGCCGAAGCTGAACACCCATAATGGCGGCTGGTCGCGGCGGGTGTTCGCATGAATCACCACGCCAGTGCCTTTCTGAAGAACGTCGTTCAAAATGTGGACGATGGAAAATGGCGTGAAGGGTCCGGGATCGGGCAGCGCGAGCTGGAAGTAAGGGAACGTGTCGGGCCCGTTTTGGATCTGCGGGTTGAAGGAGGCCAGCGAGGCGTTCGGCACCGCAGCCAGAAATTGCGCGCACCACGCATCGTCGCGCTGCGGGATCGCAGCCAGGGCGGCGAGTTTTTGGGTTTGATCCAGGTCAAGAATTTCCACGGTTGAGGTCCAGTGTATCGAATCGGGTCTCGACAACGGTTGTCATATATGACAACATATCTATGTGACGAAACGGACCAGGCCTGTTTCGTGGATCAAAGCAGCGCTGAAGGAGTTCAGTAGCTTTCCGGCCGAAGCGCAAGCTATTTGCCTGACGGCATTGACAATCGCCGCTGAGGGTGGGAAGGCCGATATCGCAAAGCCCATGGCGGGCTTGGGATCCGGTGTTTTTGAGATCGCTTTGCCGTTCAGACGCAATGCCTTGCGGGTAGTTTATGCCGTGCAAATCGGCGTCGATATCCATGCGTTCCAGAAGAAATCGACACAAGGCATCAAGACGCCCCAACGAGAGATCATTTTGATCCAGGACAGATTGAAAAGACTAAGGGAGCTATTCCGATGAAGAACGAAGAATTGGAAATCAGGCGCGGGAGCGGCAACGTGTTCCGCGACCTTGGGCGCGGGAATCCAGATGTAGCGCAGTTTAAGGCCATTCTGGCCGCCGAGATCATTCGAACGCTCGACAGCCAGCGTTTGACCGTCCGCGCGGCGCACGATCAGACCGGCTTTGCCGCAGCCGATTTTTCCCGTATTCGCCGCGCGGATCTCGGCCGATTCACTATCGATCGGCTGATATCGATCCTAAGCGCTCTTGGTGCTCGCGTCGATATAAAAGTTAGCGTGAAGCCTAAGCGAAGAGCGGCATAACCGCTTTCCCCTTGCCATCCCTGGTGACGTAGAACGGCCGCTTCTCCACTTCATACGCCGTATCCGCCGCGATGCCGAGGGCGTGATAAATCGTGGCGTGCAGATCTTCGATGGTCACCGGATTTTCGATGATCCGGCACGGGCGCTCTTCGGCGGTTTTGCCGTAGAGGAATCCGCGTTTGATGCCGCCGCCGAATAGCAGGACGCTTCCGGCTTCGGTGAAGTGGCGATGCATGCCGTAGTGTTTGGGCTCGGTCATCACCGCAGGCTGGTCGACTTGGTTTTTCACTTCCTGCCCCGGCTTGCCTTCGCAGATCATGTCGCGCCCGAACTCCGACGCGAGAATCACCAGCGTGCGGTTTAGCAGGCCTCGTTCTTCCAGATCGCGGATGAGTTGCGCGACCGGCATATCGATCGATTGCTTCATGCCCGCGGCGCGCGTGTGTCCGTTTTCATGCGTGTCCCAGTAGCGAAACGGGATGTATTCCGAAGTAATTTCCACGAAGCGCGCGCCTTGTTCGACGAGCCGTCTTGCCAGCAGGCAGCCTTGGCCGAAGCGGCCCGTGTTGTATTTGTCGAAACTTTTTTGCGGTTCCAGCGAAAGATCGAACGCCTTGGCAGCTCGCGAGTTTAGCAGGCGATGCGCGTTGTCCACCGAACGGCGCAGGCTTTCCTGTTGGAAGCCGCTGGCTTCCACGAGTTCCTTGTAAAGTTGGTAACGCGTCGCGAATCGAGTGGCACCTACATATTCCGATGGCCGCGTGGAGGACGCCGCGTCTTTCGGATCGGTGATGAAAAACGGGCCGTGCTCGCTGCCCAGAAACCCGGCGGTGTGGAAGGCTTTCAGTCCGTCGCTTTCGCCGCCGATTTCGATGTTCTGGCCGACGTCGATGAACGCGGGCAGATCCGGATTGCGCGGCCCGAGCGTTCGTGAAATAACCGCGCCCATGTGCGGCGCGGCCACCGATTGCGGCGGCGCGTAGCCGGTGTGCCAGTGATACTGGTGCCGCGAATGGAGAATAAATCCCAGGTCACCCACCCGATGCGAGCGAAGGAGGGTGCCGCGGTCCATGATCTTCGCGATGTTTTCGAGGCCCTGCGAGATTTTGATATTGTCGACGACCGTGTCGATGCTGGGAAAGGTGCTCAGAACTTTGTCCGACGCAAGGCCGGTTTCGTACGGCGTGTATTTTTTCGGATCGAACGTTTCGGTCTGCGCCATGCCTCCAGCCATCCAGAGAAGGATCACGGAATCGGCACGCGGCTCGATTTTCGGCCCGGCGATGAGGCGCGCTTCGCCGCCCGTCAATGCCGCAAGCGTCGCTCCTGCGCTCGCCTTCATGAAATGGCGGCGCGAGTTACTGAACATATTGAAACTCCGGATGCATAATCAAACTCCAGATCAGGTCTTCCAGACCGCCCTGCGTAACGCGGCCCTCTTTCACCAACAGCTTCGTTGCGACCGCAACCTCCCGAGGGTTCGGGCGTCGCGAGAGCGCTTCCCAGAATAGCCGGTCGATCAGAATCTTCGGATCGCGCGAAGGCGCCGGAAGCGCGGTGGGCGCATCGCCCGAGACGCGGAGCAGGCGTTCCAGATCCGGCTTCTCCGTGAATACGAAGAAGCGGACATTGGGATTGACATCGCTGGTGCGCGCGCCGTCGTCGACCCCCACCGCGCCGGTCAAGCGCTTTAAGCCGAGCCCTTCGATCGGATAGGAAATCAGCGAACCCACCGGCGCGATGATCGATCCTTGGTGCGGCACTTTGTCGGCGGTGATGGTCCCGATGACAGGCTTGGCGATGGTGGGCAAATCGGCGACCGGTTTTCCGTCGACCTTCAGGTCCAGCCACCCGGCGACCGTTCGCGCAGGATCGTAGCATCCGGCATCGTCGACCAACAGCCACAACTGCTTGGCGCCGGTGATGTCGACACTGAGCGGCTTCGAGCCCTGATTCATGCGCCGGCTATCGAACAGATTCTGCGGCGCGTCCGGCAATTCGCCGAGCAATCGCGCGGCGCCGCGCTTCAGAATGACGGCCAGCGTATCGCCATTGACCAGTTCGAGCGCCTGCAACGTCGTAGCGGCGTCTTCGCGCGTGGTGAAAACCTGGTCGCGAATCGGGCGGCCCATGGCGCGGGTTAACGGAGTTGATTTTAACTGCCATTCCCGCGCGTATTTGGCGCTTTCACCGCTCTGCGAAACTCGCCATTCGCCGGTCATTTCCGATAGCGAATCGGCAAACTGCTCCGCGCTCAAGCGGCGCACCTGCGGTCCCCGAAATGTTTCGCCACGCTCCAGCACAGCAGGCAAAGCATAGCTGCGCGAGGTCATGATCAGCTTGATCAAATACTTCAGGTCGTAATTGTGCTGCGCGAAGTCGGAGGCGAGCCAGTCGAGCAGGTCGGCGTTCCAAGGCTGTGCGTCCATCTCGTCGACGTTCGGCACGATGCCGCGGCTGAACAGGCGCTGCCAGTAGCGATTCACCAAAGTTCGTGCAAAACGCCCATTTTCTGGATTTGTAAAGGATAAAGCCGCAGCCTTTCTGCGGTCTGGGAGCGAATCGCTCAAGGGCTTCGCGCCGACTTCTGGGAATAAGAATTCGGGGCCGGTGTGTTTGCCCGTCTTGGCGTCGCAGCGAACCAGTTCCAGATCGCTGGCCTCGGCGAACATCGCAGCCAGAGCGTACGATTGCTTCAGTTTGTATTTATTAATAAAACTGTCGTGGCACGATGCGCACTTCAGATTTACGCCCAAAAATACCTGCGCGCTGTTCTGCGCGGCCTGCATGAAAGGCGTCTGGCTGGCGTTGATATCTCCTCGCCAGTTGACGCCGGTCAGGAAGCCGTCGGGATCTTCGGGCTTCTCCGGATCCAGGAGTGCGAACGCCATCTCGTTATACGGCATGTTGTTTTCGAGCGCGGCCAGAAGCCACGGCGTGATCGATTTTCGAGTGCCGGCGTAATTCACTCCCTGGTCGTTGCGCAAAAGGTCGTTCCAGAAGCTGATCCAATGCTCGGCGTATTTTTTGTTCTTGGACAGAAGCGAATCGATCAAACGCTCGCGCTTCAAGGGATCTTTGTCGGCGATGAATGTTTTCGTGGCGTCGTAGGAAGGGACCAGCCCCCACACGTCGAGCGTGGCACGGCGGATAAACAACGCATCGTCAATAGTTTCGTCTTTAGGGACGATAAATTTGTCGATTGGGTTCGCCGCGGAATTGGCCGGCAGCGGCGGCGTGCGCGGCTTGATGGGCGCAATCCACTCTGTGGGCAGAGCGGGAGTGGTGTCGGTCCACGGCGCGCCTTCGGCGATCCAGTGTTCGAGGCTGGCGATCTGCGAATCCGATAATTTGCCGCCGGTAGGTGGCATTTCACCCGCCTTAACACGCTTTAAAAGCAGACTTTCGTCGGGTTTCCCGACCTTTATCTCCCTTAAAATCCCGAGTCGCGATTCGACGGAAAAACCAGCTTCCGGCCGCGGTCCGGAATGACAGGGGGCGCAGCGGGTGACTAGGATCGGATGAATCGTAGTCGCGAAATCAACCTGGGCGAATAGAGGGAGGGACAAACCGAGTCCTACGGCGAGGCGCAACATCCTCTCTCAATATACGCTTCTCGTCAGGGACGCTGGAATTCCAACCACGCTCCGGCAGCGTTTTCGGGCGAGACCAGCACGGTTTGCTTGTCCTTTGAAATGTTCTTTTCGCCGATCAACTTGCGCGTTTGGTCCAGGTCTGTGACGGCGAGACGAACTCCGAGAATTCCTTCGCCTCGGGTTTTGAGGCGCTGGGCGGTGGGGCCGGAGGGGTCGGTAGCGCGGAGCAAGAAGATGCTGCCTCTGGCGAGGACGATTTCCTTGGCGATGGCGCCGAACTCAGGAAACGCGACTTCGCGAGTGCTCAGAGTGCCGATGTTTACGTATCCGGCTGCGGCTTTGTCAAGGTCGTTGACGGCGACTAGAAGTGCGGACAGGGATGAAACCGAGTTTGGAAGGCTGTCGGGGTTGCCCAACAACTCGACGAGATTCAGCCCCTGGACCATGTATACGGGACGTGAATCCAGCTTGTCCTCGAATCTTAGGGTGAACCACTTCAGCGTCGCTCCGGTGGAGAGCTGCCGCGACCCGGGGGTCGGGCCAACGATTCTTAGCCCGGCGGCCCGCAGGGCTCGCGCGGCCTCATCAGCCGAGACGATTTCCAGGTCAGCGTTTATGAGGCCCTCGCTCAGATCGTGATTTTCGGAAAACTCAAAGCCGCCGCTCCCGGGGAATCTACAAGCCGACCTGGTGGGGCTGCCGGAGATTATAAATCCCAGGCCCGAGAAGAGACGTTTTGCCGCGTCCATGTCGGTGACCCGGAAAGCTGGGTGGTATAACTTCACTTCGATGGTCTGAGCGGAGGCGATTGCGGAACAGAGGGCGGCCAGGGCGATGGTTCGGGTCATTTGCAGGTTATTTTACAGCAATCCAGCCGGGCATCGACACGAGTGTCGACGCGGCACGCCTGGGGGCGTACGCCACATTGTTAGGCTGAATTATGCGCGTTACGACACTGGCCCTGGCAGCGACGCTGCTTTCCGCGCAGGATGCTGAAAAATTCACGGTCCGCTCCGACCTCGTCTTCTTGCCCACGCGGGTTCAAACCAAAAAAGGCGACACCGTTTACGGTCTCCGGCCGGATCAGTTCATGGTCGAAGACAACGGCGTCCGGCAGACGGTAAACATCGATGAAGATCCCGAGTCTTCCGGGCTGTCGCTTGTTGTCGTCGTGCAGTGCAGCCGGGCCGCGGATGAGGAAATGAAAAAGCTGAAGGGCCTGGGCACGATGATTGAGGCGATTACCGGCGGCGCGCCGCATGAGGTCGCGGTCATGGCTTACGGAGCCGACCATTACATCCTCGGCGATTTTTCGCGGCGCAATGTCGATACGCAGATCGCATTAACCAAGCTAAGGGATTGCTCCAGTCGCTTCAACGCCACCATCGATGCGGTCGATTTCGCCATCCAGATGCTGAATCGCAGCCGGAATCATTACCGGCGCGCGATCCTGCTGGTGAGTGAAACGCGCGACCACGGGAGTAAAGCGAAGCTCGATGAGGTCGTGGCAGAGTTGGGAACCACCGATACGGTGATTTACTCGGTGGCGTTTTCTCCCGCGAAAAACGACATGCTCGACTCGATGAAGCATGCCGGTGACGCCTACAAAACGGAGAAGCCAAAGCCGGAACCGAAAAAACCTCCTCCGCTGGAAGACGACAAGCCGGGGATGGTCGATCTCGAGCGGCCGCCCAAGATGAATTGGCCTCCGCAACTGCTGCTGATCGTGAACGCGCTGAAGGGAAATGCGGCATCGGAGATTGCTTCGCTTTCGGGTGGCGAGTACATGAACTTCACCACGCAAAAAGGTTTCGACGCCAGCTTGCAGCGCATCGCCAACCAGATTCACAATTACTACCTGCTGAGTTTCAAGCCGACGGGCGATTCCGGACCAGGGCTGCATTCGCTGCGGGTGAAGGTTCCCGAGTATAAGGATGCCGTGATTCAGACGCGGAAGAACTACTGGCGGTAGCAAATATTACATCTGCGTAATGGGAGCTTCGAGTATACTGCCCTCATGCTATTTGCGAGCGGATTTTTGTTTGGGCTGGGATTGTGGTTTGTGGTGCGCTGCTGTCTGATCGGGATTTACACCATCGATCAGAATGAGCGCGCGGTGAAGACGGTGTTTGGGCGCGCCGAGCGCGTCGCGGGCGGCAAGACGACGCTCGATTCACCGGTTGCCGAAGGGCTGCTGGCGGACGAGAGGGACCGGTACATCTATCCCCAGGTTCGCGTGATTCAGCCAGGCGTCTATTTCAAAATGCCCTGGGAAAAAATCTACAAACTTTCTATTGCCACCACCACCATGAACATGGCGGTGGACCTGGAAGATCCGATGGCAAACCATGCCGGAGGGCTGCTGGAAGCGGTGACCAAGGATCAGCTCAACACCGGTTTGACCGGGCAGATCCGCTACCGGGTGAGCGAAGCGAATCTGTACGCGTTTATTTTCGGCATCAAGAAACCGATGGTGCATGTGATGGCGTACTTCGTTTCCGTGCTGCGGCAGAAGATCGCCAGCTTTGAGGCGAAGCCGATTCCGGGCACTGCGGTAGCGGGGATTTCGATTAACGATTTGCGCAAGAATCTGCGCGATCTGAACGAGTACATGGATCAGGAGTGCGTATCGACGCAGGCGCGGTATGGGGTGCTGTTCGATGCGTCGCTGATTACGGGGATCGATCCGCCTCCGGAGGTGGAGTCGGCTCTGGCGGCGATCAATACCGCGTACAACCAGGTATCCAGCGACATCAGCCTGGCGCATGCGGGGGCGGATCAGAAAATCGTGCAGTCGCGAAGGGCCGTCGAGATCGAGACGCTGAAGGCGCAGGCCGAAGTGGAACCGCTGCGGATGATGGCGCTGGAGTTGGCCGATTTGAAGCGCCAGGGACCGAACGTGCTGGAGGTGTACATAAGGAACGTGAAACTGGCGTTGCTGGGAAAAGCGCAACAGATCTTTTTAGGAGCACGGTCATGATCGATGTCGTGATTTCGGTGGGCGTGACGTTTCTGGGGATGCTGCTGCTGGAAGCGATCGTGCTGGGTCTGGCAAGGTTTTTCGGGCTGTACACGATCGTGACGGAGCGAACCTGCCGGGTGTATTTGTTATTCGGCAAAGTGGTGGGGATGATTTCGGAGCCGGGGTTGCATTTTCTGCCGTCGGTGCTGGGGCTGAAGGCGTTCGTGGTGAATTTTTTCGGCAAGTGCTATGTGCTGGATATGCGCCTCGACCAGGAATATCTGCGCAGCCAGCCAGTTAATTCAGAGGAAGGAGCGCCGATGGGGATCGGCATCTGGTATGAAATGCAGGTCAGCGATCCGGTGTCGTTTTTGTTCAAGAATACCGATCCTCGCGGGTCGCTGCGGGCGAATGTCAGCAACGCGACGGTACGCTGCCTGAGCAACATGCCTCTCGAACTGATGCTCGAAACGAGGCACCAGATGAGCCAGACGGTGCGCGCGGAAGTGTCGGAAAAATCGCAAGCGTGGGGTTATACGCTGGGGTCAGTGTATGTGCGCAAGGTGCATTTCCGCGATGCGGGGATGATCAAGCAGATTGAAGAGAAGGTAGTGAACCGGTTGCGGCAGGTGACGTCGGCGATCAAGCAGGACGGGGCGAACCAGGTGAGCATCATCACCAGTTCGGCGGAGCGCGAGGCGGCGGTGGAGATCGCCAAAGCAGCCGTGGTGCGGCCGAACATGATTGGGACGGCGCTGAAGGAAATTTCGGGGGATCCGGAGGTCGCGGATGCGCTGTTCGAGTTACTGGAGACGCAGAGGATTCTGGAGAATAAGTCGAAACTGACGCTTTTTATGGATGGAGCGAAGGAGAGGCTGCTGGCCAGTCTGCTGGCGGCGCAGGATGGGCCCCCGGCGTTGCCTGGGAAGTGAAGAAGAATGTTCTAGCCGCTGATGAACGCAGATAACACGAATTTTTTATCCGCGTTAATCCGCGTTTATCAGCGGCCATTATTTGCTTTCGCCCAGCCTGTGGAGCTTCACGAGATTCGTGCTGCCGACGCGGCCGATAGGCTGGCCGGCGACGAACACCACGTTGTCATGTGGCTTCAAACGTCCCCCGGCGACCAGGATTTGCTCCATTTGAAGCAGCATTTCCTCGGTTGTTTTCACGTCGGGCGCCAGAATCGGCGTCACACCGAAGTTGATGGTCAACTGCCGCGCGACGCTTTCGCTTTGCGTGAAGGCGTAAATCGGAACCGGCGGGCGGAGGCGGGAAATCAGGCGAGCGCTGCCGCCGCTGGAAGTATACACGACGATCGCCGCGACGCCGGCCGAACGAGCTGCGCGATAGGCGGCGTCGGCGATGATTTCGGCGTTCGATGGCGTCAAGGGCGGCAGAGGTTCCTGAAAACCCTGCGGGCGCAGCCAGCCTTCGGTCTCGTCGGCGATGCGGGTCATCATTCTTACCGCTTTGCCCGGATATTTGCCGCTGGCGGTTTCGGCGGAGAGCATGACCGCGTCGGTGCCGTCGCAAATCGCATTGGCCACGTCGCTGACTTCGGCGCGCGTGGGCGAGGAATGCTCGATCATCGATTCCAGCATCTGCGTGGCGGTGATGACGAATTTTCCCTTGGCGCGGGCGCGTTCGATGATGCGCTTCTGAATGAAGGGGACTTTTTCGAGCGCCATTTCGACTCCCAGGTCGCCGCGCGCCACCATCACACCGTCGCTTTCGTCGAGAATCGCTTCCAGATTTTTCCAGCCTTCGGGCTTTTCGATTTTGGCGATGACCGGCAGTTGCGCGCCGTGCTCCTCTAAGAACAGCTTGAGGCGCAACAGGTCGCTGGGTTTGCGCACGAAGGAGAGCGCGACGAAATCGACACCGGCTTGGAGGCCGCGCTGCAGATCCTCCATGTCTTTCCTGGTCAGGGAGGGCGTGGTCAGTTCGACGCCGGGCAGATTGATGCCCTTGTGATCGCCCAGAGGTCCGCCGGCGATGACTTCGCAGCGCACGGAAACCGCGTCGGTGGAGAGCACTTTCAATTCGATGCTGCCGTCGGACAGAAGCACCGGGTCGCCGGGTTTGACGTCCTTGGCGAAATGCGTGTAGCTTGTAGATGCGAGCGTGGAATTTCCTTCTACGGGCTGGGTGGTGATGGTGAAAATCCCGCCGGGCTCCAGATCGCAGTGGCCTCCTTCGAATCGGCCGAGGCGGATTTTGGGACCTTGCAGGTCGAGAAGAATGCCGACATGTACGGCGAGTTCGGCGGCAGTGGCGCGGACTTGCGCGATGCGCGCGAGGTGTTCCTCCCAGACGCCGTGGCTGGTGTTGAGGCGGAAGACATCGACGCCTGAATCGAACATCCGTCTTAAATAAGGAGGCTGGTCGGTGGATGGTCCAAGGGTGGCGACGATTTTAGTGCTGGGCATGGTTGTTTGGGAAAAGCTGTTTGGGAAAAGCTGTTTGGGAAAAGCTGTTTGGGAAAAGCTGTTTGGGAAAAGCCTGCTCCAGACAAGGAGGACCCGAAAGCTACAACTTCTATTATGCGCTTCGGGTTTCAATAAACGGAACGGAAATTGTGGGCCAAGGCATCCAATAGAGTGTGACCGCAGATTTCTGAGTATTCTAAATCCAGAGGGTTCATGAATTTACGGCTAAACAGATTGTTTCGAGTGGCGGCGTGGGCGCTGTTGGGACTTGCGGCCGCTTACGGCCAGACGCAGGACACGAGTCAGAACTCCTTGCTTAAGGGGAATTATCACTTTCGGCATATCGCGATACAGACGGTGGATGCGAACGGGAATCCGACCGAGGTGACGGCCACCTACGGGCTGATCGCGTTCGACGGCGTTGGGGGTTACACCATCACGGGCACGCAGGTGGACAACACGATTTCGAGCGGCGCGGCGAAGGCGTTCAGCACCACCGGAACGTATGCGATCGGGTCCAACGGGACCGGTTACGTCAGCAGTCCTCTGTATCCTACGCTGTACTCGGATTACGAATTCGGCGCGGTGGCGCAAGGAGTGTTCACGGGCAGCTCGACCGAAGCGGAAGGGCAGGGAAATGTTCTGAATGACATTTTCGTCGCTATTCCGACGGGAACCACGCCGACCAATGCGAGCTTCAACGCCGCGTATCAGACGGGCGTGCTGGATTTCGCGGGCGGCGGCATTACCGCGATTAAGAACGCTCTGTTCAAGCTGAGCGCCAACGGCGCGGGCGGATTTGGAACGATCGCGCTCGCCGGGCAGGCATCGAACCAGACGGCGGCCACCGTCACCCAGACTGTCACGGGCGCGACCTACGGATTTAATAGCGACGGAAGCGCGACGCTGACCATTCCTCTGCCTTCGGGCGTGACGTCGGCGAATGCGCTGTTTACCGGGACCAAGACGATGTTTGAATCCACCGACGGCAATTTTATCCTGGGCTGGACGGCGGGCGGCTACGACATCTTTTTCGGCGTGAAGGCGCTGGCGATTCCGGGGACCAACGGCATCACCAAGGGGCTTTATTTCACTGCCGGTCTGGAGGATTCGCCGTCGCTGACGACGGGCACGGGAGTCGATTCGTATTATGGATCGCTTTCGAGCTTCGGCGACACCGCGGGAGACGCCATTGAGCATGCGCGTCTCAATTATCCCGGCTTTTATTCCTACGATTTCGGCACCGACGATATCGTTCAACTGAACACCGATGGAACCATCGCCAGCCCGGACTTCAGCGGCTATCAATTCATCTTCGGCGACGCCGCGCAGGCGTTTGTCGGCATCGGAACCGGAGGGAATTTCGCTCTGGTCACGGGGCTGCATGCGGCGTCGTTTTCACTGCCGCTGCCGAGTGGCGCCGTTTATCTGAACCCCATCGGAGTGGTGAATGCCGCCAGTTACCAGCCGATTACGGCGAGCCTGGCGCCGGGTGAACTGATTACTTTGTACGGCACGGGGCTCTCTCCGGTGACGATGACGACGATCGGCGGAGTGGCGTTCCCGACGACGCTGGGCGGAGTGTCGGTCGCGATCGACAGCATCCCTTGTCCGCTCTATTACGTGAGCCCGACGCAGATCGCGGCGGTTGTCCCTTACGAGATCGCGTCCAACCAAACGGGCCTGGCGAATATTCAGGTGACGACTAGCGGGACGCCGTCAAACGTGGTGCAGATGTATTTCCAGGACTCGGCCCCTGGAGTCTTCTCGCAGAATCAAGAGGGGATCGGACTGGCCTCCGCGCGCCATGCCACGACCGGCGTGCCGATCAACGGAAACAGCCCGGCGCAACCGGGCGAATATATTTCGTTGTACCTGACGGGATTGGGCACGGTGACGCCGACGATTCCGGATGGCGCGCTGGGGCCGTCGAGCACGCTGAGCGTGGCCGATGTTTATCCCGATAATCTGTCGGTCTATTTCAACGACTACACGAACGGCTCGACTGGCGTGTCCGGCACCATCCAGTTCGCGGGGCTCGCGCCGGGACTGGCCGGGTTGTACCAGATCAACGTGCAGGTTCCGAAGACCGGACTAGGCGCGGGCGACAACGTGTATGTCGAGATTGTCACCGATTACGCGGATATAAACCAGATCCAGATTCCGTACGGATCCTCGTCGTCGGGAGGCTCATCACGGCCGTTGAGGCGTACCGCGCAAAAGCACCCGGCGCGTCCAATCAGGAAAGACGGGGATCGTCAGTAGTTCTGATCGTCCTACATCGTGGGGCCGCCAATTTTGACGGCAGCCGCCCTTTCCTGGCGGCTTCGCGATAAGGCCCAGCAGCGCCGGCACAAAGCCGGCTTGCCGCCATAATTGGCGGCCCCACAAGGATTGAAACGTCAGAACAACAATTTCAGCGCGAACTGAATCTGCCGCGCCGGCAACGCGTTGGTGATAGTGCCAAAGGCGCTGCTGGTGGTCGTCACGGTGGGCGGCCCGAAGTTGGTGTGGTTCAACACATTGAAGAACTCGCTTCGGAACTGGAGGGAGATGCCTTCAGTGATGCGGAAGCTCTTGTTGATTCCTAAATCCCATTGCTCCAGGCCCGGCGCACGAAACGCGTTGCGGCCCAGATTGCCGAAGGGCTGGTTGGGAGACGGCGTGGTGAACGTGTAACCGGCGAAGTAGGTCAGCAGGCTCTGCGCAGTGCTCTGGCTGGCCGCGCTTCCGCTCACGTTGGGACGCTCGAACATCTGGCCGCGGTACTCGGCGCTCGCACCGCCGCTGACATCGTTAGCCGCCGATGGCGCATAGTACAGGTTGATGGGCAAGCCCGTGCTTGCCGTATTAATCGTGTTCAACTCCCACCCGCCGAGCACGGCGTCCAGGACAGGATTCATTTTGCTTCCGTACTGGCGCCCCTTGCCGAAGGGAACCTGATACACCACGCTGGTGACGTTCACCAGCTTGGCATCGTATGAGGTAGGTCCGCGCTCAGCCTTTAAATTGTTGATGTTCTGCGGATTCGCTCCAGTCAGGTTGGAGTAGTATTCCAGCGCCTGCTCGGAGTCGCCCAGCGCCTTCCCCCAGCTAAACGAGTTCAGGAAGTACAAGCCGCGCGCGAAACGATGCTCCAGGCGAGCGGAAAAACCGTTGTAATCGTTGTCGCCTGCCGGATCCACCCAGGTGATGGCGCCGAAACTCGGGTCCGGAACGCGGGCTTGCTCGGCCAGGCACCCGGAGGTGATATTTAGAGCGCCGTTGCAGGTGGCCGTAACCGGATTCGGCAGGGCCTGGTTATAGTTCGCGATAATCGGCAGATTCAAACTGTGGTTGCCGTTATACGCCAGTTCCACCAGCGTGTCCTTGAAGACCTCACGCTGGATGGATACGACCCAGGACTGGACGTACGGCCAGGGGCTGTGGGCCGGGATATAGTCGTTGTTGCTGTTGATCGGGCTAAAGGTGGTGGAGATCCCCGCGGCGAAGCCGGTCTGCGTCGTCAGGAATCCAGGCTGGCCGGGCAAAGCCGTATTAGTGAAGCTGCCGAAGATCGCCAGCGGGCCGTTGATACCTTCCTCAGCGCTTCCGGGCCGATTGAAGAAGGCGTAGCTGATCCCGTACCCCGCGCGGATCACGGTCTTGGAATCGATGCTGTAGGCCAGGCCCAGGCGCGGCCCGTAGTCCTTGTAATTCGGATTCACCAGTGCGCGATCGTACAAGCTGCCGCTGGTGGCACGGACGAGCGTGTTCGTCGCGGGGTTGAAGTTCGACCAGAGATTGTCACGCTCCCACACCGGCGTGGCGAACTCCCAGCGCAGGCCCACGTTCACCGTCAGTTTCGGAGTGACGCGCCAATCGTCCTGGACGTAAAGCGAGTGCACGTCTTGCCGTAAATTGGTGGCCAGGTTGCTGCCTTGCGCGACGGTGCTGGGCAGGCCGAAATAGAAGTCGGCCAGGTCGTAACTGGTCGCGTCCGAGGCAATCGTACATCCGGCGGCCTGTCCCAACTGGGTACAGGTCGGCTTGCTGTACTGATTGTTATACGTATCTTGCCCATACAAGGGGTTGATGTCGAGCACTTCCGTGTGAATGGCGATAAATTCATAGCCCGCTTTTATGGAATGACGTCCAAGGATCTTGGAGTAGTTCAGCTTGGGGTTGAACGACGTCGGATTCTGGAATTGCGGGTTGGTGGCTTGCCTGCCGAAGGTCGGACTGCTGAATCCGGTGATGACCTGAGTCGGGAATCCGCCAGCCAGGCTGGAGGGCTCTCCCTGGATTCCATACTCGGCGGCGATATTCGGCCCACCCAGAAACGGCGGCGATTTTCCGCCCAGCACGTGATCGAATCCAAAGCGGAATTCGACCAGCGAGGTCGGCGTCACCGCCCAGGTGTAGCCCAGTGCCGCCTGCTGCTGAATCGCGTGAATGAACCCGTTTGCGTCGCCGCCCGAAGCCCCCGGATCGGCGGGCCCGAAGAAGGCGATGTCCTTCCTCTGGCTGAACCGCAGAAACGCATTCATGCCGGTCGCGACTTGATAATCCAGTTTCGCGTCGTATTTGTCGCTTTTTTCGGTAACGGGAATGGTCGTATAGAGATTGTTCGCGCGAGTGGCGTTGACTGGAGCCGGCAACGCGGCCAGCGCCGCTCCGGCGAATGGATTCAGCTTAGCCACGGGAATAGGCGTATTCGCCGGATAGACCATGCCGGTCAGCGGGTCGACTACCGCGACAGGCAGGACGCCCGTGCGGTCGTTGGTGTCTGGAACGGAGTAGAAATTCAGATAACCCTGCGCCTGCCGCAGACCTTCGTAATCCACAAAAAAGAACAATTTGTCCTTGATCAGACGCCCGCCGAGAGTGGCGCCGAACTGGTTCCGGTGGAACGTGGGCTTTACGAAAGTGGCGGGCCGCGCGCCGAAAATGTAGCCGATCGCGTTCAGATCGGTGTTGCGCAGGAACTCGTAGACGGTGCCATGAAACTGATCGGTCCCGGACCGCAGCGCCGCGTTCACCACCGCGCCGCCCACGCGCCCGTACTCCGCGCTGAAGTTGCTAGTGATCACCCGGAATTCCGACAGCGCATCGGGCGACGGCTGCACCACCTGGCTCGAGTAATTCTGGTTGCTGGTTCCGTAGGAGTTGTTGTCCACGCCGTCCATCAAAAAATTGTTGTAAACGCTCCGCATTCCGTTCGCGTTGAACGCACCTTCGCGGGGAGTGCCGGTGGGCCCGAACGTGGCTTGAATGGGGGATACGTGGACGTTGGTGGCCAACAGCGCGAGGCTCGCATAATCGCGGCCGTTCAGCGGCAATTCCATCGTGGCCAGCGTTCCGACCACCAGGCTGTGCTCGCTGGTATCGGTCTCCACCGCGCTGATCTGTTCCTTCACCACCACGGTTTCCGTCACCGACCCGACCTGTAGAACGGCGTCGACGCGCTGGCGGGCATTCACTTCCACGCGGATGTCTTGTGACGAGAACTTCGAGAATCCAGGCAGCTCTACCGTGACCGTGTAGCGGCCCACTTTCACGTTGAAGAAGTCGTAGCTCCCGCTGTCATCCGTGGTGGTCTTCGCCGCGATCCTCGTGTCCTGGTTTAACAAAGTCACTGTGGCTCTGGCTACCGGTTTCTGCGACGAATCGTGAACGGTTCCTAATACCTCCGACGTCTCAAACTGGGCGAAGCAAGCGGAGCTTCCCAGGGCCAGTAGGCCAAAAACTGACAAAAAACGGGATGTCATGGTTGTAAGCATACAATACACGGTGGTTATTTCAACTGCCTTGCGATCCGATGACTAAGCTACGACGATCCAGGATCGGATCTAATGCCCGTTTAGTTAAAACAAAGCCCCGCTCATGGCAATTTTAGGACCGTTCACGATTTAACGTTATGTCCAGCTTGCCTCGGGCCTCATAGTTGTAGCAGTTGCCGGATCCTCGTGCGATCGCCTGCACACGATCAACTATGAATAAAGCTCTTACCCTGACCGTCTTCTTTCTGTTCACCGGTTCGATGATATTCGCGCAGTCGCTGGGCAATGCGGGGACCATTGAAGGAACGGTCGTCGACCAGTCGGGCGCGCTGGTTCCGAAAGCGACCGTCACCCTCACCAATGCCATCACCGGCTACAAACAGGCGCTGGCTTCGGGCGACGATGGCTCCTTCCGCCTGACGAATATTCCTCCGAATACCTACCGCCTGGAAGTGAAGGCCGCCGGCTTCACCACGTTTACGCAGGACGTCGTGGTTCGCACCTCGGTACCGATGTCGGTGAAGGCAATCCTTCCGGTGGCTGCGTCGGAAACCACCGTGAACGTCGAGGCCAGCGGCTCAGCAGTGGTAGAAACCGACCCTAGCGCGCACGTCGACGTCGACCGCAGCGCCTTCGGCCGTCTGCCCGAGACCAGTCCCGGGGGCGGGCTGGCCGGCGCCATCGTTTATAGCACCGGCGCGGTTTCGAACGACGCCAACGGAGGCTTCCACCCGTCGGGCGATCACGCACAGGTCAGTTACCTGATTGACGGGCAGCTGATCAGCGATCAGCAGAGCAAGATTTTTTCCACCTCTCTGCCCACCAGCGCCATTCAGAGCATGGAACTGATCACCGGATCGCCCGGCGCGGAGTTTGGCGATAAAACCAGCCTGGTGGCGCAAGTCACTACCCGCTCCGGTCTCGGGTCCGGGAAAGTGTTCGGCAACATCGAATCGAGCTACGGGTCCTTCGGCACTGTCGGCGGAGGTTTCGGGCTCGGCTTCGGCTCCGCGAAAATCGGCGACTTTCTGGCCGTCGACGGCATCCGCAGCGGACGCTTTCTCGATACGCCGGAGTTCAACCCCTATCACGCCATCGGACAGAATCAGACCATTTTCGATCGTCTGGATTATCAGCCCACCGGCCGGGACGTGTTTCACCTGAACCTGTTCGCGGCGCGCAACTGGATTCAGATTCCCAACGATCTGGATCAACTGGCGCAGGACCAACGCCAGCGCGTGCTCACCTGGAACATCGCGCCGGGCTACCAGCACACCATCAATTCGCACACGCTGCTGACCATCAATCCGTACATCCGCAAAGACCAGTTCAACTACTACGGCAGCCGCGATGTGCTGGAGGATCAGCCGGCCACGCAGAACCAGCAGCGCCAGCTCCTGAACTGGGGCGTGAAGGCCGACGTATCGGCCACGCTGGGGCATCACAACATTAAGTACGGCGTCGATTTGAAGCAGACGCGTCTGCTCGAGAATTTCGGATTCGGAATCACCGATCCGACGTTCAACTCGCCTTGTGTCGATTCTTCCGGCGACCCGGTGGGAAACACCGCGCTCACCAGTCCCACGCAGTGCGCGAGCCTCGGTTATCAGCCGAACACGGCTGCCAATGATGCCGCGACTCCGTTCGCCCCCGGCCTGCTGCCCTTCGATCTAACCCGCAACGGTCACATGTTCGCGTTCCACGGAGCTGCCAACATCAACCAATACGCGGGCTACGCCCAGGATTCGATGACCTTCGGCAAATTAACCTTCAACATCGGCTTCCGCCTGGACCGCTACGACGGGCTGGTGTCGAAGTTCGGTCCGCAGCCGCGCGCCGGACTCGCCTACAACATTAAGCAGACGGGAACCGTGCTCCGCGCCGCATATTCGCGAACCTTCGAAACGCCCTTTAATGAGAATCTATTGCTATCCAGCGCTACCGGAGTCGGCGGCTTGGCCAGCAATGTCTTCGGTTCGACGTCCGTGCCCATCTCGCCCGGCTTCCGCAATCAGTTCAACACCGGTTTGCAGCAATCGATCGGCCGATTCTTTCTCATTGACGCCGATTACTTCTGGAAGTATACCCACAACGCGTTCGATTTCAGTACCCTGCTGAACACCACCATCACTTTTCCCATCGCCTGGCACAATTCGAAAAACGACGGCGTCACCGGCCGCGTCAGCACCATCAACCTGCACGGTTTTCAGGCCTATTGGACCTTCGGCCACACGCGCGCCCGTTACTATCCGCCGGAAGACGGAGGCCTCATCCCGCAGGGCGCCGCGCTCGCCGACGGCGTGTTCCGCATCGATCACGACCAGGCCTTCCAGTCGACCATCAATTTGCGCTACCAGCGCCCGCACAATGCCGAATGGATCGCGTTCACGGTCCGTTACGATAGCGGAGAGGTGGTCAGCGGCGTTCCGGACGCGGGTTTCGCCATGAGCGGGCTAACGGCGAATCAGCAGACCTCGATCGGCCTCGCCTGCGGAGGAACCTACGCCACTCCGACCGATCCCATCCGCAGTTGCTCCGGACTGGTGACCTCGACGCTGCTCACCCTGCCGCAAATCGGCAAGGAGAACGACGATCACAACCCCGATCGCGTAAAGCCTCGCGACGTGCTGAACCTCGGCATCGGCAGCGACAACCTGTTCCACACCGAAAAGACCCAGCGCTGGACCGCGTCGCTCTCCATCGACAACCTGACCGACAAGGTCGCGCTTTACAACTTCCTGTCCACCTTCAGCGGCACACACTTCATTGAGCCGAGAAGCATCGTGGCCAAAATCGGGTTCATCTTCTAGCCCCATGCGTCAGCTTGGGGCTACTTCGCGCGTTCAACAAGCCCCAAGCTGACGCATGGGGCTATTGGACCATCTCCCACCGCACGTCGCATGTCCGCTGAATTCCCGGTTTTAACGACCTCATCACCAGCGTCTGCGTGCCATTCCCCTGCCGGTGAATCGTCGGCTGCCACGCGTCGTGATCGAAGGTGAATTTCAGCCGCCCTCCGGGAAGACCCTCGAAAACCACCTCTCCATTCTGCGCTACTTCGACGGCTGCGTGCAGCGTTCCCGACGTAGGACTGGCCGCCTTCACGGCCGGTCTCGGCGCTGCGGGTGCAGGAACAGCAGGTGGAGCGGGATCGGCCGGCCTGCTTTGGACCGGCTGAGGTTTGTGCTGCGCGGGAACCTTTTCCTTGGGAGCGAAATCCGGATTGGGAGGTGGCACTTCCGGCTTTGCGAAATCCGGATTTGGCGGAGGCACCTCCGGTTTCGCTAAATCCGGATTCGGTGGAGGCACTTCCGGCGTGCTTGGCGCAGGCACAGGCGCCGGGGCGGGTTGCGCTGCCACTTGAACTGCGGAAGCCGCATGCCCGTGCGTCGTGTAAAACCATAACCCCGCTCCGCCGGCCAGCAGCAGCAGGAGTCCGAAGAGTCCGATCCAGATACCGATTCCGGCGCCTTGTTTGGCGGGCGCCGGCGCGGGATACAGCCCAGCCGGGTCCGGCGCCGCCGGAAACTGTGAAGCCTGCGGAGGAAAAGGCGACGGAGGAGGAGGGGGCGGCGGAGCCGGCAAAACCACCGGAGGGGCCGTTTGAAACGCCGGCGGCGGCGGTGGAGGCGCGGCTTGCCCCACCGGCTGGCCACACTTCACGCAGAAGCGGGTTCCGGCGGCGACGGTGGCGCCACAACCCGTGCAGAATGGTGCCGACATGATTGAAACCGCTATTGAACGTCGGTTACTTTGCCGCCCGTAAAGATGACCTTCATGTCTTTATACACATAGGTCTTCTTGTTGCCCAGGTCGACCACGGTCTTCGGCTGGCCGAGGAGCGCGACCACCTGGTCGATGGTCTGCCCCAGGCTGATCTCGGCCGGAGGCGCCGCGGGCGTCCCAGCCGCGGCCGATGGTCCAGAATCGCCCGTTACGGAGCCCGATACTTCCTGCTCCGCTTTGTCCGCTTCCGCGCCCTGCTTGGCTACTTCGGCTGCGGCATTCGGATCCGCCGGCGGAGCGATGGCCACGAACGCGGCCTGTGCCGGCGCGGCTTTGGCAGAGGCCGGAACCGCGGGCAACCCGCCCGTTCCACCCTTCTTTTGCAGATCGCCCATACCGGCGTCGATAGTCTCGCGCAT
>Ga0182024_10000248_pt1 | contig 133335 bp, 101 predicted proteins | sample P32metaG_FD_120480 | JGI IMG/M metagenome (GOLD analysis project Ga0182024, IMG submission 120480) | Permafrost microbial communities from Stordalen Mire, Sweden - P3-2 metaG (Illumina Assembly) | ecosystem: Environmental > Terrestrial > Soil > Wetlands > Permafrost | place: Sweden: Stordalen... | reverse complement strand
GGGCCCGGTTGGCCGCGACCTGAGCGCTCAGACGGACGCCATGATGCACGCGGAAATGCTGTCATATTCCCGTGCGCACGGGCTGTTCGCAGGCATTTCGCTGCAAGGGGCAACGCTTCGTCCAGATGGGTCAACCAACAAGGAACTCTACGGACGCGACACAACCAATCGTGAAATACTGAGCGGCGACTTCGAAACCCCAGCAGCCGCGAGGAAGTTTGAACACGCGCTGAATCGGGACTCGGCCCAACGATAATAGGACAAGGAAATAGCGCGGATTTCAAACGCTGCGGTTAGTTGTCTGGGATAGTTCCTTTCGTGAGTTCGCCTGGGGAGAGCCTGCTGATCGAACCCGGTGACGACCGCACGTCAATACTCACGCACATGGTCGCGAGAAGTCTGTTTCTCGCAGGCCTGGCTGCACCTGCGGGGATAGCCGATTCTATCTCCGCAGCCTTTCAGTTCATGTCCAACCTCCAACTCTAAGCACGCGCTTGTAAACGGCCCACATGTTGAGGACGCGGCGAGTGGCCCTATATGGTCAGCTGACCGTATGTGGTCGCTAGCTCGCACAACTGGCGCCCTGGCTGTTTCGAGCTTTGCCATTCAAGCAAGCAGGCCGTTGAGCCGCATGTCACTCGGCCTCCTGCTGAAGGGCAGACCCGGCTTTGCAGACCGCCTGTCCGCAAATGGATTGCATTTCACGCGGAGGCCTTTGGATCTCAGCTCCGCTCATGTTGGTTCAGCGGCCTCATACTCCAAATGCTGGGTTGTTGTGGACCATCTCGTGCTAAGGATATAGCGGCCGCACGGGCGGAAGGGGAGGGCCATGAGGACTGCAAATACTGAGATGAGTAAGTTCCAAGAGATGCTGGAACGAAAAGAGGTCGAACTGGTTCGCGTATTGCGAAAGCGGGATAACATCGCCATCGAGAAAAGCGCGGACCAAATGGATGAGAGCCAGTATGCGTCGGAACGAGATCTTGCCATTCGAAACGTGGACCGCGAGTCCACCCTGCTGCGTGACGTGAAAACCGCATTGCGACGGATTCACGACGGCAGCTTTGGAACGTGCATGGAGTGCGATAGCGCGATCAGTCCAAAGCGCCTCGCAGCCGTGCCCTGGGCGCCTCTTTGTATCCAGTGCCAAAACGCTTTCGATCGGCAAGGGCATGAGGGAATCGGATTTCTCGGCGAGACTCTCGTCAATGCCGCGTGAATGAGCCGGAGCGCGCCGATCCCGTCGCTCGCCATCACCGTTAGATGAACCGCCCGCCATCGCCTTGGCAAAGAGCGGCAGAAAGGTGAGTCCAGTTGTGAAAACCGAGTCCAGCATTCGAACCATCGCGTTTCTTGGCAATTACTTGCCACGCAAGTGCGGTATTGCCACGTTCACATCCGATCTGCTTGGGGCTGTGGCCGCGCGGCACCCCCAATGCCGGTGCTTCGCGGTGCCGATCAATGACATCGAGGGGTGTTATCAGTATCCGGACGTCGTTCGCTTCGAGATTGAGGAGCAGGATATGGACTCCTACCGGCAAGCCGCTGATTTCCTAAACTCCAGTAACGTGGACATGGTCTCGGTCCAGCACGAGTTCGGAATCTTCGGCGGGCCGGCCGGTAGCCACCTGATAGCCCTGCTGCGCCGTTTGAAAGTGCCTGTCGTTACCACGCTCCACACCGTTCTCTCCAAGCCAAACCCCGACCAGTATCGCGTGATGCAGAAATTGATTACGCACTCAACCCGGCTGGTGGTTATGACAGAGCGGGGGCGAACGATCTTGCAGGAAGTGTATCGGGCATCACCGGCCAAGATTGATCTAATCCCGCATGGTATTCCCGACGTAGCATTCGTCGCCCCGGACCATTACAAGGACCAGTTCGGTGTAGGAGGGAAAACGGTATTGCTGACGTTCGGGCTGCTGTCGCCGAACAAAGGGATTGAACATGTCCTCAACGCTCTCCCGGATATCGTGGCGGAGTTTCCCGACGTCGTCTACATCGTGTTAGGCGCTACACACCCCCATGAGCTGCGCGCGCGAGGCGAATCCTACCGCCTGAGCCTCGAGGCGGCCACCGTGACGAACAAGCTCGAGAACAACGTCATCTTCCAAAACCGCTTTGTGGAGCTGAGGGAACTGACCGAGTTTATTGGAGCAGCAGATCTTTACATTACTCCTTACCTAGACGAAGGCCAAAGCACATCGGGAACCTTAGCTTATGCGTTTGGCGCGGGCAAGGCTGTGATCTCCACGCCGTATCGGCACGCCGCAGAATTGTTGAGGGACGGGCGCGGCGTACTGGTGCCGTTCGCAGACCCGAGGGCGATTGCGCGTGAAGTGAGTGGCTTATTGCGCGATGGAACGCGGCGGAACGTGATGAGCGATAACGCCTACAAGCTGGGCCGCACAATGGTGTGGAGCAACACAGCGGGATACTACATGGGCTCCTTCGAAATGGCAAAACTGCAGCAAAGAGCAGCGCCCCGCGAGTCGGTTGCCGCGAGAGAGTTCGGCCATCGGTCTCATGAATCGCAGAGGTTGAATTGGGATCACTTTGCCATATGACCGATTCGACAGCCTTATCGACGCTTTTGTCCCTCTAGCCCAAGCTCGGATGATTGGGCAGGCCCGAAGCGAATGTAGTTGCGCCTGGATGACCGAACGTCACTGCAGCAGCAGCTTTTGTACTCGCCAATTCGACGTCTCGGCTCCGTAGACTTCGTGCTCGGAGGGACACGCCAGGGCATGCGCACCGGAGAATTGGCCGAGATTGCGTCCCGACCGGCCGATCACGCCCAGAACCTTGCCATCGAGTGCCACCTTGAAGATGCGGCCCGGGTATGTCGACTCTCCGACGAACAGCACTTGATTGGGACCTGGGGTAATGCACATCGAGTTGGGAGCTCCGATTAACTGCTTGAGGCGATCGCCTGTCGGCGTAGCGCCATTGACAGCACGCGACGTGGGATCAGGAGGCACATCGATCGAAAACATGCGCTTGAAATTGCCGTCGGTATCAAATACCTGGATGCGACGGTTCGAGCGATCACCAACATAAATGTTGTCCTGGAGATCGATGGCGATCGAGTGTGGCAAGTTGAATTGCCCGGGACCGGCGCCCTTCGATCCCCACGACTTCACCCAGTCGCCGTTCTTGGAGATTTTGGCGACGCGCGAGTTTACGTAACCGTCGGTGATGTAGATGTTGCCCTGCGAGTCCCAGGCGACATCGGTTGGCTGACGGAAAAGGCCATCCACGGGCGGAAGCGGTGGATCGGGATGTCCCAATGGCTCGGCGCCGTCTGCAGCTTCCGGGCGTCGGCCAAACACCCACATGACGCGTCCTTGCGGGTTGAACTTGACGATCATATTGGAGCCTTTGTCGATGGCCCAGATATTGTCGTTCCTGTCGATGCGAACACTATGCGCCTCAGACCAGGCATAAAGCCCCTTGCCAATTTCGCGCAAAAAGTTGCCATTCTGATCGAACTCGAACAACTGTGCCGCCGCGGCGCCAAAGGCCGGACCGGTGGCGCTGTTCGATCGCGAGAATACAAAAACATGGCCTTGGGAATTTACGGCCACGCCGGGGACTTCGCCGAAATTCATCCCTTCGGGGAGACGGGGATAGTCCGGGACGGAAGTGAAGGCGATGGTGGGCACGCTCTGCTGGGCGAGCGCCGGCCATGCAAGCGCAAGAAGCGCGAAGAAATATCTCTTCATCATTTCCTCTCCTGACGATGTTACCGCGCGCTTTGGCAAGCCGCATGGCTCATCGCGAGCTTCTTGCGCCAGACTTTCACTCGTTGCCGCCGAGCTCAGGCAAGGTCGAAGCGATCGAGGTTCATCACCTTGTTCCACGCAGCCACGAAGTCCTTCACAAACTTCTCCTTCGAGTCGTCAGAAGCATAGACTTCGGCGAGGGCTCGGAGCTGGGAGTTGGAACCGAAAATAAGATCGATGACGGTGCCCGTCCACTTGAGCTCGCCCGTTGCCCGATCGCGCCCCTCCAACACGCCTTCCGATGTGGCGGACTTCTGCCACTTGGTGTTCATGTCGAGCAGGTTGACGAAGAAATCATTCGTCAACGTCTCGGGTCGCTTGGTGAAAACGCCGTGTTGGGCCTGCCCGAAGTTTGCATTCAGGGCGCGCATGCCACCAACCAGAACCGTCATCTCGGGAGCGGTCAGGGTCATCAGGTTCGCCCGATCCACCAGCAGATCAGCCGCCGAAACCTCGAGTCCCTTGCGGAGATAGTTGCGGAACCCGTCTGCGACCGGCTCCAGTACGGCGAACGCATGCACATCGGTCTGCTCCTGGGACGCGTCCGTGCGCCCCGGCGAGAAGGGGACCTTCACGTCGTGGCCGGCCTTCTTGGCAGCTGCCTCGATGGCTGCGCAGCCGCCCAGAACGATCAGGTCGGCCAGCGAGACCTTCTTCAAACCGGACTGCGCGCCGTTGAAATCCTTCTGGATCGCCTCCAGCGGCAGAAGAACCTTCGCCAGTTCGGCCGGCTGGCTGGCTTCCCAATCCTTTTGCGGCGCGAGGCGAATACGCGCCCCGTTAGCCCCGCCGCGCTTGTCAGTGCCGCGGAAAGTGGCTGCCGACACCCAGGCCGTCGTGACCAGTTGGGGGACGGAAAGTCCGGATGCGAGGATCTTGGCCTTCAGAGCAGCAATGTCCTGTTCCCCGATCAATTCATGATCCACAGCGGGAACGGGGTCCTGCCACAGCAGCGGCTCGGCAGGAACGAGCGGGCCAAGGTACCGCGAGTGAGGCCCCATGTCGCGGTGGGTCAGCTTGTACCAAGCCTTGGAGAACGCGTCTGCGAGTGCCTGCGGGTTCTCGTGGAAGCGCTTCGAAATCGTCGCGTAGCTCGGGTCCAGCTTCAGTGCAAGGTCCGTCGTGAACATGATCGGGGCGTGCCTCTTCGACGGATCGTGTGCATCCGGCACGGTGCCCGCTGCCGATCCGTTCTTGGGCGTCCATTGCTGAGCACCGGCGGGACTCTTCGTGAGTTCCCATTCATGGCCGAACAGGTTGTCGAAGTAGTTGTTGTCCCACTTCACCGGGTTGGTGGTCCATGCACCCTCCAACCCGCTGCTGATCGCGTGGACGCCTTTGCCGCTGCCAAAGGTGTTCTGCCAGCCTAAGCCTTGCTCTTCGATGCCGGCGCCCTCGGGTTCGGGGCCGACATACTTGCTCGGCTCGGCAGCTCCATGGGCTTTGCCGAACGTGTGTCCGCCGGCGATGAGGGCCACGGTCTCCTCGTCATTCATCGCCATGCGAGCGAACGTCTCCCGGATATCGCGTGCCGCCGCGACGGGATCCGGCTTTCCATTGGGCCCTTCCGGATTCACATAAATCAGGCCCATCTGAACAGCGCCGAGGGGATTCTCAAGCTGACGATCGCCGCTGTAGCGCTCGTCCGCCAGCCACTTGCCCTCAGGGCCCCAGTAAATGTCCTCTTCGGGCTCCCAGACGTCCTCGCGCCCACCGCCGAAACCGAAGGGCTTGAGGCCCATCGACTCCAATGCGACGTTACCGGCGAGAACCATGAGGTCGGCCCAGGAGATTTTCTGGCCATACTTCTGCTTGATCGGCCAGATCAACCGGCGCGCCTTATCGAGGCTCACGTTGTCCGGCCAGCTGTTGAGGGGCGCAAAGCGCTGTGTGCCGGAGCCTGCGCCGCCGCGACCGTCGGCGATGCGGTAGGTGCCCGCGCTATGCCACGCCATACGGATGAAGAACGGCCCATAGTGGCCGTAGTCCGCGGGCCACCAGTCCTGCGAGGTCGTCATCAAGGCATGGAGGTCCTTGATCACAGCATCCAGGTTGAGGCTCTTGAATTCTTCAGCATAGTTGAACTCCTTGCCCATCGGATCGGACAGGGGGGAGTGCTGGTTCAGGATCTTCAGGTTCAGCTGATTCGGCCACCAGGCCGCATTCGTCGTGGCCCCAGCCGCCGTGTGTCTGCGAGCGCCGTTCGATACCGGGCACTTGGCCTCGCTGGACAGGTTTTGCTCATTATCGGGGACAGGTTCCCCCACTGCGTGTTCGAATTGTTTCTCCATATGTTCCTCTTCCTTCGAGTTTGTTAAAAAAGTGTGACGAACTACGAACCCATCCGTGCAAACGCCAGCCGACAGCGCTCGCTGACGCACGCCATTTGGCCGGTATCCGCACGCCTACGACAGTTTAACTGGAAGCGTGCCGCGGAGCACACTTCGTGCAGAGCCCCCGGAAAATGAGTTCGCATTCGCGAACAATGCGCTTACCAAGGGAGGCCGAGGCAGGCCTGGGCACGTTGTACCACTCAATGTCCTCAACATTGCCGCAGCGGTCGCAGATGAAGTGGTGATGCCGAATGCCTTTCGCATCGAACCGCGCGGCACGGCCCTCGACGGCCACTTCACGCACCAGACCCGCCTGCACCAAGTCCCGCAGATTGTTATATGTCGTGGCCCTGGAAGAGCGCGGATCCACCCGATTCACGGCTTCGAAGATTTCCGCAGCCGTGGGATGCCTGTTGTGTTCCAGCAAGAATGCCATCACGGCGTAGCGCTGGGGAGTGCACCGTAACCCGCTGCCTTCCAAGGACCGTCTAATGGCCTCGGCGTTCATGAATAGCTGAATATTTAGACTATATCTAATGTGCTATTTTGTCAAGACTTGTCCTTTTGGCCGCTGCGGCCGCACGGGTGTGCTATGGCACACCGAACCGGTGAGGGCTCGACGGAGACCGGGCGGACGCAGGCGATTCGGAGGAGGAAGGAACTTCGGCGGGAGGTCTACGCGGAAGCCTGAGGGTTCAGGGCTCTGGTGAGGGAAAGAAGGGTCGGCAGGGTAAGCGATCAGCCGCGCATTAGGGAAGAACGCTATTCAGAGAATTGCGATCAGTCCGCGAAACGGAAGGCCTAGTAGGGCGCCGCAGCTCACGCCCGCGCCGTTGGCGAGCACATCTCCGAGTTCCACGGCGCGGCCGGGGGAGAAATGCTGGCCGCCTTCCAGAAGAACTCCGAGAACGAACATGGAAAGGCTTGCCACAATTCCGCCGCGCCGATCGCGGAAACCGATCACGGGCAGCGATGAGAGCGCCAAGTATGCGCAGAAGTGCATCAGCTTGTCGTTGATACCCAGGCTGCCGACGGCCGTCATGACGGGAGATGCGGCGGGCAGCAACTCACCGATGACAACGCAACAGATCAGCACGGCCCAAGAGACCATGAGTACGGCTCGAATTCCTGCTTGACAGGATGTTCTCAGAGGCATCGAGCTATGCAGTACTGGTCTGGTAGTTCTGATTGCGGAACGATTGATACCACTCAATTGTCTTCCGGAGGCCGATGTCGAACGGCGTCGCGGCACGGAAACCAAACTCCCGCTGAGCGCAACTTACGTCCAGACAACGCCGAGGTTGTCCGTTGGGTTTAGTGGTATCCCAGGTAATCCGTCCCGAGAACCCGCTCATACCGGCGATCCGGGCAGCGAGGTCACGAATGGAGATTTCCATACCGCTCCCAAGATTGACCGGATCTGGCCTATCGTAATGCTCGGTTGCGAGAATGATGCCATGGGCAGCGTCTTCGACGTAGAGGAACTCGCGAGTCGCCATGCCGTCGCCCCATAGAACGATTTCGTCGCGGCCCTCGTCAACCGCTCCTACACACTTGCGGATCAGCGCCGGTATGACGTGGGACGATTCCAGGTCGAAGTTGTCGCCTGGTCCATAGAGGTTGACGGGCAGAAGGAAAATGGCGTTCATACCATACTGCTGGCGGTAGGCTTGACACTGTACGAGGAGCGCCTTCTTGGCGACACCATATGGCGCGTTAGTCTCCTCCGGATATCCGGTCCACAGTTGCTGCTCGCTGAAAGGCACCGGAGTGAATTTCGGATATGCACAAATCGTCCCTAGAACTATGGTTTTTTCCACCCGGTGGCGCCGAGCAGCCTCTATGAGTTGAATGCCCATGATCGCGTTGTCATAGAAGAAACGGCCGGGGTTGGCCCTATTCGCGCCGATCCCACCTACGACTGCGGCCAGGTGAATTAAGACCTCAGGCCGATGTTGGGCGAAGAGGCGTTCGATCGCATCGTTTTGCGTGAGATCGCATTCGGAATGGAGCGGGACGAAGACACTGCGGCAGCCCATCTGCCGAAGCCGCCGGATCAGGTGACTCCCGAGGAATCCCGCTCCGCCCGTAACCACGATTCGCTTGTCCGCAAGACGGATCACGAATGCCTCCCCTGAGCGGCGACCATGAGCCGAAGCGCCTGGGTGCCACCCTTGAGCCGGGCTTCGACGTCCTTCATGTCCGCCTCGACCATGATCTGTACCAATTCGGGAAAAGTCACCGAAGGTTCCCAGCTCAGCTCGCTTCTAGCTTTCGATGCATCCGCACAAAGGTAATCGACCTCGGAGGGCCGAAAATAGCGCGCGTCGATCTCCACGTGTTCCCTCCAGTCCAAGCCGGCGTACGCAAAGGCCAGTTCGACGAATTCCCGCACCGAGTGGGCTTCGCCGGTGCCTATGACGTAGTCGTCCGGGGAATCCTGCTGGAGCATGAGCCACATGGCGCGGACGTAATCAGGGGCATAGCCCCAGTCGCGTCGGGCCTCCAAGTTGCCGAGATGGAGCTTATCCTGGACACCGTGCTTGATTTGCGCGACGGCGCGAGTGATCTTCCTTGTCACGAAGGTCTCACCGCGGCGTGGAGATTCGTGATTGAAAAGGATGCCGCTGGAGGCGTGCAGACCGTAGCTCTCGCGGTAATTAACGGTGAGGGAGTGGGCGAAGAGCTTGGCGCAGGCATAGGGACTGCGTGGATGAAAGACGGAGGCCTCGGCCTGGGGCGGCGGCGTGGAGCCGAACATTTCACTGGACGAGGCTTGGTAAAAGCGGCACTTCGTGCCCGTGAGCCGCATGGCCTCGAGCAATCGCAGCGTTCCGCAAGCCACTACATCGGCAGTGAATTCCGGAACCTCGAAGCTCACCTTCACATGGCTCTGTGCGCCGAGGTTGTAGATCTCATCCGGACGCACGTTATAGAGCACCGTAGCGAGTGAGCCGCCGTCGGTAAGGTCGGCATAGTGGAGGGAAAACCCCATTCCGGCCTCATGGATGTCCTGATAGATGTGGTCAATTCTGTCGGTGTTCAGGCTGGAAGCGCGGCGTTTCAGGCCGTGCACTTCATATCCTTTGGTTAGAAGAAACTCGGCGAGGTAAGAACCATCCTGGCCGGTGCAGCCGGTAATGAGAGCGGTAAGCATCGGGGATTACTCAGAAGCGACTTCTGTCCATGGAGGACGTGACGGCAAGCAATGCAAACCGGGAATCAGTGGCCTGCAGCTGAGACGGCGTGCCGGCCCCGACTTTCTATCACGCGCTTGAGCAAATGTGTACTGGGACTGTAATCCAGCACTATCTCCTTCAACGCCACCACCAGCCGGCCGGCGTCACGCGCGTCGCAGATTTCGCGCAGGCAATCCAGCCATCCCAACATGATGCCTTCGGGCATGCCGTTGCCAACGAAGATGCGAATCTTCTCGTGAGTGGTGGGAGCGGTATCTTCGAGCATGGTGCTCAGTTCTTCGTAGAGTTTCTCGCCAGGGCGCATACCGGTAAACTTGATCTTGATATCTTCGTCCGGCCTCAGTCCGGACAGCAGGATCAGGTTTCGGGCCAGATCCACAATCTTGACCGGCTCGCTCATGTCCAAAACGCAGATCTGGCCGCCCTCTCCGATGACCGCGGCTTGCAGCACGAGTTGGCATGCTTCGGAAATGGTCATGAAGAAGCGCCGCATCTCCGGATGCGTCACGGTAACCGGCCCGCCCATCGCGATCTGCTTCTTGAAAATGGGGATGACGCTGCCGTTTGAGCCGAGCACATTGCCAAAGCGGACGGCGACATATTTAGTTCCGCCATTCTGCAATGCGTGGAGCAGTAGTTCGGCCACACGCTTGGTTGTGCCCATGACGTTGGTGGGCCTGACGGCCTTGTCGGAGGAGATCATGACAAAATCCTTGACACCGTGCTCGGCCGACACAACGGCCGCGTTGTATGTCCCGAAGACATTGTTCTCGATAGCCTCGAAGACATGCGTCTCCATCAGCGGGACGTGCTTGTAGGCGGCGGCGTGATAGACAACCGAAGGTGAGTACTGGCGAAAGACCTCGCCCAGGCGAAGACGATTCTGTACGCTTCCGATCTCGGGGTAGAATGGCGTCTCGGGGAACGCACGGCGCATTTCGGAGTCGATTTCGAATAGGGGGGATTCGGCTATTTCGAATCCCACGATGCCGGCGGGGTGGAAGCGCGCGATCTGGCGGCAGAGTTCCGAGCCGATGGAGCCGGCAGCACCTGTGACCAATACAACTGCCCCTTCGAGCGTGGCACGAACCTGGTTTACTTCCAGGCAGGCGGGGTTGCGGCCGAGGAGGTCTTCGACGGCGACGTCGCGGATTTGAGCGGCGAGAGCAGGGCCTTCTACGATCTCCGCCATTGACGGCAGGGTCCGGAAACGCACGCCGGCCTCTTGACAGAACCGCAAGACCCGCGTCATTTCAATCCCTGTAGCCGAAGGCAGCGCAATTAGAACCAGCTGAATGTCCTTTTTGGCAGCCAGGTCGGCCAACTGGGCGCCGGTGCCGAGGACTAGCACTCCCTGAATCCGGATGCCCGATTTGGTGAGGTCGTCATCAATGAAGCCCACAATCGAGTAGTTGAGATTGGGATTCGAGCGGAATTCCCGGAGGAGCATGACGCCGGCGCCGCCCGCGCCGTAGATCAGGGTCCGCTGGGTACCGCCGGGACTGCTGGTGGCAGTGGCCTCGGCGAGGAGACGCACAGCGATGCGGATTCCAGCAGTCGCCACGAAGCAAAGCAGGAAGTCGAGGAAGTAGAGGGAGCGCGGGAAGCCTGGCGGACCAAACCATAGAATAACCAAACCGCCGGTGAGAGATCCAATGACGTTGGCGCTGGCAATGCGGAGCAAGTCTGGAATGGACACAAAACGCCACCATCCGCGATGGAGGCCGTGGAGGTGAAAAATCAGCGACTTGGCCAGAGCCCAGGTGGCGACAGCAAAGATGAGGCTGCGGAGAAATAGCGGCGGGATGAGAAATTCGAATCGAAGTAAGCAAGCACAGACCGCGGAGATAATGAAGACGGCGAACTGCGTGAAGCGGGCCAGAAACCGTGCACGAACGCCGAGCCGCCGCACCGCGTTTACGAACAATGTTTGCATTCTAAGCCTTTAGAACACCTAACTTTTTGGCGGATGTACTGGCCGTGGGGACGCGGCCACAGGTGTAGCCGGCGCTGATTTCCGGATCAGGCTGTCTGTCCGACGGGTTTGAAACTGGCGCAGGCAGCAACCTGCTTTTTCTTGCTGAAATGCGTCGAAACATCCCGGACGGCCCAAGTGACACGGTCGATTTCGGCATCGTTCATGCGCGAGTGGAGGGGAATTGAGATCAGGCGGGCATACTCGCTAAGGGCGCGTGAGCAGGGAACCGGGAGATCCAGGGTCTCACGATAGAACGGATGCAACGGGATGGGGATGAAATGAACACTGCAGCCAATTCCACGCTCGCGCATTGCATCGAAGAATTGCGCTCTGTCGATGGTCAGTCGTGCCAGATTTAGCCTCAGCGGGTACAAGTGCCAGCAGTGACGCGACTCTGGCGAATCCGGAGGCAACTCGACTTCAGGGATGTCCGCAAACGCATGGTTGTACCGTTGCGCGATGGCGATCCGCCGGGCGGTCATCATTTCCAGTCTTTTGAGCTGTACCAGTCCGATCGCGGCCATGATATCGCTCATGTTGTATTTGAATCCGCAAGCCGTAACCTCGTAGTACCAGGAACCCTTCTCCGAATAGCGAGCCCAGGCGTCACGGCTGATGCCATGTAGACAGAGCACGCGCATGCGGTCGGCGAGTTCGGCTGAAGGCGTGGTGACCATGCCTCCTTCACCGGTGCTGAGGTTCTTGGTCGCATAGAAGCTAAACGCGACGGCGTCGCTGGTTCCGCTTCCAATCGGTCTACCGGCGTACAGAGCACCCGCGGCATGTGCGGCGTCTTCAATTACCGACAGCTTCCGTTCGCGGGCGAGTGCCCAGATACTATTCATTTCGCACGGCAGACCGGCAAAATGAACGGGGATAATCGCGCGCGTGCGGGAACTCAACACCTCGGCGATGGACTCGGAAGAGATATTCAAGTCGGGACCGATATCGGCCAGGACCGGTTTCGCGCCGACCGCAAGAATAACATTGACGGTGGAGCAGAAGGTCAACGGGGTCGTGATGACTTCGTCACCGGAACCAATTCCCAACGCGGCAAGGGCCAGATGCAGGCCGGCCGTACAGGAATTGACTGCCTGGGCGTGCTGGGCCCCTGTGTATGCGGCGAAGTTTTGCTCGAAGCGAGCCGTCTTCTCCCCAGTGGTCAACCAGCCACTGCGCAGTGTCCCGACTACTTCTTCAATCTCTTCCTCTCCAATATCAGGCGTGCTGAATTGCAGAAACGGTATTCTTACCAGGACGAAGTCTCCAATACAGTTGATTCCTCAGGTGAGGGTGCAACAAGCTCGGGTCCTGCGAGGCGGAGCCTGGCTAGCATGGCCCGCGAGGCCGCCTCGGCACGCGCAGATGCCTGTTCGCGGGTGGTTCCGGAGAATATCACGTGACCGTAGCGATCGAGGCTGGAGCGGATTTCTGGGATCCTAAAGCCGGTTCTGAGCGGGCCATCACGCTCGGATTCCGGAAACAGGAGTTCGAGTCCTGGCATCCCGCCGACTTCCTCCAGGCTGCCGATTTCCGTGATAACGCGGCCAGACGCCACGTGAAAATAGCGGATCGCGGAGCCTCTGTTGAACCGGATCCCGAGGTCCGGGCTCCGCCCTAGCGCGATGTCGACCACAGCGCGCACGAGGTCGACACCCGTCGACAGAGGCGTAAGGTGGGTGGCAATCCGGTCGCCGCCCAGACGGGCGCCAATCTCAACAATTCGAGGACCCTTTTGCGTCATCTTCAACTCAGCATGGAATCCGCACTGGTCCAACCCAAGCGCTTGTATTCCGGCGGCGACGGCTTCTGTAATTTCGGTGCTCCGAAGGGGCAGAAACTGAGATGGTTGCGTGTGCCCCGACTCGACCGGAAAAGGACCGGGGAAAACGGATTTATCTGTGACCTGAATGACGGAAACCGTCTTTCGCCAGCAGACGCCTTCCACGCTGATTTCGAGGCCATCCAGCCATTCCTCGATCAGGAGGTCGCCAGCTGGTTGATATCTGCGTCCGGAAGCCCAGAACTGGCTTAGTTGGCGCTCGTCCAGAACCCTGTACACACCTCGACTGCCGGAGGAGCGCGCAATTTTTAGAACTACGGGATAGCCGATATGAGCGGCCGTCCGGAAGGCCTCGCCGATGGATGCAACCTGCGCGAAACGTGGCGATGGCGCATTATGGGCCGCGAATGCAAGCCTCATCCGTCGCTTATCGGTCGCGCATTCGGCGGCATCCGGCGTCAAGACAGGAAGCCCCAGACTGGTCCCGACTGCAGCCACAGTCCGCACGGGCGCATCGGTGCACAACGTGAGAATGCCAGAAATGTGTTCTTGCGATGCGATGTCGGCGACGGCATTCGCGTCCATGATATCCGCAGTATAGGCGCGGTCTGCCAAGAGCATGCCTACGGCATTCGGGTTGGCATCCACCGCGACTGTTCGGAGCCCCATCAGACTCGCGGCGCGAATCGCGGGGACCTGCAGAGGGCCGGCCGCAAGTATCAGGATTGTGTTGGGCATGAACAGGTCCCGCGACCGAACTTCTCTTCGAACTCGCGACTTAGCATGGAGTAACAAGCTCTGTTCTCAAAGCGACCGTCTAGAAAGGCATCCTCTCTTGCAACGCCCTCGAGAGCAAAACCTAGCTTTTCGTATAGACGGATTGCAGGAATATTGCACTGCATGACTCGGAGATAGATCCTGTTCAGTCCAAGCCCCATAAAACCGAATCTCAGAATCAAGACAGTGGCCTCGAATGCAATCCCCTTTCGTCGCCACGCCTGGTCCGCAATATAGATCGAGTATTCGGCGGAATGCGCACGGTGTTCAATCAGCCGCAGCGCTATGGTGCCGCGGGGGATCGCGTTGGCCCCTGCGCCGCATCCGATAATGAAGATCCGGCTATGTGGATCGCTCATCACTTCTTCATACCAGCGCTTGTGCGCAAATGTCGAGACTGGCCCCTCAGAGCCGATGCCACGGCGGATGTCTGGCTGATTAATCCATTGGTGGACAGTGTCCAGGTACTTTTCATCAAACGGCAGTAAGGTAACTGTCTTACCGACGATCATTCTTGCCCAACCGATTTGCTATTTATAGCTGCAAGTTCACGCTCGCAGACTCGCTCGAGGTCCGAAAACCCGATCGAACATAAGAGTCCCTGGAGGCTGCACTTCCCGATGGACCGGAGCCCCGCAAGAAACATCGGAGTCGCTGCCACTATATACATGTCCATCCAGAAACTGCTGTGGCGGACATACCAAAGGTCAATGGCGTAAGATCTTGCCGTAGACAAGTTACGACTATTGAAAACCTGCGCCAACCCGGTGATGCCAGGTTTCACGGCAACGCGCTGACGGATGGAAGCGCCGTAGTTTGGCCACATCCAAGATTCATCCGGCCGGGGACCAACCCAACACATCTGGCCACGAAGTATGTTGAACAATTGCGGAAGCTCATCTAAGCCCGAGGCACGGAGAAGCTGTCCTAAGGCGGTTACGCGGGAATCGTTGGACTCGACGATGGTTTTGAAATCGCAACTCACGTGGGCTCCACAGTTCACTCGCATGGTGCGGTATTTCAACATCACGAACGGCACACCTCCTTTGCCGGTACGGTGCGCACGGTAGAGCGGTGATCCCCGGTCACCAAGCCAGACCAGAGCACAGATGGCAAGGTGGACAGGAAGCCCGGCGAGGACCAGCGCGGCGGCAATGATGCGCCCAACGGATTCGATCATTGAGCTACTATAACGAAGTACTTAAAGAAGCCACGGGAGAGAGGCAGCATTGACGTTAAGTAGTGCTCTACTGCTCGTACATACGGTCCGCCAAACTTGTCCTCAAGGGGGGGTTGTGAAAGAAACCGACGGTATTCGATTTGCACGCGTTCAAAACCCACATGGGCGAGCACGTTCCTCAGACTTTCTTCTGTTAACAGGCCTCTGTCGCAGTTCTGCACCATGGCCTGATGGGTGACATCTTCCGGAATACCGTAGAGCGACTCGTAAGCCTCCACTTCGTGTAATACGGCGTGAAGTTCCACTTTGAGCTGAGGCTGCTCCTCGATTCTGGCTGCGTTTTGAAGCAGAAATTCACGAAAGTGTTGTGAGGGTGACTCATCAGCATAGAAAAGCCCACCAGGTTTCAGTACTCGGCGTATTTCAGAAAAAACAGATTGCGGGTCCTCAATGTGGTGCAACACACTATAACAGGTGACCACATTAAAGCTGGATGCCGGAAACGGTAGATTTTCGGCTTGGCCCAGCCTCAATGTAAGGTTCCCGCGGGGCGTCACACAAGCGAGCATCTCTGGGGTGACGTCGATGCCTTCCAATCGCTGGAACAGATCGTGCGCGAGATCGAGGATGAATCCCGTACCACACCCAACGTCCAGGAGGCACTGGTTCCCGGCCTCTCTGGAGAAAGCAATGAGCAGCTTGCGGACGCGCTGGCGATTCTCTGGCCGGAAGAACGGCTGGCCTTTATAGTTTCCGACCAAGCGCCGGTGAAACTCGACGTTCGCCTGCTGAGTTCTGGAGAGGTTCATCGGAATCACTCATCCCCGCGACCGCGAGCAATTTAGAGAACTGCTCATACGCGCGGTCCAGGGTGAAATGCTGTTCGAAATACGATCGGGCTCTGTGACCCATGCATGCCGTTTCAGCAGAGTGTTCTGCTAGTTGACGAATCGCTCGGGCAAGCGCCTGGGCATCGCCTGGTTGGATCACGAGTCCAGCGTTCGACTCTGCTATGATTTGTGCTACGGTCGCGTCCAGCGGCGCCGCACAGATCACTGCCCGGCCGGAGGCCATGTAGCTGATCAGCTTCGAGGGGACACTTGCCTCCGAATAGCCCGGTTGCATGGTAAGGAGCGTAATGTTAGCCGCACCCTGGACCTCTGGCACACGTTCGCGAGGCTGAAATGGCAGGAAGCGTATGTTGTGCAATTCTAGAGATCGCGCCCGATCGATCATCCGATCTTTTTCGACGCCTTCTCCCACACAGAGAATGAGCACGTCCAGCCTGTCGCGCAGCAACAGCGCAACGTCGATCAGAATCCCAACGCCGCTGACGAGACCTAAGGTGCCGCCGAACATCGCTACAAACGTGTTGGCTGGAATACCCTGCTCACGCCGCCAGGCATTGTCGATCGGCTGAACTGCAAATTCTGCCGCGTCCAACCAATCCGGAATCACAACAAAATGGCTTTGCGGGAGTGCCCGGCTCGCAACCATGAGTTCGCGCATGCTATTGGAGATTACGATCACTGTGGCACTGGATCGGCAAAGGCGGCTGTCCCAGAACCGGCACAGGCGTGCCGCAAGGCCACCATCTCTGAGTAAGCCGACCCGCTCGGCAGCCTCCGGGTAGACGTCTTGCACATAGTAAAGAAATGGGACACGCCACCAACGCGCCAGCAAAGCCGCAAATTGAACGGCAAATAGCGGCCAAGTCTCGACGATCATTACGTTGGGTCTGCCTTCGCGAAACAGGGCGTACGCAGCCGCAATACCGAACACAATGTTCTCCAGAACACGATCCAGGGTTCGCCTTCGCTTACCGATCAACCAAGTTCCGCAGCGGACGATCCGATAACCCTGCGGGGCAGAGTTGACCTCACGCAACCGCCGATGGAACCCGGGGTAGAGTTTACCGTGCGGCCGGTTCGGGAATGGCACTACTACGCTGACACTATGCCCGCCAGCCGAGAGGCGGGCAGCGAGTTGCTGCGCCATAACACCGCTTGGCTCGGGCTCCGGCGGAAAGACTGCGCAGATGAAGGCGATTTTCATGGCTCGATCAAAATCCTGCTCAAAGACGGGAAACGCCAGACCGGTATGGCAAGGCTGGTAGCTGACTCCATCGTTATATCTACGTTTTCCCTCGATCTACCGTTTTACTCCAGGGTTTTAGCGTGGAATCCCTGGAGCGCCTTTAACATCCGTTCTGCTACCGACCGACGCGAGAAATGATTTGCCGCGAAGGAGCGTCCGTGCAGTCCCATGTCTTTCAAGCCGGGATCCAATAGCATCTCGTGCCATACTTGATGGACTTCGCGAAAAATGGGGCGTGGTAGTACGCGCCCGACTCCCGCCGCGCCAACCTCATCGGCTAGGCCGACGTCTTTCGACAGGAGAACTGGCACTCCCGCCGCGAGCGCCTCCAGTGCCGACAAACCAAAGCTCTCACGCCTGGACAGCATAAGAAGGACATCAGCAGCACTGTACAGGTCCTGCATCTGATCGCTTTGGAGCAGACCAACAAAGATGACTTTGTCACTGACTTTGAGACGGTGGGCCAGTTGACGAAGCTTCATCTCCGCTCCATAATCCGGCCCTACCAGAGCGAGGCGAGCCGAGGTCAAGCCGAGAGCTACCTCGGCAAACGCCGCAATCACCAAGTCCAAGCGCTTTTCGACGTGTTTTCTGCCCACGCACAGCGATAGGGTGCCGTTTTCAGGCACACCGAGTTCCGCCCTAATACGCAAGCGGTCGCGGCGCGGCCCCGGCAAGGGTAAGTCGACAGAATTGGGCACTATGAAGATTGGGGGTTTGAAGCCAAAACGCTGGGTCTGTTCTGCTTCCAAGGAGCTCGTACAGTGTATCCCGGCTGCGCAGTCGACACGCTTCCTTTCGAACAACCGCAGATACGCTCGCTTCTTTAGCCATTTTTGGCTCATTGCCAGTGCCATGAAGCTACCCCTTGGACTCACAACGTACGGAATTCCGAGCTGCCGTGAACACTTTGAAGCAGCCGCCATCGGATGCGTCCAGGTAGCGCAAACGTACACTATGTCAAATTTTCGGACCTCGCTAGCGCAAGCTCGTGCTAGTTCGGCGGAGTAGAACTCGGGAGTCCACCGGGAACGCTCCCGAGGGAAGTACCAGACTTCCACGCCGTCTACGTAAACAGGCTTGGAGAACGGCACGTCGAGCGCGTCGCGCCCATTCGCATTGGTCGTAAACACCGTAACCTCCGCACCGATCAACGATAGCCCTTCACACAATGCCGAAATGCTTTTTGTTGGCCCACCGTATGTGTATGCAGGCTTATAATACGATGTGATGAATAAGATCTTCATTCGACGCTGTACCTAGCGCTGTGGTTGACAGTCGGTTGTATCAGCATATCAACACATGCCTGTGTGACTTGCTCAACCGTGATGGACAGAAGGCATCGGTGGGCCTCCTTGAAGCATTCCCGGAGTTGGCAGCCCGCGCAATCTACGTCTGTCCGAATGACATGGTGTCCCTCGCCGTACGGGTACCACACGCCAGGTGCGTTGTGAGACGCGAATACGCCAACGCAGGGCACACTCACCGCGGCAGCCATGTGCATCGTCCCTGTGTCATTCCCTAGGTGCATCTGACAGCGCTTCATCGCGGCCATTGTGGAACGCACATCCAGGCTACCCGCTGCGCTGTATCCGCGCCCCCATGCTCTGATAAGTATTTCGGCTGTATGCGCGTCTTCCGGGCCACCAAATACGGCCGGCCAGACGTCGAATTTCTTGACCAAAGTATCTACCACCGCTCGGTACCGTTCGATGGGCCAGCGTGACACCGGTTTCCTGGCGCCGGGGCCTACCGAGATCCAGCGGCGGCCGCCATCATTCGGGAGTCCCGATAGCCACAACTCGACTTGCTTCTCCTCCTTCGCACCGAGGCCCAACTCCATGCAGCCTTGTCCGGGTGGTGGTACTGGCACTCCAGAAGCTGCCAAGCGCCGCAATAAAAAGTCGGCTTCCCGCGTGGGGCGATCAGGAGTCCAATGAGACCGTTTGTCTGGAGTGCTTTGGAATCCGTCCACGCCTAGCAGACACCTTATCCTCGCAGCGCGGAAGAAAAACTGGTCACGCCAGATCTGCCGGCGAGAACGGCGCGAGGGCGCCAGGTATATGAGACTCTCGAATCTGCGTGACCGCAACGTCGCCAACAGTACAGCCATCCTCCATGGCCGAGCCACCCGCCCAGACAATGAACCGTCCGCTGGATACTCCAGGAATTCATCGCAGACATCCGATCCACTGAGGATGTCGCGTGGTGCTACCAATGTTCTACCCGGTCGCTTCTCGCTGAGAAGGGTCACATGATGGTTTGGGAAGTGATCGCGCACCGCCCAAAGCGCCGGGAGCGCGACCAAGGTGTCACCAAGGCTCCCAATCCGGTGGATGAGCAGCGACCTCACCCGATCCCTGCCTGTGCCCTTAAGCATCAAGGGTACCCCAAAAACCGAGTGTTGTTTCCAAGATGGGTATGCAAAACCGTCGCGTTGAAAACCCAGAGGTGTTATTCACGATTAAGCTTATGTCAGGTGGTGGCATGCACTGCCTTGTCCTTGCGCGCACCTGGAGCCGTGCTTCGGCATTTCGCTGTTCGAGCCGCGGTGTCCTGGCCGCCGCGGCAACCCTATTGTGCGACTTTCGCGCACTTAGCTGGTGTCGTGAAGAACCGGCACTCCGGTAGATACTAGAGGTGACCGTTCTGGTATGCTTCCTGCGCACCCGTGCTTTGGAGTGAGTTTCCGCAACCCGCTTTTCTTGCGATGCAGATCATGTTCTCTGTCCACACCGACTGGCACTTTCCGGCTTCGATGGTCCGTATCAAATTGGCTACCAAGCGCAACAGATGCCAAAGGGCGACCCGGATGCGCCCCGCAAAACTATTGGGAACCGGCCCCGCCTCATAGAACCGGCAGTTGTCGAATCCCGAATGTAGCATGAGCTGTCGCAGTGACTGATCAGTGTAAATCGTACAATGCGTCAAGTCGCCATAGATTACCTGCCCCGGCATAAGACAGGCCCCGTTAGGCGTTTGGGTGATTAGGACGCCCCCGGCGTGCATTCGGCTCGCTGCTAGTAGCATCAGGTTACGAGCTTCGAGCTTGGTGAAGTGCTCGAGAAAATCGATGGCGATAATGGCATCGAACATCTGGGACGTGTTTTCCAGAAACGCGAACGCGTCTTCCGTCTGGGCAGGTAGGCCTGCCCTCCGCGCGATGTCGATCTGCTCATCAGAGATGTCGATCCCCATCACGTTGACGAAACCCTGACCGAGGAGGTACGTCAGCATGTGGCCGGGGCCGCAACCAAGCTCAACAATTCTAGAGTGCTTCGATAGCCGGTCGAGGAATGGTTTGAATTTGACGTCGCACCACCGGTGATACGCAGTAGCAATCTTTGGCGAAGAACTCAAATTGCTCGCAGTAAACCGCGTGACGTACTGTGAGTACATATCCTTACGGAAGTCCGTTAACATGGCACCTTTAGCTGTTTGTGTGTGCGTGGGCCTTCAGAGAGAGTGCGAGCGCGCCGTGTATATGTCTCGATAGCCCCGCACCAGCCCAAAGAGGGGCACCAAAGGCATTGCCTGAGATCACCGAGGCACGCAACTAGTGAATGAGCAACGATCTCACTGGTCCGCTGTCTGTGCTTTTGGAGCCAAAAAGAGTCCACAAACATATTTACGACGTCGCTAGGTGGGATATTCGAGGCTGTCGATTGGACAACCGGACCGTCAAGCCGTTCTCCTACCGAACACCCCATCACACACTTCGCTGTTGCGACCTACACATTCAGTGCGTTGCCCCGCAGCCGCGGGTTTCCACGACATCCGCATATCTTTGAAGGATCAAGCGGATTCTGTCAGCGTTACTGTATCCGCTATTAATACATCTAGCTCGCCCGGCCGCTGCTATTCGCTCACGCCTCTCCGGATGCACTAAATAGTAACGGACTTTCTCGACCAGTTCTTCATCTGAGCTAAAGAACTCCGCTTCTTCGCCCTCGCGGAACAAACGCAAGTGTTCATCTGTCCGCTCAGCCAGCATGAAGGCTCCGCAGGCGGGGATCTCAATACTTCGCGTGGTTTGTCGGTCCCTGTTAGCCTTACGGAGAAAACACAAATTGATGTCGAACGCACAGATCGCACGTGCATAGTCGTCGGCCCAAAGAGGGGATTGTTCTACCCGAAGATTGCACCTATGTGTCCGTCGCCAGGCCCCATGGCCCCAGACTCGCACGTGGAGGCCGCTGTCGGCCAAGCACTGAATCGACCTTTCGCGTGCTTCCTCGAAATACCCGATGAATCCGACAGGCCCCCCAAACTCCATCCTTTCCTCCTCTGACAAGGGTATCGGTCTATGCCTTTCGGGGGCAAATGCGTTGTCGACGAACACCACACTCCGCGCTCCCTTCTGTGTCAGTTCCGCGACGTTGTAAGACTTCGTAGTCACATGTAAGTGATAAACCTTTATGGCACTCAAATACTGTCGAGATTGGTTCTGAACATTGAGCATGTCGTCCGGTGAGTACGAAATCAAAACGACACTCGGCACCTGATCTAGAATCGCCTGCAATGTGCGCCCCTCGATCAAGACGCCCTTGTCCACCCATACGATGTCCGGCCTCTTTTGAAGGGCCAATGCGAGCATCGCGGCATTACTCGGCTCGGAATCGATTAACCTGTGATACGTTTTCGTTGCCGTTTCGTGAATGAGCCGGAACAAGCGGAGCTTAGGCTGGCGCCGCGCCGTGTCTACGGCCTCAACGGCATGCCCGAGATTTCGAAGTGCCACCAAGCGCTGCAGGCACGTCCCGCCATGGGTCAATGGCCCTACATAAACGATCGAGAGAGTCGTCGAATTCATGAGGTTGACTGGCTCAGTCGCCGCCTTTCAAAGTCAAAAGGCGGGCGACTTCGCAATCACAGCGCCGAGTGGGGCACTCAATATGGCCGCCCATTGATGCAGTCCCCACCCGTGGCCAACCTCCCGCGGATCGGCAAGCGCTTCAGCACCCTTATCGATGCACCACGGCTCCTCAGGACAAAGCTGATCGCCCAAAAGTAAAGAAAGTACTTCGGAAAGGTCCACAACACGAAATAGAGCGTGCTAAGGAGGGTCGCCAATGTAGACTCGCCCGTAAGACTTAAAAGAAGGACGAGCATCGTAGCAATCCACTCGGGCCGGTCCCGGAGATTCCAAGCGCAGGCCACCAAAACAGCGCAGCAACTGGCGATGATTGAGTAGAGGATGGCGATTCCCGGCCAACTGAAGCGTCGATACCCATCAGCCACCACGGACATGCTATTTCCGACCGACCCAGACCGGGCCGTACCGTATTCGATACACAGCCTGTTTCCATCGATCAAATCGGGCCGATCTCCAAACAGGAATCCGGGAGCATATACGTACTTGATCGCGTCTACTTCACTGAAGCCCGCGTATGGAAAGACGCCCGGGGTCATGAGGAAGACGGAGTCTACCGGGTCGGGTGAAATTCGGGCGAGAAAGTCCTGCGACGCCTGGGCGACACTGGTAATGCCCGAACGATAGGCCGCCAGCGCATTCAGGAAGTTCGCCGTTCTTTCAGAGAGAGAGCCGGCATTTCCGGAGTATGTGTCTCGATAGCCTCTCACCAGCCCAAAGATGGGCACGAATAGAAATGCCGCGAGAAGGCCCCCATATACGAGTTTCTTGCGACCCACCCCTCCGTAACACAAGCCGCAAGCGGAAGACACACCTGCCATGATCATCCCCGCGCGACCACCGTCAAGACAGTTCCACAGGACAAACGTCAAAAAGCTGACTAGCCAGAGGCCAGTGTGACTCCCCCCGCGCCGGGCAGCAGAATGGGCCAGAAAGCATAATGCCACTACAGGCGTGAGTGAAAACGCTGAATATACGGATGCCTGGCCGGCTTCCACATTGGCACCTTGGGCGCCGATCCGGCTCAGCCCTACTGCGACCTGATAAGCCAAGATCAATATGCCGAGAAACAGCAGCGCAATTCCGTAGCTCTCCCAGCTAGACTTGAACCGAGTGTCGGACGAACGGCCTTTTGTTTTCGCTGCAACCGCTTTGAAGATAGCCTTAAAAACGGAAGGATAGATCAAAACCCAGGTCGCCAGGCCGATTATCGCCCCCTGCTGTGCCATTATGAACCCATCAAGGTCAACGCTTCGTTTCACCTCCCCAAAGAACCAGAGCTGCCCAAGGGGAGACACGGAGTACGCTGCTACGTGGTGTAGACAAAAAAACGTACCTGGTCCAATTATCCAGTCGGGCATCAATCGGCGATCAATCCGCACCACCAGACTTGCCACAACCAAGACTGCGAGGGCATTGCACTGCACCTGCAAGTCCCGTGAGCCCGCCACGTATGCGATTGATGCTATGAACAACGGCACCAACAACAGGAGCGCCGTGCCGCGCCCCGTGGCCACGAAGCGCATCCTTGCTGGGCGACGGAGACTTCCGCCCGGTCTTACACCTTCAGACTTGTGAGGGGTCATGTCGCTTCCGTAAACTCTTCTCGGGCGCATGATCATTTAGGCGGTCGGGGATATCGGCACAGAACTCATGCTCAGTTAGTCGACAGAACCCCGCCCTTCGTTGCCACATAACACGCGATCACGCTAGAACGCTAACACTCGCTCCGTTCTGCGATGACGATTTGGACCTTAACCAGTGCAATAGGCGAACCCGATCATTCTTGGGCAATGCCACTCCCCAGGCACATAACAGGGCCGCCAGAGTAGTCATGCTGCCGACTTCCAACCAGCGTAATGGGGCAGGACCAAAGGCAAAGTAGTGCCCCAGCCAACCGGCACCCCACGGCCCCAGCAGCATTGCGATGACGCCAGCCCAAAGTCGAACTGCATAGCGGGGATAATCCTCATTTAGGACGCGACACGTGTCCTTGACGACAAAGTGATAACAGGCGATTGCTTCTCCCAAGAGGGTTCCGAACGGAACGGCGAGCAGGCCGATTGGACGAATGAGAACCGCGCTCGCTACCAGAGGAAGCACGGCGGAGCCCAGGTAGCAGTACGCCAGGTTCCCATGACGGCTGCTGGAAATCGTAAACAAGGAACTGGCAAGCCAAGGGGCCTGCAGAACAAGCACTAGCAGAAATAGACGGAGCAACCAGACATCCAGCACCAAGGTGCCGCGCGTCCAGACCGTAGTCACTTCCGGCCCCTCGAACCAGAGGGCAGCGGCAAACGCTGCGGACAACATGGTGAAGCAGACGGCGGTCAGGCGATGTGTAAGGCGCAATGTCTCGGATGCTCCGATCGCGTCCAGATGTGTCAATTCAGGCCAGAGCGTGTTGTTGAGCATCATCACTACCGTCCGAATGACATTTGCGAGTGTGCGAGTGGTCACTAAAAGGGCTACCGCCGCTCCTCCGAGTACACGGGAGACGATAATCACGGGGCCCTGAAAACTCAGAACTGTGGCAAACATGATGAGCCCAAACATTAGACTCGGCCGCAGTAGCTCCCGAATTCCAGAGATTCTGCAGGTCGTTAACTTCGGCATCAACGACGCATGCGAAAACCGCAAGGCGCACCACGTTCCCACGGCAGCCACAAGCATTGGCACAGCACTCCAGACCGCGAGTTCCAGAACGCCACCGCGAAGCAACAGTACAACGAGCGAGACCGCAAGCAGTCCAAAAGACTGTAGATTGCCTATCCATAGCATCGTGGGCAACCTCCCAATTGTCCTATAAACATTCCACAGTTGGCCTGCCGGCATTTGCCACAGCACCTTGCCGGCAAGAATCCACGCCACCCAGAACGCTCTAGGTGCCGGAATCTCGCGAATACCCACACTGGCGAGTATGGGAGTGACCGAAGTTAGAATGCCAAACCCCGCGGTCGCGACCAGAGCCACGCTCAGAAAAAACGCCATCGCCGACCCCTGAAGGCGACGGTATCGATCCATGTCGTGCCGGGCGTATGCCGCGACCAAACTATTCGCTGACGCAGAATTCATGCCAAGGTCTGTCACGCTGAAATAGGCGGCAACCGCGGAGAGCGCCATCCATTCGCCGTACACACCGAGGGGCCACCTAGAAAGAAATAGCGGCACGAGCACAAGGTTGCCGCCTATGTTCAGTAGCTGCCCAACAGCCATGGTGGAAATGCTCCTCACTATACGATGCAGCAACTTTGTCTCCCTAACAACAACGGTAAGCGCGGCGCATAAGTAACGGTTACCGGGTCCACTTCTCGAAAGCCGCGACACATGCTACTAGTTCCGCTACGCGCCGCGATCCGACCATCCCTCGATAATTCAAAGAACGTGTTTACTAGGGCTTCGCTAATTGCCCCCTAGCTAGGTTACATGCACTCAAATGTTCCGCGCGCGCCAAAGGAACCCTGTCGTACCGAGAACCAGCGAAGGGCCGTCTCGTGCACTAGCACATAGTTTCCTTCCCAGAACTTTTCCAATTCAGGATGCCACTCTTTATAGACTTCAATTGCGCCGGGCGTGACCTTTCCCACCAGATAAGGAAGATCTTGACAAAAGTCGAACACATCCTTAAGGAAGTGGCGAGAATACACCCATCGATGGTTATACTCAAATTGACAAACCATAATCCGTCCCTGGCAAAATAGCGTTTCAGCGCCGCGAAGGACCTCCATATCGTGGCCCTCTGTATCACACTTCAGAAGTTGAATTGTCGCAATTTTCTTGCTCGCACAGTAATCATCGATGGTCGTTACATTCACGAGGATCTCTGTTCTCGAATGAACTAATGGGTCGTGATCGAGAGCATTTGTCCCTCCGAGTTCTTGGTAAACGCTGATATTGGCCATCCGCACACTACTTGAAACGGCTTGGGGCACTAGGCACACATGGCGCGCAAGTGCGGAATGTCGAACGCGATCCCTCAACCTTTGGAATGTCTCTGGTACAGGCTCGAATGCGTGGACCGAAACATCCGTCAGGCGCCGGTTTTGCACCGCGGCAATCAACGGCAGTAACCAGTCGCCAACATTTGCGCCAACGTCCAGGATCACCAATCGCTCTGATCGATCATACCCATCAATGACCCGCAGCTGGATTTCCAATTCACCATTCGACGACATCTCATTGGGAACCTCGAGGCGCGCGGTCAAGTACAAAGCGCGCGCCACGCGCCAGAGTCGACTCCTGCCCACGAGCGCTTGAGCACTGCGCATCACGATGTAGCGGCAGATCTCCTTTGGGGTGTGCATGCCGGTCATTCTAAATAGAGCTGCCTTCTCAAGCACGGCTAAGTATTACGATATTACCTGGGCAAACAGGTCCCGCACAGTCCGCTGAGTGCCATTCATACCTGTTCCGTTCAGTCGTGTTTGGCCAGATGCTCCATCTCACATCCTCTTCGCAAGCTTAGTTCCCATCCAGCGCCTGCGATCAGCACTAAAAGCAATGGCACAATGGGCAGGGACATCCTCGCGATGGGATAACTGACCAGGATGGACACAGCAATCAAATAGGAGATGATGCCTAGCACCGCGAGAATCCGCCCATCGTTCAGCCACCTGCGTTTCAAATGCCACCCAATCGCGAGAAGCCCCGGCCAAATGACAACCGACTGGCATGCGATCAATGGCATAACTACACTATTAGTATCGCTCATGTACCAGAATCGGATGAATTTGGCCGGAAGAAGACGTAAGTAAGCACCCGGATCTTTAACAATACGTTTCATTCCGGCCGGGTAATACGTACGATCCCATTCCCGGAGCGGAACGTCTCTGGCACCTATTTCATCAATATGCTCTTCCAGGAGCCTTGAGCGTGCGGTCGCGTCCCAGAGAAGCTGATCGGCATATGTGGCGCGGAAGAAGTTCTGCCCATTGTGGCTGGCCAGGGGTATAAACCGATGGGAGTCCATCCACAGTCGCACAATCCACGGCGAGATGACTAATGCAGTACTCAGAGCGAGCACTGCAAGGCATTTAGTGCTGTGTACTTTCGGTCGCCAATGGCCCAGAAGCATGCCGGGCAGAAGGGCCACGGGTAACAGCAATCCGACCGGTCGGATGAGGTCAACAAGCCCGAGTACACAACCCGCTACGCATGCCTTGGTAAGCGTTGGGCCGTCCAGCATCGATAGATAGGTCAGCATGAAGAGTAGAAACAAGGGAAGATACAAATTCTCCGAGTAGCCGCGTAGGGGCAAGATGATAAAGATCGGATACAACCCCACCAACAGCCCAGCCAAAGCGCCGGCGGGAGCGGTGAACAATCGTTTTCCCAAATGAAAGGCCGTTGGCGCCATGGTCGCACCAAGCAGGACCTGGAGAAGCCGAACCCACACCAATTGCTTGCCGAACACAGCATAACTGAATGCAATAAAGATGGGATAGCCTGGGACTAGGGCTGTCTCCAATGGACCGCCGGGAGATCGCACATAGCCATCGCCGTGAAGCAAGTTGACCGCTACTCGTTCATAAAGATAGAAGTCGGAGTTCATATCGAGATGGGGCAGCATGAGCCACCCGCCCAGGCGCACCACTGCCGCCACTGCGTATAGGACCAGGGGGCCCCACTCTTCCAGCGCAACCGCAGCGGATGCGTGCCTGCATTTGTTGCTGGGGAGCATGTCGTAGCATTCCGCCTCTCTACGGCAATCTGTTCGCTTGAGGCCATTTATCGGCGTACGCATCGTAGTCGGGCCTCGATGTAAGACGGTTCAGGTCGCGTCCGTCTCCTGAAGGCCATTCGGGCCTAACAGTAAAAGGCCTTAGATAGACCCCGAGGCGACCGAGGTGACCGAGGTGACCTGCTCGCATTGGTCCAGCACTCTCATCTCTTCTTGCCGCGAAACCAAACATACGCGGTTAGGCTATCGCTACTACGAAAAGGTTGCCGCATTAGTTTGTCAATGGTAAAGGCGCTGAAAGCTGCCTCAAGAGCTTGTCTGGGATGAGAAAAATGATGTTTCGTAATATCACAGCCAAGCAAACGAAATCCGAGCGTCATCATACTATTCAGCCCTGGCATGCCAACAACAAGCGTCCCCTCTGGGCATAAAACCCTTCGGGTATCCTTCATGACAGCAGGCAAATCAGAGGGCTCCAGATGTTCGAGCACGCTTATAGCCAGAACCGCGTCAAAGGAATTCGCCCGATACGGAAGCTCTAAGATGCTCCCCCTAACAAGATGGCTAGTTACGCCTTGACCTTGGTAAACCTGTCTAATCGACGGACCATAGCTATGCAGATCTGCACCGTGAATCTCCCGGAACCGCGTGTGCAGCTCCAGGAAGCTAGTGCCACTCCCATACCCAAGGTCTAAGACACGGCGACCTCGCCCAATCAGGTTCATCGCGGCGTCAATTCTGCGGTGGTATAGCCGACCCAGCAAGGGTCGATAATATAGGCGGATCGGATCGTCCTTCGGAATTTGACAATTTTGAAAGCACTCCCAAGCTGGTAGTTGAGCCATCCGTAGTGTCCTCCAGACGAGGTAGACTCGTCACGGCGAGGTTACTGAATCGTGGGCTTCATATGGCCTCGCGGCGGACCTTTAGAGCCGGAGAGCAGGGAGGGGTTTGTGAGCGCGACTCAGAAGTTCAGAAATAGGCCGGCGCTATTATTTGACGGAACAACGGACCTGTTACTTGGATCCTGCTACCAGTTCGCGGAAATGGTGAAGCCGAACTCTCCGGAGGAACCCTATTGAACACCGTCTCGTTATTGAGATCTCCAAAAAGGGGGCAAGCCTACCACACGACCGTCATCAGAAAATCCTGAACTTTCATCCGCTCCGGGCTTTCGGTCATCGCCCACCGCTACCGTCCCGGCACCGAACCAACGCACGGACAACCCCAAGGGCTCCGACTAGAGCCGAACGAGGTCCTGCCCAACTGGAGCACCGCGACATCAGCCCATCTGTGAAGTTCTTTTTTGCGTCCGTCCTGAGCGCGACCTCGGAATTTCGGAAAATGAGGAGGACCCGGGTAGCCGCCAGCGGCCTAAGTGGCTTGGAAATCGACTCAAGCACCTTACCAACGCGGATAATCGAGTTAGATACAGAGCCTTTTGGCCGGAATCCGCGAGTCGCCAAATACGGGAACCCAACAAACGGTTCTGCGGCCTCCAGCCGGAGTGGCGCTCCAAGCGAATCATAAGAGCGAAGTAGTTTGAATGGTATTGCCGCATTGCCTTCGAATGCCTGTTTTTCTGCTCTGCCGAATGGCTCTTCGATGTTGATGTTAAACCGGCACTCCTCGTGGTGCAAATAGCGCCAGAGAAAAAACGACAAAGGGCTGATCCAAGGTTCAACCATCGCCAAGGTGCCGTTTGGTCGAAGCACGCGCTTCGCCTCTCTGATGAAATCCATCGGCCGTCGCAAATGATGGAGCACATCAACGAGGACTATGCCGCCAACCGTTTCTGCGCCGAATGGAAGCATCTCGGCTTCACAACCGACGTTGATCCATGGATTCACGATAACATCAGTGGTGATCACTTCAGAGAAGAACTGTTTCAGGAAACCGGGCCCAGAACCGATTTCAACAACCGGGCGGGCCATGCCTGCCAATAGGCGACCGAACCACTCATGGTATACCTCCCGCAATTCAGGCCTGACGGACCAGATCCGACGGTGCTCGTGGATAATGTCGTTATCGCAAGCTGTTTCTGTCATATTTTGAACTAGCGCCTGCGTGCGGCCGCAAGAACAATTCGGAGCAAGAGCCAACCATCCCCAAATCTGCTGATGTTTGTATTTCCATAGCTCCGCTCGCGGTAACGGACTGGAATCTCAACAATCTTGAGGTTGAGCTTCGCCGCCCCGAGCAGCAGCTCGAAATCGCCGAACGGATCCGAGACGGCGTGGTCCATCTCGTAATGGGAAATCCTATCGAAGTCCGATCGCCAAAGAGCCTTTGTCCCGCACAATGCGTCTTTGATAGGTTGGCCAATCAGCCAGCTCAGTAACGCCGCAAACAATCTGTTCCCGAGCAGGTTTAGAAATCGCATCGCGCCCGGATCCATTGCGTACACCCGCCTTGAGCCATTCACGAACTCACCCTTTCCCGACGCGAGCGCCTCGTAGAATTGCGGCAGGTCTTCTGGGGCTACACTCAGATCAGTGTCCAGAATAATAAGAATGTCACCCTTTGCCTCCGAGAACCCTTTGCGTACTGCATCGGCCTTTCCTTGACCGGGCTGACGGTATACTCGGACATTCTTATGGGAGTGGGCCTTTGCGACTCGGTAACACTCATCAAGTGTGTCATCCTTCGAGTGACCCTCAACGAAAAGCAGTTCCATTTCAGCTCCCACCTCGGGGATCCGCGCGACTAGTTTTTCGATATTGCCTGCCTCGTTGCGGCACGGGCAGATGACTGAGACGCGGTGCAGCCGACTCGTTGCGCTCAGGCCCATCGGTCGGGCGACAATCCAGTGGGTCAGGCACAAGTGGCGAATCCAGGGCAGCCCGGCTACCTGTCCATTTATCAAAGGCGTCAGGAAAGGTATCTGTCGCGGTAATAATACTTGTGATCGTTGGAGGACTACCTGGAAATCAGCCAACTGAAGCAAATTGAAGATGTCGTTGACCGTGGTCCAGTTTAGTATCGGCTGAGGGTACTTGAGCCCCAGCCGTTCCGCAAGATTCAGAATCGGCTGCCAAAGTCGACTATACCAATTGATGATGATCCTGGTGCGAGCATGACAGGCCGGCCGCAGTCGCTCAAATACCAGGCGGATATCATAGGCATATCCGAGAAGATCAGAAAGGACAATGTAATCGAACTGCTCGCCGGAAAGATCAAGCGCCTCGGCAGACATGGTGACAAACCGCAGGTTTGGATATTTCCTGGTAGCGAGGGATGTCATCTCGCCCGAGATATCGACACCCACTCCTTGGTCTGGTCGGATAGCTGCGAGAAGATCCCCGTTACCACTGCCAACCTCCAGAACCCGAGACCCTTGGGAAATGTGACTTCTATAGATCTTTGCTATCGCAGCGTGGTAGCCGGAGTTTCGCCGGTGCCATTTCTCGATTTCGCCGGCATAGTGATCGAAGAACTCCGCCCATGCATTTAGGTATTCGTCCATGCTAGCGGGTATGGACTCGCTACGGACATAGCGAGCCCACATCTGCGGCCTCATATTGAGGAGTCTTTCACCCGCCTGCGCGCTAGTCGACAATGTTGCACCTCACCCTTTCGCGCGTCAAAGAATACGGGGAAACACCCACGAAAATGAGTTTACCGACAGCGATTTTAGCCGCCACGCTGGCCAGTTGGGTTCCATCCACTGGGGAGAGCGACACCGCCAACGCCGCTTCAAGTGCTGCAATGCAGGTGTCGCCTGCTCCAGAAACGTCATACACTTCTCTTGCATGCGTTGCAATATGCGTGACTTGGTCTCGCTCGACTACCTAGATGCCGTGTTCGCCCCTCGTACAAGTGACGAACTTGAGGCTTAGCTGTTCGCCCAGTCGCCGCGCAGCTAGCATTAACGCAGACCCATCATCTTCCGAGCAACTAGACATCAGCGCTAGTTCCGCGGCATTTGGAGTTACAGTCGTTGGCCCCGTAGTACTTGGAATAGTCGGGCCTTTCGGGTCAACCAGCACGGGAATCCCTTGTGCCGATGCGAGCGCGATTGCCTGGCGGATACGCGCGGCCCTATGACACCCTTCCCGTAATCGGACAGAATGATCGACCGCGGTTGCAGCCCGGCGATGCACTCCGCAATTGCTCCGCAGAGTTGCGTTTCAAAGATTGAATTTACCGGCGAAGAGTCTTCCATGTCGATGCGAAGCATCTGCTGGCTTGCCCCAATGACGCGCGTTTTCGATGTCGTCGGACCCGAGCCATCAGTCAGCAACCAGCGTGTGTCCAGATTCAACTGAGAAAGCAGAGATCGAACTTACTGACCGTCCTCGTCCGCACCGAGGACGCCGATTAGTGTGGGCAACAATCCGAGCGTAGCAAGATTGCCGGCGACATTTGCCGTGCCTCCGATCGCGCAATCGCGCTGCCGGAGCCGGACGATCGGAACTGGAGTCTCCGGCGAGATACGCCGCACCTCGCCTCGGCGGTAGCGATCCAACATGACATCGCCAATCACCAGGACTGGGCTACGAAAAGAACCACTTTTCGAGCACTAGCTCTACTCGATCTGACCATGTGAACATTGGTGAGAGTGTGAGTTCTGAACTTCAGCGCTTCGACGAGATCCTTCAGTCTTGGGATCCGAGAAGAGGAGTCTCTCTTCGATCTCAGCGCACATGTGATGATATGTGAGGAAATGGATTTCCTGGATGCGTGGGATAGAGCACAGGGGAGCTGCCATCAAGACGTCGCAGAACTCGGCTATACGACCGCCGCCTTTCCCCGTGAGTCCGATCGTGGAGAGTCCACGCTGACGCGACACTTTCATTGCTTCGACAACGTTCGGAGAGTTACCGCTCGTTGAGATTCCCCACGCCACGTCGCCGGGGCGCCCCAGCGCCTCGATTTGCCGCGAGAATACTGTTTCAAAGCTGTGATCGTTGCTCCACGCCGTTAGGACTGCCTGGTTCGCCGATAGCGCAATGGCAGGAAGCGCTTGTCGCTCGTACATGAATCTGCCCACGAGTTCGCCGCAGATGTGCTGAGCGTCAGCCGAAGATCCGCCATTGCCAAAGACTAGAACTTTGCCTCCAGCACAGAAGCACGCCGACAGCAGCTCAATCGCTCTTCCAACATCGCTGATGTAAGAGTCTTCGGAAATTAGCTCTAAGGTGTGGGCCACGCTCAGGAACAGGAGGCTAATCGAGTTAGCTTGGCCGGTGGCATACCGATCGACAATGGAAACTTCAGATGGCGGCATTGATCTCCCAAGCCTCGGAAACCGTTGACTCGACCGGTGCAAGGCACCCCGATTCCGTAAGAATGTAACTAGGTCCCACATGTGCCGATTGCCGGAACCCTGTCTGACTGCTTAGCGGAGTAGGTCAGCCAAATTGCCAAGGATCCGACCAATGAGTTGCCTTTGGGCAAGGTTTTTGAAAAACGCCGCTATCATACGACTGCCAAGCCGGTTGGTAGGAGTGGCCTTACCTTATTCGTTCGAGTTTTCAGCGTCGCTGCGCGCGGCATCTGACGATGTGCTGATTTGGTGAACAAGTCGGATTAAGATTGGTCGCACAGACGGCACGCGGCTCAAAGACAAACACGATTTCGGTCTTCTCCCGGACGCATTGGGAGATGATTTCGGTGCAAATGGGACGACGATGACGCCATAACTCAACCGACGGAGTGAAAACGTGCCCGGCCTCTAAGCCGGGCACAAAAGTTCAGCAAACGTTATTGGCTCACAGATGGACTGCTTCCAATCACGCCCGCTGCATACAAACCACCGACGGTACCGCCGGTTGCGGCAGCGCCGCCAATTACTGCGATGGCGGCCGTGGACAGCCCGTGGGACACCGCAGCTCCCGCGGCTGCGCCACCAGCGGCGCCTGCAGCATTCACTATCGTGGCTTGCGCTACGGTTACGACTTGTGACGCCCCGGCTGCAGGTGTTGCGCCGGATTGAACCGAGCCGGTGACCTGGACGTGTTTACCGACCAGGTTCTTGAGATTCGAACCACGGAGTTCGACCCTCACCTTGTTGGTTTCATCGGTGAGAAAATACTTGCCACCCGCGGTCCGTATAATACCCGTCAGGCGGACCGCAGACGGGTTTGCTGCGCGAACTTGCAGTGCAGTGCCGGACAAGATGTTGGCCACTAGCATGCCCTGGAGGTTGCGGACTTCGGCGGTCCCGCTTACAGCTGCGATATTCACCCGGTCGGTGGGCTCTACCACTACCCGGATGGTCGCGCCAGTGCTGGAAGGGGTGATGTGAAGGTTTGCCGTCTCGATCTGGTACAGAGACGAGCCGCTTAGCTCGGCTGTACCGCGGTCGAGAATTAGACGATCCTGGTGGATAGTGGCTGACGAACCTGACGCCAGCAACACTTTCTCACCGCCGTTTAGACTGAGATTTGATGAGGTATCCATGGTTTCGACGGAGGTGCCGTCCCGGATGGTGGCGCTGCCCGGTACGGAGGCATGGTTGATTAGAAAAGCACCTCGCGACCGAGCCACTCCAATGACAGGAGGGGAGGCCGAGGCTATCACCAGGCTTCCGCAAAGGACTGCTAACCACAAGGGTTTGCGAATACGGTTGCTCAATGAACTACTCCTTGTAAGATTTCAGCGCTAGGCTGAGCCGGCACTCACTAATTGCCGGATCCGGGTCTTTCCACGTACCTCGGCACGGGAAAGAAAACTCATAAATGGCTTATCTCGAATGCCCTACCGGCAGTTCGGCTGGAAACGAGGCGGATTCAGCTTCCAGGCGAACGTTGCGCAAGAAGAACGAACCTTCGATACGAGTGGTTCCAAGCCGCCGTCGGTAGGCAAGTAAGAGGCGCTCCGTTCCTCCTGACGCAGCGACGCGCCACTCCGCCCAGGTCCACTCTTCGGAACTGTCGAGGGGGTATTCGCGCCCTTGCCCAAGGGACCAGAGTAGACCGGTATGCTCCGGCAAATCCGCGGTCCGATATTGGAATCTCATGACGTATGCCGCCCCATTCGACAGGGGCAGGAACTGAGCCAACAGTTCACATTGTTCCTGCTGTTTTCCGGAGAAAGACCATGACAGATTCGGTCCCTGGTCACGGGTTTGGACGGCATCCACACCATCCACTCGCGCGAGTCGCCAATCGAATCCGCGATTCAGGATCGGCAGCGCAAAATCTCCGTTCGTGATCAGTGAGTCGTGATTGTAAGGCATCCGGCGCCGACGACCGAGTTGTTCCCAAATCTCGCGGGCAGGACCGGTATAGGCTGCTGCTAGGGCGGCATCAATATATTCGAGCAAGACTTCGCTATCCTCTGGCGCGGCATCATGCACCATTCGCGACGCCACAGCGTGCGCATCCGGCAGCCGGTTGTGAGTGATCAAGTAACCCAAGAGCTTCCGTTGGACGCTCTGCGACACTGCCATGCGGTGGAGCACTATAGTGCTATCGTCCGATATGAGGAAGCAGAGATCGAACAATGGACGCAGGTCGCCATAAGAAATTTCAGCAGCAGTGCGCGCCCAAGGCCAGAACTTTTCGGGTTGATTAGTACGCACATAGAAATCGGCCAGAGCCCAAGCCGGGGCAAACTGGCGGTCATGGCGAGCGGCTTCGAGAAGGATCTGCTCACCACGGACGGCATTACCCGCAATCTCGACCTCCAAAGCGAGGGCGATGCGCGCTTTGGTGAAGTATGGGTCCAGCGCGATGGTCCGCTCCAGATGGGCCACGATTCGCGGCGTATCGAGCTGGGACAACGCAAATTCGTATTCGGCACGATCCGGAGATATGGCGGCAGCGCGCTGAAAGCTGTCCACAGTCGCACGTCGATACAGCGTGTCGGCCCAGGCCACCTTCAATGCTTGGACAACTCCTATTCCCAGCACAGGAATTGCGACGCCCGCCAGGACTCGGGTCCAGAGGCTCGTAAGACGAGCGCGGGGTTGTGTTTCCTTTCGATGAAGTCGCTTAAAACCTGCCAGCGCACCCAGTAATACGAAGATCCACGCGGCGAGCCCCAACCGGACGAAAGGGTAATCAACCCAGGAGTGAATCATTACCGACAAGATACCCATGCCCCAGATGGACTGCACGGCCGGCATGACCGCCCAAAGGAACACAGCGAGCATGAGCGCCAAAGCCGGCACACCACCTTCCGCGGCCCACTGTGCCCATTCGTTGTGAGCGTGATTGGCAAACTGGCCGGTATCGATAATTGCAAATTGGGGATACGCCGATGTCCAGGTGCCCAGTCCGAAGCCGTGGAGTGGTTCGGAGCGAACCATGGCAAGGGACGATTGCAAAAAGTCGCGACGAACGGAATATGGGTCCTTGTCTTGACTGAATCGGTTCCAGAGCTGCTGGTAGCCCACGATGAGAGTGAAGCCTGATAGCAGGACGGCAAAACGTATAGAGGAGCGTCGCGAGGTCTTGCCTCTCGGACGCAGCAGAAAGATCACTGCGGCTTCGGCGATCACCAAGCCGCTCCCGGCCCTCGATCCGGCTGCAAACACCGACGCTACCAGCGCGGCTGCCAAAACAAGATATCCTTTGGAGTCTCGTCCACCCTGGCAACTTAGCGCTAAGGCGATCGGCAACAGCAGTTCCACAAAGGATGCATAGTTATTGGGCGATAGAAATGGGCCCACCACGCCCGACTCGACTCCTGTGGGGAACAACCAGAACACTCTGCCGTTCGAGGTGAACAACTGCAGTAGACCGAGCACACAGATCACCGATCCGGCGACCAGGACAGCCTTCAAGAATGCTTGCAGCATTCGCCAAGATCCGCATGCTGCAGTGCCGAGCCATACCAGGCACAAAGCCGCCAACCAGTACAGAATGGCATCCTGCGTCTCGGCTTTTACTACGGTCCAGTGGGCTGCCAACTGCGCAACGCCCCACAAGCACATGCCCGCCACTGGCAGAAGCAGGACACTTCCAACTGGCGGCCGCTTAAGTAGGGAGACCCACAAATATACTGTCGCGGCACACAAGAAAGCGGACATCTCTAAGACGCTCAGCGCCCATCGTTCTCTGACCCAGATTGTCGCAGCGGCAAACACAAGGATCAGGATCAGTGTACGAGAGAGAGTTATGAGTCGAGAATGCGGCTGCAAAGGGTTCCGGTTAGGGCTCTGATAGAAGCGTCGCTAGTGGGATTGGACTGGGAGCGACTGAGCCACATGACCACAGCTAATACCAAGACAGCCGCTATCGCCATAGCAAATGCAAACATTGTGTACTTCGAAGCCCGCCGTAAATCTTGTACCCGTATCAAGGACGCCCCAATCTGCACAAAACGCGCATTGCATTCATGGCAGCGGCGCAGCGACGCGCCCAGAATGGCTATGGCCTGTTCGACACGGCTTCGACGCCGCGACCGGCGGATGCGGTCGGAGCCGCACTGAAGGCATCGGGCGTTGGCCATTGGATTCCTCTAGAATAACGCTCTAGTATGCTGTCTCATGCTCGTTTACAATGGCGGACCTGCTGATGACGGCCGATGCGGTTGCGGTCCAAGCAAAGGGGCGGGGTTCGGTGTTGGCAAAACGTCAGCGCCATTTGATGATTGCAGGCCGACTGGTGGACTACTGCTGCGCCAGTTGATTGTTGGAAGTGCCTCCCGGCGCGTGGCATGAAACCGTTCCCGCCACTTGCATACGGTCTAGTCGGCGACGCACAACTGCCGTGCCACTTGGCGGTTCTCCGGGCCCTCGGCGCCACCTAACAAGATACTTGCCCGCAACGTTAGCCGCTGCGCGGCCTTGGGACGTCGCGCCCAGGTAGGTCGACCCATGCTGGTTGGATTCCCAGCATAGCAAGCGTCTGTCCCGATCACTGTTTCGGGACGTCCCGTTCGCTATAGTGTTTGTAATATTTCGATTGATAGTAGTGGTAGTAGTAGCGGTCGCCTGTCTGGGCCGTAATCGCATTGGCCACAATCCCCACCACATTGGCGCGCAGCCTCTGCAGCGTGGTCAGCGCCTCTGTGAGGGCGGCGCGATTGGTCTGGTCGGCCACTGCTATCAATAACACTCCATCGGCAAACGATGCCATCTGGAGGGGCTCCGGAAATCCCAGCAGCGGAGGTGAATCCAGGATCACGAGATCATACTCCCGGGATGCTTCCTCGAGCAGGTCCGACAGGCGCAGCCCAATCAGGTCCGCGGCGCGCCGGGAGGGCGGTCCCGCCATCAGAATGTCCAGGCTGGCTTGCTCCGGTGCTTGCACCCGCACGTCCCGCCACGGCGTCTCTCCGTTTAGCACGTCCGACAACCCCACCGTGTTCGCCAGGTCGAACTTGCGATGCACGCTGGGGCGGCGCAGGTCGCCGTCAATCAGAAGCGTCTTGCGGTTCTGCTCGGCATGCGCGATCGCCAGGTGTGCTGCGATCGTCGATTTGCCCTCGGCCGGCGCGGAACTGGTCACCATCAGCGTCCTCAAGCGGCGATCGAAATCGGAAAGCAGAATCGAGTTACGAAGGGTCCGGATCGCTTCCCCATAGCCCGTCATGTAGAGTCTGCCGGAATTCTCCGTCGGCACCAACGCCTGGCTAATGGAAACCGAGTTCGGCCGCCCGCGCCACTCTTTCACCAGGGGTAGGCTGCCGACCACATCCACCTTAAGCGCCCGGGCAATCACTTCCGGATCGCGCACCGTCTTGTCCAGAACGTCGCTCGTTACGGCCCATCCAATTCCAAGTATGGAAGAGAACAGTACGGACAGCAAAAGGTTCAGCCTGATATTGGGGAAGACCGGCTTCAGCGGCGGGCGCGCCTGGTCTGCAATTCGTACGGCACTGTTCTGAAAGCTGGCGTTGATGCCCGCCTCCCGGATCTTGCGTATCAACTCGTCGTACAGGGTCTTGTCCCCCTCCGCTTCGCGCTTCAACGATTGGTACTCGAAAGAGCGCGCGTTCAGGTGGTCGAATTCTGCTTTATCCTCCGTCACCGCCTTCTTCAGCATCGCCTCGCGATTGACCGCCTGCTGGTACTCCACCGTCACTCGCTGCGCGATGTTCTCCCGAGTTGCATCCACCTGGCGCTCGAGCTCGGCTACTTCCCCGGCGGCCTTGCGATACTCCGGATGATTCGTGCCAAAGTGGCCCTTCACTTCGGCGAACTTCTCCTGCGCTTCATCCAGCCGTTCCCCAAGCCGCTTCAATGCGTCGCCCTGATTGGATACTTGCGCAGCTTCCATCGACCCACTCTCGACGGACTCCCAGGCCGCACCTTTCTTCATGCGCTCGGCTTGCGCATTCGTGTACTCGGTGTTCAGCTGCAAAAGCCGTGCCGAAAGAATATTGGTCTTCTCTTCCGGGCTGATGACATTCAGTTCGCGCTCGAACTGCCCCAGTGCCGCGCCGGAGCGCTCCATCTTGGCGCGCAGCTCTTCCAACTGCTTCTCCATGAATGCGGATAGGCTGGCCGAAGACCGGATCCGGATGTTGTATGTGTGCTCCAGATAGGATTCCGCAGTCGCGTTCGAGACGTCCGCCGCGAGATGCCGATCGCTAGAGCGGTAACTGATGAGCAGCAAATAGGTGTTGGGCGGCCGGCTTACTTTCAACTGCTTTAGCTTGACAGGCCCCTCCGTCACTCGCACCCGCTTGTCCTGGTCTGCACTGTCATAGGCTTTCTCCACTTCCAGCAGATGATACTTTTCCGCTACCGGCCGCAGCACCGAGTCGGACTGAATCAACTTTATCTGTGTAGCCAAAAACTGGTCCGAATCGTTGACGGCTGAGCGAACCGCTTCTTGCCCGATCACGCCCGAAGGCATCTGGCGGTCCACGTCCACGGTGGCGGTGGCTTCAAACACTGGCGTGATCCGTTCCGAGATAATCAATGTGGCGGCAACGCAAATGCCGATAAAGGTCAAGATCTGCCACCGATTCCGCTTCAGTATCCAGAGATAGTGTGACAGCGGTACGGATGGTTGCTCTGTTTCCACCTCGGATCCGAAGCCCTGCTGCCAGTCGACCGGCACGGCCATAAATTGGCCGGCACGCGCGTTAGCAGGTGCGGGTAAAGCCGGTCCGCCATTTTGGTCAATCACGGTTTCATCATCCCCGCATAGATCAACGTAGTGCTTGCGCCAGTTCCGATAATTAGCAGTTTCTCCAGCGCCTCCAGCCTCATGCGTGTGCCCTTGGCGTCGGGAATGTAAAGAATGTCGTTGGCCATCAGCGGCACGTCAGGCGATTTCCGGTCCATAAGTTTCCTAAGTTCAATCGGGATCTCGTTTTTCGAGCCGGAAGCCTCCTGGCGGTAGATGTAGGCCTGTTTCGCGGCGTAGGGCATTAGTCCCTCCGACACAGCCAAGGCCTTCAACACTGTGGCATCGGCGCCGTCGCGCACTACGAAGGCGCCCGGTTTCTTGACGTTGCCGATCACGAAGATCTTGCCCGCCTCGGGTACACGGATCTGTTCGCCCCCGGTGAGCGGAATGTTCACCTCGGGGTCGGCTGCATCGATGAGCGCCTTCACGGAAATCCGCTGTACCAGTGCCGTGCTCTGGTCTTCGATCGTCGTCTGGCGCGTCAGAAGGATTTCGGATCCGGCCTCTTGCGTGAGTCCCCCAGCGCGCGCCAACGCGTCCAGCAGGTTAACTCTTCCAGCCGCCTGGAAAGTGAGCGGACTATGTACCGCGCCCATCACGCTGACAGGCCGGCTGTAATATTCGGCCACGGTAACCGTGACGAAGGGATCCACAAGCAGGCCCGCCTGCGTGAGCGCTTTTCCAATAGACTCCTCCAACTCAGCCGGCATTAGCCCCTCAGCATGGATGCGTTCTTTCAGCATCGGTAGGCGGATAAAGCCATCGTCGCTGACCCGCACCGTCCGGATAAACTCCGGCGCGTCGTAGACAGAAATGGCGATCAGGTCGTTGGAGCCGATCTTCTGAATTGGGAGGTTGCCGCCGGCAGGTTCGCCGGTCGCGGCCATGTTTCGGACCTGACCTGACGCTACTCCTGCAAGTAAAAGGCACACAGTTGCTTGGAGCTTCATAAGAATGGTAGGCGATTGACTAAGTAGTGTCCGCATTCAAGCACATTCGTTTTCGCACTGTGCTCGGACGGTATGCCCCGGGTATCGCGAGAGACCAGCCGCCTGCCGCTCTCCGTTTCAACGACCACGCCTTCGGGACCGACTCACGCCTCAGACTGGGTTGGCTAAGTCGAGCTTCTGCTGAATCTTTTTCACTTCTTGCATCAACAGATCGAGTACTTCCTCGATCTTTCCGACTCGGCTATTGATGCTTGCTGGCTGTGTCTCAGGCCGAGGGCCGAACGGCGCCGCCACATTCTTTGTGGCTTCCCTGGCCAAGTCGCTGATACTCCGCGATCCGGTTTCCAGGCACGCCATCTGCAGGGTAAGGTATTCTTCTTCCGAGACGCGAAATGCAATTTGCCTGTCTCGTTTTCGCAGAATAGTCACAGAGTAGCCGCTTAAGAGAGCACTTCGACCGCTTCCGGATCGACCTCGGCCGAAATGCTTCTACACAGAAGCTCGACGGAAATGACAAGTCGACATTGGCTTTTGATCTTCTCCAGACGCCCTTCGAGGCCTTTCAATGGACCGCTGCGCACGCGCACGCGCCTCCCCGTTTTGACCATGGGGCAACCGCACACGCCTAGTCCGCTGTCCACCAGACGGCGCACTGACTCGATCTCCTCTTCCGGAATTGGCACTGGCCCATCAGCGAAACCCACGATGTGCGCCAAACCCGGCGCGCCCAACAATGCGGATGGAAGCCTCTTTTGAAATCGGCTAAATAGGTACCCCGGGAATAAGGGAAGCCGAATCACTTTCACCCGATCGTTCCACTGCCGTCTGCTAGGGTAGTCCGGTAGGAATACCTCAACATCAAACGCCCGAAAGCAGTTGGCCACCTTAGCCTCGCAGTGCGATCTCGTATGTAAGGCATACCAAAGTGAATCTTCGCTGCCTCTTGAATCAATGCGAACCTGCGCGCTTGCTACCATCGGCGTCTCCTCCATGGAGCTCAGGGCTCACTCGGCGGCGACGGGCCGTAGCTGGCATCCAACCTATTTCTAGGCGAACTGGCGTGCCCACGCTATTCATCCTCTAAGAATTTGACCACTTGAAATGGCCGATGTGCAGGCTTCGCCCCCTTCTGTGCCATGCCTTCATCCCGCAAAGGCAATACAGAATATCAACTTGGGCGCCGATAAGGGTGGCGGAAAACAGACAGGTAGTAAACTCGCCGGATAACAAATCTCAACAAATAATGTTGGGACTGTCGACCCACGTGGACTACTTAGGCCACAACACCCCGCGGATAGATTCTCGGTGGGGTTTGAACTCCTATTATCTTGAGGTTACCCGAGCGGACTACCAGGAGTGCCGGGCTCACATAACGTCAGAAACAATGTTCGTTTAGTTCTTTTGTTAACAAACTTGCTGCCGCAATCCTCGGTCTGTCAACTGCGACAACAAGCGATACGCGGCGCAACAATCCAGCAATAATGTCGGTGGCTTATCATCGACCATGGGGCGCAAACACGCACGTGTTTCCTCTCCGCACCTGGATGCTAATAGGAACCGGAGACGAGCGCCTCGCGGCAAACGGCCATTGATTTCTTTGAAGGCTTCCCGTGCCCGGTTGCTTGGTCTTGCTATTCGCCGGCTGCCCCAAGGAGGTCCCGCCTCTTCCTTCTTCCAGAACTTCGTATGCCTCGGTTCTCTCCACTCGCGTCGCGGAATAGCGAACTTTGCCCTTAACGGTCCGCTCGGCCTCGCTTCCCACAACTTCGTTCCGGATATGTCCGGTTTGGCGACAAAGCAGGAGTCGAGATAGACTACGGCCCATGGGCATGAATGCGCGCGGGGTCCTGATTTGCTGGATCGCGTGGAACGTTTTCTTCGCGGCATCCGCCACAGCGGAAGTGACCCGCATCGAGATCGCCACCAAGACGCCCTGGCTCGGCGGACGAGCGATTGGCAAGGTGGGTCCGTATGAGAAGCTGCAGGGGCGTATCTATTTCGAGGTGGATCCAGAGAGTCCAGCGAGCCGGCGTATTGCCGATATCGGCCTCGCGCCGCGTAATGCGAAAGGCCGGGTAGAGTTCTCCAGCAATTTTGTTCTGTTGCGGCCGCGCCATGCGGCACGTGCGCGGCACTCGGTTCTGCTCGAAATTCCCAACCGCGGCGTAACCCAGGCCAATGGTACTTTTTTTTCTGCGGCCTCCGGATCCGCATTCGATCTGATGAATCTGGACGCAACGTCTCTCAGCGACTCGTTTCTGTTCGAACAGGGGTTCACGGTCGCATGGCTGGGCTGGCAATTCGATCTTCCGGACGATGCACTACGGATAGATGTGCCCTCCGCGAAAGTGAGTGGCCCGGTGCGCCAATCCATCATCGCCACTTTTCCGGGAGCTCATGTGGTGCCGCTGGGCGGGACTGACTCCTACTGCGCAGCCGATGCGGCGCAGCCGGACGCGCAACTCGCCGTTAAGGCACACTTCGACGATCAGGGCCGAGTTCTGCCGCGGGCGAACTGGGCGTTCGCACGCATCCAAGACGGGAAGCTCACTGCCGACCCGTGCACCGTCGTTTCGCAGGATGGATTCGAGCCGGGCCAACTCTATGAATTGACCTATCAGGGTGCCAATCCTCCGCTGGCAGGACTCGGCGAGGCCGCGGTGCGCGACTTCGTTTCGTGGCTTAAGTTCGGTGGAGTGGCGTCGCCGCTGCGGGAGCACCCGGAGACTGTGTCGCGCGTTCTTGGCTACGGCTATTCGCAGAGCGGCCGATTCCTGCGCGATTATCTGTATCGCGGGTTCAACGCGGACGAACGCGGCAGGCAGGCTTTCGACGGTCTCTTCATCGCCAGTGCCGGCGGCGGCCGTGGAAGTTTCGATCACCGCTACGCGATGCCTGGAGAAGCGGGTAACTCGGTGCTCAGCGACCTGCGTCCCGTCGACCTGTTCCCATTTACCGATGGCATCGAGCAGGATCCTGTGACCGGCGCGCGCGACGGCCTTCTGCGTGTGGCGGAATCATCACACACCGTGCCGAAAATCTTCTACACGTACAGCTCAACGGAGTATTGGGCGCGCGTAGGTTCACTTACCTATACAACGGTGGATGGCAGACGCGAACTGCCTTTGAGCCCGGACGCACGGCTCTATTTCTATCCGGGAACGCCGCACTCGCATTTTCCGTTTCCGCCGATTAAGACCGCCTATGCAAACTACGGCAACTTCGCCAGTGCCGGCTGGTCGTTCCGAGCTCTTCTGCTCGATCTGGACGACTGGGCAGCCAAAGGGACGAGACCGCCGGATTCGGCGTATGCTCATCTCACCACCGATCTGGTAAGCCGCGATCGAGTCGTGTTCCCCAAAATTCCGGGTGTCGAGTTTCCACCGTACATGCCACGCAACTGGCGTCTCGATTACGGCCCGGATTTCCTCAGCAAAGGGATCATTGCCAACGAGCCGCCGAAAATCGGGCAGCCCTATACGGTTCTGGTTCCGAGCGTGAATAGCGACGGAAACGATCTGGGCGGCATCCAACTACCCCACGTGGCCGTTCCGCTGGGCACTTTCACCGGCTGGAACTATCAGCTTCCGGTACGGTCCAACCTCGACTATCTTTCGGGACTCGTAGGAAGTTTCATTCCTTTCAAGGTGTCAGCGGAGGACCGGAAGACCTCTGGCGATACGCGCTTATCCATTGCGGAGCGCTACTCCGGCCGCGAAGATTACCTCGACAAGGTACGGACGTCAGCGCTGAACCTGGTGTCGCAGCGGCTGCTGCGGACAGAGGACCTGAACGCTGTAGTCGAGGAGAGCTCTGCGCGGTGGGACTACCTGACCTCACCGCACTAGAGTTTATTTGCGGAATTGCTGTGGCTCTAAATCATTCACTTAAAGGAGAAACACCATGAGGATTCTACAGACGCGAGCGACCTTGTTAACGGTAGTAGTCTTATTCAGCGCCGCGGCGGCCTTACTCGGAGGGGGTGTCCCGGCGGCGGTTCACTACATCGGCCACGACAAGGTTACGGAAGTGATGTCCAAAGGCGGCCCCATCGTGAACGATCCGGGCCTGGTTGTCTTGGCACAGCGCCGAGGAGCGGGAATGGTGGAATATCACGACCACACCAATCACGTGTTCATCATCGCTGAAGGCGAGGCGACCCTGGTAGTGGGAGGGACGATGGTTGACCCCAAGCGGACGGCGCCGGATCAAATGCGTGCTCCTTCGGTTGAAGGCGCGACTACATACCATTTGAGCAAAGGAGACGTGATTACGATTCCGGCGAAGACGCCCCACTGGTTCAAGGAAGTCCCCACGAAGACGGTGGCCTACTATGCGGTGAACATCGAGAGCGAATAGCAACCCTTTCGGCAGACTCTGTTCCACGCTAGGATAGACCATGCGATTGCTCTTCGTTTCGATAGTCATTGCTTCGATGACCTTCTTGCTATCTGCCCAAAATACAGGCCGCGGCGCTGCGCCTGCAGCTATGACTTTGACCATTCCGGGATTTCCCGACGGCGGCCAGATTCCCGTTAAGTTCAGTCAGGCCGCTCCGGGCGTTGCCGTCGGCGAGGGTACATCGCCGGCGATGAGCTGGGCCAACGTGCCCGCCGGCACCCAGAGTTTCTTCCTCAACATGCACGACATGGATCTCGCCCGTAACAAGACAACGGACGATCAGGCGCACTGGGTTTTCTGGAACATTCCGGCGACTGCGAGCGGCTTGCCTGAAGGCGTACCCAAGGGATCGCCATTGCCCGACGGGAGTTATCAGATCAGCGCCACAGGACCCATGTACCGTGGTCCGGGCGCCGGCGCGAACGGTCCGTTCCACCACTACGTGTTTGAGCTCTACGCCCTGGACACCAAGCTGGATGTGCAACCATCGGCTGACGCGTTTGAGACGCGCGCCAACGTGATGAAGGCGATTCAGGGTCACATCCTGGCGAAAGCGGTCTACGGGGGACTGTTCCGACGGCCGCAGTAAATCGCGCGAGGCGAGGGCAAGCCTAGAACAACAACAGCCGCGGGAGTCAAATATGCCAAACGCTTTGTAACCGCTTTGGTTGCAGCAGGCAATTTCCGGTTTGGCATATTCTGCTCCCGTCCCGCCTTGCAGCCACTTCCGAAACGCCGTCGGGTATTCAGTTCTCGTGGCTCTTTCTTAGACAATTGTTTCTTCCCGAAACCAGTTAAAAGCCGCGATATTGTACGCTGAGTTCGGAGACGCCGAGGTGAAAAAGCCTGTAGCGATGATGTTCGTGCTGGCAGCACTCGTTCCGGTCGGGTATGGGCAAGACCCAATAGCGGCGAACACTCCCTTCACGCTGACCTGGAGTAAGGGTAAATGCCTCGGATGCAAGAACGCCGCTTGGCTCGGAGAGATTCAATTCGTCAGTCGTAGCGAAGTCTGGGGCGTTGGCCTCAAAGACGAGCTAAATGAGGTGAATACGATCGTTGTCCATAGCACGGACGCCGGCCACACCTGGAGGGAAGTGCCCCAGAGCCAGCAGTACACCGACCCAGACGGACGACTCGCCTTCTCGTTCCTGGACGCAGCGCGCGGCTGGATTGCGTCGTGGGGGAAAAGCGCGGACGAGCCAAAGATGATCAGTACGCGGGACGGCGGTCAGCATTGGCAGAGTTTGTCGCAACAGTTCTTGCAAAGGATGCAGTTCATCGATGATACCCGTGGGTACGGAACGGCGCCCGGGGAGTTCTTTCGAACGAATGATGGAGGCCGGTCTTGGGTGGAAACCACGATCCCGGACATCGGCTACATCGATCACTTGTTTTTCCTGACGCCCGAGCTTGGGTGGATGTCCGGCGCCGCTGGCGTAAACGGAAAGGACTTCTTCGTGTTCCGAACCGTCAATGGAGGTCGGGACTGGGAAGAGTCCCGAACTACTTCTCCACAACGACCCGCCTGGGCGCGTGATCTGGTCTTCTTCGATCAACAGCGCGGCTGGCTCATCACTTGGGGCTACAACGATGATGGTACCTATTTGTATTCCACGGTTGACGGAGGAAAGCACTGGATGCCGGACCCTGATCTATCGTTTCAGGGGAAGGGCAAGCGGGCAAGCGTAGTTCGATTTACGTCCAGAGAACGAGGCTTCGTCTTTGTGGAAGACAATGGGCAAAACAGGCTTGTGTACACCACGGATGGGGGCTTGAATTGGTCTAAGCAGGCGTTGCCGAGATTCGTCTATGATTGCCAGGTCTTTGAAGGCGACCTCTTGTGCAGTGCTGCCCCTGGATTCCGACTCTTGACCTTACATCCAAAGTGACCGTGCGCGATCATTGGGCTCCGGATGGAGATGCTGCTTTGGTGCGCCAACTGCGCGGACCGCACTTGAGCACGTGGCCGTGATGGCGATCGAGCATGGCGCTGACGGCGGCGTCCCGCCTCCAACCACTTCCGAAACAACCCCAGGTCGAACCCAATGGCAGCTCCGATCTTCATCTCGGAACTCTGCTCGGACGCCGTCGGGTATTCAGTCTCATCGCAGGCCTCTGCTCGTTCCCCGATCGGGGCGGGCGTCAATTCCGTATGTACGCACTGGTCAGCGAATGGGACCCGCCGCCGAGCCGTTTCTGGTCCACGACGATCGGTACGCTCAGGTTCTCAATGGCATCGGCGTCCGGCCGGGAGTAGCGAGGCAGGAAGGTGCGGGTGAACATGATGAAATTCTCGTTCATCTGGCGTTGTGCCTCGGTCGCTACGGAACCCGAGACGCCGGTGAAGATCGTGATCTTGCGTTTGGGGATGCGCAGCCAGACGTTCTTGAGATTATTCTCGCGCGCACCGCGGATCTCAATGTATTCCTGAGGCATGATTCATGGCCACCTCCGCGAGTGTGGCTGGCGCATTATTTTGCGGTTCCCTCGATTCACGACTTTTGAGCCGCCTGAGGCGGCCAGTTGGGCGTTTCCATGCCGAACTGCTTGGCGTACTCGGCGTTCAATCGCTGCCAGCCGCCGAACTTCATGGCCGCAGGGCCGACGGTGCGGCCGATGGGAGTTCCGCTGAGAAGGCGATCCAGAACATCGAAACAAATGTGCCACCCGGCAGCACCCATTGAGATGAAGCGGCGATCGATGTTGTGCCAGAGCGTCAGGCGCGTGCCGCCACCAATGGCTTCGAGTTCCCACCGCATATCGCTGCCACCCCAACCGTACTCAAGCACCTTGGGAGCGTCGGCTCGCGTCACTGTTGTTTCGGTAACGTGCGGAGTGGGCGCTCCCACCGTGGTGAGCTTCACCGTGGTTCCAACCGTACCCAGGCTCGCATCGGCGTCGAAGGGCGCCCACTCGCGCAGATGCGCTGGGTCGGTAAGCGCCTGCCAGACTTTTTCCGGCGAGTGGTGCAACTCTCTGACGAGAATAAGCGTCCACTTCTCTCCATCCTTTCGGATCTGCGCCCCACTGGCCGGACCCGGTGTGTACTGATCGCGATCGGTCATCTTCTTCTCCTTGTCTTCCTTTTCGTTGGTGTCGATTGATCCATGTGGTCGAGGTGGCGTTCGAGAGCATCTATGTGAGTGGACCAGAACCGACGGAACGGAGCCAGCCAGGTATCCACCTCCTGAAGTGGTTCAGGTCTCAGCCGGTAGAGGCGGCGCTGTGCGTCCACCGTGGATTCTACGAAACCGGCCTCTCGCAGCACTCGCAGGTGCTTTGACACGGTCGGCTGCGGCATACGAAGTTGACGCTCGATCTCTCCGACCGATTGTTGTGACGAGACCAGGAGGCTCAGTATCGCGCGGCGGTTCGGCTCCGCAATGATTTCGAACACAGATTCCACTCTCTTGATATACTTCACAGAGCATATGCGTGTCAAGGCATATAAAAGCAACGGGGAGGGCTCGGCCTTTCCCCACCCGCCTACGGCAGCGTCCCACATCCCGTCGTGCCGGGACGCCACTCCGATTGAATATTCCCGATTGCGGCCGCTCGCGATGAGTTGTCGCGCTGCCGATTCCCGTACTGCGGGGATGCCGTCGCTGCCGCTGTACACGCGCGCCGGCATTCCGGCTTCGGGGCTACCGGAGCGCCCGCGCTGCCGACGACGGCGTTGAAGCTCGCGCGTCGGGGCGCAGGTTCCTGCCGCCTGCCATCCCGGCGTCTCAGCGAGCTAGTGCGCCGGAGCGGCGGACGAGGAGCGGGAGCACGGCGCGCGGCCTGTGGTACCACCCCAGCTCCCAGCGGCTTGCCGTGCCGCCGATTCGCACGGAACGACTGCTGTGCTAGACTGCCCGCCATGCACCTTTCTGGATACAGGGTGAGTATTTTCGGGGGCGGTGCGATTGGGTTGGTTGTGGCAGTGCTCGCGTTGGGACAAGCTACGGCACCTAAGGCCGCCGGTGAAGCGGTTTACAAACAACGTTGTGCCGGCTGCCATGAGCAGAATAATCCGCGGATCCCGCCTCGCACGGCACTCGACCAGATGCCGGCAGAGCGCATCTTGCGGGCTCTCGACTTCGGCGCCATGATGACCGTCGCGTACCCGATGAGCCGCGATGAGCGCCATGCAGTTGCGGCCTATCTTGGCACGAGCATCCCAGCGAATGCGTTTCCGCCAAGCGCGGACTGCACCGATCGCCGGGCTATCGTCGCCGATCGTCCTAAATCGTCCTGGAACGGCTGGAGTCCTGGCTCGAACAACGCTCGTTACCAATCGGCGGAAGTCGCCGGATTGAGCATCGACCAACTGCGTGGCCTCAAGCTCAAATGGGCATTCGGGTTCGATGGCGACGTGACCGCCTTCTCTCAGCCAACCGTCATCGATGGCCAAGTCTTCGTCGGCAGCGCGGGCGGTGTTATTCATGCGTTGCGCGCCGACACCGGTTGCCTACAGTGGACGTTCCAGGCCAACGGGCCCGTACGTTCCTCCGTTCTCTCGGTTCCCAATGGGAGCCGGCACTCATTGTTATTCGGCGATCAGACTGGCTGGTTCTATGCGCTTGAGGCCGAGACCGGCGCGTTACTGTGGAAAAAGAAAATCGAAGAGCACGACGCGGCACGCTTGACCGGCACGCCAATGGCATACAACGACAACGTCTTCGTGCCTGTTGCGTCGTGGGAAGAGACTCGGTCGCTTGATCCATCTTACCCGTGCTGCACGTTCCGTGGTAGCGTCGTGGCCCTGCGGATTCGGGACGGCCAGCAAGTCTGGAAATCGCACCTGGTGCCGGAACCGCAGCATACAGGACAAACTAAGCTGGGCACGCCTCAATACGGACCTTCCGGGGCGGGCGTATGGGCGTCGCCCACTCTCGATGCCAAGCGTGGCGTGATATACATCGCCACCGGTGACAACTACTCCTCACCTGCGACGCCTCTCAGCGACGCGATCGTGGCGCTCGAAATCACGACGGGCCGCGTGGTGTGGTCCAAGCAGACAACGCCTCGCGACGCATATAACTCGTCCTGTGGTAGTGACAAGCAGAATTGCCCGGAGGAAAACGGGCCGGATTATGATTTCGGCTCGTCGGCGATTTTGACGCAACTTCCAGACGGTCGCGACATTCTGCTCGCCGGACAGAAATCGGGCATGGTCTACGCACTTGATCCCGGAAAGAAGGGCGAGATTGTTTGGCAGGCGCGCATCGCAAGTCCCGGCCCCAATGTGGCCACGAGCGTTGGCGTGCTGTGGGGCATGGCGAGCGATGGCCGGCAGGTCTATGCGGCCACTGCATCGTCCGGCAGGACTCGCCCAAGTGACCCACTCGATACCCGCCGAAACATTCTAGACCCCAAACAGGGTGGGGGCCTTACCGCTCTGCGTGTCGCGGACGGCGGCAAAGCCTGGTACGCCCCGCCGATCGTCTGCGCCGAGGGTGCACCCTCGGGATGCAGTCCGACTCAATCCGCCGCCGTAACCGCAATTCCGGGCATTGTGTTCTCTGGCTCTAACGATGGCCATCTTCGGGGCTACAGCACCGAAGACGGAAAGATCCTGTGGGATTTTGACACCGTCCGCGAATTCCAGACCGTCAACGGCGTTAAAGCCAAGGGCGGCTCCATAGACGGACCCGGTGCCGTGGTCGCCAACGGAATGGTGTTCGTCAATTCCGGCTACTCGCGTTTCGGCGGCATGCCCGGGAACGTACTGCTCGCATTCGCGCCGTGACGCGTTTGGTCAGACGCTGGAGAAGATCCACCAGATGGCCCGCAACTAGTCCGATGCCGGCTTTCTAAGCGATCGGGAGCGGCAGCGGTTCCCGACGAGTTCGATTCGGCGGTAGGGTCCGGCGCGTCGCAGACCCCCGACTTTATCTCTCTGCGTGATAGGGCGGAGCGAAGATGGGCGCAGGCACACTCTTGCGGGGCATTCGGGGTTCGCGCCCGTGGGGGCGCAGCTACGATGGCTTGTCGCGCCGGGAAGAGGGACGCCGCCTCCGCTCCACTTGCGCCCGCGATTCGATCGTTTTGGCGCGCAGGCGCGGCGGACGAGGAGAGCGCTGGCGATCTTGCGCCACCACCTCGCACGACGCACCGGCATTCACTCCTGATTTCTACCCGTTTGGCGCTGACGGCTTCGGACAGACGGCCTTGGGCGACCGGGAGTGTGGCTCTGTTCTTGTCGCTCGGTCTAGTCTAGCGGTTTCGACGGGCGGTCGATTTCGTCAGCAGTCATACCGAGTGCTCGCGCGTTGCGCTTTCAGATTCCGAGCCGATGCGGCAGACGAGGGGCGTGCGAGGCAACGCGGCCCTCTGCTTGATGCCGACGGATTGGCGACGTCCAGTCGAGCCGGGAAGACGCTTCCTACATGGCCGTTTCTGGACTGACACTCAGTCACCAGGCAGAGAAACTGACTACACATGGTCACATACGGAGTACGTTGATTGAAGCCGTGAGTGCCGCTGCCGGGCCTGAAAGCTATTGGGAGCGGAGTATGCAGCCTCCTTTTCCAAGCAATATTCATGATGCAAGCCGCCGATTTCGAGCGCTTCATCAGGGTTAACGTTAACGTTAACGCCCCCGACGGCGAGCAGCGGCCTTGCGCTGGTCGTCTGCGCGGTATATCTTATTGTGCAAGTGAGTATGGAGGGGTAGCGATGCAATCGGCGAGAAAAACGAGCGCAAGACCCATGCGGCACGTATGGTGGTGCCTGCCGCTCATGCTTGGGTTCGTGTTGGAACGACCCAATTCCCTTCTGCAAGCTGCTTCCAACACAACCGCCGTGGCTGACGCCGCCAGGGCCGATGATCTGCCGGCGGTCCGTAAGCTGATCAAGGAGCACTCGGATGTAAATGCGGCCGCCAACGACGGCTCCTCCGCGCTCTTGTGGGCGGCCTACCACTCGGATGCGGAAATGACGAAGACACTTCTTTCGGCGGGAGCCGCGGTTGACGCAGCGAACCATTACGGCGTAACCCCTCTTCTGCAGGCGAGCCGCAACGGCGACATCGATGTCATGCGGGCGTTGCTCGAAAAGGGAGCGGAGCCGACGCGTTGGCACGCTGAAGGCGAGACGCCGTTGATGGCTGCATCGCGCACAGGCCGGGTGGACGCAGTCCAATTACTGCTTTCTCATGGCTCGTTCGTGAACGCCGCGGATCCGTTTCAGGAAGAGACCGCGTTAATGTGGGCATCCGCCGAAGGTCACTTGGAGGTTGTGAAGGCGCTGCTGGCCGCCGGTGCGGATCCAAACCTCAAGGCGCACGTCTCCACGATCACGGAGCGCAAGAACGCGGACCATCCCTCGGGTGGCTTTACGGCGTTGATGTTCGCCGTTCGTAACGGACACGCGGATGTTGCCAGGGCGCTGATCGCCGGCGCCGCCGATGTGAAGCTGACCAACGCCGACGGCGCGACCGCCACTATCATCGCCATCGCCAACGACCGGTTCGATCTGGCCAAGGAGCTGCTTGACCTCGGCGCCGACCCCAACGACGGGTCCTTGTACTTCGCCGTTGACATGCACGACGCCACAACCGACATGCGCGCGCACGACGGCTCCCGGCTGCAACCCAACCATCCGAACAATCTAACAGCCTTGGGTCTGGTTAAGGCGCTGCTCGACCTGAACGCGGACGTGAACAAGCCGTTTGTCGGCGCGTTACACTCGACGACACTGTGCTGCGGCGCGTCGATTAACAGCTCGCCGTTTTACCGCGCAGCGGTGGCGGCCGACGTGGAGGTCCTGAAGCTGATGCTGGCCCACGGGGCGAAGATCGAGTGGAGCCCGAGCGAGATCAAGCCAAAGGACGGCAAAGCTCCTGGCCGGCCGAATCCGAACCTTGGCCGGACGCCCCTGATGGCTGCCATAAAAGGTGGCCAAGGCGCACCGATCGCGGGGGGGCCCGGTTTCACCCGCATTGGTCCGCCGATCTTCCGCGAGCCCAGCATCCGCGATCCGCTCGAGGCTCTTCAGTTACTCCTCGCGGCAGGGGCCGATGCTAACGCTAAGGCGGCTGACGGCTCGACACCGCTCCACCAAGCCGTGCAAGAGGAACAAGTGCCGATCATTCGTGCGCTCGCAGCCGCCGGCGGAAAGCTGGACGCCGTCAACAAGGATAATCTGACACCCCTGCTGCTGGCCGAAGCGCCGAAGAAACCCAACCCCGCCGACATGGGGGATTTGGACGTGTATCATCCTCCTCACAATTCGAAAGAGGAGGTCATCGCGGCCCTGCGGGAGTTGATGCACCTTGGCCCCAACGATCCGGCGCCTCAGCCGCCGCCTCCGGCCGACAAGAAAGTGACTGATGATAAGGAAAAGAAAGATAGTCCCAAAGTGCCGGCGGTGACAAGCGCTCCATGAGAATGCCCAAAAGAATGGCGAGGAAGATCGTAATCACGGCTGCGTCTGTCTACTTCGGGATAGGTGCGTCGCTGGTAGGGCAGACCGTGAGCGGGACGCGGACCGATGCGCCGGTTCACTCAGCAGCGACGACACCGTCCAACGCCAACATCACTGCCGAGGCCGGGAAATACCGCGCACTCGCGGATAAATACTGCGTTACGTGTCACAACAAACGCGCGATGTTGCCGGCGGACGATCCAGTCAATCTGGAAGCGGCGGCCTTTGACGATCTGTTGGGCCATGCGGCCACTTGGGAAAGAGTCCTTCGGAAGCTCAGCGTGCGGGCTATGCCGCCTCCCGGCATGCCTCGTCCCACTGAGGCCGAATATGCGGGCTTTACGAACTGGCTCGCCACATCGCTCGATCGCGCCTGGGAAGGCCACGGCACCCCCGGCCGCTACGTCGTGCATCGTCTGAATCGCGCCGAATACGCGAACGCGATTCGTGACCTGTTTGGGGTCGACCTTGACGTAAGCGATCTGCTGCCGACCGACGGCGCGGAATTCGGGTTCGACAATATCGCGACGTCGCTCAAAACGTCACCGTTGCTGCTCGAGGGCTACGTGAACGCGGCGCAGCGCGTCAGCGCCATGGCCGTGGGCGATCCGAAGGTACGGCCCGGCACGACCGAGCATTCGATCAGCCGCGAATTCAGCCAGAACGGATACATCGACGGCCTGCCCCTCGGAACATTCGGCGGCACGGTTGTACATCACGTTTTCCCAGCCGATGCCGAGTATAAGCTCTCAGGCAGGCTCGTCCGGGGCGTTCAGGAAGGCTACGCCGGCGTAGAAGGAAATGACGTGCCATACACTTTCGTCATCACCGTGGATGGCGCCGAAGTGTATTCGGCTCCGGTTGGCGGTCCTAAGGATTCCGAGATGCAGGCCGCCGATTTGGCCGCGGCGCAACCAATTATCGACAAAAGGATGACGGGACGCGTGCGGGTCACGGCCGGCCCGCACGACGTCGGCTTTACGTGGAAAGAGCGGCCGTTCCAGTTGCAGGATGTGTGGGAGCCCTCGAAGCGCGACAGCCAGGAAGTCCACATGGTGGCTGGCCTGCCTAAGCTGAGAACCGTGTCGATCGATGGCCCGTACAACGTGCGCGGTATTAGCGAGGGGCCCAGCCGGCAACGGCTCTTTGTCTGCCATCCTCAGTCGACCATAGCAAGCCCGAATGTGGACGAGACGGCCTGCGCGGCGAAGATCTTGACGAATCTCGCGCGCCGCGCGTACCGGCGCCCCGTCACCCCCGGGGACGTCGAGGCGCCACTGTCGTTTTACAAGCGGGCACGCCAGAGCGGCGGCAATTTCGACGATGGGATTCGCGTCGGCGTGGCGCGCGTGCTTTCCAGCCCGTATTTTTTGTATCGAATCGAGCAGGACCCGGCTGCCGCCCGCGCCGGCGCCGCGCATCCGGTCAGCGATATCGAACTTGCCTCCCGCTTGTCCTTCTTCTTGTGGAGCAGCATCCCCGACGAAAAGCTGTTGGACTTAGCGGAAGCGGGGCGACTGCGGCAGCCGGAAGTGCTCGACGCGCAGGTGCGCCGCATGATCCAGGACGAGCGCGCCGACGCCCTGGTCGAAAATTTCACGGGGCAGTGGCTGCAACTTCGGAATCTGGAGGCCAAGGCCGTTCCCGACCTGATCCTGTTCCCCGATTTCGACGACAACATGCGCAAAGGATTCCGCAAGGAAACCGAGAAGTTCTTCGGGTATATTTTGCGCGACGACCGGAGCACTCTCGATCTTTTGAACGCGGACTACACCTTCGTCGACGAGCGGCTTGCCACGCACTATGGCATTCCGGGCGTCTACGGCCCGCAATTCCGGCGGGTGAAGATTTCCGATCCCCACCGCCGCGGTCTGCTGGGGCAAGGGAGCATCCTGTCGCTGACGTCCGTCGCCACGCGAACCTCGCCGGTTTTCCGCGGTAAGTACGTGCTGAGCACTTTCCTCAATACGCCCCCGCCTCAGCCGCCGCCGAATGTCCCGTCGCTCGAGGAAAGCAACAAGGGGAAGCCAACCGCTGCCAAAACGGTGCGCGCGCAGTTGGAATTGCACCGCAGTCAGGCGGTCTGTGCTTCCTGCCATAAGGTTATCGATCCGGCCGGGTTTGCGCTCGAGAATTTCGATTCCGTGGGAAAGTGGCGTAATGCCGGCCCCGATGGCGCGCCGCTCGACGTGGCCGGTACGCTCGCGGACGGATCGCAAATCAATGGTCCGGTGGCGCTGCGGGAGGCTATTGCGGGCCGTCCCAACGCTTTCACGACCGTGGTTACCGAAAAAATGCTGACGTACGCGCTGGGCCGTGGGTTGGAGCCTGCCGACATGCCGGTGGTTCGTAAGATCGTGAAGAAGGCCGCGCAGAACGATTACCGGCTCTCCTCTATAGTCATGGGCATTGTCGAGAGCGCACCGTTTCAGATGCGCACCAAGTTGGAGCCGGTCGAAACCGCCAGCGTGCGCGCCGATGCTGTAAAGGTTGTAAAATCAAATACCAGGGAGTAGCCATGTTCATCGCTAAGAAGCACATTTCCCGCCGCACGCTCCTGCGTGGCGCGTTGGGTGCCACCGTTGCACTGCCCTTCATGGACGCCATGATCCCGGCGCTCTCTGCTGCCCCTAGCTCGCCGTTCCGGTTCGGCGCGGCGTATTTTCCGTGCGGCGTGTGGCCCGATACCTGGCATCCCGACAAGGAGGGGAGCGACTTCGCGTTCAAGCCGGTGATGCAGCCGCTGGAGCCGTTCCGCGATCAACTGGTGACTGTCAGCAAGATGAAAGCGCCGTGGGGCGAGTCGGTCCACCTGGGCGCCAGCTCGGCGTTCCTGAACGGCGTTGGGCCTGCCGTCCACCGCGACGGGAGGGGCGACTCTTTCGGAAAGATTGAATCGAAGAAGACCCTCGACCAGTTCATAGCAGATCATGTGGGTGGCGATACGCCCCTGCGGTCCATCGAAGTGGGCACCGAGGACATGGGCACGGCCGTCGGGGCCTGCGACGGGTTTGCGTGCACGTTCTTTAATACGCTGTCGTGGCGCGACGATTCGAGCCCGCTGCCGGTAGCGATCAATCCGCGCGTTACCTTTGAGCGAATGTTCGGCGAGACGGATTCGGCGGAGCGTCGCTTTGCCCGCCTCAAGGAGAAGGAGAGCCTGCTCGACTCAGTGACCGAGGAAACCGCGAAACTGAAACGTTCGCTGGGAGCGCCCGATCGCGCCATCCTCGACGAGTATCTCGGCAACATCCGCGAGGTGGAGCAGCAGCTCGACCGTATGGAAAGCCGTCTTGGAACGATTACCGGCAATCCGGAAGCGCCGGTGGGCTTGCCGGAGGCGTTCGATGATCACATGACCATCACCTATAACCTCATGCACCTGGCGTATCAGGGCGACATCAGCCGCGTCTTCACTTTCATGACCGGTCATGAAGCCAGCGACCGCGCGTACACGCACATCGGCATTCCCGAGCAGCATCACACCATCTCGCATCATGGCAACGATCCGGAGAAGCTCGCCAAGTACGCTAAGATCGCCACGTATCAAATCCAGAAGTTCGCCGACTTCTGCGAGAAGCTAAAAAACACGAAAGAGGGAGACGGGACACTGCTGGATCACGCGGTTCTGTATTGGGGCAGCGGCATGAGCAACGGCAACGCGCACGATCGGAACAATCCACCGGCAGTGATTGTGGGCGGCGGCTGCGGGCGGCTCAAAGGCAACCGGCACATCGTCGCGAAGGATACGCCAACCGCGAACCTGCTGCTGGCAATGGCGCATGTAGGCGGCGTAGAGATTGACAAGCTCGGAGCGAGTACGGGTAGAGTGGACCTCTAGGCAAGCCTTATTGGAATATCAACAAAAGGGCGCACCTCGAAGGAGGCGTGCCCTTTTTTCTTGGATCCGACCAGGCGCAGCGGTCCGTAAGGCGTTAGCCCCCGCTCCCTAACGGTCGCGGTTCGGTAACCGCCATTTCTGAGCCGCGCGCGTCAGCAAGCGGGGGCTGAGGCTTTTCAGCAGCCGCCTAGGGACACTTCTGGGCGACGCGGTTCACCGTCGTCACGTTGATGCCGTCAACGCCGCCGGCGCCGATCAGGAGCCCGTTCACCACTACCCTCGAACCGGCCATCGCATCCAGGCGGGTCACAACGAACTTAAGCGGCATCGTACGGCTGCCCAGGGGTCTCGTCGCGTCTTCCCCGCCCTGAACAACGCGTTCCGCCCGCTCGGGGGTTGTCGCGTTCGTGACCACCCAGTCCGCTCCGCTCCGAGCCAGGCAGCCGACCACGCGAGCGAGTGCGTTGGCCGGAAGCTCGGCGCTCCCGTCCTTAGGGACAATCTGCACGCCGGCAATGGCGTCGCGCCGCAGTTCGGTGGCTCCCGCAGGAAAGCCGTTGGATTTCAGCATCTGCGCGACGATATCGCTGTAAGTGGATTCGCTGAGGGAGCCGGGGGTGCCGTTCGGCATGTTGGCGCTGACGTATGCGAGCAGATCGCCGACCGTCTTTTGCGCGAAACTCTTCCAGAATGGGTCGCCCACGAGCGGCGATTTGCCTCCTGCCGCGAGCCCATGACAGCCCGAGCAATTTAGGCCGAAGGCCTTTGTACCACGGTCGGCTTGAGCTTCCGTGTACACACCGTCCCAGACCGTCCGGGGCGGGGTGTTGGTCTGAGCAGTTAGGAAAGGTGCCGTGGCCGATGCGAGGAACCAGAGGCCAGCCAGCGGTAAGACCGATGCCGAAGGATACACGCCCACTGACCGCCGCCTGGGTCGAACAGACATGCTCTGCATCTCGTGATCGTGTCAGGTAACCGGAGTCGTGTCAAGACGCAAAGGTGGGTGAATCAGGGACGCGATCGCTTGCACTTCCCGCTCAGAGCTCGGTAAACCGCTCCCGGGAGATCTTGATCGCCACTTCCCGATCTAGGCGCATATCGCCGGCCACTATACACCTCGCCGACGCCACCCGCGGCGATAGAAGCAATGATCTCGTAGGCCGTAAAACCGTAACCACGATGCCCATATTGATGAAGGAAGCCGGATTGGACTGATTTCGGAGCGGCTTTAGTCACACAGAGCGAGGCTCCAGGTACTGGCCGGCCCGCTGAACAGGAGTTTGAGGAACGAAACGCGTGGAATGATGATCTCCCGCCGGCCGAACAGACGAGCGTCCAGCGACAGCGCTCCCGGGGCCTAAAAGAATGACGGCAGCAGCCACGACTCCTACAAAAATCGTAATCAGGCCGGCTTCGAGTGGACTTGGAGAGGCCGATGGGAGCCACGAAAACACGATACCGGCGGCACCTAGCACTACCAGCGCGCCCGCAACCGGCGTGAGAAACCCCACAACCAGTGAGGCGCCACTCAAAACTGCAATCACATCGACCAGCGTTACGCCGACGGTTGGTTGGCCGCTCCCGGCCAGATGGACCGCTCCGTAAATAATGGCGGCTACGCCCACTGCCGCACGCACCAGCAGCAGACCAAGACCGCGGCCCCCGCCCGGGTATGTGGAAAACAGCCGATGCAGACCCGTCTCCTTAGTAATACCTATTCGATCACCCTTACTTCAGAGTAGTGGGTGTGAAAGAAGTGTGAATCCCTGAGACTTGTGATCTTTTCGTAACGCTTTCGTGGTAGCGCCGAGGAACCCGGAGTATTGTGTGGAGTGGTGGCGGCTGACCCTCCTCAGCGCCGGGCAGCCAGGAACTTGTCGATCTCCGCGGCTGCTTCTCCTACCGCCTGCTGCAGGTTCCGGTCGAGCGATTGCACCACGTCCCCGACAGTCTTGCCGGTGACTGGTTCCTCGCGTTCAGTCAAGTGATCCCAGACGTTGCGGTTGGTCTTCCGGTCCACCAAATCCACCTGAAGCGAGATCTTGGTCTGAACGGAAGCGCTGTCCACTTCGCCGAACTCGTAGAGCTTCCCGCGCACCAGGTAATCGCCGGTCGCCACGCTGCTCGATTCGATCACGCGCTGATATCGGCCCGAGGCCCGCAGCGCGCGCACCAGCGAGTCGCGGACGATCGACGCCGGCCGCTCCGACCAGCGATGGTACTCATACGCACCCGAGTCGTTGGACCCGCTTCGATAACGGATACGGCCGTCCTGCAATGTTTCCGAAGTGGTGACGTTGCCAACCAAAAGAATGAGGCCATCCGGCCTGGCCTGATTCGCAGGCGGCGAAACCGTTTCGATGGTGTAGTAGTGAACCGGCTTGGTGGAGATGCAACCCGTCGACACCAGGCAGCCGGCCACCAGCCAGATTGAAGTCATGGAACGCATTGTCTGCTTCTCGGCTGTGCCGCCTCCTATTTCCGAACCTCTCCAGGCTGGCGGTCCGGCACCTTTATGCCGCGGATCAGGCTCGCCGGAGAACGCATCAGGGTTTCGGTGAGATTCCGGAGATTCTCCGTGATCATGCGAATGTTATTGAGCAAATCGTCTATGTTAGGGGAATTCTGATCCAGCGTCTGATTCAATCCGTCGAGCAACGGGGCGGTCTTGGCCAGCGTATCCCGCAATTCTCTAACGGAAGTCCGCACGTCGGCCCGGTTCTCCATCAACGTGGAATCCACATTGGCCAGCGTGTCATTGGCGCGGATAGTCGCGGCTTTCAGATCGTCCAGCAGCGGCTCCAGCTTTGCCGTCAGGTCCTGCACGTTGGTAAGGCTGGCGGAAACCTTGGGACGCGCGTCGGTAAGCAGACCGTTCAGGTTGTCCAAAGAGCCCGTCGCTTTGGGACGCACCTCGGCTACCAGTTGTTGGAGATTACTTATCGAGCTGCCAATGTTCGCACGGTTGCGGTCGTTGAGTAGATCGTTGGCACGCGCCAGCGTGACCTGCAGGCCGTCCAGGTTCTGGTTGAGCTTCTGTAACGCATTCTGTATGTCGGGCATCAGGGCCTGCGCCGCGTCGCCCAATTGAGGCAAGCCGAAGGCCTCCGCCGATTGCAGCACCGAGCCCGGCGGCGCTAGTTCCGCGCGCGGGCCGCCCGTGGTGATTTCGATGTAGTTGTCCGTTAGCGGACCCAGCGTCGATATCTTGGCGATGCTGTCAGTCTTTAGAGGGGCATCCCGGCTCACCGTAACGTCGATTTCGATGCGCGTCGAGTTTTCAGGATCCACTCGCACGCGCTCCACCTTGCCCACCAACAAGCCGCCAAAGCGTACCGGCGCGCCAGGCTGCACCCCTCCAGCGAATTTGAAGTAGGCTCGGTGCGAAACGGTAGCGACTCCCACCCCGCCGGAGATCACGATCATGGCTCCCAAAAACACGCCTCCCGCAATCAGGACGAATAAGCCCACGAGAGTTCGTTCGCGCATCGCTTCCATCGGCTTAACCGACCCCTTCCGTGAACATTCGCATGTGGTCCACCTTATCGTCCTCCGTGGAATCCGCAATACGGTCCAGAAACTGGCGGACCCGGGGCTGCTGGCTATTCCTCACTTCCTCCACCCCTCCTATGGCCACGATGCTGCCCCGGTCAATCAGAATGATCCGGTCGGCAATCAGGAAAGCGCTCGCCAGTTCGTGAGTTACCACTACCATGCTAAGCGAGTATGCCTTTTTGAGGTTCAGGATCAGATCGTCGATGCCCGCCGCCGTGATCGGGTCCAGGCCCGCGGAAGGCTCGTCGAAGAACAGGATGTCGGGATCCAACGCCAGGGCCCGCGCAAAAGCTGCACGCTTCCTCATGCCTCCGCTCAATTGCGAAGGGCTGTAATTCTCAAACCCGCTCAGCCCTACCTGCTCCAGCTTGATGCGAACCATCACCTCGATCGTGCTCCGGCCTAGCTTGGTGTGTTCGAGCAGCGGCAATTCGATGTTCTCGCCCACCGACATCGAGCCGATCAGTGCGCCGCCCTGGAATGCCAGGCCGATCCGCTTGCGGATGGCGTCCATCTCGCGGGACTTGGCCCTGGCAATATCTACGCCTTTGATCCGCACTTCCCCGGAAGACGGCTTCTCCAGCCCTACCAGGGTTCTGAGTAGCGTGCTTTTTCCCGAGCCTGAACCGCCAATCACCACCAGCGTTTCGCCATGCCGGATGTCGAACGTGAGGCCATGCAGAACCTCCCGGCCTCCAAACCCTACGCGCAAGTCGGACACGGAAATGATCGGGTCAGATGGGGAAACGGCCATCCTTGCTAAGCGCCTCCCTTAGCCAGATAGAACAAGGCGGTGAAAACCAGGTCGATCAGGATCACCAGCAGAATGGACATCACCACGGCCGAAGTGGTCGACCGCCCGACCTCTTCGGCGCCCGCGCCGGTTGAGAAGCCCTCCTGGCAGCCGACAGCGGTGATTATTAGCCCAAAGACCAGACTCTTGACGACGCCGCTGGTGAGGTCGCGCAGAAGAAGCGCATCCCGCGTGGCAATCAAGTAGCTGCCGAAGGTGAAGCCACCCCCGATCACTCCGAACAGGGCGCCGCCGAGCACGCCCATCAGGTTGGCCCAGATGGCGAGGCAAGGCATCATCAGGGCCATCGCGAGGAATTTCGGCACCACCAGAAAAGCTACTGGATCGAGGGCCATGGTTTCCAGCGCGTCCAATTCTTCGGTCACTCGCATGGTTCCGATCTCGGCTGCAAATGCCGATCCCGACCTGCCAATCACCACGATCGCGGTGACCAAGGGCCCTAGTTCCCGAGTGATGGAGATGGCCACCAGGCTGGCCACCACCTGCATGGCGCCCAGCCTTTGCAACTCGTAAGCGCCCTGCAGCGCAATGATGACACCGATAAAGAACGTGATCAACGACAGAATGGGCAGAGCTCCCACGCCGGCAGTGACAGCCTCGTGGATAGCCCGCTGGAACATGCGGCCGCGTTTCAAGGGCGACAGGAACAACAGCCGCAGCGATTTCCCGAAGATCTCCGCCAGCCCGCCCACATAGGCGAGGCTTCCCTCGGTTGCGGCGCCCACACCCGCCACCCATTGCATCACGCCGTCCCTAATGCCTCTTGCTCGGTTTGAAAAACCTGAAAAATCCGGATCACGTGCGTGAGGCGAAAAACCTCTTCCACTCCGGGGCTCAGCCCGAACAGCACGAACTCCTTCTTCAGGCGCTGCGAATCCTTGAGCACCTCGATGAGGGTGGCGATTCCGGAACTATCGATGTACCGGATGGCTTTCAGGTTCAGAGCCACCTTGGCCGCGCGAGGCAGGGATTCGAAAAGCGTACGGCGCAGGGCCGGAGACGTCCCGAGATCCACATCCCCTTCCACCTCCACGACCTTGGCATCTCCAACGTCACGAACCGAGATTTTCACGGCGTCTTCCTTAGCAGTTTGCGGGCCACAAACCGGTTTCCGTCGGGCGACTGCTCGTAGGAAACACTGTCCATGACTTCCTTGATGATATGAGTTCCCAAGCCGCCCGGTTGATCGCAACCGATTTCTCGTGCACATATTTTTGACATCTCCGGCGCGTCGCCCGTATCCAAGAGCTTAATTTCCAGCCCGTCCGCGCTCTCCAGGCATTCCAACTCAATCAGACCGTCCGGGCGCTTGTGGTAGGCGTGCCGGATGACGTTGGCAAGCGCCTCGTCGACGGCCAATGTGATCGCCCGGCACTCGGATTCTTCCCAACCGATGGCCGCCGCTAGAGGCCCGATGGCCCCGCGCACCACCGGCAGGTATCGCGGATCGCTCGGCATTTCGAACTTGATTCTCAGGCGGCGCGGAGTGTCGCTCATGGTCACACCCCGCCCGTGTGCCGTTGCAGGGCCACAACGGTTTCGTCATCCCCCGGCGGCACGGTCCCGCGAAACCGCGTCACGGCAGCCAGCAGTTCTTTGCCGGCGGCGGCAGCGGAGTCAACCGGTAGCGTTTGGGCGATGGCCAGCAAACGTTCGAGGCCGAGTTGCGCGCCAGATTCCTCAGAGGCCTCGTGGACGCCGTCTGTGTATAGAAGCAGCAGGTCGCCCGGGTCCAATTGCACCGCCGTCTGGCGATACGAAGTTCCCGCGATCAGCCCTAAGGGCAGATCGACAATCTCTTTGCTGAGTGGCGTCGAATCGCGCAAGAGGCTCCACTCCCGAGTAGCAGTACGATACCACAGCGGAGGCACATGGCCCGCATTGGTAAACAGTAACTCCCCGGAATCGGAGTAGAAACTTGCCACGAACGCCGTAGCGAATTGGGCCCTCTGTGCGCCCAGCAGAAAGGTATCGTTGAGCTGCCGGATCAACGCCGATTGGTCCCATTCATCCACATGCTGCCGCAAGGCGTCGTGCAGGCGCACCGCGGCCGCACTGACCGCCTCCCCATGACCCGTTACATCCGCGAGCGCTATTCGCGCGATAACCCCTTTACTGCAAGCCGACAGGTAATAAACATCCCCACCCCGTGGAGAAGAGCGCAGGGGATGGCACCAGACCCAGCCAGCCAGTCCCGGCAACTCGATCGAATACGCCGCCAAATGATTCCCGCCGCGCAATTCCAGACAAGCGAGGCGATCCACCTTATTTGCCTCTTCAATCCTCATGTAACTGACCTTAAATATATGGAGTGTCGAGGATTCCGTGAGGATTCAAGAATTCGAATCGTCTGTCCGGACATCGATTTCGAAAGGTCATCGATCCTCTGACACAGATGATCCTGCGAGAGTTCCATTGCGGTAGCTGCATCATCTTTTCCCGCGCGTCCGTACCTCCCGCAAAGGACGCACCCGGGTGATGCCTTGGGATTTGAGCAGGAGCGCCAAACCACGCCCTGCGAGTATCGCGCTATGAGGCCCGCGAAAGAGTGGCCGATGATAACCGGCTTCACCTTCAGTCCTCGGCTAATCTCATCGAAGTGGCCGGCACCTGTCCAACAGTCTTGTGCGCCAAGATCTCGGGGCGAGCATTCGCTTCTGCGACAGGGTGACCCGCTGGGATGAGTGGAGACTCGATTCGCATATCGGGCGGTGAGGTCGAGGCAGCGCCGAGCGAGACGTGCTATCTCGCGAGATTTACGTCGGCTATCGGCGCGTCGAACGTTTCGTTCCCCCGAACGATTAGCCCGGGCTCACGGCAGACCCATTGGCGGGACGGGCCCGGCGGCGATGCTGGAGCGTTCAGGCACTTCCGCTGACGTTTGGCTAGAAAAGACGACCAGCGCGAACTTACGCCTGACGCATGGGACGCCATTGTCAGCGGACCTGTTCATTAGCGCTTCAGCTGCGCTGGTGGCACATGATGGGACATGGAAATAGCCTGAAAAATTAAGTAAGTGATTCGGATTCAATACGGTAGATGGTAGCGCTAACGGGAATCGAACCCGCTGGGTGCCAGCTTCAGTTCGGTTCAGTTGGGTCTAAGTGCATGCAAACACGCCCAACTGGTATCGCTAGGATGTTCGAGAATGCGCTACGAACCCGCGACGTTGTCACTTGGTTGTCACTCGGTGATGGCCGTTAGCCCATCTCCCATCGCTGGCTGGCGATAGGAATGGGCTGGATTTCCTGACCGTCTTCGAATCGCCCATTCTGCGTCTCAAGCAGGTGTTCACCAGCAGGCCGGCTTAGCGGTGACCGCCACTACCGTGGCCACCGCCACCGCCACCGTGAAATCCACCGCCGCCGGCACTACCACGATAGCCACCGCCAAACGACGGGCTGGATCGATAGCTGGGAGCCGCACTGCGCCCACCGTAGTTATACGAGGGGCTCGATCGATAGCTGGGAGCTGCGCTGCGTCCGCCGTAGTTATACGAGGGGCTGGAGCGGTAAGCGTTGCCGGCGCCACCGTAGTTGTAGCTCCGGTTAGGTGTGGAGCGGTAGCTGTTTCCGCCCCCATAGGCTTGGCCTCGGTTGTAGGATTGCGTGCCGGACCCGCGGAACTGGCCGCTTTCCGGAGCGCTGCGGGCACTGAATCCCGACTGGCCAAAGCTGCGCCCGCCGGCGGTGTATGCCCGGTTTTCCAATCCCGCACGCGAAGTGGCGCCAAATCGGTTGTTCAACGCACTATTGGGATACCCAACTCCCAACCGATGCCCTGGATTGTGCGCCCAAACCCCGCCTTGGAATCCATTGCCGTAATGGCCGAAACCCCAACGGTTGAAAAACGAGCCGTTCTGATAGATCGAACAGCCGAACCAGTTCGGCCACCAGCCCCATCCACCAAACCCGAATCCTCCGAAGAAACCCCCGAGGTCGACCCCGGGATCAAACCCAAATCCAAAATCGAGATCGGGGTACCCGAGCGGCGGATAATCGCCCCCCGCCGGCGGTCCCCAGATGGATTCGGGATTGTACTCCGGTACATAAACCACGTCCGGGTTTGCCGGCTGGATCTGAATCGCAGTCTGGTCTCCCTGGGTCTGCGCGGTGACCGTCTCTTGCGAGTTGGAAGTCAGCTTGCCATTGGCTTGGGCGTGCGCGCGCAATCTCTGCACGGCATTCATGACGTCGGCCTGTTGCGCGAGAAAAGCGTTCCCCAGATCGGTCGTCCAGCGAACGTCGGAATTCAGGCGGTTGAGGACGTCCGGGAAGACCACCAGCACCTGGATGCTCGCGTCCCAATTCTGCTGTTTGGCTGCATTCACCAGCTCAAGGCCTTTGAGGTTGGGATTCCGTTGCAACCATTGCCCGGCCTCCACCACCTCCAGCGGATAGGTCGCAGCTACCAGCACCTGGCTGAGCAAGGCATCCGGATAGAGTACGATCGGAGCAACCAGATTGTCCAATTGCTGCGGCGACAGCGGCTGGGCCGGAGGCGGAGCTTGTGCCGGAGGCGAGGATGGGGGAGGGGCTACGGGCTCTTGCGCGATTAATGCGGCGGGTAGCAGGACCACGGCGCAAACGATGCTCAGAACTTTCCGGGAGAATCTCTGGACCCTCGTGTTCGTCATTTTCCGCCTCCCATCCAGCTAATAAGCTAGACGTGCGGCAGAACAGCGAGGTTGTTAGTACCGTCTCGACCCACTCGAGGCGCCTCCCTCACTGGGTGCGCACCTTCCTTAAAGCACGGGGCGAGCCAAAGTCGAAGCTATTGATTTGATTCGGGTTTGCACGGATGACTCGGCGCTAAGAAATGGCCGAAAACCACCAGGCCGGCCGATTGCAGCCTTAAGAGTCCATTCGGGGACATGGCCTCCGCCACTGTGGCGCAGGAGTGAGGCCGTAACTTAGGCCACAGCGGCCTGGGCCTAGTCGACCCGCATTACGGTTTCGAGCTCCTTTGAGAGAGCGTGGTGCTTCCCTGCCAAAGCTTCCGAGTCCCGGACATATCAGGATCTGTCCCTGGAAAATGATGGGTCACGCTCCGCGAGCACCAGCCATCACTGGTTACACGGGATTTCGCAACAGTAAATGGCGTCAACTTCTCGGCCGCTACTCCACTACCTGGATGATGTGGCACTCGTCCATCGTGCCCTCAAGCCGACCCGGTCGACTTGCGCCCCGCGAAGATAGACGGCGTTGATGCGGCGCGTATTGGTGATGTCGTCGAGCGGATTGGCGTCGAGCACTAGGAAGTCGGCGGTCTTCTTCGCGGCGATGGTGCCGGTGTCAGTAATTCCGATCAGCGCGGCGGCATTGCGGGTCGCAGCCACGATGACCTCGGCCGGCGTCATCCCGCAGCCCGCCATGTCGGCGATCTGCTCGTGTGCCCTCCAGGGGATCGGGCCGTCCGAGCCCAAGGCGACCTTGATGCCCTCCTTATTCACCCTGGTCAGATTTCGGCACTGGATTCCGAAGAATTGCTGTTCTTTGGGATCATCCTTGCTGTCGGCCTGGACTTTCTGAAACTCAGCGGCGGTCATAGAGTCGCGAAGCCAGCTGCGGTCGACGCGGACGCCGCGATCGGGAAGATTCGGGTCCACGATGAAACTCGACTTGGCCTTGATCAGTTTGATGTACTCGTCGTCGACGTCCTTGTCCCGCACGCTATGGGCGAAATTGTCGATGCCCGCCCGCAGAATTGCCTTGGCATCCTCGAGCGTATAGATGTGCGAGATGGTCCTGAGGTGGTGCCTATGGGCTTCGTCGATGGCGGCACCATACAGCTCGGGGGTCAGCTTGGTAACGGTATGATCGCGGTCGTCCACCCAGATCTTGATGATGTCCACCTTCTTGGCGGCATCTTCATCGACGTCCTTGCGCGCTTCGGCAACGGTGGCGACCCAATAGGGAGCTTGCGTGCGCCCGGGTTCCGGGGCGGTGAGACCGCGTCCGGCGGTGTGGTAGCGCGCGGCGTTGGGGACGGTCTCGGCACGCACCTTGTATACCTCGTCGCCGGTATCCTGGCCGAGGCTCATCGTGGTGCCGATGCCGTAGTAAGCCAAATGCTGCAATTGATCCACAAGAGCGTCACGAGTCACCGCCAGGTGCTTATGGGCGTCGATGATCGCCGGCATCACCGTCTTTCCGGTCAGATCCACGCGAGCGGCGCCCGCGGGAACCTTGAGCTGACCCTTTCGGCCGACGGTGGTGAAGTGGCCGTTTTGAACGATGAAAGCAGAATCTTCGATGGCCGCGCTTCCGTCTCCAACAATAAGCCGCGCCCCTTCGAACACCGTCACGGGCGCCGGCTGCTGCGCCTCGACGACGACGGGCATCAGACAGACTATCCCCGAAAAGAAGACGGCCATCGATAACCGACGTCGACGGACACTCCCATCCCCCGATCCTAAATTTACAGAGCGCATAGAAACCTCCCGGTCCGGATATACCGCTCGAAGCCAACGGCGACAACAGTTCGATCGAATCTCGCGACAGGGTCAAGTATACCTCTGGACTCGCTCGGGTCGCGGATGCATGCGGATCAAGTTGACAGAGGATGCCCGCCCCGCAATGTTAACCGCAGTCAATGCCAGCAACCTGCACGGGGAACCATAGCCGACTATACGTCCATGTGCCTGGTAAACGCTACGCCGTTAGCGAGAACGTATCACACTCGACGTCGACTAGCGCAGTTCGACATGGCCCTCGACATCGTCAAGACAGTCGGCGTTTGACTCTTTCGATAGTGGCACGGCGCACCTCGTGTAGTCTCGCTGCCCGCTGCCGTACGGCGCCCTCGATTTCTTCGCCAGCAAGTTGCGGCGTGCCCGCATCGAAAGGAGGCGCCGGGTTGTACTCAATCTGGAGCTGAATCTGCTTAGCTTCCGTTTCGCCCCGCAGCATAGCGGCCAGTTTCAGGCCGAAATCGATCCCCGAAGTTACTCCGCCACCCGTCACGCGGTTCCCGTCAACGACGTACCGCTCCTCGGAGACATCTACGTCAAGTTCAGACAGCAGGTCACGAAACATCCAGTGACAAGCTGCGCGGTGCCCATTCAGCAACCCGGCTGCGGCGAGTACGAGCGATCCGGTGCAGACGCTCGTCACGTACATTGCCTCGCGGGCCTGGTCGCGGAGAAAACCGAGTACCTCGTCATCTTCCATCAGCGCGACCTGCCCTGGTCCGCCGGGCACGAACACAACGTCGAGTTGCGGGCACTTATTAAAGGTGTTCGTGGGCAGAATCGACATACCTGTGTCACTGGTTATGGCTTCCAGCGACTTCCACAGCAACAACACCCTGGTCTCCGACAAGCGCGAGAGAACTTCGAAGGGGCCTGTGAGATCGAGCTGCGTAAGCTGAGGAAACAGAAGCATGCCGATCTGCAGGTGCATGCTACCGATCTTACCTTGGGAACGCCTGATGGGAACCTCGGCTCGCCGCAAGTCGCGCAGCGCAGCATTTACCGACCCCATGACCACATGAGCGGAAAACGCCCCAGTCACTGATGTGCCTTCGGGGCCCCAAGGGCGAAAAAACGCACTGTTCTGAAACTTGCGTTCCCGATGCCCGCCAAGGAGGTGCAACGGAAAATTGAATCGAGGTAAAGCTATTTGGAAGCCGGAAATATGGCGATGCGGTCGCCCCGGAAGGACCCTACCCAAAGGTCATTGCCGATCGGGATTGCCACGGTGCCCGATGCGAAGGATTCTGTATTCGGCTGATTGATGAGCTCTGTTATCTTCAGTGTTTCGGGATCGACCCTCACCACGTTTGTCGTCTGTTGCCCCTGGCCTGCTGCCAAAATGGATCCATCCGGAGCAAATCGGATGTTGTCTACGCGAAAACCCAATGGAACCGTATCCCGCTTTACAGGAGTTTGACCGCGCGACAGCCGTAAGAAGGATTGGCTTCCCCACGCGGCGACATACAGCCACTTCCCGTCCTTGGAAACCTCAACGCCGTTTGCCCCCGCGGCTTCACTGCCCGGCACTTTGCGCCAGCCTTTTCCCGTGTGCCATTCCCAGAGTTCGCCATTGTTTTCGCCGGCCATCATCTTGGTGCGGGCAGCGCTCGCATTCGCTCCGCGCTCTAGAAAATTGGTCGCGACAAAGCCGTCGCCCGGCAACGGAACGACAGAGTTCAGTCCAATCGGGTCCGGGGCGATTGCGCATCCGATCCAGGTCAAAACCGGGGTCTTGCTGCGGGCATCGACCTGGAAGACTTCGATGGATTCTCTTTTCCCATGGTGGACCGCGTATAGCGTATAGATCGAATTCCGAACGGCCCGCATGGCCAGGCCGTGCGTAGTGAACTTTGCCTTGTCGTCGGGCTCTGGCGCGCCGGGACAGGTATCATAGCTCTTCCTGTCCAACTGCTCTTTTGCGCTGGAGGACGGGTAGAGGAGCGTGGATGTCTTGCCCCGAACGCTGATCAACCGGATGCCTCCATTGCCGGCCATAGAGGACGCGATCACCCAGTCGCTGCCGGGCAAATGAAGCAGATCTTCCGGCGCCTCCTGCCCACAGACGAACTGGATGTTTCCTGCCGGCGCACAGCTTGCCGCGGTTTGGGCTGTGAGCGACTGAACGAGGGCAAACGTGACGAGGAACACAAGCAGAGCGATGACTCTCATACAAACCTCACGTTCAGGATATTCCACGCGAACAGCAAAAGGTAAATCCAGAGTCGCGGTTTCGCTCAGGATCCGCCAGGCACGCGCGCGAATCAGGCGGCTCCGGAGGGCGCGCCCTTGCCACAGGAAATAAAGCTGGCGCATTGCCGATATTGTTGTACGTTGCTTGCTCCTAGACCGGCAGTTTGAACGAAAAACGCGCGACGCGCTGATGTGGCCGGCCACGCTGGCACGGATTGACAGGGAAGGAAGCACGGCGCAGCCGTTCCTGGCGGTAACAGCGCTTGTGTCCAACGACCGCATCGACCCGGTGAAACGCGGTTCACGGAACTTACATGAGCCGGAAGTCGACAAAGCGATTCTGGGCGGCATCGTTCGGAGCATGGGCCCCACACGCGCTCTAGGGAAGTGCCAAGCACCCGATCCAGTACAAGTTCTTACCGCTAGCCGCTTCGACGTCGTATTTCCGGGCGAATTCTAGCGTCCCGCCAGCGCCGACCCGAAAGACAGATAGGCTGGCTGGCACGATCTTCAGATTTGTTCCGTCACGCACCAGCAGCGGCATCTGGTTAGCCGCAATCAGAACGCGGCCGCTCGGGTCCAGGGTAAACGTGCGCGGGTGCATCCCTCGAGTGTCGATGTTTTGAATCAGCGTCGGCTCGCCGGTATCCTGATTAATCGCATAAACGGCAATGTTGTTTTCGCCGCCTACGAAGACTTGCTTGCCTTCCACATCCGTGGTGCCGCTGGCACGGTTGGCCTGATATAGGAATCGGCCATTGGGATGGAGGTGAACGGTCCCCGCGGCCTGGCCTGGCCGAACGTGGCCGGGGTCAGCCAAGCTGTCTTTGGTAAACAAAGGTGCGGGACTGACTGTCCCATCCTGCAGTTTCCGGTAGACCTGGAGCTTGTTCTGGCGCTCTAGTGAAGCAAAGACCCAGGGCCGCGAGGGGTGAAAATCAAGATGCCGCGGTTGGAAATTGATGCCTCCCGCCGGAGCAATCGATATGCGGTTTGTCAGCAGCCCATCTTTGTATCCGAATATTTTCAACGCGCCTGGATCTTCCGGTTTGCCGGCAGCGGGGCCATTGCCACGCGCCACGAGAATCACCATCTTGTCGGAAGGATCCACCCGTACCTGGTGCGCATAGATTCCAACGTCGAGCGCCGCAGACTGCTTCACTTGCGAAGCAATGGTCCCGTCCGGGCTGATCGCATGTACCGTCACGCCGCTTGGATCGTTGTAAGCGACCAACAGGTGCGAACCATCGATGTCGGTACTGAGATGAATTGGCCGTGAAGGCAGTGACGCCGCCTGGCCGTGGGGACTGAGGGCGCCCGAGACCGGATCGATGCGGAACGCGGTCACACCATGCTGGCTGCCGCGCAACGCAGAGCCGGACCCGGGAGCGGCGTAGCTGGAACCACCATTGCTCCAAGCGACGTAGAGGTAATGCCTCGAAGGGTGCGGCCAGGCATACTGGACGTTTGCGGGCAGAGTCACCGAACCCCGCTTTATCAGCATGGCGCTATCGACATCCACGTCGTACTGCGTGAGCTCAGCACCTACGGCGGCGTAGAGCGCTACTCTGGACGGCTGGCGTGCCTGAGCTTGGGCTTTTCGAACGGAGGTCACGAATATGCTGAGAGCTGCAAGCGCCGCCAGTAGGGAGAATGCCAAGCGCGGGCGGTTCCGCGCGATGTTCATCATCACACCCCTCCTTGGTCCCAGAATTCGGATCCGGGGAGTCAGTGTACACCTGGCCCGCCAGCGGTGATGCGATAAAACCAATTGATCTTCCGCACGCTCGGCGCTCACTGGATCGTGGCACTGGACTCTGGCTGGCCTCCACCCTTCGCCGCGTGGGCGATTACTTGACGGGCGATGTCGATCCAAAAGGCTCCGACCGGCATATGGGCATACTTCTTGCGAGCGTAATCCATCCCGATACCGACAAGTAGCGCGCCACTTGCAGTTCGTGTTCGAGGTTGAAGTCCCGTTCCGGGCCCAGTTCGGAGTCCGCTTTCCTGGCCATGACGCTCTTTAGTTTACGCCCATCGATTTGGCTCCGCGCGCTCGCCGTATGATGTCGTCCCAACATTGCGCGGCGGCGTGGTCCTTGCCGCGGATTCTCTTCCTCGGCCCGAAGGAGGCAGGAAGGCTTTGCCTAGCGGTGGCAGATTGGTCGGGGGAACTAAAGCTGCTTGAGGCCGAGACGAAGAAAAGCCGTCGAGGCAAAATCCTGGCAATTTTGCCTTGATCGAATCCCCGCTCTCCGCCCTCGCTGGACGGGACCTCTCGTGTCCCGACATACGGGCGCGGTGTAAAAAAATTCCTTCCGCACCGGGCTAGATCCTGGGTGGGCGTTCCGGGAGCTGCCGTTCCCGGTTCCGGTGGTGGTCACCTCAGGCCAGCTTGGCGAGTTGGCCGTCCACCAACGCACTGAGCGCGCGTTGCTGGTCAGTCACAACCCAGGCAGAGATATTGGCGGCGAGGTCGTTGAGCGTGCTCTTTGCCTCATCGAGAACGGCGGCCTCTACGTGTCTGAATGCCGCGACGTACTGGTTCACTAGCGCTTGCCGGTGCGCTGCGGCCTCATGAGGCGCGACAAAGCCGGAGTCCTGAAGGTTCACCAGTGCCGACTTAAGCGTGCCCCATCCGAGGTCGATGACCAGCGGCTTGACGAGCATGAATTCGCCCGCAAGCTGCGATAAACCGGCCACTTGCTGTACGAAGTAGCCCTTGTCGAAACCATGCGCTCCGGCTTCCGTATCTACTTGTGCGTAAGTCTGTGTCCAGCCACCGGGCCAGTCGCCCGCTAGCCCGATGCCGGGAATCCGGTAGGCCCGGCCCTTGTTCATCGGACTCTTCACTGTGCCTTGGAACCCGCCGTTGACGCCGGGTCCCACGTTACCGGCTTTGACGTCCACCCGCGGCCAGTGATTGTCGGTCGCCGCCCTTGCGATCGCTTCAACCAGCCAGATGTTGTTGTTGTAGACGTCCATCAGGCTCGTGATGACGCCGCCATTTTCCGGGAGCTCACTGGAGTAGACGTACTGGTTGCCGCCAGGGTCGAGTTCGATCGTCTGTCGGCCGCCCATATGCTCGATGCCCAGCGTCGCCACGATCGGCTTCAGGCGCTCGGGGTGCATCGTGTAGTAGTCGAACTGCGGCCAGCTGCCCTCGCCACCCGGCATAAAGTGCCGGCAGTCGAAGTATAAGACCAGCGTGCGCGGCCGTGCCGACCGCGGAAGGTGATTGAAGTAGGACATGATGCCGAGCACGCCCAAGCCGCCGTTCTCTTCGATTAACGACATGGCGTCGGTGTGCGTGGCGATTAGGACCTGTTCGTCCTCCGGCGTGCCGTAGTTCTTGCCCGGCAGATACGCGATGACGGCTTTGCCGGTGCTGCGCTCGAAACGAGCGGTGAGCGTCAACGTAGCCGTCTTACCGGCCTTCGCATCCACCAGCACCTTAGCCCCGTTAACGCGGTCGAGGGTGAGCGTGGGACAGTTGACGTACTTCGCGCCGAGACCCGCCTTCGCGTCCGGAGTGTAGACGCTCCGTTGCACAAGCCCGAACGCTGCTCCCGGCGAAAGGTCATAAACAACGACGATGCCCGCCGCGTGTCCCTTGATGCCGATCGCGGCAAATTCGTTCAACTGACTCCAGACCCAGCGGCAATGATAGGAACTAGTAACACTTGCCGGTGGAGGTGTAAACAGCGGCGGCCATTTGCCCGGTGAACGCCACTCATAGTCGGTCAGCGTGTAGTTGTCCAGGAACGAATTGGAGTACGGGGGATTTGGGTAGGGCGCAGGCTGGAAAACGAGAATCTTCCCCGCAATGTCCCCAGAGACCGGCGGATGGGCGGGGTCGTAATACAGCATCTTTGCGGTGACGCCTTCGAGCGGCGTGGAGCCAGACGTCATGCCGTACGAGGCCACGACCGGCACTGGCGTCCCGTCAGTGAGGAGCTTCTCGATCGCCACGCCCGAGTCGTGCGTGTGGGTACGTCGATCGGGCCAATCGTCTACGATGTAGTGGTCGTAGGGGATCTCGACGTAGTCCAGGTGGATGGCGCCAAACTCCGGCATCTTTGAGATGAGGAAATCCGTGTACCGCTTCCAACCCGAGCTGCCGGCGTAAGTGGGACCGCCCTGGGCCTTGAACACGTTCCAGTCCCAAGCCTGATTGGGCGTGATCATGAATTGAGGATTGATCTTGGGAAAAACCGGGTTAGGCCGAGCCGCTGCGCTGGCGCGACTGCTTTGGGCCGGCAGCGGCTGTCGAGTCAAAACCGTGCCGGTGGTGACGCCTGCAGCGGCCTTGAGGAAGTTCCGCCTCGAAGAACTGGCTGCCCACTTACGCGATTGGCTCATCGTGTACTCGAGCTGATCGGGGCAGGATAGTCCCGAATATCGTCGCGTGCCACTGTAATTCGCATCATCCCAATTGTATCCGGACGATTGTCTATCCTTCCACCACTCGGGTTGTCGGCAAGTGGACGGGGCCCAGCTTAGGCGCGTTGATGTTATCTTTTTGATTTGGAGGAGGGTTGGTCTCGGTGACCGCTGCCGGAAAACTTGCGCTCGCCCTTCTGAGCGGAAGCGCGGCTATGGCGCAGCAACGCACCGTCAGTGCCCGTGCTGGGACTATCAACTATCAGCAGGGCGTGGTATACGTGGACGACCAGCGGGTCCACGCCACTTACCGGGCTACTCACCCCTTCCAGATGAAAAACGGCCAGCGGCTCCGCGTTGACGACGGCAGAGTGGAGTTGGTGCTGGGCTCGGGTGTGTACTTGCGCATGCTTGGGGCGAGTTCGATTCGCATGCAGGATACCCTTTTGGCGGATACACGGGTATTGGTCGAGGAAGGCTCGGCGCTCATCGAAGTGGAGGGAATGAACAAGGGCGCACGGCTCCGCGTGATCTGCGGAGAAGGCACGACCGAACTCAAGCACGATGGTTCCTACCGCTTTGATGCGCCCGTTGAAGCAATGCCGGGAAAACTGCGGATCTATGGCGGCGACGTCGTTGTGGAGCGTGCGGGCATCACCGTGAAAGGAACAATCGGACTAGCGGTAGACCTCGCCCACGGCCTGCAAGTGGCGAAGTTCGACTTGCAGGATGGTGACGCATTGCAGGCCTGGGCGGCCAGGAGGTCTCAGCGAAGAATCGAGAACGAACGGCACCGGTCCGAATCGCGCGCCATGCAAGCGGCGAAACGAAAGGCGGAATGGGAAACCCATTGATATTGGCTAGAGGGGGCCTGCCCGGTACCCATCTCACTTCCGCCGGAGCGCGGCTAGAACTCGGGCGGGCGTGAGCGGGTATTCGCGTAACCGCACTCCTGTGGCGTCATACAAGGCGTTGGCGATGGCCGCCGCCGCTGGACCCAGTACCTCTTCTCCGCCACCGCTCGATGGTTGATCCAGGCGTTGCACGACGATCGGTGTGACGTTGGGACACTCCTCGAAACGCAAGATAGGATAGCTGTTCCAATCGAGGCTGGTGACATTGGTGTCGCTGAAGGTAACCTCTTCTTTGAGCATTCGGCTGGTGGCCTGCACCAGCATGCCGCTGATCTGGTTCTCCAAGAATGCGGGGTTCACCGCCTGGCCCGCATCAAGCGCCCCATACATATGTTTGGCGACGATCTTACCTGTATCTCGATCCACTTCAATTTCGGCGACGGCTGCGGCATAGGACGATGTGTGGGTACCCACCGCTATCCCTCGCCCGGTTACGATCTTTGCGCTCGAGCGGCTGCCGCTCTTGCCCGGACTCCAGTTTGCCGCTTGCGCGACGGCATTCAGCACCCCTAGCCACCGCTCGTCCGCTATGTTGCGCTTGCGGAATTCGTACCGGTCCATACCTGCGAGTTCAGCCAGTTCGTCGATGGTCTGTTCCGAAGCAAACGAGAACGAGAGGTCCAGTGGCGAACGCAGATTCGCCCCCTTGAGGCATCCGCGGACGCCATCCACGCGATGATTCACCAGGCGCATGTTGGGAATAACATACATGGCTCCTAAGTTAAAGGGGCTGACTTCCTGCGACACCGACCCGGAACTTTCAGCGGCGGGAGTTCCCAATGCCAACTGCTGGGATGTCTCTGTGATCGTCCAGTTGTGCTGCCATCCGTGATATTCATAGGCGACAATTTTGCCGGCTGCGTCGATTCCGGCGCGAACATCAGCAAGGTGCGCGGGCCCGAAGTTGTCCCAACCGTGCTCGTCCCAGCGCATGAACTGCAGGCGCACGGGCTGCCCGGCGGCCTGTGACAGGATGGCAGCCGCCTGCGCGGCGTCGTCGTGACAACTGCGCCCGTAGGTGCCGGAGCCTTCGTAATAGCGGATCGTGACTTTTTCCACGGGCAGGCCCAGGACTTGCGCTACCTTATCGCGCGCGCCGTAAATGTTTTGTGTGGAACACATCACCAGCGCGGAATCCGCTTTTACGTCGGCGAGCGCGCAGTTGGGTCCTAAAGGCGCGTGGCCTTGATAAGGGCCTTGGTAGGTCCGCATGATCGCATGTGCGGCGCCATTCAACGCAACCGTAACTTCACCCTTGTTTAAGACTACGCGATCGATGGTCTTGGCGGCGCGCATATGCCGGTGCATACCGGCGGTTCCCGGCAATGCGGCGGGTCGGTCCCACGTGACTTTCAGTTGGCTAGCAGCGCGCACGGCGTCCCACTCATTCGCGGCAATAACGCCAACGAAATCGCGTTTGCGAATGACGCGAGCGCCGTGAATATCCGCAATGGAGCTTTCATCGACGCTCAGCACCCTTGCGCCGCCTCCGTAGGCACCTTGGCCGCGCGGACGCACCACGCGTCCATGCAACATCCCTGCAACCCGCACGTGCTGCATGTGAACGTACTTGCCCGCCGCCTTATCCGGAATATCGCGGCGGACAATTCGCGTGCCCACCAATTTGTAATCGCGAAAAGACTTCAACGGAGCTTTTCCGGTATAAGAAAGGTGGAACGGCTTACCACCCACCAGTTCGCCGTAGGTGGCAGACTTCTTTGCATCCCCGGTTACTGACACTACGCCCTTTGAAACCGTCAGCCGATCCACAGGTGCGTTCAACTGTTGCGACGCCATTTTCAACAACGCTTGGCGAGCCTCCGCCGCGGCGGAGCGAATGCGCGGACCTCCACGAGCAATCGACGCACTGGCCACGGTGCCACCTTGATTGGGCATCGTGTGCGACTCTAGTCGAATCGATTTCACTTGAGACATGTCAAGGTCCAGCTCTTCGGCTGCAAGTTGCAGTAATGCTGTGGAGCAACCTTGCCCAAGTTCGACGAAGCCGATAAAGACGGTTGCGGTGTTATCGGCATGAATAGCGATCCAGGTGTCAAGACTCTTGGGGTCGGGCTGATCCGGCCCCAGCACAACACCTACGCCATCGGCTTCTTGCGCACGAGCTGCGCCGCCAATCGTCACTCCGATCAACAGCGCGCCACCAGCCTTCAGCAAGTCTCGTCTGGGAAACACATTCATTGGGACAACTGGTTTCATGCGCGTCCTCCCGGCATGCTCTTCGCTGCCCTTTGAATGGCCTTCAAGATGCGCGGATAGGTACCGCACCGGCACAGATGCCCGTTCATCGCCGTGCGGATTTGCGCTTCGCCCGGCCGGGGTGTTTTCCACAGTAATTCGTTCGCTTTGATCGTCATGCCGTTGTAGCAGTAGCCGCATTGAATCGCCTGCTCGTCGATGAAGGCCTGCTGGACCGGCGTGAGCGCAGGAACTTGCGGCAGCTTGTGTTGCTGGGCGTACCAGGCCGGTAATCCTTCGAGCGTCGTTACGGATTTGTTCCCAACGGCGGAAAGTGATGTCACGCACGACCGCGCCTCTACACCGTCGATCAAAACGGAACACGCCCCGCATTGCCCCAACCCACAGCCAAAACGTGGGCCATTCAATTGCAACTGGTTTGAAAGTACATACAGGAGCGGCGTTTCTGGAGCGGCGTCCACCGTCCAGGGCTGTTCGTTCACGTGAATCCTAACTTTATTGGCCATCGCTTTGAACTCCGGGAACGAACTGCGATTCACGCCCGCGGATCGTGTCCATCGATTGATCCTAGAACCATCCGCGCGTGAAAACAACCACAGTACTGGACGCTTCGAATTATCGGCTCTGGTGCAAACTGAGGGTGTGGGAGCGACCGGTTAAGCTCCGCGGCCTTACGTTCTGTCGTTCCGGCCATTGTCCGTTTTGCGACGACACAGGCTCTGAGCGATTCTCTCGCTATCACAGGCGGAGGGCGCTGGCACACTGGTTTGGGCGCGAGCCGCTTTTTGAAGGTGCTCTGGCCTGATGTGGTCGCGGACTCAAACTACGGCCGGGCGGGGTTATTCACGCTTTGCGCTGCCCAATATAGGGGTTCATTTAGCTACCATGGCCGCGTTCTGCGAATTGGCGGTCGTGGCAGCCGCGACCGGCGTGACCTGCGGCTTAGGCTGCAGACTGGCGGAGGACTTGGCCGGTTGGGGTTTCACGATATCGATGCTTCCCTTGAAATACGCGCCGTCCTCGATCACGATGCGCGCCGTCTTGGTATCGCCTACCAGCCTGCCATCCTTGCGGACTTCCAGCTTGTCGCTGGCATCGACGTTACCCTGAACATGTCCCAAGATCACGACCTCCCGCGCCTTGATGTTGGAACGCACCTTTCCGTTGGGGCCGATGGTCAGCCCGTGCTCCTGCAGTTCGATGCTTCCTTCCACATCGCCGTCAACGTACAGGTCTTCTTTGCTGTAGATCTGGCCGCAAATTTTCACGGCTTTCCCGATGCTGGCCTGGCCGCGCGCGCCGTCCGGCTCTGGGGCTTTAAAGGGCATGGTGGACAAAGGTGTTGCCTCCTTTTTCTGACTCTATCGAATTCGATGGCGGAGCCGTCGCCGGTCGCCGTCGATTAAGGCTTATGCGCTGTGCTGGCTGAAATGCGAACGTGGCGAGCACAATGTTCAAGGGCGTAGGGTTCCTGCCCCATTGTCATTGAGGATTTTCAGCGTGCAACGATGTCTTTGGTTATCCACGCCGAATTGACCCCAGGAGCCGTCAGCAATCGGGGCTAGCCGGATAGTCGCCGCAGAGGCCCACCTTCCGTATCCGCGACAACACAGGATTTGGGAAGCCAATCCGGCTGCCGTTCCTCCTGAATCACGGCGCACCCTTCCACAACGAATGACTTGCGCGCCATGCTCCTCAGGCCTTGGCGAGCGCCGCTTCCCGCCCCGCGATGCGTCCGAAGACGGTCACTCTCGGCAGGCCGTGCAGGGCAAATCCACCAGCCGATTCTCCGCAGCAATAGAGTCCGGGTATGACTTGGCCCTTCAAGTCGATGACCTGGCATTTGCGGTTGATCCTGAGACCCGCGAGGCAGTCGTGAAGGATGGGCGTGGACCAGGCGGCGTAAAACGGAGGCTCCTGGATTTTGTGCTTCGGGGCAGGCTTGCCAAAGTCGACGTCCTTGCCCGCATCGACAAACGAGTTGTACCGAGCCACGGCGTCTTCCAGGGCGGGGGCCGGAACAGGCTGGAACTGGTATGGATTGGAGATTTTGCCGGCCAACTGGGTGAGGGTGTCCGCTTCAAAGAAATAGCCGTTGTGATCGACGTTGGGCGGCTTGGGATCCCACTCCTCCCGCTGGGCAGCGTCCGCATCGAAGATGGCCCAGATGGGCCCGCCGCCATCGACTTTGTCGCCTTTTCCCAAATTCCCGTTGGTGCCCAGGCAGGCGTTGAGAAAATCGTAGGTGTCGTCCATCTCGTTCCAGAAACGCCGACCGATCTGGTTCACCAGGATCAGGTCTTGAAAATCCTTCACGGTCAGGCCCGACGCGCCGGCGCGATCAAACATGGGGCTTTTCGGGTTCCACCGCAAATTCTGATAGCCGTACTTGCACCCGATATGTCTTGTCTTCGTGACCGTGCGGCCAATCTCGTTAGCGGTGTTCGATGTGGCCCAGAGTGATGCGCCGATGGCCATGGCCAACATCTCCCCTTCGGCGTTCTGCTTGGTCCAAGGTTCGCCGGCGACCTGGTATTCCTCGGTGAGGCGCGGGTCGAACATTCTACGGAACTCGACGTTACCGGAATGTCCGCCGGTGGCGATGATGACGCCGCGGCGAGCTTGGATATTAACTTCCTTGCCGTCGAAGCTCGCGGTAATTCCTTGCACTCTTCCCGAGGTAGGGCTCTCGCGATTGATATTGGTCATCTTGTGGCGCAGGAGGAAAGTCACGCCTTTCGCCCGGGCGCTGGCTTCGAGGTGGCGGACAAGACCTGAGCCGGGACTTCCGTTGATGGTTTCATTGAGATTGTCCGAATAGGGCTTGGTGACAAAGAGCCTGCGAACGGTGCCGCCATTCTCGATAGTGGGAGGCCGTTCGTCGAAGATCACACCGTTATCGAGCAGAAAGTCGAAAGTGGCGGCGTTCTCGTCGGCCCAGACGCGGATGAGTTCACGGTCGCCGAAGCGGTATTCCTTGTTTCTATGGTTGGTATGATCCAGGTAGACTTGGTCGGCGGAATCGGTGATGCCGTACTTCTTTTGCAGCCTGGTGCCGCCGCCGAGAGGGATTCTTCCGCCGCTTAGCATGGCGTGCCCGCCGATATCGTGGTTGGAATCGATCACGATCACCGACGCGCCCTGCTCGCGCGCCATGATCGCGGCCGGCAAGCCCGAGGCTCCTGCCCCTACGATGACCACATCGGCGACCTGGTCAAAATGAATCTGGCCGCGTCGGCCTTGTGCGGCGGTTTGTCCGGCTAAGACGGTTGCACCGGCGCCGACAGCTGCGCCCTGCTTGAAGAAATCCCTGCGGCTAACAGAACCCGGCTTTTTGTGAGGCATCTGCTTTGTCACCTTTCCTGGTCAGTTCAACGATTGTGCGTGGCACAGTCCGCGAAGCGCTATTTTCTTCACCGACATCGATCCTATCATCGAGCGCGCCTATCGCAACCTCTCCGGCAACCCCTTGCCCCGAGACTCCTCAGACCGGTTGTGTCGCTCGAAGAAAAGCGTTGGTTGTCCCTTGCCGCACGATGGACTATATACTTAAGCGCTCTGGCGCCGTGGGAGCGCACCCCCACTGTTTTCGCGACACGCTTGCGAGCAAGCTTCTCGGTAAGGACGAATACGTCAGCGCGTGATCGACATCGCCATCGCCATCGCCATCGCGACAACCAGCATGCCAACGCGCGCTGCGGAGAGCAGCTGATCAGATGATCCTACAGGTGTAATGCTATGCCGGCCGGAAGGCGGACGAGCAGCCGGCATCAGGCGCCGGAGGACACCTGGAGTCTGGAGTCATTTCGGCAGACTGCAAAATGACCGCGTTGGCCAGCTTGGTTTGAAAAGGCTACATCCGTTCAAAACACTCTAGAACACGGCCGCGCGGTCAGAGTCTGCTCTTTCGTTAGCCCACGATTTGCTCAGGGAAGGCCCAAAGCCCGCGCCGGGTTAGTCTTCGACATCAGATCGATATCCGACTGCGGAACACCCGCCTTGCGCAACGCATCGAAAAAGGACGCCAGGCCATCCGGATGGAGGGGATTCCCCACTTGGCCCAGGTCACTCGCAAGAATGCACGACGCGGGGCCGATCGCGCGAATCGCTTGGACGAAATCGCCAATTTTGAAAGTGGGATTCGCTCCTATCAGCCCGCCATAAACAAATTCGATGAAGGCGCCGTCGCGCGCCGCTTCCTGCATTTGAGCGATCGTCATCCGCACCGGTGGCGACATAGCATGAGTGACGACGATGTGCTGCACACCTTGCCGTCGAGCTTCCTTCACCAGCATCAGGCCCTCTTCCGGAGACGAGTGACCGGTTTCGAGCACAAGTTGAGTTTTCGCGGCCAGTGCAATCACGTCGAGCACTTCGGGAAGAAGCTGTCCGTTTTTGGCGACCGAAACAAACGGGCGATCTTCCTTTGAAAACTTCACTTGATTCTCAGCGTCGAAGGTCGGCATCCAGACGACCTTACCGAAGCCGCCGGTCATCAGGATCATACGTTCGACCGCTGCGGTATTGATGCCTCCAACCGAACGATTGAGGTCAATCCCGCCAAAGATCTCGATGCCCGGTACCTCCTTGCGCACAATGTACGCCAGAGCGGCGGTCGATTCGTAATGATTCTTCAGTACCAGCCCGCGCATCCCTCGCGCCTTGGCGAGTTTGGCAAGATCGATGGCGTCGATAGACCGCGCCGTGCTGTCCGGCGCGCTGTGGACGTGGATGTCGATAACACCGTCTAAGCGCGGTTGACCGTATGCCGACGCAGCCAACGTGAACCAAACCAACAACCAGTTTCGTTTCCCGACGAAGTGGCGCATTTTCACGCTCCTGACTCGCTTGAACATCATACAAGTTTCAAGGAGGCAGGCAGGCGACTGGAGTGTCACTCAGTGGGTACCCAGATTGCACCGTTCTGGTCGCCGTATGCCGTGCACTTTCGCTCCAGGTACTGCGTGCCAATCCAGCCGCATATTACGCCGTCCAGGGCGTCCTCGAATTGTTTCAACTGAGTGGAACTAGCACCGGCGCGCGGAAGCTCAAGCTGGATGTCCGAGATGTGCGGCTGAAGGCCGTCAAGAATAGTGGTCATTTTGGTCCGAAGTCTTTCCAGCCTCTCTGCCCGTGGTGCGTCCGGCCAATATTGGCGAATCCGTCCGATCTTGTAGGCGACGCGATAGTCGGCCCTCAGAAGCCGAAGGAGGGCAACGTGTGGATAAACTTCGATTACTTGCCGCGGTCTGAATGTCGTCCCAACTACGGCGAGTTCGTAGCCCGCCGATATGAATTCGGACATCAATGTTGTACCGATAGTACCGGGGCATGTTGGCGTTGGGCTGTGAACGCCACATCCGCGTGCTCCAAATGCGCGCGAAAGTAAGTTGTCGCATGCTCGGCGTGACGTGATTGGGACCAGTGCGAGCGGCATATCTACTGCAACGATGTCGGCGGGAGCACCCGCGATTGCTTCCGTAGCTCGGAGCAGTCCGTCACATCCTGCGTAGCGGAAGAGTTCTGCGTAACTTGAAGCGGCTATGAGGCATCTCCACGCACCGGGCGTTCCGATAACCACTGCCACACCGCTTGCGTGGTGCGCGGTCCATGCGGCGTCTATTCCAAGGATGACCATCGAATTCAGAAATCAGACATTTTATCCCCGATTTTCGAAGTCGCCGATTACGGCATCGTAGGCGATTTGTTCGAAGTGGTCCCGGCGTTGGTCGAAGAAGCAAAAAAGGCCAAGGGCTAAGACAGCGCACCCGCCACACGGGATCAAGCCAGCGTCACCGGAAGCGAGATCTCGGAGGGATGCTCGGGGCCGTGCAGAATCTCCTGGTGAGCCACGACCATAGTGTTTGCGTCGCCCAAGGCTTCGCCGCTCCCTGGATTCCGGACATAGCGGGGATGGGCGCCGCTTGCGACAATCACGCGAATGCGATGCCCGTTGCGGAATCGATAAGCAGTTGGCCAAAATTCGACATGCACCTTGCGCACGCTGTCCGGCATCGGTTTCGATGCGACCGGAAATTCCGGCCGCAATCGCTGATAACCGTCGCAGACATTCGTCGGGCCGGAACCCGGCGCCACGTCGCACAAGCAGATGTAGAGATCCGTATGCTCGGTGTTTGATCGCAAAAATATCTGCGCTGAAACGGTTCCAATAACGTCCAGATCTGATGCCAGAGGTTCCGTGGCGAACACGAGAACATCCGATCGGCGTTCCAGTTCAGACACGTCGCCCGAGCCGCTACGGCCTTCGATAGTTGGTCCATAAAAGGAAGGCGTGGGATTCGAAGGATCGTAGTCGAATGTGCTCTTGGTTTCCGATGTGTCCGGGCTAGACGCAAGAACGCCGCTCGCTTGCAGGAAATAGCTGTGAACAGCAGTGTTCGGGATTGGCCACGACGGATAGTCGCGCCATTCGTTTGCGCCAATCAGGAAAAGCCGAACGCGCGCGTTCGATGCGCCGTTCCGCGATCCATTTGCCGCGATGCCGAACCGTTCGTGAAATAGGGCGATGCTCTGGCGAAGATTTTCTGCAGCTCCGGCGGGCGCTGCGTGCATCCAAGGGCCGATCTTGATGCGAACGTCGCGGCCGGCGCGCTGGGCGTTGCTAAAATCTCTAAGCTGCCACGGCAGAAAAATGTCATACCAGCCGCCCGTCATTCGGGTGGGAGGGATGGTCTCGGCAGCGCTTCCATAATTGATCGCGTCCCACCAGGGGTCGCCCGGCGCGGCGTGATCCATCCAATCCTGCCACCAGGAAACGCCTTCGGGTGTCAGAACGCGATCGGCCTGGCGCAGAGGGATGGTCTGCATCGCCTGCTTGGTGATGCTTCGCGTTTTTCGGGCGGTGAGCATTGCGGCGAAAGCATTCATGCCGCTGGCTCGAAAAACATTGAGCATGGTGAGCGTCCAGCCGATGGAGGCTTCGAGCGTGAAGCTGTCAAAGGCGTAGGTGCGATCGCGAAAGTTGGTGAGCGTGACGTGCAGGGAGACGGCCTTTACTCGGTCCCTGGCGCGCGAATTCGCGATGGCCCACGCGGTATTGCCGAGATAGCTGCCGCCCCAAAGAGCGAGATCGCCCGTGAACCAGGGCTGGTGCGCGATCCATTCGACAGTGTCTTCGCCATCGTTCTGCTCGTCGAAGAACGGCCGGAATGTTCCTTGCGAGCCATCGGTGCCGCGACAGCTTTGAATGACTACCTGCATTCCGCGCTCGGCGAAGAGGATACTAATGACCTTGAATAGATTTCCTCGCCCGTAGCAACTACGAATGAGCAAAGTCGGTTGCACGGGTTGGCGGCGCGAATAATAGCGATCGGCCAGCAGCTCAATGCCATCGCGCATTGGGATTCGGAGGGGTTCAGTAGCAATATCGCGAGTGAGCGCGGGCGGGAGTTTCCAGAGGCGGCCGAGGAGGCGGCTGACGAGGCTCATTATTTCGATGAGGGCTTAGCCTGAATGCAACTCACCCATGTTAGTTTACACCGACCTTGCAACCGCCATCGAGAACAGCCTGCATCGTTGCGTTTGGCGCTTGGCCGTTCTATACGCCGCTTTCGCCGATTCGAGCCTTTGTCTTCGCCTTTTGGCCAACGACTTTCTTCGATGCGGCTGGTTACCGCGTCACCGCTAGGGCCTTGTTTAGCGCCCAACGTTTCTTGGTAGCGGCGATGATTGCCTTTCTATCCGGCCGCACTGAGACGCCGTTTGCGTTTCGGAGACTTGGTAGCGGCAGTCTCGACGGCTTCGTTTTCCTCGGACAGCCGCCCACCGGCGCTGTTGGGCTTCTCTCATGCGGCGTCGTGCAGCCACGCTGAACTTCCGGCGCTTGCGAGTGGGCACCTGCGGCGTGGCTGCTGACTCCGTGCCGTTACCGTTTTGCAGTTGGCGAAGGGCGGCAATCTGAGTGTCGATGTGCATCTTCTGCGATTCAAAGCCTTCGATAGCGGCGAGGAGTACTTCCTACGATAGTTTTGTGGGCATTTAGGTCGCTCTCAGCCCATTGCGGCAAATCGGTTGGCCGTTGCCATTGACCCTCCCCGCCTTTTTATATAGTCTGGTTTGAGCCACGGAGGCTACCGATGCGCAGCGGCTGTGCTCTCTCCTTTACGACAGCCCTGCCACCCGCTAACTCCGCGCTCAAGTAATGAACTACCTCGACAGATCTACCAGAGGGCCAAAATGAAAGTCTTGTGTGCCGGAATGTTTCGAATGAAGATGCTGGCAAGTTGTATCGCACTCGCATCAGTGGTGTCGGGGATTGCCTATTCGCAGCCGAATGCGGTTCTCTATGAAGGCGCGCGGCTGATTATCGGCGACGAAAGCGCCGCGATCGAGAACGGAGCGTTCGTCGTCCAGAATGGACGTATAACCGCCATTGGCCAAAGAGGGTCGGTCCAGGCGCCTTCGAAAGCCACCCGCATCGATCTTACCGGCAAGACGGTCATGCCCACTATGAACAACGTTCACATCCACATCGGATACGAGGGATATACGAGCTGGAACGTGACGAACCACACACCAGAGAATGTACTGGATCACCTCGAACGCGAGGCATTCTATGGTGTCGGCGCCGCCATGACCATGGGCGACCAGCCGACTGCCTTCGCAATCAAGTTCCAGCAGGACCAGCTAGCTGGGAAATTCCCAGCCGCCGCCCGGTTCTTCTTCGCGGCAGGCATGGCGCCGCCAGGAGGGGGTCCAGATGACCTTTTAATCACCGGAACCACTCCCTTGCATGCTGTGTACGAGGTCTCGTCGGCGGAGGAAGCCAGGGCCGCCGTCGGGGAAATTGCCGCCAGGAAAATTAACGAGATCAAGTTCTGGGTCGACAATCGTGATAACAACCGCGGAAGCATGAAGAAGATGCCGCCCGAAGTTTATACTCCGCTGATTGAAGAGGCACACAAGCATGGCATCATCGTTCATGCGCATGCGACCAATCTGCAGGATCAGAAGGGGGTGGTCAAGGCTGGGGTCGATGTGCTGGTGCATACGGTCGCAAACGAGAAGATCGACGATGAATTCGTCGCTCTCCTCAAGGAGAAAAAGCCGTACTGGGCGCCGGTTATGGGGCTGTTCGATGTTGCTGAGCTTTGCGAAGACAACAATCAGTTCGTCGAGCAGGTGCTGCCAGATAGCGTGATCGCGGACGTCAAGGCCGGTAAAACCTGGTTAAGGTCGAACCCCTGCTCGGCGCCCTTCAATGTCCAACGCGAGGAGACGTCGAAATCTAATTTTGGCCGGATGATCGCAGCCGGCGCACGGGTCGTGCTCAGCACGGACGCGGGGGTCTCCGCCAAGTATTCGTTTGGATTTGCGGAGCACCACGAGATCGGGATGTACGTGAGGTATGGGATGAGCCCGGCACAGGCGATCATGGTTTCGACCTCTCGGCCAACGGAAGTGCTCCAGATTAAGGACACGGGGACTCTGGCCAAGGGCAAACGAGCCGATTTTATCGTACTGAATGCGAATCCGCTGGAGAACATTCGCAATACACGCAAGATAGACAGCGTTTACTTGAACGGCGTCAAGCTGGATCGGGAGGCACTGCAAGAGAAGTTTAAAAGAGCCTCCGTACCGCACGAGACGCGATAACATGCCGTCCAGGTTACTCTGAACGAGTTTTGCCTCGCCAGCGATATTTGTGGGTGACTGCCGGGCTTAGCGCTGGGGTTGAGTGAGGACGCGGTGAAGCTTGCGGTAGTGGGTCCCGAAGGGCGATCCGCCATAGGCGGTTTCATACCCGGCAAAATGGCAAGGAAGCCGATCAAGAACGGTGATTCGGGACTGCTTTTTAGGACTTCTGCCGCGGCGAGAGGCCGTCGGCCTCACGCTCCTCGCGGATTTCGTTGAGATGCCATTCGATCTCGCGCTTCAATTCCTGCTCGCGCGCCGCGCGGCGCCCTCGCCATGGCCACAGCTTCCTGTTCAGACCTCCTCAGGGCGGCGCTTCATCACCTTGGCAATGGCCTGCGCCAGCCGCTCCCACTTGGATTCTTCAGCCGTCAGTTGATTGCGTCCGGCGGATGTGAGGCGGTAGTAGCGTGCCTGCCGGTTCTTGTCGGGCATCTGCTCCCAGTTCGCCGCAATCCAGCGTTGTTTCAGAAGCCGGTTCAGTGCCGGGTAGAGCGAGCCATGGTCCACTTGCAAGGCCTCGTCCGACAATTGCTGGATGAGTTTTACGATGGCGTGGCCGTGGGCAGGGCCCAGGAGCAAGGACCGGAGGACCAGCATGTCGAGGGTGCCCTGCATGAGTGCGACGCGGTTGCTGTCGGGTTTCGGCATGTGATAGTAGAATTTCTACTATCAACGGTTAGCCAACTTCCGTGAAGCCGCCAGATCGAACCCACCAGGCGCTCCGCGGGAAGGCCAATGGCAGAATGTTGTGGAACACCGGAGCGAAAATCCTCCCTGACGGCGTAGTGCTTACGAACCCCCCGTTTGGTACGCGTCCATGGCAAGTTCCTCGAATGACGGTTATCAGGCCTATATCGAGTTTCGAAGCTCTGCCTTGGATCCGTTACCGAAGTAAGTATTGGCAGTGAAACGACCCGCATGGTGGAATGAAGGGTCAAGTGATGGCCAATGTAAAACTTAGAGCTTGACGAATGGTCTCGCATGCTCCTTTTCGCGTTCCTCGTTGGATTGGCCGGTAGCGTTGGCGGGTGGCTGCTCGCAGATCTTCGGCTGGCCGCCAAGAGGCGAATCGAGCGGCTTCGCGAGCATCGCATCCACTTGGCCGAAGAGGTCGCGGCTTTTGGCACATGGGAATGGGATCCTGTGCGAGACCGCTTTACGATCTCTTCCGGAGCGGCAGTAATCGCCGGCCTCGGGGTGCATCCTCGCGAAATCTCCAGCAAGGAGTGGTTCTCCAACGTACATCCAGACGATCGCCAACCGCTAGCGGATCGCGCGGCCCATGCTATCGCAACAGGTGAGCCGTATTCCGTGGAATTTCGAATCCTGGCGGAATCCGACGAGAGCCGGTGGCTGCGAGCCACCGCGCAGGTGGAATTCGTGGATGGCAAACCGTCACGCCTGGTCGGCGCATCCATGGACATCACCAAAGAGAAGGAGATGATCGCAGCGGCGGAATCGGCCAGCCGCGCCAAGAACGAATTCTTGGCTACCATGAGCCACGAGATCCGCACTCCGATGAACGCGATCGTCGGAATGACCAGCCTGCTGCTTCAGAAAAACCTTGATCGCGAAACCGCGGAATTTGTGGATACCATCCGCAGTTCCTCAGACGCACTACTGACGCTAATCAATGAACTGCTGGATTTTTCAAAAATCGAATCCGGCAAACTGGATGTGGAAGACCAACCCTTCGATCTGGTGAAGTGCGCTGAGGAATCGGTTGACTTACTTGCTGTTCGCGCGACCGAGAAGCGGCTGGAACTTCTATCAGAAATCGACCCGGCCCTTCCGCGGTGGGTTTGTGGCGATGTAACGCGTCTGCGCCAGATCCTTGTGAATCTTCTGGCAAACGCCGTCAAATTTACCGACTCCGGAGAAGTGGTCCTCAGCATTCAGCCGCTTAGTGACGGTGAAAATAACTCGTTTATTCATTTATCGGTACGAGATACCGGTTGCGGCATTCCTTCAGATCGGATCAATCGGCTCTTTCAGACATTCAGCCAGGTGGATGCATCTACCACACGAAAGTACGGCGGCACAGGGCTGGGTCTGGCAATCAGCAAGAAGCTGACGGAACTCATGGGCGGCCGAATTTGGGTCGAGAGTGAATTTGAGAAAGGCTCCGTCTTTCACTTCACGATCCCGCTGAAGGTTGCACCAAACAATGCTGAGGTATCCCAGCAAAACGGCGATTGGTGGAGCGGAACGGCCATCCTGGTGGACGACAATGCGACCAACCGTCGAATCTGTGAAGCTCAATTGCGGCAATGGGGGCTCGATGTTGTGTCTGCGGCGAGTAGCGATGAAGCGGTTAAATTGTTGCGGAAACAGCGATTCGACTTGGCCTTAATCGACTTTGACATGTCGGGCATGAACGGGCTTGAACTGGCCCAACTGATCAATAAGGACGGATGCTCGAAGATGCGGATCGTCTTGTTCAGCACCTCCCGACTTGTTCGAAAGCGCCTGCTGTCCAGCGAGGATAAGCAACCATTCCATGCTTTTCTTACGAAGCCGCTACGATCAGACCATTTACGCGATGTGATCCGCCAGCTGTTGGGCAGCAAACCGAACGCGTCGCGACAACCAATCGCGATTGACAAAACGATTGCCGCGTCCTCGCCGCTGCGAATTCTGATTGCTGAGGACAATATCGTCAACCAGAAGGTTGCGATACGACTGCTGGAAAGGTTAGGCTATCGGGCGGATGCGGTTTCGAATGGACTGGAGGCATTGGAAGCGGTCCGAAGGCAACCCTACGATCTGGTTTTGATGGACGTCCAAATGCCCGAAATGGATGGCCTGGAGGCAGCCCGCCATATCAATCGTGAATTTAGCGGGAAGCGGCGGCCGTATTTAATCGCCGTGACGGCCAATGTATACGCCAGCGACCAAGAGCAGTGCAAAGCAGCGGGGATGGATGATTTTCTCGGCAAGCCGCTGGAACTCAACGGTCTGCGGAAGGCGTTGTCGAATTGTATCCGAATCGGGTGCTCAAATGACTCAGTTGAGGTAGGCGTTCGTCATACGAGACGGCGCGAGAGTGCTCCCGAACGCACATAGAAAGCTGCGCCAGTTGCTCCAGGGCCGCCTGACCCTCGGCCATTGTGCATTCCAATTTTCGTTTTTCCATAGGTTCCTTTTCCTGTTGGGAGCGCTTGACATCGTAAGGCGCACTCGCCCTGTGTGTTGAGTCGAGGACGAACGTCGCGTTGAAATCGTCAAGCAGCGCATTAAAAGCTGCGGCGCGGAATAGCTAGCGATATTAGCCGTTAACGCCACCGATTCATCGCTGCATTACGGCGCGTCCAAGACCGACCACTACCAGAGGCGGCATTGTTGATCGGGCGGACGCATCATTGCGTCGCCGCGAACGCAGTGGAACGCCTTCTGGAACTCCGGCATGTTGGCAAGGGTAGCGTTGGCGCGATACTTCGATAGCGGGTGATTGTCCGTGGAGAGCTGGAGTCGCATGGCTTCAGGGCGAGACTGGGTGCCCCACTTCTGGGCGAACGCGATAAAGAACCGCTGATCAGGCGTATAGCCGTCGATGGTATGCTCTGGCTTGCCGGTCAGGGAACGCCGGTAGGCGCGGTACGCGATGGTGGCTCCGCCCAGGTCACCGAGGGCCTCGCCTAGTACGAGCCTACCGTTGTGTCGCAGACCATCACCCACGTCGATGGAATTAAACTGGTCGACCACACAGGAAGCACGCTGATCGAATAGCTGGCGATCCTGCGTGGTCCACCAGTCTTGAAGGCGGCCGGTTGCGTCGAACTTTGATCCGCTGTCGTCGAACTGGTGCCCCATTTCGTGGCCGATTGTCGTTCCAATGCCGGCGTAGTTGGCCGCGTCGTCGCCCGTCGGATCAAAATAGGGTGGCTGGAGATAGCCGGCCGGGAATACGATCTTGACTTCGACTGAGTTGGAATAGGCATTGACGGTGGGCGCAGTCATGGCCCAGTCGTTGTAGCTCACCGGCTTTCCGATCTTAGACCATTCGTAAAGCTGGCCATGCTCCCAGGCATTGCGAACGTTTTCATAGAATCCCGTCCGGGAAATGTTGACTTTGGAGAAATCTCCCCATTTGTCGGGGTACCCGATCTGGACCTTTAGAGCATTCAGTTTTTCGATCGCGCGGCTCTTCGTTTCCGGTTGCATCCAGTCGGACTTCTCGAGTTCTTCGCGCATGGCTGCGCGGATGTTTTCGACCAGTTGGCTCATCCGGGCCTTGGATGCCGGCGGGAAGTACTTCGCCACGTAGGCCTCGCCGAGGGGATCGGGGAGGTCCCGATCGATGATCTGAGCGCAGGTTTCCCAGCGGGCCAGAGGTTCCGTGATCCCAGCAAGGACCGTCCGATCGAAGCGAAAATCCTCGTCGGCGAACGGCTTGGCGAGATACTGCGAGGCTAGTTTGAGCACGCGCCAGTGGAGCCAGATTTTCCAATCGTCGAGAGCAACCTCGGCCGCCTGCTGGCTAGCCTTCTTCAATAGCTCGGGCTCGGCGACATTCACCGGCACGGATTCCGTCAAACCCGCTTCGCGCAGCAGCAGACGCCAGTCAAAGTTGGGCGCGAGGGCGCGGAGTTCGGCGAGATCCATGAGGTGGTAGGTTCGCTCGGGATCGCGACGGTCTGCGTTCTTCAATACGGAACCAGCAACGGCGATTTCGAAATCTAGAACCTTGCGCGCCTGGATCGCCGCGGTTCCCTCAGCCGTTCCCGAGAGCGTAAGCAGCTTCGCGGCGTGCTCAAGGAACTGTCGGCGTATCTCCTGAGATTTTGCGTCCGTGTTCAGGTAGTAGTCGCGATCCGGCATCGAGAAAATGGAGGACGGAGTACGGCCTGCGGAATCGCGCTCCACCAACCGGGCGGTGACGCGCGAGGGATCCTTGGGATCAATGCCCGAGGTGAGTCGGAACAGGCCGACAACCTGCCCGTTGTTCGCGAGGAAGGGCCTCGACGCACGTTGAAAATGGGCCAAGGCCGCAACCAGGTCACCCCTGGTTCGGATTGCGTCTATGCGGTCAAAATCTGCCTTCAGAGGGGCGCTGCCACGGGCGTCAATGGTGGCTGTATCCATGCAACTGGCGTAGAAATCGCCGAGTTCGCGCTGCGTGGAGCCAGCAGGAGCGGAACGCTGCTCACGAGCTGTTTCCAGAATGGTCTGCAACCGTTCGCGATTCGCCCTGGCCATGACCTGCGAAGGGCCCCAGGATTGGAAGGCAGCCGGAATCGGATTCTTGTCGATCCAGCTGCCATTGGCAAAGCGCCAGAAATCATCGCACGGCTTACAGGTACGGTCCAGGTTATCAACATGGATGCCGCCATTGGATGCGGTCTGCGCCAGCAAGCACAAGACCACGAACGGGAAAACCGCCATCGCTCGGATGTGCATAGAGCAAATTCTAGCAGGTACGTTTGCGGCGTCGCGGATAGTCGCCAACATCGAGTTCTCCCCTACCTGGCGGGACGATACGCCCAATAAAGTCCGGCCGGGAATGAAACCAACCGAACGGAGTTATGGTAGAGCGCTAGCGATATTGCTTGTTAACGTGAACCTGTGTGCAAAAAGGCCTTAAGGCAGGGACGTTGTAATCATGAACTTCGAGTCTTCCCGTTATGTGACGCCCAAAAGATGTCGCGCCGCACGATAAAAACTTCTCGTTTCGCGCCGTCACGCGATCCATGTTGTGCACCGGTGGGTGATCGTCCGAATGCGTTCGGCTCGTACTAAACTCTACTAGGAGGCGCTAGCATCATGCATCCTGCTCTTCGGCTCACCGTGCTAATGACCGTTTTCGGATGCGTGTCGGTGGTCGCGCAGCCGGTGACGTCCCAGCCCGTGACGTCTCAAATGCTGCTCGACGGCCTGAAGGATCCGGCGAAGTGGCTCATGTTTGGGGGCGATTACACCTCACAACGGCACAGCCCCTTGACGCAACTGACACCGCAGAATGTTGACCGCCTGACGCCGCAGTGGTTGTTCCAGAGCCAGGTGCAGGCCCCCGGGCGCGGCTTCGAGACCACGCCCATCGTGCTCGACGGCGTCATGTATATCACTGGGAATAACAACCATGCCTGGGCCCTCGACGCGCGCACCGGACGTCAGATCTGGCACTACCAGCGAAGGCTGCCTGAAGTCCTCCGGGTCTGTTGCGGAATGGTGAACCGCGGCTTCGCTATCCTGGGCGAGAAACTGTACATGGGCACCCTGGATGCGCACCTCGTGGCGCTCGACAGGAAAACGGGCAACGTGATCTGGGATGTGACGGTTGAGGAACCCAAGAACGGCTACTCCGTCACGCTCGCACCCCTGGTGGTAAAAAACAAGGTAATCGTGGGTGTCGCCGGTGGCGACTTTGCGTCCCGCGGCTTCCTGGATGCTTATGACGCCGAAACCGGCGCCCGCGCCTGGCGGTTCTACACAGTTCCGGGGGCTGGCGAAAAGGGAAGTGAGACCTGGCCGAACGCGGACGTAATGAAAAGGGGCGGCGGCGCTATCTGGGCGACGGGAGCGTACGACCCAGCGCTGAACCTGGTCTACTACGGCACCGGAAACCCAAATCCGGACTATTGGGGCGACGATCGGGCTGGCGACAATCTCTACACGTGCTCGCTGCTGGCGCTCGATGCCGACACCGGAACGCTTAAGTGGTACTACCAGTTCACGCCGCACGATATTCATGACTGGGACTCGACGCAAGTCCCGGTGCTTGGCGACCTCACGATCGCCGGGCAGCCGCGCAAGGTCGTGATGTTTGCCAACCGAAACGGCTTCTTCTACGTGTTCGATCGGGAAAACGGCAAGCTGCTGGTCGGCAAGCCGTTCACCGGCACGAAGTGGGCGAGAGAGATAGGCCCTGACGGCCGGCCGGTTGTGCTCGACAACGTCGGCACACGGGAGAATTGTTTACCGGATCAACGTGGTGGAACCAACTTCATGCCGCCGTCGTTTGATCCCGCTCGCGGCCTCTTTTTCGTGACCGCGCGCGAAACTTGCGTGACTTGGGTATCGACTAAACCGGTGGAGCCAATCGCGCCGGGCGAACGAGTGCCGAGCGGCGGTGCAAAGAACCTTGCAGATGGTCCTCAACAGTACAGCGCGCTGCGCGCCATAGATCCGGCCACAGGAACGATGCGCTGGGAGCACCGCTTCAGGGGCTACCCTTCAGAGACACTCCTAGATCTGTCAGGCGGCGCGATGACGACAGCGTCCGGTCTGGTGTTCACCGGCGACAACGACGGCTACTTGTATGCGCTCGAATCGGGAACGGGCAAACAACTGTGGCGCTTCCAGACAGGTGCCCCAGTCTGGGGCGTGGCTCCCATCACTTATATGCTTGACGGTGTCCAGTGGGTCGTGATCCCCTCGGGCGTGACGTTGACGGCATTCGCACTACCGGGCGACCAGTCGCGGTCACGTTGACCAGCCGTGAGGTTCCGCTCACGCCGGGAAGCCGGAATTCCTTTACAGTCGAAGACGGTCAGGGCCATATGAATATTGTGCCTCGGACCGTTGGCGGCTTGGCTTCCGATGGCCGCCTGAAACATACGAGTAGGCAACCGGATGTCGATCCGTTAGTCCAACGCTTTGCTCCTGGCGTTATGCGCCGGATCCAACCCCAGTCGAGAGTTTAAACTCCTTATCGAAGACAACAACTTTCACGGTTTCGCGCTTGACGCCGTCTAACGCCATAGCGTCCGCGGTCGCTTGCGAATCCATGACTTGCATAAAGCTGTCCAGGTTCTCCGTATCTGCAAACACGGAGATCTCGTTCCCTTTAATCGCGTAGTGCATGGCGTCCCGAACCTTCATGCTGCGAAACAAATCGCTGTGCGTGCGGAACCCGACTTCCCACTTTACGGGGTCTTGAACTTGAGCGGTGACGACTACTTTGGGCATGTTAGTCTTCTCCAGTAGATGTGATAGCCATTCCCGGCAGGCCCCAAAGTATATCACCGATCGCGAATACTTTGCTATAGGCGGTCGTAAGGTCGTAAGGTCGGGCTAGGAAAATGCCTCTCCCTCCGCTTGGCGGTAACAGACGCTGTCGATGGATCTGACTCCACTAAACTCCCGCGAAGTCTGGTTGTAGAAAGCTAAGCGCTTTCGATCGGGCACTGCAGAGTTGCTACCGATATCACGAGTTAACGCTCCCATCGGGGAAACTCAGACTGCTGCTCGCTGCCCAGACGAAGAAAAGCCGCCGGGGAGATACCCGGTGGCCCGAAGGAACGTGTTTGGCCCACCTCAGAACTCGATCGAATAGCACCGCTCCCCGTCCTCGCCCTTGACGGACGTGACCTCAGGCCCATCTTCTTCCGTATGGTGCCGGACAGCGCGTGCGCTGTGCGGCTGCCAGCCGGTGGCTTTCATCAACTCCTTCAGCGTAGCCCGGCCCGGATTCTTCAACAGGTTCAGCGGTTTTCGGCATTGTTGGCCCTCGGGCGGCGCCAGTGGCCTTCGGCTTTCCAACTTTCTTGGCTGCCTCGGAGGTTTTAGTCGACTTCTTCCCGAGGTGGCCTTCTTGGCCGACTTGGCCTTCGTGGGGGCAGCCCAGGGCTTCCGTGGCGCGGCGGTGGCCTTCATGGCGGCTTTCGGCTCCTGGGGCGTGCCGGGCGGCGGTTCCCGATCATACCAACGTTCGTGTATCTATGATGCGACTGATCGCTTCCTGCAACTCTGCCTTGCTGACTGGTTTGGCGATGTATCCGTCCATGCCGGCGGTCAAACATCGGTCCTTATCGCCGCTCATGGCGTGGGCGGTCATAGCCAGGATTGGCAATCGCTCGCCGGTGAGGCGCTCGCGCTCGCGGATTGCGGCGGTGGCCTCAAAACCATCCATCAAGGGCATCTGGATGTCCATGAGAACAAGCTGGAAGGCCTCTCGTTCCAGCGCAGCCAGCACCTCCCGCCCGTTTCCCGCCACCACCACCTGATGGCCCTCGTGTTCGAGCATTCGCAGCGCAACCTTCTGATTGACGAGGTTATCCTCGGCCAACAGAATCCGTAGTGGTCCGGTTGGCGTATGTGGCTGCAGAGCTGGGGCCCCCTGTGACGCCAAGCCTGAACGCATGGCTCGGGCATTAGGTCGCTGGAGCACCCGTAGAATCGCGGATTGCAGTTCCTTTTGGGCGACGGGTTTCGTCAGGTACGCATCGACTTTCAGCTCTCGACACCGGGCGATATCGTCCGCGTGGCTTCCTGAGGTCATCATCACGATCTTGGCATTGTCTGCGCGGCGCCTTATCTGCTCGGCCAATTCGAAGCCATCCATCTCGGGCATGTGGACGTCAGTCAAGGCGAGCAAGATGGGTGCGGCTGATGACTCAAGGAGTCTCAGTCCGGCGGCGGCAGTGTCCGCGACCAGCGGCCGCATACCCCATCGTGACAAGGTTTCCGCGAGGATGCGCCGATTCGTGGCATTGTCGTCCACGACCAGGACCAGTACGCCTTGAAGCGCCGTGGGTTCGACGATCCTCTCATGGGTGCAGTCGCTACCCGTGGCAACGCGTACGGTGAAGCGAAAAATGCTCCCTTTCCCGGCATCGCTTTCCATCCCGATGCGTCCGGCCATGAGTTTCACCAAACGATGGCAGATCGTGAGACCCAGACCTGTACCCCCATATCGCCGAGTGGTGGATGCATCCGCTTGGGCGAACGGTTGGAAAATGATCTTCTGTTGGTCTGGCGTTATCCCGATGCCAGTGTCGCGTACGGCAAAGGCAAGCTGAATGCCGTCCGCAGGATCGCCGGGGGAATGCTCCACTGTTACGACAACTTCACCGTACTCGGTAAACTTGACGGCATTGCCGACGAGATTGAGCAACACCTGACGGATGCGCGACGCATCGCCCACCACCCATTCAGGCACCGAGGGCGCGACATCGACGACCAGCTCCAAGCCTTTCTGGTGGGCACGCAACGCCAGCAGCTTGCATGTCTCATCGATAAAGTCACGCAGCCGGAACTCCGTGGGGTCAAGTTCGAGTTTCCCGGCCTCAATTTTGGAGAAGTCGAGAATGTCGTTAATTACCGTTAGCAGCGAGTCGGCCGAGAGCTTAACGGTGGTGAGATATTCCCGCTGCTCGTCGGTGAGTTCTGTTTCGAGCGCCAGGTCTGTCATGCCCACCACGCCATTTAGGGGGGTGCGGATCTCATGGCTCATGTTGGCGAGGAACTCACTCTTTGCACGACTGGCGGCCTCCGCTGCGTCTTTGGCTTGTGCTAACTCCTCCTCGATGTGTTTGTGCGCCGTAACGTCGAAGTCGACGCCTACGACGCGAATCGGGCGGCCCTGGTCATCGAAGATCACCAATGCCTTGCTGTGAAACCAGTGTAGCGATCCATCGGGCCAAATCACCCGGTACTGCCGGTCGAACGGCTCACGATCGTGAAAATGCTCCTTCAGCTCGGCGATCTTGTTCTCCCGGTCGTCTGGGTGCACATAACTGTGCCACTCCGATAAACTGAGGCGTTCACGAGGTTCGTCAGCGCCATAAAGGCGCAGCAATTGCTCGGAACACTCCACGGTCTGACTGGCGAGATCCACTTCCCAAGTTCCCAGTGAGAGCGCGGATTGCGCCAACCTGAGGCGGTCTTGTGTGGCGCGCAAGGCCTGTTCCATCTGCTTGGGAGCCGTAATGTCCCGATGAATCCCCACTACTCCGCGAGGCCTTCCGCCGGTGTCGCGCAATACCGACCAGGACACACTGACGACAAATCGCCTGCCCTCCCGATTGGTACAGATGATCTCGCCGTTCCACGAGCCGCGGCCAAGGATATCCGAGTGAATCGCCTGACGCTCCGCCGGCGTGACCACTGTGCCGGCGACTGTTCTGTACTGCTGGCCGAGCGCTTCTGGCGCGCGCCACCCAAAAAGCCGCTCCGCCGCAGCATTGCAATAAGTGACTTGGAAGTCTTTATCGACGGTCACGATGGCGTCGTTGACCTGATCCAGGAGGCTGGCTCGAAATTCGCGCGTGTGTCGTTTCTTCGTTATCTCGATAAACCTACGCAGGGCCTGCCGCAAGTGATCGACAGATCCCTCTTCGAGCAAACAGGTCAGAGCATCGGGGGAGGCCAAGAGGCGATCGACCTGAAAGCGGTCTGATATGTTCACGCCGAACGCGCTCTGACCGAGCTTTCGTTTTGCGGCCACGTGGCCCTTCCCCTCAGACCCGTTTCGGTTGCTTGCGAGAATTGATTCCATCTCGCGCAAGCGATGCAGGTTTGGGAATAAAGTATCAGGTACTTACTCCATGGGCAAGATTGCAGAAAACAGTGAATCGAGAACTAACCGATGTTAACCATCGCGCTACCGAAAGCTCCTATTCCTCCCGGATTGCACTTCGGAAACAGTCCGTGCGCCTCCGAGGTGGTCCTCCAACTCGCCGCGGGCGCCAGCCAACCGAGTGGCGGTCCGGTCTTGCTTGATGTCCCCGCCAGCCAGAGGTAATGTCCATGTGGCTACCGATATGGCCCATTAAGAGGACCTAAATGACTGATTTGATTGTCGTTCCAAAAGCAACCGAATGGCGCAAACTTAAGGCGCTCGTGCTGGACAGTGTCTCCTCCCCGATCACAAAACGGGTGTACAACCTCGGCCTGGACGAATTCTTCGACTGGTATGGCCAGGAGCCGCGGCCCGGTTTCACTAAGGCGACCGTAAGCGTGGCGGGTGGCGCTGGAGCCCCACGGGCTAGCGCTTCTCTCCGCGGATCTCAGGGGGCTCGGCGCGTCGAGCTCCGCCTGGGAGTTCCTGTCTCGTTACCTGCTGGACAGCACGAGGCTCGCAGCCGAGCTCGCCGGACGGAATTCGGTCCGGGACCAGATGCAGGCCATCGCACTGTGGCAATTACTGAATTTCGTGCGGGAGCGATGCCCGGTCGGCTCGGGCCCGCCTATTCTGCGGACGCTCGAACGTGTGCGCCAGCTCGTCCTATTGGCCGAGGAGCGTGATCTCCGGCAGGTCCCGGCGGGAGCCCTGCACCTCAATGCCGTACGCCTCATGACGGTCCATGGCAGCAAAGGGCTGGAGTTCGAGGCCGTGCACGTTCCGGGCCTCACGGTCTCAAGTTTCCCCCTATCGAACCACGGGCCGGGCGTTGTCACTTGTTGTCACTCGGCGGCCGTAAGTCTATGAGGAATTGGTAGCGCTAACGGGAATCGAACTTGTTAAGCGTCGTTCCAGTTCAGTCTGGTTGGTTCCAAGTGGTTGATTTTCGGTTCAGGCTGTCTCCCAATTTAGCCAGCCGATCGCCAGAATCCACCCCCGTGTGAGCGCGGTGTGAGCGCACCGCTGGAAAATGTGCCGTGTAGTGATCGAGGCTACCAGCGGGCCGCCGCCGGCGGAAATGACTCCTGTTCGATCGAATAGCCGATTGCGCTGTAGCCCTTGAGCCTTCGCTCGTACATCCTGGAAAGCATCGGAACGTGGCCATCCACATAATCGTAAACCTGAACGAACCGCTTGCTGTCGTGCAGCCGATGAAGCCGGCCCACATACTGCTGCAACGTACCCTTCCAGGAGATCGGGAGCGCCAGGAACAATGTGTCCAGACGCGCATCATCAAATCCCTCTCCGATGTAGCTTCCCGTCGCCAGGATCACCCGCGATTCGCTTTCCGGTACCGCTTCCAGAGCCTCGGCCGTCAGGCGACGCTGTTTCTTCCCCATGCCGCCCTTCAAGACAAATACGTGCTTAGCAACACCTGCGAGCTTTGCCTTGAAATACTCGAGATGCTCCGTCCGGCCGGTCAGGAGCAGCGGACAGCGTCCCGCCTCGATCGCGTGGACGATGTCATTGGCGATCATCTCATTCCGCTCGGCATGAGTAACGAGCGCGGCGTAGATGTCCTGGATCGTAGCCTCAGTAAGCTCTGGCGGCATCCGGAATTCTGTGTGGCGGGGCGTCACCTTGTGCTCGAACGGCGTCGTCTCGGTCATTGTCCGGGCGCTCATGCTGAACCGCACCGGGCCACACTGCATGTAGATTATCGGATGATGTCCGTCCTTCCGTGTCGGCGTGGCGGTCAAACCAACAACATATTTGGCTTTTACCTGCCTCATCACCTGTTCAAACGTGAACGCGGAAATGTGATGGCATTCATCGACGATCACTTGGCCGTATTCGGCCACGAAGTCCTTCACTTCTTCCTTTCGGTACAGGCTCTGAATGACTGCTACGTCCACGCAACCGGTCCGCTCGGTTTTCCCGCCCCCGATATGACCGATCGATTTGGCGGGCAGGTCCAAGAACATTTCAAGGCGTTCCTGCCACTGATCGAGAAGCTGCTGCCGGTGAACCACGACGAGCGTGTTGACCTTGCGCTTCGCGATTAGCCACGCGGCAACAGCAGTCTTTCCGAATGCGGTCGGAGCACAGAAGACACCTTCGTCGTGGCTGATGATCTCTGCAACCGCTTCCTCCTGGAGAGGGCGAAGTTGACCTCGGAATTCTGCTTCAATTGCGATTCCTCCGAACCGTTCATCCCGAACTTCCGGTCGGATCTTGTGCGCCTCGAGAAGAGCCAGGGTCTCAGCCAGACATCCGCGAGGCACAGCGATGTGCTTCGCGAGTTCCTGACCGCACGCAATCACCCTTGGCTTGTCGTATGTCGAGAGCCGCATCGCCTGAGCCTTGTAGAACTCAGGATTCTGAAAGGCTGCTAGACGGAGGAGCCGATTCAGCATGGCTGGTGGCAGATCTTTCTTCTCCACGTAAACAAGATTCGCGCGGACGATCTGCACAGTCCGCGGCAGCGGTCCTTCAATCGCTCGCTCCCTCCGTTTGCGGGAAGGCGGGAGGGTCCACGGGTCCTGGGCATCTTCATCATCGGCAATGCTGATCCGAACTCCGATCAGATCGCCTTTGCGCTGCGCCTCCGCAATGAGTGCTTCCACGGCATCGGCCGGCATTCGCTGAATCGTCGAAAGGAACTGCCATTGGTCAACGTAAGGGTGGAAATCGGAGTCAATGAACAGACTGTTGCCAGACTTGCGCGGCCCAAACTGCAAAGGCAGGGCGATCAGGTTCCCGAGCCCTCCCTTGGGCATCGTGTCCTGGTTGGGGAAAAAGCGATCGTACGAATCGAGACCGAGCTGATGTCGACGCTCCATGGTTCGCGTGAGAATCGCACACCCCAGTTTGCGAGCGGTAATCGCCGGCAACGCTCGATCAAAGAAAATCCAGATGTGGCCGCCGGCGCCGGAACGAGAACGCTCCAAGACAGCGGGCGCGCCGAGTTGGCGGCAGGTCTCGAGGAATGCCTGGGCGTCATACTCCCATGTCTTCTTGTCGAAGTCCGCCGCGAGAAACCAGCAGGTTTCGTCGAGCAGCAGTGGGTATACACCGATGGTCTCCTTGCCTAAGAGGTGATTCTCGATTACGGCATCGGTGATCGATAGGAACTTTCTTGTCTTCTGATCGACCTTCTTGCGATCCTCAGGGCGGCTTTTGTTGATCGCCTTCCAGTCCTTCACGGCCGCCGGTGTATACCCGGACCGACCGTCGGCATTCTCCCACCTCCGTGAGTAAACATCTTCTCTTCCGCGAAAGAGGCTTCGAAACAGGGCGATTCTCTTTCTCGCGCGTTCCTCTTTGTCCACTGGCGGCACGGTCCCGATGGTTTCGGGCGGAGGCGGCTTCTCGGGTGCAAACTCCGGAATCGGGATGCCGTGAACGGCCAGCAGCCGACGCAACCGATCATTCTCCTCCCGAAGCCGCGCGTTCTCTTCTTCTGGATCAAGAGGAAGGGATCGTGAACCGTTCTCGGTCATTGCCAAGTTCGCCGTTCTGTGCGTAGCGATGCCTATTCGAGGAAGCTGCCACTCTTGCTTGTTATCGTAACCCGAGCTTGCGAAGGAAATAATCGACGCGTTCGTAGGCATCACGTGTGAGCAGCGCCCGCTGGTCGGAATCGTGTACATCCTCGAAATCGGCGACGAACCTAGGCCCCACATGGTCAGGTGAGCCAAACTTCTCGGCGATTTTTGCGAGCCCCTCGCGCACAAGGCCGTCATCCACATGGGGCTGCGTCTCCGTAACGAGCGCCTCAACGCCTCCTGGATAATTCGTCAAAACAAAATAAATGTCCCAAGCGTCCTTCTCCTTAAGCCTTTCGTGCAGTGCCATACCCTTCATTACCAGAAAGGGCACGATAGATGCCACCAGAACAGTCGCGGAGTCTTTCGCTCCCTCCGGAAGCGTTCCTTCGATCGTTACCTTGGTATTCATCTCGAACGCGAGATCGCAGCCGCGGGCTTTCCTCGCTCGCGCGTCCTGAATTTTCTGAGTGCGATGGCCTTTCCCGGTCCCGCCGTACTCCCCGGCCAAGAAATCCACTTCCACACGGATCGGTCTTCCTGCAACCGTGACGGTCCGAAAGAATATGAACGGTTGCTGCGCGTGGGATTCATACCCGCGCTTCAGCAGCAGACGCCGGATCGTCTCGTAGCCGGCATCCTGCAACCTCACGTGATTTAGCGCCAGATCTACATCGATGGTCCCCACGTGCCGGTTCGGATAGGCGGGCAGAGTCAACTCGGGAACCCATCCGCCGACCACTACGATGTCGTCGCGGTATTCACCGAGCAAGCGCACCAATTCCAGAAGGACTGATTTGGCAGCGGCGATTTGATCCTCGGAATAATCCCGGAATGTCAGCGCCATATTGGTGCGATCACTTCGTCAAGAATGGCGGTGGCAGCCTCTTCGCCCCGCCCTTTTGTCTGTCTCAAATCGAGATAGAGCTGCATGGGCGAAACGGTTGGCGCCTGATCGATCTGCCGAACCCCGTATAGGACACCTTCATCATAGGGAGAGAGTACGGTGACGTTTGCGCCACTATTGACCCGTTTCAGACCGCTACGCTCCGCCAGTAATTCCGGATCTCCGAGGTAGTATGCCGTGATCCTCTGGTAACGAACGACCGGGTGCACTCGTGCGGCACCAGAGAAGCCGGTGAATCCCAAATCTCCACCAAGTTCGTGGGCGTTGGCAACCAGGCTCGCCTCCGTCTCTGCTACGGACTTGATTGAGTAGAACTCCGAGGAAGCACTTCGATTCAACCGATAGTTTACACTCCATTCTTCGATCAACGGCCGGACAGCGCTATCGAAGGGGCGTAACCCAAAGCCTCGATCACCCAAGTCGATCCACTCTCGATCGGCCAGCAGCCTCTTGACGTTGGCAACCTGCCCGAGGCTCACTTTCGCCTCGTCGGCGAGTTCCTGGGTTCTCCAACGGCGTGGGCCTCCAGTGACCAAAGCTCGCAGTACGCGTTCCGCCTTCGGGGAGTAGAGTGACCGAAGCTCGCGACGCTTTGCGGACGGATTGGGATACCCGGAGCGCTGGACGTAAATCCCATCGAAGCTCAGGCGACAATTGCCGGAGAAATCGATGAAACCGACTCCCATTTCGGTGCAAATCGAGCCGGCCTCAGTTGAAACGAACGGCGCTATGAATACGGCGTAGGCATCGGTGCCACCAATCCAGTGCAAGAGTTGCAGGCAGGCCTCGCGGGCAATTCTGGGCTGACCACTGCTCTTCAACTCGCATACGAGGCGCTGGACCTTTTCACGAGCGCGGACAGTAACCAACAGATCAACCTGTGCTCGACCAAGCCGTGCTTCGCGTCGGAAGCGCAAGTCTTTGAGGAACGGGACATCCTTTAAGGCCTCTGTCAGGGCACGTTCTGCGGTGATCTGGGCCCCGCCCTCTTTCATCGTATTCAATACTTTCAGCATTCGTTGAAAACCATTATTTCAATGAAAGCAGCAGAGGTCAACTGGCTCGCGAGGCGAAAAAGGCCCGGCCAAAACCCGTTAGTTTAATCTGGCTCGCTAGACTTCAACCCGTTACTTTTCGTTCCGCGCTGGAAGCTAGCCTCACGGCGGATCAAAACATTGCTGGCGAAGCCTTTACATCGGTGCGTCGCATCTGGGGCTCACATCGAATTCGCTAGGAAAAGTGCACTGTTTTTTTGAACGGACCACACTGAAAGCCGTGCTTGTAAGTTCATCAAATTTAAGAGCTTGGAAACCTATTTCGCTGCGGCCTTGGGAGACGTGTGAGCGCTGCTGAAAATTGCCACTCGTAACTAGCTGAAAATAAACTACTTGGTAGCGCTAACGGGAATCGAACCCGAATCGCGCTCTCCGATGTAGTCCGATGTAGTCGTAACTGGCTGATTCCACATGGAGACAAGACGATCCTTTCCGCGCGGTAGCCCCAATGGAACCCGCTGGTGTGATCAATGTGTGATCAAGGTCCTTGCGGTCCGAACCTGCCAACCAAGGTCAAAATCATAGGTGACGGATCACAGGCGGACGTGAGCAGTTAATCGGGTGTAATTCTTAAAGGGTCCGTAGCTGCGGTGACCTCACATGTGGCAACATTCGCCAGTCCCTACCTCTGTTCGCCATAAATCGCCTTTGCCCACTGAGGCTCCGCAAAGTGAGCGGTAAGTGTAATGTCGAGGGGGTCGGCCCCGGCAGTGATGCGAAAATTGTCCGTATACACCCATGTACCACGCGCAAACTGTGTCGCGCGGCGAGTTTCGTCAAGAGCGGCGGCGTCAAGCCAATAGTCCACACCCTGTAGTAGCTGTAAATCAAAAACACCATCTTTCAAGTCGTAGCGCGATACGTAAATCCCTTGATTTGCCCACGCATTGAGTGCCCCCCTCGAAGGCACTGTACCGTCAGGCCATTTGATATGTACTCGCACTACGCGGAACGCACGCGGCGGAAGCATGTGCAACGTGAGGCCAGCCTTCGCTTCATTTGGAGCCAGTGCGATCACCGAAGCGCTTTTCCGATCAGGTACGCCGGGAAAGTATGTGGGTGGGGTCTGATCGGGATACCGCGTGCTTTCCTTAATGTTGATGCCAAGGAGAAATTCGCCGCTTGGAAGGTTGTCCATGAAAAACTCGCCGTGGCTACCAGTCTTGATCACCTCCAGGGTTTCCGTCATCGACCGGTATCGGGGGTCTTTGTCGACAAGATCAAGTTCTACTCCGATCGCAGGCTTTCCGTCGGCTCGTTTCACGACCCCGGAAATTGACGAGTTGGTGAACATCCCCACATGGGCGATGCCGCAACCGTTTGCCGGGACATCGACCAGTTGAGTGCCTTTGGACTGGTATCCGGGGAAATCCTCCCGGACGGTGTAACGACCCGGCTTCACATCGTCCACTCGAAATTCGCCTTGGTCGTCGGTCTGAAGTCTGCGGCGAGTTTCGCTTTGTATCTCAACATCTGCACCGGCAAGCCCTCGTGGCGGGCCGTCCAATCCAGATTCAACAGCGTATGGACTGCCGGAATAGTGTCGCAGAACAGATCCGGCAATGAACGGTCGAAAAGTCCCAGCCTGCCTTTCTCGCAGGTACTGTATGTCCGCAGACGCCTCCTCAACTGGCCGCGTAGCACCACATTCTGCCAGCCTAAATTGGTTTCCCGCCCGCTTCGCATGAACGAAAAACCTTTGGCCGATTTGGGGCGAGCCCCCGCCAAGCGACAGGTAGATCACCAATTCTTTTTCGTCTGGACGTAATCCGGTGAAAGGCTCTATCACCGAGAACCGGTACCACATATTTAAGGAGGCCAGATCGCCGCCACCGGGAGGATTAGGGTCGTAGTTGGTCGCTATCGGGATCCCGATGAATGTAACGTCAATCTTTTCGGGGAACTGGCACAGCGGCGTCTCAGGCGGCGGAGAACAGGTGTACACGACGGCGCGGGCCGTTCCTGCCACAGTCAGAAGCAGAGCCAGAAGTCTAACGTCCATGGTGCTCTACTTGCATCTTATCGCCTAGCGAACCCCGAACGGGGAATATGCCTCCCTCGTTTCGAGGCATTAACGCGGTTTGCGCCAACGCAATTTCGGCGAGTCGACAGCTTCCGGAGTCGCGGGCAAGCAACTAACGGGGTAAGAACCCGTATTTAGATGATCGCTAAACCATTAAAAAACAACCATGTCGATGTGAGCAAAGCGTGATCGATAAGCTCCTAACTGTATGAAAATATAGGAGATATGGTAGCGCTAACGGGAATCGAACCCGTATTTAAGCCTTGAGAGGGCTCCGTCCTAACCGTTAGACGATAGCGCCACGGGCCTCTCCATCTTATCAAATGAGGCGGCTTGCGGAGCGGCCCGACCACACACATCATTCGCTACGCGGGATAATGGAAACCATGCGCCGGTTGCTCCTCGTGGCCCTTCTTCCAGGCTTGCTGGCAGGGGAGGATCGTTGGGTGAAATTCGCGTCCGGTCCGTTCGAAGCGTGGACCGACGCGGGCACGCGTGCCGCTCGCGAAGACCTGGTCCGGCTAGAGGAATTTCGTCACGCGCTGGGCCAGATCATCGGCGAGCAGGACCTCCAAGCCCGTGAGCCCGTGCGCGTCCTCGTTTTCAAAAACGCCAAGGGCTGGAGCACCGGCGCGCCTCTCATCCAGGCTCGCGACAGCACGGCCATCGTACTCGACGAAAAAACGGTGCCCGGTTCGGCCATCTTCACCGAGCTCACCCGGCTTTTTCTGAACGCCAACACCAATCGCATGCCGGCGGCCTTCGAGCATGGGTTGATCGAATATCTTTCCACTATCGAAGTGAGCGGTATCCGTATAACGGCCGGCGCGCCGCCAGGCCAAGCGGGCACCCCGCCCGATCTCGATTGGGCGCGCATCCATCTGCTGGTGGGCGACCCCGAATACTTCGGGAAACTGCGCGTGCTGCTCTTCAACCTGCGTAAGGGGGTCGACCAGGAGCCGGCTTACCGCAATGCCTTCGGTAAATCCGCTGCCGAAGTGGAGGCCCAGGCCAAGCAGCATCTGGCAGCTGGCAATTTCCAGACCACATCGCTTTCCAGCCGGCCCCTGAGCGCCGGTGATTTCACGGAGCGCCAGGTTTCGGATGCCGACGCGCGGCTGGCCCGTGCGGACCTGCTGGTGGGCAGCCAGTCCACGGCGGAATATGAAGCGCTGCTGCGCGACCATGCGAAGGTGGCGGAATCCGAAGAAGGCCTCGGCATCCTGACGTTGCGCGACAAGCGCGCCGAGGAAGCCAAACGGCACTTTGCGGCATGCATGGCGGCCGGGAGCACGAGCGCGCGCTGCTACATCGAATATGCAAAGCTTGAGCCCGATAACGAAAAGGCGACCCAGGCCCTGTTGCACGCCGCGGGAATCAATTCGAAACTGGATGAGCCGTTCGCACTGATGGCCGCGCGCGACACCGACCCCGCCAAGCGGCTGGCGCATTGGAAAGCCGCCGCCGAGCGAGACCCGCGAAACGCCGCCTACTGGCAGGCGCTGGCGGAGGGTTACTTAGCCGAACATAACTACGTGGAAGCGGCCAAGGCCTGGGATCAGGGCGCACAAGCGGCTACCGACCCGGCGCAGCGGGACCGCATGCGGCAGGCGCGGCTGGACATCGAAGAGCAGCGGTTGAATTATGAGGCCGCCGAGCGCCAGCGCGCGGCCGATGAGAAAGCCCGCGAAATCGAAAAACTCAAAGCTGAAGCACGGGCCGAGGTGCATGCTATTGAGGAGAAGTACCGTGGGCCTGCGCCGGCTGCCGACCAGAAACCAGTGCCGTGGTGGGACGGGCCCAAACCCGCCGGCAAAGTGAAGGGCCTCTTGAAGCAGGTGGATTGCCTCGGTTCGCAAGCACGCCTGGTGATCGAGGGCGATGACCACAAGACGATCCGGCTGCTGGTCCCCGATCCAAGCAAGATAGCGATCGCGGGAGGCGGGGACCAGACGCTCGGCTGCGGCGCGCAGAAACCACGGCAGGTCTCGGTCGAGTATTTCCCCAAAGCCAATGCCCGGCTGGCGACCGCGGGCGAGGCGGCCACCATCGAGTTCCAGTGATCCGCCCGGCCGACGTCACGCCCTTCCGCTGGCTGGTGCTGGCCGTATTCGTACTCTCCACGGCGATTAACTATCTCGACCGGCAGACGCTTGCTACGCTGGCGCCCCTTTTGCGGGCCGAATCCCATCTTTCAAATGCGCAATATGGACTGATCCTAACGGCGTTCTCGCTCACGTATGCGGCCAGCGCGCCATTTGCCGGAATGCTGACCGATCGCATTGGGCTGAGCCGCGCCATCAGTCTCGCGGTGGGCTTGTGGTCCTGCGCCGGAATCGCGACCGGATTTACCGGCGGTATCGGCGGGCTGGTCAGTTGCCGCGCGGTGTTGGGAGTGGCGGAGGCGGGCGGCATTCCGGCCGCGGGCAAAGCGATTCATCAATACCTGAAGCCCGCCGAGCGCGCGCTGGGTAATGCCGTCAATCAAGCAGGCGTCAGCCTGGGGATGATTCTTGCTCCTCCCGTGGCTACCTACCTGGCCGTGCGCAGCGGATGGCGCACGAGTTTCGTCGTCACCGGAGTGCTGGGCCTGCTGTGGATTCCGGTCTGGAACTGGACGGCTCGACGGGCGCACACCGTGGCTGGAGCGCCGATCGAGTCCGGCACCGGCGTCGACTTGCTGCGCGATCGCCGCTTGTGGGCGTTTGTCGCTGCCAACGCCCTGAGCATGGTCGGTTACTCGCTGTGGAGCAACTGGACCACGCTCTACCTGGTGGAAGCGCAGCATCTGACGCTGGTCCAGGCGGCGTGGTACGCGTGGATTCCGCCGGTGTTCGCCGCAGTTGGAGGGCTGGCGGGAGGCTGGCTGTCGTTCCGTTTCGTCGGCCGTGGCGTGGCGCCGTTGGGTGCGCGATTCCGTGTGTGTCTGCTGGCGTCAGCCCTATCGCTGGCTACCACCCTGGTCCCGTTCACACATACGGCCGCGTGGGCCTCCGCGGCTATCTCTCTGAGCGTTTTCGCGGTATCGGCGTTCAGCGTGAACATGTACACCATGCCGCTGGACGCGTTCGGCGGCCATCGCGCGGCGTTCGCCATCTCCATCCTGGTGGGGTCGTACGGTCTCATCCAGGCGATCATCTCGCCCATCTTCGGAAGAGTGATCGACCTCTACGGGTACGCTCCGCTGGCGGTCCTGGCGGCGTTGACACCGTTGGCCGCCTGCTCGGTGCTCTGGGGCACGAGGTCCGTGCGGTGAAGCAGTGGCTGAAGAAGTGGTTGTTTAAGCTTCTTCGCAAAGACCCGGAAGCGGTGGTAGTCACGTTCTCGACCGGTGATCCCGAGTTGTGCCGGCGCATGGCGGAGGAAGTCCGGCAGTTGGTCCCGGACCGCCGCCATTTTGTGGTCACCGCAGAGAATTGGCCGGAGATCCGGATCGAACTCAAGCACCACCGCATCGGTCTTGCCCCCGTAATGCTGACGCGGGAATCGAACGCATTGCGCCGAGTTGCCTACCGCCTCGCGCCGCGCAAAATTCTCGCCTACAACTCGCGGCTCGAACGGCATCATCTGCGCCTCAACTTGGCATCCCTTCTTTTCTGGCGCGGTGTAGCGCTCGATCGCATTTATCTCCGGCCGTGGTGGTGGCCCTGGCCCAAGCGGGAGCGATCCGTGGCGCCATCTGGGTATCGCGTGATCGAAGGCCGGCCTACCTCCGCCGAGCGCTGTCGGATGGCCGTTCTCTCGCCCTACTTTCCGTACCCGCTTTCGCATGGCGGCGCTGTCCGCATCTACAATCTGCTCCGCGAAATCGCACGCGAATTCGATGTCGAGCTGTTCGCTTTCACCGACGGAAGCGGCCAGCCGGATCTTGCGCCCGTGCTGGAATTCTGCGCCCGGGTCGCTCTCGTCGAGAAGCCCCGCTATCGTGTGCCGCGCTGGTCGAGCGTGTTGCCGCCGGAAGTCCACGAATTCCGATCGCGCGCCATGCGGCAGGCGCTGGCGGAGGAGCGCAAGGCGTTCGGCTTCGAGCGACTACAAGTGGAGTACACGCAACTGGCGGAATATGGGGGCGACGTACTGGTGGAACACGATGTGACCTTCGACCTGTTCGGCCAGGTCGCCCGCAAAAGCCGCACGCTCAGTGCCTGGTGGGATTATGTTCGCTGGCGGCGATTCGAGTCACGTGCCCTCCCACGCTATTCGCGCGTGGTCGTGATGTCCGAAAAAGACGCCGAGTTGCTTGGGACTGCCGTTGCGACGACTGTGATCGAAAACGGTGTGGACTTGGCGCGGTTTCACCCCGAACCGGAGCAACCTGGCCAGCGCCTGCTCTTCATCGGCTCCTTTCGCCATTTTCCCAACGTGGTGGCGTACCAGTTTTTCGCCGATCACGTCTGGCCACTGCTGCGCGAGAAGTTCCCCGAGATGACCGTCACAGTGGTGTGCGGTCCCGATCCGCTGGCCTACTGGCGGGCCTTCACGGATTCGCCCGAGCCTCGCGCGGACGAGCGCATCCGCATGCTGGGCTTCGTCGCCGACGTCCGCCCCCTATATGTGGAAGCGAACCTGGTGCTGGTTCCGACCACGGTTTCCGCGGGCACGAATGTGAAGGTGCTGGAGGCCATGGCCATGCAGCGCGCCGTGGTGTCCACCACCTCTGGTTGCGCCGGCCTTGGACTGCTTCACGGCCACAGCGTGTGGGTCGGCGACACCGCTGAGGCCTTCGCTTCGGGCATTGCCACCCTCATCGTCGATCCGCAGCGGCGCGAGCAGATTGCGCAAGCGGCCTTTGCACACGCCGTTCGCAAGTTCGAATGGCAGGCACTGGGAGAAAAACAGCGCACCCTGCTGCGCGGGTTATTGGAGCACTTCAGTGGTTCGAGTCCGTCAGATCGGCGGACAGCGGATCAATCACGTGCGAAGCCAGCTTCACGAAAGTCGCCAGAGGGCAATCGAAGGTAGCGTTGCCAACGCTGCACGGCCGGCCCCTGGCCGGCCCAGTAGGGCGTCGAGCCTTAATTCTCCGCGCGAAGAGCAGGACCGGAGGTCCTGCGCGGATCAGGGGGCCCGCCCTACCAGTGGGAGAAACTAAGTGGCAATGGGCAGGAATACATGGACTACTTGGCGCTCAGTAAATTAGCAAACAACCGGTACGCTCCCGGCACGCCCGAGGGGAGTTGCCGGAACCACGAGTATGCGGTGAAGATGTAAACGCCCTTGCCGTAGCGCGTCCACAACTCGCCGCCCGCGATGGCTTCCTCGCCGGGATCCTTGCTGGATAGCACGGTCTCATACCGCGGGTCCCACTTGGAGGCGAAGTAAAGGCCGCGCTCCTGTACCCAGCCATCGAAATCTTTGGGCGTGATGTGATTGGGCGCTTGCAACAGACGGCTATCGACATGCGGCAAGGTTACCGGGGCCTCCTCCACCGTGACGCGGTATTTGTTTCCCGGCGGTGTCGTGAAGGCATACGGGCCGACGTTCAGCGAATTGTCGCCAGTGTTGTATTGTACGACGTAAACGCCGCCGTTCTTCACGTAGTCGAGCAGCCGCTGTTGATTGGTGCGGATGTCGGCGCGGACACTGTAGGCGCGCACGCCGGCCACGATGGCGTCAAAACGCGTCAGGTCGCCCTTTTCGAGATCCGACTGGCTGAGCAGCGTTACCTCCACGCCCATCTGGCGCAACGCATCGGGCATTTCATCGCCCGCGCCCATGATGTATCCGATCTTGTGCGCGGTCACGCGGATGTCGGCGCGCACCAGCTTCACATCGGCAGCGATCAGCAGCGTCTGGTCGGGAATGTGGGGGTAAGAAATCACCTGCACGCCGGAATCGATGTTGCGGCCACCAACCGAAGCCACGGCTTGCAACCAGGCGGTCGCGTCCGCTTGTGGCGGCGTGACGGTAAACGTCAGTTCCTGCTGCTCGCCGGCAGTCGGAATGTGGAACGCGCTGGATTTGGGCTCTACTTTCCAACCGATGGGAACCTCGAGACGCAGTTCACCTTCGGCCCGCGCCACGTTGGCTCGTACCGAAACGTCCACCTTGCGCGCATCGGCGTTGGGGAAAACCGCGACGGCCTCCGGCAGATTCACAGCGACCGCCGGAATCACCACCAGCGGCCGCACCCGCTCGCCTTGCGCCCGGTCGGCATAGCGATACTGAACCGGACGAACCAGCTCAAACGGTGTGCCATAAAGCGATAACCGAAGCCGCTCTTCCAGAATCGGCGGATTATCCGGGAGCCCGATCTTGGTTTGATCGTCCACAGTATAAACGTCGTTGGAAGGAGCTTTGACCAGCCAGTAAGGCTGGGTATACGGCTGCGTAGCAGGCACCTGCCGGTCGGCCTTCACCACCTTGTTCTTGTTGTAATCCAACTTGGCGGCTTCCACCGGTAGGTCGCCCGTAAACATACCTTCAAACCGCGCGCCCTCCAGCCGGATGGGAACCGAAGACCGGTTCAGCACCGTGGTAGTGACCGTCAGCTTTGCGCCTGGAGTCACTTCCGGCGTTTGCGCCTGCGCCTCCACAAACAGACCCGCACAGTTGGCGATGGCCTCGTCCAGTTCCGCAAGCTTGATCTTCGCCAGCGGGTCCGCCATGGCGGCGATCAGCGGCCGCGCCTTTACCAGAATTGGCGCCGCCTTTTCCGGATGCGCCGGCTCGAACGCCCGCAACGCCTCCGATAGAATGGCGCCCACCGCCGCTCCGCCAGGCAAGCGGTTCCAGGAAGTGTCGATGCCGTCGAACAGGTCCTTGGTGGTCGGCGGGCCGCTCAAAATAATGTAACCGCTCTCTACCGAGCCGACCCGACCCACGTTGCCCATACCCTGGCTGCGATGCTGGCTGCGGCTCATCCCCGCAATCTCTTCGTAGGAATAGCCCAGCACCGGGTTGTATGCGCCGGTGTCGTCATTCACGCGCGGCCCGGCGGGCAGCGGCGGTCCGTCTTGAGCGGGCGGCACAGCAGCCGCTCCGGGGGCCTGTCCTTGGGGCGGAGGATTGAATACGCTCATCGCCAGCCGCTTCGCCTTCCACGGCTGGACATATTTCAGTTGTTCGGGGAAGCGGTTCGGGTCTCCCGCAACTTCGAACGCCTCCTTACCCACGATGGCCGAAGCCTGGTGTTGCCCGTGTCCGTCGCGCGGCGTCCCCGTGAAGCATAAGATGATTACATCCGGGCGGTAGCTCCGGATCACCCAGACCATGTCCGAAAGGAGGCGATCGCGGCCCCATTTCTGCAGGGTTTCCTCGGGCGTCCTGGTGAAGCCGAAATCGATGGCGCGCGTAAAGAACTGCTGGGCGCCATCGATGCGCCGCGCCGCCAACAACTCCTGGGTTCGAATGATTCCCAATTGCGCGCCCTGCTCGGAACCGATCAGGTTCTGTCCACCTTCGCCGCGCGTGGCGGATAGATACGCCGTTCGCATATGGCGGCCCCGCGCAAAGTAGGCCAGCACTGGGGTGCGCTCGTCGTCGGGGTGGGCGGCAATCATCAGGACCGAACCGAGTTCATTCAGCTTTTGCAGCGACTGCTCGATTTCGGGCGTCCCGGAAAAGACAGCAGGAGCTGCCGATAGTGGTACCGACGGTACCAAAGCTAGGGTAAGGAGGAGAAACCTTGCGCGCAGCCCGCACATCATTTCCATCAGAAGCCATTCTACGACGGAAAATGCCGTAGATGCAGGCCGGACCAGGGGGTAGCGATGAGCAGGAGCAGAGGGGCAGCGCAAGCCATTCGCCGATTTTTCTCGGCCCTCCGCGGCCTTCCGCGGGAGATCGTTAAGCCAATCGTCCCCGCGGCGAAGTTTGTTCCACCCAAGATCGGGCTGGCGCTGGGCGGCGGTTTTGCTCGCGGCATCGCCCACGCGGGAGTCCTGAAGGTCTTCGAACAGCACCAGATTCCAATTCATTGCATAACGGGCGTCAGCGCCGGAGCCATCGTAGCCGCGGCCTACGCCAGCGGCGCCACTCCGGCGGAAATCGCACGCGTCGGCTGCTCCCTGCGCTTCTCCGACGTTGCCCGCTGGAGCCTGGGCCGCATGGGTTTCGTGGCTAGCGAGCGCATGAAACGGTTCCTTGAGCGGCTTTTGAAGAACTATCGATTTGAAGAGATGCCGATACCGCTGGGGATCCTGGCTACCGACGTGGTCACCGGCGAGACGGTGCGGTTTTCACGTTCAGGCGATGTCTTTGTCCCCATACGCGCCAGTTGCGCCTACCCGGGTCTGTTTCACCCCGTTCGCCACAACGGCAGGGTGCTGGTGGATGGCGCCATCAGCATGGAAATCCCGGCGCGGCTAGCCCGCGAGCTGGGCGCCACGCACGTCATCTCGGTACACTTGCCTGCCCAAGGCCCCGCCCTGCCGCCCAGCAATATGTTCCAGGTGTTGAACCGCTGCTTTCAGATCCTTCAGAGCCGCACCGAGGAAAGCTGGCGCCAGGCGAGTGACCTGGTGATTACGCCCGATGTCCGCAGCGTCGAGTGGGATGGTTTTGCTTCCGGCCCGCAAATGCTCCAAGCGGGCGAAGAAGCGGGCCTGGCGGCTTTGCCGGAGATTCAGAAGTGGTTTGCCAAGCCGGAAGCAGCCTCGGCCGCTTTTATGCCAGGTTCAATACCTGCTTGATGGTTCCGCTCGACTCGCCGATTTTCTTCTGCAGCATCATCAGCGCATAGATCAACTGCTCCGGCCGCGGAGGGCAACCCGGCACGAACACGTCGATCGGAATCACCTGGTTCACGGGAATCAGCGCGTAGTTGTGGAACACGCCTGTGGAGGTAGCGCACGCGCCCATGGAAATCGCCCACTTGGGTTCCGGCATCTGCTGATACAGGTGGCGGATCACGGGCGCCATCTTGTTCGATACCCGGCCCGCGATAATCATCAGGTCGGATTGGCGGGGCGATCCCCGGAACACTTCCGCGCCGAAACGGGCGATGTCGAAACGCGACGCGCTCATCGACATCATTTCAATCGCGCAACATGCCAGCCCAAACGACATCGGCCAGATGGAATTCTTGCGCGCCCAGTTGACGGCCATGTTCAGGGTGGTGAGAACGATCCCTTCCGATTGAGCCGCCGCGGCATTGGCGGTAGCATAGTCGTCCACGCGCGTAAAAATTTCCGGAAGACTGCTGGCGAAGGGCTTCTCCATACGTTTATTCTCGCATGGCCCCGATGCGGTCCGCTAGAATCGAAGTTTCGCATGCTGGAAACCTTGGATCAGCTACTCGAGCAGGCCGCCTCCGCGTTCGGCGTCGAGCCCGGATTTTGGGACATCTGGGGCCACTATCGGTCTACCAGTACGGCTACACGGCAGGCCCTGCTCGCGGCCATGGGTGTACCTTCGGATCAGCCCGAGCAACTCGAAGCCGCACTGGCCCGACGCTCCCGCCGGGAGTGGGATTCTCTGCTGCCGCCCTCGCTGGTGGTCTCCGAATCCGCGCCCCGCATGCTCCCCGTGAGCCTGCCCACGGAACTGCTCGGCAAGCCCGCGGCGCTTACGATCCGGCGCGAAGACGGTACCAGCGCGACACTTCACTTCGACCTCCAGCAACTGCCGGACGTTGCCACCACGGAATTGGATGGCCGCGCGTTTGTGCGGAAACAGTTGCCGCTTCCCGAGGACTTACCTCTGGGGTATCACGACATCTCGGTTCTCGTAGATACTCTCGCCGCCGAGACCCGATACATCGTGACGCCCGATCGTGCGTGGACCCATCCGAGCCTGGGCCGCACGGGGCGCACCGCGGGCGTGGCCCTCAGCCTCTATGGCGTTCGATCGGCGCGCAACTGGGGTTGCGGAGACTTCCGCGATCTTCAGGCGATGATGGATTGGGTTGCCGAAGACCTTGGGGCCAGCTTTGTCGGGCTCAATCCATTGCATGCCATTCACAACCGCAAGCCCTTCAATACCAGTCCCTATTTGCCGAATTGCATCTTCTATCAGAATTTCATCTACCTCGATGTGGAGGGTATTCAGGATTACCCTCGCTGCCGCCGCGCCCAGCGCTTGCGGTGGCGGAAGGAAACCTGCGCCGAAATCGAGAGCTTGCGGTCTGCGCCGCTAGTTGAATATGAGCGTGTGGCAGCGCTCAAACTGCGCTTCCTGAAATTGCTCTTCGTGCAGTTCCTGCGCGAATGGCGAGGCGGCTCCCTGCGGGGGCAGTCCTTCCGAAGTTATGTTGCGCGAGAGGGCGACTTACTGCAAAATTTTGCTACTTACTGCGCCCTCGACGAATATCTTCACCGGCAGGATCCGGAGGTCTGGATCTGGACCCAATGGCCGGAAGAATACCGCGATCCGGAGTCGCCCGCGACCCATTCGTTCCGGGCCAAACACTGGCGCTCCGTAATGTTCTATCAATATTTGCAGTGGCAAATCGACATACAACTGGGGCGCGCTCAGCAGTGGGCGCGGTCGCGCCGCCTTTCGATCGGCCTCTACCACGATCTCGCCCTGGCGACGGACCGCTTCGGCGCGGATCTCTGGGCGCACCGGCCCTTTTACATTCCGGATTGCCGCGTCGGTTCGCCGCCGGATGATTTCGCCCCCGCTGGGCAGGACTGGGGCTTTCCCCCGCCTCATTCCGAGCATCACCGCGAGAATGGATACCGGCTCTTTGCCGAATCGATTCGCAAAAACTGCCGGCATGGCGGGGCCTTGCGCATCGACCACGTGATGCGGCTGTTCCGCCTGTATTGGATCCCGGAGAAGTCCACCGCCGAGGCGGGCGCCTATGTGCGCGAACTCTCCGATGACTACCTGCGTGTGCTGGCGCTCGAAAGCGTCCGCAACAAAGTCCTGCTGATCGGCGAAGACCTCGGCACGGTGGTACCCGAGATTCGCGAGGCGCTGGCTCGTTTTGGTGTTCTCAGTTACCGCCTGTTCTACTTCGAGCAGAATGGGGGCAAGTTCCGCCAGTACGAGGAATACCCGCAGCAGGCGCTGGTCTCTTCCACCACCCACGACCTGCCGACCCTCGCCGGCTTCTGGGTTGGAACCGACATTGAAGCGCGCCACCAGGCCGGAATGCTGGATGAGGCGGGACGCCAACGCCAACTCGCCGCGCGCGCCGCTGAGAAACAGAAGATGCTGAACCTTCTGCACGAAGCCCGCCTGCTGCCTGCGGATATGTCCCATTCCGCGGAGGATTATCCCGAAATGACGGGTGAGTTACACAACGCGGTGGTCGGATTTCTGGCACTTACACCGTCGCAGTTACTGGCCATCAACCAGGAAGACCTGACCAAGGAGCTGGAGCAACAAAACCTGCCGGGCACCACCGCGGAATATCCCAACTGGCGAAGGAAAATGCGGTTTACCGTGGAACAGTTGCGGTCGGACCCGCAAGCACAGGGCTTCACGGAGATGTTCCGAAACTGGATCGCGAAGTCCGGGAGGGCCAACCGGGCAGGGTAGCGTGGAGCCATGCACCGCTCCTGGAGTGCCTCGCGCACCGGCGGCGAAGACCGCCGGCGTTACGTAGCGCTGGCGATCTTGTCGCCGGCAACGCATGGCGCTGCCCCAAGCGGAACCCTGCCCTGCCTATTTCAGAGTCGGGCTGTAGAGTCGTTTGTCCACCGGCGCCACCTCATAATGACCAGCGTCTTTCGATGACATAAAGCAATCGCTCAGGTCGGCGGCCGAGGCATCCGACAGGTCCAGCGCGGGAACGTGCAGGATTTCAAACACGGTCTTTAACAACCCCGGAAAGTTGCTGTTGGTGTGAGAAACGAAGTTCCTTTTGGTCCACGGGCCGGCGCATAGAAGCACGGTCCGATGGGCATCGATGTGATCCACGCCGCGCTCGATCGAATCTTCGGCGACGAATACGGCCATGCTGCCCCACCACCGTGTTCGGGAAAGGTATTCGAGAATACGGCCCAGGGCGTAGTCGTTATCGGCCAGGAAGGATTCTTCATAAGGATAGCCATCCGCCGGGCGCGGCTTACCGGCGCGGCCGTTTGGCAAGGAAATGTAGAGAAGCTGCGGCAGGTCCGCGCCGGTTTGTACATACTGCTCATCGATTTCGCGAATCACACTAGTAGCGCGATCCGTATCGGACGCCGGACGCAACCGCCCGTCGAAATGCAAGAAGGAGATTCCGTTGCGCGTCAGGTGATCCCAGATGGTGTTCCAGGGCGCCACCCACGCGGAATCGGCGTAGAAGTTGTCGCTGAACGCCCATCGTTCCGCCACCGCGTGAAGGTTCGGCGTAACATTCACATCGTGCAGGCTCAACCGCTCCCGTAGCCCGTTGATGTCTCCCCGCTTGCCGTACCGCGCCAACGCCGGTGCTCCCGCTACCGGCCCATTGGCGGCCCGGCGGATATCTCCCAACGTTTCGTCGAACCCTGGGCTCGCTTTCCCGATCAGCACCACGTGCCGGATGTCCGGTGGCAAAGATCGTGCGCTCCCCAGGCGAGCTTCGAACCCGGCCGCCCGCATCACGAATTCGGTATCGCGAGGCAACTCCTCGAGCGCCGGAAGCGGGAACATGGAGACGGAACCATCGCTCGCTTCTTCCCCGATGACTCTGACATAATTCGGTCCGATCACCGCGCCGGGCTCCGAGCCTTGCCCCCGGCCGTTCGTCACATACACCGTGCCTCGATCGATTGCCACGCGAGTAGGAAACCATCCCACCGGGATATGCCCCAGGACCTTTGCGGAATGCGTATCGATCACCGCCACCGCGTTGATGCCGGCTTCCGCTACCAACAGCCATCCAGTCTTCTCGTCATACGCCAGGCCAGCCGGCGCCACACCGCGCAGATGCTCCAGCCCCGGAATTCGAATCGCAATCTCGGTTTCGACCCGGTTGGTGGCGGCATCGATCACGGTAATCGAATCGTCCGTGGCATTCGAGACGAAAACGCGGCCGGCCGTGGCTATGACGCCGGACAAACCACTCCCCGCGCGGAGAACCGCTTCCACCTTGGGAGCCGTGGGTTCTGACGCGTCGATGACGGAGACCGATTGGGATTCCGGTTCTGTGACGTAGAGCTTCTTTCGATCGGGCGATAGAGCCAGGTGGAACGGCTGCCCGCCCAATGCCACCGAAGCCAGTATTCCGCGCGGCCGAGCGTCGATCACACCCAGGCGCGCGTCAATCGCAACCACGCGAGAGTTGGCCCGATCTGCCACATAGAGGACGTTGCGGGCCGTGTCCAGCGCCAGGTCGCCGCTGAAGCTGTCGTGGTAGCCATTCCGGTTCAGATCGGTGGTGCTACGCCGGTCGCCGCTCGTCAGATCGATCACCGCTACGCGGCCCGAGCTCCCCTCAGAGACAAAGACCTCGCGTTCCTTTGAGAAGGCCACTCCGAGGGTGATCGCCTTCCCGGGGTTGTCTACGGCCGGCTCTTCGGCCGCACGCGCCAAAGGGAATGTGCGCACGCCCCACGGCTCGCCGCGCTCCATCACGGTTAGAGAGGTGGCCGGCGGTCCCAGGTTGACGGTCACCAGCACCTTGCCGGAAGCGCTCAGTGCGAATCCGGACGGGCCGGGACCGGTCGCATATTGTCGGCCCTCGGGAGCGATGATGCGACCGCCCGGTAAGATCGACGTCGCAGAGCCCCGGCGTGCCGGGCGGATACCGGCTGGAGGCGAGTAGGACTGCCCGAAGACCACACTGGAGAGAGCGAATCCCCAAACGAAGCGCCAACCGTCCGGCACCCCTTCATGATATGCCGCCCTGGTGCTTCGTAACGCTGGCGGTCTTGCCGCCGGTGTCGTTCGCCTGAGACTCACCGGCGGCAAGACCGCCGGCGCTACAAATTGGTATCTTGCAAGGATGCAGACGCTCCATTTGACGCTCGGTATCCTCTGCGGTCTCGGCCTCGCCTTGGCGCAGGATCCGGATGCCGGCCGCCGCGAGTACGAAAGCCGCTGTGCGCGGTGCCACGGCGGGGATGCCACGGGTGGCGAATCCGGTCCCAACATTACCGCCCAAGTCGCGGCTCGCAACGATAGCGATCTGGCGGCCTTCCTGCGGCAGGGCCGGCCCGCCAGCGGCATGCCGGCCTTCGACCTTCCCGGCCCGCAGATGAATAATCTGATGCGCTATCTCCGCACGCTGGGGGATCCCGTACCACGCAACGCGGCGCCGGTTGTCGTGCGCAAGAAGGTGCAGACCACGGACGGCCAGACTATCGAGGGGCAGGTGCTCAGCGAGGGCATGCTCGACCTGCAGCTTCGAACAGATGACAAGCGCGTTCGGCTCTTACGAAAAGAGGGCGACCGTTATCGCATCGTCACCTCGCAGACCGACTGGCCCAGCTACCACGGCGACGCCAGCGGCAACCGCTTTTCCCAGGTCGCGCAAATCGATCGGAGCAATGTGGCTCGCCTGGCGCCGCGATGGGTCTTTCCCTTGCCGAACGTCACCACCATCGAGAACACTCCGGTAGTGGTGGAAGGCATCATGTATGTGTCGAGCGCCAATGAATGTTACGCGCTGGACGCGGGCAGCGGCCGCGCCATCTGGCACTATCAGCGCGCGCGTACCAAGGGCGTGGCCGGCAACGCCGCTATCGGATTCAACCGCGGGGTGGCCTGGGCCGGCGACCGCATCTTCATGCTCACCGACAACGCCCACATGCTGGCCCTCAATCGCTTCAACGGAGAGCTGCTCTGGGAAACCGAAATGGCCGATTGGCACCTGAATTACAACGGCACGTCGGCGCCGCTGACGGTGGGGAACCTGGTGATCTCGGGCACAGCCGGTGGCGATGAAGGCGCGCGCGGTTTCGTGGCCGCCTACGATCAAGGCAGCGGTAAAGAAGTCTGGCGGTTCTGGACCGTACCCAAGCCCGGCGAACCCGGTTCGGAAACCTGGAAAGAAAAAGCCCTCCAGCATCCTTCCGGAGCCACGTGGATGACTGGGACGTACGACCCGCAACTCGACACACTCTACTGGCCGGCCGGCAACCCCGGTCCCGATTTCTTCGGCGACGAACGCGAGGGCGACAACCTGTACACCGATTCGATCCTGGCGCTGGATGCTAAGACCGGCAAGCTCAAGTGGCATTACCAGTTCACGCCGCACGACGTGCATGACTGGGATGCGCAGGAGCCGCCCGTGCTGGTGGACGCAAGCTGGCAGGGGCAGCCGCGCAAACTGCTGCTGCAGGCCAATCGTAACGGCTTCTTTTACGTGCTCGACCGCGTCAACGGTAAGTTGCTACTGGCCAAACCGTTTCTGAAGAAGCTGAATTGGGCGCAAGGCATCGGGCCGGACGGCCGCCCGATTCTGAACAAACTGCCCGAACTGCCCGACGGCAGCACCTACGTGTGCCCAGGATTCCAGGGTGGCACCAATTGGTTCTCAACTTCCTATAACCCGACCACCGGCCTGTATTATTTCCAAGCGCTCGAACGATGCAATGTGTTTTCGAAGCGCAACATGGAGTGGGAGTCCGGCAAGGGATACATGGGCGGCACGGCGCGGCCGGCGCCCGGCGAAACGTTCGAAAAATCGCTGCGCGCGATCAACATCCAAACTGGCGAGATTGCCTGGGATGTCCCGCAAGTCAGCGGATCGCTAACCGCCTCGGCGGGCGTGCTCGGAACCGCGGGAGGCGTGGTCTTTTTCGGCGAGAACAGCGGCGCGTTCATGGCCGTGGATGCCACCAACGGCAAGCCGCTCTGGCAGTTCCCCACCAACCAGGTTTGGAAGGCGTCGCCCATGACCTACGTATTCGACAACAAGCAATTCGTCGCCATCGCCGCTGGCCACGATATTCTGGCCTTCGCGCTGCCGGATTGATGCGTGAGCACTATGCTTTCCGACCTGATCGTTGCTGGCCGCGGTCTGCGGCGTAGTCCGGCGTTCACAGTGGCCGCGATTGTCACGCTGGCGCTCGGGATTGGCGCCAACACGACCATGTTCTCAGTCGTGAATTCGGTGCTTCTGCGCCCTTTGCCTGGCTATCAGACCGATCGGCTTGTACAGATCTGCGACGCCGGCCGTGGATCTTGCAGTTTCTTAGCACCGGAGATTTATCAACGGCTGCGGAAACAGCTTCATTCGTTCGCACCAGTGGCGGCGAACCAGAACTGCCGGATGAATCTGACGGGTGCGGGTGAACCGGAGCAGCTCGCAGGGCCGTGCACGACGGCAAACTGGTTCGAGTTACAACAAGCGCAGGCCATGCTGGGCCGGACGTTCCTGCCGGACGAAGATCGGCACGGCCGCAATCGTGTGGTCGTGCTCGATTATGGATACTGGCAGCAACGCTTCGGTGCAGATCCGAAGATCATTGGTAAGATTCTCACGCTGGACCAGGAACCATGGGTTGTCGTGGGCGTAATGCCTCCGGGTTTTAGACCCATCGGTACAGCCGCCTCGCCTATCTATACGCCTTACGTGGTTGCGGACAATCCGCATGGACTGAATGTCACGGCGCGCCTGAAACCTGGTGTCTCGCTCGAAGCTGCGCAAGCGGAGCTAAACGTGATTGCCAGTCAACTCGCGCGCGAGAACCCGGATTGGAAAACTCTCAAGCTTTCAGGGACACCGGTGTTGGAGCAAGTGACCGGCCCACAGCGCCAGCTGCTGCTCCTGCTGCTGGGCGCAGTGTCTTTCGTTCTGCTGATTGCTTGCGCGAATGTCGCCAACCTTCTGCTGGCGCGTTCCACGGCGCGGCAACATGAGATCGATATCCGGATGGCGCTCGGGGCGGGCCGTGGCCACATCGTGCGGTTTGTGTTGGCGGAAGCGCTCACGATTTCCTGCGTCGCCAGTTTGTTGTCCGTAGCCATCGCCTATGGCAGCTTGCGTTTTCTAAAGCCATTGACGACGACGTTGCCGCGGGCGGATGAATTGAACATCGACGGTCGCGTCCTGCTATGCGCTATGTTCTTGGGCGGCATCTCAGCGCTGTTATTCGGCGTTCTTCCAGCCCTTCGGTCCGCACAACCTGGCCCGGTGGCTGGAATGGGTTCACGGGTCACTTTGAGGTCACAGGGGATTCTGGTCGCCGGCGAAGTCGCTCTCGCCTTCGTCTTGCTAATGGGAGCGGGGCTCTTCATCCGAGCGTTTATTCACATCCGTACGGCCGATCTAGGCTACGATCCCCGCCATGTCTTGACGAATTTCCTGGCCTTGCCTCCTTCGCCCGACGGGGGCCGCGCTGCCGGCGCCGGTTTGTATGGGCGGATTCGCGAGCGCGTGTCGGCGCTGCCTGGTATTCGCACAGTCGCCACCGCGAGCGGTTTGCCGATGTTTGGGGTATCCATCCACATGGACGTTCATCCGGAGGGGCAGCCTGAGCGCCGGCATGAACACGTCGCGTCGATGGACGTGATCAGCGATGACTATTTTCGGGTTATGGAGATTCCGCGCCGGGCCGGCAGAAGCTTCACACCCGACGATCGTGACGGTTCCACTCCCGTGGTCATCGTGAGCGAGTCCATCGCCAGCCGCTACTTCGCCGGGAAGGCCATCGGTAGGCGGATCATCATCCCCGAACTCAAATTCAACATCGATGGCGGCAAGGATATCGCGGCCGAGATTGTCGGCGTGGTTGGGAACGTTTGTGTGAGCTCGATAGAGGACTGCCAGGCCGAACACATCTACCTTCCAGAGAAGCAGAATGCGTTGCGGATGGAGAACCTGCTGGTGCGCACGGAAGGCGATCCGCTGGGTGTCGCGAAGGCCATCCGACATGCCGTGTACCTCGAAGCACCGACGGTTCCGCTGGATGATCCCCAGACCATGGAGGAGCGCACATCCTATCTCACGGACGGGCCTAAGCGCGCCATGTGGCTCTTGAGCGTGTTCGCGGGCCTCGCACTTTCGCTTGCGGCCGTCGGCATTTATGGCGTGTCGGCTTACCTCGCCACCCAGCGAAGCCGTGAGATCGGCATCCGTATGGCCTTGGGCGCGGAGTTCGTGGACATAGCCGCGCTCATCTATCGAGGCGTTCTGTTGCCGTCGGCCGTCGGGCTGGCGATCGGCGCTGGGGCCGCGTTCTGGCTAACGCGATTGCTCCAATCGCTCATCTTCGGGGCAAATACTCAAGACCTGAGAACCTTAGCCCTATCTGGTGTCACACTGCTGGGGATATCGGTTTTGGCCGCGACTGGGCCGGCGGTACGTTCGGCATTGAATCATCCAGCGAAGGTTCTCCGCCGCGAATGAACGCGGGCTACTCGTGCTTCTCCAGTTGCAGGGTGATGGTTCCGATGGTGAATTGCAGGCGGACGCGAACCTGCACCGGCAGCTTGCGGCGATCGTCGGTCAGCCACACGTGCAGATGCGCGCTGCGGCGGTATAGCACATTGTTGAACAGGAAGATTTCGTAACGGATGGTTTTGTAGGCCGCGTCGGGGACCGTGATGTCTTCGCGTTGCTGCGCCTCTACTCGGGCCATTGCCGTTTTCTTGCCATCGCTCACCGGGACTTCCACGCTTTGTCCCGGCTCCAGGTTCAGCGTGCGCAAGAAGTAGATGCCGCCAATGACATCGTGCACGCACTCGGGGATATCGGTTTCCTGTGATGCCAGCACCGTATTCTTCGCCATGTCGCGTTCCAGGTAGCTGGCCTTGCGAGTCTCTGGATCGAAGGTGACTTTGGTCTCATGAGAGCGGCTGCCCTCGTGCGAAGTCATCACGGAGGACTGCGCGCATAGCGCCTGATTCAAATTGGCGGAGTAGTCGTCTTCGACCTTGAAGAGCTTCGATACCATCCCCACCGATTCCAGATGCAGATTGGCCTGCCATCCAAGGCGCTCGCGCTGGGGCACCGAGGTCCACTGCACCGTGGCCTTGCCGGCGGTGATGAGACGCCATTCCACGCTATAGGTGAGGGTCTCTTTGGAAGGTAGGCTGGCGCTCTGAGGAAAGGCGCTCGGGATACATACCAGCAGCAAAGCCAGCAACCGGGGCATGAAAGGTCAGTGTCTCAGATGCGGCGAGCGGCCCGCAACGCGTGGGGCAGCGCCATGCGCTGCCACGGCAGGGCATGGCCCCGCCGCACAGCCTCATTTCGGAAATGCGCGGCCGTATTCTATGGGCGGATCCACCGCCGCGCCCAGCGCCTGCGCAGCATGCAGGCCGAAGTAGGGATCGCGCAAGAACTCGCGGGCCAACAGTACGACGTCTGCCTGGCCAGAACGCACGATGCCATCGGCCTGTTCGGGAGTTGTAATTAAACCCACAGCCGCGGTCAGAATTCCGGCCTCGCGCCGGATGCGCTCGGCAAACGGCACCTGGTATCCGGGCGTCATAGGAATCTGAGCGGTCGGCACACTTCCGCCCGACGAGCAATCGATCAAGTCCACGCCAAGCGGCTTCACGCGGCGCGCCAGTTCCACCGACTCCTCGATCGTCCAACCGCCCTCGACCCAGTCGGAGCAGGAGATCCGCAAGAACAGCGGCAGATTCTCGTGCCATGCCGCGCGCACGGCCGCGGTCACTTCCAGCACGATGCGGATGCGGTTCTCGAACGAGCCGCCATAATCGTCGCTGCGGAAATTGCTCAGCGGCGACAGGAATTCGTGCAAGAGGTAGCCGTGGGCGCTGTGGATCTCCACCACCTGGAAGCCGGCTCGCAGAGCGCGTTCGGCAGCCGTCCGAAACGAATCGGCTACGCCATGGATCGCATCGCGAGAAAGTTCGCGGGGCGGTGGATCGTCGGGGCGGAATGGCGCGGGGCTGGGCGCATCGGGCTGCCAGCCGCCCTCACTCGCCGGAACTTGGCTGCCGCCTTCCCACGGACGCCGCACACTAGCCTTACGCCCGGCGTGGGCCAGTTGAATGCCAGGGGCCGATCCGTGCGCCTTGAGGAAAGCTGCGATGCGCGCCAGGGGCGCGATGTGCTCATCCTTCCAAATACCCAGATCGGCCGGCGAAATCCGCGCGCGGGCCGCGACCGCAGTGGCTTCGGTGAACACCAGCGCCGCGCCACCGATGGCCCGGCTGCCCAGGTGAACCAGATGCCAGTCGGTCGCAAACCCGTCTTCGCAGGAATATTGGCACATCGGCGACACGCCGATGCGGTTGCGCAAGGTCAGGCCGCGAATCGTCAGGGGCGCGAACAAGCCGCCGCCAATCGTGTCACTGCCGGGCATCGCGCGCGAGCGACCCGCTTACATCAGCGGGAGCGAACTCTCCGGGGCTGGCTCTTCCTCCCGCAAATGGGAGAGGTTTTCCAACACCCGGTTGAGGGCCGAGACCCGGTGCGCGTGGCGCTGTTCGAGCGAGCGCAAGGCATCGGTGTGTTGATCCATCCGCGTCAGCACGGTGGTTACCTGGGGCTGCAGGTCGCGGACGATCTGGTCGATCCCCGTTACCCGTTCCTCCACTGCGGCGAGGCGCGATTCGAGCCCGGCCTGATGCCACAAGTCCACAGCGGTGGAAGTGTCGGCGTGGGCCTGCCGCATCGCCTGCTGTTCGCGGGCGAGCTGCTCCAACCGTTCCTCAACATTGTTGGATTTCTGAAGGGCCTCCTCCATGCCGTGGATGCGCTCTTCCAGGACGCTGGCGACTACTTGCACCTGATCGCCGGTGTGCTGGTAGATGTCCTCCAGCACGCTGGTCAGGACGGCTGTGAACCCGGTAGCCAGTTTCTCGGCGATGGGCGCGATCATCGCTCCGGCCCAGCGGTTGTCGCGGCTGTCATTTCCATTTCCGTGGCCGTTGCCATTGCCGTGCCCATTGCCAATTCCATTGGGCTTGCCGTTGCTCGCCTGGGCGGCCAGAGCTTCGGCTTTTTCCACGAGCGCGCGGGCCTCCATTTCACGGCCGTCCTGCAACAGTCGTGCGGCTTCTTCTACCACCTCCCGCGTCTCCGGCAGCAAATCCAATCGCTGAAGAGCGATCACGGTCTCGGGCAGACTCAGTTCTGTCATTTCCTGGAAAGTCTCCTCTAGTGTGTGCTCTCGGGGGAGGGAAACTCAGTGTACCTTTTCGCGCACGGCCACACAATCGGATTTTCCTGAGATGAAATGGCGTCCGCATTCGCGACGCACTTCATACTTCGAGCCAGGCGCCCTGCGGTCCTTTGAGTGTGGACACCCACCGGCGGCGAAGACCGCCAGCGTTACGTAACGCTGGCGATCTTGTCGCCGGCATGTCCCACGCGTTGGCTAGTGCCCCACCCACTACGGCAGGAACGCCGGTTTCGTGAACTGGTCGTAGACCCACATACCAGCGGTTGCGACCAGCAGCAGACCGGATGTCGCTCCCAGAATCTTGGTGTAAGGCGCCAGGCGCTCCAGCCGCTTTTGAACCTGTTGTTGCTCTTTCTCCTGGTCGGAGTTGGCGGAGTCTAGAAAAAGCTGATCGTCTTCCTTCATTTGAGATCAGCGAACGGTAGATCAGCAGCACTGCCAGTAAGCCCGTGACCACACCCCAGAGGATCAGCGTTGCCGGCGCAGGTGAAATACCAGACATGACACTCCCTCCTGGCCGGCATTCTACTCCCAGAGTGGGTCAAGGGGAAGGCATCGCGCGCCCCTGACGAGTGCTTTTGATCACCCACGCAAGGCGTTCTCCAGATCGTCGATCTGGTCTTCCACTTCCTCAACCCCCACCGACAATCGCACCAAAGTGTCCGAGATGCCCAGCGCGGCGCGCTGCTCCGGCGGCACGGAGGCGTGGGTCATGATGGCCGGGTGCTCGATCAGGCTCTCCACTCCGCCCAGGCTTTCTGCCAGAGCGAAAATTTCGCAGCGTTCCAAAAAGCGTCGCGTGCTCGCCAGATCGCCTTTCAGTATGACCGTGATCATGCCGCCGAAGCCATGCATCTGTTGTTTCGCAAGAGCATGCTGCGGATGCGATTCCAGGCCCGGGTACAGCACCTTCTCAACGCGCGGATGCCGCTCCAGATGCCGCGCGATTTCCATGGCATTCTCGCAGTGCCGCTGCATGCGGAGGTGCAGGGTTTTCAGCCCGCGCGTCACCAGAAAGGAGTCGAACGGGCTGGGCACGGCACCCACAGCGTTTTGCAGGAAGCCCAGCCGGTCGCCGAGATCGGCGTTGCTTCCCACCACCGCGACTCCCCCGATCACGTCCGAGTGCCCATTGAGATACTTGGTGGCCGAATGCATCACGAGGTCGAAGCCCAGTTCCAGAGGCCGCTGGAGGTACGGACTGGCGAAGGTATTGTCGGCGGCGGTGATGGCGCCGAGCGATCGGCCGATTTCCGCGATGCGCTCCAGGTGAGCCAGTTTGAGCAGCGGATTGGAGGGCGTTTCCACCCAGATCAGCCGGGTTCGCGGAGTCGCGGCGCGGCGGACATTCTCGGCATCGCTCATATCTACAAATGTGAACGACAGGCCCGCGGAACGGCGGCGGACGCGTTCAAATAGACGATAGGTGCCGCCATACTGATCGTCGCCCGCGATGACATGATCGCCGGAATCCAGCAGGTCGAGGATGGTCGCCGTGGCCGCCAATCCTGAGGCAAAGGCGAATCCGCGCGTGCCGCTCTCGAGCGCCGCTACGCAATTCTCGTACGCGAAACGCGTGGGGTTCTGGCTCCGCGAATACTCGAAGCCTTTGTGCACGCCGGGACTCTGCTGCACGTAGGTCGAGGTGGCGAAGATGGGGGTCATGATGGCGCCTGTGACCGGTTCGGGAGCCTGACCGGCATGGATGGCGCGTGTGCCGAAACGATGTCGCATAGGATTTAGGGAAGCCGCCGTCGCAGATAATTCAAAACGTCGGTGCGCGTGATCAGGCCGTAGAACGCGTCCTCGCTCGCGATGAGCGGAACCAGGCCCGAGTCCAGCACTTTGAGCACGGTCTCGAGCGGTGCATCCAGAGGCAGCGTTTGCAGGCGCGAAGTCATCGCCGTAACCACCGATTCGCGGAACCGGCCGGCGTTCGCGTGGACGGCCACCAGCAAGTCGGATTCATCCAGAATACCGACGGCCCGCCCGTTCTCGATCACCGGGACCTGCGATACATCGGCCATGCGCATGCGCTGAAAGGCCGTGAGCAAGGTGTCGGCCGGCGAAACGGTAATTACGGCGCCTTCCTCGTAGCGGCGCGTGATCAGGTCGCGGAGATCGCCGGTCTGCGGCCGCCGGATGTAGCCCTGGTCCAGCATCCAGTAATCGTTGAACATCTTGGAGAGATACTTATTGCCGCTGTCGCAGATAAACGTGACCACACGCTTGGGTGCGGTTTGGGCGCGGCAATATTCCAGGGCCGCCGCCACCAGCGTTCCCGAAGAGGAGCCGGCAAAGATGCCACACTTGCGCAGAAGCTCGCGCGCGATATGAAAGCTGTCGCCGTCGCTCACCGTGATGGCTTGCTTCACACGCGAGAAGTCCGCTACCTCCGGCACCGAGCCGCCACCGATTCCTTCCACCGCGAACGGTCCCGACGGGCCCAGCGTGCCCGTGTTTACCAACTGAGCCAGCGACGAACCGGCTGGATCGGCCAGGATCAACTCGGTGTGGGGATTGATGCGCGCGAAGTAGCGGCTGAGACCGGTGATGGTTCCTCCCGAACCGGCGCCGCACACCACGGCATCCACGCGATGCTCCAACTGTTCCCAGATTTCCGGGCCGGTGGTGCGCTCGTGCGCCAGCGGATTGGCGGGGTTGGCGAATTGGTTGACGAACCAGGCGCCCTTGGTCTCACCGGCAATGCGAGCGGCTACGCTCTGATAACTTTCCGGATGGCTTGACGGGACGTCCGAGCGGGTCAAGCGCAGGTCGGCCCCGAAGGCTCGCAGATGCGAGATCTTCTCGGACGACATCTTGTCGGGGATTACGATGATGAGGCGGTAGCCTTTGACCGCTGCCACCAGGGCCAGGCCCAGCCCGGTGTTACCAGCGGTCGCCTCGACGATGAGGCCGCCGGGCTTGAGCGCGCCGGAGGTCTCGGCCGCTTCGATCATCGACACCGCCATCCGGTCTTTGATCGATCCGCCGGGGTTCTGACTCTCGAGCTTGACGAACAGGCGGCAAGCCCCGGAATCGAACTCCGTGATCTCGACGACCGGAGTGTTGCCGATCAGTGACAGCACATCCGCGGGAGGGTGCACCTTCCCAGTTAATCACTGTTCCTGCGGAGCGTCATGCCTCGAAATGGTAAATGGAATGTGATGCAATTTACGCAGCCGAGCGCTTGCGGATCATCGATACCAGGCGGCGCAGGCCCGATTCCCAAACTGGAAACAGATCGATGTATTGAAGCTCTCTCTGGATCGAGCGCGGCACCGGGCAGCTATCCAGCCGCACAGGGATCACGAAAATCTCGTCCAGCGGCATGTGACGCGCGCAATCCAGGGCATAACGGATCTCGGAGGGGAAACCGCCCCGCTTATTCACGGAATGGTTGGAGAAGCACGCGATAAAGAAATCCGAGTTCTCGATGGCAGTCTCAATGGCGCGCGGCCAGTTCTGTCCCGGCAGCAGCTTGCGCGCATCCATCCAGGGGCTGAAGCCTTCGGCTTCCAGGGCATCGTAGAGGCGCTCGACCACCGGCTGGTCCTCCTTCACATAGGCTAGGAAGATCTGCGCCGTGCGCGGCTCGAATCGTACACCCAGCTCGGCATCCGGGTAGAAGACGCCCAGACCGTCAACTTCCACGGCCTTGCCTTTGGCCAAGCGGCGGATGACGATCTGCGCCAATTGGGTGGCCGAAGTGACCTCATCCACGTTCACTTCCCTTCTCTCCCTCGAACTTCACGAGGCCATCTTCGCCTACCTTAAACTTCCCAAGTCCCGGCAAAGGCGCTTCCTCTCCGCGACGCAGCTTCGACACAATCTGGCGTACGACCCGGTCCAGCCGGTCGGCCGCCTCGCCCTGGCTCTCACCGGACTGCCGGACCAACTTCGCAATTTCGGGCTTCTTCATGCCGATTTCAATGTAACAACGGGGCCGCTGCCGGACCGTACAGGGCTCGGCCGCGGCGGTGCTAAGTTACTGAAAAAGTGCCGGTTCGCCGTTGCCTGAAGCGACGAAAATGCCGTGACTATCAAATGAACTGATTTTAATTTGGGCTTAAGCAGCCCTTCATGTGCACTCCGCTATGATGACCCAAGACGATAAACTCGTCGCTACCATAAGGAGAGACGTAATGAAGAAACTGTTCCCGCTGATGCTCGGCTTGGTGCTCGCGATCGGCAGCGTAGCCGTTACTTTCGCGCAGGATACTGCTACCAAGTCCGACACCACCAAGAAAAAGAAGAAGAAGAAGAAGTCCACCGATACCACCACCCCCCCTGCGAAATAGTGCGCAGTAGGCGCGCTTTCGAGTCGAAATTGCTGGGAGGCCGCGTAGCGCAGTCGGAACCCTACGCGGCAGTCCAGTGTTGTTTGTCCCCTATCGTTCTCTTCACAATTCAACTGGCCTCCGCTCCCTTACGGTTTCAGCTTCGATGAATTGATTTTAATTTGGGCCTAAGTGGTCATTCATGCGCGCTCCATTATGATGGCAGAAGACGCTAAGTTCGTCGCTACTGTGAGGAGAAACGTAATGAAGAAGAAACTGATCCCACTTATGCTCGGCCTTGTGCTGGCCGTCGGCAGTGTAGCTGTAACCTTCGCCCAGGATGCCGGCAGCGGCAGCAAGGACACCAGCAAGAAAAAGAAGAAGAAGAAAAAGTCCACCGATACCACCACCCCCCCTGCGAAATAGTGCGCAGTAGGCGCGCTTTCGAGTCGAAAATTCTGGGAGGCCGCGTAACGCAGTCGGAACCCTGCGCGGCCGCTACCTTCGCAAATTCGAGCAGTGATAAACCCATTGCCGGCCGCTTTCCACCAACGCCAGTTTGCCTTGCACCACGAGCCTCATGTCCTCGGGGTCGCCAGTAACGTCGCAAACGCGCCGGCCTATGTTGCGATAAATCCTGGTCTCCGGGTAGGGTGGAACGTTGAGCTCGCCCCACGACCAGTCGGATATCGAAAGCTTGTTCACGTTGGGTGAGTCCTCGTAAACATAGTCATCCAGATTCTCCGGCAAACGGTCGAAGGCGTCGTCGCTCAGGTAGATCGTTGCGGAATTCCCGTTGCCGGTGTAGAACGCAAAGGACGGATAGCTGTCCCACAGGTTGAAGAAGCTGAGCGCCGGAACGATGCCGAACAAGATCAGAACAACCTTTTGGAAGGCAAAGTTCTTGCCCCATAGAATGTCGCGGGGTGTATTGTCCGTACGCCAGAACAGGATGATCAGAAACGCCACCATGGCGGCGTTCCAGGGCCACACCACAGAATTGTAATGGCGGCCCAACGGACCGATCGTCAACATAATGAAAACGTGCATGCCAATGGCGAACAGAAGCGCGGGACGGCGAAAGCGCCTGATCAGTAGCCCCAGACCGACGCCGCACTCCAGGATGGGAGCCGCGATCATCAACTTACTCAGGGCCAAGCCATGGATAGGTTCCAACAGAAACGGGATTGTGTTGTGCACGAAGTTGGGGTTCAGCTTTGCAAGCCCGCTCCAAACATAAATCGAGGCCATGATCAGACGACACGTGTTGAGCGCTGCGTCCTGCCTCTCCGGAGGAGCCAGTCCGATCGCCGCCAGCATAAAAAGGTATTGATAGAACCAGGGCTGCCAGCGAGATTGGTCCTGCCAGGCTGCGCCCACCGCCAGCAGCACGAACACAGCGATGAAGATTCGTGGGCGCTTCACGCCGGCGATCGGCAGCAGCAAACCCAAGAGCACCACCAGCAGCACGGCATCAAACGGAGCCGGAAGCGGCCTCCAAAAGGGCCACGCGGGCGCGAGAGGGTACAGGCGAGAACTCAGCCATAGCTTGTATGACAGGATGAGTCCCGCCGACAATCCCGCAGCCACAGAGATTCTCAGCGTGGGGCGGGGCCATGCCCTGCCCCGAGCCGGCCCCGAGAGAGTGCTGAAAAATTTTACCAGCACGCCCCTAACCCGCATTTCTCACGCGGGGTCTAGCAAAAAGCCGCTTCTTCTGGCATAACTGAGTTTCCACACAACAGTTAACGCCAAAAAGAAAGCGGCCTTTGCTATGACAGAGTGTAACCAATCGGAAT